>Ga0172375_10000029_pt1 | contig 196473 bp, 203 predicted proteins | sample LakKiv1m_FD_114537 | JGI IMG/M metagenome (GOLD analysis project Ga0172375, IMG submission 114537) | Freshwater microbial communities from Kabuno Bay, South-Kivu, Congo - kab_092012_11.1m | ecosystem: Environmental > Aquatic > Freshwater > Lake | place: Democratic Republic of the Congo... | reverse complement strand
ATTCCATCTTGAAAGATTTCACGGCGGAAGAAGTGGAAAAATAAACGGCATTATTCGTTTCGTCAACTGACAAATCCAGCGCCTTGTCGATTTCCGAATTGTAATATTGCTGAATTATATTCCCCGAAGCATCCAGTTTTACTATCCTGGAGTTATTCTTGTCCAAGATATAAATAGCTGAACCATCGTTGTTAACATTAATTTTGTAAGGCGTGATGGGCGTGGCGCTTTGCTCCAAGTTGAAATCTTGTGTTTTGCCGTGGAAAAGCTTGAGGATATTTTTTCCATCCGCGACAAAAATATTTTCATTGATGGCCATGTCAGTTGCGGCCGACAGGTCAAAAGTTTCTTTTATCCAATCTGATTTTGCGCCAAAGCCGCCTTCGGCTCGGGGGTATCTGTAAATCTGATTATTTTTTGCGTCAAGCAAATAGAGGTATGTCAGATAGGTTTGGGCGGCGATGATGTTTGAATCAGTCGGAATGGCCAGCGTGTTGTCCTGGAATTTTTTTGAGATGGGACTAAAAGCGGTAATTTTCTTATCCAAGCTGATAAGGAATATAAAATTAAGATCATTCATTTCTGATACGGTAGCGATCTGGCCGAAGTTATCGGGAATGGCAAATTTTTCTCCGGAATCCAAGGCGGATATTTCAGTTTGGGTTACGACGAAAAACTTGCCGTTTAAATTAATCGTTTTTAGGATATCGTTTCCGGAATAGGCAGTGGCTAAATTTTCCAGTCGCGTTACGTTTTTGTCTTGTTCAAGCGGGATGATTTCCCTCGGTGTTTCCTGGACGACTGGCGCCTTTTTTTTAGCAATTTCGTTGCTTATTCGCAGTCCAAAATAGGGGACAAGAAAGATCGCCAAAACCACGAGAATAGCGTAGAGTTTATGTTCATAGGAAAGTGGCGCCAAGGAGTCTTTTAAGCGGGAAAAGCTTGGGAGAACGCTAAATTTAGCCTCAGATTTGCTGATTTCAGGGCTTTTAGGAAACTCTTCGATTTTGACTGTTTCCGGGGGTTTTTCCGGCTCACCGGTAGAATTAAAAGGCGTCAATAGAAAACCCTTTATCAAAGCGACCCAGTGCCGGAAGTTTATTTTTTGATAAGGCGCTTTCGGGGCATGTATTTTTGTCCGAAGAACTTGAAAATGCTTTTTCAAAGCGATGGAAATAATCCGGCCGGATCTGCTGATTTTTTCTCCGAGAAATTCAAAAAAATTATTCAAATGAAAAAACAAATCGCCTAAAAAATTGCTTTCGACTGGAGAATGGTCGGCCCCTTTGATGTAGATGTGGCCGGTCTTCTTATTTACGAATTCATCCTTGCTTTTATCCAGTTCTTCTTTGATCTCACTTTCGATCTTTCCAGACAGCGCTTCCGGTTTAGATGGTTTTACGAAAGTTGCTTGGCTAAAAGCGTTGATTTTTGTCACTGGACGGCGCGGGGCGGCAATTTCCAGTTCGGGAGCTTTCTCTTTGATGCTGACTATCAAAGCGACGGCCCGTTCCAGCTCATTGCCCAGAGCGGTTTTCAGAAATTGGATTAGTTCACCATCGGAAAAACGCAGGGCACTTTTCTTTATTTCCTCAAAGGAAAATATGTCAAAAATATTATCAGTGGTAATGATGAGCTTGTCGCCGGCTTCTAATTTTCCGCTGGACACATTATCAAAAGTTTTGAGAGGATTGAGTTCGGTATTCTGTTCGGACAAATCCTCGCTGATATCAGTCAGTGTTTTTGATCGGAGAAGGAAAGCCGAAGCCGCGCCGGTTTTGGCCAAATGAAGGTGATTTTTTTCAAACGTCGCGCAAACAACATTTAATTTTCCTATCCAGTTTACATTTTTGTGTTCGGCCAATTTGGACAGCGCTAGGTTAGCTTTGTGAAGAGCCGCTTCGAAGCTTTCTACCGGGCCTCTTCGGGGTCGCGAAAAATATTCCTTTTTGATGATTGAAAGGAGATAATTTACAACATAAGAAGAATCTCCAGAAATGTCGGAAATTTCAAAAATTCCGATAAGTGTTCCCAGGTTCTGTTGTTCCACGTTTTCCGGGTCCTGGACCATGACCTCAATAAAAGGTCTGGATTTTTCATTATTGCAAATTAAAATATTTTCAAAAGATGGCTCTATCTCCGCTATTTTTTTGTCCAGTTTGTTCTTTAGCATATTGAGAATTCCTGCCTAATTTTACCATATAAATTCAAAAAACAAAATTTAGATTTTCAAAATGTCTTTCAAAATCAACTCGGCAGCGGGGTGTTTACTTTTTGTCGGCCGGCTATTATACTATATTTAGGCGTTAATTCGTTCCGCTTGGTCCAAATCTGGCAGATAACTAACCAATAAATTTTCAAAACAATGTCTGAAATTTTAGAAAATCTGTTCGGCTCTCGCAGCAAAACCAGGTTGCTCAGATTTTTTCTGCAAAATCCGGAGCAGGAGTATGACATGAGTGAAATCGCGAAAAGAAACATGCTAAAACCTTCCATCGTGCGGCCGGAACTGGAAAATTTGCGAAAAATAAAATTCGTCATCCGCAGAACTAAACATGGAAAAAATTCATACGTATTGAACCAGAATTTTGCCTTTTATCCCGAACTGAAAAATTTAGTTTCTAAAGACAATATTTATCCGCAATCCAAAAGCTTGAGCAAAGTCAAGGATATCGGCAATATCAAGCTGGCGGCCATAAGCGGAGCTTTCATCAATTATCACAAGAGCAAGGTGGATATGATTTTGGTGGGGGACGGCGTAAGCCGGGCTAAACTTCGAAATCTGATGAACAGCTTGGAAGCGGAAATTGGAAAAGAAGTTGATTTCGTCATAATGAACGGCGAGGAATTCAAATACCGCCTGAACATGCTTGACAAGTTCATTTTGGAGTTTCTGGAAGGACCGCACGAAGAAGTTATAAACAAGATAACGGGACTCAGGAGATTTATCGCTAATAGGAAATAATGATGCTTTACGTTTCAATCACAATTGGCATTGTCATTCTGCTGGGATTGTTTTTTGTTTGGAAAAAAATCGGATCTCATCAGGAAGATAAAAAGGAAATTTCGGAGAGAATGAACAATTTGGACGAAAAACTGACCAATAACATGTTTAAATTTCAAGAAACGATCGCAAACCAATTCGGGCGTCTGCAAAGCACTTTTGACAAGAGATTGGGCGATAATACCAACAAATTGGACACGCGGCTTGATAACGCGGCGCGCGCTTTTTCCGAGGTGCAAAAAACTTTAGTCGAGGTAAGGGAATCGAATAAACAGATTTTTGAAGTCGGAAAGGAAGTCGCGTCATTGCAGGAAATCTTGAAAGCGCCCAAAATAAGAGGAGGCTTCGGAGAACTTATGCTCAAAGATATTTTAGCGCAAATGTTGCCAAAGGAAAATTTTGAATTGCAGTACGGATTTAAAAACGGGGAAACGGTGGACGCGCTTATCAAGCTGAAAGGCGGAAATATAAGCATAGATTCCAAATTTCCTCTGGAAAACTTTAAAAAAATAATTGAAAGCAATTCGGATGAAGAAAAGAAACAATGCCGGAAAATTTTCTACAATGACATAAAAAAGCACGCGGAGGCCATTTCAAATAAATATATCCTGCCCGAAGAAGGAACCCTCGATTTCGCGCTCATGTATGTGCCGGCCGAAAATGTTTATTACGAAACCATCATCAAAGACGAGGACGACAAGGGCTTGTTGGACTATTTTTTCAGCAAGCACATTGTTCCGGTTTCTCCGAATTCATTTTATGCCTACATGCGAACTATTTTGCTTGGCTTGCAGGGGATGCAAATTGAAAAAAGAGCCAAGGAAATGATGAGCAGTCTGGGCAGGCTCACGAAAGAATACGAAAAATTTTACGCGGAATTCGATGTTTTGGGCGGACACATAAACAACGCGCAAAAAAAATACGAAGAGGCGGATAAACGGCTGGGCAAGGTTTATGATCAGTTGGAGAGGACCAAAACCGGATATTTAGAACATGAAGAGAGTCTAAAAGTGGAAGAATAAATGATAAAAATTGAAAAAAATAAAAAGAACATCTTTAAAGGCGTGACAGTTAAAGTCAGGTCTTTTTTCAATCAAGAGTATTTCAGGAGCGCGATCGCCGTTTGGCTGATCATTTTAAGTTTGGCCGTCAATTTGGCGGAATGGGTGATTTTGAAAATTTTCATCCAGCCGGTTGATTTTCCCATAATCTTGCATTATAATGTATATTTCGGGGTAGATATGACGGGCGACTACCGGCTGGTTTTTTTTATCCCCTTGATTGGACTAGCTCTGTTTTCGGTAAATCTGTTTCTTTCGATCTATTTTTACCGGGAGAAAGAAAGGATTGCCAGCTATCTTTTGCTTATGACCGCTCTGATGATCCAGCTAAGCCTTTTGGTGGCGGCTCTCAGCATAATAATTATAAACTACTGATGTTTGATTCAAATCAAGAAAAAACGTTTAAAAATCGGGAAAATCAGAACTCGGCGTCTTCGGATCCAGGGTTCAGTTTTCCCGATCCCAAAACCAAGCTAAAAAAAGAAAGGAAAATTCAAAGAGCGCTGGAAGTTATTCCCGGAATTTTGACCTGGACCACTATTTTCGGAATGTTCATTTTTTCTTTTTTAGTTCCGGTTTGGGTGGCCGTTTATATAATAATCTTTGACATCTATTGGATCTTTCGGACGATTTTCATTGCCTACTATTCAATCGAGGGCTATCGGAAATTAAAACGGGGAAAAGAAATTGACTGGTGGGAAAGATGCCAGAATATTTCCAATCTGAAAAATTTCAAGGAAAACATAGCGAAAAAAATTTTGGAAAGTCGAGGCATGCTGAAAAACTTATCAATTCTGAAAAGAGGAGAACGGCGGATCTTGAAAAAGGAGATTGGAAAGCTGGAAGAATCCGCCAGGGAGGTAAGCCGGCTTGAAAAGGTTGACTCCCAAATATTGGATTGGCGGGAGATTGTCAATGTAGTCATGCTGCCGACTGCCACGGAGCCGGCGGAAGTGATCGAGCCAGCCATTCAGGCCATCGCCGATTCCAACTTTCCGAACAAGCAATTTATTGTGCTTTTGGCTACCGAGGAAAGAGAGCCGGAAGAGAAGCGCCTAAAAAAGGCGAACTATCTGAAAAATAAATTCGCGGGAGTTTTTCGTGATTTCATCGTGACGACGCACATAGTCAAAGACAATGAAATGAAAGCCAAGGGATCCAACGCCACTTTTGCCGCCAGATATTTAGTTAAATATCTGAACGAAAAAAATGTCGATTTCAAAAAAGTCATATTTTCCAATTTTGATTGCGACTCCGTGGCGCACCCTCAATATTTTGCCGCGCTTACTTACCAATACATAACCGATCCAAAACGCTTGCAAAGAAGCTATCAGCCTTTGCCCATGTATCATAATAATCTTTGGGATACCAATGCTTTTGTCAGGATAATCGTTACTAGTTCTAGTTTTTGGCACATTTTTCAAAGCACGCGGCCGGACGGCATGGTGACATTTTCGTCCCATTCCGAACCTTTCGACACTCTGGTGAAGGTTGATTTTTGGCCGGTCAACATGATCAGCGAAGACTCAATAATATACTGGAAATGTTTTTCATATTTTGACGGGGATTATAAAGTCAAGCCGATCTATCTTCCCATATCGCTGGACGCGGTCCTGGCAGAAAGCTATTGGCAGACGATAGTCAATCAATATAAGCAGAAAAGAAGATGGGCTTATGGGATCGAAAATTTTCCGGTAATCATGCGGGCGATCGTACCAGATAAAAAAATAAGCTTTTTCAAAAAAGTGAAGGTTGCCGGGGAAATGCTGGAGGGCCATCATTCCTGGGCGACCGCGCCGTTCATTTTGGCAATTCTCGGCTGGTTGCCGGTCATTATCGGAGGAGACCAGTTTAATCAAAGCGTCCTGGCGCACAACCTGCCGGCGATCACCCGCACTCTCATGAACTTGGCCATGTTTGGCTTGGCGATTTCCGTATCTTTAAGTTTTCTGATGATGCCGCCGCGTCCGAAGAGATATTCCTGGTGGAAAAATATTTATATGGTCATTCAGTGGATATTAATACCGATAACTGCTCCATTTCTCGGCGCAATGCCTGCCATAGATTCCCAGACGCGGATCCTTTTCGGCAAATATTTCGGGGAGTTTTGGGTAACGGAAAAAATTAGAAAGCAATGACAAAATATGTAGTTCCATTTATTGAATCTTTTTTGCTTAGCGTATTTTTCATTACCATCGCCATTTATCTGGCGGGAAAATTTAACTGGGAAGGCCGGCACTCCAAAAGGCATATTCATGCCGGCAACGGCAGGGATTTCCGCGTCGGTGGAATTGCAATGGTGCTGGCCTTTAATCTGGCGATTTTTTTAAACCGAGATCTTTTTATCTCGTCGGAACTTTACGGAGTCATGGCGGCGACTTTTTTGCTCATGCTGACGGGAGCTTGGGACGACTTCCGGGAAATTATCTGGAAAATTCAGCTATTTTTCCAAATCGCGATTGCCTTGATGGTCTTTATTATGGGAGTGAGAATTTATTATATAACCAATCCCGTACTTGGAAATATCATAAATCTGGATAACGGACTGGGAATCGTTTTATCGGTTTTTTTGGTCATTTTTTGGATAGTCTTGCTGATAAATTCCATGAATTGGCTGGACGGAATCGATGGTCTTTCTGGCGGCGTGAGCCTGATCGGCGCTTTGACTATTTTTTTCTTGAGTCTCAAGCCGGAAGTTAACCAGCCTCCGGTCGCGATAATCGCGATGATTCTGACCGGAAGCATTTTGGGTTTTTTAATATTTAATTTTAATCCGTCCAAGATTTTGGCTGGCACTTCCGGTTCCATGTTTATGGGTTTTTCTCTGGCGATCCTGGCGATCTTTTCCGGAACGAAAATCGCCACGGCGATATTGGTCATGGCGCTTCCCTTGGTCGATTTTCTTTGGGTGATCGGGGAAAGGATAAAAAATAAGAAATCGATTTTTAAGCCTGATAAAAACCATCTCCATTTTAAGCTTTTGGAGTTCGGGTGGTCACAGAGGAAGATCGGCGTTATTTTTTATCTGATTACCGCGTTATTGGCCGTCGTTGCTCTCAACACTCGAGCCATCGGCAAAAGCATAACCTTTTTGCTGGCTTTTTTGGTAATCGCGGGATTCCTCCTTATTATAAGCCGGAAAATTAAGAAAGTAGATTTTCAAGAATGAGAAAGATTATTTGGGGACTTGCCGTCGCGTTAATTTTTTCGGGAGCTTTTTTCATATTTCGGGAAAAAATCAGTGCTCCTCAATATTCTTCTTCCGGAAATATTTTAAAAAATATCGGTATCAAAGGAAAAATGATTGAAACGGAAGTTGTTTCCAGTCCGGAAAAATTGGCACTGGGCCTTTCGTGGAGGAAATCGCTATGCGAAAATTGCGGGATGCTTTTTGTTTTCGCAAAACCCGATTATCACAATTTTTGGATGAAAGACATGAATTTCGATCTGGATATGCTTTGGATTTTGGGTGACGAGGTTGTCTATGTCGCGCGAAACGTCTCGCATGAGAAAGGAAAGGACGAGACGGTTGCTCCCGGCATCCAGGCCGACAAAGTTCTGGAGTTGAATGCCGGAACCGTCGATGAATTAGAAATAAAAGAAGGAGATTTAATCCGTTTTTGATTTAGATCGAATCTTAAACGCAAAAATCCCGATAAATCGGGATTTTTGCTGATATTTAGAAAGTAGTAATATACTTGCGAAAAAGAACAGTAGAATTTTTTCTTTGTGTTTTACCCCCTTGGTTTCGGAAGAATTAAGTCAATGACGGGACTCTTACGGCATATTTATGCAGATTGTTCAGCTGTTTTTCATTTAGGCCTTTAGATTTCGTAATGGCGTTTTGAATAAGGCTCTTGGAAAATTCTACTGACGTGCCAGTTAAAACTCTCTTCGAAGGCACTTGTTTTCTGAGATAGTCCTCAATATAGATCTTGTGTTCCGCAGTGAGCGTTGAATCCGGATTTTTTTCCAGGTAGTTTGCTAGCGCTCTGCGAGCTAATTTTGTCATTCCATCACCCTTAACAGCGGTTTCGACGAATGCCTGTTCTGTTTCCTGGCTGGGCGCGGTTACGGCCGGTGTTCCCGTTTTCGTAGCGGGCGCAGTTTCCGGTGTTACCGCAGCCGGGGTTTCTCCCGTGCTTTCCTCCTGAGTTACTTGTCCCTGAAGACCATCCACTCCAGGAACCTGAGTTCTCTTGGAATAAGAATAGATGCCAAGCGCGATTACAAGAACTATAATTATGCTCGTAATTATCCGTAGGTTATCCTGTAGCCATTGCTTTCCTCCTCCGTTTTCCTGTGTTGATTCATCCATGATTATCACCTACCTTTCTAATTTACCCTGTTAAATTAAGGCAAAAGTGCCACGCTTCAATAGAATTCAAAAGGGCCGAAGCCCGTTTGGTTTTCAGAAGCGATTTTAAGCAGGGAAGTTATTTGATTATTAACGTGCTTTCGTTGAAGCCGTACTGCCTATCTTTTGGAATTCAGCAGCCTTCGACCATTAAGCAAATTCTAGCGCATCCAAGCGTCACGTCAACTGGACAAAATGCTTTATTCAGGGCGTAATATAGGAATTTTCTCAATCACAGCAGAATAAATTCTCTGAAGCTTGCCTAGAAGCATCAAATGATTTTTCAATTGAAACCTCACCGGTTTGTTACAAGATAATTAATTTTTAAATTTTTTATGTTTTAAATTTATGAATTCACAAATTATTGAAAATTATTTTAGAAAATAAAACATTTTTAAATTAAACTAACAATCTAAATTTTTTTTGGAAAAGTAAAAATGTTGAAATATAAATCAAAAAAAATTGTAGTAAATTGCGGAAAAAGAAAAAATATCAGCTGTGGATAACTTTTTGCTATTGCAATTAAAAAAAATTGCGGTATAATTTATACAAAAGCAAAGCTGTTCAAAAAATTTTGTAAACAGTTTTGCAAAAGGTCGAGAACAAAATAAATTTGATATCAGTCGGGGGCTGATGCGCCTCGAGCGTGAAAAATAAAAATAGAAAGGAGTGTGAACAAAAATGGCAGCAAAGAAAAAAGTTGTGAAGAAGAAAAAAGCTACAAAGAAAAAGAAACGATAGTCTTTTATATCTTCGCTGAGGTATGATTTTCAAAAATTTTGCCGAAGCAAAAATTATCAGCTTTTGGCTTCAATTGAACCAGAAGTTTTGAGGCAAAAATCCCGATAAATCGGGATTTTTGCGTTTTTCAGAGGTCAATCTGGCAAATCCGCCATCGGGCGGCCAAGTCTTTGAAAAACGTAATTTTCGCCTCGGGGAAAAAGATGGTGGATAACTGTCGCAGGGCGCTTTTTTGTTCCGGACCGATCTCCAAAAAACAGGAAACTACAGGCAGGGAATATAATTTTTTAAATTTTCCCAACTGCCTCAGAAGTTTTTCATAATGCGCGAGACCATTTTTCCCGCTGAGCAGCGCGGATTTCGGTTCGTATTTTTTTATTTCCCGGCTGACACGCGAATAAATATCTTTTGACAAGTAAGGCAGGTTGGCCAGGATAAAAATTTTGGAATCTCCTATTTTTATTTTTCGATTTTCAATAATTTTATCCAAAAGTTCGCTCTGCTTGAATTTTATCTTTCCGGCGACGTCATGCGCTCGGGCGTTTTTTTTCGCTACCATCAAAGCATTTTCTGAAATATCAATCGCGATAAAACTGTTTTTGTTTTTTAAATTTTTCGCCAAAGAAATTATGATATTCCCGCTTCCGGTTCCGACGTCGATTATGGTCGCGCTTTCGGGATCCAGTTTCAAAATTTTTTCCACCAAAAGCTCCGTTTCCGGGCGGGGAATGAGCACGCTTTTGTTAACCGCGAAATTAAGACCAAAAAACTCCTTTTTGCCCAAAATATAGGCCAAGGGTTCACCGTGTTTCCGCCGCGAAATTTTCAATTTCAAATTTTCCAGGTTAAGCCTTGTCAATTTATGTTCGGGGTGAGCCAAAATGAATTCCCGAGGTTTGCCTATGGACGCGGCGACGAGAAGTTCGAGATCCAAGGCATCGACTTTAGCGTGATATTTGTTTAAGATGTTTTTAATATCAGGCATTGGCAAAAATAATGTCCTTCCGAGAAAGGCGAGAAATCTAATTAGCTGTCTGTCGGCAGGCAGGGATCCTAAATCAAGTTCAGGCTGGAAAAGAAATTAATATTTTGACATTTTCAATTTAATATCTTCCTCTTGCAACACCGCAATAATTTCTCCAATATTGCCGTCAACAATTGCCGGCAAATTGCTCCAATTCTGTTTGATGCGGTGATCGGTCACTCGATCTTGAGGAAAGTTGTAAGTTCGGATTTTTTCGCTGCGATCGCCGGTGCCGATTTGGCTTCTGCGGGCGTCTCCCGTTTCGCGCGCTCTTTTATCTTCTTCCATCTGGAGCAAGCGCGAGCGCAAAACTTTCATGGCCTTGTCCTTGTTTTTTAGCTGGGATTTTTCATCTTGGCAGGAAACGACCAGACCTGATGGGATATGGGTGATTCTCACTGCGCTTTTCGTGGTGTTGACCGACTGTCCGCCAGGTCCGGAAGAGCAAAAAGTGTCAATCCGCAAGTCTTTTTCCTCGATTTTTAAGGCGATTTCTTCTGCCTCCGGTAAAACCGCGACGGTGGAAGTTGAGGTGTGAATTCGACCTGACTTTTCGGTTTCAGGGATTCTTTGCACCCGGTGGACGCCGGATTCATATTTCATTTTTTCATAAACGTTATCGCCAATGATCTCAAAAACAATTTCTTTGAAACCGCCGATTCCGATATGGTGAGAATTGAGAACCGAGACGCGCCAGCCATTTTTTTCGGCGAATTTGGAATACATGCGGAAAAGAACGGCGGAAAAAAGAGCTGATTCATCTCCGCCTGCGCCGGCACGGATCTCCACGATGACATTTTTTTCGTCGTTCGGGTCTTTTGGAACAAGCATTTTTTCCAATTCCTTTTCCAATCTTTCTTTTTTTTCAGAAAGTTTGATGTTTTCATCCATGGCCATCTGTTTGACTTCGGCGTCATCTTCGGAATTTATGATCTGCGCGTTTTCTCTCATCTCCACTTCATTTTTTTGATAGCTATTGATGATGCTGACGATTTCAGACAGTTCCGCCTGCTTTTTTCCGAGCTCGGCCAGTTTTTGGGAATCAGAAACAATCTCGGGGTCGGCGAGCTGTTTTTGGATGTCTTCATATTCTTTTTTGATGTCGCTGATCTGGTTTTTCATACAGCCTAATTTTTCTCGAAATTCGTTTACGATAAAATAATTATACCACCAGTTAACAAAATAGCCCCATCAGGGGCTATTTATGATTTTCCTGACCTATTCCTTTTTTTTCTTGGCCGTCTTTTTGGCGTCTTTTTCCTTTTCAGCCTTTGCGAATTTCAGATCCGCCTTGGCTTTCTTGGCCGTGGCTTTCTTCTCGGCGGTTTTTTCGGTCAATTTTTTGAAGCGGTCAACGCGTCCGGTAGTGTCCATTATCTTTTTCTTGCCGGTGTAAAAAGGATGGCAAGCGGAACAAATTTCAACCTTCATGGTCTTTACGGTTGATCCGGTCTTGATGATATTGCCGCAAGAGCAGATTATTTGCGCGTCAGCAAAATATTTGGGATGGATATCTTTTTTCATGGAAAATCTAGTATTTGATTACCTAAACAATCTAACATGCCAAAACATAATTGACAAGGGGGCGGGCTGTTGGTATACTTTCTAGGTAAAAAACTCATGCTTTTTGGGCTTTATCCTGCCCTGTTGGCCGCATGGCGACGGGGATAAAAAGCCAGCTGCTTAATAAATCCCAAATACTCGGGACTATGGGCGCAACAGAAAGCAGCGGTTGCTCCGGCCCCTTCAAAGGAAGAGCCAGAACATAATTAATTAAGGATCCGCCCTATTAAATAATTTTTCTTTCAGAAAAATAAATTTTGCCAAAGCAAAATTTCATTCAATGGGGTGAAAAAATATGACAGAAGACAAAGTGACTGCCCAAAAGCAGGAACCTGTAGTCGAAGCCACTACCCAAAATCAGGCTTCAAAAAGCGAAGATTATTACGCCGATTTTGACTTTGCCGGTCTTGAAATCGACATGAAACTCATGCTTAAAAATGGAGTGCACTTCGGGCATCAAAAAGCCCGTCGAAGTCCGAAAATGAACAAATATATATTCGGAACCAAGAACGGCATAAATATTATCGATTTGGAAAGAACGGTGGATAAATTGGAAGAAGCCACCCAATTTGTGAAGAAGATAGTGTCTGAAGGCCAGCAGATACTTTTTGTTGGAACAAAAAAGCAGGCGAAAAAACTTGTTGAATCAGCGGCAAGAATTTGCGGCATGCCTTTTGTGGTCGAAAGATGGCTTGGTGGAACATTCACCAATTTTCGTATCATTTCTGAACGAGCGAGATATCTTCGGGACGGACAGGAAAACATGAAGAAAGGGGAGTATACCAAGTATACAAAATTCGAACAGATGAAGATGGCCGAAGAATTGGATAAATTGGAGGGCAAAATGGGCGGCATCAAGCAGATGACCAAACTTCCCGGGGCGATTTTTGTCACCGGAATCATTGAGGACAATCTGGCGGTGCAGGAAGCGCGGATCAAAAAAATCCCAATCATCGCTTTGGCGGACACGAATGTTGACCCAACGATGATTGATTATCCGATACCGGCCAACGAAGATGCCGTATCATCGCTTCGTCTTATGATTGCCTATATAACCAAAGCGGTCATTGATGGCAAAGCCGTTGTTCCGGTTTCCGCTCCGAAAGAAGAAATGCCAATGGAATCCAAAAAAGGATAAGGCGAAAAAAATTATCAATAAAATAAACATATGAGTCTGGAGCAAATAAAAAAATTAAGGGAAAAAAGCGGCGCTGGAATTGTTGAAATAAAAAAAGCGCTGGAAGAAGCCGGCGGGAATGAAGAAAAAGCCATCATTATTCTCCGTAAACGTGGCCAAGAAAAAGCGGTCAAAAAATCGGAAAGGTCGGCCAAGGAAGGCGTTGTTGCTTCCTATATCCACTCCAATGGAAAAGTGGGGGCGATCGTCAAGGTCTTTTGTGAAACTGATTTTGTCGCGAGAAATGAAGAGTTCAAGGAATTGGCGCGCGACTTGGCGATGCACATCACCGCGTCCAATCCGCAATGTCTGAAACCGGAAGATATTTCCGATAAAGTCATCGATCAGGAAAAAGAGATTTGGATAGCGCGGCTGGAGGAGGAAAAAAAGCCAAAAAACATAATTCCCAAAATTATGGAAGGTAAAGAAAAGAAATTTCGCGAAGAATCAGCTTTGCTTACCCAACCGTTCGTTAAAAATCCGGACTTGACGGTCGGAGAGCTTGTGGCGGAAAAAATCGGAAAGATCGGCGAAAACATTCAAGTGGGTGATTTTGCCAGATTTGAGTTATAATAAAAGAAATAACGAATGAAGATTTTAGTTAAGATATATCCATGGGAAAGTTCAAAACTGTATTTTAGCGAGTTTGATCTTTCTGAAGGAGAGAAGGTTATTGTGGCCGGCGAGCAATCCAATGAAATAGGTATTGTTGAAAAAATCAGAATCGAGACCAAAGAAGATCCCGGCGAGAAGATTTTGCGAGTGGCGACTGAGCGGGATAAGGCGGTTTTTGAAGAAAGGCAAAAAGAAAAAAACGAATTCATTCGGGTATGCCGCGAAGAAATAAAGAAAATGAATCTGGGAATGAAGCTCGTTGACGTAGCGGTGAGCCTGGATGGAAAACAAATAGTCTTCGCTTTCACTTCTGATTCGAGAGTTGATTTTCGGGAGCTGGTGAAGACTCTTTCCGCGCAGCTAAAGAAATCCATCCGGATGCAGCAGATCGGTTCGCGCGACGAAGCCCGTAAGCTTGGAGGTTATGGAATTTGCGGGCGGGAATTGTGTTGCGTCAGATTTGGGGGAAATATGCAGAGTATCACGACCGATATGGCTCGCGCCCAGCAGATTGCTCATCGAGGAACAGAAAGGATATCGGGACTCTGCGGAAGGCTGATGTGCTGTCTGGCTTATGAAGCGGAACTTTATCGGGAGATGCTCAAGGGAATGCCGGAACTTTGGAGCTCCGTGAATACTCGCGAAGGCAAGGGAACAGTAATTGAAATAAATGCTGTTCGCCAAGACATAAAAGTTAAACTGGAAAACGGAAAATACGTGACGGTGAAAAAAGAAGAATTGAAATAACAAATTTATGCTGTATTCAATCATTCCTCCAATTCTAATTATACTTTCTCTCGTTGGAATAATTTTGATGCTGGTAAAGAAAGCTCCGGAAGTAGCCAAGATCGATTTGATGGAAAAAACGCAAAGCGGGGATGAAATCGATCTTCGAGAGCCTGGATTGTTGGGAAGGAGCGCTAAAAAAATCAAAGATGTCAATTGGAAATCCGGGGAAAGGGTGGGACTGGCGGTTTTGGAAAAATTGATGAAAATGCTCCGTTTCGTTTTTTTGAAGCCGGGCGCGATATTTTCCCGCTGGTGGGTAAGCATTAGAAATCTTCGCCATACTAACGCGGTGGAGCAGATTATTGAGGAAAAATCCAAGTCGGCCGACGAAGAGATAATCAACAAAATAAAAAATTACGTCCCGGAAAAAAGGATAATAATCAAAAAAGCCATCACCGAGATGAAACCTCTTGTCGAGGAAACTTCAGTCGAGCCGATGGTTAGCAAAAAAATCGTTCGGCCGAAAACCGAAATGAAAGATCGCTTGGAGGAATTGCTGATTGAAAGAATCGCGACCAATCCAAAGGATATTGAAGCTTATGAAAGACTCGGCCAATATTACATGGAAATCGAGAATTATGAATTTGCCAAAGAATGTTTCAAACAGATTGTTAAATTGAATCCAGTGAATCGGAACGCCAAATATACCTTGAAAAAATTGGAACGTTTGCTTTCAAGCTAGCTAAATGCTAAATTGGCATTTTGCCGTCCTAGCTCAATGACACCCCGAATAGTATAGCAGTGCTAACTATGGGGCAAGGAGCAACTGTTTCGCGCCAGTCCCACCCCATTTGCCGAAGTAGCTCAATGGTAGAGCAACTGTTTTGTAAACAGTAGGTTGCCGGTTCAAATCCGGCCTTCGGCTCCTCGGCAAATGGAGCGGGATAAAGTCTGAGGTTTCGGCCCAAGGCCGATCAGCCTGGGGTTGACAACTCCGACAGGCGACTCAAAGATGGGTAGGTGGTAGAGCGGTCAATTACAACAGACTGTAAATCTGTCGGCTTCGGCCTACGGGGGTTCGAATCCCTCCCTACCCACACGGTTTAATTCAAAATCGAAGATATTTGAATCAGACTTAGTTTGAATTATGGATTGGGATTCGAACGGGTAGCAGTGAAACAAGTCGCCTCGACGCAGTTGAACGCCGATGAATCCGAGTGGGTGAGGATTCAGCGCTGCCCAGGGCAAGGAGTCCCGAGTACTTGGGATGACGCGAAAATCCCTCCCTACCCACATTTAAAATTTGGTGCGGGATGAAATCCATTCTTTTTGCCAACGCCGTTGTAGCTCAGTTGGCAGAGCACGTCCTTGGTAAAGTTTGCCCGCTATCTTGGAAACTCGATAGCGTATCCCGAATAACGGTTAAAGGCCTTGCACATGGCTCAGACCGTGGCCCCGCTCGGCGGGACCCGAACGACTGACAAGGGGAGCTAAGTCCTAAGTGGATATGCTTGATATACAGTCTAACCCTCTAATAGAGTGCTTTTATTAAAATAGAGGTAGAAGTGAAGGACGAGGTCACCGGTTCAATCCCGGTCAACGGCTCACGGAAAATAATAATTTAATCTGATAGCTCGAGCTTCCGATCTAAAAAGCTAATGAAGCTAAAAGCTAAAAGAAAAAAATATGGCACGAGAAAATTTGGTAAAATTAAAATGCGAAGCTTGCAAAAGAATCAATTATTTTTCGACTCGCAACAAGAAAAAGCTCAAAGAAAAATTGGAAATGAAAAAACATTGTCCGTTTTGCAAAAAACATACGATACACAAAGAGACGAAGTAACTGGAGTTCGTGAAGGCATAAAGTTCATGAAGTTTATAAAGTCTTGGATTTTCTTTATGAACTTTTTACTTTAAAAACTTTATAAGGCTGATGTTGCGGGTGTCGTACAGTGGCAGTACGGGAGTCTCCAAAACTTCTAACGGGGGTTCGATTCCCTCCACCCGTGCACTAAAAAACAAGGCCAAAACAAGCCTTGTTTTTTGTAGGGGAGTGGAAGATTAGAACCTTTTGTGATAATATGTAGATATAAAAATAAAAAAGATAAAGCAAGTGATTAAAAAAATTATTTCAATTATTTTTCAAATTTCCATTTTGCTGCTAGTGGTGATGCTGCCCATTTTTAAATTTAACTTTGATGCCTCAATAATACTTTCAGCCGTAGCATTATTATTTACAATTCTGATTGGATTTTTTATTGCTGCTGCGACTTCAAATTATCTAAGACTGCAGACTATTATCTCCAATGAAGATGCAATATTAATATCAATTTTTGATTTAGTAAAAATTTTGCAACCATCTTCCGAAAAAAAATTTAGAAAACTAATTGATGAGTATATGATTGCTGCCTTGGATTATAGTCTGCTTGATTATTTTGAAACAACCTCGGCTGAGTTAGACGGGTTTCTGGTTGCAATCGATAAAGTGAAGCCAGTTGATCAAAGAGCGGATTCTCTACTTCAGAATTTGCAGAATTTAAAAAGCAACATCGTTGCTATTAGACAAGAGGCGCTTGTATTGGCAAAAAGGATTGTGACGGCTCAGCACTGGTTTGTGTTGATTTCGCTAGTTTCTATAATGACAGTAATATTATTGGGCTTGAGAACCGAGGATGTATTCGGCTCACTATTAATTGGTGTTATTATTATTGCTTTATATCAAACATTAAATCTTTTGTATAAAATTGACTCTAATGAATTTCTTGCTGATAGGTTGGCGTACGAAGCGCCTCAAAAAGTTTTCTTGGCAATTGGAAAAACCAAATACTATCCAGAAACGGCGATAGATAATAAAAAAAGAAAAATATTAGGAAAAGAAAACTATCGCATTGGAATTTATAAAGATTTTTCCAAGTCAATGGAAAAGAAAATCAGATTGATTAAAGCAGCTAGTTAGTCAAATTCACCGCAGTTGGGGAGATAAATCTGGGATGTGGATATATTCAGGATTAATGATAAATAAATTTCTGGCATCAGTGACTACTTTGTGCCAAGATTATTTGAGATAATTTCTTGCGTCTTTGCTTTAGGGTAATTCATAAAATATTATGAACAAAATATTTTTCGGGCTGTTAATATTTGTACCGGCGGCGATTGTAGCGGAATTTTTGCATGTTTCTCCGTCAATTGTATTTTTTATATCCGCTATTGCTATTATTCCACTAGCCCGATATATCGGAGAGGCGACAGAAGTTCTTTCAACTTACACTGGTTCGGCGCTGAGCGGGCTTCTAAATGCAACTTTTGGAAATGCTGCGGAAATTTTAATTGGTATTTTTGCTCTTCGGGCCGGGCTTATCGAAGTGGTAAAAGCCTCTATCACTGGTTCCGTAATTGGCAATCTTTTGCTCGTTTTGGGCATAGCGATGTTTGTTGGAGGAATTAGGCATAAAAAACAAGAATTTAACCGTACCGGCGCTATGGTCAGCTCGCTTACACTTCTTTTGGCTGTAGCGGCACTGGTTATGCCAGCCGTATTTGCTTTAACGGCCCCAGGCATTGGAAACCTTATTATTGACGAATTGAGCGTTTTCGTGGCTATTTTTATGCTTGTCGTTTATTTTGCAAATTTGTTTTTTATGCTCTTTACCCATAAGCATCTCTACACGGAAGAAGTCGGTGAACTGGAGGCCAAGTGGAGCAAGTTTAAAAGCATTTCAATTTTAGTCATTTCCACAGTCGCGGTCGCTTGGACTTCAGAGATTTTAGTTGGTTCAATCGAACCGCTGGTAGCTAGTTTGGGCTGGACAGAGCTATTTATTGGTGTAATTTTTGTGGCTATCATAGGAAACGCAGCCGAACATACCTCTGCTATCATTATGGCGAGAAAGAATCGAATGGATCTGGTACTTCAAATTTCCATCGGTTCGGGAACGCAGATCGCCATGTTTGTCGCTCCATGCCTGGTTCTAGTAAGCCTATTATTTAAAGAACAAATGAGCCTCATTTTTAATAGTTTTGAACTTATTGCTATCATTCTTTCGGTACTTATTGCCAACATGGTAGTGGAAGACGGTGAAAGCAATTGGCTAGAAGGCATTCAGCTTCTGGCGGCTTATGCGATCATGGGCGTGGCTTTCTTTTTTCATCCATAAATTTTAAAAAAAAATAAATTAACTGTTAGTTTAACGCGACCTTCACAATTCTATGCAAAAAAAATAAGGGTTAGCTCGTTGAGCTAACCCTTTTGCTGTCGCAGAATTGCTGGTCATTTATTGTACGGCCACGCCATATCGGCGGCTCTGCGCAAAATTTCTTCTTCCTTTTCCTCCTCTTTACTTTTTTTGGGTGAAGGTTGCAAATCAGTTTCCGATCTCGATTCCACCCGGGTCGACTTGATAGCAGTCGTCGGCTTGGCGGTTGGAGTAACGGTAAACTCGGGAACTGGGCTGACTTGAGGCTCCGATTTCGGAGTGCTGACAATGGCGCGCTTCGGTTCATTTGAATCCGGACGAAGCGCTCTAGCTAAATTTCTTTTTTTGTCCGTATTCGTGACTGTACCGTGCGAATGTTTGTTCCCTATTCTCTTGCCGGTGGAGTGAGTTTTAGTTTGAATATCAGACGAAGCTACTAGCTTGAATTTGATGAATCTCGGATCTATCGTTTTATCTTGCATGGTTCCTTCAATAGAGCCAGTGCCAACTGCATTAATGATGAACGCGCCTCTTCCTGACTGATCGGCCAAAAGCCATGAGCCGGCAAAAGTGCCGTTGCTCTTTCGTTTTCCGCTGAAGGTAGCTATCACCCCTTCGTTCTTATCCAAAAGAGCTATTTTTATATCATCGTCCGTTTGCTCGATTTTAGCTGGAACCCATTTGGAAAAAGCGCCGTGCTCATATCCGGGATAACCAGGAAATTTTTCCCAGCGAAATTTCCACGGCTGGGAAATGTCGAGCTGTTGATAGTTTGCCGATGATGGCGAAACTGGCGTGTCTTTCTGCGATATTTTTCGGTTTTCGTGTTCCGCATATTTGTTGGATTGAAGGTCGGTCTGACTGCTAGGTTTTCTGATGTTCGCCGGATGAAGGCATCTGCCTTTGGTTTCTATGATTATTTCAACGAACTTTTTGTCAAGCGGCTGGAGCTTGACGTCGGCAACAGGATGATAGCCTTTCCGGGTGAATAATTCCAAACACTTGGCCTTCTCATCAAGATAATACCAGGCCCTCGGAGATCCGTCCGGATTAAAAAACACCACCTCTCCCTTATTCAATTCATCCAGACTGATCATAAAATGCTCGAGCATATTCTTATCGTCCAGTTCGCCCAAAAAGCGGTTGATAGGACCGGGGAACACGATCGTGACGGTAACTGCCACAGCAATTATTCCAGTGGTAACACCAATGAAGCCTCTTCCGAAAAAAGCGCCTCCGGCCATGCCCAGAATTATGGAGGCCATGAGTAAAAGCGGCAGCATTTCAATGTTTCCCTTTAATCGGGGCAGCAGAATCATAATGACTATGGTGAAGAAAAGTTCCCCGATGAAAGTACCTGAAATGATCTCGGCCCAGCGTTTGCCGCTGCCTTCCGTGCCACCACGTATGACTTCAATAATTAGTCCGACCGGAGTAATCGCAACTAAAAGCAAAACGGTGCAAGCCGCTCTCCATAGTCCGCCAAAGAACAATAGCCAGCGGGAGTTCATGAAAAATCCGAGCCCGATCAGGATGATCGATGGAATGAAGGATATCAGCACGATTCGGAACAGTGCCCAGAGATATTTTTTTGGTATTGGTCGGATTTTTTCTTGGATGAACTGTCGGACACTCGGTCCTTTGTAAGACCATATCTCCCAGATCAAATCAAATATTCTGGTAGCCTGTGTTTCCACAGAGGCTCGCTCATGTTCAGTTTTGTCCATGTTCGCGTTCTCCTTTTTGTTGAACTAAGGAGTCTCGATGCTGGCGTAATTTTCTTTCTATAGCATCCAAAAGCGTTATCCGCTTGGGCGATTCTATTTTCGGTTTCTCGAAGATGGTCAGGAGTTCTCCGGCATCAGCTGTCGAAAGTCGGATCAGTCCCACGATCTTCTCGGCATTCAGCCCTTTTATATATTTCAGGATATTGGATTTCTCTTCGGGAGTGGCATTTTTCAGCCAGGCGGCGAGGGCTGTAACTTTTTCTAGGTCCAAATTTTCCAAAAGGATCTGGACAAAAAGTTTTTCCGCCGGTTTCTCGAGTTTCGCGGTATATTTTTCCGCATTTATCGTCAGCGGACCTGTATTGCCGTTGAGCATTCGTTTGGAAAGCTCCGGACCCATGTCCATCAGAACTTCATCGAAAGCTCCTTTGATGGGGCCGCTTTTGCCAGTATTTTGCTCAAACAGAGCCGTTAACGCGTAGGAAGCGGCTTCGATGATTTGCTTTGCCAGCAGTGGCTGATCTTTGAGCTTTTGAAAAAGCTCAGTTTGCGCCAGCTTGTCATAAGGCTTTTCCAGCAGTCGCTTGCCATAACTGGCGGTGACCATGGAAAGAAACCGTTTGATGTCGAATTTCGGCATGACAATATTCTCCTTTCAAGGAACTCAATCAACTGGTTTCATCCTAGCGGTTTTTGGCTCAAAGTCAAACTCCAAAATTTTTCAAGTAAAATATCATATGAATTTAGAGAAAAAATAAATCTACTTAAAATATTGCATATGCAAAATTTTAAGTAGTATAGCATTCCAAGCTTTAAAAAAAATCTCATATTCCAAACTTTTTTCTCATTTTTTTTCCGTAAAGCAATTTTTCTACGGTTAGAATTTCGATATGCCTTTGAACCTGAAAAAGTTCCGCAATGAAAAGTATTTCATCTTCGCATTCATAAGGATAAACCCAAACGCTCTTTTGCATCTGATAAAATCCTAGATCTTTGATTTTTTTTCGAAGCGCCTCACGCGCCTGATTGTAAATTTTCGGCTTGGTCGGAATATCAAAAATTAGAACTCTCCATTTCCCGTCCCATTTTTCGGGTTTTGCGATTGACAGTGCTTCAAAATAAAAATCCCTGGCTCTTATTTTTCCCTTATTAGTAAGCTGAACCCGAAATTTTTTCTCATCTTCCCTGACTATTTCTATAAGCTTTTTGTATTTCAAATTCTGGAATGCCCTCTGCATCTGCTTTTTTGGATATTTTTTAAAATTTTTTGAGGTCCTTGCCAAAAAGAGGAGACCTGGCAAAGCGGCTCCAATTATGATGGCCGGGCCGATGGCGAGTGATGCTAAAATAAGCTTAGTGGCTGTCGCAGTCAGACTGTCGGAATATCTGAAATCTTCAATTATTTCACCAAATGTTTTGTTATTCTTATTCATAGTAATTGATTATTTTTTAGCCAACTTCTGTTGTAATTTAAGCGATTGATTGGCATGCTCAAATTATTGCATATGCAAAAATTTAAGTAGGGTAGCTGATTAAATTATGAGATATGGGGTAATAGCGTCAAATAGTCACCCTAAAGCAAATAAGAATCTCAAAATATTGCATATGCGGGATTTTAAGTAGAGTAAGTTATGTGGGTGGACATTACCTCTAACTCTTGACAAAAATACCCCTTATGTGTTAATATGGCGTGACCTAAAAATTAAGCTATTTTGCCTGTTTCCAGCACTATGATTTTGCTGGCGGACGTGTATTTTATGAAAAATATAATCCAAGCAAACGAGGATAATTCTCGGGACGATTTAGGAGTAAGAAACATGAGTTTTTTTGCCGTGGTCGCCGAAATGCTTTCTGATTTGCCGGAGCGATCCCGGGAAATAACCAAAAAAAGATTCGGTCTTGTCCATGATGAGCCAGAGACTTTGGAAAAAATCGGCAGAGATTATGGCATAACAAGGGAAAGAGTCCGCCAGATAGTTGCCGATACTCTTAAGAAAGTTTCCGGCAGGATAAATGATTTGAGTTTCGAGCAGGCGAAAGAGGAAATTATTTTTACAATAAAATCAAATAGTGGTATAATCAAAGAGACGGAGTTGCTTAAATATCTATGCCGAGATGATAATAAAGAAGCCAACGCTTTAGTTTTTTTGCGTGAATGTTCAGGCAAAATACTCACTGCTGACGCGGGGGGCGAAAAAGTCTGGTTTTTGAACCGAAACAAACTTGATAAATCTGGGGAAATCGGATTGGTAGCGCAAAACATCTTAAAGAAAAGCAAAAAGCTTTTTTCTGATGATGACATGATCGAATCTGTCACATCAGCCAAACCGGAACTTTCCAAGAAGGAAGTTGTTGATTATTTAAACATTTTTCCGCTCATAAAAAAGAATAAATTTGGGAAATGGGGAATGGCGGAGTGGATTGAAATTAGTCCAAAGGGAACCCGGGAAAGAATATACTCAATATTGAAAGAAAAAGGCAAACCGCTTCATTTTACCAAGATTGCCGGACTGATCGATGAATATGGACTGGGCAAAAGAAAGGCCCACGTGCAGACCGTTCATAATGAACTTATAAAAAATGACCAATTCGTGCTGATCGGCAGAGGCATCTATGCTCTCAAGGAATGGGGATATGCCAAGGGAACTATCCGGGATGTGCTGGAAGGCATCCTTTCAAAAAGCAGCCGTTCCTTAAGTCGGGATGAAATTCTTGAAGAAGTGGCTAGGATTAGACAGGTGAAAAAAGCAACCGTTTTGATTAATTTGAGCAATAGCGAGCTATTCGTCAAGCAAAACAATTTATATTCAGCAAAAAAGCTAAAAACATCAAAATAAAATAACACAACGCCAGCTTCCAAAAACGAAAGGAACAATTTGGATTGGCGCGCAGCCGGCTCGCATTTGAACAACGATTGGTTGATTTTTCCTTTAAAGCGGCGCAAGGTTTCAATTTTGTTATGGAATCAACGATTTCAACAAAATTGAAAAATTTAAAAAATGAACAATATACAAGAACTCATCCAAGTTTATATAACCATCGGCCAGGTCTTTTACCAATTTTGGTGGATTATTGTGCCGGCGGTTTTTTATTTTCTCTTTAAAATTCTGTGGATGGACTTTGTTAATTCAGCCTGGTCTAAATCTTTAAGCTGGACAACACTGGAAGTAATCCCGCCAAAAGATTTAGAAAAAGGTCCTCAGCCAATGGAATCAATCTATCAAGGATTAGTCGGAGTGGTCGTTAGCTTTACCGCATTGGAAGAGTTTTTGAAGGGCGCATTTACGGATACGTTCAGTTTTGAGCTGGTGGGACTTGGCGGAGAAGTCCATTTTTATATTCGAACCCAAACAAAGTACAAAAATCTCGTGGAAGCCCAAGTTTATGCGCAATATCCGGACGCGCAGGTGGTGGAAGTCGAAGATTATACCCAGAGTTTTCCCAAGGTTGTTCCCAATAAAAACTGGGATCTGTGGGGATCGGATTTGGAATTGGTCATGCCCGATCCATATCCGATACGCACTTATGACAAATTCGAGGAATCGATTACCGGAACAATGATCGATCCGATTGCCTCTTTCGTGGAAATTATGGGAACTTTGCCGCCAGGACAAAATATTTGGATGCAGATAGTCACACGACCTTTGCCGGAAAAATGGCGGGAAGATGAAATGAAACTGGTCCAGAAATTAGCCGGAAGAGTCAATGGAAAAAAAGGAGGAATATGGCAGGATATCATTGATGTTTTTTCCAGTATTTTAAAAGGAATGATGGGACCGATTGAATTTTCCAAGTCGGAAAAAAAGGATGAACAACCGCTGGAATTTAGGCTGACGCCAGGAGAAAAAGAGCAGCTCAAGGCAGTGGAAGAAAATCTTGGAAAAAATTCATTCAAAATAAAAATGCGCGTCCTCTATCTTGGACAGAAGGAGGGCTTTAACAAATCTTTTGTGTCGGCTTTTTTCGGAGCCACCAGGCAGTTTAATGATCTGAATTTAAACAGTCTAAAGCCGGAAAATCAAAGCAAGACTTATGCGAGTTTTGTAGCGGTAGATCAAAGGCTACAGATGAGAAAGAGGAAAATTTATAAAAGATACAAGGATCGGGATATGACCGGGAAAAAGTTTGTTTTTTCCACGACCGAACTGGCCACGGTCTGGCACTTTCCTGATATGGGAGTTAAAACTCCCGCTCTTGTTAGAGTGGAATCAAAAAAGGGTTCGGCTCCCGCCAATCTGCCCGTTCAATAAAATAATGAATAACAAATCAAAATATGCAGCGGATCACTTTTTTCGCGAAAACTAATTTTCGGAACCAAGAGAGGATTTTTGGCATCAAACGCGACGACCGGACGCGCCATATGTATGTGGTCGGAAAGACTGGCATGGGAAAAACGAATCTCTTGGAAAATATGGCCATTCAAGATATTCGCAACGGTGAGGGTGTTTGTTATGTCGATCCCCATGGAGAATCAGCGGAAAAACTGCTCAAAGCGGTGCCTAGCCATCGGATAAACGACGTGGTGTATTTCAACGCTGCCGACACGGAATTTCCGGTGGCTTTCAATATCCTGGAGGCGGTTGACGAAGAAAAAAAGAATCTGGTGGCTTCCGGAATGATGGGAGTGTTCAAGAAACTATGGCCGGACGTGTGGAGTGCCCGGATGGAATATATTCTCAACAATACTATTTTGGCCCTGCTTGATTATCCCGGTTCAACCATGCTCGGCGTCAACCGGATGATGTCAGACAAGGATTACCGAAAAAGAGTTTATCCGATGATCAAGGATCCGGTGGTCAAGTCGTTTTGGATAAATGAATTCGATAAATGGGAAGACCGCTTCCGAAAAGAAGCCGTGGCGGCTATTCAGAATAAGGTTGGACAATTTCTTTCCTCCGCGCTCATCCGGCATATTGTCGGCCAGCCAAAATCAACCATCGACATGCGGGACATTATGGACAACCGAAAAATTTTAATCGTCAACGTTTCCAAGGGAAAAATTGGAGAGGATGCCATGCGTCTTTTGGGAGGAATGATCGTGACGAAAATCCAATTGGCGGCCATGGGAAGAGTCGAAATACCCATGGAGGAGAGGAAGGATTTTTATCTGTATGTGGATGAGTTGCAAAACTTTGTTACGGAATCTTTCGCTAATATACTTTCCGAAGCCAGAAAATATCGTTTGAATCTGACTTTGGCGCATCAATATATCAATCAGCTCGTTTTTGACGGAAACAGTACGGTTCGGGACGCGGTTTTTGGGAACGTTGGAACCATGATTGCTTTTCGGGTGGGGGCGGAGGACGCAGAATTTCTGGAAAAAGAATTTGAGCCGGTATTTATGCTAAATGATTTGGTAAATTTAACCAAGTATAATATTTATCTGAAATTGATGATTGATGGCATTGCGGGAGATGCTTTTTCCGCGACGACCTTGCCACCCCCAGACTTGAGCGATACGGAAGAAAATGAAGAAAAAATAATCCGCAATTCCCGTGAAAGGTATGGGCAGAATAAGGCGGAAATTGAGGAAAAAATCGAAAGATGGAGCGGAATCGTTATAAATAAGCCAATTGTTCAATCGCCGGCTGTTAGCGCTCAGGCCAAACTTGCCGAAGAAGATCTTGTCGCGGAAATGCCGGTCATAGCTATCCAAGAGGACAGGGAAGTAGAACAAAAAATCGAGCCGTTGAAGGTAAAGATCGAGCCTGTTTCCCGGCCGGAGGAAAACATAAGCGTTGAGAAAGGCGAGGACAAAAAAACAGAAAGATACGAAACAATTTGTGCGACTTGCGACCAGTCCATAACTGTTCCGTTCAAACCTGATCCAGCCAGGCCTGCTTTTTGCAAAGAATGTTTGAAGGACTATCAGCGAGCGATGGCTAGATCACGGAATGAAAGAGAGCAAGTGAAAAACGGCGAATCAAAAAAGCAAGGCTCGGGAAAAGAAAACCCGTTCCAAAGAAGCGCGAGAGCCAAAGCTATTTCGCAAGTTGTTGCCTACGCGCCAAAGGAGAGAGCTATGAGTCTGGATCAAATATCCCACATCGCTCCAAAGAAATTCAAACCGCAAAGAAAAAAAACGCAAATCGATCTTAGCGAAGTAAGGCGGATCATTGAAGAAAGATAAAGAATCATAATTTTTCAGTAATTTATGACGAAAGAACAGACCAAAAAAAATAAAATCAAGCGGGTGATTGTTGGAATGTCAAGCGGCGTTGATTCTTCAGTGGCCGCCGCGCTTCTCAAGAAACAAGGCTACGACGTCATTGGAATTTTTATGCATTTTTGGAAAGAGCCTGCTCAAAACAGTTTGGTGGAAAATAAATGCTGTTCACTGGAAGCCCAGGAGGACGCCCGGAAAGTCTGCCAAATATTGGGCATACCGCTTTATACAGCTAATGTCGAAAAGGATTTTAAAAAGGAGGTGGTTGATTATTTTTTGCGCGAATATGCGGGGGGTCGGACACCGAATCCTTGTGTAGCTTGCAATAAGCATATCAAGTTTAATGTGCTTTTTAAAAAAATGCTTGAAATGAAAGCGGACTATGTTGCTTCAGGGCACTACGCGCTCAAGCGCGAAGTAAAAAGTGAAAGGGAAAAAGGAAAAAGTAAAATTTATAAATTATTCCAGGGCAAGGACAAAGAAAAAGACCAGTCATACTTTTTGTATAACTTCAATCAAAAGCAATTATCCAGAATTTTATTTCCCATTGGAAATTACAAAAAATCGGAAATAAGGAGCATCGCCAAAAAATTGGGTCTGCCGGTTTTCAATAAGGATGATTCGCAGGGCCTGTGCTTCACTCCGGAAAAATATCCCGAAGAATTTTTGAGGCGGAATTTGAAACTTAAAAAAGGAAAAACCGTGAACACCGCTGGGAAAGCGATCGGGGCGCACGACGGGCTGCCACTTTATACGATTGGCCAAAGAAGAGGAATAAATATCGGCGGCAATGGACCTTATTATGTGGCGGATAAAGACTTAAGAAAGAATATTTTGATTGTGAGCAATGACGAAAAAGATCCGGCGCTTTTTTGTTCGGAAATACTGGCCGAAAAAGTTAACTGGATCTCGGGAAAGCCGAAAAACAGCGCTAAAATACTGGTTAAAACACGATATCGAAATCCCTTGGTTTCTGCTATAATCAAACAAGAAGGAAAAAGCAAAAAACAGGGAGCAAGCGGTTTGTATAAAATAATTTTTAGTAAACCCCAAAGGGCCATTTCTCCCGGACAATCAGCGGTTTTTTACGCGCGAGGGGGAGAGCTTTTGGGCGGCGGGGTAATAAAATAAGAAACATGGGACTGCTATTTGGCAAAAAATTATCAGACGGCAACGTTGTATCGGCAAAAAAAGTATCGGATCGTGATATAGACCGAAATGATATACGGGAGTTGGGGAAAAAACTTGGATTTACCCAAACCGGAGCCCGGCAGGAGTTCGAAAAAATTTTGGATAAAGTCCAATCCGGGGGAGTAACCAGGGAAGAAATGCATGAGGGTTTGCAAACGATGATACTAGATGGCCACCTTACTAAAGATCAGGCTCATCGAATGGCAAAAGAACTGGGCTTGGAGCGAAAAGACTTCACAAGATTTGAAGATATTTCGGAAGCCAAAAACCACCAGAAAAACAGCAAGAATGAAACCGCAAAAAACAATTTAGAATTAAACAAAAACGCTTTAAAGGAAAAGCTCGATTATTCCAACCGGCAGATCGGAAATTACTTAAATTCTTCTGGTGGGGAAACGGCTGGCGGTCGTTTTTTGCCAGATAATGAATCAGCGGCAAAGAATAAATCAGCGTCAATATGGAATATTTTAAATAGTAGGAAAAATTAAGATTATGTACGCGCAAAATTTGTCGGGCGGAATGTCGAGCAGTGTGTCCGCGGACACGGAAAAAACCAGACGCAAGAACGCTATTCAGCGAGAGATAATAATGAAAGATTCTGATTATCGGCGCAGTATCAGTGAAAAAATCCAAATTGAGTCTGAGCTAAAAAGGCTGAGAAACGATGAAGCACGTGTAAGGATGAGTCTTCAGGAAAGGCAAACGCGGCTTACCAAGCTGGAACAGGACATAGCTCATTCGGATGAAGATTTGCGCGAACTGAGAAAAAAATTAAATTTGTTATAGCATCATGAATTCAAATTTAAGAGAAGTAGTCAAAAGTTTAGCAATGAAGAAAAAGCTGGAATGGTCTAGCACGCGGGACAGCAAAGTATGGAATATTGAAAATGATTTCAATAATAAAAGAAATTCTGTCGATGATGCCATGCGGTCTTTGGAAGGAGAGTTTTCCTATCATCTGGATAAATATGATTATCAGGAAATTAGAAAAAAAATGGAAAATGTTTTGAAAAAATAAAAATAATCATTCAATGGGATTTTTTGCAAAAATTTTAGGTGTCGGGAAAAAATCATCTGATTGCATGCTTTCTTTGGATATCGGAACAGAGGTTGTTAAGGCTCTTATTTTTAAGATTGATAGTAAATCTGGCACTGGCAGAGTAGTCGGGGTGGGAAGGGTGAGGCAAAGACTGAGTGATATGCGTGAAGGGGCTGTTTCTGACATATCCGGGGTGATTGAGAATTGCCAAAAAGCCATCAATTTAGCCAAAAATATGGCTAAAATCAAAAAAGTCGAAAAAACGATAATTGGCATCGCCGGTGAACTGGTGAAGGGCACTACCACAACCGTTCATTATGAAAGGGTAAGGCCCGAAATGAAGATAGATCTGCCTGAGCTTAAAAATATCATCCAAAAAGTTCAATGGAAGGCTTTTGATCGGATTCGTCAGCAATTGGCTTGGGAGACCGGTCACAGTGAAATCGAAGTAAAACTCATCAATGCGGCCATCGTGGATGTGAGGATTGATGGATACCGCATCACTAATCCGGTTGGTTTTCAGGGGCGTGACGTTTCTATTTCCGTTTTTAACGCTTACGCGCCAATGATACATCTGGGCGCCTTGCAGACAATTTCTGATGAGCTGAAGCTGGAGCTTCTAAGCATCGCGGCGGAACCGTACGCAGTAGCCCGTTCAATGGGAATAGAAGATGTTCTGGATTTTAGCGCAGTATTTATCGACATCGGCGGAGGGACAACTGACATTGCCGTCGTCAGAAATGGCGGGCTGGAAGGGACAAAAATGTTCGCCTTGGGCGGTCGCGCCTTCACCAAAAGATTGGCGCGGGAACTGGGAATAAGTTTTGAAGAGGCGGAAGTTTTGAAAATAAAATATTCTGAAGGAAAGCTCGGCGCGGATGTTAGCAAAAAGATAGAGGAAATTTTGGAAGACGATTGCGAAGTTCTGGTTAGCGGAGTCGAGCTGTCATTGTCCGAATTTGCCGAGGCCGATCTTTTGCCTCACAAGTTTTTTCTCTGCGGAGGCGGTTCAGGTCTGCCGGGCATAAAGAAAGCGTTGCTTTCGTCCAAGTGGACAAAGAATTTGCCGTTTGCCAAACTGCCCCAAGTAAGTTTTTTACAACCCAAAGACGTGGTCAATATAATTGATGAAACCGGAGAATTAAAGGACCCGCAGGATATAACACCCATGGGTCTGGCTAATTTGGCGCTTGATCTGGCCGGAGAAGAAAAGGTGTTGGCCGGGATACTGAGGCGGGCAGTTAAGATGATTCAAAAATAGTCTGAGTTCATAAAGTCAAAAGTCTATAAAGTTAATTTTTTTTAAAATAACTTTATAAACCTTACAAATCTTATAACTTTTAACTGATATTTGTGCATCAAACATTCTACATTGATATAGACGAAGAAATAACTTCTATCGTGGAAAGACTGAGAAAATCCACGGCCAAAGAGGTTGTTATCGTCGTGCCAAAAAGAGCTCTGTTGATTCAAAGTATTATCAATCTGAAACTTTTAAAAAAAGAAGCTGACGAGTATAAGAAAGATATTATAATTGTGACTCAGGACAAGTTTGGAAAATTAATGATTGAAAAAACCGGCATAACCGTGGAGCAAAGATTGGATGACGTCATCGGAGAGGAAATGGTGGTTCCGGAAAAGGAGAAAAATATTAGTTCGATATCCAGTGAACCGCTTGATCCGGAAGTCAGGCGGAGGAATGAAAATCGGCTTGATAAAATCGGTTCGCCGGGATTTTTCTATTCTGACGCTTCAAAAAAAGATAAGGCAGTTTCGGATAACGCAATTCAGACTAAAAATATTGAAAATGAGAAACTAACCAATACGGAATTGGTCACGGACATCGGAGTCTCGATAAAAAATAAAAGAAAAGAAAATTTTGAAGACAGGCGAGAGAAAGCTGAACTGTTCGGCATCCGAAACATAGACATCAAGCAAAGAAGCAATGATGATTTCAATCAGACGGCCGATAGGTTGGATGTTGGCATGGCTGATTTTATGAAAGAAAGAGCGGGAAAATTTAAAATATCTAGTGGATTTTTCAGAAAAGAAAAGTTGCCGGAAAAAAAAGACAATGGAAAGGAGCTGCGTTTTGAATTGGCCGGCGAGGAAAGCGCGGCGACTGGCCGACAATCCCATTCGGATATGAGGAAAAATGGCAGTGAATATAAAGATGCTAATTTATCAAAAAAGTCTCGGAAAATTTTTACGATTTTTGGATCAGTCGCGGTGCTGACGCTGCTGCTTTCTGCGGCTTATATTTTTCTGCCGAAGGCTAAAGTTACAATTTTTCCAAAAACAAAAATGACAAGCGCTGACATGGATATCAGCGCTGATCCCAACTCCGAGAATATAAATTCTGAGGCCAAAACAATTCCTTCTCGGACAGTTTCAATAAGCGAAGAGATCAACAAAGATTTTGAAGCAACCGGTTCAAAAGGCGCCTCAAACTTTAAGGCCCGGGGGACAATAACTATTTACAATGAATACAGCCCGGCAGTTCAACCTCTGGTGGCGACCACAAGGTTTTTAAGTGAAGATGGAAAACTTTTTCGTTTAGTCAGCGGCGTAAGCGTTCCTGGCGTGACGACGGTCGATTCTGAATCTAGGCCGGGAGCAATTGAAGCGGAGGTTGTCGCGGATGAATCCGGAGGGCAATTCAATGTTGGACCTTCCAGGTTTTCCATACCTGGTTTTCAGAACAGCGGCAATGAAAAATACACGAAAATTTACGCTAAATCTTTTAAGGCGATGACGGGAGGCGGTTCCGGCGGCGAAACAGTTAAGACGGTAACCGAAACTGACATTAGTTCGGCGAAAAGCCTTGCGCTTTCCGAGATCAGCGCAAAAATAAAAGAGCGGCTGAAAAATGAAGCGGGGGATGGCTATGTTGTTTTGGATGAAGCCATGAGCCTAAACGATCCAATTTACAAAATTTCAAATTCGCCGGGAGATACCAACAATAGTTTCAATGTGAATTTGAAAATTGATGCCAAAGCAATTGTTTTCAGAGAGGAAGATTTACAAACAATTTTGGCCGGCATTATAGGCAAGGACATCCCTCAAAACGAGAAAATTGTTGATGGCTCAATAATTCAGGAGTTTGGCAAAGCGGAGGCTGATTTTTCTAAATCTATTTTGAAAATAAAGGTCCATGCTGATGCTAAGGTTGCTCAAGTTTTGGATCTGGATGCCATAAAGAAAGAAATTTTAGGAAAAAACAATTCCGAATTAGAGGCTTATATAAAGCTTTATCCTAATATTTTGCGATTCGAAGTGGAATATTCAATGCCATATATTTCAGAAAGAATCCCGCAATATGGAAGCCGGGTGGAAATCAGCCTTGACAATAATTGAATAGTTGATATTATTGCTAAAGGGTAAATTGTATTAAAAATTCAATACATAGTTTCAATAGAGGGAAGGATTTTGATGAAATTCAGGAATTAGGATTGATTTACTATCCTCGGGCCAAATACCCAAGGAAAATCTCCGTCTATTTTTTGTTTTCCATAAATTCATTTGGCGTAAAAATAACAAATTATGTCGAAAGACAAGGAATTGGTAAAAGTTGAAGGAGTGGTCGAAGAGACTCTGCCCAACACGACTTTTAAAGTTCGTTTGGCCAATAACCACGTCATACTTACTCACATATCCGGAAGAATGAGAGTCAATTACATAAGGCTTCTTACCGGCGACAGGGTTTTGGTTGAAATGAGTCCATACGACCTGACTAAAGGCAGAATTGTCAAAAGATTAAAATAATATGAACCCCGTTAGAGATTTTATAAATCTAGCTGGGGGCGAATAAATTATTAATAGATTTTAAAGTATTATTTTTTATCAGAATAAACTTGTAAAATCTCTAACGGGGTGAAAGTAAGAGCATCCGTAAAAAAAATATGCGACAAATGCAAGCTCGTTAAGAGAAAGGGGAAGCTTTTTGTGGTTTGCTCCAATCCAAAACACAAACAGCGGCAGGGATGATAATTGATTTAAAATTTTTGAATTCTGAGATTTAAATTTTGATTTAAGGATAAGCGTTTATGCTAAGAATTGCCGGGGTAAATATTCCCGATGAAAAAAGAATAGAAATATCGCTGACCTACATCTACGGCATAGGTCCTTCAACCGCGTCCAAAATTTTGAATGAGTTGAAGATATCGACTCTCAAAAGGACCAAGGATCTTTCCGAAGAAGAGCAGAAAAGCGTCCGAGAATACGTGGAGAAAAAAATCAGAGTTGAAGGGGAACTCAAACACATTGTCCGTTCCAATATCAAACGGCTCAAGGAAATCGGTTGCTATCGGGGCATGCGGCATCAAAAAGGCCTTCCTTCCCGGGGGCAACGAACCAAAACTAACAATCGAACGGTGCGGGGAAATGTCAGGAGGACAATGGGAAGCGGAAGGGTTAAGACTGAAAAAACTTAAACAATATGGCAGAAGAAATAAATAAAATTGAAAAAAAAACCGAAGAAACGGCAAAAGGACCGGAGGCTTCTGATGCGGGAAAGGATGGCGCGACGGAAAAGAAAAAAGCCAAAAAAATCAAACGTCAGATTTTAAAGGGACGCGCGAGCATCAAGTGCACCTATAACAATACAATTGTTAATGTTTCTGACTTGAGCGGAGGCGTCTTGGCTTGGGCTTCTTCTGGTCTTATGGGATTTAAGGGAGCCAAAAAGGCCACTCCATACGCGGCTACTCAGGTGGTGGCCAGCGTAAGTGAAAAAATCAAAAAATATGGGGTAAAGGAATTAGAGGTTTACGTAAAAGGAGTCGGTTCAGGGAGAGAAGCATCAATTCGCGCCTTGGCCAATAACGGATTTGAACTCATTTCCATCAAAGATAAAACTCCTATTCCGCATAACGGTTGTCGGCCCAAGAAACCGAGAAGAGTCTAAATTAGAAATAATATTTTTTTTATGGCAAGATCAATTGACGCGAAATGCAGAAAATGCAGAAGAGCCGGCGAGAAGCTTTTTCTTAAAGGCGACCGCTGTTTCACTCCGAAGTGCGGGGTTGTTAGGCGAGCGTCCGTTCCGGGAGTTCATGGGAAAAAGGCAGCAAGAAATCTCAGCGAATATGGCACGCAGCTTGCCGCTAAGCAAAAAATAAAACGGATCTATGGCGTATTCGAAAAACAATTCAGAAAACACTTTGATGACGTAAAAGGGAAAACCGGATCAACTGGCGATCTTTTGCTTGCCCGTTTGGAGATGCGTCTTGATAATGTCGTGTACCGCATTGGTTTTGCCGGTTCGCGGGCGCAGGCTAGGCAATTGGTCAATCACGGACTGATAAGCGTAAACGGAAAAAAACTTACGATTCCATCTTATGAGGTTAAGGCGGGAAGCATCATCTCGATCAACTCAAGCAGAAAAGAAAAGAATTATTTTAAAAATTTAATGCCGACGCTTAAAAATAAAAAAGATTTTCCAACCTGGATCAGTTTCGACGAGCAAAGCGTGGAAGGAAAAATAGTCGGCATTCCTGGAAAAAATGACATCGGGGTAAATGTTGATGTCCAGGCCGTGGTTGAATATTATTCGCGATAAATAAAATATTCGTTTCGGTTTTATTCCGGAACGGAAATATTTAATAAGTAATAAAAAAATATGCAATCTATAACTGTTCCTTATAAGCCGAAACTCATCGTAATCGATGAGAAAAACGGCAAGTTTGAAATTGGAGGTTGTTATCCGGGATACGGAACGACTTTGGGGAATGCGCTCAGAAGAGTTCTCCTTTCATCTTTAAACGGAGCGGCTATCACCTCCGTGAAAATCAAAGGCGTTACTCATGAATTTTCCACAATACCGGGCGTATCCGAAGATGTCATACAGATAATACTAAATCTCAAAAAAGTCAGGTTTAAACTTCATCGGGATGAGCCGATAAAAATTTCACTCAAAATCAAAGGCGAAAAAGCCATAAACGCGGGAATGTTCAAATGTCCATCTGATATTGAAGTAGTAACCAAAGATGCCCATATAGCGACCATAACCAGTCCCAAAGGCGAAATAGACATGGAAGTGGAAGTAGGCAATGGATTGGGCTATGTTCCCGTGGAACAGCAAGAAAGAGGGGAGAAAGAAATCGGAGTTATTGCTGTTGATGCCATATATACGCCGATCAAAAGGGTGAATTATACGGTTGACAATATGCGGGTCGGAAAAAAAACCGATTATGAAAAAATAACGCTGGACATTGTTACTGACGGAAGCATCACTCCTGAAGAGGCATTTTCTAAAGCGGTAGCCATTCTGACCGAACAGTTTTCTGTTTTAACTGAAATTGAAAGTGCTAACGAGGAAGATGAGACTGTTACCACTAAGGAAGAAGAAAAGGAAGTTCAGAAGGAAGATAAAGCAAAGAATGACAGTCCAGAAAAAACCGAAGTGGCGACCCTGAAGAGCCTTTCAACCCGCACCTTGAATGTTTTGGAGAAAAGTAAGATTTCCAATATCGGAGATATTGTGAAATTGACCGAATCTCAGCTTAAGGATCTGGATGGAATGGGCGCCAAGGGTCTTAAAGAAATAAAAAAAGCTATTGGTGATTTCGGGTTAAATTTAAAACAGGAAAAATAAGCGACTCACATATGAGACATCTGAAGCACGGACGAAAATTAGGAAGAGTAAAAAACCAAAGGCAGGCCCTGTTCAAGACGCTTTTGGGAAGTTTTGTAATGCGGGAAAAGATTGAAACTACGGAAGCCAAAGCCAAGGAGGTTAAAATCAAGATTGATAAAGTTATAAATTTGGCAAAAAAGTCTAAAAATGATTCGCAGAAAGTGTCGGTTATCAGGGAATTGAAAAAGGCGTTGCCGGAACAGGCCGCAAAAAAGTTAACAGGAGATTTTTTAAATAAATTTTCGGAAAGAAACAGCGGATATTCGAGAGTCATAAAATTGAATCCGAGAAAAAGCGACAGCGCCAGAATGGCGATAATTGAATTTGTTGATTAAGATATGAAAAAAGCAATTAACAGAAAATATCATTTATTTGACGCGAAGGGAAAAATTTTGGGAAGATTTTCGGCTGAAATTTGCAAATTTCTTCGGGGAAAGCACAAAGCCGATTTCACTCCGAATATTGACGGAGGAGACTTTGTCGTGGTTGTCAATACTGATGGTCTTAGATTTACCGGAAATAAGATGGAAGGGAAAGTATATCAGCGGTTTAGCGGTTATCCAGGAGGAATAACATCGATAAAATTAAAGGATCAGATGCAAAAAGACTCGACCCAGATCATCAAAAAAGCGGTGTACGGCATGCTTTCCAAGAATAAACTAAGAAACAGAATGATGACCAGGCTTTTAATATATAAGGACTCGAAGCAGTCTCATAAGATTGACATAACTCACGGAGATAACAATTAATTGAAAAGTGTTGACTTTTAAATTTTGATTTTAGAGAAGCGCATATGCCAACAAAGAAGCTCAAAAAAACTGTTAAAGCCGAAAAGGATTCAACAGAAGAAAAAATAGAAGAAACTAAGCCAGCTGAAAAATATTTTTCAGCAGTCGGAAAAAGGAAAACTTCGGTGGCTCAGATACGGATTTATAAATCAAAAAAATCTGAATTCGAGATGGTCGTAAACGGAAGAGAAATTTCCAATTATTTTCCGGTTGCCAGATTGCAAACATTGATTATGTCTCCGTTGGCAGCTGTTGGGCAAGGTAATACGTTTAGTATTTCCGTAAAAGTTTCAGGTGGAGGAATGAACAGCCAAGCAGAAGCCATTCGATTGGGGATTTCTCGAACGCTTGTCAAAATGGATGAAACTTTAAGAAAGCAGATGAAAGATTTGGGATTTTTGACCAGGGATTCAAGAATTGTAGAGAGAAAAAAGCCCGGTCTCAAAAAAGCGAGAAGAGCGCCACAGTGGGCGAAGCGGTAGATATTATTTGTATAATAAAACACCCCCGAATAAGCGGGGGTGTTTTTTGTTTTTGTGATATAGTTTAAAATCCTAAAATAGTCGTTCTTTCGGGAAAGATAATTGAATGAAGCGCATTAGACGACTCTGATTCTTTGTCGACGAAAAAAAGATTTTCCAGCGAGTTATTATAGATGACCAATGGCTCGGGGTTTGCCAGCGCTGGCAGATCCATGGAATTTCGGTGATCTCGCGCGTCCAGCTCAATTATTTTTATCTGCGGACCGACGGAAAAAATAACGTGCTCATAATCCTTAAACCACTGAACGTTTTTTAACTCGTCGGAATAGCGGGTTATGTTTTGTGTTTCATTTTCCGAGCGTGTCGGCTGAACATCCCAATTTCGGAGAAAGTAAACAGATATTTCGTTTTTACTCCAGAAAAGAAGTTTTTTCCCGTCGTTGGAAAATTGTATCCCCTCGACTGAGTCGGCTAATTTTTTGAAATAACTTCCTGTTTCTCCTTCATTGTAAACAAACAATTCTCCCGACAAATTAATAAAGGCGATTCTTTTTTCATCATAAACTATCAATTTATAAATTTCTTCGGGATTTTGTTCCGGAAAAGAATAGGTTATTTGAGCTTTGTCCGATTTTCCATCCAAGCCGGCGCGAAACACCATTTGTTCCGGAGATTGAGTGTAATATATATGAGACGTGGACAATTCATACGCCGTGACAGAATTGGCGATGAGAAACAAATAATTTTTATCCAAAATGCTGGCAAGATACAAATCGCCGTCTTTTTTAAAAAATATGGCTCCTTTTTCCTTTGAGTCCCAACGTACGTTTTTTATATTGCTTTGCCCCAGAAAGTCGTTCAGATTAAACGATTCATTTTTGGAGGGATCCAATATGAAATAAGTGTATTCTATTTTTTCCTCCGGAGGCGTTCCGGAAGTTCCTTTCTGCGCGAGAGCCGCTACCTTTCTTTGAACCGGGACAGAAAGATAATCTTCCTCCGGTGACCATTCAATGTTTTCTTTTTTTGAATCGTCAACGAGTTCCCATCCCGGCAGGTCAAAAACATTTTCAACGATGTTCTTTTTTATGTTTAAAATTTTTACGGTAAGCAGGTTTTCCTTTTCTTGGCTGAAAACCGCGTATCCGTTTTTTGGGGATATGAAAAATTTGCCAATTCCGGAAGAGTCATAAGCGGTTTTTTGATAACTATTTCTGACCAAAATAGTGTTCCAGAGCTCGGTGGATAATCCGCTATGAACTTCTATTTTTTTACTCCAGGTCTGGAAATCCGCGGCGCTGATGGTCACTGCATAGTCTTTTGGGATAAGGCCGGATATATTATAGGAATTGTTTATTCGGCTCAAAGTTTTCGCTTTTATCAATTCTCCATTCAGATTTACGTCCACGCTTTGAGGATTGGACTTTACGGTGATTGAACCGCTGTGCACAAAAACACCCCGACTAAAATCGAAGCTGTATCCCCGGGCTCGCAGCACGACGGTTGGAGCGGTAATTAGGAATAAAATAACTAAAAACCAGAAAAATATGGTTCTTCTCAATGTTTCCATAGGATAATCCAATCTTAGCTCTGACCGGGAGCTTTGTCTAGCGCTAAATCACCTAGATTATTGACATTATTCAAAAGATTTTGTATACTAACTCATGTAATAATTCAGCAGATTTCTATGTTGGCGATTATCAAAACTGGAGGCAAGCAGTACAAGGTGAAAGTGGGGGACAGAATAAAAGTCGAAAAAATTGAAGGCAAAGACGGTGGCAAAGTATCTTTTAAAGAAGTTTTGTTTTTAGGTTCGGAAAAAGATATAAAAATAGGCACGCCCTTTGTGAAAGGCGCCAAGGTTGAAGGAAAAATATTAAAAACTGCTAAAAATAAAAAAGTGGTTGGAATCAAATTCAAGGCCAAGAAAAGATACAAAGTTAAATTTGGCCATCGGCAGCTTTTTACGGAAGTGGAAATTACGGCGATTGCCTAATCTTCATAGAAATTAATAAAGGCCCGGATGCGTTGGCATCCAGGCCTTTTTTTGTGAATTTTTTCGATCAGTTTCTGGCCGCTTTTCCATCAAAATATCCAGAAGAGACTTTCTTTTCTTCGCCTGCCGATTTTTTTGTTATAACGAAAAAAAATTTAAAAGGATGCTTATGAAGACTATCACCCTTTTTTGTTCTAACGGAAACAGAGACGGAAAGAACATCGCCAGGCAGTGCCGGCCGCATGAATTTAGTTTCTTTTATCCAGGTGAGATACGGCAGTTCGGTCATTTCCGGATACTTTTTCTTAATTAACAGAATGGCGGCTTGGGCGGCGATTTCAACCTGAATAACACCGGGAAGAATCGGTTTGCCTGGAAAATGACCTTCAAAGTCGTAGTCGCTTTCAGTCAAAAGCCGGGAAGCGACTATTCGGTTAGATTGGGCATAACACACGGCCGAGTCTATTCTCAATGCGTTGCCCCGATGAGGTAGAATTTCTCGCACCATTTCGGGTGAAATCATCTCAAATTTTTCTCCCATTTCATTATGAAAAGGAAGAGGCAAGTTAGTTCCATAACCAGGATTGCAGCTCATCATCGACTCCTTTCAATTTTTGATGTAGAAGCTGACTTTCAACTTGTTTCTTACGCCAAATCTCTCCGATTGGTCAAAGCGGCACTTAGGGTGATTTCGTCGGCATATTCGATGTCGCCTCCAGTTGACAATCCGCGCGCCAAACGCGTTATTTTTATGTTAAAGGGCTTAATTTTGTTTTTTAAATAAAGAGCTGTCGCGTCGCCCTCGGTAGTCGGGTTTACGGCCAAAATTATCTCTTCCGTCTTTTCCGTTTTTGCTCTTTCTAAAAGTTCATTGATTTTCAAATCGTTTTTTTTATTGGTGAAAAGCACCACTCCACCCAGAACATGATAGAGGCCTTTATAAGCGCCGGTTTTTTCAATGGAGATTATGTCCAAGGGATCTTCTACGACGCAAATAGTTTTTTGATCCCGCTGTGGGTTTTTGCATATTTTGCAAAGCGTTTCCTCCGCAATATTGAAACATTTTCGGCAGCTTTTCAAATTTTTCAGTTCGGCAAGACTTTCGGAAAAACTATTCAGCTTGTCGGCGTCTTGCTTAAACAAAAATAAAACTAGCCGCTCGGCCATTTTGGGTCCGATGGAGGGAAGTGACGCGAAATGGTCAATGAGTTTTTTGAATGATCTAGGATACACAATAACAAATTTAAAAATTAAAAATTAAAAGCTAAAAGTAATTGTATCGCTTAGCGACAAACTATTTTTATAAAAAATTAAGAGAGCAGTAAGGGCCAAAAATTTTAACCTTGCATTTTGAGCTTTTAATTTATTCAGTGTGCGCTTTTTCCAGGGACTTAAAGGTCGTCAGATTTTCATTGAAGTAAAGCGATATTCTGCCAGTCGGACCGTTTCGGTGCTTGGCGATGTGAACCTCAACGATATTTTTGTTTGGCGTGTCTGGTTTTTCCCGGTCTTCACGATAAAGAAACATGACAATGTCTGCGTCCTGTTCGATGGAACCGGATTCGCGAAGGTCTGATAATTTTGGAATTTGCGGACTTCTGGATTCCACCGCCCGGCTCAGTTGAGAAAGAGCGATGATCGGAATATTCAGTTCCTTGGCCAGTTGTTTGAGTGAGCGGGAAATTTCCGAAATTTCGTTGACGCGATTGTCTCCGCCGGAACGCCCTTCCATCAGCTGCAAATAGTCGATGATCAGCACACCGACATTTTGTTCCGCCTGGAGCCGCCGAGCCATAGTGCGAATCTCCATGATATTAGCCGATCCCGCGTCATCGATAAAAATAGGAGATTCACTCAAAACTGCCATTGCCTCTCCAATGCGCTGAAAATCATCATCACCTTCGCCGGATTTGAGGCGCCCGGTGCGTAATCGCCAGAGGTCAACTCCTGATTCGGCCGAAAGCATTCTGTCGATGAGCTGGTCGGAGGACATTTCTAAGGAAAAAATTCCAACCGGTACTTTTTGCTTGGTGGCGATCTGCCTGGCCAAATCGAGTGCTAGACTGGTTTTTCCGATGGAAGGACGGGCAGCTAAGATTATGAGATCGGATTTTTGAAAGCCCGCCAGGACACTATCTAAATCTGGAAAACCACTGGGAACGCCTCTTAGCTTGTTCCCGCTTTTATGCAGTTCATCGATCCGGTTGAAGGCGGTTTCCAATATTGATTTTATGGAAACAAAATCTTGCTTGATATATTTCTGTGAAACACCGAAAAGCTTTTGTTCGGCCGTGTCCAGAATTTTTTCCACGTCTTCTTCTTCTTTGTATCCTAATTCGACAATTTCGCTGGAAACTGCTATTAGTTTGCGAAGCGTGGATTTTTTCTGGACGACTTTGGCATAGTGCTCAACATTGGAGCTGGAAGGGACGGAATTAACGAGACCCGTGAGATAGCTTGAGCCGCCGATTTTTTCCAGTTGATTTTTTTCTTCCAACCGGTTGGAAAGAGACAGCACGTCTATCGGTTCGCGCTTTTCGTAAAGTTCCAGCATCGCCTCGTAGATGAGATTATGGTCATCTTTGTAAAAATCACCGACGCGCATCAGGTTGGCGACTTTAATGACGGCGTCTTTGTCCAGCATCAAAGAGCCAAGCACCGAACGCTCGGCGTCGATATTTTGCGGGGGAACTCTTAGATTGTTGGCGGTGTCTTTGGGCATAAAACCTGTCATTGCGAGGGAGCGCAGCGACCGCGGCAATCCCTCTATATAATCTGTCTTTGCGATGAGCGAAGCAATTAAATAATCTCAGTTGATAATTCAGAGATTGCTTCACTTATTCCACGGTGACATTTACTAAAATTTCAATTCTTTAAATTCAGGGTTAATGCTTTTAATTAAATCTATTTTCTTTTTTCGGGAACCTGCTTTGATTTTCTTTTCAGCCATAATTGCATAGTGGATATTTTCAAAAGTTTCTGCGAATACTAATTTGTTTACATTGTATTTCTGGGTGAATCCTTTTATTTTTCCGCTTCTATGTTCTTTCATTCTTCTGGATAAATTATTTGTCACCCCCGTATATAAGACATTGTTGTTTTTATTAGTTGCGATATAAACACAGTATTGTCTTGGCATTTTGTTTTAAGATTTTTTGTCAGGGATTGCTTCGCTACGCTCGCAATGACAGCTTCTCAATTATACCAGCCCAAAACCAAACCGGGCAAATATAGTTCGTGCCCATATTATCAAGTTATTGTTAACACTTGACAAACGCAATAACTATTTTAAAATATTTTTTATTTCCGCTATACTTTTCACCTGTACCAATTTCCGCCGGAGTTCCGCGGCGTTGGGAAAACCTCGGACATACCAGGCCAGGTGTTTTCGGATCTCAAAAAGTCCCAGCTGGCCTTTTTCTTTGTAAAGAATTTGGGCGTGGTGAATGGCGAGTTTTTTGATTTTTGAGAAATTGCAGTTATTGTCATTGCGAGAAGCGTAGCGACGCGGCAATCCCGTATTTAGCGTATTAAATTCAGGGATTGCTTCGCTACGCTCGCAATGACAGATTTTTAATAATTCTTTTATTTCCTCAAATATCCAAGGCCTGCCTAGCGCGCCGCGCGCGATGCCCAAACCGTCAAGCAGGGGATAGTCTTTTAAAATTTTTACCGCTTGTTCGGGCGAAGTGATTCCGCCGTTGGCCAGAACAATCTTATTCGGAATTATCTTTTTTATTTCCTCCGCGATCTTAAAATCGACAACGCCGCCAAAACCGCCTTCATAAGTGCGCCCGTGGACCATGACAGCTGTAAAAGGCAAGTCTTTGACGTTTTCAATAAAATTCAGGGCACTCATGTCTTTTAATCCGGCTCTTATTTTTAAGGAAACGGGGAGAGGTGTGTTGTCGCAAACTGCTTTTATAATGTCGCGCGCCAATTTTTTTTGCGGCATCAAAGCGCAGCCGGAACCGTGCCCAAAAACTTTTTTAGCCGGGCAGCCGAAATTAATGTCAATTCCATCCGGCTTCACTTTTTTCGTGATAATTTCCGCGGCTTTGGCAAAATGTTCCGGCTCCTTTCCGAAAAGCTGGACGACATACGGCCGCTCAACTTTATTAAATTTGACCAATTCCAGGGTTTTCTCTGGCTTGAAGAAAAGCGCGCTGACGCTAGCCATTTCAGAGTAAACCGCATCGGCGTCGCGTTTCCGGCAGACCTGCCGAAAGGCGCTGTCCGTGATGCCAGCCATGGGAGCTAAGGCTAGGATAGGACGTTTTAACTTGTGCCAAAAAGACTTCATAAAATTAAAAAGTCTATACTAAATAGACAATTTATAAATTTATAATATTCTAATTGCTCTAATTAACCTAATCAATACCCAATGACTCAATGAATAAAATCCAAATTTTGGTAATTTTTTATTGGGGTTTCTTTAGAATAATTAGACCAATTAGATCAATTAGAAATTTTAACTTCTATGCCTTCTTCCGTTTCTTCCACCTTAAATCCCAGTTCTTCGATGGATTTTCTGAGCTTTTCCACTTTTTGTTCTGCCGGTATATCTTCCGATTCTTTTTCACAATCGCAATGCCCGCAGTCGCAATCAGTTCCCATATTATTTCTTTTTGATTATATAATTATTATCCTTTAAGTCATCAATAATAAATCCCAGTTCCTCAATTTCCTTACGCAGTTCGTCGGACATCTCGAAATCTTTTTCGTTTCGGGCGGATTTTCTTTTTTCGGCTAACGCTTTCACCGGTTCGGGAACATCCGGAATATCCAGTCTGATGCCGAATATTTTGAGCGCAGCTTCAAAAAATTTTTTTACCTCGCCAGGGTTGCCCAACAGGCTTTCATCCATCAATCTATTCGCGTCATTAATCAAGCGGAGAATTATTGTGAGAGCTTTTGGCGTATTAAGATCATCATCCATCGCTTCATCAAATTCCTTCCGGTATTCTTCGGTAGTCAGGTTGGAAATTTTTTCACTTAGCTGCGCATCGTGGTTTAGGAGGCGCGCGTAAAAATTATTAAAAGTTTCTAAATTAGCCTTGGCTTGCTCCATAATCTCCCAGGTAAAATTCAGCTGACTGCGATAATGGGAGGATAGGAGCGCCATCCTCAATTCCATGGGTGAGTATTTTTTATCTTTGATATCATCAAGTTTGTAGAAATTTTTTTTAGATTTTGACATTTTTTCACCGTTGACCAAAAGATGGCGCGTATGCACCCAGAAGTTAACGAATTTTGTTCCGGTGTAGCATTCGGTCTGGGCGATCTCCGCTTCGTGGTGGGGAAATATGTTGTCTTCGCCTCCCGCGTGGATATCAATATGGTCGCCAAGATATTCGGTGCTCATGGCCGTACATTCGATATGCCAGCCGGGATAACCGAGCGACCATGGGGATTCCCATTTAAGCAGATGATCTTTCGGGGCTTTGAGCCATAACGCGAAATCCCAGGGATTTTTTTTATCCGGATGCTCTTCCAGGCGCGCGCCAACTTTCAGGTTTTCCAGCGTGTTCCCGGAAAGTTTTCCGTAGTCAGCGAATTTCGTGACATCAAAAAAAACATTGCCATTTTTTTCATAGGCATAGCCTTTCTTGATCAGCCCCTCTATGATTTTTATCATTTGCGGAATGTGGGCGGTGGCGCGGGGGAAATAGTGAGCCGGCAAAATATTCATTTCTTTTTCCGTGGTGTGGAAATATTCTTCGTAAAAATCGGCAATTTCCTTGGGAGTTTTTTTCTCAGCCAGGGCTTTTTTAGTTATCTTATCCTCGCCTGTATCTCCTTGCGATATATCATCCCGGGTCAGATGGCCGACATCCGTTATGTTTTTAATCATCCTGACTTCATAGCCCAAATATCCCAAATATCGTCTCAGGATATCGGGGATTACATATGACCTGAGATTTCCAATGTGAATATAATAATAAACTGTCGGCCCACAAACATATATCCCGACTTTGCCGGGATTAATGGGATGGAATTCTTCTTTGTTTTTGGATAAGGTGTTGTAGATTTTCAGAGCCATTTACGGATTTTGAATATGGTTATGGTAATGATGGACACAAAAAGCATTATGGCTAGGTGGATCCAGAAAGCGCTGGGGTTTTTTCCGAAAGGAATATCGGCGCTCATGGCTAAAATGTTGGAATAAACAGTCATAGGAAGCATTGTGGCGGAAAAAATTGTCAAAACTTTCATCGTGAGATCTAGCTTATTGGAAAGGAGCGAGTTGTTGGTGGCCTCCAATGATTCAATTGTCTCTTTGCTGGATTCCAGACTGTTCCAAATCCGGATGTTGGTGCCGATAAGATCTTGGAAATAAGCCTTGAGCTTGGGTTCCACGAATCGATAATCTTTTTGCGCCAGTGATTCCAGGACCGACCGCTGGGGTTTCATTGTCCGGCGGAAATTGAGGATGTCTCTTTTGGCCAGAGAAATTTCCAATACCATCTCTTTTTCGTGTTCGGCGAATATTTCCTTTTCAATGTAGTCAAGTTTTCTGGAAATATGATCGAGTTTGGGAAAACATGATTCCAGAAGCAATTCCAGTAAATAGCGAAGAAGCGCTGCCGGAGAGCTAAGCTCATAAAGTTCCCGTTGGCGGTTATTCACTTGAAGTTCCCGAAAAAATTCAGTTAACTGAAATATCTCATTATCATGGGCGGTGATCAGGGCGTCTTTGGTGATGGCGATATCCAGTTCGCCGGGGTAGGTAGTTTTTGATCCAGAGTCGAAAAGCGGAATGTGAATGGCCAAATACAGGCAGGTTTCATATTCGGTGGCTTTCGGCCGGAGTGTTGGCGTGGAAAACTCCTCCGCGACCAGTGGATGCAGATTGAATTGTTTTTTTATATATATTACGTCATCGGCGTTCGGTTCATCAAAATCTATCCATCTGAACTTGTCAAATCGGATCTCTTTCATTTTTATTTTTGCCCAGTGAAATGGCGATTCTATCGCTGTCCGCCCTGGCGGATATTCAATGGGTCGAATTCATTTTTATATTCGCACGCTTAGTATAACAAAAAAAACTTTTTTTGACAAAAAAACTGAAATGAAACATAATGTTTTCATCAACCCTTATGAAACGCGTTTTTTTATTTCTGATAAAAATATATCAGAAGATATTGTCGCCTGATCGCGGTCCTTTCAGCCGATATTTGACCCATATGCGCTGTCGTTTTCATCCGACCTGCAGCCAATATACCTACGAGGCGATCGAAAAATTCGGTGTTTTCAAGGGAATTTATTTAGGTTCAAAAAGAGTCTTGAAGTGCCACCCTTGGAACGACGGAGGATACGATCCGATACCGAAGGCATAAAAATCCAGAAGAAAGAATTTTTATATATTTTTGGTTTTTTGAAAATTTATATTTCGAGGCGAACGTAAACTGCCAACAACAAAAAAGGAGGAAAAAATGCCTCACCGAAAGTTGTCCGGATCGCGATCCGTGCAAGCGGTTCCGAGGAAAAGCATGGGAAATTACGGGAAAACAAAAATTGCGGCCAAAGCGCAAGCAATGCCTGTCTTGCCCAAGTTGCCAGAGACCGTTGTCTTACTAGAACAGTCAGAAATGGTAGTTGTTTCGGCTGTGGAATCGGATGCGGAAATGATTCGGTGCGATCTTTTTCCCGATGGACCCGTCGAGAAACCGATAGCTTTTTATCGGCGCAATGCCCAATGCCAAAAGAGCGGGTGCGATCGTTGCCTGTGAAGCAGCTCCCATAAATCCTCGCGGAGGAAAATATGGAGGACCGGCAGGTTTCAATTGATTCAGTTAGCGTATTGCAAACGCGTCGAGCCGCACGGGCCGCGCTCAGAAAAATCGAGCGTGCCATGCAGGATCCGCGGGCGCGGAGAGATCTGCTGGAGCCGCCGGAGGAAGGCAAGTGTTTTTGTCCGCGGCTGATATGGAATCAAAAACCGATTGCCAAATGGTATGTTCGGGAAAACATTCGTGACAGGGACAAATTTTGTCGTAAATGTTCAGCTTGTGATAAATAAAAAAGGAGGACGCGCATGAAAGTAAACGGCAAAGCGGCGTTATGTCTTAAATTAGAAACTACAGGACCGGTTCCATTGAAACATCTCCTGGAGGATGTCTTTTCCAGGAAAGACAAGAAATGCCAAGCGTGCGGAGTGTGCGAGCCGTTTCTGGAAAGCAAGTCTCCGGTCGACAATCTTGTGCCGATCGCGTCAGCCTCGAGAATTAGGAAGGAAGTGCGACCGGCAAAACACAACCGTCTGCATCGGAAAATGATTGCCAAGACGGTTTCCGTCGGTATCGGATGTCGGTAACGATTTTCTGCCAAAAAGAAACGAGGTGTCTATGTCTGAGGACAAGGAAGGCGAGATGATTTTTCTGGATGATTTGCACGCGATTGACAAGGGCGTTTTGATTTGCAATAATGGGAATTATGCTACTTATCCCATCAATCTAACTTCGGCGCTGGAATGTTGCCCAATTTGTGAAACTTTGCTGCCGGCGGGCGCGCTTCGCGGACCGCAGAAACGCAAGTTAAATCCGAAAACGCAACCGTGTCAACATGTCGTAAAAAAAGAAAGCATATTCTGTCCAATGAAGGGAAAGGACATTTGGGTGGGCATGGGAGCGGCTTGCGAAATCTGTCCTGAATGCGGAGTTTATCTCTAGCCATTAGCCACACGCGACAATTTTTTGGTTAACGAAAAAAATCGGAGGAGTTCAAATGAATAAAGGAGAAGAAAAGGAAAAAAGGATAAAACGGCTACTGAACGAGGGGATTCATGTGATTGATTCGGGGGCGAACCTTGTGCATTGTCCCGTTACCGGCAAAGTGGCAGAGTGTAAACCGCGCGAGCTGGTCAATCCGTGTCAAATCTGCGGCCGGCATGATCTCACCGGTCAAATAATCTAATCTGGGAATCCGAAAAAAATTTGAAGCTCGGGGAGAGGAATTCGCTCTTCCCCCGGGCTTTTTTATTTTTTTTAACTTTTTTTAGCAGTAAAAAAAGTTACAAAAAAACTGCCGCACCGGCTCGTGCTGGCTGAATTTCTAAGCCAACTCGCTAAAATTTATGGGTTCGCGGCGAACCTAATAAATTTTTTAACGCTCGCCAGCTTGAAATTCAAAAACGCACTTCGCTATGTGCGGATTTGCTTTTTTAAGCTCCTATACCCGCGCATTGCGCAGCGCGTAAACAAATTCGAGCTTTCGAGCGCTAGCCCCGCACCATTTTCAAAATAACTTTTTATATTTTTTTAAATTTAAGCGAAACGACCTAGCTTTCTGGTTTTCCGTATCAGAGAAGGCTTGTTAAAAAATGGTGCGGGGTGAAAAATTACTCATCCCTATCCGGAGCCTGTCGTTTTAGTGATTTTAGCGAGAAAGCGACGAATTTGTCTCAGCGCCAGCCGGCGCGGTGATTTTCTTTCTCCACTTTATTTTTTCATAAAAAGAAAGTGGAATATTAAATGTTCGCGGGGAAGAAAAGTTAGAATAGTAATTTTGCTGCCAAAGAAAGCAGATATTGCAATACTTGACAAGTATTGCATGTAATATAAAATACTCATTAGCACTCGGACTTGACGACTGCTAGCACATGGATTATAATAACCATGTGGCATAGAACATAGGACACGGAACAAATAATTATGAATACCAGACAGCAAAAAATTTTAAAAGCAGTTATCGACGAATATACCAAATCCGCCATCCCGGTCGGCTCTAAGGTTTTGACGGAAAAACACAATCTGAAAATCAGTTCGGCGACGGTGCGTAGTGACATGGCTGAACTGGAAAAACTTGGCTATCTCCATCAGCTTCACATCAGCGCCGGACGCATTCCGACCGACAAAGGCTACCGCTATTTCGTGGAAAAAATAATGCCGGAGCAAAAACTGACGAATGCCGAACAGAAAAAATTGCAGGCGGAAGTTTTGAAACTGAAAGCCCAGAAAAACCGTCTCACGCGAACGACTGCCAAACTTTTGGCTTCGCTGTCCGGATCGCTCGCCATCACCGGCGCCCGGGAAAACCTTTTTGATTTCGGTATGCATGAGCTTTTGGGTCAGCCGGAATTTAAGGATGCGGACGAATTTTGCAAGATCGCCGAAGCGCTGGACTATCTGGACGAAAATGTCGGTAACATCCTCAATAAAATAAAAGTAGGCGAAACGAAAATTTTCATCGGCAAGGACAATCCGATAAAAGAAATTTCCGAAAGCTCTTCGATGGTTGTTTCGGCTTATAAAACCAAATCCGGCGAAAAAGCAGTTTTGGCGCTAATCGGGCCGAAAAGGATGAAATACGCCAAGAATAAATCATTGTTAGATTATGTGAAAAAACTTATGAATTCGGCGGCGGTGATTCTAATAATTATTAATCCCAATGTCATTCCGGACTTGATCCGGAATCTAAATTAGATCCTAAGAACTTTTATTAGATGCTGAAACAAGCTCAGCATGACAATATAAGTTCAGGATGACAAAAAAGATTATGGAGAAACACAAAAATACATTCGTCATAACAGTCAAGGCGGTTGTCATCAATAACGATGGCAAAGTTCTCGTATTGAAGCGGCCGGAACACGAAAAATCCGGCGCCGGGAAATACGACTTGCCGGGCGGTTCAATAGAACAAGGAGAAGACATCAAAGCGGCCTTAAACCGTGAAATAAAAGAGGAGACGGAATTGGAAGCCCAAATCGGGCCAGTCATCCATGTGTTCGATTTTGAAAAGGGAGAGGGCAATGAACCAGAGAGCACGACTGTCGGTAAGGGGATAAGATTTCTGGCCTATTACAAAAATGGCGAAGTAAAACTGGACGAAAAAGAGCACGCTGAGTTTGAATGGCTGGAGATTGATAAGGCTATCGAAAAATTCGAGGACAAAGGATTTGAAAAAGACAAGCGCGACTCACTCATCAAGGCTAAAGAATATTTAGAATTGAAAAATTCTCTTGATTCATGGAAACGTTGCGCGGCCGACTTTGAAAACTACAAAAAACGGCAAGCGGAAACGCAGAAAGATTTTATCCGTTTTTCCACCGAAAGCGTCATGTTGCAGCTGTTGCCGGTCATCGACAATTTCCATGCTTCGACCGACCATATTCCGAGCGAACAGAAAGAGGCGCCCTGGGTGATTGGCATCATGTATATCCAGAAGCAACTGGAATCAATCCTGACTACCTATGGAGTTTCGGAAATAGAAACGAAAGTCGGCGACGAATTCAATCCGGAAATTCACGAAGCGGTGATAGGCACGGAGCATGGAGCAAAGAGCACAGAACAAGGAGCACAGAGCATAGAGCATAAAAATAAAATAGCCAAGATCATTCAGAAAGGATATAAAATGGATAATAAAATTATCAGGCCGGCGAGAGTAATAGTAGATTAAATTACACTAATTAACCTAATTAGTCTAATTATTCTAAATATATCCCAGTTTTCAAATCCCAAATTTAGAAATTAGACATCGGATTTTAGGCATTGTTTAGGTTAATTAGAATAATTAGAATAATTAGAGCAATTAGAATAATTTTTTAAAAGTTAATTCATTAATAAATCTAATAACTAACAAAAATATATGAGCAAGATCTTAGGCATCGATCTCGGTACAACCAACTCCGCCATGGCGGTAGTTGAGGGCGGAAGCCCAACAATCATCGAGAACAAGGAAGGCGCGCGGACGACGCCGTCTATGGTCGCTATTTCCAAAACCGGCGAACGGCTGGTCGGCCTTTTGGCCAAACGCCAAGCGGTCACCAATCCGGGCAACACCCTGTTTTCCATCAAGCGTTTGATCGGGAGGCATTTTGAGGACGCGGAAGTGCAAAGAGATCTGAAACTCTTGCCGTATAAAATTGTCAAAGCCAACGGCGGGACGAAAGTGGAAATGGGCGCCAAGGAATATACGCCGCAGGAAATTTCGGCCATGATCCTTTCCAAACTCAAAGCGGACGCAGAAGAAAAACTGGGCGAAAAAATCACCGAAGCGGTCATCACCGTGCCGGCCTATTTTGACGACTCGCAAAGAAAAGCCACCAAGGAGGCGGGTGAGATCGCCGGTTTCAATGTCCGGAGAATCATCAACGAACCGACAGCCGCGGCTTTAGCTTATGGATTTAACAAAAAGAAAGAAGAAAAAATCGCGGTCTATGATCTCGGCGGCGGAACTTTTGACATTTCCATTCTGGAAGTGGGCGACGACACGGTGGAAGTCAAATCGACCAACGGCGACACGCACTTGGGCGGGGACGATTTCGACCAGGTCATCATCCAATGGATAATCAACGAATTTAAGAAGCAGGAAGGCATCGATTTGGGGAGAGACGCTCTGGCTCTCCAACGCATCAAAGAAGCGGCGGAAAAGGCCAAAATAGAGCTCTCAACGGCCATGGAGACTGAGATCAACCAGCCGTTCATCACCACGGACGCCAATGGGCCCAAACACTTGGTCATGAAAATAACCCGGGCCAAATTGGAAGAACTGGTCGGGGAGCTGGTCGCCAAGACTCTGGAACCGACCAAGAAAGCGCTCGCGGACGCCAAGCTTTCGGCTAAAGACATCAATGAAGTAGTTTTGGTTGGCGGCATGACTCGCATGCCATTAGTTTTGAAAACCGTGGAAGATTTCTTTGGCAAAAAGCCGAACATTTCCGTCAATCCCGATGAAGTAGTGGCGGCGGGCGCGGCCATTCAGGGCGGAGTTTTGCAAGGGGACGTGAAAGATGTTTTGCTTTTGGATGTGACGCCTTTGACGCTCGGCATTGAAACTTTGGGCGGCGTGAGAACTCCTTTGATTGATAGGAACACCACTGTGCCGACGGCTAAGTCGCAAACTTTTTCCACCGCGGCGGACAATCAACCGTCCGTGGAAATTCATGTGCTCCAAGGCGAGCGGGAAATGGCGGCGGACAATAAGACTCTCGGCCGATTTATTCTGGACGGCATTCCGCCTTCACCGCGCGGCATTCCGCAAGTGGAAGTCACTTTCGACATAGACGCCAACGGCATCCTTTCGGTCAAAGCCAAAGACAAAGCGACCGGCAAAGAACAGTCCATCAAGATCGAAGCCTCGACCGGTCTTTCCAAGGACGAAGTGGAGCGGATGAAAAAAGACGCTGAGATGCACGCCGAAGAGGATAAGAAAAAGAAGGAACTCATCGAAGCGAGGAATATGGCGGACACGCTTTCTTATACCACCGAAAAAGCTTTGAAAGACGCGGGGGACAAAATCACGCCGGAAGAAAAGAAGCCAGTGGAAGACGCCATCGCGGAACTCAACAAAGTGAAAAACGGGGACGATCTCGCGGACATCAAAGCCAAAACCGAAGCGCTTTCTCAAGCCGCGCAGAAAATAGGCGAGAAACTTTACAAAGCCGCCCAAGAAGCGCAGAAAGCTGGAGGCGAAGCCGGAAGTCCGCCAACTGGCGGAAAAGAAGGCGAAGTGCCAAAAGAGGCAGAAACCGAAAAGCCGACAGACGAAGAGCCTAAAAAAGAATAATTTTTAAGCGGGGCACTTCGCCCCGCTTTTTTTATGCAAACCTTGCTTTTCCGCGGCGGGGATTTCTTGACAAAAAGCCCTTTTGGGTGTACAATGGCAAGTCAGTGTATGAAGGTTCGTTTGCACAAATAATCCGCCTAATAGGCGAAATATCAGGAGGAATGATGAACAAGAGAGGCTTTACACTCATCGAGCTTTTGCTGGTCATTTTTATCGTTATTACCTTTGCTACACTATTTCGGGGAGTATTTGTAGACAGCGATGAGGCTGTCAGGGCGCTCCAAACCCAGGGCTATTCGGACATCAAAATTACCGACAAGGCAATATTCTTTATTTCACTTCGCGGTGGCAGCAGAGAAGATGCTGCGATGTTCACTGCTCATGCAAAAAATCCCGTTGGCAAGGAGGTTATTGTCTATGTGTGTGTAGGCTGGCCATTTAAAGGGGCAACCATACGGACGAAGTAACCTCCACAAAAAAAGAACTCAGTTGGGCTACCCCAGAAACTGGGGACAGAGTACGGAGATCGGACAGATGTCTACCGGTCTCCGTTTTTTTATTTCCAACCTTGCTTTTCCGCGGCGGTCGATTATTTTTCCTAAAGCTTAGCTTTAGGAAATTTTAACCCCAAACCCCACCCGGGCGGGTAAGTACCCAAGTATATACCGAAGTATATACTTTTTTAATAACCAATTAACGACAAACAACATTCTCATATTCTTGAGAATATGAGAATGTTGTTTTAAATAAGCACTACCGTAATACAGATTACTGTAGTATCCATAATTCATGTAGAGGTCAAACCTCGATTTTTTAAACTTTGCTTTTCCGCGAGGAAATGGTAACCTAACGACAAATTAGTAATAACAAGCAGTTCTTTTTATTGTTAATCTCGAATATAGATTTTCCCGATAGGGAATAAGGAGGATGCGATGGAAAGGCTTACAGGCGAACCGGATGATGTTCTGGACATAAAGAAATGTGTAGCGTACGGGAGCGAGCTTTTCGACATGTTGGAAAGGGAGTTCAAGGACTTAAGTTTGGGCATGTATTTAACTTCAAGAGCTAAGGCGGCGGCCAAGAACATGCTCGCGGAAAGGGAAAAGATCGAAAAGCAAATACTCTTGCATGTAAACGAAGAAAATTCTCAAAAACTCGTTCTGCTCTTCCGGCAAATCGAGGCGGTAGTTCGCGCGGCGACAAAAGGAGAAATGCCGGACCGGCCGCTCTATCTCTCGGCGGCCATGCATCTGATCTGAAGTAGGCTTAAGGCCTGGCGAATAGCGGGCGGGACTGTGCTTAAACAGGCAGTCTCGCTTTTTTATTTCAAAGACTTGCTTTTCCGCGGCGATCTTGCTTGACAATAATTTTTTAGGGGGCTAAATTTAAGAGAACATTTTTTCGATCCGAATGTTATTTCAGGGAGGAGATTGAGATGAAAAATTTTTCGATCAAAAAGATGATTGGGGACGCGGAGAATCAGGGAATGGCTTTTCGCAAGCTCCTTAAAAATTACCCGAGCAAAGCCATGTTGGGCATCAGGCAAGTTATGAGCGACGGTGATCTGGAAAAAATCCGGCTGCTCGTCAATATCATGAATTGTCATTTGGCAAATCAGCCGGATATCCAGCGGGATTTTATTGAAAAGTTGGAGAAAACTCCGGAAATGTTGTTAGTGCTCAAGAGTGCCGGCCTGTCGTTTTCATAAAATTTCGCAATATGATCGCGGGCGAAAGTTTTCTGCGGAAGCTTCCCGGAGAGATGATTCCCGAGCGTTCTGCAGTCATGGAAGAATTGATGAAGATCAAGATATAATCGGCGCGAAAAAAGGTTGCGCGGCAGTCAGAACGTTGATTGCCGCATTTTTTATCCGGAATTAGCACTCGAAAGGTTTGATTGCCAAGTTTTGTATCTTATGGTAGAATTCATCCGTTAATCGAGATTCTATATTATGAGCAATAATTACTACGAAATTTTGGGCGTAAGCAAAGGGGCGAGCGACGATGAGATAAAAAAAGCCTACCGCAAATTGGCTCACAGATACCATCCGGACAAAACCGGCGGAAATGAAGCTAAATTCAAAGAGATCAATGAGGCTTATCAAGTTTTGTCGGACAAATCCAAACGCTCACAGTATGACCAGTTCGGGCGGACTTTTGACGGCGCGCAAGGTGGAGCTGGACAGGGTTTCGGCGGCTTCGATTTTTCTGGATTCCAAGGATTTGGCAACCAAGGCTTTGAATTTGGCGGGGGTTTTGAAGATATTTTTTCTGATATTTTCGGCGGCGGAGGAGCGAGGACCCAAAGGAAATCTCGTGGCGCCGACATTCGGGTAGACGCGGAAATAAATTTTGAAGAAATGGTCAGAGGCGCTGAGAGAGAGATAAATTTATATAGCCGCGTCGTCTGCGATCGTTGTTCCGGCGCGGGCGGTGAGCCGGGGGTCGGCAAAAAAACTTGTCCGACTTGCCGGGGCGCTGGACAAGTCCAAAAAAACATGCGAAGCATTCTCGGTTCTTTTTCCCAAGTCAGCACGTGTTCGGACTGCAAAGGCGAAGGGGTGATATATGAGAAAAAATGTTCCCGATGCGGCGGCGACGGCCGAATCAAAAAAGAACGCCGGGTGGAAATAAAAATTCCGGCTGGAATTGAAAATGGCCAGACGATATCGATCCAGGGCCTGGGCGAAGCTGGAGATCGTGGCGCGCGCAGTGGAGATCTTTATGTGACGGTTCATGTCCGGACGCACGAAAAATTTTCCCGGAAGGGCAATGACATTTTGAGCACGGAATATATTCCTTTCACCGTGGCGGCACTAGGCGGCAAAGTGGAAATTGATACGATTGACGGAAAACTAATTTTGAAAATTCCTGCCAGCACCCCGTCAGGCGAAATTTTCCGCATCAAAGGGAAAGGAATCTCGGATCTTAACGGTCGGGGAACGGGAAGTCATTTGGTGAAAGTCGTGGTGCGGGTGCCCAAAAAACTTTCGCGGGAGCAAAAAGAGCTTTTGGAAAAATTGCAGGATATCGAAACCTAGTGTTTGTATTTGAAAAATTTTGTATTATAATTCAAATATAATGCTTCAAAAACAAAAATGAATTTTTCTTTATTTTTGTCAAAGCTTGGCCTTTCGCAAAAATTGTCCCAAGACGTGACGCTGATACTTATCATCGCGCTTATCAGCTTTATTTATGGCATGCTGCTGGGGAAATACAAGATAATGACGGTGCTTATCAATCTTTATGTTTCCTTCGCGCTGATAAGCGCCATTCCCGGGGAATTTCTGATGGATTATAATTCAAAACTGCTGATCTTTTTCGCGCTGGTGGCGGGACTCACGCTGGTGAGCAAAAGATTTTTCGATCTGTCCATGTCCGGCTCAGGTTCATATTTTATTTTGCGGGTATTTTTCATGAGCTTTCTGCAAGTGGCGCTGACGCTGAGCATAATTTTTTCCATTGTACCGAAAAAAATCGCGCTGGAGTATGTTTCCCCGGACGCCTTTGGATATTTGGCAGTCGGCTGGATGCCCGCGGTTTGGATGGCACTGCCCCTCGTTTATATGTTCTTTGTGTATAAACGATTCAACCGTTGATCCCGTTAGAAGTTACGGGATATTTAAATTGCAATAAAAAATTATATAACTTGGTAACTGATCGACACTTCTAACGGGATTGACTATAAGTTTTATTGTGCTATACTCCAAAATGTTCTGAAAATCAAAATTTCAGGCATTTGTTTTTATGCAATGGGTTTTGTTAGCTTCCGCCCAAGGCGGACAAGCAGCCTTCTAGGCTTCGCTTGAGAAATATTTCTTGCCATCTAACTCAAACATATAACAAATAAAATAATTCGACACAACGGGTCGTTAGCTCAGCCTGGTAGAGCAGTTGCCTTTTAAGCAAACGGTCGGAGGTTCGAATCCTCCACGACCCACAAAGAGAATCCCGCGAGGATTTTTTTTCGTGGAGGATTCGAATGGGAAAGGGGTCGGGAAAACGAAAGTTTTTCCGTGGTGGAAGAATTGAAGCCGCGATGTTTCAAGGAGCAGAGCGACGTTCGGTTGCCTCCACGACCCACCGGAAAAAAGCTCTTTTCAAAAATTATTTTACAGGAGGTGCGTTATGTCTTGTGAGGTTCCTTATTGCAAAAATTGCGATATCATCTATGAATTTGGCACACCTGCATTTATTTGCATTGAGCGTGGCTGTGGCAGACCTCTTGTTATGAAAGACATAGATGAAATTTATGCAGCGGATGCGGCTAAAGTGGCCTTATGGCGGAAGGAATTAGCTTTCAAGCCAAGCTGAATGTCGTATCGAATTTCTGTGTCAAGAAGAAGACGTCGGAGGCTCTGGGTTTGCTCCAAGATTTACGACCAGCCCTAAAAAGCTGGTTTTTTTATTTTTCAGGCATTCGCCGGTTGACTTTTTTGTCAAAATGTGCAATTATTATAAGTTGTTTGAAATATGAGTTAAATACCAAAATCACGATTATATCGTGAAAATCACCCATTTCAAGGAGGAAAAAAGAGGTGAAAAATGCCAGAGTAGTGCAGGGAGGAGTTCTTTTGGTGGAGTTGTCAGAGGAGGAGTGGGGTCAAATCCGGGAAACCGAGAGCAGGTATGCCATGTCGGGAAAATGGAAAACGGATGGCTGTTTATGCGGAGCCGGTCCAACGAAGATTCGGCGTATCCATTCCTTTTCCGGCCGGTTAGCCGGCAATGACCGGGTTGAGATGCACCATATTTTCAGGTGCGTCGTTTGCAGGGAGCTCTACGAGAACATCGTGGAGCAAAAATCCGGTAAATGGTAAATGCCAGATTGCCTTGATCCAGAGCCTCGCGCGGAAAAAAATCCGTTCGGGGCTTTTTTGTTTTCGCAAATCATGATATGATTAAATCGCAAAAGTTCTGCTTAATATCGTTAATGAAAGAAAAATAGCGGGGCGGGTTGTCGTAATTTTTAAATGCAGCGCTACAAAAAGCGGCGCATAATCAAAACTGCATGAAAAAATATTTAACAATTGCTTCATCGATAATTTTATTGTTTTCTTTGGCGGGCTGTTCGCTTTTGCAACAAAAGAGCGATGTTCCAGCGGCCGATAGTGGACCATTTTCGGTGAAAACGGAAAAAGGGAGTCTCTGGAAAACGAGTGATGGAGGCAAAACATTTCAAGTTAAATCGAAAATCGACGAGAAAACTCAGATTTCGACAGCAGACATTCTTTCCATTGCTTACCATCCAAAGCAGCAGGCAGTCATCTATGTCAGTTCGATAGCTAATGGAATTTTCAAAACCGAGAATGGCGGTGACAGCTGGGATCCGATTGATTTTCCGCCGAAAAAAATTTACAGTTTTATTCTTGACAAAAATAGTCCGGATAACCGTATGTTTGCCTCGGGTGTTCTCGGCGACTGGGGAAAAATTTTTCGGACTGATGACGGAGGAAAGAATTGGGAGGAGGTTTATACCGAACCTGGACAAAAAACTGTCGTTACAACGCTTTCTCAACATTTTCGTGATATGAATGTCATTTTTGCCGGCACCTCGGCCGGTACAGTTGTCAAAAGCACGGATGGGGGTGACACCTGGAAAAATGTTGGCACAAGCGGCGACGGCACGGCTATAACGGGTGCCGCGACCGATATTGGGTTTGATGCGACTAAAAAACTTGTGACGTATCTTCTAATCATTGAGCAAAAAATATATTATTCTCCCGACGGCGGCATCAAATGGCTGGATTGGGAACAGGAAAAAAACAAGGAAGTCGAGGCCATTAGAGCCCGAGCCGCCAAGGCCGGCTTGAAGAAGAATTATGAAGAGGCAAAAAGATTGCAGCAGCAGGCGCAAGATTTGAGCGAGCGAAACCAAAAAAACAAGATGCCGCAGGGGATAGTGTCAATTGCGTCCGATCCGCTAAGTTCCGGGGTTATTTATGCCGGAACCAGCGCTGGGCTTTTCAAAAGCACTGATTATGGAAAATATTGGTATGAAGTGAACATCATTGAAAGCGCTAAAAAATTTCCCATTCGGTCCATTGCCATTAATTCGGGAAACTCCAAAGAGCTGGTGTTTGTTTCTGGAAAAGCATTTTATAAATCGGTGAATGGCGGAGAAACGTGGGCAGTCACTGGTCTCAATGTTGATCGCGACGCGGCGTTTGTTTCTTATGATCCGTTTGACACAAAATATCTTTTTGTGGGCCTCAGGAAATTCTAGTCGGATAATTTTTTGGGCATAATTATTTTTTAGTGATAATATATGTATAAAGAAGCTATCGAGAGGAAAAAACCAGAATTTGAAAACATGTTGGAATATTTCAAGGAAGAGTTAAACCAGCTCCGGACAGGAAGAGCCTCCGCGGCGCTGGTAGAAAATTTGAACGTAGATTATTACGGATCTAAATCGCCGCTGAAACAGGTGGCCAGCATTTCCATTCCCGAGCCGAGAACGATTGTGATATCTCCTTGGGACAAAGGAAGTCTGGTAAACATCGAAGCGGCAATTCGAGAATCACAGCTTAATTTGAATCCGATGAATGACGGACAGGTAGTAAGGATCAATATTCCGGCTCTTAATGAAGAAAGGAGAAAAGAGTTGGTCAAAGTTTTAAACCAGAAAACCGAAGAGGCCAAAATAACCGTGCGCCAGATTCGCGAAGAGATTTGGAATGAGATTCAACAAATGGAAAAAGACGGCAAAATCGGGGAGGATGAAAAATTTATCGGCAAGGAAAAGCTGCAAGAAGCGGTAGATGCCAATAATAAGATGATAGAGGAGATAAGGGAAAAGAAAGAGAAGGATATAATGACAGTTTAGTATCATATGCTTACAATTTTAGTTTTTATAATAATTCTTGGTCTTCTTATTTTTGTTCACGAACTGGGCCATTTTTTGACGGCTCGGCGAAACGGCATCAAAGCCGAGGAGTTTGGTTTCGGTTTCCCGCCGAGGATTCTGGGCATTCAATTTTTGAAAGGTTCCGAACATTGGGAAAAGGCGGAAGCAGAAAGTGCGCAAATTGAAAAAAATGGCCCTGAAAAATCTCAAGGAGAAGTCACTGGAGAAATTATTACCAAAAAAATACCAAAGTTCGGCGAGCTGGTTTCGGCAAAAAAATGGCGGGTAATTTGGGGAAGCGAGGACGGAGACGATGAGAATGAAAAAAGAGATATGCATGAAGCACATGAAAAAAATTTTCGGGGAGGAACGATTTATTCTTTGAATTGGATACCGCTCGGCGGATTCGTAAAAATAAAAGGAGAAAACGGGGAAAATAAGGAATCGGACAGTTTCGCGTCTAAAAGCGCGTGGATAAGGATAAAAGTTCTGGCGGCGGGCGTGATTATGAATTTTATCCTGGCATGGTTTCTAATAACGCTGGTTCTCATGATCGGGGCGCCGGAAGCTATAGATTCCGCCCAAGGAAATTTTCCCAATTCAAAAATTCAAATTTCAGACATTATTCCGGACACGCCGGCCAGCGCTATGGGGCTTCAGATTGGCGATGAGATTCTAAAAACACAAAATGCGCAACTGAAATTCCAGAGCGTGTCGGATGTCCAAAATTATATCAATGCCAACAAAGGGCAGGAGATTATTCTGAAAATAAAGAGGGGAGATCAAGGTTTGGAGTTGAAGGGCGTTCCGCGTTCAAATTTCCCGGCTGGTCAAGGACCGCTGGGAATTTCCCTGGCGGAAACAGACACAGTCAGCTATCCATGGTATCAAGCAATCTGGAAGGGACTAGTGAATGTTTTTAATCTTACTCTAGCAATGCTAACCGGTTTGTTGATGCTGCTAAAAAATATTTTTCTGGGGCAAAGAGTGGGAGTGGATGTGGCGGGTCCGGTAGGTATCGCGGTTTTGACCAAGCAAGTGACGGCTCTCGGTTTGGCCTATATTCTGCAATTCGCGGCCATCCTCAGTATAAATCTGGGAATAATAAACGCCTTTCCTTTTCCGGCGCTGGACGGAGGAAGAATCCTGTTTGTCTTAATTGAAAAAATAAAAGGCAGTCCGGTGAGCAATAAAACTGAACAATTCTTTCACTCAGTTGGGTTCGTGCTTCTCATCAGCTTAATGGTTTATATAACTTTTCGAGATGTGTTAAAGTTCATAAAATAGGCAAAAAACCGCGCGCGCAAGCTTGCTAATCGCCGAAATGGATATTTTTTAAAATCCTCATTTTCCGGCGTTTTTTATTTTGACAGTCGGGTTGGATTGAAGTATCATATACTAGACATTCAAATCGACAGCAGAGTTCCGCTTGAAAAAATAAAAAACAAAAAATAAGTAAAAGCTCATTTGACGCGCCGAAAAAAGCGTTGCCTTTTGTTTTTAAATACCAGAAAATCAACAAATAATGAAAAAATTCAAAAATTTATTTAAAAATATAACCGGAAAATTGTTTGGAAATTTTTCCAAAGATGTTGGTATTGATTTGGGAACGGCCAACACCTTAGTGTACATAAAAGGAAAAGGAATCGTCATTAATGAACCGTCGGTGGTGGCAATCAACAAAAAAACCGGGCAGATTCTAGCCATAGGCAAAGAGGCCAAAAAAATGGTCGGGAAAACCCCCGGACACATCGTTGCCACGCGGCCGCTGGTTGACGGAGTGGTGAGTGATTTTGAGGTTACCGAGCAAATGCTGAAGTATTTCATTAATAAAGTTCATCAGGACAGCTTTACCCTTTTTCCCCGTCCGCGCGTGCTTATCGGAATCCCTTCTGACATCACTGAAGTGGAAAAACGGGCGGTAATCGATGCGGTAATGAATGCCGGAGCGCGGGAAGCGTATTTGATCGACGAGCCGATGGCGGCGGCTATCGGCGCCCGTCTGCCGGTCCAAGAAGCGGCTGGAAATATGGTGGTGGATATTGGCGGAGGAACAACTGACATAGCTGTGATCTCGCTGGGCGGAGTCGTTGCTTCCCGCAATTTGCGGGTGGCGGGCGATGAGATGAATGAGGATATTACGCGCTACTGCCGCGATGAATTCAATTTGCTTATCGGGGAAAAAACAGCGGAAGACATCAAAATCGCCATCGGCAGTGTTTATCCGCAAAAAGAAAAAATGCAAATGCCGATTCGAGGTCGCGACTTGGTTACCGGACTGCCCAAAGAGATCATGATCAATGACGATCAGGTCAGAGAAGCGCTTTCCAGATCGATAAGGATAATCGTGAATAACATCAAAACGACCATCGAAGAAACTCCGCCGGAACTTCTGGCGGACATCATGAGAAAAGGAATTATTTTAGCCGGAGGCGGCAGTCTGATTCGCGGACTGGATCGATTGGTGGCGGATCAATCTGGAATGCCAGTGCGAATGATGGAGGATCCTTTGACGGCGGTCGTCCGCGGCACCGGGATTGTTCTTGAAGATATTGAGGCGCTGCGGGAAGTTCTGATTGAAAGTCAACACGAAGACGCGCTACTATAATTAAAAGTTCAAAAGTCAAAGTTCAAAATTGAGGAGTGGCTTCGCATGACTTTTTAGAAAATGATCGTGAGCGCAGCGAATACCAAAATTTTACATTTTGCATTTGCATTTTGAATTGTTTTACTATGTCTCAAAAATTTTTCTCTCAAAAAAGGGTTAAGCTGATCGTTACTCTGGCAGTGTGCGGTTTGCTTATTTTTTTTAATCCGAAAGGATTTTTTACCCCAGTTCGCTGGGTTTTTTCGCGAGTGAGCTATCCATTCCAAAAAACCTTTTATTTGTTAAGCGGTGAAATCAGAAGCGGAGCTGATTTCTTGGGTTCCATTTCAGAGCTAAAAAATGAGAATAAAAATCTGATTAAGGAGAATGATCGGCTGTCTTTTGAAATTACCCTGCTGAAAGACGAGAAAAATGAAAATGAAAAATTAAGGGATCAATTGAAATTAGCTCCCCGGGAAAAGTTTCAGCTGGAGGCCAGTTTTGTGATTGGACAGGATCTTCAGCGTTCTGAAAGCTGGCTTTTGATAGATAAAGGCGCTAACGCCGGCATCAAAACGGGTATGCCAGTAATTGTTTCGGATGGAATTCTGGTCGGAAAAATTTCGGAGGTTTACAGCAATACCGCCAAAGTAATTTTGCTAACCGATTCAGGAAGCGTCATCAATGCGGTTGACGTGGAAACAGAAGCCAAGGGCGTCATTCAGGGAGAATACGGGCTGGGAACGATTTTTGACCTGGTGGCTCAAACGGATATCATCAACAAGGATGATACGATTGCCACATCCGGCTTGGGCGGTGATTTTCCCAGAGGCCTTCTAATTGGGAAAGTGCAGGACACAAGATTGACTGCTGACAAACTTTTTCAGCAGGCCATCGTACTACCTCGAGTAAAATATTCTAAGTTGGACGTTGTTTTTGTGATAAAAAACTAGTATGCCTAAAAACATCCTCATTTGCTTTTTGATTTTTTTTGCGGTGCTGCTGCAGGTCTCGTTTTTTCCCAATATTGTTCCGGGGCATTTTTTTCCTGATTTAGCGTTGATAATAATTTTATTCTGGACTATTGAAAACGGTTTTGAAGAAACGTGGAAATGGGCGGTCCTTGCCGGTCTTCTGGTCGACTTGGCCAATTTTTGGTCGGTGGGAACAAACGTGTTTTCATTCGTTTTTACCGCTTATGTCATAAATTCTTTTGCAAAGCGTTTTTTAGTGACTCAAACCGTCTTTCGTTTTTTGATTCTGGCGGCGTTCATAATTTTAGGTACTGTCATCAACGGAATATTGGTTATTTTGGCCGCTAAAATTGCGAACAAGGAGACGCTTGATTTTGGTCCATTATTTTTTAATGCTGATATTTTTTTCAAAATATTCTGTAATCTCGGAACATTCTTATTGATTTACGCTCCATTAATGAAACTGAAAAAAATTTCAAGGACGCTTGACTCGCGCCTGAAATCTTTCGCATAACAATGTTTAAATTCAGCAAAAAAAGAAGAGTGTCGCGGGGGATGGAAATAGAAGATGCCATCATGACCGTCGTTAGCGAAGAGAAGGCCATTATTGAGACTCCTTTCCGCAAAAAAGGACTGGATATGGTTTGGTATCTTATTGTTTTTTCAATTATTGTCCTGGGAGCTAAGGTTTTTTATCTGGATGTGATAAAAGCATCTTATTATTCGGAAATGTCCAAAGGGAACAGGATCAGATCGCTTGTCATCAAGGCGCCGCGCGGAAAAATATTTGATCGGTCAGGAAATGTTCTGGTAAGGAATACTCCGAGCGTCGATGTTGTTTTGGTTCCCGGTGATCTTCCGGAGGACCGGGAACAAAAGATGGCGATCGCTAAAAATATTTCTCAGATTCTCGGGCTGAATGAAGATGAAATTGGCGGAATTTTTAAAAGTCAGAACGAAAAATCGTTAAACCCGATCCTTCTTAAGGAGAATATAACTCAGGACGAAGTTTTGATACTGGTTGGAAAACTAAATGTCTTGCCGGGAATATTTCTTGATAACACCGCAATTCGCAGTTATGAGGACAGTCTTATTTTTGCTCCGGTCATCGGATATGACGGAAAAATAACTAAAGCCGAACTGGCCGATAACCGGGATTATCTCATGACCGATTATATCGGGAAGACCGGATTGGAAAAAAAATACGAAGAAGAACTGCGCGGAATTCATGGAGCTTTGCAGGTGGAAGTGGATTCGGTCGGAAATATCAAAAAAAATCTCGGTTCAATTGCGCCGCAGGCCGGGCAGGATTTGTTTCTGAACATCGACGAGAGTTTGCAAAAAAAGATCTACGACAGTCTGACGGCAATTATGGACAAAACTCAGACCAAAACCGCGGCCGCGGTGGCGATCGATCCCAGGAATGGAGGCGTCCTGGCCTTGGTAAGCCTTCCAAGCTTTGACAATAATCTTTTCGCCCGGGGCATATCCGGTCAGGATTATAAAAACATAATCGAGGACAAAAATTTGCCGCTGCTTAATCGGTCGGTCAATGGGGAATATCCTCCTGGATCAACCATAAAACCCGCGATTGCGGCCGCGGCGCTGGCGGAAGGGACAATTACTCCGGAAACCACGGTGAACGACAGCAGCGGAGCCATTTATGTCGGTTCCTGGAGATTTGGCGATTGGAAAACCCATGGTGTCGTAAATTTGAGAAGCGCGATTGCCCAAAGTTGCGATGTGTTTTTCTATAGCGTTGGCGGCGGTTATGGGAATATTCCGGGTCTCGGAATGGATCGGATGAAAAAATATGAAAATCTTTTCGGTTTTGGCAATCTGACCGGCATAGACTTGCCCGGTGAATCGGTTGGGCTCATTCCCGATGAGAAATGGAAAGAGGATAAAATAGGGGAAAAATGGTATATTGGCGATTCTTATCATGCGGCTATCGGGCAGGGATTTTTGACGGTCACTCCGTTGCAGCTGGCCGATTACACATCCGCGATTGCCAACGGAGGAACGCTGTATGTTCCGCGCATAGTTAATCGGGTAAAGGCGAGCGATGGCAGTGATAAGTATTTAAGCCCGCAAATAATAAGAAAAAATTTCATAAATCCGGATATTTTGAATGTGATCCGGGAAGGGATGCGGCAAACGGTCACCGCAGGGTCGGCCAGGTCTCTCGGCAGTCTTCCGGTTACGGTCGCGGGGAAAACAGGAACCGCTGAATTTGGAACGGAAAAAAAGACCCATGCTTGGTTCATTTCTTTCGCGCCGTATGACAATCCGGAAATCGCGATGGTTGTTTTGATGGAAGGCGGTGGAGAAGGAAGTTCTTCCGCAGTGCCGGTTACCAAGGAGGTTTTAGAGTGGTATTTTACGAGGGATAAACAGTGAAATTAGTTTTATTCTGGCATCGAATTGGCGTGGGGTTGACATTCAAAAGCAATCTGATATAATTCTTTTTGTGATTATTTCTTAAGCGCGATAAAAATAGATAATTTCAAAAATTGTTGCTCCGGCAACAATAATTTTTTTAATAAGTTGCGAAAAAGACCATGGGAAAATTCATAACTGAGGAAGGATTGAAAAAAATTAAAGAAGAGCTTGAGCATCGAAAAACGACTCAGCGGCAAGGGATAGCTAACGCGATCAAGGAGGCTAAGGAGCAAGGAGATCTAAGCGAGAATGCTGAATATAGCGAAGCAAAGGCTCAGCAAGCGGAAAACGAAGCGAAAATAGTCGAACTTGAATTTTTGCTTAAAGAAGCGACGGTTGTTTCTTATGATAAGGCTTCCACGGTTGTCCAGATGGGATCAAAAGTCAGAGTCAAATTTAACGGCAGTGAAATGGAATTTCAAATCGTCGGTTCAAATGAATCTAGTCCCAGCGACATGAAAATTTCCAATGAATCTCCGTTGGGCAAGGGTTTCATGGGCAAGAAAAAAGGCGACGAAGTGGAAGTGGAAGTTCCATCGGGAAAGATAAAATATAAAATATTAGACGTGAAATAATTTTCAGCATCCCCAGTCTCGGGATGCTTTTATTTGTCAAAGCGCCATCATCAGGCAGCAGCAAGCACAAATTGGAAACCGAACGGAGCTTGACAGACATCAGAAGGCTATTGCAAAAATTCCGTCAGCTGGTATATTTATAAGCACGAAAATAATTTTTTTAAATTTTTTTTAATTCCAAGTGCTTTCGCCAAAATTATTAGGCAAAGTGAGCAGGACAAAAAAATAAAATGGAGGAGACCCAAACGTGCAATTTCGGATTGCACCTCATGATCGATGGTTACGGTGGAGATCCGGAAAAACTCAACGATCGTGAAATCGTTTTTCGGTGTTTAGATGAGCTGCCGAATAAAACGAACATGACCAAGATCACCGAGCCGCTCATCAAATCTTTTCCGGGAAATGACATCAAGGACCCGGGCGGACATTCAGGATTCGTGATGATCGCTGAATCGCACATCAGCGTCCACACTTTTCCGGCGAGGCGTTTTGTGAGCATTGACGTCTATACCTGCAAGAATGAAATGGACAAGGATTGCATCGTCCAATATTTTAAGGATCAGTTCGGTCTTCAAAATATGGAAATAAATTTTGTGAAGCGCGGCACGCAATATCCGCTCCAAAATTTGGTATAAAATAGAATTGCAACCCCCGACTTGTCGGGGGTTGTTTTTTTGCCTAAAAAAGCCTATACTTTTGACATATGCGTGAAGATATACTCAAAACAAAATTTGAGAAATTGGACAATATACGGGCGGCTGGAATGGAGCCATATCCGGAAAAAACCCGGCGCAATTTCAGCAATGGAGAAGCCTTGAAAAAGTTCGAGGATCTTCTGGATGAAGAGATAATCTTAGCCGGTCGGGTAAAATCTTTGCGGCCGATGGGCGGTTCGGTTTTTGCTCATATTGAAGATGAATCGGGAAAGATCCAAATTTTTTTAAATAAGAAAAATGTCGAGGAGAAAAAATACAAATTGTTTGTCCAGAACGTGGAAATAGGCGATTTTGTCGAAGTTGTTGGAAAACTTTTTAAAACCAAAAAAGAAGAAAAAACCCTGGAGGCCAGGAATTGGCAAATGATTGGCAAAAATGTCCGGCCGATTCCAACTGAATATTACGGTCTCAAAGATACTGAAGAACTTCTGCGCCGACGCTATCTTGATCTGATGATGAACGGGGAAACCCGCGATATTTTTCAGAAAAAAAATATTTTTTGGCAAACCATCCGGAATTTTTTGGCTAAAAACGGATTTCTGGAAGTGCAGACTCCGATCTTTGAACATATTCCCGGCGGAGCGGAAGCGGAGCCGTTCAAAACGCATCACAATGCCCTGAACGCCGATTTTTACATGCGCATCTCGCTGGAGTTGTCACTCAAGCGTCTTTTGGTTGGCGGCTATGAAAAAGTTTTTGAAATTGGGCGGGTTTTCCGCAATGAGGGCATTGATCGTGAACACCTTCAGGAATTCGACAGCATGGAATTCTATTGGGCTTATGCTGATATGGACAAAGGAATGAAATTGGCGGAAAAATTATTTAAAGAAATTGTGAATGAAATTACCGGAGGATATGAAACCGAATATGAAGGACAGAAGATCGGTTGGGACATAAATTTTCCCAAAGTTGATTATTTCACCGAATTCAAAAAAGAAACCGGGATCGACCTGTCTTCAAGCGCGCCATTGGAAGAACTCCGGTCAAAAGCAGACTCATTGGGAATCAAATATGATCCGACTTTCGGCAGGGGACGGATGATTGATGTGATCTATAAAAAAACCGTCCGGCAAAAATTGGTCCAGCCTTGTTTTTTGGTCGGTCATCCGATTGAAGTTTCTCCATTGGCCAAGCGGGATCCGGAAAATCCCAATAAGGTTCTGCGTTTTCAGCTGATTGCCGGGAAAAGCGAGCTCGGCAACGGTTTTTCCGAACTCAACGACCCGCTCGATCAACGAAAGCGTTTTGAAGAACAGATGAAACTTCGCGCGGCTGGAGACGCGGAAGCCCAGATGCTCGATGAAGATTTTGTGGAAGCATTGGAATATGGCATGCCGCCGGCAGTCGGCTTTGGTCTCTCTGAACGGCTTTTTGCCTTTATTCTCAATAAATCAGTGCGCGAAACTGTCATCTTTCCGCCTGTGAAGAGTAAATAATTGTTAAATTTAAAATATGCCAGATCTATCTGAACGTCGTTTTGTTCTCCGGAAAAAGTCGGAAGGACAGCCGACAGAAAAACCAAAGGAAGACCCAAAAACAGACGAAGTTGTGGAGCCAGAGAGGCTTTTGTCTGTGCAAGGTGTAGATTTGTCAGAAGCGAAAGTACAAAATGAAGACAGAATTGCGGAATCAAAAGGAATAAGAGAATATATTCCTGAAAAAAAAGAAGCTGTCACTGATATGCAAGAACCTATGCCTAGGCGAGTATTTGACCCGGGAAAATCAGTGCCGGGAAAGTATAGGAAACAAAATTTAACCAGGTTTTATAGATGATGCTCGGGATTAAAAAACATGAAAATTGAATACGAAGCGACATTTCCCAATATAGACAAGGATGAGATGCGGCGGAAGCTGAAAAAGGTTAGAGCAGAATTAGTTCGGCCGGAATTTTTGCAAAAAAGAATTCCTTTTTATCTTCCCAATGGAAATGAAATAGATGGTGGCTTTTTGCGAGTCAGGGATGAGGGAGACAAAATAACTTTAACCCTCAAGGTCGTTGATGGAGACCAAATTTATAATCAGAAAGAAATAATGTTAGTTGTTGATGATTTTGATACGGCTGTAAAATTTTTGAAAGATATTGGATGTACAGAAAAATCGTACCAGGAAACAAGAAGGGAACTTTGGAAATTAGGTGGAGTGGAAATAATGTTAGATGAATGGCCTTTTCTAGAACCGCTTGTGGAAATAGAGGGAGAGTCAGAAGAAGCAGTAAAAAAAGTTTCAGAAAAATTAGGTTTTGACTATAAAAATGCACTTTTTTGCACAGTGGATAAAATATACGCAAAAAAGTATAATATTAGTAATAAAACGGTAAATAGAATTTCGCGGCTAACATTTTCTGATAAAAATCCGTTTGAAAATCTATGAATAAAAAAATCTTCGATCAAGAAATCTCGATGTGCCGAAAACTTTACAAAAAAAGCAAGGGCTGCAATTGGGGAAAATGCTCTTATTGCGGAGCCTTGCCACTACTTCATAAATTATATGCAGGAGAAGTTATTGAAGATAAGAAAGATATAGATAAAATCAAGAAAGAATTGTTAGGTAAATAATTTTTAAATTTAAAAATATGCCGGAAAAAATGCCAACTCCAGGGGTTGACAAGGGGGATATAACCAAAGGAAAAGTATCGAAGGACGGGAAAATACTTTCCTGGAAAAGCGATGTGCCTATCGATAAGGAGGCAGAACTACTTGAATATTCGTTTAAGAAGCAAAGAGAGGTGGCTAAAGAATCCAATGAGAATGGAGTTCAAAAATCTCCAAATATTGAGTTGTCGCAAGGCAATTATTTTGATGATTCCGCTCCTCGCGATATTCATACTAAACAAAAAGATTTAAAGATGGAACGAAAATGGACAAGAAGCGAAAAAGAAAAGATTAACCCTGTCCAGCCTCCGGCACCTGAGGATGATTTGGATATAGCAGTTTAATTATATTTATAAGAATGTATTTTCTTGATCTGATTGGAACGCTGGCTTTTGCCATCGCTGGAGCTTTTAAAGCTCAGGAAAGAGGGTTGAATATTTTCGCCGTTGTTTTAATGGGCCTGGTGACGGCGGTCGGGGGAGGTACTTTTCGCGATCTGGTCATCGGCCGGACACCGCTTTTCTATCTCCAAGATCAAAATTATCTGATTTTAATATTTGCCGGTGGCATTGCCACCTATTTCATTCCGCATTTTTTCAAAAAAGGATTTTCTTTTTTTCGTTTTCTTGATTCGCTGGGGTTGGCCGCATTTGCCATCATCGGAATTTCAGTCACCGCGAGCCATCTTTTTCAAAATAATCCGGAGGGCCTAATCGCTTTTATGGTCTGCACAATAATGGGAACGGTTACTGGCGTGGGTGGCGGCATAATCAGAAATGCTTTGATGGGCAGTCTTCCGTCAGTTTTTAATCAGGAATCGACCTACATTCCGGCGGCGTTTTTCGGCGCCGTAGCCTTTTATTTTCTTCGCCCGATAGAAATAAATACAGCCACTTTTATCTCGCTTGCGGTTACTCTTTATATCCGTGAAGTGATCGCGGAACATGGAGCTTATAAAAAGATATTCAAAAAAGAACCAGGCCTCGAACTTTCGTACTGAAAGTTGTTAAAGGATCTTAAAAAAGGTATAATTTATCCATGTTAGATAGTAGATTTATTCGAGAAAACAAGGAGACGGTAAAAACGAATTGTCGGAACAGGAACATTCAATGTGATGTCGATCGCCTTTTAATGTTGGACGAAAAAAGGTTGGAACTTATCAAACACGTCGAGGTGCTTAAAGCGCTTAAAAACGACCTGAACGATCTTATTCGGGATGCCAAAACGGATGAAGAAAAAAAAGAAGTTATTGAAAAAGGAAAAGAGATAAAAAGCAGCCTGGAAAAATCCGAACCAGAGCTCAAAAAAATTTCTGAGGAATATCGCAAAATTTTATTGCAAGTTCCCAACCTGACTCATCCTGAATCTCCAATCGGCAAAGACGACAGCGAAAACAAGGAGATCGGAAAATACGGTGAGCCGCCAAAATTTGATTTCACGCCCAAGGGTCACGAGGAGCTGGGTAAAAGTCTGGACATCCTAGATTTTGAAAAGGCTGCTGCCATCACCGGTTCGAAATTTTATTATTTAAAAAACGAAGGAGTGATGCTTGAGCTGGCGCTTATCCAATATGCCTTTGAAAAAATAATCAAAAAAGGCTACACGCCCTTCATAACTCCCGACTTGGCGAAAAACGAAGTGTTGGAAGGAGTTGGCTTCAATCCGCGCGGTCCGGAAACCCAGGTCTATTCGGTCGAAAATACTGACCTAAGTTTGGTCGGAACTGCGGAGATAACTATGGGTGGTTATCACATGAATGAAATTATTCCTGAGGAAAAATTGCCGCTTAAATATGTGGCTCTGTCGCATTGTTTCAGGAACGAGGCTGGTTCCTATGGAAAACACAGCGCCGGACTCTACCGGGTCCATCAGTTTTCCAAAGTTGAAATGTTTGTCTACGCGACTCCTGAAAAATCAGAGGAAATGCACGATGAAATAAGAGCTATAGAGGAGGAGATTTTCATTGATCTCGGCATACCGATCAGGGTAGTGGATATCTGCACTGGCGATCTCGGCGGGCCGGCTTACCGGAAATACGACTTGGAGGCCTGGATGGTTTCCAAAAATGGCTGGGGAGAGGTAACTTCCACTTCGGACACTACCACTTATCAAGCCAGAAGGCTGAACATAAAAGTAAAGCGGAAAGACGGCACTAAAGAATATCTGCACATGCTTAACGGAACAGCCATTGCCATTTCTCGGGCTATAATTGCTGTTTTAGAAAATTATCAACAAGCCGACGGTAGCGTCAAAATCCCGGCAGTGCTCCAAAAATATATGCCGGGCGGGATTAGCGAAATTAGGCCTAAATAAGCCACAATTAAGACTTTATTAAACTATCAAAATTTTCTCTTTTGCCGCGTTTGACAAATTTTTTGCGAAAACTTTATAATTTAAAAAATAATTATTAATCCCATTAGAAATAATCAAGGCAGAATTTCTAACGGGACTAGCAAAAACAAAAAAACTTGTCCTTTTAGAATTTTAAACTTCTAAATAGGGGCAAAAAAATAAATATTAAGATAATTTTACTTCGGTGTCATAAAGACATTGTTGTAAAATTCTAAACCGGATGAACAAAAAAGCAATCGCAATCTTCATGTCTCTCTTTGCGCTGGCTTATGTCAGCTTGGCTTGGGCCGATGAAGGTAACGGAGAATCGCAAAACGACACGGAAAAAACGCAAGAACAGGGCAAGAAACAATGGGAACAGGACAGGGAGCAGAAGAAAAAAGAATGGGAACAAGATAGGGAACAAAAGAAAAAAGAATGGGAACAAAAAAGAGAGCAAATGAAAACCGATTGGGAGCAGCAACGGGAAAAATGGAAAACTGAAAAAGAACAAGCTTTGGAAAAATGGAAAAAAGAAAAAGAAACTCTTAAAGCGGAATTCAAAGAGAAATTTACAACCGAAAGATGCGCCAAGATCGAGGAAAGAATAAAGAACCGGACTGAATGGTTCAATGGCTCCAAGGAAAAGCACGGAAAAGTTTATGCTAATTTGCTAAGCAGGATAGACAAATTTATTGCCAAGTTCGAAGCCTTCAACGCCAATCCGGCCAATACGACTAAAATTGACCAGGCCAAGATTGATAAATTAAAAGCTGACCGGGATATATTGGCAAAAATGATTACTGATTTCAAAACGGCTTATGCTGATTATTTTACAAAGCTCAAAGGAACGAATAACTATACTTGCGGACACTCCGAAGGGGAATTCAGGGCTTCACTAGTGGATGCCAAAACCTATCTTAAAACCGTTCGCGATAACGCGGCAGCCATCCGGAAATATGTCCGGGAAACGATTCTGCCAGATCTTTTGGCGGTAAAAAAGGAAATTGCTCGGATAAAAGGAGATAATGACGAAGAGAAAGGCGAGGAAAAAAAAGATGATGAAAAACTGGAAAAAGTCACCATAATCAGCCCGGCTGACGGGGCCGCGTATTCATCTAGCGCCACGGTCACGATTTCCGCTAAGGCGGAGGAAGATGAAAGCGTGTCCAAGGTGGAATTTTATGACGGAGCGACGCTCAAAGGCGAAGATACAACCAAACCGTATTCTTACGCTTGGACGATAACAGCGGCTGACGCGGGACCTAATTTGTGGACAGCCAAGGCCTATGACAATGCCACTCCTGCTAATTCAGTTACTTCTCCAGCAGTAAGCCTGACCGTAAACATACCTACTCCGTAATTCAAAAAACAATAACAAATTAATTCGCCCAAAAGGCGCTTAAACAAAAATGGAAACTAAAAAAGCAATTACAATCGGAGTCGTTGTGGTGATACTGATGGCCACCGCGGCGGTTTTTGCGGTCAAAATCGCCGGAAAAAATTCTACGGTTAGCTCTACGCCGGTAACTCAAAATTCAAAATCGGTTGGCAAGGCGGAGACCAAGGCAGGGGATGCCCAACCGAAAGTGGCTACCCAAACAGATCCAGACGCCAAAGCCATGGAAGATGACCTGAATTCAGTATCAGATGAAGATTTTAGCGACAGCAGCTTGTCGGATCAGAATGTAGGACTTTGAAATGTAAAAAGTGAGAAGTAAAAAGTAAAAAGTGTTGAAAAAAAGAAAGTCCCAACGGGGTTTCCCGAAGGGACTTTTTTAGAAGTTTCGATTCACGAGAGGCATGATGTTAGAGAGGTGGGCTCCATTTCGGAGGATTTTTTCTGTCGAATTCATCAGCCATAACGCTCAGGAAGCTCTCTCTGTTGTGTATTCTTATTTCTTCCGAGAGGCGCAGCGCATGGTCTTTCATCTTCTCCTCAAGAAACTTCTCAAGAGGTGCAAAGCTCCCTAAAAGAATCTTGTTCTTGATATCTTCAGGAATTTCCTTGTCTGCCTTGAGAGCTTGTTGGATCCTGAAAAGAACATCTTCCAGTTTGGCGACTTGACATTCCTTATGATCGCCATTCAAAGAACTGGAAGTACAAACACCACAGGTTGTTATGCGCACCATGTTAACCTCCTTGATTTATTAATCTGGGCAGGGGGTATAGAGCTTGATTTCGAGGTATCGGAGTCCGGCGGGGACGCGGACGATTTTGATTTTTCGTATCTTAGTCAGCAGGATAACTTCTTCCACGAACCATTGATTGCACCCCGATGGCGCCACTGCTCTGCGCTTCTTGATGACCAACAAATCGTTGTTCCGATCCAGTTCGATCAGATGGCTGCGTGGTCCGGGAATCATCGGGCCGTTGCGTTCCGCTTGTTTTTGTGACTCGTATGTTCCGACTCCTATTACACAAGCTTTATAGATATTCTTCGCTTCCAGAAGTGTAGCAAACATACGGCGCCGAACCAAGGTATTTTCTGGAGCCGATCCGTTGAACGTGCTGACAAACTTTGCCAATTCCCTGAGGTTCCAGCGGCCGAAAAGCCCCTTTTTCTGACCGTACCAAAATGCATTCTCCGATATTTCTTTAAGTGCGTCCACCACTGTCTTTTGCATCATCTAACCTCCCGGAAAGTTTGTTGTTTTGAATTTAGCTTACAAAAGTTAATTTGGCAAGGTAGAGGCTTGGTGATATAATATCACTATATAGAATAAATCCCAATTTCAAAATCTCAAATCCAAAATAAACACCAAATCTAAAATTCAAAAGTTTAAAACATTTTGTCATTGTCTCCCTTCGGGAGATCCCCCGTAGGGGGAGAAATTGGAAATTGAGATTTGGAAATTATAAACTATAATTATTGCTGATGGCTATAGATGATAATAAAACCATAAAAAAAACTCATGAACGAATAGTTGCTCATCTTGACATGGATGCTTTTTTCGCGGCGATTGAAGAGCGGGATAATCCGCGGCTCAAAGGCTTGCCTATCGTCGTCGGCGCTGACCCAATGGAAGGCTATGGTCGCGGCGTGGTTTCCACAGCCAATTACAAAGCCCGTGAATATGGCATCCGTTCGGCTTTGCCGATTTCGAAAGCCTGGCAGTTTTCGCAAAAGGCCAAGAGCGAAGGAAAACCGGAAGCGGTTTTTTTAGATGGGCATCACTATAAATATTCGGAAGTTTCCGGAAAAATTATGCAGATCGTCAGAAATTATTCCAAACTGGTAGAACAAGCCAGTGTGGATGAAGCGTATTTTGATTTAACTGAAATTTCTAAGGTTGAACCTTCAAATTCTCTAAGGTTCAACCTTAGAGCAAAAAAGATTTGTAATAAAATTAAACAAGAAATTTGGGAAAAGGAAAAGTTGACGGCTTCCATTGGCATCGGACCGAATAAACTGATTGCCAAAATCGCGTCCGATATGCAAAAGCCGGACGGGCTGACGATTGTAACTCCGGAAAAAACCGAAGAGTTTCTAGAGCCTTTAAACATCCGCAAGATTCCCGGCATCGGACCAAAGACGGAAATAATTTTCAATAAAAAGGGAATTTACAAAGTAAGAGATCTTAAAAAATACAGCCTGGGCGATTTGGAAAATATGCTCGGGATGTGGGGAAGAGAAATTTACAGAAAAGCGCGGGGCGAAGACGATTCGCCGATCATTACCGAGTGTGAAGTGAAATCCATCAGCGAGCAGGAGACATTTCAGAAAGATACCTTAGATTTCAAATTCATTTTCGCGCGGATGGAAAAACTTTGCCAGGATGTTTTTCGGCGTTTCAAAGCTAGTGATTTTAAAAGCTACACAACAGTGACGATTACTGTTCGTTTTTCCGGTTTTGAAACAAAAAACCGGTCGCACACGTTGGCTAAGCCGGCCAACACCTTAAAAGCTCTAAAAACAGAATCCGCCCGGCTTCTTATGCCATTTTTTGATTCCCGCGAAAATCCGAAACGAAAACTCATCCGGCTGGTGGGGGTGAGGGTAGAGAAGTTGGCTTGAATAAGCCATAAGCGTTTATCATATTTGACACGCGGCCTTTTTCATGATATAATCGGCCGTTAATGGGCAATTGTGTCCATTAACCTCGCATGCGTCTCTCATGAGACACGCTAAGCGTCTATCCCAAGACGCAAGCATTACGAAGCGGGAGGCCAAAAAGGAGGAAATACCATGGGAGGTCGTTCTTTGATTCACAGAATTGGTCTTGAGGTCGTTGAAGCTAACTCCCAGAAAATCGCCGAGGCCATCCTGAAACAGAAGTTGGAGTGGCCGGAGATGGGGGGTTGCAATCCACAGTATCTATATCCTGAAGTCCGGGCGACTGTTAACCAGAAGATTCACAAACTCCGTCCCGAAACACTCGGACGAATCGCGGACCAGTCCCGCAATCTTTACAGTGTGCATTGCGGGACATGGCTCGACAAGCACGGCACGGGTCGCGAACTTCTTCGCGAAATCTGCATCACCGGAATCGTCGCGGAGATGACGCACATAATTAGCGAGAGAATGACGCAGTAGTAAGCGTCAGAATTTTGCGAAAAACCCGCCTTAATTGCCAGAACGTGGCAGAGGCGGTTTTTTTATTTTGTTGATTTAAGTGCTAAAATACAAATGTCATCCTGAGCGAAGTGATGTCGCATAGCGATAGAGCATAGTCGAAGGATCTAATTAGATTCCTCGGTAGGCTCGGAATGACAATAATTAATTAAAAAATCAAAATGGATAAAAAAATGCCAGCCCAAAGTTGGTCGACCACGGGCCGAAAAAAAATAATCAATGGAACAATAATTTATCTCGCTGGATTGGCGCTGCCGCTGATTACGCTAGCTAACCAAGAAGGCTGTCGACTCAATGGCCGGGAAGTGCCGTGCGACCAATTGTATAATACGACCAAACCTTTTATTGGGTTAGGCATCGGAATTTTTATAATCATCGGAATTATCAGCTTGCTCTTTGCCATACTTTGGATCTGGATGCTAGTCCATGCAGCGACAAAGTCTATTGAAAATAAAGCACTCTGGATAATATTGCTTATAATTTTTCAAGGACTGGCCGCCATTGTTTATTATTTCGCCGTCAAGCGTCCGTTCGACAAAAATCTGCCGATCATGACGCCTCCGCCGGCCAGCCCCGAATCAACTCCGCCAGGGCCAAAAATGGCGTAAATTGACGGATGAATATCACAGGAGTATGATTTGTATATGCAAATTACGAAATGTGATATTTGTAAAAAAAGAATAAAAGAGTATACTGAAAAAATTCATGTTAATATCGGATTTTTTTCTGGCAGTTTTGAAATTTGTAAAAGTTGTGGAAAGCCGATTTTAAAACTATTAAAATCAAAGAAGCTTCTTAAAGAAGACAAGAGTAATAAAAAATAAATGGACGAAGATAAGGAGAGGGAAATAAGAGAAATCGCGAAAGAAGTTGCGGCTGTTATAACCGAAGATTTACAAAGCCAATTTAAGGTTTTTGGCGAGGACTTAACGAGTGTCAAAGAAAAAGTTAATCTGCTGGCAGATGACATGGATCATGTGAAATCGGACATTGTTGACATAAAAATGGAAATAAAATACATGAAAGGCGATATAAAAGATATCAAAGGAGAACTGATTGAAATCAAGGGGAAACTCGACAATAAGGCCGAAAAGGAAACCGTGGAAAATCACGAAAAAAGACTGGTTAGTCTTGAGAAAACGACATTGCCAAGGATCGCTTGACACATATCGGGAAATCAGCTAAAATTCAAAGGCTTTAAAAAAGTAATTTTTTACAACAAAAAACCAACCAAAAACTAACTAAAAAATAGTGAAGTTCGGGTGGAAGAAAACACGTCCTTGCGTGTATAAAAATACGCGTAGGGATGTGTTTTTTGCTCCCGCCTCTTCGGCGGGACAAGCGCACAAAAGAACCTTGATAATTGAATATGTTCAGCAATCTAAGTCTTGATTTATTTCTACAAGATCCCTCGACAAGCTCGGGATGCGATTTTGTAGCTAAATCGGAGATTTAGACAAAATCGCAATTTTTTGCGATTAGTCCTGCCCGCAATGCTTCGCGCGCGAGCTTGCTCGCATAGCGATGCAGGCGGGCCTTCCGAGTAAAATCGGGAAAGAGCTAAAAATTGAAGTTTAAACCTTCATATAGCCCTCCTTCGCTCTTCGGAGCTTCGGAGGGTAATAAATCTTAATCCAGTCTATGGATTAAGTGAGTGAGTAAAAGATTTTTTTGACCACCGCCTCGGCGGGGTCAAAAAGAATTCGCTTTGCTCATTCTTTTTGAGAGTTTGATCCTAGCTCAGGATGAACGCTGGCGGCGTGGATAAGGCATGCAAGTCGAGTGGGTTTAGACCCACGGCAAACGGGTTAGTAATGCATAGGAACGTACCCTCGAGTCGTGAATAATTCGTCGAAAGGCGGAATAATACATGATGTACTCTACGGAGTAAAGTCGGCACACCTCCTTGGTTGAAATAATTTCTGTTGTTATTTATAGAACTTCGTTTCTAAATTTTACAGTAGAATATTTTTACTAGAGAGGTGTGGCGGCGCTTGAGGAGCGGCCTGTGTCCTATCAGCTTGTTGGTAGTGTAAAAGACTACCAAGGCTATGACGGGTAGGGGGTGTGAGAGCACGGCCCCCAACATTGGGACTGAGACACTGCCCAAACTCCTACGGGAGGCTGCAGTCGAGAATATTCCTCAATGGACGAAAGTCTGAAGGAGCGACGCCGCGTGCAGGATGAAGGCCTTCGGGTTGTAAACTGCTTTTTTCAGGGAAAAATTTGTGATTGTACCTGAAGAATAAGAGGTTACTAACTCTGTGCCAGCAGTAGCGGTAATACAGAGACCTCAAGCGTTATCCGGATTCATTGGGCGTAAAGAGCATGTAGGCGGATTTGCTAGTCAGACGTCAAATCCTCGAGCTTAACTCGAGAACTGCGTTTGAAACGGCAAATCTGGAGTCAGTGAGGGACCAGTGGAACATATGGTGTAGCAGTGAAATGCGTTGATATCATATGGAACACCAAAGGCGAAGGCATCTGGTTGGCACTGTACTGACGCTGAGATGCGAAAGCGTGGGTAGCGAATGGGATTAGATACCCCAGTAGTCCACGCTGTAAACGTTGCACACTTGGTATTAGGAGAATCGACCCTTCTAGTGTCGGAGCTAACGCGTTAAGTGTGCCGCCTGGGAAGTACGGCCGCAAGGCTAAAACTCAAAGGAATAGACGGGGATCCGCACAAGTGGTGGAGCATGTGGTTTAATTCGACGGTAAGCGAGAAACCTCACCAGGGCTTGAAACTTAGCTGCATTATGGAGAAATTCATAAGCCTTCGAGGGTGCTAAGCAGGTGCTGCACGGTTGTCGTCAGCTCGTGTCGTAAGATGTTCTGTTAAGTCAGGAAACGAGCGCAACCCCTGTTTCGTGTTACATTTTCACGAAAGACCGCCCGGCACTTTGAGTGTGAACACTCAAAGTGAATTTTGAATTATGAATTTCGAATTTTGAATGAAATTCGAATAAAATAATTTTGAAACATTTAAAAATTGAAAAATTAAAAATTGTTTTGAAATTTAAAACTAGAAATTCAAAATTACACTTTGTTTGCTTCGCAAACAAAGTGCTGGGAGGAAGGTAGGGATGACGTCAAATCAGCGTGGCCCTCTGACGCCCTGGGCTACACACGTGCTACAATGGCCGAGACAAAGGGTTGCCAAGTCGCAAGACGGAGCTAATCCCAAAAACTCGGTCTCAGTTCGGATTGAGGTCTGCAACTCGACCTCATGAAGCCGGAATCACTAGTAATCGTGAATCATAATGTCACGGTGAATACGTTCTCGGATCTTGTACTCACCGCCCGTCACACCAGGAGAGTCGGTAACACCCAAAGACCCCGTTTCAAAGCGGGGGCCACGGTGGGATCGATGATAAAGGTGAAGTCGTAACAAGGCATCCGTAGCGGAAGCTGTGGATGGATCACCTCCTTTCTAGGGAGAACCGATAATAATCCAGAGTATTGCTCGTGAAGTTATTTTCCGTCATTGGAAAATAATGAGCAGTATGGTTATTATCCGCTGGTCGTAACTCCGATTTATCGGAGTAACAGCAAGGCTTAGCAGAGCTAAAATCTGCAGGTGTGCAAGTATACACACCGCTAGGCTCAACGGACTAATCACAAAAGATTACGATTCACTGACAATCTCAAAAAACAGAATCTCGAGTTCTGTTTTTGTGTATGGCTCTTGATTTCCAAACAGAAGTGAGTATAATAAATGCAATATTGTTGAGGGCCTGTAGCTCAGGCGCAGAGCACCTGGTCCACCGATCAGGGGTCCGGGGTTCAAGTCCCCGCAGGCCAACCAATCCAATTGGCGTTCGGAATAGCTATTCCGAACGCCCTGAATTTTTTTCAGGCACCCAACGGACGGATTTTTATTTTTATGGAACCAACATTCTAACATTCTTAAGAATGTTAGAATGTTGATGCTAGTAATAGTTTTCAAAACCATGGCTAGTGCGATGACTTGAACTTGCTAAAAGAGAAATTATTATCTAATATGAAAAGAGCACTAAATAATTAAAAATAAATATTATGCAGGATACTTTGGAAAAATTGATTTTTCAGCACCAAAATTTAAAAGAAAAAATCGAGCAAATAAAAAATAATGCTGCGGATGAAACAATAAATCCAAGACTCATTGCTCAGGAACTCGCGGAATTTTGGTCTTTGCTAAATGAACATTTAAAACTTGAAAACGACATATTTTATCCAAGTATCATCAAAAAATTGGAAGAAAAGAACATGGATACCTCCAAAACTCAAAAATTTTTTGAGGAAATGAAGGATATTGAGGCCGGCATAAAGGTATTTTTAGATAATTATCACAGCGAAACGGCAATCAGTGAAAAAGTCGAAGATTTAAAAAAAGATCTTGATAAAATCATTTCCGCGCTTGATTTTCGGATTTCTTCCGAAGAAGATGGCGTATATATGTATTGGACGCTATAGAATATCATTTTCGTATTATTGATCGAGCATGAAAATTGTCTATAATCTAAAAATACTTTTTAAAACGTCTACACCAGGCGTTTTTTTGAAAACGCCAAAAATTGCGGCAGGATCAAGCGCATCCTGCCTTATCCAGCGCGAGCTAAAATTTTTTGTGACAAGTATTTGAAAGGCGTTCCAAACCAAAAGGGATGTGAATTTGAGCTGAAATTCGGATATAAAAAGGCAAATATTGGAAAAAGTCACCAATAGATGGCCTTTTTTTGACTTTCCGGAGATAATGATGTTAGAATGCTTTGAGGAATTATTGAAGCTCAGCTATGCGAAATACTGTCCTAAAATCAGTTAATCAGTACGGGAAAAAGATCTTTCTTATTTTTATTGACACAAAGAATCTGAAAAGGGACGCGATCATCTTGACCGCGTTTTGTTTTATTTTGGCCGCCATATTTACCGAAAGCCATTATTCATTTTTGAGGGGGAGCATCAGGGAGTTCAGAGAAAACATAAAACAACAAGAGGTAATTCCGTCGATGACGGAGGGACAAATTTATGAAGAAGTCAAGAACGTTCAGGCAACGATCAATACTGATAACTGGGAAACTTTTAAAAGCCAATGGCATGGAATTGAAATAAAATACCCCGAAAACTGGTCGGTTCCAACAAGACAAGCCGCACCTCGCGGTTCAAAATGGGAATATCGATATCAGTTTCGAAAGCTTGATAAAACTGAAGAGAATCCATACATTGGCTTTGACATTTTTATTTATAACAGCGATAAAATTAAAGAACTTTCCAGGACTGAAGAGTTTCCGGCTGCTATAAGCGAACAATCAAAATTGGAAGGTGAGTGCTTGAATTTAGCGGGGCATATTATATAAACCGGAGATTATCCGGCTGAAGAAATTTATATTCCCCCAGCTGATAATTGCTACAATACCGCGTTATTTTTTAGCAATACTCGGGGTGAGTATATATATAATATTGTTCCAGAATTTCGGGATAAAAGTGCGATATCGGGTGATCCACGGGTTGAAATTACCGACAATTTTCCTGAGTTTTATTCTATTATTTCCACTTTCAAGCTCACTGATTTTGTCAGGCCAAAACCGGTACCATTCCGACGGGCAATTTCCGGACCAATGCCTGTTTCTTATAAAAAGGCGGGTGGAAGACTGGTCTGTGCCAAAGAAAATGACCATCCAAGCAAAAGCCAGAAAAATAAAGGCAAGCATCTCGATATGGAATGCTGCTTGGATCCGGATGAGAACTCTAATCCTAATTGTTATTATCCTTCGGATAAATACGGAAAATATCTGAAATAAATTTGCATGGGAGAAAGAAGCAGCAAAGTCGCCTGCTTTTAGAAGAGCAGTTTTTTTGTGCTATAATTTGACCATGGATTTTGAGAAAATGGGAGGAGGTGAAATATGAAAAATTTACCAAAAATCGCGCTTTGGCTTTCAGTAGCGGCGGCAGTTTTGGGTGCAGTAGTTTCGGTTTTTCAAATCGACACCTTGTATTTAGCCGGTACCCAGTGGTTTATTATAGCTATTCTTCTGGCCGTTTGGTCTCATGCTTTGGAAAGCTGCGGTTGCTGCGGAAAAAAAGAGTAGATTTTCAATTTTAATGTCCGGGCTTTCTGATAATTTCATCAAGCCGTTTTTGCAGTTAGCCAATAATGTAGTAAAATAAAATCCATTCGCGATTTTTTGCGGTGGTTTGATATTTTTTGAAAAAAATGGTAAAAAGATAGAAATATTTTAAAAATACCCAAGGAGGGCTAAAATGCCTGGGGGAAAAGACATAATTTTAGGCGCAGTTCTTGTCGGGCGTTCCGTAGGCCGGCCGAGAGACCTGCCGGTAAATTATTTTGCGGCCCAAAGAGTAGTCAAGATCGGCCTGCTCCAATTGGGAAAGGCTGATAACCTGAAATCGGCGCTGGCTGTGGTCAGAGCCAAATATGGCGACAGATTCAGACGAAACATGCGATTATAGACTTAGGCGCCAAGACGGAACAGGAGAACAACCCGGTTCTGTTTTTCATTTGAAATAAAAATTAAAATGACCTATAGTATTAATAGGGTTAATCATTAAGGTAGAAAAATGAAGAAAACAAATTTAATCATAATTGCAGTCGTAGTTATCCTGCTTCTTTTGGGAGCTTGGTTTTTTATTTTTAATAAAAAGTCTCCTGGAGCCGGAGAGCAATCGGCCGGTACTGACGCAAGTCAGAATCAGACCGAGCAAGCTAAGCCAGGAATCAAAGAAAGTCTTTTGGGGCTTCTGGAAAAAGGAACCGGCATCAAGTGCGCGGTTGAAGACGCGCAAGGCAAATATGATGTAACCGCTCAGGGAGAAAAGGTGAGGATAGACGGCATGGACTTTCCTGATCCCAAAAATCCGCAAGCCTCCCAGAAAGGTTCAATGATCAATGATGGAACCTGGGCCTATATCTGGAATGGCAAAGAAGGCATGAAGTTCAATCTCAAAGACATGGAACAGGCGGGCGGACAGGCGGCGAATCCGCAGGAAAAAAATTACGATTGGAAGAGCTGGGCACAGGGCATGGAGACAAAAGGCGCCAAATATGACTGTAGTCCAACGGTGGCAACGGATGCTGATTTTAGTCCGCCGTCTGACGTAAAATTCCAAGATCTTGGAGAATTGCTTAAGAATGTCCAACAGCAGATGCAAAAAAATCCGAATATTCCGCCAATAGATCCGAATCAATTCAAAAAACCCTATTAAAAAATGCTTCGATAAACCGCTCCAGAGAGCGGTTTTTTGAAATAAAAAAATAGACGAGCGCATAAAAAATATTCGCCCAAAGGTCTGTCTTTTTGTAATTAATCTACTCAATATTTGAAAAATTTTCAAAGGCGCTCATTTTGAGCGCCTTTTGTGTTATAATGAAAACGCTAAATAAATAGGTGAAAAAAATGGAAAATAAAGAAACACAACAACAGATCGTTGATCTTCTCATAAAAAATGAAGCGGTAATGGGGGAGCTTTATCTGAGATATGCGGAGAAATTTCCGCTGTTCGGAAAGTTCTGGACCAAAATCTATGAAGACGAACAAAGTCATGCGGCTTGGATAAACACCCTTCATTACAAATTGAACTCAAAACTAGTCGATTTTTCCAGTTCTCGCTTTCCGGTTGATGCGATTGAAAAGAATATTGATTATATGCAACGAGAAAAGGATAAAATCGAAAAAGGTGAAATGTCTCTAATTTACGCTTTAGAAACAGCAGTTCATCTGGAAAGGGGAATGATTGAACATAAGTTTTTCGAAGCGTTTAGCGATGATTCGCTGGAAATGCAGATTTTGCTCCAAGCGCTAAAATTGGGTACTGAGCAGCACTTTCAGGAAATCCAAAAAGTTTTAAAAAAGGAAAAAAACGGAGCAGAATTTGATAAATTAACAGCATAGCTCTCTGGAATTGCTTTGGAAGCTGCAGTAACTTATTTTCTGAAGTTTGCTTTTATGGTAATTTATGATAAAATAATAAAGGAAAATGAACAGAAAAATAAATTCTAAATTGGCTATAGCAATTATTGTCTTTATCGCAACGGCGACAGCATCCTGGCTTGTCGGAATTAATAAAAAGGAAGAAAAAAAAATTCAAGAAAGTCAGACATCAGCCGAAATTTTTCACAAGAATATTTCAAGAGTTGTCAGGGTCAGCAATAGCGAGAAATTACCGGGTGCGGAAGATTGGAAACTTGTTTCCGGCAATTCGGATGACATATGCACTATACCGGTATACGAGGGTAGTGCCAAAATTCACGGCTGGTACGTGTACGATCTGAATTATAAAAAGAAAAAGGAATGGCTTTTGCGCATAGCGGATGAAGACAAGGGTAAGTTGCCTCTCTTTGAAGGCAATCAAGATCGGGAGGGATTTCATTTAATTGTCAGGTTGGATGATATTTCTCCGGAAATGGAAAAAAAGCTAAAGAGCGCATCCAAAGAAAATCCGGTTGAAATTCAAGTTTCTCGATATCTGGCTTTCTGCGATGGTGTTCCCGTCGCCAGTATTGAAAAGGCGAAAAATATATAAAATTAAAAAAAGCGCCAGGCGGGCGTTTTTTATAAAATCCTATTTTGGCATAATTGGTGGAAACCCAGTTGAAGCTCTGAAGATTTTTATGGAAGAAAGAATAAAATATCCAATTCGGATAAATAAATATCTGGCTCTCAAGGATATCTGCAGCCGGCGCGAAGCCGATGCTTTTATAAAGACCGGAAAAATTGCCATCAATGGCCGCCCGGCGGTTCTGGGCGACAAGGTTCAGGAAGATGACAGAGTTGAAGTGATAAAAGATTTGAATAAGGAATATATTTATTTAGCTTTTAATAAGCCAAAAAAAATAATTACGCACAGTCCGCAGGGCAAAGAAGTCAGCATCGAAGAATTCATTGATTTTCCCAAAAAAGTTTTTCCCGTCGGGCGACTGGACAAAGATTCGCGCGGACTGATAATTCTGACAAATGACGGGCGCATCACGGATAAGCTGCTTAGTCCCGAACATAACCATCAAAAAGAGTATATAGTTAAGGTTCACAAACCAGTGACGGAAACTTTTGTCAAAAAAATGGAGATTGGGATGATTTTGGACGACGGCAACAAAACTAAACCTTGCGCCGTGAAAAAAATCGGTGATTATCTTTTTTCCATAATTTTGACCGAAGGGAAAAAAAGACAAATTAGGCGCATGGGCCAAGTTTTTGGATATGAGGTCGTTGATTTGAAAAGAGTGCGAATCTTGAATATTCAGTTGGGCAATCTGCACTCCGGACAATTCAGAAAGATTGCCGGCGAAGAATTGCGGCAATTTCTTTCCAGTCTTCAGCTTAAATAGCAAAGTCTAAAAAATAATTAAAAAAATTTTTAATAAAAAAAGAGAAACAGCTGTCCAGCTTCAAAATTTCAACCAAAAGGGGGTGGGAAATGAAGAAGCGGATTCGTAAAGTTCTTGTAAGAATCGGATTGGCCGATCCGCCTACGTATGGATGTCGGGAAGTTATGAAAGATGTCAGTCTCTATTTCAAGCTTTCCGCCTTCAATCCTCCGGATGATCGCGATGTGCGGGAAGTCTGGGAAAGATTCAGCGCCCATCTGCCGGGAACTCTATCGGGAGATGGCAGTAAAGACTGCCCGGTCTGTTCGCCGTTTTACCGCTTCATGGAGAGAAAAATGACCGGCGAGATGGTCAATCGGTTGGAAGGCTAATTTTGCTCGTGGCGCCGTCGAGGCTCTATGCGACCTTGTTCGCCTGGAGCCTCTTCATTTTACAGAAAATACAATAGGTGTATAATAAAGGTAATAATTTTGGGGGTATTTAATAATTAAGTTTTAACCAATGGCAAAGTTGACAAAGTCACAATTGCTAGCTGTCTTGGCTGAAAAGTCAGGAATGGCAAAGAAAGACGTCGCGAGCTTTCTTGAACTGTTGGCCGGTGTGGCCTACGATGAAGTCAAGAAAGGCGGAGAGTTCGTTTTACCGGGATTCGGTAAAATGGTAAAGGTAAAAAGAAAGGCCAGAATGGGAAGAAACCCGGCTACCGGAGCGGAAATTCAAATCCCGGCCAAGACCGTGGTTAAATTCCGACTGGCGAAGGCCGCTAAGGAAGCCGTTCTTTAGGACTTATCGCAGCTTATCAAAAAAGAGTCCCGAGCGATCGGGACTTTTTTTATTTTGTTAGCATTTAACTTCTCCCTGAAAAACATTTTGGCGCAAAAAGTAAATTCAACCGAAATAAGCCAGCTCAAACGTATAAGTTGGTTAAGGACCTAAAACGGAAAAGCAGATAAAATTGCCCGAGCGTGATGCGAAATTTATTACAAAAAATCAATGTTTTTAGTGCGGTTAAAGTCAAATTTGACAGCGCTCTTTTTTTAGAGTATAATTTGTTCATAAAGCATGGAGCTCGCTTTAATGGCGACAAAGGATGGTGGTCGAACTTCCGCAACTCCTTTGCTTTAAAAAAAGGTAATAAATTGTTGAATCACGAAAATGACAGAAAGCTCAAGGGACAGAGACTTCGTCGAATATGTTGTTAAACAGATTGTTAGCAACCCGGACGCGGTCAAGGTTGAAAGAAAGATTGATGAAATGGGCGTTCTCATAACTTTGGATGTCGATCCATCGGATATGGGAATGGTTATTGGAAGAGAAGGGGCTACGGCGAAAGCTTTGCGAACCCTGCTTCGGATTATCGGCGCCAAAAACAACGCGCGCGTTAATCTGAAAATTAACGAACCGGAAGGATCCGAGCGAAAACCGCAGGAGCAAAAAAGTATCGATGATGTAGTCGGAGAACTGTAAATTTGAAAATTAAAGAAATTTAGCAAAAAATCTCCCAGCGGGGATTTTTTGTTTTTGCTTCAAATATGCTAAAATTTAAAGGCATAAAACTCGCGCTAATTTTTGATTTTGAGCTTTAGGCGGGATAATTTTTTGATCATTAAATTTTTCCAAGTTGTTTGGGCCACAAACGACGCAGGGAAGTTAGTGTGGAATGAAATTTGATATTATAACAATTTTTCCTGATATTTTTGATTCATATTTTTCGGAATCAATTATTAAACGTGCTCGAAAAAACGGTTTGATAGAAATCGCAATTCACAACCTTAGGGACTACACTTTGGATAAGCATAAAACCGTGGATGACACTCCCTTTGGAGGAGGCGCTGGAATGGTGATGAAAATTGAACCACTCTATAAAGCGGTCAAATCCATAAAAAAGAAAAAAAAGAGCCGAGTGATACTTTTTTCAGCCAAAGGAAAAAAATATTCTCAAAAAGACGCCAGGCGGTTGGCCAAATATGAGCAGCTAACATTGATCTGCGGAAGATATGAAGGAGTGGATGAAAGAGTCGTCAAATACGTGGCCGATGAAGAAATTTCGATAGGTGATTATGTCTTGACCGGCGGGGAGGTGCCGGCCATGTCTTTGGTGGATTCTATTGCTCGTCTTTTGCCCGGCGTGTTGGGCAATCCGGAATCACTGGTTGAAGAAAGTTTTTCCAAAGAAGGAGGAGCTGCTAGTCTGGAATATCCGCAATATACCAAGCCAGCCGAATTTCTGGGCTGGAAAGTTCCGAAAATTTTGTTGAGCGGCGATCATAAGAAAATAAAAAATTGGAGATTAAAACACGCCGAAAATCATGGAAAATAAAAACGAAAAATCAGATAGGCCGCTTCTATTCTTGACTTTCTGTTTACTTGTTTTTGGCTTGGTTATGATCGCTTCGGCCGGAGTCGCTTATTCAAAAATTCGGTTTAACGATGAATACTTTTTTTTCAAGCGCCAGTTGCTTTTTGGCGTTGCTCCCGGCCTTCTTTTGCTTTATATAGGCCAAAAAATAGATTATGGATTTTGGAAAAAGATATCATTGCCATTTTTTGTGGTCAGCGTGGCGCTCTTGATTCTCGTTTTTATTCCCGGTATCGGATCCAAAATCTACGGCGCTAGCCGTTGGATCAAGATCGGTTCTTTCGTTACTTTTCAACCTTCGGAAATGCTTAAGCTTAGTCTCATTTTATATTTAGCCGCGTGGTTGGAAGGCCGCGGAGAAAAGGTCAGGGACTTTTTCGAGGGACTCACGCCGTTTATAATGATCATTGCCCTAGTGAGTTTCCTTCTGATAAAGCAGCCTGATCTGGGAACGCTCGGAGTCATTATCTTTATCGCCGCGTCGATGTTTTTTATGGCCGGATCAAAAATTTCTCATATTCTGGCAATGGGGGCGTCCGGAGTCGGACTGCTGTATATTTTGATAAAAACCGAAACTTACCGGATGAGCCGTTTTTTGGTTTTTTTACATCCTGAGTTTGATCCCCAAGGCGTGGGATATCAGATAAATCAGGCTCTTTTAGCCATCGGTTCCGGAGGTATTTTTGGAGTTGGCTTGGGCCACAGCCTTCAGAAATTCAACTATTTGCCAGAGCCGGTCGGTGACTCAATATTTGCTATAATAGCGGAGGAGCTGGGACTTGTTGGAGCTTTGCTCTTGTTATTCCTTTTTGTTTTCTTTGTTTTCCGGGGATTAAAAATTGCCAAAAACGCGCCGGACAATTTTTCCCGTCTGGTGGCAGCCGGCATAGTTTCCTGGATATTTTTTCAAGCAATTATAAATATATCGGCCATTACTGGAATTGTTCCGCTTACGGGAATTCCGCTTCCTTTCATAAGTTATGGCGGAACCTCGATTGTATTTCTGATGATCGGAGTGGGGATTCTTCTGAACATTTCCAAAAAGATCAACGCTTAGCGAATATAATTTAAAGATAAAATTTAATCAAAGAAAATATGAAAATAGTTTTAACTGGCGGGGGAACGGGGGGGCATATAATACCCTTGATTAGCGTGGCGAAAAAAATCAAAGAAAGGGTTCCTGATTGCGAATTCATTTTTATGGGGCCGAAGGGAAAACTGGAGGAAGATCTTATGAACAACGAGGGAATTCGGACTGAAAATATTTCAGTCGGAAAAATGCGGAGATATTTTTCCTTCCAAAATTTTTTGGATTTTTTCCGGGTGATTGCCGGAATTTTCCACGCGCTCTGGTATTTGCTTGTTCACATGCCGGATGCGATTTTTTCCAAAGGTGGTTATGCCGCGTTTCCCGTCGTCATCGCCGGCTGGATATATCGGATTCCGATTTTGATCCATGAATCAGACAGCGTTCCGGGAATGACCAATAGTATTTTGTCCAAGTTCGCGACGCGGATTGCCGTGTCTTATCCGTCAGCCGAAAAAGAATTTCCCGCATCCCAAGTCGTGCTTACCGGCAATCCATTGCGGTCGGACATCAATCAGGGGAATGCTTCAAAAATCAGGCAAGAACTTTCGTTGCTGGAGGAAAAGAAAATAATTTTTGTTATGGGGGGATCTCAAGGCTCACAGATCATCAATGAAAAAGTGGTAAATATTCTGCCACAGCTTTTGAAGAAATACCAAGTAATTCATCAGACTGGGGAGGCGAATTTTGAAAAAGTGAAGCATCGAGTCGGGGAATCGGGGATTAAGATTGGTCACGGGGGCTATTACGCTTTTCCGTTCATCGGTCCGGAGCTTATAGATGTTTTCGCGGCGGCCGATCTGGTCATTACTCGGGCGGGGGCCAATTCTCTTTCGGAAGTTGCTGCCAACGGAAAACCGTCGATTGTTATTCCGATTGAAAGCTCCGCTAACAATCATCAGCGAATGAACGCTTATGCGTTGGCTAAAATTGGCGGCTGCCTGGTCTTGGAGGAGAATAATCTGGGCGAACATGTTTTCCTGAATACAATCGAAGAGATTATGAATTCAGATGATCTGCGTCACAAGCTTTCCAATAATATAAAAATGTTTTATCATGCTGACGCCGCGGAAAAAATAGCGGATGGAATATTCGGCATGATAGAGTCCTAGAGTTTTTAATTTCTTTCGCCACGGCGGAATCTTGTCAAAGTGGCGGTAATTTTCAATAAATTTCCAATGGAATTAGCTAAAGTAAAAAAAGTCTATGTTATCGGCATCAAAGGCACTGGTGTGGTGGCAGTGGTGCAAATCCTTCGGTCAATGGGAGTGGACGTGACTGGTTCGGATACTCCCGAAAAGTTTTTTACCGATAAGGTTTTGGAAAAGCTCGGCGTAAAGTTTTTCGAAAAATTTTCGGTCCAAAATATGCCCCAGGATATTGATCTGGTGGTTTATTCCACTGCTTACAATGAGGGAAACAACGAAGAATTCAAGGAGGCTGTCAAACGGAAATTGCCAATGAAAAGCTATCCGGAGATGGTAGCCGGTTTTTTCAATCAAAGATATGGCATCGCGGTTTGCGGAACGCACGGGAAAACCACGACGTCCGCCATGCTAGCCGATGTTCTCAAATCTGTTGGCGCTGATCCGGGCGCGGTCATCGGAAGCCGCGTCATTGAGTGGGGAGCCAACGCGCTTTCCGGCGAAGGAGATTTTTTTGTCATCGAAGCGGATGAATTTCAAAACAAACTGCGCCTCTATGAACCGAAGGCGGCGATCCTGACCAACGCGGACTGGGATCATCCGGATTGCTATCCTAATTTTGAAGAATACAAAAAAGCCTTCGCGGATTTTGTTTCAAAAATACCCAAGAATGGATTTTTGGTAGTTTGGGGTGATTCGGTGGCGACCGGTGAAATTGCCAGCAATGCTAAATGTGAAATAATAAAATATGGATTCCAAGAAGACAATGACGTGATAATTTCAAAATCGCAAGCCCAAGTTTCCAATCAAATCCCAAGCCAAAATTTTCAAAAACTTCGCTTATTGGCGGGAAGCGAAGATTTGGGAGAATTTACAACCCAATTGGTCGGCGACCACAATCTGTTAAATGTCGCGGCGGTGATTGGCGTTTGCCATAAATTGAATTTGGATATGGAAAAAGTGCGATTGGCCATCGGGAAATTCAAAGGAACTTCGAGAAGGTTTGAGTATATCGGCCAACGAAACGGGGCAATTTTGATCGACGATTACGGCCATCATCCGGAAGAAGTCAAGGTTACTCTCAAAGCCACGCGGGAACTTTATCCGGACAAAAATATCATCGCGGTTTTTCATCCGCATTCATATTCGCGAACCGAAGCACTGCTCCAGGATTTCGGCCAAAGTTTTGATTCGGCCAATGCTGTGATTGTTTTGGATATTTACGGTTCGGCCCGGGAAAATTCAGGCAAGGTGAGCTCCAGGGACATTGTCAAACTTATAAATAAGTATGATCGGGGAAAAGCGGAATATATTCCGACTATTCCGGAGGCGGTAAATTTTTTAAAAGATAAAATTAGCGGAAATGACGTGGTCCTTTGTATCGGAGCCGGGAATGTTTTTGAAGTAGCGGAGAAATTAAGGGAATAATTGAGATTAAAAAATGAGGAGCGCCAAAAAAATATATAGCCTTACTCCCGAAGAGGTGTTGAAAAAATTTAACGCCTCTTTTGACGGTCTTTCGGATGAAGAGGCAAAGAAGAGATTGAAAGTTTTCGGTCCGAATAAGATCACCAAAAAAAAGAATTGGAAGTGGCTGAAAATCGTTTTCAGCCAGTTCAATGACGCGCTGGTATGGATTTTGCTGGTTGCGGCCATTTTGGCTTTAATTTTTCACGAATATCGGGATACGACGATAATTCTGATCATCGTCCTGATTAATGCGATTGTGGGATTTTTTCAGGAATTCAAAGCCGAAAGGATATTGGATAGCATAAAAAAACTTACCACCGACAATGCTTTTGTCATTCGGAACGGGGAAAAGAAAGAAATTAGTACCACACTTATCGTTCCGGGTGATATCGTTTTCGTAACTTCCGGTGACAAAATACCGGCCGACGGATACATTCTGGAAAGTTATGATCTGCGGGTTAACAGCTTTGTTTTTACCGGCGAATCGAAGCCACAGACGAAAAAAAATGAAGTTTTTAAAGGCGAAAAGGTTTTGGCTGATATTAAAAATATGGTCTTTTCCGGAGAGACGGTGGCAACCGGCGAAGCCAAATTTGTAGTTACCGCGACTAATATGGAGACGGAACTTGGCAGAATTGCCAACTTGGCGGCGGACGTGAAAGACGATCCGACACCGATGCAAAAACAAATGCGGACGCTGGGCAGAGAAGTCACCATCCTTTCGCTTTTTATCGGCGTGCTGGTTCTTGTTGGCGGACAATATTTCAAGATGTCGCTCTATCAAAATTTTCTTTTTGCGCTGGCGCTTTCAGTTTCGGTAGTTCCGGAAGGGTTGCCGGCGGCGATTTCTGTCGCACTGTCTCTGGGGATGAAGAAGCTTCTTAAAGACAATGTTTTAGCGAAAAAACTGAATGCGGTAGAAACACTGGGTTCGGTCGATATTATCTGTACTGACAAAACCGGAACTATTACGCGTAATGAATTGACCGTCACTAAGATCGTAGTTGAGGATGAAATTTTCGACGTGAGCGGTTCCGGCTACGCGCCTGAAGGAAAATTCTATAAAAATTCCAAGGCAGTAGAACCGCAAACGGTTAAAAACCTGGATCTTCTTTTTAAGATCGGAGCTCTTTGCAATGACGCCAGTCTTGTAAAAGAAGGCGATAGCTATAAAATAATTGGCGATCCGACGGAAGGAGCCATCATCGTGGCGGGAAAAAAATATAATTCGGACAAGGATTATTTTGAACGCGGAGAGAAAAAAATAAATGAAGCGCCCTTTTCTTCGGAAAGGATGATGATGAGCGTTATATACCGGAACGAAAGGCCGAACTCCTTTATCAAAGGCTCACCCGACATTCTATTTGATCGGTGCGTTAAAAAATTAGAGGGCGAAAAAGTCATCGATTTTTCTCTCGAAGAAAAAGAAAAAATGCGTCGAGTTTACAATTCAATGTCTTCCGAAGCGCTTCGCGTTCTGGCTTTTGCCTACCGTGATTTGAGTGGCGTCCGGGAAGAAAACTATTTGGCGGAGTCCGAGAAAGAGCTGGTTTGGGTGGGCATGATGGCCATGATCGATCCGCCCCGGCGCGATGTTGCTGGCGCAATCTCGGAATGCAAACAACTCGGAATAAAAGTCATTATGATTACTGGGGATTATGAAATCACTGCCCGGGCAATCGCCAAAAATGTGGGACTAATTGGAGAAGAAGATGAATTTGAGGTAATCAACGGAAAAATATTAAATAGCCTTACTGACGCGGAAATCTATAAAAAAATAAAAAATAAAGACATAGTTTTTGCCCGAATAGCTCCGGAACAAAAATTGCGGATCGCGACAATTCTGAAAAATAACAAAAAGGTTATCGCAATGACGGGAGACGGAGTGAATGACGCCCCAGCGCTCAAAAAAGCGGATATTGGAGTGGCCATGGGAGTGATCGGAACGGATGTTTCCAAAGAAGCGGCAGATATGATACTGATGGACGACAATTTTGTTTCAATCATAAAGGGTATCAAAGAAGGCCGGACAATTTTTCAGAATCTGAAAAAATTCGTTCATTATGTTTTTACTTCGAATGCCAGTGAGCTGTTTACGGTTATATTCGGCGTGCTTTTGCGCATACCCTCGCCGATCTCCGCTATTCAGATATTGGCGATCGATCTGGGAACTGATATTTTTCCATCATTTTCCCTAAGTTTGGAACCGCCTGAACCCGGTTCGGAAAAAGGAAAAAACATAAACGCCAAAGAAAGAGTGGTCAGTTTGCATGGATTTAAACGCATAATCTATATCGGAATAATTATGGCGACCGGCGCGGTTGTCGCGTTTATGTGGTCAATGATGCGGGGCGGCTGGCATTTTAAATTCAAAATAGATATGGCATCACTTTTGTATATAAAATCGACCACGGCGGCTTACGCGGTCTTGTCTATGACCCAAATGGCCAATCTTTTGCAATCCAGAAGCGAAAAACTGACCCCGCTCCAATTGGGATTTTTCAGGAATAAATATTCCATTGGGGCGGTTTTTGTCTCCCTCGGAATTTTGCTGTCGTTTATGTATGCTCCTTTTTTTCAGAAATATCTGCGAATGTCGCCGATTGATTGGAAAGATTGGCTGGTGGTGGTTGTATCAACTTTAGCGGTTTTCCTTTTTGAGGAAGCCCGAAAGACTGAAAATTCATCTCGTTAAATACGCCATCCCGTCGAGCGGGCGAAAGCGGAACTTGGCGGGCGAAATAATAACTTATTGATTTGCTTATGCTTAATATCCAGGAAAACGTTCCTTTAGCAAAATATACGACTTTTCGAATCGGCGGGCCGGCTCGATATTTTGTCGAAATTTCGGACATTGACGAGCTAAAAGACGCCTTGGGGTTCGCGAAAAAAAATGAATTAGATTTTTTTGTGTTGGGCGGAGGGAGCAATGTGCTGGTGAGCGACGACGGATTTTCCGGTCTAGTGATAAAAATGAAGATCAACGATACCAAAATAGAAAGGGAAAAAATGGAGGTTGGCGCGGGAGTTTTTTTAGCGAAAGTTGTCCGCGATTCAGGCGAGAATGAACTAACCGGCATGGAGTGGGCCACGGGCATTCCAGGAACTTTCGGCGGCGCGGTGCGGGGCAATGCCGGCGCGCACGGCGGGGAAACCAAAGATGTTCTGGAATCAATCAATGTTCTAGATACAGAGAAAATGGAAATAAAAAATTACGAGAAAAGTGAATGCGGTTTTCGTTATCGTCACAGTCTGTTCAAGGATAATCCGAAACTGATAATTATTTCCGCTGTTTTGGGTTTGCGGAAGGGGAACAAAGAAGAAATCCAGAAAAAAATGCAGGAGATAATTTCTAAGCGGATAAAAAAATTGCCTCAAGGCGCGCCGAGTGCCGGATCGTTTTTTATCAATCCGGTAGTTGAGGATGAAAAATTAAGAAAGGAATTTGAAGAGGAAAAAGGCGTAAAAAGCAAAGAGGGAAAAGTCCCGGCCGGCTGGCTTATTGAAAAAGTCGATCTTAAAGGGAAAAAAGTTGGGGGGGCAACAGTCAATGAAATTCAGGCCAATTATATCCTCAATGACGGTTCTGCCACGGCCGAAGATGTGGTTATTTTGTCCAGTTTGATCAAACAGAAAGTTAGGGTCAATCTTGGGGTGCAATTGAAAGAAGAAGTTCAATTCATAGGTTTTTGACGCCAATAGTCATCCTAGGTTAAGTCGGAGGGTTTAATCAGATGGCAATTAATCATTAAATATAAATTTATGATAATGGAAAACAGCCGGCGGTATTTTTATCGGGGAGTGGATATAGACGATCGGACATATGATTATATTGAAAAGAAGATAATGGCGATTGAAAAACTTCTCGACAAAATTTCGAAAATTGAAATCGAAATTGACTTGGATAAAAAGGGGAAATTCAGGGTGGAAGTCATGGTTAAAACCCCGTACCAGCTTTATCGAGCCGAGGACACGACGCAAAGCATAGAAGGTTCCATTGATTCGGTGGATTTGCAGCTTAGGGACCAGATAAAAGGCCAAAAAGACAAAAGAAGAACACTTATCAAAAAGGGCGGCCGGAAACTGAAAGAAGGCATTGTTGTTGATAAGTTTGCGAAAAAATAGTCAACTTGTCATCCTGAACTCGATTCAGGATCTAATAAAAAGCATTAGATTCTGGCTCGGAGTCTGGAATGACAAAATTTTAATTTTTTCTAAAGCTAAGCTTTAGAAAATTCCTAAGGCCAGGCTTTTCAATTTGGAAGATATGAGAACATTTAGCAAAAAAGTTCTGGCAGTGGTAGCGAAAATTCCGCGCGGGAAAACTTTAAGTTACAAACAAGTGGCGGTCAGAGCGGTGAGTCCAAAAGCATATCGGGCGGTCGGGAATATTCTCAACAAAAACAGCGTTCTGAAGGTTCCCTGCCATCGGGTGATAAAGTCCGATGGAACGCCCGGCGGCTACGCAAGGGGTTCAAAAAAGAAAATTCAGATTCTTAAGCATGAAAAAGCAATATAGCTGAATACTGAATATGCAGTTTTTGGCATATGCAAGATTCTGCATATTTTTAAAAAGATATCGGGGGATAACTTTTATTATTGCTAATTTTTTTTCATGATAGTATAAAATTAATCCTTAATAAAAACTAAAATCAAAACAATGAACCCCGTTAGAATTTTAAATTCTAAAATTTAGGGGTCAAAAACAAATAATTATTAATATTTTATTCAATGCCGTTAAGACATTGGTGTAAAATTCCAATGGAGTGAATCAAAAAATAAGCACTGGAATCGGTACAATAATTTTAACTATTTTTTTCATCACAGCCAGTGTTTTTGTTTGGAAATATTACAATTTAAATCCGATACTGGATGTTTCAATTCCTGCTCCGTCTGGAAAAATAAAAACCGTCTGTACCATGGAAGTCAAGCTTTGTCCGGACGGGTCGTCTGTTTCCCGCGGCGGTCCTAATTGCGAATTCGCAGCGTGCCCCCAAAAAGAAGGATATTATATAGATTATTATAATGGTGACGATGCATATTCGACTTGTGATTTGAATTATTTAGAAGAAAAAACTAAGGAATTAAATCAAATATTTTTCGAAAATTCTTAATAATTAAAACCTCTCCGACTTTACGTAAGGTGTTTTTAAGTGTAAAATAAAGAAGTTAAATTGTCATTCTGAACTTGATTCAGAATCTAATTAGATCCCGGATCAAGTCCGGGATGACCGTTTTATAGCCTATTTATGTCTATTTTCAAGAAACTTTTTGGCTCAAACGAGCGGGAAATCGGCAAGCTCCAGCCGACAGTGGATAAAATCAACGCGCTGGAGCCGGAAATTCGCCGGCTTTCGGACGAAGAGCTGAAAAATAAAACTCAGGAATTCAAGGACAGAATCACCAAGGGAACAGAACTGGATGAAATACTTCCGGAGGCTTTTGCCGTGGTCCGCGAAGCGGCCGATCGCGTCATTGGCGAACGACACTTTGACGTGCAAATGTTTGGCGGCATCGTTTTGCATCAGGGAAAAATTGCTGAAATGAAAACCGGAGAAGGAAAAACTTTGACCTCCACTTTGCCGGTTTATCTCAACGCGCTTTCCGGCAAGGGCGTCCACGTCGTTACTGTCAATGATTATTTAGCCAAAAGAGACTGCAACTGGATGGGTTCGATTTTCAATTTTTTGGGAGTTTCCACGGCCTGCATCATTCATGACGCGTCCTATATTTATGAGCCGAAAATAATCGATTCGAATGAGGTGACGGTTGAAATGGAAAACCTGCGGTTGATCAGCCGACGGGAAGCTTACGCGGCGGACATTACCTACGGAACAAACAATGAATTTGGTTTTGATTATCTTCGCGACAACATGGTGCAAAGTCTCCCGCAGATGGTTCAGCGGGAACCGAATTTTGTCATTGTTGACGAAGTGGATTCCATTCTCATTGACGAAGCCCGGACCCCGCTCATCATTTCCGCTCCGGATACGGAATCAGCCAAACTTTACAACCAATTTGCCCAATTAGTTCCGCGTCTCAAGGAAAAAGAAGATTTCGAAGTGGACGAAAAACAAAAAGCCGTGACGCTCACCGACAAAGGCATTTCCAAGATCGAAAGCATGCTCGGAATGGGGAACATTTATGAAACCGGAAAAATAAATTATGTCCATCATTTGGAACAAGCGCTTAAGGCTGAGGTCATTTTCAAGCTGGATCGGGATTATGTCGTGAAAGACGGAGAGGTCATCATCGTTGATGATTTCACCGGCCGGCTGATGCCGGGACGGCGTTACAGCGAAGGACTGCACCAAGCCATTGAGGCTAAGGAAGGTGTCAGGGTTCAGAAAGAATCGAGAACCTTGGCGACCATCACTTTCCAGAATTATTTCCGGATGTACAAAAAACTTTCCGGTATGACTGGAACGGCGCTTACTTCGGCCGAAGAATTTTTCAAGGTTTATGCCGTTGATGTCATGGAAATACCAACCAACAAACCATTGATCAGGAAAGATATGGCGGATGTGATTTATAAAACAGAAAGCGGAAAATTCAATGCCATTGTGGAAAAGATTAAAGAAATTAATAAGACCGGGCAACCGGCGCTGGTTGGCACGATCGCCATTGAAAAATCGGAATATCTGAGCGCGCTTTTAGAGAGATCTGGCGTTCCCCACGAAGTCCTGAACGCCAAGAACCATGAACGGGAAGCGCAAATCGTGGCCAAAGCCGGGCAAAAGGGAGCAGTCACCATCGCGACCAATATGGCCGGCCGGGGGACTGACATAAAACTCGGTGAAGGAGTGCGGGAACTCGGCGGGCTTTTGATAATCGGGACGGAGCGGCACGAAGCTCGGCGCATTGATAATCAGTTGCGCGGACGCGCCGGACGGCAAGGTGATCCGGGCGCCTCGGAATTTTATGTTTCGCTGGAAGACGAATTGATGCGGCGTTTCGGCGGAGATAAACTCAAAGGCATTATGGACTCACTGGGGCTGCCGGAGGATCAACCGATTCAGAATAAAATAATTTCCCGGACGATCGAAAATGCGCAGCAAAAAATCGAGGGTTTTAACTTTGACATCCGCAAACACGTGCTGGACTATGACGACGTTATGAATAAGCAGCGGGAGGTTATATACAAAAAAAGGAAAGATCTGCTGGAAAAAGATAATGTTAAAAACGAAATGTTCGAGGACATCAAGGAGGAAATCGAGCGGATGATCTCTTTTCACGCGGTCGGCGAAGAAGGCGAATGGAATGTGAAAGAGATTTTTGAAAATTTCAAAGGCATCATTCCGGCCGATGTTAGCGTTTTGACCAGGATGGACGAGATCCGCAATGACAAGCGGGAAAATTCGGTGGAAAAGATCGGCAGTCTCACGGAATATCTGCTGGGCCTGGCCAAAGAAGCCTATAACAAGAAGGAACAGGAAGTTGGGGCTGACCAGATGCGCCATATCGAAAAGGCTATCATGCTCCAGACAATCGACATGGCCTGGATGAATCATTTAGATGAAATAGACTATTTGCGCGAAGGGATAGGACTACGCGGTTATGGTCAAAGGGATCCGCTGATTGAATATAAAAGAGAAGCTTTCAGTATGTTTTCCGGGCTGATGGAAAATGTCCGGTCATCCATTGTACACACAATTTTCCGAATAAATGTCGTCCAGCCGGGAGTGCGGGAAGCGAAACCCCAAAACCTAAAATATAGCGCTCCGGCCGAAGTGGAACAATTCGCCAGTGCCCGCAATGCTGCGCATAGCGTTGCAGGCGGGGGCGCCGACGAAAAATCAGAAACTAAGCAGCAACCCTTAATCAATAAAGACAAAGTCGGGCGCAACAACCCTTGTCCGTGCGGCAGCGGGAAAAAATACAAGAAGTGTCATGGGAAATGATCGGCTTAGGAATGGACTTATATACAACAGATAGTATATATCCACAATCTGCAGTGTTATATTTATGAAAACTATTACCACACTCTGTACAATCCAAAAAGACGGACAGTTGCTTTTGGGCATGAAAAAAAGAGGCTTCGGGGCGGGGAAATGGAACGGATTTGGCGGTAAGGTGAAGGATGGAGAGAGCATTGAGGAAGCTCTGATTCGAGAAACAAAAGAAGAAGCGGGAATAGAAATTAAGGAAATAAAAAAAGTCGGAGTCATAGATTTTTATTTTAAAAAAGCCGGGGAGATCATTGAGGTAAACTTATTTTATTGCAGCGAATTTTCCGGCGAACCGGAGGAAACGGAAGAAATGAGGCCCCAATGGTTCGCTTTGGACAAAATTCCCTATGACTCCATGTGGCCGGACGACAAATTTTGGATGCCGTTGCTTTTGGCCGGCAAAAAATTTAAAGGAAAGTTCGTTTTTGACAAAGAGACCAAAATAATAAGTCACCATCTGGAAATTTCCGAAAAGGCTTAGTTTTTTTGAAAAATATTTTATTTTCGATTGTAGTAATGGTTGTAAACCCTGTGAATTTAATCATATGCGGTTGCAGCGCATCGAAACAACCGAAGCTGAATACTCAGTCCGAGACATTTTCAGTGAAATAAAAGAAACCGCTCTTCGCGAACGGCTCATTTCTTTTGCTCAATACCGCGATCTGATCGATGAAATAGTCGAGGAAAAGAGAATATACGGTTTTTTTGATGACGATGAGGACACAACCCAGATCAAAAAGGATCTGGAACTCACGTGGCCGGAAACAAGGGACGTGCTGGAGAAGGAATCCGGGCGTCCGATCCCATAAGGTTTACAAAACAGATTATTTGGAATAGAATTGATTCATGACTTCCAGACAGAAACTTCTGTACAAATTCGCATCCGTTATCATATTAGCTCTAGCAGTAGGGCTAATTTCTTATCCCAAGGCGGTTAAATTTTGGCCGGCGGCTTATGAAAAGCTCAATAAACTAAAAATAAATTTAGGATTGGATCTGCAGGGCGGAATTCATCTTGAATACAAGGCTGACACCAGCCAGATTGAAAGTTTCAAAGTTGATGAGGCGATGCAGGCATTGCAAGATGTCATTGAAAGGCGAGTTAATGCCTTCGGCGTTTCTGAGCCGGTCATTTATACGACCAAAACCGGTTCGGAAAGAAGGCTGGTCGTGGAATTGGCCGGAGTAAGAGACATAAACCAAGCCAAAAGCATCATAAAAGAAACTCCCTTTTTGGAATTCAAGGAAGAGGGAGCGCCGGATGAATCACAAAAAATTCCCGAAGATGTTTTGCAGCAGCTTAACGCTCAAGCTAAACAAAAGGCCGAAGGAATTTTGAAAAAAGCTTTGGCCGGAGATGATTTCGCCGCGCTGGCCAAAGAGAATAGCGAGGACCCGGGGAGCAAAGATAATGGGGGCGATTTAGATTTTGTAAAGAAAGGTGATTTTGTTCCGGAATTTGATAAAGTTTTATTTGACCCAAGCTTTAAGGATGGAGCGGTTTGGCCGCAATTGGTAGAGAGCCAGTTTGGCTGGCACATCATCAAAAAGATCGAACAACGGCCCGCCTCGACGAGCGGAGACGCTGCGTCGACACAAGGCGAGGGAGAAGGCGATAACTTGGAAGTGCATAGCGCCCATATTCTTTTTTCAAAAAAAGTCAATCCGGCTCCTAAGGCCAACTGGATTTCAACAGGCTTGAGTGGAAAAAATCTGACCAATTCAACGGCGGACTTTCAAAATCAGGGATTGACCGAGCCGGTTGTTTCAATACAATTCGACGCGGACGGAACCAAGCTTTTTGCTGATCTGACCAAGAAGAATCTCAGCAAACAAATCGCCATATTTTTAGACGGGCAAATGATCAGTGCGCCGACTGTCCAAGCGGAAATAACTGACGGCAAAGCGATAATTTCCGGAAGTTTCACGGTGGAAAGCGCGAAAGATTTGGCGCGGCGGCTGAACGAAGGGGCACTGCCGGTGCCCATTAATGATCCGATCAGGCAGGAAAGCGTGGAATCCTCGCTTGGGCAACTGTCGCTTGAAAAAAGCTTGAAAGCGGGGATGATCGGTTTTATTATCGTTGTTATATTCATGATAATCTATTATCGATTTTTGGGAGTGGTGGCATCATTGGCGCTTTTGATCTATTCCGGGCTGATGATTTCCGTCTTTAAATTATCAGCTCTTTCTCCTTGGCAAATAACATTGACGTTGCCGGGAATCGCCGGATTTATTTTGTCGATCGGTATGGCGGTCGACGCCAACATTCTCATATTTGAAAGAACTAAGGAAGAAATAAGGCGGGGCCGGAATATTCTGGGAGCTTTGGACGAGGGATTCAAGCGGGCCTGGACATCCATTCGGGACGGCAATGTCTCTTCCATAATCACCGCGGTCATTTTGATCGAGATGGGAACTGGGTTCGTAAAAGGATTCGCAATTACTCTTGTGGTCGGTGTCCTGCTCTCCATGTTTACGGCCGTGACGATAACCAGAACGCTTCTCAAAGTATTTATGGGCGAATGGATAGAAGATAAGTTATATTTAATTGGAGTAAAATCTCAAAAAAATTAAGAATTTAGAATTTTGAATTCAGAATAGAAATAAAGGATTTTAAATTATGATAAATATAATTCAAAAAACAAAATACTCGTACGCGTTTTCATTAGCACTAATCGGTTTGAGTGTTTTAAGTTTGTTTTTTTGGGGCTTGAAATTCGGGATCGATTTTACCGGAGGAACAAGGATGGAGGTTAAATTTTCGGACAGCGGAGCACCGACAAATCAGGAGATTGGCGACGCGCTGAAAGATTTAAATTTAAAGAGTTTAATCGTTCAGCCGACGAGCAACAACTCCGTGATCCTCCGCTACGCCTCAGAGGAAGATAGCGTCAACCAAAATGTCACCAAGAATTTGACTGAAAAATATCCAGACTCGAAGCAATTGAGCGTCGATTTCGTAAATTCATCCGTATCTTCAGAGCTGAAAAAGAAGTCTTTATGGGCGATTTTTTTTGCGGTTGTCGGAATCATGGCCTATATCGCCTGGGCGTTCCGGAAAGTTTCGCGTCCGGTTGAGTCGTGGAAATACGGAGTCGGAGCGGTGATCGCGCTTGTCCATGACATTTTAATAACCGTTGGTGTTTTTGCACTTCTCGGACACTTTAAGGGAATAGAGGTGGGCATTCCATTTATTGCCGCTCTGCTTACGATCTTGGGCTTTTCGGTCCATGATACGATCGTGGTGTATGACCGAACAAGGGAAAATTTGATGCGCATTTCCAGCAAGGAGCAGTTTCCTGATATCGTGAATCGAAGCCTTAATGAAACTTTGGTGCGCTCAATAAACACATCGCTCACGGTGCTGCTGACGCTTTTGGCCATTTATATTTTTGGTGGTGAATCAATCAAAGATTTTTCGCTGGCCCTTTTGATCGGCGTATTTTTCGGGACGTATTCGTCAATTTTTATCGCTTCAGCGCTGCTTGTCACGAGTTATAAGATGCAATTGGCAAAAAAATGACACCAAAGGTGTCATCCTGAACTTGATTCAGGATCTAATTAAATTAAATTAAATTAGATTCCGGCTCGGAGGCCGGAATGACAATCAAATGTGGAATCCATTTAAGAAATCAACGGAACCGGATAAGCAAAAAATGGGAATGCTCCAGCGCATTGCCATGAAAAAACTAGAAAAAATGGGTCCGGAAGAGCGCGATAAAATTATACAGGACGCGCTGAAACCGGAAAATCGAGAAAAAATTTTGGCGGTCATCGAGCAAATGAAAAAGTCAGGACAAGTTACGGACGAACAGATCGAAATGGCAAAGAAAAAGCTAGGCTTGTAATTTTTGTCTAAAGCTAAGCTTTAGGAAATTCCTAAGGCTTAGTTTAGTTTTGAGCATTGCAGAAGAGGCCTTTTAGTGGTAAAATTCGAATATGAACAAGGAATTAGAGAGCAAAATTGACGAGATTTTGACGCGGGGAGTGGCGGAAGTGATCAATAAGGACCACCTGAAAAAACGCCTACTCTCCGGCGAAAAATTACGCGTAAAGCTCGGTATTGATCCGACTAGCCCGAATTTGCATCTGGGTCGGGCGGTAACCTTGCTCAAATTAAGAGACTTGCAGGACTTGGGGCATCAGGTAGTGTTTATTATTGGCGATATGACCGGAGTAATTGGTGACACTTCTGACAAAGAAAGCGAGAGGCCAATGCTTTCAAGAGAAAAGGTTAGGAAAAATATGAAGTCATATAAAGAGCAGGCTGGAAAAATTTTAAATTTAGATAAAATAGAATTTCATCAGAATTCTGAGTGGTTGACAAAACTAGGATATAACGAAATTGGTGACCAGGCTGATCAATTTTCTTTGGCGGAATTTAATGCGCGCGAAAATATACGTAAGCGATTAGAGGAGGGTAAAAGAATTTCTTTGCGCGAAGTTCTGTACCCCTTAATGCAGGGCTACGACAGTGTGGCGGTGAAAGCCGACCTAGAGCTTGGCGGAACTGACCAGCGATTTAATTTGTTAGCCGGGAGAGAGTTGCAAAAACATTTCAATCAGAAAGAGCAAGATATTCTGATGGTCAATCTAATTGAGGGCACCGACGGACGGAAAATGAGTTCCAGTTGGGGCAATACGATAAATATTTTGGACGAACCAAATGACATGTTTGGAAGAGTTATGAGTATCCCAGACGAGCTTATCATAAAATATTTCATACATTGCACGCGCGTTCCAATTGATAAAGTAAGAAACATAGATTCCGATATGAAAGTTGGCAAAACAAATCCTCGCGACGCGAAACTGGAATTGGCGGCGGAAATCGTGAAAATTTATCATGGCGAAGAAGAAGCTAAAAAAGCGCAGAAATATTTTGTGGATACTTTTTCCAAAGGCGAAACGCCGGAAAATATTCCGGAAATAAAAATTGAGGAAGAGAATATAAAACTCACGGAATTTTTGGTAAAAAGTGGACAAGCCAAAAGTTTGAGCGATGCCAGGCGCAAAGTTGAGCAAGGCGGTGTGGAAGTTTCTGGCGAAAAAATAACCGACTGGAAAATGGTTTTAGATAAAAAATACGACGGAAAAGTTTTTAAAGTGGGAAAATTCGGGTTTATAAAAATTAAATTTTGATTTTTTCAAAATGTCGCTATTAGATCGGCTCAAAAATTTTTTATCACAATCTTCATCTGAAGCGGAAAATGCTCAAAAATTAGTCACTCTTAATGGAGTTGTTGTTGGAAAAATCCTGGAAATAAAGAAACATCCAAATGCGGATAAGTTGCAGTTGGTCCGGGTAGACGTTGGGCCCTCTCTCCCAAAGGGCGAGAGGAAAAGTGCGAAGGACATTCAGATCGTTTGCGGTGCTTGGAACATAAAAGTCGGAGACAAAGTGCCGGTAGCAACCATTGGAGCGAAATTGCCGAACGGAATGATAATCAAAGAGGCGGAAATCCGAGGCGAAAAATCGCATGGGATGCTATGCGCGGAAGACGAGCTGGGAATTGGAAATGACCACACTGGGATATTGATTCTTCCGTCAAATGCAGAAGTCGGAACGCCGTTCATATTTCCCTTTTAAAATATGCGAGAATTTCCCAAACAATATATTCCTTCCGAACACGAAGACGGAATCTACAAGCTCTGGGAGGAGAGCAGTTTTTTTAATCCGGATAATATCATTTCGGCAAAAAGATATTGTAACGTTCTGCCGCCGCCTAACGCCAACGGCGAGCTTCACCTGGGCCATGCCAGTGGATATTCGGTCATGGATATTTTTGGCCGTTTTGAAAGAATGAACGGTAAAAAAGTTTTGCTGCTTCCAGGGAAAGATCACGCGGGAATCCAAACTCAGGTTGTTTTTGAAAAGAAACTTCGGGATGAAAGGGGAATCGACCGCCACAAATTAGGACGGTCCAGCTTTTACAAAGAGTGTTATGAATTTTGTAAAAAAAGTTCTGATTATATGCGCGGCCAGGAAAAGAGACTGGGAATAAGCGCAGATTGGTCTAGAGAAAAATTCACCTTGGATCCTGATGTGACCAAGATAGCCTTGGATACTTTCATAAAGATGCATAATGATGGGATGATTTATCGAGGAAGAAGGATCATCAACTGGTGTCCCCGATGTGGAACGGCGCTTTCCGATGTTGAAGTTCTCCACAAAGAGGAGGATGGAAAACTGTATTATATCCAATATCCGATAAAAAACTCCAAAGAATTCATAGTGGTCGCGACTACCCGGCCGGAAACAATGCTGGGCGACGCGGCGATTGCCGTTCATCCAAAAGACAAGAACTATTTTAACTTGATCGGAAAAACCGCAATTGTTCCGCTTCAGGAAAGAGAGATACCAATTATCGCAGATCGGAGAGTGATCATGGATTTTGGAACTGGCGCGGTGAAAATCACGCCGGCACATGATTCGCTTGACTGGCAGATCGGCAAAACTCACAAACTTCCGGAATATCAGGTCATCAACGAGGAGGCGAAGATTACCAAGTTTGGCGGAAAATATAATGGCCAAGATGTTCTAGAAGCCAGAAAAAATATTCTGGAAGATTTGGCAAAGCTTGGTCTTTTGGGGAAAGAAGAGAATGTGAAAATAAACAAATTGATTTGCGAGCGCTGTAAATCTGCCATTGAACCATTGATTTCCAAGCAGTGGTTCGTAAAAGTTGACGCGGAAAAATATTCATTGAAAAAGGAAGCGCTAAAAACTATTCGGGGCGGTAAAATAAATTTTTATCCGGAAAGTTTGAAAAAAATCATGATTCATTGGCTGACCAATTTGGAAGATTGGTGCCTGAGCCGCCAAATTTGGTGGGGGCACCAGCTTCCGATCTGGTATTGTAAAAACTGCGGCGATGAAAAGTATATTGTTTCCATCGAGAAACCCGGAAGGTGTCCAGTCTGCAAAGGTCAGGAACTAAGACAAGATCCGGATACGTTTGATACCTGGTTTTCTTCCGGCCAATGGACATATTCAACTTTGGGATATCCGGATCAGCTGGATTACAAAAAATATTATCCAACCGATATGATGGTGATGGGACGCGATATTTTGCCTTTTTGGGCATCGCGAATGATAATGTTGAGCATCTACCGGACCAAAAAAATTCCTTTTAAACATCTGTATTTTACCGGGCTGATCCGGGACAAGGACGGATTTAAAATGTCCAAATCGCGGGGAAATGGGATTAATCCGCTGGAAATGATAAATAAATTTGGTTCGGACGCGTTCCGTTTGAGCGTTATAATGAATGTTTCACCCGGACAAGACTCTCGGCTTTACGAAGAAAAAATAGAAAGCTTCCGGAATTTTATCACCAAATTGTGGAATATCTGCCGCTATTCCATCGGGTCTAATGACAACTTCACGTTAATTGAAAAAATCGGCCGGCGGGACATCAAAACTTTGGCCGAAAAGTGGATCGTTTCAGAATTGGAAGAAACCGTAAAAACCGTTACCGAGCTTCTAAAGAAAAAAAATATTTCGCTGGCTCAGGAACGGCTCCGAAAATTCACATGGGATGATTTCGCTGATTGGTATATAGAAATAAACAAAGCAGAAAAAAATCCTAAAATATTGGGATATATCGTGGATAAAATCCTAAAAATGTGGCATCCCTTCACTCCTTTTGTGACGGAAAAAATTTATGGTTTGGTGAAAATGAGTGACGATCTTTTGATGACCGATAGATGGCCAAAAAGCGAAAAGAAGTTTATTAACCAGAAAGGCAAAGAAGATTTTAATGATCTGAAAGAGCTGATCACTAAAATAAGAAATATTCGTTCAAACTATCATATAAGTCCCAACGAAAACATAATTTCTTTCAGTGAAAAAATAAAAGAAAAGGAACTGGTTGAACATCTGGCCAAGATAAAATTTTCCGTTTCAAAGGATATTCCGGCAAAACTAATTCACATTAAAACACGGAAAAGGTCGCTGGGCATGGACATATCCCACTTAATTGATGTCAAAAAGGAGGTTGCCTTAATTGAGGGAGAAATGAGAAATTTAGAAAATTTAGCGAAAAAAACCGCGGCTATGCTCAATAACCCGAAATTTATAAATAGCGCTTCCAGTCAGGTGGTTGATTCCTATCGGATGAAACTTGAGGAATATCAGGGTAAAATTGTTGTCCAGCAAGGCTTGTTAAGCAATCTCCTTAGTTTATAAATGGCTTAAATAAAGCAAAAATTCGTAATTTAACTTGACAGTAAGCAAGTTTTAGAATATTATAAATAGTGTTTTTTGACATAATTTTTGTCGGGGTGAACGGGGTAGTTGCTCTTCGCTGAAGCGGAGAGAGGAAAGTCCGAACATTCCCTATGAAAATAGGAGCAAGGTAGCGGGTAATGCCCGTCAAGAGAGATCTTCGAGGTGCGAGCAGAGACGTTCCGATTCGAAAGGGTCGGAAGTTCCGTTCCAACGGAATAGTGCCATGGCAACATGGGTGTTAAATCGAAACGCTTGCGTTTTGATCGCACGAACATTTGCTTTGCGAATGTTTTAGTGAAACGGCTAAATCCTTACCTGGATGCAAGGTCGAGTCCAGTATTCCCCTAGGAAATATTGGAAGTGCCGCTTGAATCCGCCAGCAATGGCGAGATCAGATAAATGACTACTGCTCAGACGTTACGTCGGAGTACAGAATTCGGCTTATAAGTTCTCCCCGACAAAAATTATGTGAAAATCAGGCTCGCGAATAATGAACTAAGAAAAAGACAATGAGGGCGAATGGCGCGCGATTTAGTTTGTAATTAGCTCAACATCAGCGAGTTTTTATTTATTCGCCCCGTTGGAATTTTGACTTAAAATGAGAAATTTAATAAACAATATACCTAACAAATTTTACACCAATGAATGTCGAACATTGGTGGCAAAATTCTAACTGGGTGAAAAAATCTGAATTATTCTTTAGCGCGCTTCAGGTTCCGGTCGATTTCTGCATGATTGTATTGGCGGCTCTGACCGCGTATTCAATCAGAAATGTTCCGGAAATTTTGGCCTTAAAGCCGAAACTTTATGAATTTCCGCTTGATGTATATCTGAAAATCGTGTTGTTTGTTGCTCCGCTCTTTATCCTGATCTACGCGGTCGAAGGGCTTTATAAGATCAAGTCAACCCGGAAATTTTGGCAGGAGGTCCTTAAAGTTTTTTTGGCCACTTCGATCGGTCTGGTCGCGATAATTGTCGCTATATTTTTGAAACGGGAATGGTTTTCTTCCCGTTTTGTTATTTTAGCGGCTTGGGGACTGGCGACGATTTATGTTGTATTGGCGCGCTATCTAATTCATCTAATTCAAAAATGGCTTTTGCGAAATCGCGGGACTGGTGTCCATCGGGTTTTGCTTATCGGGCGAAACGGAAAAATGGATACGATTGGTCGTTTATTTAAACAAGACAAAAATTTAGGGTATAAAGTTGTCGAACAGATTGATACCGCGCATCTGAAAGTGGTCAACGCTATCAAAGATGAAAAAGGAATTGACGAAATAATTTTATGCGAGCCGGACATAACGGATGACGAGCAGGAAAAGCTGATCGACTATTGCGCCATCCACAATGTCACTTATAAATACATTCCAACTACTCTCCAGACTTCAAAATTTGAAATGGGAGTCCTGAACGGGGAACCGCTTATTGAAGTGAGACATACGCCGTTGGACGGTTGGGGGCGAATTCTAAAAAGGATTTTTGACATCACTTCTTCAATCATCGGCATAGTTCTGACTTCTCCGATAATGATTTTAACGGCGCTTGCCATACGGCTCGACAGCCAAGGTCCGATAATTTATAAAAACGAGAGAATTGGCGCTGACGGAAGAAAATTTTTTGTTTACAAATTTCGTTATATGAGATGGGAAAATTGCGTGACTAAAGAAAACCCGGACGTGGTCGCGGCTTTGGAGTTGGAAAAAGAACTGATAAAAAAACAAAGCGTCCGCAAGGGTCCGTTGTATAAAATAAAAGCGGATCCCCGAAAAACACGCGTCGGAAATTTTATCGAAAAATATTCCATTGATGAATTGCCGCAATTTTTCAACGCCTTGTTCGGTTCGATGAGCATTGTTGGTCCGCGACCTCATCAAGAAAGAGAGGTGGCTAAATACATGGATTATCATCGTCGGCTTCTGACCATAAAACCTGGCATAACTGGCATGGCGCAGATCGCCGGAAGGTCTGACCTGGATTTTGATCGAGAATACAAACTGGACCTCTACTACATCGAAAAGTGGTCATTGGGGCTTGATATCCAAATTTGCCTCAAAACTTTTGGCGTGCTTTTCAGTCGTCGGAATAATTAATAAAAGGGGCATACAAATTCGGTCATGGACACTTTTCATGCCATTAATTCATTCGCGTACGCGCATAGATATTTAGGCTATGCGATTTTATTTTTTGGGATGTTGGTGGAAGGGGAAACATTTCTGATGCTCTATGGAATTTTCACGCATTTGAAAGTTTTTGACTGGGGAGACGCGTTTCTGATCGCGTATTTTGGCGTGATTTTCAGTGATGTCCTGTGGTACTATTTAGGCGCATTTTTGAAAAAAAATTATCCCGGTTCAAATTTTATAAATAAAAGTGAGATACGCATAAGAAGCTATTTTCCGGATTTTGAAAAAAAACCAGCAAAAGTTCTTTTTATATCCAAATTTATCGCCGGAACCAACCATGCGACCCTGATGCTGTCGGGATTTCTGAAGATAGATTTCAAATATTTTTTAAAACTGCAAGTCATAATTTCTTTTTTGTGGGTTGCGGTTTTTCTGATGCTTGGATTTTTGTTTGGTTTCGCGGCGCTTGGCTATAGTCACCGGTTTGAAAAATTTCTGTTAATGGCGCTGGTGTTTTTAGTTTCGGTCAAGCTTGTGGAAAAATTATTAAAATATATTTTCGGGGAAAAAGATAAAAACTGACCGAGATGTTAAAAAAAATTAAAACAAGGTAAAATAAGCAGCATGAAGATCGCTTTAGTTCATGATTATTTGGTTCAATACGGCGGCGCCGAAAGAGTGCTGGAATGTTTTACCGAGCTTTTTCCTTATGCGCCGATCTATACTTTGGTGTACAGTCCTGAGCTGATGCACGGCGTATTTGAAGGAAAAAACATAAAAACTTCTTTCATCCAGAAGCTGCCTTTTGCCAAAGAGAGGCATCGCATATTCCCTCAATTTATGCCAATGGCTATTGAACAGTTTGATTTCAGCGATTATGATATTGTTCTTTCGGATTCTTCAAGCTACGCCAAAGGAGTGATTACCAGGCCGGAAACGCTTCACATTTGTTACATGCATACGCCAATGCGGTATGCGTGGGATGATTGCCAGAAATATACCAGTGATTTTAATTTCCCGAAGATAATAAAAAAAGCCGTACCTTTCATAATGAATTACATTCGGATCTGGGATCGGATCAGCGTCGACCGGGTCGACCGGCTGATTGCCAATTCGAATTTCGTAGCCAAACGAATAAAGAAATACTATAAACGGGAAAGTGTCGTCATTCATCCGCCGGTAAACGTGAATGATTTTTATATAAGCCATGAGCGGCAGGATTATTTTTTGATGGTTGGAAGGCTTTTAGCCTACAAGCGTCACGATATTGCCATCCAGGCTTTCAATACAATGGGGTTGAAATTGAAAATTATCGGTCGCGGGCCGGAGCTTAAGAAGTTACGAAAAATAGCCGGTCCCACCATTGAATTTTTGGGACGCGTTCCGGATGAAAAAATCGCGGATTATTATGCCAAATGCCGGGCTTTCATTTTTCCCCAGGAAGAAGATTTCGGGATTGTGGCGATTGAAGCGATGGCATCCGGTCGGCCGATCATCGCGTATCGTGCCGGTGACATCGTGGAAAATATGGAAGAAAAAAAAGTGGGGATATTTTTTGATTCGCAAACTCCGGAGGATATCATGCGGGCAATCGAAAAATTCAAAGATTCAGACTATGATCCTGATTACATCCGCGAAAAAGCGAAAAAATTTGACAAGGCTATATTTAAGGCTAAAATTATGGAATACATTGAAAAGGAGCTCAGGGCGCATAAAAGCCTTTAAATAAGCGTAAATTTACCTAATGGAGTTGAAGGAATATTTTAAGATAATCAAAGAGTACAAGGCTGTTTTTTGGCTGGCCGTTTTTCTGATTTTGACAGTCAGCTGGGGATTCTTTTTTCTTCGTCCAGTTTCGTTTACCGCTTCGCTGGCGCTGAACATAACCCGGCAAGGGTCCCAGGATACGTCCGACTATAAATTTGACGATTTCTACCGCTTGCAAGCGGATGAAAAGTTTGCCGATACCATAGTTCAGTGGCTGAAAAGTCCCAAGACCGTAGCCGAAATATATTCGAAATCAGGGATAAATCCGGAAGAGTCATCCCTTCGCCAGCTTACAAGATATTTTAAGCCGGAAAAACTGTCTTCTCAGATTGTTTCAGTCAGTTTTTCGACCGGGAGCGCGGAAATGGCTAAAAAAATTTCGGCAGCAATTTCGGAGATAATTTCAAAAAATATCAATCGCCTGAATGAGAGTCAGAAAGAAAGCACTTGGTTTGAGATAGTCCCGGAGGAAGCGGTTATCATCCGGAACAGCTCCAATCCGCTTGTCGTTTTGCTGCTGTCGCTCTTAATTGGAATTTTCGTCGCCTTTTGGATCGTTATGATTTTACATTACATAAAATGATTGCTTTAAGATATGAGAATCGGGATAGACGCAAGATGTTTAGAGGAGGGCAGGCGGACGGGGGTCGAAGAATATACCCTTAATCTTTTGCAAAATCTTTTTAAGATCGACAAAAAGAATGAGTACATTCTTTTTTTGAATTCCTGGAAAAAATCACAGGCCGACTTTTCCTGGCTTGCCGATTATCCCAATGTTAAAGTTTTAAAATTCCATTTTCCAAATAAAATACTGAATTTTTTATTCTGGTATTTCAATTGGCCGAAGATGGATAAGATGATTGGTGGCGCGGATCTGTTCTTTATGCCGAACATTATTTTTGGAAGCGTGAGCAAAAAAACCAAGCTTCTGATCACAATTCACGATCTGTCCTTTGAACGCTATTCGGAAAATTTTTCGCTTAAACGGCGGCTTTGGCATATTTTTGTAAACCCGAAAAAAATATGCATCAGAGCGGATGGCATAATCGCGGTTTCGGAATCTTCCCGGAACGATTTAGTTGATATTTATCGGATCGATCCGAATAAGATAAGAGTCATTCACAGCGGAATTTCTGAAAAATTTTTGGTATTAAACAGAAATGACGAAAAACTGGTAAAAGTTAAGGAAAAATACCGATTGCCGTATAAATTCATTCTATACCTTGGCACGATTGAACCGCGAAAAAACATCATCGGGATCCTCCGGGCATATCGGAAACTTCAGGAGGTTGGTTTTTTAGACCTAAATTTAAATGAGGTCCTGAACTATAAGCTGGTAATTGCCGGATCAAAAGGGTGGCTGAGTCGAAAAATTTTTTCCGAAATAAAAAAATCCGAATTTCGGGAAAATATAAAAATGATAAATTTTGTGAAAGACGAGGATAAGGAATATGTTTTCAATTTAGCTTCGCTTTTTGTTTACCCTTCGTTTTTTGAAGGTTTCGGTTTTCCGGTTCTGGAAGCCATGAGCTGCGGCGTTCCGGTCATCACGTCAAATTCTTCATCGCTGCCGGAGGTGGCCGGAGGCGGAGCGATTATGATTGACCCTGAAAAACCAAATGAGATAGCTGACGCTTTTAAAGAGCTACTAACAAACAAAAGTTTGCGGGAAAATTTGATCAAAAAGGGTTTTTATCAGGCAGGCACATTTAGCTGGGAAAAAACTACAAAAGAATCTTTGAAATTTTTTCGGGAAATTGTCAAAAATAAATAGAGAATCTGAGTTAGGGGGGATTTTTTTGCTTCCCGAGTTTTTATTTTTTAGGAAAAAAGGTACAATTAAGACAATTATGAGAATAGGAATCGACGCTCGTTTTTTTGGGCCAATCGGCAAAGGATTGGGGCGCTACACACAAAAACTGATAGAAAATCTTGAGCGGATTGACGATGTCAACCAGTATTTTGTTTTTCTTAAAAAAGAAAATTTCCATGAATATAAATTAAGTGGTAAAAATTTTAAAAAAGTTCTGGCAGATTATCATTGGTATACTTTCGGCGAGCAGGTGAAATTTCCACGCCTTTTACGAAAATACAAGCTGGATTTGGTACATTTCCCGCATTTCAATGTGCCGCTTTTTTACTTCGGAAAATTTATTGTTACGATTCATGATTTGATTTTGATTCATTTTCCGACTGTTCGAAGCTCGACACTCGGCCCGGTTCTTTATTGGATAAAATTTTTTGTTTATAAAATTGTCATAAAATCGGCCGTACTTCGCTCAAGCCGGATAATCGCTGTATCTAATTTTACCAAAAGTGACATACTGAAAGTTTATCCGCAAATTCCTGAAGAAAAAATAAGAGTGACTTATGAGGCATGCGATGACTATTGCATGCTTAGCCCGGATAAGGGCGATTTGATACTGAAAAAATATGGTATAATCAAGCCATACTTGGTATATGTCGGTAATGTGTATCCCCACAAGAATGCTGAAAAGATCGCGCTGGCCTTGAAAAAAATAAACGGGGAAAGCAATCGCCTAAATTTGGTTTTTGTCGGCGCGGAAGACTACTTTTATCTGCGTTTTAAAGAATTTATTAAAAATAATAAAATTGACAACATTTTGTTTGCTGGATTTGTGCCGGATCATGAACTGGATGTAATCTTTCATAATTCCTTGGCTTATGTCCGTCCATCGCTGTATGAAGGCTTTGAGCTCACGCCGCTTGAGGCGATGGCTAAAGGGTTGCCGGTAATTTCGTCCAATCATTCCTGCGCTTTGGAAATTTTGGGTGACAGCGCTTATTATTTTGACGCGTACGACGTCGATGCGATGGCGGCGGCGCTCAAAAGAATTTCCACGGATGAAGACCTGCGAAAGGATTTAGTCAAAAAAGGATATTTACAAACGCAAAAATACAGCTGGAGGAGGATGTCCCGGGAAACGCTTGATTTATATCAAAAAACAAAAAGGCAAATGTGAGAAAAAAAATAACAAAAAAAATATTGCCTCAGATGTTCGATATCCGTCCCACTAACCGGGAAGGGGAGTTGGATCTGGAAAAAATAAACGCAGCTAGTGGAATTCTGAATATTGATGAAATAGCGATGCTGAAAAAAATGGCAGATGAGATGATTTCGGATGGAGGAAAAGAAGAGCAACGGATTGTAACTGACATCTGGCCGGGAGACGACCGGTCTTGCGCGGAAAAAAAGAAAATAAAAAATTCTTTTCAGGAAAAAAGCGAATCGCAATTTTATGAGGCGGATAATTTTTTTGATAGCGAAGAATCTCAAATTGTTCAAGAAAGCGAGATTGTGGACAGCGAGCCTGATTTTGTCGGAGAAAATGAAATTTGTGAGCCAATTTTAAATTCAAAAAGTTGCGAAAATCAGAATTTTCACTACGGTGTCAATGTTTTGTTGGGCAATGAATTGCGGAGCGAGTCCGAAGAAAAGACAACTTCACTTGATGAAATTTTATTAAACCGACACTTTAACCGCTTACGTTTCAAAAAAACTATTTTTTCGTTCAGCAGCGTTGCTGTTGCTGCCTTTTTACTTGTTTTTGGCATAAATTTTGTTTATCGAGGGTTGAAAATACGCGAGTCTGTTTTGAACACAGGCGATCGGGCTTATGCCAGCTTGCAGGAGGCAAAAAAGGAAATTCTTAGCAAAAATTTTGAGAAGTCATCATTTGAGTTTAGTCAGGCCAGCAAAGACTTTTCCAAAATTTCTTATGAGATTGATGGGATGGGGAAATTTTTTGTTGAGGCGGCAAGGTTCGTTCCTTTCGCCTCGAAAATTTCATCGGGAAGCTATTTAGCCAAAGCCGGACAGGATATTTCTCGGGTCGGAGAGCTTTCCGGTGAGATGCTGAAAATTTTGGACGAAGTAAAAAATCCGCTTGATCAGCAACAGGATCAAGTTTCACTCTTAAAAATTTTTCAAGATAGCGCCGGAAAGCTGGAAGAAATGTCCACGCTGCTTGAAAACGTCGAGAACAACTTATCCAAGGTAAATGTCGAAGATCTTCCAAAGGAAAAAAGAGCTCAGTTTTCGGAACTAAAAAGCAAATTGCCGGAGCTGCGGAGATTTATCAAGGGATTTTTGGATAACAGTTATATTTTCACCGATGTTTTAGGCGGAAACGGACCTAGAAAATATTTATTTCTGTTTCAGAATAATCAGGAAATGAGGGCTACTGGCGGATTTATCGGATCCTACGGAGCGATGGATATTTCAAGCGGCCGAATAAAAAAGTTTTTTATCGACGGAATTTTTAATCCTGACGGTCAGCTTCGGGAGAAAGTCATTCCGCCGGCGCCAATTCAAAAAATAAGCGCGGCCTGGAGTCTGCACGACAGTAATTGGTTTCCTGATTTTCCTGTTTCCGCCGAAAAAGCCGCGTGGTTTTATGAAAAAACCGGCGGCCCTACGGTTGACGGAGTTATCGCGATGACCCCGACGGTCATGCAAAAACTCTTGGAAATTACCGGACCGATCGAAATGCCTGAATATGGCGTGACCGTTGATCAAAATAATTTTGTCGAAAAAATACAATATGAGGTTGAGATTGATTATGACAAGGAGCAAAATCAGCCTAAGCAAATCCTGGCTGATCTGGCGCCCAAGATATTAGACCGGATTTTTAACGCGAATAATTTTTCCGATATCGTCCGGACCATGAATGTTCTGGTTGAAAGCTTGAATGAAAAACAAATTCTGATATACTCAAAAAATTATGAAATAGAAAACAGATTGTCGCAGGTCGGCTGGTCGGGAGAGATTTTAGCCACAGATAAGGATTATTTGAGCGTCATAAATTCAAATATCAACGGTTTCAAAACAGATGGAGTTATCGATGAAAAAATCGAACACCATGCTGAGATCCAGGCGGACGGCTCGGTCATTGATAATGTTACAATCACCCGGCAGCACAATGGAGGCAAGTCGGAGTTTGAATGGTGGAACAAGGTCAATGCCGATTACATGCGAGTGTATGTTCCGAAGGGTTCAAAACTTCTTTCGGCGGAAGGACAAACGCGCGAGTTCGATTCTCCGCCGCTGGATTACGGCGCTCTCAATTTCAAAAAGGATCCGCAAGTTGAGGCTGAAGAAGATTCTGCAATGATTGACGAAGAAACAGGGACGCGTATTTATGAAGACGCCGGTAAAACAGTTTTTGCCAATTGGGTCTATGTTAGTCCCCAGGAAACAGTGGTGGTAAAATACCAGTATCTGTTGCCCTTTAAAGTTTTGCCCGGCGGTCCATCCAAGCCGGCCGACACTTATTCATTGCTTTTTCAAAAACAGTCTGGAAGCCAAGGAAGTAAAATTTCAACTAGCATCAATTATCCCGAAGAATTTAAGGCAATTTGGAAATATCCCAATTCGACTGGCATTGATCAGGGACAGCCAATTGTTTATGAGGGAAATTTAAAAACTGATAAATTTTTCGGAGTGGCGTTTACTTCCCGCTAGCTATGAATAAAAAACTACGCAAATATGATTGAAAGAATATTTAAAAACGGAATCTTAAATTCCGGACCGTCCAGTTCAGTTGTATCGGCGGCTTTTATAATAACGGTGGCTGGTCTGGCTAGCCGGATACTCGGGCTTTTTCGTGACCGTCTGCTGGCGTCGACTTTCGGCGCCGGAGATACATTAGACGCTTATTACGCGGCATTCCGGATACCGGATTTGATTTATAATCTGCTCATATTGGGAGCTCTTTCGGCTGCTTTCATCCCGGTTTTTACGGGACTAATAAGCAAGGAAAAAGAAAAAGAAGCGTGGGATCTTTTTAACGGAGTTCTTAATCTTGCGGCGATTTTAATAATTGCCATATCGATATTCATTGCTCTGTTCGCGCCATTTTTAATGAAACTTATTACACCAGGATTCTCCGGCCAAAAAATGGAAACCGCCGTAATTTTTACCAGGATAATGCTTTTTAGTCCGCTGTTTTTGGGAATAAGCGGCATTATGGGCGGCAGCCTTATTTCATTTAAAAGATTTTTGGTATATTCCATCGCTCCTTTGCTTTACAATGTTGGCATAATAATCGGGGTCTTGGTATTTGTTAAAATATGGGGACCAGCCGGATTGGCATGGGGGGTGGTTTTTGGCGCGTTTTTGCATATGTTGATGCAATATCCCGCGGCCAAAAACCTTGGTTTCAACTATAAATGGTCTTTTCTAAAAGCAATCCAAAATCGTAACGTGAGAAAAGTAATCACACTAATGATTCCTCGGACGATCGGAATTGCGGTCAATCAGATAAATCTTTTGATTATAACGATTTTTGCTTCAACCCTGGCGGCCGGAAGTCTCTCAATTTTCAATTTCGCGCAAAATCTTCAGGGAGTGCCGCTTGGGCTGTTTGGAGCCTCCTTTGCCATCGCCGTTTTTCCGGTGCTGGCGACGCTGGCAGCCAAAGGAGAGAAGGAAAAATTCGTGAAAAATTTCTCAGTGACTTTTCGACAAATTCTTTTTTTTATAATTCCACTCAGTGTTTTCATTTTGGTTTTGCGCGCGCAAATCGTGCGCGTGGTGCTGGGCTCGGGAAAATTTGATTGGGAGGATACAATTTTGACTTTCCAGACTTTGGGAATTTTTGCTTTGAGTCTTTTCGCCCAAGGCACTATACCGCTTTTAGCGCGGGCATTTTATGCGTTGCATGACACAAAAACACCTTTTTATATCGCTCTTTTGTCGGAAATAATTAATATTTCAGCCGTGCTTCTTCTAATTGGAAGGTTCCGGGTCATCGGTTTAGCCATCGCTTTTTCATTGGCGGCAGTTTTCCAAATGCTGCTCCTTTTGTTCGTTTTGCGCTCGCGTTTTGATAATTTGGATGACAAAAACATTATAAAATTCATAGCGAAAATTGCTTTTTCATCGGTGATGGCGGGCGTTTCGATACAGCTGGCAAAATACCTGGTGGCGCCAATGACAAACCTGGAGACGTTCATTGGAATCTTTACCCAACTAGCGGTTTCTTCCCTGATTGGACTTTTGATTTTTGTGGGAATGTGTTATGCATTAAAACTTGAAGAATTCTTCAAATTCAAGCAGGCGCTTACCAGAAAATTATTCAAAGAAAAGCAGGCGATTATTGAAGACACATCGGATGTCAGCGGCATATAAATTTAGCTGACCGCGAAGAAGCGCTTAAAAAGCGTTTTTTTCGTTTGATTTATATTGAATTTGCCTGTAAAATAGGCAGTATTATGGAACAGGCAGATTCGCGAAAAATGAGAAATTTCTGCATAATCGCGCACATTGATCATGGCAAATCCACCTTGGCCGATCGGCTTTTAGAAGTTACCAAAACAGTAGAAATGCGCAAGATGAAAGAGCAGCTTCTTGACCAGATGGATCTGGAGCGCGAGCGAGGAATCACCATAAAATTGCAGCCGGTCCGCATGAATTATGAGTTGCAAGGCAAAAAATACGTATTGAATCTGATTGACACTCCGGGGCATGTTGATTTTAACTACGAAGTCTCCCGCTCTTTGGCGGCGGTAGAGGGGGCGGTGCTCTTAGTTGACGCGACCAAGGGTGTTCAGGCGCAGACGCTGTCTAATTTATATTTGGCCATCGAGCAAAACTTGGAAATTATCCCGGCAGTCAACAAAATTGATCTTCCCAACGCAAACTTGTCAAAAACCAAAAAGGAGATCATTCATATTTTAGGCTGTAAGGAAGAAGATATTTTGGAAGTTTCCGGCAAAACCGGCCAGGGAGTCAGTCGGCTTTTGGAGCGGGTGATTGAAACAATATCACCACCCGAGGGACTGATGGAAAAGCCTTTGCGAGCGATAGTTTTTGATTCTAAATACGACACATACAAGGGAGTGGTTGCTTACGTTAGAATAATTGACGGCGGGCTGAAGCGGGGTGATAAAATTTTTATGATGGCGGGGCGGGCGGAAAGTGAAGTTATTGAAGTGGGAATTTTCAAGCCGGATCTTCAAAAATCAGAGCGCTTGACTGTCGGAGACATCGGTTATATTGCGACTGGTTTTCGAAGCGTTAAAAATTGCGGGGTAGGCGACACGGTGACGATTGCCGGTTTTCAAAATCAAATTGCGAGTTTGCCCGGATACAAAAAAGTCGTACCGATGGTTTACGCCTCTTTCTATCCAGTGGAAGGAAATGACTACAATTTTATGCGCGACGCGCTGGACAAACTGAAGCTTAATGACGCGGCGTTCGATTTTGAGCCGGAATCTAATCAGGCGTTAGGACGCGGTTTTCGCTGCGGTTTTTTGGGTATGTTGCACCTGGAAATTATCCAATCCAGATTAGAGGGCGAATTTGAAATTTCTCCTACCATTACCACGCCGAGCGTTGTTTATGAAATAGAATCAAGAGGGAAGCCAAACGAAAGAATAAAAATTTATTCGGCGACCGAAATGCCCGACCCGGCGAATATTGAAAAAATTTACGAGCCATATGTGCGGCTCGATGTAATTTCTCCAAGTATATATCTCGGTCCGATCATGGAGGTGATGCAAAACACCCGGGCGCTGTATCAAAACACGGAATATATTGACAGCGAAAGAATGATTCTCACGTTTGATTGTCCTTTGACCGATGTTATAGTCAATCTTCATGATGACATCAAAAGCGCTTCCTCCGGATACGCCTCAATGAACTATGAAATAAACAATTACAAATCATACGAACTGGTGAAACTGGACATAATAGTTGCGGGTGAAAAGGTAGATGCATTTTCACGGATTGTTCCGAAAGAAAAAGCCTTTTCCGAAGGCAAACGAATGGTGGAGAAACTCAAGGATTCAATTCCAAAACAGAATTTTCAGATTGCGGTGCAAGCCGCGGTTGGGGGAAAAATTATCGCCCGTGAGACTATTAAGGCTTTCCGGAAAGATGTCATAAGCGGGCTTTATGGCGGAGATGTGACTCGTAAAAGAAAGCTTTTGGAAAAGCAGAAGAAGGGAAAAAAGAAAATGAAAAATATCGGCAAAGTCAGCATTCCCACTCAAGCATTCTTGGCAGTCTTAAAAAAATAATCTGAAATGCGGCGAAGGGTTAGATAGCCTCTCTCGCAGCTAATGTGCGCGATTGGCGTCAATTTTTCTCGAAATTTATCGACCGCAAGCAATTTGATGGGTTATTATAATTTTAGCGGCCTTCCTTTTTATGCTATTGCCAGTTGCCTGGATTATGGGATTTTGCTAAAATAAGCCTATGAGTTTCAAAAAAAGAAACAAGAGGATGTATAAGATCTGGGTTGTGATCTCAGTGTTGGCCGTTTTAGGCATGCTGGCTTTTACTGTCGCCCCGCTCTTAAATGTCTATTAATATGCCGAAAAATCCGGGAAAAAAAATTCCACTGATTTTAAAAATAATCATAATTCCGGCGCTTATCGCCATCGCCTTAATTTCTATCGCGCTGGCCCGGGAAACGTATAAAAAAAATCAAATACAGAAAGAAATCGAAAGTCTTCAGGAAAAAGCCAAGCAAATTGACAAAGAGAATATCAACATTCAGGAAAAAATTTCTTATCTTGAGAGCAAGGATTATCAGGAAAAAGAGGCAAAGTACAAACTTAATCTGCAAAAACCCGGGGAAAATGTCGTTGTCATAAAGCCCAGCATTGCCAAAGAAGCCCCTTCAGAGGAAAAGCCAGATAAGAATGTCGGGACAGAGGAAGACAAAAGCATCAATCCGATAAAATGGTGGCGGTATTTTTTTAAAAATTAATTTTATGACCGTGAAAAAAGAAAAGAAAATCGAAAAAAAAGTCAGATTTTCTACAATTGTTTATTCGATTTTATTGCTTATCGTGGTATTTTTGGTTGCTGTTGGAATCATGATTTATAAATTTAGTGCCAATAACCGGCTCACGCAGACAATCACTAAGATAGTTCCATTTCCCGCCGCGATCATAAATTCCACTGATTTTATTTATGTAAAAACTCTTCAGAATGATCTGGTTGCTGTCCGGCGATTTTATGAAAATCAAGATTTCTCTAACATTGGTTTCCGGGTGGATTTCAAAACACCGGACGGCCAAAAAAGGCTCAAAATAAAGGAAAAGAATTTATTAAACAAGCTTATAGAAAATGAAATTATCAAGACCTTAGCGGAAAAAAGAGGCATTAAAATAAGTTCAGAGATCATTGATCAGGCGGTTGAAAGAAAGCTCAACGAATATGGGAATCGTGATTCTTTTTTGGCTGACTTAGAAAAAATATATGACTGGAATATCAATGATTTTAAGGAAAAAATTGTCAAACCGGACATGTACAACGAGCAATTGAAAAAGAATCTTCTTGAGAATGATAAGGAAATCAGTTTGGCAAAAAACAAAATAGATGAAGCCAAAAAAGAATTGGATGCGAAAGCTGATTTTTCTGAGGTCGCCAAAAAGTTTTCTGATGGCGAGAGCGTAAAAAACGGCGGGGATCTTGGTTGGCTCACAACCGATCAAATGATTCCGGAAATTGCCGTAGCGGCTGCTCTTTTAAACAAAGGCGAAACAAGCGACATAATCGAAAGCAATCTCGGATTTCATATTATAATGGTGGATGACAAAAAAAATGAAGATGGTCAAGATAAGGTGAAATTGAGGCAGATTTTCGTCAAAAGCAAAAATTTTGCGGACTGGCTATTTGATCAGGAAAAGAATTTCAAAATCTATATTCCCGGCAAAGATTTTTATTGGGACAATGAAACCAGAATGGTTAATTTCAGAGATCAAAATCTGAAAGATTTCGAAAGTAATTTGGAAAAAAATTCCCCAGACGACATTTCAGTTTTATTTTAATAAATTAATAAGCTAATAATTAATCGAAAAAGCCCGTGGCTTTTTGAAAAAAATATGGCCAAAGCAAAAGTAAATCCGGATCTTTGTATCGGCTGCGGAACGTGCGAGGCGTTGTGCCCCAAAGTTTTCCAGCTCCAGGACGGTAAATCTCATGTGATTGCAGAAGAGTGCGGAGAGTGCAATTGCCAGGAGGCAGTTGACAGTTGTCCGGTCGGAGCAATTTCGTTGGAATAAAATTCGTAAACCAGGCAAATTGCAATAAAAACGGCTTTGCTTTGTACTTGAGTTAAGGCGATTTTTATGACGCATATTTAATAAATTTTCAAAAATATGGAATTAGAAACAACAGAAAAAAAACAACAAAATGGTGAGATTATTTACAAAAAACAAAGCAGCCGTTTTCTTTTGCTGATCGTGGTGACCGTGCTTTTGTCATCAATATGCGGTTCTATTTTTGGTTTCATGTCAGGTGGAATAGTCGAAAAAATCGCACCAAGCTTGTTTAAGCAGTTGCCATCTTCCCTTTCCGGGAAACAAACTCAGGATGTCGTGAAAGAGACAGTTGTTCAGGAGGATTCGGCTGTCATTAATGTTGTGGAAAAAACCACGCCCGCGGTGGTGAGTGTGATAATTTCAAAGGATGTTCCAAAAGTACAGGATTTTTTTTCCAATCCTTTTGGTTTTCCGGATTTTTTCGGAACACCTTTTGATCCGGGACAGGGACAAGGAGGAGGCGCTGATGGGCAAGGGGGAACTCAAAAACAGCAGATTGGCGGCGGATCAGGATTTTTTATAACAGAAGATGGAATGATTGTAACCAATCGCCACGTAGTTGAGGATGCGACTGCAGATTATTCGGTTCTGACCAGCGATGAGCAGGAGCACAAAGCGACGGTTTTGGCTCGTGATCCAGTAAACGATATCGCAGTACTTAAGATCGACGGAACGGGCTATCCAACTCTCAATTTGGGTGATTCAGACTCTCTGAAAATCGGGCAGACCGTTATTGCCATCGGAAATTCTCTGGGCGAATTCACTAATACGGTAAGTCGGGGAATCGTATCCGGTTTGAAAAGAAACGTAACGGCTTCCGGCGGCTTTGGACAAAGAGAAAAACTGACCAATATAATTCAGACTGACGCGGCCATTAATCCTGGCAATTCCGGTGGGCCGCTTTTGGATATAAACGGAAGCGTGATCGGAGTCAATGTCGCCGTGGCGCAGGGCGCTCAAAACATCGGTTTCGCGCTACCTTCAAACCAGATAAAAAAAGTTGTTGAGCAGGTCAAAACTACCGGTAAAATAAGTACTCCATATATTGGAGTTCGCTATATCCCAATTGATGCGACTATTCAGAAAGAAAATAATCTGCCTTATAACTATGGCGTTTTGGTCTCTCGCGGCCAAAAGATAACAGATTTTGCCGTTATTCCAGGATCTCCGGCGGACAAAGCCGGCATAGTTGAAAACGATATAGTGTTGGAAGTCAACGGAACCAAGATCGATGCCACTAACTCATTGGGAGACTTGATCGCGAAATATAATGTGGGCGACAAAATAACTCTTAAGATCTGGCACAAAGGAACTGAAGGGATGGCGGATGTAACATTGGCGGAGAAAATTTGATCCCGAACCAATTGCGAGTTTTTTTAAGCGAAAATCAGCGTGGATCTTAATAAATTCACAAATAAAAGCCAAGAGGCGTTGAGAGGGTCCCAGGAACTGGCCATCAGCAAAAACCAGCAGCAGGTGGACGTTTTTCATTTACTGTATGTGCTGATAACGCAGGAAAATTCTCTCGTTCCGGCCATTTTTGGAAAAATAAATTTTGATTTGGACGGGATAAAAAAGTTTCTTTTGGGAGAGATCGATAAATATCCGAAAATCAGCTCTAACTTCAACATAAATCAGATTTTCATAACTCCAGAACTGGCCTTAGTTATGAGCAATGCTGATACTGAAGCAAAAAAAATCGGCGATGAATATGTTTCAACCGAGCATCTCTTGCTTTCTCTTTTGAGCGCGAAAACCAGAGCAAAAGATTTTATGGAATCTCGGGGAATAAACTACGAAATGATTTTGAAAATCATGTCTGAAGTCCGCGGTACGCAAAAAGTTGATTCGCCAGATCCGGAAAATAAATTTCGAGTTTTAGAAAAGTACACCATCAATCTCACTGACTTAGCCAAAAACAAAAAACTTGATCCGGTCATCGGGCGGGACTCGGAGATACGCCGCGTGATGCAGGTTTTGACCCGAAGAACAAAGAATAATCCGGTGCTCATCGGAGAAGCGGGAACAGGCAAAACCGCAATCGCGGAAGGGCTGGCCCAAAGAATCGCCGACGGAGATGTTCCGGAAACTCTCAAAGGCAAGCAGCTAATTGCGCTGGATATCGGTTCTCTTTTGGCCGGTACCAAGTTTCGCGGTGAATTTGAGGAAAGACTTAAGGCGATTATCAACGAAATTGACCGGGCCGCCGGAAGATACGTTTTGTTTATAGACGAACTTCATACTCTGGTCGGCGCGGGCGCGACTACCGAAGGATCGCTTGACGCGTCTAATATGCTGAAACCTGCGTTGGCTCGCGGACGCATCCGAGCGATCGGGGCAACTACCACCAAAGAATACCAGCGCTACATAGAAAAGGACGCGGCGCTAGAAAGAAGGTTTCAACCGATAATCGTCAATGAACCTTCCATTGATGATTCGATTGCGATTTTGCGCGGACTCAAAGAAAAATATGAGGTGCATCATGGAGTTCGCATAACGGACGGGGCGATCCAGGAAGCCGTCAGACTGTCCGATCGGTACATTACAGGCAGATTTTTGCCGGACAAAGCTGTTGATCTTATTGATGAAGCAACCAGTGCGCTCCGCATGGAAATCGATTCGATGCCGGCTGAAATAGATTTTATGGAAAGATCCATCCGCCGGATGGAAATTGAAAAAAAAGCCCTGGAAAAAGAAAAAAGTGCTGACTCAAAGAAGCGCATCCGTGAAATAAACAAAGAACTGGCCGATTTGAAGGAAAAGTTCAATCGGTTATCGCTTCAGTGGAAAACCGAAAAGGATCTTATCACCAATATCCGCGAATATTCCGCTCAAATCGAAAAGTTGAAATTAGAAGCGGAAATTGCCGAACGGGAGGCGAAATTGGAAAAGGTGGCCGAGATCCGCTATGGCAAAATTCCAGAGTTCGAGAAGAAAATTAAATCGGAAAAAAACAAACTCGACAAAATACAAAAAACCAATCCGATTCTTAATGAAGAGGTCACTGAAGAAGACATTGCGAAAGTTGTTTCCCGTTGGACGGGGATACCGGTTTTCAAAATGTTACAAAGTGAGATTCAAAAATTGGTTAATATGGAAGAGGAACTAAGTAAACGGGTAGTAGGGCAAAAAGACGCCATTAAATCGGTTGCCAACGCGATCAGGCGCTCGCGTGCCGGCATTTCCGAAAAACAACGGCCAATCGGATCTTTCGTTTTTCTCGGCCCGACCGGCGTTGGGAAAACCGAATTGGCGAAAGCTTTGGCGGAATTTTTGTTCAACAACGAGCAGGCCATGATTCGGGTCGACATGAGCGAATATATGGAGGCGCACGCGACGGCAAAACTGATCGGCTCACCGCCTGGGTACGTGGGATATGAAGAAGGCGGACAACTGACTGAATTGGTGCGGCGCCGTCCGTATAGCGTTATTTTGTTTGATGAAATTGAAAAGGCTCACTCCCAGGTGTTTAACATTATGCTGCAGATTCTTGACGACGGCATTCTGACCGACGCGAAAGGGCGCAAAGTCAATTTCAAGAACACTGTCATAATCATGACTTCCAATGTCGGTTCCGAAATTATTTATCGAAGTGGTTTGGGATTTCAGGAAGAAAATGTGTCCGGATTAATTTCCGAAGAAGATATGCGCGGAAGGGTTTTGGGAGCGCTCCGGGAAAACTTTAAGCCGGAATTTTTGAATCGGATCGATGAAGTGATAATCTTTCACCCAATCACCCGTGAAATGCTCCGAAAAATTGTCGATCTTCAACTGAATATGGTCCAAAAAAGATTGGATGAAAAGGACATAAAATTGATGGTAACACCGGCAGCGCGGGCTTATCTTGGCGAAAAAGGATATGATCCTTCCTATGGAGCCCGGCCGCTGAAACGAGTAATTCAAAATGAAATTTTAGACGAGTTGGCCTTCCGGATAATTGAAGGCAAGATTAAGGACGGCAGTCGAATAAAGATCGATGTCAAAAACAAGCAGATTGTTTTTGGCTGACGGGAATGCTATATTTGATTTGGTTGTCAAACAGAAAAAAATCAGCATGTTCATAAAATTTCGACCTCTTTTGTACAGCATTGTTTTTCTGGCCGGTTTGGAAACGACCATTTTCGCGCCCGGCTATCTTTTTTGGATAGCGGGTTTTTTGTTTCTAGCTTCGTTTTATGAAGGGAAGAAAGTCGGGCAAAGATGGCGATATGTGATTTTGCCGGTTTTTTTCACAATTTCTTCTATTGTTCTGTTGCAATTGGTCTCGCTGATGACGGAAAAACAAATTTTTATAACATTGGTCTCCTTGATGTATTATCTCGCGCTTTTCGGCACCTATCGACTCGGTATTTTTGAGGATGACCTGACGGCCAGGGGTATGATCATGGCTTCGACTTCCGCCGCTATTTTTTTCGCTTACGCCGGCGCGTACGGATTGTATCTCAATTTTCTCGTCCCGCTCTATGTTCTGATGATGACATATCTGATTGTTACGCTTCTTATCAGCTATCAATACTTCGCAATCATCGAAAAAAACAAAAAAAAGGTCTGGGTCTACAGCTTTTTGCTGGCTCTTTTCATGGTAGAACTTATCTGGACCATAAATTTTTGGCCCTTTGGATATTTGACGACTGGAATAATCGCGCTTATACTCTATTATGTTCTTTGGGACCTAACCCAAAGCTATTTTTTAAATTTGTTGAGCCGAAAACGGGTTATTGCCAACATGGTTTTTTTTTCCACGATGATAATGCTTGTTTTGCTCAGCTCAAAATGGATACCGGTCATATAAACATATGAAGAAAAAAATTTTAAAGTTGGTTATTTTTTCTCTATTCATAATGATCATTGGAGGTTTAGGGGGGATTTTGGCCGATCATTACGTTTTTCCGCATCTTAGCGCTACTAAGTTTTTTTCAAAATATGATTTTTTCAAAAAATTTACCGAAGATGTTACCGTCATAAACAAGACTGAGCAAATCTATGTAAAAGAAGAAACGTCACTTGGCAAGATATCCGGGCAGGCGGCCTCTTCGGTTGTTAACATTGCCTCTTTTTCGGACGCGGAATCGGGCGGCGCCGCCAAAAAAAGTCTGGCTCCGGTCGAGCCAAAAAACGGAACGGGGGCGATTGTCACCAGCGACGGTCTGATAATGACCTACGTGGCGGCGATAAATCCGGAAAAGTCCCGATACAAGGTGACAACTGCGGATGGAAACATCTATGACGGCGAATTGCTAGGCACCGACGTCTATAGCAATCTGTCTTTTTTGAAAATAAACGCCAATAATCTTCCGGCTATTTCATTCGGCGATTCTGCCGATTCAAAACCCGGGGAAAAAGTTATCGCGATCGGAAATAATCTTGGGAACTATTCAAACCGATACGCCGCCGGACTGCTTAGCAGTTTCAATCCGACCTACAATCTGGCCGGAAAGGTGCTTTCATACTCTGATAAATTGGAAGGTGTATTTGAAACTGATTTTAATTCTGAAACAAATTATGTCGGAGGTCCGATCATTGATTATAGCGGACAGGTCATCGGCATTACCGGAATGCTGGAAAAAAACGGGTTAGATGAATATTTTCAGATCCCTTCTAATAAGGTAAAAAAAGTCATTGATCGGGCCATAAAAAAAGAATTAGACCAAAATCCGCTGGTCGGCGTTTATTATGTTCCGATCACAAAAACTTACGCCATGGAAAAAAATTTGACAGCGGATCAGGGCGCGCTTATTTTTTCGCCGTCTGGACAGGGCAGTCTGGCTATCATTGCCGGTTCCGCCGGACAAAAAGCCGGACTGCAGATAAACGACATAATCATAGCGGTGAATGGTCAGGAAATCAATGAGGAAAACACTTTTCCGGACTTGCTCTATCAATATAAAAAAGGAGATGCTGTTGAACTTACGATTTTACGAAACGGACAGGAAATTAAGTTACCCGTGAATCTTTAGTTTAGAATAAAGCCTTTGCTCGATAGTTCCGTCTAACGGAACTATTTTTTAAGTTGACAAAAATAAAAAAATGTGATAGGTTGAACGGAAGTTTTTTTACATATTTCCTGTAAATGCGGACATCAACAAGCTCCTAAAATTTGTTAGTTATTCACCCAGGAGGCTGGGCCTCCGACAAAAAAAGGAGGATGGTCATGAAAAAGTTCATGAGATGCGCCGTGCTGTTTTTTCTGTGTACGTCATTTCTCGCCGCGTGCGGGGGAGGTGGCGACAGTGTTTCGGTCGTCAACAACAATCCTAGGTCTGGCGTGGATTATTATTCGATTAAATTCATTTCTCCGGATGCAATCGAGATCACTCTCGGAGACAATGCGATCAGCTTTGGACTCATGTCTCCGGCTGATCCGGCAGATGTGGACTTTGTCCAGCTGCGCGGGAACGGGAATGGCTGGACAATCGACAGTGCCGCCAAAGGCGTCCTGTGGAAAAATGCGAATGGCACAATGACAGTGAGGATCACGACGGAGGTGAAAACAGACCAGGGAAACTTTGTCGTCGTTTTGAAAGACGGCAAAGAGATCTGGTTTAATGGCGGGTTGTTCAAAATCACCTCACCAAACAACGCGTCTTTTGACGCTAAAACTGGTCAGTTTGCTTACGCATTGTAAGGCATCTCCGGGGTCCCGAGATTATCAGTCTCGCGGGCCCCTTTTTTTAAAAAAGTCGAAAAACCTTCCGATTATGGAAAATAATAAAGCTTGACAAATTTGCGGTTTTCTGCTAGAATCCTCTATCAAATAATTTAAATTGAATTATAAATTTATGACCGCCGAAAAAATAATTTATATCGCCAAAATCAAAAAATCCGCCTTGATTCTCGGAGGATTGCTTTTCGCCTCTATTTCGTTCTTTTTTCTGATATTTACCCAGAAAAATTTCAAAGCCGGATCGGATATTTTGTTGACTCAAAACCAAACAGGCTATGCCGACTATTATACTCTTTCCAAGTCGGCTGATTATTTGTCGAACGTCATCACGGAATCAATATACAGCGAGAAATTTTTGGATGAAGCGATCGCGACCAAAATGATGAACCCGGATTTTTTGCCGTCGGACAAGATTAGTCGGTTGAAAGCTTGGAATGATACGGTCAAAACTTCCAAAAACGCCAATGTCGGAATAATTCATCTTGAAATTTTCGCATCTAATCAAAAACAAGTCATGGATATATCAAGCGCCGTGCTGGATGTGCTTGCCAATAAACCGTCCCTTTTCTTGGGGCAAGGGCAGAATGTGGAGGTCAAGGTTTTAAGCGGACCGATTTGGGAAAAAAATCCAAGTTTCGGAAATCTTATTCTGGCGACAGCCGGAGGTTTCATAGTCGGATTTTTGCTCATGTTCATCTGGCTTTATTACGCTGAAGAAATGGCCGCCAGACGGATGTATTCAAACAGATCGAATTCTACTCGGGATGAGTACGCGGAAAGCCTGGAGTATTTAGATAGACAATAAGATCATTTAAAGATAAAAATTTTCGGTAGAGATTAACGCAGTTTGACAATCAGCTAAACAAAAAAAATATCCAGGAGGATACGGCAATGAAAAGAATGGCCCGCAGGCTGTTTGTATGTTTCATTGTTGCCATCCTTTCAGGATGCGCAACAAATCGGTTCATGATGAAAGATGCTAACCTGGCTGAAAAGCCGGGCGAAGCCAACCTCCTCATTGAGCCCTATCAGTCGCTCGGACTCCGGGAAACGGAGGAAGTGAGGGCTGGACGGACCACGGTGATCCAGGGAAAATTCCCGGAAATTCTTTTCGGCGAATATTATCCCGGACGCATCCGTTGGAATGTTTGGGGTGTGGATAAGGAAGGCCGGGAATATTCCGGTCAGGCTCTGTTTTCAGGGATTGCCTTTACCGGCGATTTTCTCTGGACGGTGGTTCTGGACGGTAAGGTCCCGGATTCGGTTTCTATGATGGTCCTGGCAACAGGACTGGACTTCGCTTATGATCTATTGGGCGAAGAAACAAAACTGGAACCAAAATTTGTGCGCGATCGCGAATATCGCCGGAAAGTGATCCTCGAAAAGGGGACTAAGGTCGGCGACATGAAAAAGATCCCCGGTTTCGGGCAAGTGGCGGCAGAATGGAATCGCTACAGGACTACGGAAGGAGTTCTCTTGAGCCCACTGGGCGATCAGGATGTGAAACTGATTGCGGCCATCAATCCGCAATACAGTTTTTCCGAGAAATTAGTCGGCTCCGGACACTTCAGTGTCTCAATCGACTATATCGGAACGGCTGTCGGAGTCGGAATCGACGTGTTCCGGGCGAGCAACGGCAGCATTCCATCCAGAGGTTGGGACTACAATTCCCAGCTTCCAAGCCGCCGAAACATGGCATTCATCGTTAAATATGTAGCCGCTTTAAAACAGCGATTGATAGACAATTTAAATGAGGCTAATAGAAGTCTCGTCACCCAAAAAAGGAGATAGCGATGAAACGCTTATCCGTTCTGATCGCGGCAATGTTTGCGCTGGTGTTTTTCTCCGGCGCGGCATACGCGGCGGAGACGGAATATAAGGTGGCGAAGGGCGACACCCTCTGGGGGATTGCCCATCGCACTTGGGGTACCGGAAAGCTTTGGCAGAAGGTTGCCGAAGCGAACCATATCAAGAACCCCAAGAAGTTGGTCGCCGGAAAGGTTATTATAATTCCGGAGATCGTCGAGACCATTAAGATCACCAATCACAACACGTCACCCTACGGCGCGCGTGCGGTGAAAGGCGATCCGCGGGTTTTGGCGGCCATTGACCAAACCTTCTATTCCGATGAAGTAAAGGCGGCCCTGAAAAAGACCGTCAGTGAAATGAGTCCGACGCCTTACATCCTGAAAAAGGGTGAAAAGGCCGAGTGCGTTTCCGATAAGACGGGCGTTTATTGCTCGAATTTCGGATACGAATTCGCGTGGGAAAAGATCGGTGCCCTCCGGGCGGATGTCTGGAGCACCGAATTCGGCAATAGGAAGTATGAAGTTTTCGTAATCGAAGTCTGCGGCAATTTTAACTCGAGAAGCTTCGAGGCGCCGGAGATAACGATAGAAATTCCGCCGGTCATGGTGCCTCCGGTCACTCCGGAGACGCTGCCACCGGCAATTGAAGCACTGCCGGCTATTCCAAAACCGGAGTTCAGACTCCCACCGGTCCAAAAGCCGGTGATCAAGCTTCCTGAACCGAAATGTTGCCCCCCTGAGCACGAGCCGATCATCGGCGCCGGGATCTGGGGCAACGGAATCGCCAAAGGCAATTGGTACTATGCCGAATATATGGCATGGTTGAAAGCCGATTGTGATTCCGAATACTCCTATGGGGTGGGTTTTTACCTCAACGGAGAGGACGGCGACTCCCGTCTTTCGAACTATGAATGGTGGGGGTTTGGTGCCGGACCGCAACTCGGTGTTAAACGATATTGGTTTTACACCGACAAGTTCGGCAACGATCGTCCGCAACAGTGGACGGTCAAAGCCCGGCTGATGTGGGAGACGCTTCACGGCGGAAATCCCCAGTCCGGGTACACGAATCGGCAAAATGATCTGAAAGCCGGCGTCTATGCGGAGTATATCCGCCAGATGTCGGAAAAGTGGCAGGGAAGCTTGACCGCCGAAGGGTGGTACAACTTCAACCGCCACCTCACCACGACCTGGTCGGGGGACAAGCCCTCGGACCGGACTCAGATCAACCTGGGAGCATATGCCCAATACAAGATGAATGACGATTGGCAGCTGCGTTTCGGCGGTGGCCCGTTCTACCAAGGATGGGATCATCTGACCGGACTGCATCTGCGGGCGGAAGCGCGGTATAAGGAAACGATTATGTTTGGTCCTTATGCCAACCTGTTTGCCTGGAAAACTGCAGCCTATGAGGGTGTGCCTCTGGGCGATCTGCAGACCATCGGCGCGTTTGTGCGAATTGAATTCGGTCCCGTCATCCGGGATTGGGATGAAGTGCGGCGCGCGAAACGGATCCAGAAATTCCAGAAGGAGCTCGTTCCCGAAGGAACGCCGGAGCCGGTTTCACTGGTGACAGTGCAAGAAAATCCAAAACCCAATGTAACAACAGTAAGGGCGGAGGATAGTTCCCTATCCATAAAGCTTGACAAAAACGGGGAACCTGCTACACTGGCTGACCAAGCTAGGCTTGACCAAAAGGTCAGTCAGATGGCTTGGCCGTACAATAACAAGCAGTAATCAACGAGCCATTCTGGCTCCAGACCTGGGGCCAGAAGAAATATAAGGCCCCAAATACAATCCGAAGGAGGATTGAAAGATGAAGAATTACACGTTCGGATTCCTGGCAGTTCTGGCGGTCATGCTGATGGGGGTCATCGGCACGGCCTCGGCAGCCACCTTCAACGCCCCCAAGGGGAGCACGGTCACCGGGTACGTTTCCGGAGAGATCGGTACGATCCAGTGGACCGGCATGGAGATCGTGGAGGTACACCAGTACCGCTACGACGTCTCGGATGGCAAGGATTTCATCCTGGCCTACAAGCCGAGCGGCAATTCCGTGTCGGTCAAGGTTTACACCGGCGACCGCTTTCAACTCGTGGATCGGAACGGGAAATTCCTGTTCCTTTCTCCTGAACTGGCGGTTGCCAACTACCCCAACATCACGTTCAGGGGGGTAGCGATCGAATGCAGCAACCCCAAGGGGTGTGCGCTGCAGTTCACGCGCTAAATCAGCCCGCCTTCGGGCGGCTCAACCAAAGGCCCCTTGACTCATCCGAGTCTCGGGGCCCTTTACTTTTTTATAGAAATGTGCTATACTTTCAGGTCAAATAAAATATCCCGTAACCCATAGCCCGTAACTCAAAAACTAAGAAAATGGAGACAAATTGGCTAAAAAGGAATATCTCAAGCGAAAGCATGAGCGCGATATTTATTGTCGTTCTTGTTTCGCTTTTTATTTTGGCAAATTTTGCCGTTGGCTTTATTTTGCCTTTGTATATTTTGGTCATGGCGCTGGCTTTTTTTATCGCGTTATTTTATCCGCGTTCCGGAATCTATGCGACGATTTTCCTGACCGTTGTGTTTGAAAGATTTTTTACGCTGCAGACAATCTTCATCGGGAAAGGGGAATATAAATTATATCCAATCGATATAATTTTGGGAGCAGTGATCATTGGAACGATCTTTGAGCTACTCTCTCGGAAAGAAAAATTTCATCTGAAAAAGGCAGATTTTTATCTGATCGGGTTTATGTTTCTGGTTGCCATATATTTTTTGGTCAGCGCTTTTATTTTGAAAAGCGATTTTTCACTGGCTTTCAGCAGTTTCAAAAATTATGCTTTTTATTCACTTTTATATTTTTTGGTCGCCTTTCTTTTGAACAAAGAAGAGTATGCCAAAAGGCTTTTTAAATTTTTTCTAGTCGGCGCAGTTACCCTTATCGGTTTCATAATTTATGGTTTGGCGGCGCGGCATGGCCTCTGGTCCGATTTTACCCCACTCTCAACGGAAGGCATACGTACTTTGGCCTTTACCCATGCGTTTTACTTGGGACTGGCGCTTTTAGGCATGTTGACATTTTCTGTTTTCAAAGATGAACAAAAGCCAAGGGGCCTATATTTTACGCTGATGCTCATTTGGTCGCTGGGAATTTTAGGTTCCATGATGAGACATCTTTGGGCTGGCTTGGCCGTCGCGGCTTTTCTCGTATATTTTTTTATTTCCGGAGAACAGCGTGCGGCTCTGGGAAAGATATTTTTGAAATATTCGGCCATCCTTTTACTTACAACCACCGTGGTCATATATTTGTCAGCCATTTTTCCTTATTCGGATTTTTCCGGAGCCGCCGGTTCCACCCAGAAAGTGATTGAAAAAAGAATCGGCTCAATATTTTCTGCCGGACAAGACGAAAGTTTTTCCTGGAGAAATATGGTTTGGACCGAAGGATTCAGGGAATATGCAAAAAATCCCGTCTTTGGATTGGGACTTGGCCGGCGCATCTACGTGGAAAGCGAAGACTATCGCGATTTCGTTGAAGTGCGTAACATTCACAACTCGCTTCTGGTTTTGCTCTATCAGTTCGGAGTGATTCCATTTTTACTTTTTCTGGCATTTGTTTTTGAAAACTTGAAAAACCTGATCCGCGTTTCGGACCGGAATTGGATTGATGTAATGCTTATGACATTTCTGGCTTATTACGGGATCATATTTTTGTTCCAACCATATCTGGAAACTAATCTTTTGGGAATATTTTTCTGGATAATTTTAGGAATGATAGCGGCCCGATCAAGAATCATGCCGGGCGTTTCAACTATAAAAAAAGTTTATGAACCCTGTTAAAGTTTTAACAAAAAAACTGGTGGGGAACCAAATAATTATTTTTTAAAAGTTTTTCTTGTCGAGTCAAAACGATAAGTGCAAAACTCTAATAGGGTGAAAATTCTCGAAATAAATAAATTCCATTACCTAAGACGCGGGGCTGAGCGGCATTATTTATCACTAATCCAAATGCTCAAATCCAGGGGCAATGAGGTGGCGGTTTTTTCCATGGAGCCATCGCCTCAAGGACCGCCCAATGAATTTTCACCTTGGAAAAAATATTTTTTGAGCTATGTTGGATACGGCCAAGGGGATACGCTTTGGCAAAAACTTAAAGGCGCCGGCCGTATGTTCTATTCATGGGAGGCTAAAAAGAAAATTGGTAAAATTTTAGATGATTTTAAGCCGGATATTGTGCATATTCACAACATTTACCATCAGCTTTCTCCCACCATTCTGTTTGAGATAAAAAAACGCAAAATTCCGGTCATCATGACCGTTCATGATTATAAACTGATCAACCCGAATTATAATCTCTTTCTTCGGGGAAAATTTTACGACCGCTGCCGGAACGGAAAATATTATGAATGTTTTCTGGACAAGTGTGTCAAAAACTCATATTTCAAAAGTTTTCTATCGATGCTCGAGGCGTATTGGCACGCTTGGCTCGGAACGTATGAAAAAAATATAGACATGTATCTGGCGCCGAGCGCTTTCGTCAAAAAAATATTGAAGCAAAACGGCATCAGCGAGGAAAAAATAAAAATATTTCCGCATTTTGCCGAAAAAGAAAGTCTGTCCGATGGAGTGAAACCATTGAAAAAAGGCAAACGGATAAACGTTTTGTATTTCGGAAGAATTTCCCGAGACAAAGGCGTTGACCAACTGATGGATATTTTCAAAGACATTCCGGAAGCCGAACTTTATCTGGCCGGGCAAATCGAGGACGGGCTTGAAATTCCAAAAATTTCCAATATAAAATATCTAGGATTTTTAAACCAGGCCGAACTTGAAAAGCATATCCAAGATTCTGCTTTTATTGTTTCGGCTTCGCGGCTGCCGGAAACATTCGGGCTTATCGCCCTTGAAGGGCTTCGGATGGGAAAACCTTTTGTCGGATACGATACCGGAGCCTATGGAGAAATAGTTGCAAACAATCATACGGGATATCTTTGCCAAAATACCGATGAATTAAAAAAGCGAATCAAACAGTTGACGAGCGACGAAGGTTTAAGAATTTTGTTTTCTCGAAACTCATTGGAACGCGCCAAAAAATTCGACGCGGACAAATATTATCAGGAAATAATTGCTATTTTTGAAACATTCATCGAAAAGAGAAAGCGAAATAGTATGCTTGCTCCGCGGAAAAGCAAATATAAATAAAATAACTAAAAAAATTGGCACCTCGTGATTTATTTGACAAGTTTTTGACCACTTGACTATTCTGAGCTAATGTGATACAATCTCAAATCAAAAAATATCAAGAAAAACCCATGAAAGTAGCGTTTATCGGACAAAAAGGAATACCAACTGTCTCCGGCGGAGTTGAAAAACACGTCGAGCAATTGGCGGTGAAACTGGCGGAAAGAAACCACGAGGTTTTTGTTTATGTCCGGAATAATTACACCGCCAAAAACCTAAAAAAATTTCGCGGAGTCAATCTAATCCATTTGCCAAGCGTTGGCACTAAGCATCTGGATGCAATTAGCCATACTCTCTTGGCCACAATTCATGCGATTTTTCAGGATTATGATGTCATTCATTTTCAGGCGATTGGTCCGACATCGCTGAGTTTTTTGATTAAAATATTTAAACCCAGAACCGCCCTGATCGCTACTTTCCATTGCCAAGATTATTTCCATCAAAAATGGGGGTGGTTTGCCAGGAACTATCTCAAGTTTGGAGAATATATGACCTGCAATATTCCCGATAAGACCATAACCGTTTCCAATGTTTTGGGTACATATGTTCGGAGGGCTTACCGCAAAGAAGTCCGGGTGATACCAAACGGAGTCAGTGTCAATTTGACCGCGGAAAGCGATTTGCTTGCCGAATGGGGAATAGAAAAAAATGGATATATTCTTTCTCAGAGCAGGCTTATTAAACATAAAGGCATACATTATTTAATTGAAGCGTTTAAGAACCTGGAGGATAAGAATCTCACGCAAGGAAAAAAACTGGTCATAGTCGGCGATGGTTTTTATACGGATGATTATGTTAATTATCTGAAAGTGCTGGCAGTTGGGAGTCAAAATATTATTTTCACCGGCGCACAAACCGGAAGGCCCATGGATCAGTTATTCGCGAACGCTTACTTGTTTGTCCATCCGTCCAATTCTGAAGGACTTTCGATAACGCTTTTGGAGGCGATGGCACACGGCAAAGCCGTTCTTTCCAGCGATATTCCAGAAAATATGGAGCCGTTGGGCGGCAACGGGTTTTATTTTCGCCAAGGTAACACAAGCAATTTAGCAGAGAATCTTCTCAAACTGTTGCAGAACCCTGAAATACTCGGCGAAGCTGGAGAAAAGGCCCAGGAGGTTGCCCTAAAAGATTACAACTGGGAAAAGATTGCGGAAAAGACGGAAAATCTTTATCGAGAGACTATTTTTGAAAAACGTGGTAAAAAAATAATTTTAAATAAAATTTATGGCAAAAGCGCTAAAATCTAAATATTTTTGGCTTTTGGCTTTGCTGATTGCCGCCGTGGTTTTTTCCTTTGGAATCAACAGTGAAAAAAAATATCAATCAGAAATTAGACTTTTGATTTTGCCAAAAAGCGAAATAGCGGCCGGAAATATTGAACAGATAATTGAAAATGCCAAGGAGATTCCGCGTTCCCTTTCTTTTTATGATAAGTTGGTTGAAATTGATCCAAGCATTGAAGACGGAAGCTTCAACCTGCCGGATGAAAAAAGAAGGGTTGCTTGGAACTCAAAAATTGAAATAAAGCGGATCGATAAAAGCGGGATAATCAGTATCAGCGCTTTTGGTAGTGATCAGGCTAAGGCGGAAAATATTTCCAACCGGATCGCGGATGATCTTGTGATTGTCATGAGCAAGTATTATGATATTAAGGTTGATCTGGATATGCGCCGGATTGACGGACCTATCTCTTACTTGGTTTCCCAAACCAACATTCAAAATTGGATAGTCTTCAGTCTTTTAGTCGGATTTTTTTTCAGTTTATTTATTTTTTTAATTTCAGGAATTTTTTCCGAAAAAGTTCCGGTATCATCCGAACCGGTAAAATCACCGATTTCATGGGAGGGGCTTGAAAAATATGATTTTCGAAAAACTGCTCAGTTGCACGAACAAAGCAAGAAAGCTCCGGCACCAGAAAATTTACCAATTAGTGTTGAGCCAATGAAAGAAGAAATAGCTCAGCCGATCGAACTGACTCACGAAGAGACCAAACACCTTCACCGCGAAGCCACGCCGGAAGAAGTTAAGGCCAGATTGAACCGGCTGTTGCGCGGCAATTAAGAATATTAAAATAATTATCTGAAACCATCCACAAAAAAGTTAACAATTTTTTGGATTCTGGCCATTATTGTTCTTCTCGTGTTTTATGGATATTTGCAATATAAGAATCGAAATCTTAACTTCGCGAATCCGTTGGTCAGCGTTTTACCGATTGGAGAAAATGCCCGAGAGGAACTGAAAGTGGCGGCTGATATTTTTACCAAGCTAAGCGTTCAAGACAATAAAGAACGTGTTTTTATGGTGCTTTTTCAGAATAACTGGGAGATCCGCCCGGGTGGCGGTTTCATTGGTTCATTTGGAATACTCAAAATTAAAAACGGCAAAGTTAGCGATTTACAGATTCATGACACAGGAAATTTTGACGGACGGGTTCCGACGACTGTGCCGGCACCGTATCCGATGCCGGAAACTTTGCGCATAAAATCACTCCAGCTCCGCGATTCTAATTTTTCTCCGGATTTTATGGTTAACGCAAAAAAAGCCGAGGAGTTTTACCAGATGGGGCAGGGACAGGAAAAATTTGACGGCATCATTGGCGTAAACGCCAACGTGCTCATTTCATTTTTGAAAGTGACCGGACCGGTGGAAATTCCCGGATATCCTGGAACCTATGAGGATGAAAATGCGATCCTTGCTTTGGAATATCAAGTAGAAAAAGCTTTCGCGGAGCAGGGGATAGCGCGGGGCGAAAGGAAGTCTGTTATGAACGACCTGGCCAAAGTGATAATTTCCAAAGTCCAAGAACTGGATAATTCGCAAAAGGTAAAACTCTTAGAAATTATCAGCAACAACTTAAAGAAAAAAGACATTCAATTGTTTTTTACCGATCCAGAAATCCAGGCGGAAGCGGAGAAAGTAGATTGGGCGGGGAAAATAGATGAAAACTGGAAGCAGGATTATCTGATGGTGAATGATGCCAATCTCGGTGCTTATAAAAGCGATTATTTTGTAAAAAGATCATTTGAATATTGGGTTGACTTTTCCCAGGAAATTCCCAAGGCGCATCTTCAGATAACCTACGAGCATACGGCTAAGCAGAAGGATTGGATGACCAAGGATTATGTGACTTATCTTCGGGTTTACGTTCCGGAAGGATCCTGGCTTTCAAACCAGCCGGTTGACAATCCGACTTTTGGCAATGAGTTCGGGAAAAAATATTTTGGTTTTTTGATCCAAGTTCCTCTGGGGCAAACCAAGATAGTCGATGTGGAATACAATTTGCCAAAGGAATTGAAAAATTCCGCGTATGACTTGAAAATTCAAAAGCAATCCGGAATAAATGATGTTCCGGTAACCGTACGCGTTACGGACGAAAATGGATTTAAGTCAAACTATAATTTCACGATGAATTCGGATGTGGTTTTGAGTAAAGCTTCACAATAAATCAGGGAGGTTTATCATGCCAGCGAGCAAAAACTGGGAATGTCCGATTTGCCACAGCAAAAAGTATAGCGTCATTGTTATTCGCTTCGGAATAAAATCCAAGCTATTTCCCAACGGAACAAGCCGAGATGAAACGGATATGAAAATGTGCGATGGTTGCGAAGTTATATTCGGCAACCCAGAAAAATTTCGCGCTCCGAAACGCGAGGGCGGTATCAAGGTGTAAAGTCTGGGGCGGATGCGACCACGATCGCGTCCGCTCTTTTATTTTACTTAAAAATGTAGTAGCATGGGGATATGGAATTTCAGAAAACAAGCCTAAAAGGGGCGTTTTTAATTAAACCAAAAGTTTTTCAGGATGAAAGAGGGTTTTTCCTGGAGAGCTATTCAAAAAAGAAATTTCTCGATTTTGGCATTGGGGCGGATTTTGTGCAAGATAATCATTCATTGTCGGTGACTAAGGGTGTTTTGCGCGGATTGCACTTTCAAAATCCTGGAGACACGCAAGCCAAATTGGTGCGGGTGACCAAGGGCGCGGTCTACGATGTGATTGTTGATCTCCGCAAAGATTCAGAAACGTTCGGGAAGTGGGAGGGCTTTGAACTGACCGCGAATAATTTTTTTATGCTCTATGTTCCGCGCGGCTTTGCCCACGGCTTTGTAACGCTCGAAGATTACACGGAATTTCAATACAAATGCGACAACTTTTATAATCCAAGAAGCGAAAGCGGGATCATTTGGAATGATCCAGATCTGAAAATATTTTGGCCGATTGAAAATCCGATTTTATCGGAAAAAGATAAAAAACTCCCGTTGTTTAAGGATTTTAAGTCGCCGTTTTAATCCCTGTGTCATTCCGGGCTTGACCCGGAATCTAATCTAATTAGATCCTGAATCAAGTTCAGGATGACAAAAAAATTATGAAATTACTGATAACTGGAGGCGCCGGCTTTATCGGCTCCAACTTCATCCATTATATTTTAAAAAAATATCCGGATTATAAAATAACAAATTTGGATCTTTTGACGTATGCCGGAAATCTGGAAAATCTGAAAGATATTGAAAACAATCATAATTATAAATTCGTCAGAGGCGATATAGCCGACGCCGAATTAGTCAATTCACTGGTCGCGGATGTTGATCTGATCGTTCATTTTGCGGCGGAATCCCATGTCGACCGATCCATTTTGGACGCGGCGTCATTTGTCCGGACCAATGTCATCGGCACGCATGTCTTGCTGGAGGCGGCGAAAAACGCCGGGAATAAACGATTTCACCATGTTTCTACGGACGAAGTTTTCGGGTCGCTGGGACCGGACGATCCTTCTTTTACCGAAAAAACTCCATATGATCCCCGGAGTCCATATAGCGCGTCCAAAGCGGCGTCCGACCATTTGGTCAGGGCGTATTATCATACGCATAATTTGCCGATCACCATTTCCAATTGTTCCAATAATTACGGTCCCTATCATTTTCCCGAAAAGCTCATCCCGCTTTTCATCACGAATTTGATGGAAGGTAAAAAAGTACCGCTTTATGGCAATGGCCTCAATGTGCGCGATTGGCTGTATGTCGAAGATCATTGCGTCGCGATTGACAAGATTATTCATCAAGGCAAAATCGGAGAAACATATTGCATCGGAGGCAACGCGGAAAAAAACAATCGCGAGATAACGCATGAACTTTTGAAATTGATGGACAAAAATGAAAGCTACGTTGAATTTGTCACGGATCGGCCGGGGCATGACAAGCGCTATGCGATTGATTTTTCTAAGATAAAAAATGAACTAGGCTGGGAACCGAGCGTCTCATTTGACGAAGGATTGAGAAAAACGGTTGAGTGGTATCAGAATAATCAGGAATGGTGGAAAAAAATAAAAAGCGGAGAATATAAAAATTATTATGAAAAGCAGTATGGAAAATAAGACTATTCTAGTTTCTATCACTTGCGCGAGCGACGTCAATGGCTGGAAAGACAAGGTAAAACGGATTTGTGAATTGGGCATCGAGGAGGTCGCGCTGTTTCCTACCTGCCTTCTGCCTCAGCAAAGAAAAGAACTATACGCCGCGCTGGAAAATTCTCCAATTAAACAAATTCCTCACGTCCATCTGCGAAGTGACATGGAAGAGTGGGAACTGGAATTTTTTGTTAAAAAATATAATACTCAGGTTTTTAATATTCATCCTCGGCACAGCACCTATCCCTTTTTGAATTTTTTTCCAAAATACCACGCGATCACTTTTTTGGAAAATGTGCTGGTTATTCCGGAAGAAGCGGAACTGAAAGAATTTGCCGGATTATGCGTGGATTTCAGCCATTGGGAAGGAAATGTCCGGTTGGGAAACAGCGAATATAATAAAAAAATGTTGGAAATGATGCAAAAATTTCCAATTGGCTGCTGCCATGTTTCCGCGGTCAGACAAAAAGCCGATCGCGACGCTGAATTTCCTAAGCGCTTTACCCACGACCAGCATTTCATGGAAGAATTAGGCGATTTGGATTATATAAAAAAGTATATAAATTATTTGCCGAAATACATAAGCATTGAACTGGAAAATTCAATTGATGAACAAGTGAAAGCTAAAAAATATTTAGAAAAAATAATAAATTCTGAGAATTAAGGCAGATTAAAATGACAGTCTGTGGGCGATAAACTAGAAAATAAATACGAAGTTGTGATTGTTGGCGCCGGTCCGGGCGGTCTTCGCTGTGCCGAAATTTTGGGCATGGCTGGGAAAAGAGTCCTCCTTTTGGAGAAAAATTCCTGTATCGGGCCGAAAGTTTGTGCCGGCGGATTGACGCGAAAAAGCCTAAAATTACTAAAACTTCCCGAAGCGATCCTTAACTATTCCAGTCAAAATATCATTTTTCGGACGAAAAGATTCAGAACCAAACTGGATTTTGGTGAAAATTTCATCCACAGTGTCAGCCGAAAAGATTTGGGGCAGTGGCAACTTGGCCGGATCGACCGAAATTTCGTTGATGTGCTGGTTGGAACGGAAGTTAAAAAAATTGAAGGAAACAGAGTTTGGTTAGGCGACGGCCGGGAAATCGAATTTAAATTTTTAGTCGGAGCGGATGGATCAAATTCTCTGGTTAGAAAACATTTAGGATTAAAAACTGCGTTGATCGGTATTGCGTTTCAGTATTTTGTTCCGAAAAAATTCAATGAATTTGAAATTTTTCTCGACTCGAAATTATTCGGTGCATGGTATAGCTGGATTTTTCCCCATAACGATATAACTTCAATCGGATATGGATGTTTCCCTTGGTTGATGTCCATGGAGAAAGCCCGAAAAAATTTTTTAAAATGGATCGCCGATGAAAAAATAGACCTGTCTCAGGCGAAATTCGAAGCTCATCCGATCAATTGCGATTACCGAGGGTTTCATTTTAAAAACATATTTTTGGTCGGCGATGCCGCCGGATTAACCTCCGGGTTTACCGGCGAAGGAATCTATCAAGCGCTTATTTCCGGCGAAGATGTTGCACGGCTAATCATTGATCCGCGGCATAAATGTCTGATGATCAAAAAAATTAGAAGAGAAGTTTTTTTGCACAACACAATGCTCCTGATCATAATAATATTTTTTCCGATCAGAAATCTGATTTTTGACTTTGTGACTCTGGCGGTTCGAAAAAAAATGCTGGCCAGATTATTATTACGCGGTTTAACTTAAAAAATATATATGAAAAAAACAAAAGAAAAGATCTTAATAATCGGTGCCAAGGGCATGCTTGGGCAGGAATTGGTCAGAGTTTTTAAGCAAGATATGAAATACACGGTTTTGGCCTGGGACAAAAAGGAAATTGACATCACGAAAGAAAAAGAAGTCCAGTTAAAAATCGGCAAGCTGAAGCCCGCAATTATCATAAATGCGGCGGCCTATAACGCGGTGGATAAGGCCGAGGAGCCGAAAGAATTTGAAATCGCCAAAAAAATCAACGGTTTGGCACCTGGATATTTGGCGAAAACAGCCAAAAAAATCGGCGCGATACTGATTCATTATTCAACTGATTATGTCTTTGACGGGCAACCAGACATTCCTGAGCCGGGAGGTTGTGAACACGTCTGCGCTTCGTGCAATCTGCATGAAACTTTTCAGCCGGCAATCGGGTTTGATGAATCAGCCAAACCGCATCCGATTTCTAATTATGGAAAATCTAAACTTATCGGGGAAAAGGAGATTCGGAAAAATACGAAGAAATTTTACATAATTCGCCTTTCTAAATTGTTTGGCAAGCCAGCCAAAGCTAAAGACGCTAAAAAAAGTTTTTTTGACGTGATGTTGGAAGTTGGGAGAAAGAAAAATCCGCCAGCCGGCGAAATAAAAGCCGTTGATGAAGAAACGAGTTGTTTCACTTATGCGCCGGATCTAGCCAGAAAAACCAAAGAAATCATCGATTCAAAGCAATCCTTTGGCATTTATCACATTGTGAATAGCGAGCCTTGCACTTGGTATGAAGCTGTCCTAGAATTGTATAAGATAGCTAAAATGAAGGTCAAGGTCGTTCCAGTGGAGGCTTCAGAATTTCCAAGACCGGCTAAACGCCCATATTATTCAGTATTATTGAATACTAAGCTGAATTTGCTTCGGAGTTACAAGGATGCGCTGAAGGAATACCTAAAAAGATGAAAAATTTTGTTACAATTGCGGCGAGTGCTTTAAAAGTTTAACTTTATTTGAGCGCTTGAAGATTTCAATGATGTAAATTATTGTTTATGAGATACCTTTTAATTTTGACAATTTATGCAATCTTTTCTCTTTTTATCCAAATTTTTGCAGGAGTTAATTTATGGACTAATCATTCAGAAAGGCGCGTCACAATTTTGTGGCTCACTATCATTTTTTTTATTGGTTTTGTGACGGATTATTATTCGAGTGTTATTAAAAAAATTTGGATATTTCCCGGAAATGAAATAATTGGAACAAGAATATTTTCTTTACCCATCGAGGAATTTTTATTTTTTTTAATTATTCCATATTTTGCCCTTGTTTTATATAAAGCTTTAGTAAAATTATTGAATGAAAAATATTAAAAAACAAGATTCGCAAGTTTATAAAGCTAGCCTCGGCGAGCTTAAGCGTCAGCAGGAGGGGATGGAGCTTATCGCTTCGGAAAACTATGTTTCCGAGACGGTTTTGGAAGCGCTGGGTTCGGTTTTTACCAATAAATATTCAGAAGGGTATCCCGGGAGGCGATATTATGGCGGGCAAAAATATACTGATATAGTTGAGCAGTTGGCAATTGATCGGGCAAAAAAACTTTTTGGCGCCGAGCACGTGAATGTCCAGCCGCTTTCCGGCGCGCCAGCCAACATGATCGCTTATAGTGCGGTGCTACAGCCTGGCGACAAAGTTCTGGGCATGGATCTTTCCCACGGCGGTCACCTTACGCATGGCCATCCGCTGACGCTTTCCGCCAAAGTTTATAATTTTATCGGATATAAAACCGAGCCTAATGGGCTAATTGATTATAAAAAATTGAAAAAAATGGCCGTTAAGGAAAAGCCAAAACTTATTTTAGCCGGATTTTCGGCGTATACTCGCCAGCTGGATTATAAAAAATTCCGCGATATCGCGAAAAAAGTTGGTGCCATTTCCATGATTGACATCGCGCATATCGCCGGACTGATTGCCGGCAAAGCCATCCCCAATCCGGTTCCTTATTTCGATATCGTGACGACCACAACGCATAAGACGCTCCGTGGTCCGCGCGGAGGTATGATTATGTGCAAAAAAGAATTTGCTAAAGCCATCGACAAGGCAAACTTTCCAGGATTCCAGGGCGGACCGCACGAAAATGTGATCGCCGCCAAGGCCGTCGCTTTTGGCGAAGCTCTTCAGCCGTCTTTCAAAAAATACGCCAGACAGATACTCAAAAACGCTAAGGTATTGGAAATTGAATTAAAAAAACACGGATTTAAATTGATGTTTGGCGGAACTGACAATCATATGGTTCTCGTTGATGTTTTTGGAAGTTTTGGCGTCACCGGAAAAGAAGCGGAAGTGGCGCTCGACAAAGTCGGCATAACTTTGAATAAAAATATGATTCCCGACGATCCGCGAAGCCCGCTAGATCCGAGCGGCATCCGCATTGGTGTTCCGGCCATAACAACCCGGGGAATGAAAGAAAAAGAGGTCAGAATTATTGCCAAATGGATCAAGCTGGTGATTGCAAACCATGACAATGATAATTTTTTAAAAGGAATCGGCAAAGAAGTTCGAAATCTTTGTAAAAAATTTCCAATCTACCAGAAAACAATATGAAAAAAACACCTAAAAAAAGGGGGATGAAGGGAATAATTTTGTCAGGGGGAACCGCCACCAGATTGTTTCCTTTGACCGCGACCACTTCCAAGCAGCTGTTGCCGGTTTACAATCGCCAGATGATTTTTTTCCCATTAAATACTTTGATTAAAGCCGGTATCACGGATATTTTAATGATTGTTGCTCCCGAACACAGCGGCCAATATCTAAATCTTTTGGGATCGGTTTTTAAAAAGCACGGAATCAATATATCGTTCGAGGTGCAAAGCGTGCCGCGCGGTTTGGCGGATGCATTCATAATCGGAGAAAATTTTATCGGTGACGGCTTTGTAACAATGATTTTGGGTGACAATATTTTTGAGGATGATTTTTCCAACGCTATAAACAATTTTCGTTCCGGAGCCCATATTTTTGCCAAAAGAGTGAGTGATCCAGAGCGATTTGCCGTGGTAAAATTCGATCTGCATAATCGGGCGATTAAAATCGTGGAAAAACCCCAGCAATGGCTGAGTGATTACGCAATACCCGGAATTTATATTTATGACCAGCGGGTCGTTAACGCCGCCAAACACGCGCGGCCGTCTGCTCGGGGAGAAATTGAAATAACTTCGCTTCACAATTATTATCTCAAGCTAGGCGAGCTGAAAGTCAGCACATTTGACGGGGAGTGGCTGGACGCGGGGACGTTTGATTCGCTGCTGGAGGCGGGAAATATCGTGAAAAACAAAGGGTTATATAAAAAATTCCATCCGATAATTGAAAAAGCGGTAAAGGAATTCAACGAGGAACTAAAAATTTTAGCGAAGAAAAAACTGGCCTAATTCATTATTATATTTTCAAATTTATGCCACAGGAAAGAGTAAAAAAAATAAAAAAGGCGATAATTGCCGTGGCGGGGTCGGGAACCCGACTGTTGCCGGCAACAAAATCCATGCCCAAAGAAATGCTGCCGATTGTGGACAAGCCAATCATTCAACTGGTGGTCGAAGAATTGGTGGAAGCCGGCATCGAGGATATTATTTTTGTCACCCGCTGGGACAAAAAACCCTTGGAAGATCATTTTGATCACAGTATTGCCCTAGAAGATGATCTAAAGAAAAATGGGAAGCAGGATGTATCGGAAAAAATTGGAAAGATTGCTGAAATGGCAAATTTTATTTATGTCCGGCAAAAAGGGCCTTATGGCAATGGCACTCCGGTCCTGTCGGCCGCTAGTCTGGTTGACGATGAACCTTTTGTTTTCGCGTTCGGAGACGACTTGGTGAAATCAAAAGTTTCTTTCACTAAACAAATGGTCGACGATTATGAAAAGCACGGCAATCTAATCATCGGCGCGCAAAAAGTTACGCCGGAAGAAGTCGTCCGCTACGGCATCGTTAAGTTAAAAGAGGGAACAAATCAGCTAGAGGACATTGTTGAGAAGCCCAGCCTGGAAGAGGCACCGTCTCAATTGGCGACGTTCGGGCGATATATATTAAATCAGGACATCATTGACATACTTGAAAAAACTCCTTTAGGCAAAGGAAATGAATTGTGGATAGCGGACGCGATCAAAACCTATGTAAGGCAAGGCGGGATAGTTCTGGCGGAAGAAGTTAAGGATGGCGAATGGCTGACAACCGGCGATCCTTTGAATTACCTAAAAGCGACCTTTGCTTATGCGCTTGAGAGGGAAGACATCGGCGAAGACATCACTAATTTTATTGATTCTCACTGCAAAAATAAATAATTAAGCGATTCCTTTTGGAGTTTCGGCGTAACTGTTTGACGGGTAATTTTTGTTTAAGCAAAACTTTAAATTATAACAGAGTGAAAATTGCGATTCAAGCCGCGGATCTCGACAGCGCCAGAATAGACGGAACCCGAGTTTATATATTAAATCTTCTTAAATACTTCGGGAAGTTGGATTCCTCCAGCGAATTTTTGATTTATCACCGCGGAAATTTCAACCCAGAGCTCGTTCCACCGAATTTTCCTAATTATAAAATCAAAAAACTAGCGTTTCCATTTCTATGGACGCAAATTCGGTTTGCTTGGGAAATTTGGAAGGACCAGCCAGATATCCTTTGGATGCCGATGCACAACATCCCTTTTTTTCGGCGAAAAAAATTAAAAATCATAGTCACCAGCCATGATCTCGCGTATAAATATTTTCCAAAATATTTTCCAAAAAGAGATTTGCTCAAACTGAATTTTCTCGGCGGTGTTGCCAATCGCGGGGCGGATAAAATCATAGCCGTTTCGGAATCAACGAAAAAAGACATTTTAAAATTTTATTCGGAAATTGGAAAACAAAAAATACGGGTTATTTATCATGGATTTGATTCCGATTTATTTTCAGCAGAAAGAGACATCGCAAAAGAAAATGAGTTAAAAAGCGAGTTGGGCATTAAGAATAATTATATTTTGTATACCGGAGCAATCCAACCGCGAAAAAACCTGGAAAATCTGATTGAGGCTTTTGAAATTTATAAGGAAAAAAGCAATTCATCAATCGAGCTTATTTTGGCCGGCGGTAATGCCTGGTTATGGGAAAATACCCTTAAAAAAGCCAAAAACAGCCACTTTAAGACCGATATTAAAATCACCGGTAGGCTCAAATTTGGCCCATTAGGACACTTAATGAGGGGGGCAAGTGTATATGTATACCCGTCTTTTTATGAAGGATTTGGCATAACTATCTTGGAAGCTATGGCTGCAAAAATTCCAGTAATCACAACCAAAAATTCCAGCTTACCGGAAGTTGGCGGGGAGGCTGCCGCTTATTTTGAAGCCAACGATCCTTTCGATCTTGCGCAAAAAATGGAAAAAGTTTTGACCAACATTGATTTCCGCGCGCAAATGATCGAAAAAGGATCAGCACAAATAAAAAAATTTTCCTGGGAAAAGTGCGCCCGGGAAACACTTGATTTTCTCAAGAGCTAGCAGTAGGCGGGAAAAATAAATTGAAGGAAAAATACAATACTGTCAAAGCCAAAATTAGGACAAAAATATTTAACGGCAGTCCGAGGTTAAGCATTCCGTTAAAGATTAGTGCCGCTAAAATGAAAAGCAGGACATAACTGCTTTTTTTATTTGAAAATGAGCCGGCTGGGGCGTCTCCGATTTTTCCGAAAGCCAGTTGAATGAGAAAAAAAATGCAGAAGATAAGCAAAATAATTTTATACAAGCCAAGGCGCGATGATACTATTCCCGGAAGCAATCCTTCCGCAATGAGAGTGAGAATAAAAAAAACGAAAAGTATAAATAAGATGTCGTGTAAAAGCTTATAGATTATACGTAAATTTTTTTTATTGAAAAAATTATTGCTGGACATAGTTATTTTTTACTCTGCTTAAAAGCTCGGCTATGGTTTGCTTGAGATTGTCTAGTGTAAAAGTTTTTTCAAATTTAATGTCGATCTTATCAATTTCAACATTATTCTTAAAAATTGAATTAAATTCAAAATCTTTTCCGAGCAAATTTTTCAGCTTATCTAGCTCCAGCTCGCATGAATAACTTCGGAGCGTCAGCGGTTCTTTTGTTAGGCGATCGCATGAAATTGAATCAATAGAACCAGCTTCGGAAACCACTACTGGTATTTTTCTTAGCCAGGAAAAAGCGATTTTTTCCGTGGGTAGCGGATTTTTTTCTCCGTTATTTATCATATAAAATTTACCGTCTTCCGTGGTTGAAAAAACAGTTCCGTTGGGGTGCGCGTCTTTAAGTGTAAAAAGGCGGGCTTTTTTATAGATTGACAGCTCATCTCCAGTTGCGGGGATGACGTCATTCCAATTATATCCGGCCGCCGCGAAAGTTATGGTGCTGTCAATTGGAAAGTATTTCCCATCGCTAATAACATATACCGAGTCGGCATAGGAGATTAGGCTTCCGTCGCTAAAACCGATGAAATTTTCGGAAAGCGGATAAGTATCCAGAAAACTGCTGTTTTTTTCCAATGCTTGTTCTGGACGGTATTGGCTCAAAAATGACTCAGGTCCGATGAATTTTTGCAGCTCGCCGTTTTTTAAGAGATAAAAATTGTCAGCGATTTTGAACAGCGAAGCATCGGGGAATTTTTTTTCGTCAAGAATTGGAGAGCCAATCGCGTTGTAATTTAAATCATTAGCATCACTCTCAAGGAAAGAATTTTCCGGGAAGCCAAGAGCTTTAACCACAGAAAAACTTTGGAATTTATGTAGCTCTCCAGCTGAAACAATATAATAATCCCGATTATTTTTTAAGAGAGTGCCATCCTTGAATCCTAGCGGGGAACCTTCAGGATACAGAAACGCTTGATATGATCTGACGGCTTGCAGGCTTTCAAATTCTGGTTGCTCCGATTTTTTGTTTAGTGTGAAATTGATCTTGGCTTTTGAATAATTTCCGACCAGGGAAGCGTCAAAATATAAATTGGTATCCGATGGTATCTTTCCGTTTCTTATAAACTCTCCGGAACTGTTCCGGGGACGGGTTATCGTATTGCTGCTGGCATCAGGGTTTAAAAAAGAAAAAACAAACGATTGCGCTGGAAAAAGTATTAAAAAAGCCACATACAAAAATGCGAATAGTGAAAACAGGAACAGAATCAGCCTCAAAGTCCGATAGGTCCGCAAATCTTTTCCCTCCAAAATTATTTCTTTCGTAAGATCAAACATCGCTTATTTTTGAAATAAATAAATTTTTCCTCGAATTTCACTTTCTTTTTTTTCCGGCAAATAAACTTCGGCAAGCATCGTTTGGCGTTTTTCGCCGATCTGCGCGCCGAGAACATCATTTTTCATCGTATAGGAGTTTTTCACGGAAATTTTTTCCCATAATCCGGATTTTTTGTATAGTTCAGTTTTGTCATCCAGGATTATGAGATAGATATTTTCAAATTTTTTCCGATCCAGTTTTGCGACATCCTCCGGATTGAAAAAATAAACCGCCTGTTTGCCGTAGAGAAAACTTAATGGTCCGGTCATCATTGACCAGCCGTCGCCGGTTGCGGATTGGTCGATCAGGACTAGGTCTTTTTCTCCAAAATTTTCGCTCATTTTTTCGATTTGCGCAAGAAGATCTTTGTTTGGGGAAAAATTAATATAGGGTAAAAAAACTATCAGGTTAGTGAGCAGCAAAATAGCGGAAATAGCGTAAAAAAAGACGCGCTTTTTGAAAAAATTTTCCAAAAATATCCCAGTATAAAGAATGCTTGCCGGTATCACCGCGAACATGAATCGGCGAAGCATCCACGGGTGATCCAGGGAAATTGCCGGCTGAAGCAGATAGAAGTATGCCGGTAATACAAGAAAAAATGGAATCAAAGTAGAATAATTTCGTCGTCGAAAAAGATAGATTATTCCGAAAATACCAATCACGACAAACCCCAGCATGGCGTAAGCAATAAAAATCTTTGCCACATAATATGGCATAAACAGCGAGCCTGATCCGGAAATCCCGGATTGCAAATTCAAAAGCGGCTTGAGCAAGCCTTTCGCCAAGGCGACATAGGCGTTTATATTCACCGCGAAATTAATCACGTATAAAATCGCCACTCCAACAATCAGTTTTATGTTTGTTTGGCCGATTTTCGCGATAATTAATTTTTTTTGTTTTTTATTTTTCATGTAAATGATCGCGAAGGCGATCATTAAAATAGCGAGTGCTTCAATTCGAGAAAAGGCTAAAAGTCCCATGGCGGAAAAAAAACAAAAAAAGTTAAAATGGTTTTCAGTTTTCATAAATCTTAAAAAACCGTAAATGCCAAACCAAAGAAGCATAAGTGCCAGATTTTCACTAACGGTAAATTTAAAAAACCAAGAAAAAATAAAAGATGAAGCAACAAACGCTAATAAAAAAAACGCCGTCCGAGGCCGGGTAAAATTCCGGGAAACCGCGAAAAAAGAAAGCAAAAAAATGAAAAAGGAGACGGCATTGGCAATGACCAAGCCATTTAAGCCAAAAATTCCGTAAAAAGCCGCGAGCCACGAAGTGTAACCCAGCGGAAATTGCGTGATCAACTGCCCGTCCTTTGTGTAATCAAACCCGGGGAAATTCAATGCTCGGCCGGATCCGTAAATTTTGAAAAACTCCCGGGATGCTTCCGTTGAAAATTTCAAATGATGATTTTGAGTCAAGCGAATGGCGGCTTCGCTGAAAGCACCCTGATCACGGCCGGAAAAAACCGAAGGCGTTGTGTAGCGGGAAAAAATGAAAACCAAAAGCAAAGAAACGGCGACAACAAATAATGAAGAACGGCTGAAATTGATTTTCTCCCGGTTGCGCGCTAAAAAAAATAAAAAGGCAGCCACGCCAAGAAAAATATATACCGAGAAAACAGTACTATAAAAAACCCCAAAAATCGAAGCCAGAAGAGCCAGCCAGCCAAAAATTACCCAAAAAAGAACAGCTAAATCAAAAAGCTGGTGTTGTTTTAGATGTGTTTCAATTGCTTTCATTGTTCAATTATAAAGCCGAAAAAGTCTTTTGCCAAGCGCTTATTTATGGGGTAAGATGCATATACGTGCCAGTTCGGCATTGGTTTGTGATTTGTAACAAAACTTGATGAAAATTTTGGTTATTGCCCCCACTCCTTTTTTCTCTGATCGTGGAACTCACATTCGGATTCTGGAAGAATCACTTGCGCTGGAGAAATTGGGACATAAAATTACTATTGCCACTTACCACATCGGGAAGAACATCGGTGATTTTGTTGAAACAAAAATAGACGTGCGCAGAATACGGCGGCTTCTTTTTTGGTATAAAAAATTGGAGGCTGGACCGGATTGGCAAAAGATAATTCTGGATATGATGCTGATCCGTAAAGTTTTTTATCTTGCTCGCACCCAAAAGCCGGACGTTATTCATGCCCATCTTCATGAAGGAGCGCTGATTGGTTGGATCGTCACCAAGCTTTTGTTTTGGAGAAAAATCGCGTTGGTGATGGATTTCCACGGCAGCCTTACCAAGGAAATGGTTTCGCACGGTTATCTCGGTGCCAGTTTCATGAAACGCACTTTCCGTTTTGTGGAAAAAACCATCAATAATCTGGGAGATTTCGCCATTACCAGTTCATGGGAAAACAGTGAGCATATAAAATTGATTCGAAAGGATAAAAAAGTCGAAACCGTTCTGGACGGAGTAAATCTGGGATATTACAAAAATTTGCCGTCCAAAACTGAATTACGAAAAAAATTAGAGTTGCCGCAGGAAAAGGTTATATTTTCATACACCGGCGCATTGATCCCAAATAAGGGAATTGGCTATTTATTAAATGCAATCATCGCGGCGGCTGCTGCAACCCCAAAAGCTTATTTTATTATTGGTGGTTTTCCAGTTGAGGAAATCTCAAAATTCATCACCCTAAACTGTCTTTCAGATCAAGTCCGGTTGATAAATCCACTGAATTATTTTGAGTTGCCAGAAATACTGACGGCTAGTGACGTGGGAATTGACCCGAAAGATTCCGCTACCGGCCAAGCCAGCGGAAAAATCTTGCAATATATGGGTGCAGGTCTTCCGGTGGTTTGTTTTGATCGGAAAAATAACCGGGAATACGTCGGCGAGGGGGCGTTTTATGGAACAGAAGTTTCGGCGGACAGCATCGCGGCGGGAATTTTATATTTTTCGGATAAACCCGAGGAAATAGCCAGGCGAGGTCGGTATAATCAGACGCGAGCGGAAAGCTTCAGTTGGGAAAAATCCGCGCGAACTATAGAAGGCATCTACAAGAAAATAAAATGAAGCTAATGTTCATAAAATTAGGCAAGGCGTTTGCTGCCATTCGGCGGGACGGCATTTTTGTCGGCGGGCGACGGGTATTGAGCTATCTGCTCGTTTTTCTAAAAACTATTTTTAGTTTCCAGTCTGGTTCAGTGCTGATAATCACCGCCGGAGTGGGGGACAGCGCGATTTACCGCGCGTATAACCAAGCCGAAGAATTGAATATGCATGGAATTGCTACTGCCGTGATGATTCAAGATAACCCTTTTCTTCCTCGATTTGCGGACAGATTCAAGGTTTTTGTTTTTCACCGGACTCTTTACACCCCGTTGGTTGCCCGGCTCATAAAGAGAATCAAGGAGCAGAAGAAAGAAATAATTTTTGATACCGATGATCTGGTTTTCGAAACGAAATACGTACAGCGGACCGACCACTATAAAAATATGTCTTATTTCGAGAAAAAGCAGTATGAAAAAGGCGTGGGCGCAGAAATATTAACGGACGCCGCTGTTAAAGTGTGTACGACCAGCACTCAATTCATCGCCACTAAACTGGCTGAATATGGAAAAAAAGTTTTTGTGATTCCAAATAAACTTTCCGCTGATTGGCTGAAAATGGCGGATGGTCTTTTGGAAAAAAACCGGACAGAGAAAAAAGCAGAGGATAGAATCAGGGTCGGATATTTTAGCGGGACGATTGGGCATAACAAGGATTTCTCGATAATTTCTGATGCTCTGGTGAAAATTTTGGAGAAATATTCAAACGTGGAAATTTTTTTGGCTGGTCCGCTTAAACTCGAGGATAAATTTAGAAAATATGATTCAAGAATTATTCGCTCGCCGTATGTTTCGCGTGAAAAGCATTTCAAAAATATTTTCAACTGTGATATCATTTTAGCGCCATTGGAGATCGGCGATGAATTTTCGGAAGGCAAATCGGAATTGAAATTTTTTGAGGCTGGAATTCTGGAAGTTCCAATCGTGGCCGCGCGCAATCAAACTTTTTCCGAAGCCATCACGGACAGCGAAAATGGATTTTTAGCCGAACTCCAGGAAGAATGGATTTCCAAGCTTTCACGGCTGATTGAAAACGCGACGCTGCGAAAAAAGATCGGCCAAAAGGCGCGAGAAAAGGCTTTGCGGGATTATTCGACGCAAAACAGCCATAGCGAAGATTATTATAATTATTTAAAAAGTAAACTATAATATGGCAAAAATTCTAGTTACCGGCGGGGCGGGTTTTATCGGAAGTCATCTCGCCAAAAAATTAGCGGAGCGAAAGGACGAGGTGGTGATTGTTGACAATTTCAATGATTATTATGATCCGAAATTGAAACATGACCGAGTTAAACACATTTTGAAAGGTTGCAAATTTAAGCTGTATAGAGGCGACATACGCGACCATAAGCTGATGGAGAAAATATTTAAAAGAGAAAAGATTGATAAGATTGTGCATTTGGCCGCCATGGCTGGGGTTCGCCATTCATTGAAAGATCCGGTTTCCTACGCCGATATTAATATTTTAGGAACCCTTAACCTTCTAGATTTGTCCGTTAAGCATAAAATCAAAAACTTCGTCTACGCTTCTTCCTCTTCGGTTTACGGCAACAACAAAAAACTTCCGTTTTCAGAAGCTGATTCAGTTGATCATCCAATTTCCATTTACGCCGCGACCAAAAAAGCGGATGAATTGATGGCCCATGTCTATTCTCACAATTATAAACTGCCGACGACTGGCCTACGTTTTTTCACCGTCTACGGACCGTGGGGGCGGCCGGATATGGCACTTTTTCTTTTTACCGATGCAATTATTAAAGGAAAAACCATTCAAGTCAACAATTTCGGCAAAATGACGCGAAATTTCACTTATGTCGATGATATCGTGAACGGAACCATTAAGGTTTTAGATAAAAATTTGCCCTACGGAGTCATGAATATTGGCGGAGACAAGGAAGACTCTTTGCTCCGTTTCATCGAAGTGATTGAAAAAAATGTCGGGAAAAAAGCGAAAAAAAAGCTGGTGCCGCTTCCCGCCGGAGACGTGGTCGCGACAGTTGCTGACATAAGAAAACTCCGGAAGCTCGGCTGGAAACCGACTACCCGGATCGAAACGGGTATTAAAAATTTCGTGGCTTGGTATAAAGAATATTATAAAGTAAAGTAAGGCAATGATGCAGGTCTGGGTTTATACAATCTTAAGCGTTTTTGCCGTCAGTCTCATTTCTCTGATCGGCGTTTTCACGCTTTTTGTCCGGCGGGAAAAATTGGAAAAATTTTTGATTTATTCTGTCAGTCTTTCCGCCGGAACCCTTCTGGGAGATGCCTTCATCCATCTTATTCCCGGCGCTTATGAAAACTCGAGTGAAACTTTTCTGGTTTCTATTTATATTCTGCTGGGAATCATAGTTTTTTTTGTCATGGAAAAATTTCTGCATTGGCAACATTGCCACGAAACTCATTGCGAAGAGCATCCACGCCGATTTTCCTATGTCATTCTGGCCGGGGACACGCTCCATAATTTCATTGACGGATTGATAATCGCGGCCAGTTATGTCGTGAGCATTCCTATCGGAATAGCCACGACGATGGCGGTTTTTTTTCACGAAATTCCCCAGGAAATTGGAGATTTCGGCTCCCTGGTTTACGGCGGTTTTTCCAAGATGAAGGCGCTTATTTTCAACTTTACCACAGCATTGACCGCGATTATCGGCGCTATCATAGTTCTGTCCGTTAACTCAAGCGCGGATAAGCTGACTCAATTTTTGGTCCCGTTTGCCGCCGGGGGCTTTATCTACATCGCTACCGCCGACCTGATCCCGGAAATTCACAAACATACTGATACAAAAAAGTCGCTCTGGCAGTTTGCCGCCTTTTTCTCGGGAATCGGCATGATGCTTAGTCTACTTTTATTCGAATAGATTTGTGAAGGAACTTCAAGAAAAACTGAAGGTGCTAAAAAATAAAATCCCGCCGTTGCGGGACTATCTTTGACTTGCCGGGAAAAGAAAAAAGAATAAGTGAACTAGAAAAATTATCAAATGTCTCGGATTTTTGGACGGATCAGAAAAATGCTTCGCGGACAATGCAGGAACTTGAATCATTGAAAAATGAAACTCTAGTTTTTAAAGAGGCGGAAAAGGAAATTGGAGATCTTTTGGAACTGTCAGAAATAATTACCGAAAAAAATAAGGATTATAAAACGGAAAAAGCGGACATTGAAAAAAAAGTTTTGGATTTGGAAAAAAGAATTAATGAGATAGAGTTGCGGGCTCTTTTTTCCGAAAAATATGACCGCAGTGATGCGATTATTTCCCTTTACAGCGGAGCCGGGGGAGTGGACGCCCAAGATTGGGCGGAAATGCTTTTAAGAATGTATTTGCGCTGGGCGGAAAACAAAAAAATGAGAGTGAAAATTTTGGATGAAACACGCGGCCAGGAAGCAGGCATAAAGAATGCCACGGTCGAGATAAGCGGACCCTATGCCTACGGAAATTTAAAAGGCGAATCCGGAGTTCACCGTCTAGTGCGCCTCTCCCCGTATAATGCGAAAAGTTTGCGCCAAACATCTTTCGCCATGGCTGAAGTTCTTCCGATAATTGAAGAAACCGGAGAAGCGATAATTGATCCGAAAGATCTGCGCATAGATGTCTACCGATCTTCCGGTCCCGGGGGTCAAGGAGTCAATACGACCGACAGCGCGGTCCGAATAACTCATGTTCCGACCGGGCTTCAGGCGGCCTGCCAGAATGAGCGGAGCCAGCTGCAAAACCGTGAGCAGGCGCTGAAAATTTTAAAGGCCAAGCTGAATAAAAAGCAGCTGGAAGAGCGCGAACGAGAAAGGCTTGAATTGAAAGGAGAGCCTGTGTCGGCCGAATGGGGGAGCCAGATCCGCTCATACGTCATCCATCCCTATAAACTGGTAAAGGATCATCGAACTAAGTTTGAGACGACTGACGTAGAGAGCGTTTTCAATGGCCATATCGAAAACTTCATTGAGGCGTATTTGAAAAACTTAAAGAAATAAGTTATAATAACATCAGAGGTAAGTTTTATTTTTCTCAAAAACAAAAACAAAACCATGATTCGATTTGATCAAGTTTCTAAAATATACAAAGGAGATTTTTCCGCGCTGGAAAATATTAATTTGGAAATTAAAGATGGCGAATTCGTTTCGATCATTGGGGCCAGCGGCGCCGGAAAGTCATCCTTGTTGAAATTAATTTATGCTGAGGAAATGCCGACCAGCGGAACGGTTTATTTTGAAGAAATTCCCACTTCAAGCATAACGCGCCGCAAGTTACCGTTTTTCAGAAGAAGCATTGGCACTATTTTTCAGGATTTTAAGCTCCTCTACCGAAAAACCGCGTTCGAAAATGTGGCATTTGCTCTGGAAGTTTCTGGCGCGCCCCAAAGTGAAATAGATGAAAATGTTCCACAAATTCTGGAAATCGTCGGACTGGGAGGGAAGATGGACAAGTATCCATATCAACTGAGCGTGGGCGAACAGCAAAGAATATCATTAGCCCGAGCGCTTATCCATCGGCCTAAAGTGATCGTCGCGGATGAGCCGACTGGAAATTTAGATCCGGTTTCTTCTTGGGAGATTGTAAAGCTGTTGCTTAAGATAAATGAACTCGGAACGACCGTTATTCTGGCCAGTCATGATAAATACGTCATCGATAAGGCCGGACGACGCGTGATTGTCATGGAAGACGGAAAGATTACTGATGATTCGGAAAAAGGCAAATATAAACTCGCTTAATTATATAAGCTATGTTTCTCACAATTTCACGGACATTTAGAGCGGCCTTAAAAAGCTTTATTCGAAACACCTGGCTAAGCGTCGGCACCATTGGAATTTTAATGCTTTCCCTGTATGTTGTCGGGATTTTAGTTTTGATAACTTTTGCTTCAAATTCCATTTTGCAAAATATTCAGCAAAAGGCTAGTATCAGCATTTATTTTAAATCTGATATTTCAGAAAATTCCATCAACAAAGTAAAAAGCGATCTGGAGGCAAATCTAGATATCCAATCAGTTGAATATGTTTCAAAAGAGAAGGCGCTGGAAGATTTCAAGCGTAACAATGCCAGCGAGCAAATAATTCTAGATTCACTTCAAGAAATCGGCGATAACCCACTGCTTTCCTCTCTTATTATTCGAGCGAAAGATCCGAATCTTTACCAAAAGATATTTGACGATGTCAATCAAGCCGGTTTTAAGGATGAACTTAGCCGGATCAATTACGGAAAAAATAAAGATGTCATAAACAAGTTAAATACACTGATTACTTCAGTCAAAAAAATCGGGTTCGTTTTGGAAATTTTGCTTTTATGTATTTCAACTTTGATAATATACAACGCGGTTAGGCTTTCGATACATAGCCGGCGCCAGGAAATCGAAATAATGCGCTTGGTGGGCGCGTCTAACATTTTTATCAGGCTGCCGTTTGTTTTTGAAGGCATACTTTATGGAACCGTTGCCTCCGCGGTTTCCATGCTGTTTTTGTTTCTGACGGTTAAGTCGGTTTCTTCATATGTACTGGCGGTCGCTCCAACAACCAACGTGACACTGTTCTATTTCGCCAGTTTTTGGAAACTTTTCGCGCTTCAATTTTTCGGCGGAATTTTGATCGGAGTGGCCAGCAGTTTGATTTCAATGCGAAAATATTTGCGGATTTGATTTATAAAGCTCTATCGAAAATTTGAAAACACCCGCAAAAGGGTGTTTTTTTGTCGGAGAGAAAGGATTTCTTGGTTGGAGAGGAGGGATTCGAACCCCCGCATGACGGGACCAGAACCCGTTGCCTTACCGCTTGGCTACTCTCCAATATTTTCTTATCCATCTTACATCAAACCGACCATAAAATCAACTCTGGCAATAAAAACAGGGGGTGTTTTACCTTAAAAATATATTGTATAATTAGCATGTGTTTTATATACCATAACAACAAGAGATAATCATAAAAATAAATAAATGGAAAATGAAATCATAAACAAGCTCGCCGAACACGATAAAAAGCTGGATGACATCTATAAGTCCATTGAAAAAATGCGTAAATATTTTCTATGGACCTTGATTGTGACAATTGCCATGATTGTTTTGCCGCTGATCGCGCTTGTTTTGATCATGCCCTGGTTCATCCGAATCATCACCTCGGCGTATAATATATAAGACAATCTTTGACTTTCGCCAAGCCATGGATTATACTGGCAAATAATCTGATTTTAAACTTATGCTTACCGATGAAGTTAAAATAAAAGTTCACGCTGGCAAAGGTGGCGACGGAGTCGTGGCTTTTAATAAGACCAAAATGAGCCTCGGACCGACTGGCGGAAAGGGAGGCAACGGAGGGAATGTTTATTTCCAAGGCGTTTCTGATTTGACGGCGCTGAATCGATATAAACAAAAAAGAGATTATTACGCGGGTGACGGCAATAACGGCGCGCGCGATAAATCAACTGGTCATGATGGAAAAGATATTGTTTTAAGCGTTCCAATCGGATCGGTGTTGAAAAATTTAAAAACTGACGAGACTGTTGAGATTACCCAAGTCGGACAAAAAATTATTGTGGCCCGGGGAGGACGTGGCGGACAAGGAAATTTTTATTTTCGGTCGCCGACCAACACCAGCCCGCAGGAGTTCGAGGCGGGCCGGCCCGGACAGGAGTTTGAATTTTTTGTCGAACTGCTTCTTATTGCGAAAGTTGGACTGATTGGATTGCCAAATGCCGGCAAATCGAGCCTTCTTAATGAATTGACCAAGGCTGAAGCCAAGGTGGGAAACTACGAATTTACCACGCTTGAACCTAATTTAGGATCGCTTGGCGGAGTGATAATCGCGGATATACCGGGGCTTATTGAAGGTGCTTCGGGTGGAAAGGGTCTGGGCGTTAAGTTTTTAAAACATATTCAGCGAACAAGCGTTTTATTTCATTGTTTAAGTTCAGAATCAGCCGACAATTTGAGAGACTACCAAATAATTCGAAAGGAGCTGGAAAAATATAATCCGTCGCTCACGCAAAAACAGGAACAAATTCTTTTGACAAAAATTGACTTACTTTCCGACACTGAGCTAGTCAAACGTATTGCTGATTTAAAAAAGGGGGGGCTTGAAGTCTTTCCTGTTTCGATACATGATTGGGAAGCGCTAGAAGGTCTAAAACAGAGGATATTCAAGCAGATTTAGGTTTTTTTGCCAAATTTTTTTTGCATGTTATAATTAAAACATGGAAAACAACAACAATAACAAGGAAATTGCGGTGATTGAAGAAAAAACCGTGGATAAATTTACCAACTTTCTTGGCAGCTGGAAATTTATCGTCTTTCAGACCATTATTTTTACCTTCTGGATAATATTAAATTTGGCTGCTTTCGCGTGGCGCTGGGATCCATATCCTTTCATACTTCTGAATCTGGTGGTTGGCTTCCAAGCCGCTTACGCGGCTCCCATAATTTTGATGAGTGATAACCGGGCGGCTGAAAGAGACCGAAAAAAGACCACACTTGATCTAGCGACTGATCGGAAAGCCGAACGAGAAATAGAGCAGATTCAGACCCATCTCAAAAAGATCGATAAGGAAAAACTGGATAAAATTTTAGAAATTTTGACTGCTAGTAAAAGGGAATAATATGGCTGAATTACTCGCAAAAAATCTGGTTTTATTCGTAATATTATCCGCCCTCTGGACTATTCCCTGGAAGGGTTGGGCGCTTTGGCGATCGGCGCGGCGCGGCGATCGTGGCTGGTTTGTTCTGCTCCTAATCATCAATACCTTGGCAATAATTGAAATCTTATATATTTTTATTTTTTCGAAGGAGAAAGGCGAAGTCAAAGAGCAATTTTAAGTAAAAATTTAGAGAAAACAGGATGTACTGGATCTATCTAATAATTTTTATAATTGCGGTTCTTTCGCCGGACATAATCAGAGGGAGTCTTTATTTTTTGTCGGAAAAAAGGGCAGAGGAGCTGCTCATTTTTTTTCTTGGAGTAACCGGATTTTTTTTGTTTTTTTCGAAAGATCGCCAGCTTTTTCTCCAAAAAATTGAAAAAAAACGCGATAAAAAAAAGATCGACCAAACGATAAAAGATTTAGTTGAGTCCTATAGCTATATCGGGGAGGTTAACCGAAAAATGGATATTCTGATGAGTATCTCACTGGGTCTCACGGAAAAGTCAAATTTAAGTAAAAATAAACAAACCGAAATCTATCGCGCCATAATTGAAGCGGCAAAATTTTTGATGAAGGCGGATTGCGCTCAGTTGAAATTCATAAACGCAGAAAATGATGTGCTGGAAAAAGAAATTAAAATAGACAACTGTTCATGCGCGATAAAAACTGAAAATATAATAAAGATGAAAAGCTCGGGCAACGCAGAACAATTTGAAAAATTTTTAGTAACAACGTCTCATCATAAAATAAAAAATGTTATGTGCTATCTGATCGTTGGAGATTATGAAGAGCAAGGCGACAAGACGATTGAAATGCTAAAAGTCTTGGCATCACAAGCTTTATTCGTGTTTTCTTACGCCGGTCGTATATCCGATTAATTGAATAACTAAAAATTTTTGAAGACTTGAAATTGGTTATTTGACAATTTCAAATCCCTTTTTCTTCCAGGCATCTAGGCCGTCAGAAAGCGCCAATACGCCGAAAAATCCAAGATCATATAGCTTAACCGCTCCCTTAAAGGCCCAGAGTCCGTCATTATCGTATAAAACAATTTTTCTTCCCGGCAATATTTTGCCGCTTTCGCTTTCCAAATTATCCAAGAAAATATTCGTGGCATTTTTCAGGTGTCCTTCGTTGAATTGGCCGCTTTTACGGAGATCAATTATGAATAAATTTTGATCGGAATTTATAAGTTTTTTCAAATCATCGCTCTTAATGTAAGTTACTTTAGCCTGATCAGTAAACAATGTTGGGTCTCCTTCGGAAACAGTTGGATTGTAAGCTTTTTTCCACGCGACTATGCCGCCGGTCAAATAAAAATATTTTTCAATTCCATTTTTTTGAAATATGTCTGACAGCGATCCGAGTTCTTCGCTTGAAAGTCCGGAAGAAATAATGACATAAGTTTTGTTTTTTTCCATCGAACTGATTGCCGCTGATAAAGACGAGGCGGGTATATTTTTTGAGTTTTGAATATGCTCTTTGGCAAATTCTTCTGAGCTTCTTATGTCGAGCAATATAAAATTGTTGTTGCCCAGCATCATTTTAAATAGTTCGGAACTTTCAATCCCTTTTTTACTTGCGATATTTTCAGGAACCGTTTCTGTTTTTTCAATCGCCACCTGTTTTTCCTTCGCTCCGGACCGCAAAAGGATCAGGCCAGTAACCGCGGCAATGAGGATAAATCCGATCGTAACCACGAAAACACTTTGATCTTTTTTCATTGTTTTGTTTATTAATTTATTTCAAAACGCTGCCCACGAAATCTGGGTAGCCATTGATAAATTCTCCGATTTTTACGCTCGCTTTTCCTTCCAGTTGGACTTCGTTCAAAAGGACGACGCCTTTGCCGGTCTGAACACCGATATCTTCGCCTAGTTGAAATATTTCTCCCGCGTGATATTTTGTTTTCGGACTGGTTTTCAGCAGAGATATTTTATTCAGTTTAATTCTTTTTAGCGAATCATCTTTTTCCCAAAACCCAAAAATTCCCGGCCATGGCGTGAAGGCCCGGTACCGGTTATATATCGATTCCGCGTCATCTGACCACACTAATTTTCCGTCGGATTTTTCGATCAGCTGGCAAATTGTCGCTTTCGCATCATCTTGTTCTCTTGGGGTTATTTTGCGTTCTGCCCAGAGTGGCAAAGTCTCCGCCAGCAGTTCAGAGGCAGCTAGCGCCATTTTTTTGGAAAGTTCCACGGCATTTTCATCCTTTTCTATCGCAACTGTTTTTTGGCTAAGAATTTTTCCGGTATCGATTTTCTCGTCCATGAGAATTATGGTCACTCCTGTTTCTGTTTCTCCGTTAAGAATCGCGTTTTGAATGGGGGAGGGACCTCGATATTTAGGCAAAAGAGAAGTATGGATGTTCAGCGAACCAAAACCCGGCATGTCCAAAATTGATTTGGGGATTATTTTCCCGTAAGCCGCCAAAATTATCAAGTCCGGTTTTTGATCCTCAATTTCTTTCTTGGCCGCCGCATCCAGTTTTTCCGGCTGATAAATTTTAATTTTGTTTTTTTCGCAAAAATTTTTTACCGCTGAAGTTTTTAAATCCTGATCACGGCCGGCTTTTCGATCCGGCTGAGTATAGGCAGAAACTATATTGTATCCGTTCGTGACCAAGGACTCCAAAAGTTCCGCGGCGAATTCCGAGGTTCCCAGAAAAATCGTCCGCAATTTTACAGCGCTTTTTTCCATTGTATTTTTTCGTTATCTTTTGATTTTTTAATTTTTGCCATTCTTTTTATAAAAGGAATTCCTTCCAAATGGTCAATTTCGTGCTGTAAAATTCGAGAAAGCATTCCATCCGCTTTAATAACCAGTTTATCTCCGTTTCTATCCTGCGCTTTTACGCTAACTCGTTTGTGCCGCTTTATCGGAAGGAAAACTCCTGGGAAAGAAAGGCAGCCTTCTTCTCCAGTCACTTTTTTCCAGGATTTTGAACTGACCTTCGGATTTATCAGAATATGGGTTTTCCCTTCAAAGCTAATGACGCAAAGGCGCAGTGATTTTCCGACTTGGGGCGCCGCCAGACCCAGGCCGTCGCTGCTTTTCATAGTTTCCAGCATATTCAAAATCAGCTCTTGAATTTCCTGGCTTTTCGGATCTTTTATTTTCTTCGCTTTTTTCAGCAGGATTGAATCGGGATATATGGATATTGGTAAAATCGCCATTGTTTTAAATAATTGAGATCGGATCAATATCCACTGACCATCCAACAGGCAAATTGCCTAAAAGCTTTCTAATTTCCGGGTCAATTTGTTGATCCATTTTTGTGAATTTGATTAGTATCTGCTTTCGAAAAGATCCGCGAATTTTTGAGAGCAAGGGGACTCGCGGTTCATATATTTTTACAAATCGGTTTCCTTTTTCCATAAGCATTTGAAAAATTTTTTGTGCTTCCGTCTCTGTTTTTTTTAGGCTGGGATCCTGGAAAATCAGTTTTATAAATTTTCCGAAAGGAGGCATCTGCAGCTCATTTCTTTCCCTGATTTCTTTTTCGTATAAAGCATGAAAATCTCTTTCGGCCGCGGCTTTTATTATAAATTGCTCCGGGTTAAAAGTTTGAATGATAACGTTTCCTCGAAATTTCGCGCCTGGTCTTCCGGAACGGCCGGAAGCCTGAACGATATTTTGATATGCTCGGATATTGGCGCGGAAATCTGGAATCGAAAGCATGTTATCCGCATCAATAATACCAACGAGAGACAAGCTTGGCAAATCCCAGCCCTTGGAAATCATCTGAGTTCCGATCAGAATGTCGGCTTTTCCTTCGGAAAAATCTTTGTAAATTTTTTCCCGCGCGCCGGCGTTTTTCATTGTTTGCCCGTCGGCGCGGATAATCCTGGCTTCCGGGAAGAAACGGGAAATTTCCCGCTCAACTTTTTGCGTACCTACTCCAATATTGGAAAAATTCAAGCCCTTGCATTTGGGGCATTGAGGCGTAATTGATGTTTTATATGAACAGTGCGGACAGCGGTAAAATCCGCTGGTTTCATAAATCAATGAACGGTCGCACTTAGGACAGGCCAGGACATTTTTGCAGTTTAAACAGATCGAAAAGTTACTCATTCCTTGGCGATTAACAAAAATGATTATTTGAAGCTTGTTTTTCAGCGCGTAGGTTATTTCCGACTGAAGTTTTTTAGAAACTGAGGAAAAATTTTTTGTCCAGCGTTCTTTTCGCATATCAACAACTGTTACTTCCGGACGCGAAAATTGCCATTTTCCCGGCAAAGAAAGATCTGGCAATTCGAGGAGATGCAAAGACTTATTTATCGCGCGGTAAAAATTTTCAATGCTTGGAGTGGCTGAACCGAAAATGATCCGGGTCTGATGCAAAGCGGCTAATTTTTCGGCAGCGACGCGGGCATCGTAGCGAGGATTCATGTCCCACTGTTTAAAAGAAATGTCCTGCTCCTCGTCAACAATTATCAATTTGAGTTTTTTGAAGGGAGCAAAAACCGCCATACGCGAACCGATTATTATCTGTGCTTCTCCGGATTTAATTTTGCTCCAGTTGGCATAAAATTTTCCTTTTGAAATACCGCTGTTGAGAATCGCAATCTCGTTTTTTCTGAAATATGACCCATATCGTTCTATTGCCTGAGACGTAAGGGTCAGTTCCGGAAGCAAAATCAGAAATTGAGAATCCTTTTCTTTTTTCAGAAGCTTCAGTATTGCGCGGATATAAACCTCTGTTTTTCCTGATCCGGACGGGCCGAATAAATAGTAGCCCGAGTCCTGGCTCTTTTTTGGTTTCGCGGAAATTATCTGGTCAACGGCTTTTTGCTGCTCGACGGTCAGAATAATTGTCTTATCATTTTTTGGCGCGAAATTGCCGATTGCCGGTTTTGAACTCCTTGCCGTCACCCTTTTTGGCACAAAATTTTTAAGGACGATGCCCAGCGGAGAAATAAAATATTCTGAAATAAATCCGGCTAATTCAAGTTGTTTCGCGTTCAAAAAATTTTCTTCGAGGACGCTGTTAATTTTTTTGAGTTCAATGTTTCCAACGCGAAGAAAATCGGGACGGTTTCCAATGACAACTCCCTCGACCAGTCTTTTAAACAGCGGCACAAGAACTAGGGTGCCGGGTTTAATTTTTTTTTCCGCTAAATAGGAAAATGACTGACCTCGAGAAAGGGGAATTTTGGTCAACGGAACGATATCGAGGATTATTTTTTGCTTATTTTTCACAATCTAAGAATAGCACTATTTTCTTCTAAAACAAACGCGCAAATATTGCAATTACGCCGATTTTAGGCTAATCTTTGATCATGAAGCGAAAAATATTCATCAGCGTCAACATAAAGGAAAGAGACAGGAAGAGGCTCTTAAGAGCAGTCGAGATTTGGCATGATCTTCCTGTAAAATGGACAAAGGAACAAAATTTTCACTTGACGATCGCTTTTTTAGGACATATTAGCGATGATTCACTCGGAGAAATTTGCGAAAAAGTCCGTGATACGGTGAAAGATATTAATGTTTTCGATTTAGAATTCAGCGAAATTTTGCTTAGTCCAAACAAAGAACAACCGCGATTGGTTTGGCTGGTAGGTAAAATTAGCGAAGAATTGAGAATTCTCCAAGAAAATATTGAAAGAAGTCTGGGGATTTTCGTGGCTAACAAAAAAAATTTCCGCCCCCACATTACTCTTGGACGGATCCGAAAAAATAAGTGGGAGTCTCTCAAGGTAGCGCCGGAAGTTTTTTCAAAATTTTCCATGCTTGTTCCGGTTGAGTCAGTTGAGGTTATGGCCAGCGATTTTTCCAGTGGCGGACCGGAGTATGCGGTTATAGAATCGTGCCCATTGCAATAATTTATAATCACTACCATCCACCTGTATATGGAAGTGCTTGGCGTCAGAGTAGACAATTTAACGCGCGCGGAAATACTTGCCCAAGCAAGAAATTTTTTAAACGAAAAAAAATTTCACCAGATCGCAACAATCAACCCGGAATTTATTGTAACCGCCCAAAAAGACGCGAAATTAAAAAAAATTTTGAATAATTGTGATTTAAACGTGGCGGACGGCACGGGAATAAACTTTGCGTTTTGGAGAAGGGGAGAGCGTTTAAAATTCCGCCTGCCCGGCGCAGACCTGATGGATGAGATATTAAAACTCGCGCAAGAAAAAAATTTAAAAATATTTTTGGCCGCAAATAAAAATGGATTGAGCACGTGGGAAGAAACACGCGATGCAATTTTAAATAAATATCCGAAATTAATTATCAGCGGCGCGAATCTTAGTTGTCATTCCCGACTTGATCGGGAATCTAGTGAAGAAATTGCAAATCCCAAACTAGATTCCTTCGTTCGCGGGAATGACATACTTTTTTGCAATTTCGGCGCTCCAGACCAAGAAAAATTCCTAAATTCGCTTAAATCAGCGGGAAATGATAACATTAGGCTAGCTATGGGCGTCGGCGGGAGCTTTGACTATTTAACTGGTAAAATCAGCCGAGTACCCGTTTGGATGAGAAATTTAGGACTGGAATGGCTCGGGCGCCTTATAAAACAGCCCGGTAGAGCAAAAAGGATCTTGAACGCCGTTATAGTTTTTCCGATTAAAATAATTTTTATCAAATAATTTATTTGTCCCGGTGAACATGTCAGTTCAGAAAAAACGCTATGGGTATTACGAAAAAAACCTCAAACGAAGTAAAAAAAATTCGCGTTAGATTCGCGCCATCGCCGACAGGACAGCTGCATGTCGGGAGTCTTAGAACAGCACTATATAATTATCTTTTTGCCAAAAAAAATGGCGGTGATTTTATTTTGCGCCTTGAGGATACGGACCGAGCGCGCTTTGTTGAAGGATCTCTCGAAAACCTTCTTGAAGTTTTAAAATGGGCAAAAATACTACACAATGAAGGTCCGTTTACTGAAAAAACGCTACTAAGAAATGCCCCTGGAATGATGGCGGGCGAAGTTGCTAAATCAAATAAATACCAAGGTATCGTGGAAATCGGAAATCATGGCCCGTATATTCAATCGGAGCGCCTTGAACTGTATAAAAATTACGCTGATGAATTGGTTAAAAATGGCAAAGCTTATTATTGCTTCTGCGAACCAGAGCGGCTCGAAAAAATGAAGGAAGATCAGCGCGCTAAAAAACAGGCACCAATGTACGACCGCCATTGCCTAAAGAACATCAGCGCGGATGATGTAAATAAAAATTTGAAGAGTAATTGCCCATATGTCATTCGCTTGAAAGTTCCGGAAAATCAATTGATTGAGTTTGACGACATAATCCGCGGAAAAATAACAATAAATTCCAATACCATAGACGATCAAGTTTTGCTCAAATCGGACGGTTATCCGACTTACCATTTAGCCAATGTCGTGGATGATCACGAGATGTGCGTAAGCCACGTGATACGGGGTGATGAATGGCTTCCAAGCACGCCCAAACATATTCTGTTGTATGAAGCGTTTGGTTGGCAAAAGCCCGAATTTGCTCATCTTCCGCTCTTGCTAAATATCGACCGGTCCAAGCTTTCCAAAAGGCAGGGTGACGTGGCCGTGGAAGATTACGTTAAAAAAGGATATCTGAAAGAAGCCATTATAAACTTCATCGCGCTTTTAGGCTGGAATCCGGGCGAGGGAAACACGCAGGAAATTTTTTCTTTGGATGAGTTGATCGAAAAATTTGATTTAAAGAAAGTTCATAAGGCCGGAGCTGTTTTTGATTTGAAGAAGCTTGATTGGTTGAACTCGGAGTATATAAAAAATTTGCCGCTTGAAAAATTATACGAAAAATCGACTGAATTTTTCCAAGGAAAGGATTTTTACCAAATTGCTTCCGGAGAAAAAAAATCTGAAGATTATTTGAAAAAAGTTTTAACTATTGAGCAAGGGCGTTTGAATAATTTGTCCGAGGTAGGGGAGTATAGCAAGTTTTTTTTCCAAGATATTGATTATCCACCGGCGCTGCTCAAATGGAAGGCTATGTCGCTTGCTGACATAAAAAATTCACTGGAAAAATCGAAGATCGTGCTGGAAAAAATCGGTCAAAATGATTGGACTCGGGAAAACTTGGAAAAATCTTTGCTTGAAGCCGCGGGCAATAAGCGAGGTGATTTGCTATGGCCGCTTCGGGTCGCGCTTACAGGAGAACAGAAATCTCCAACACCCTTTGAAGTTTCATGGGTTTTGGGAAAAGACGAATCATTAAAACGGCTAAATTTTGCTTTAAATAAAGCCTCAGAGTTGAAATAATTCTATTTTTGTGCTATAATTACCCCACAAAATGGCTTTTTCTTATGGAAAAATCGAAAAACAAAAAATCGGCTCGGTGGACGCAAATCACATTGGTGGCAGCACTAATAATTCTTATTGCTTCTGTTTTACGCAATGCAAAACTGGTCGCAGGATCCGATTGTACGCTTTTGACCGGCGACGCTCATGATACATGCGATGAGCTTGAAAAAAAGGCTGCGGCCTACCAGGATCTGATCGACATCAAAAATAAGCAGCAGGCGACGCTGCAAAAACAAATGAACCTCATTGACCTGGAGCAATCCAAAAATCAGCAAGACCTAAGCGCCATCAATCTCAAAACGACTAATTTGTCTCAAAAAATAAAGGATCTGGAAGTTCAGATTTTAGGCAAAGAAACGCTCATAAAATACCAAAAGTCCGTTTTAGCCGGGCTCATGCAATCCTATTATGAAGATTACCAGGAAGGAGTTTTGAATATTGTTTTGATTAATAAAAATTTTTCCGATGTCTTGAACCAATCGGATTATTTGGAGCAAGCTAGCACCCGATTAAAAGATGTTCTTGCCACGATTGAAACCACGAAGTCCGGGTTGGAAGCGGAGCAAAATTCACTGGCGGAGGCAAAACGGGCAAGTGAAGAATTAAAAAATCAGTTGGAGGATAAAAAAGACACCTTGGCGTTAAACGAAAACCAAAAACAGTCGCTTTTGTCAAAGACTCAGGGCGAAGAGGCAAAATATCAAGATCTTTTGGCTAGAGTGGAAGAACAAAAGCGTGAACTTTTTAATTTTAGCGCGTCGGGCAACGCCGTGGATGTTTTGGCCAGTGTTAACAGCTATCCAAAGCCGGGCAAACAAAATTGGGCTTCCACCAGCTGGTATTTTTCGCAAAGAGATTCCCGCTGGGGAAATAAAACTATCGGCAACTCAAATTCACTGATGAAAGATTATGGTTGCGCGGTCGCGGCGCTTTCAATGGTGTTTAAATATTATGGAGCGAGTATTGATCCGGGCAAAATGGCCAAGCAACCGATATTTTATTACGATTTGATTCAATGGCCGGGCTCCTGGTCGCCGGACATAAGTCTAGCGTCATCAACGTCGCACTCGGGAGTGAGCTGGTCAGCCGTAGATGGTTATCTGAACAAGAAACAGCCGGTGATTGTATATATAAAAAAGTCCAACGGCAGGGGAGGCCATTATGTGGTTATCCAGGGAAAAGATTCAAAAGACTATATTGTGCATGATCCATACTTTGGCTCTAACTTATATCTAGGAACCTCCCGGGCCTTGATGGGAGCAATGAATCCGAAATCAGGAACTTCAGTCGATCAGGCTATTATATATAACTAGGATTATTCTAGAAGAAGCTAAATTATTGGGAAAGCATAGTGTCGCAAAAGGTATATTGTGCGACACTAATGAACTCTCTTCAGCGTCTAAAATCAACTCACCCCCTTTCTCAAGGGGGCTTTTAAATATATCGAGGATTATATTTTTTTATGAACGCCAGCGGCTCTTTCCAGTATTTTAAATTTTTTATATCTTCTTCCTTATTGTAATATCCCGGTAAAACTTTTGACTGATATGGTCCGGAATAAATCGCAAAGTGCAAATGCTCCTGCTCCCAGATGCCGTTGGATTCGGTCATTGATTTGCCGGCCGTCCCAAGCAACTCCCCTATTTTCACCGGGTCCCCTTTTTTTACATAGCGTTTTCCCAGATGCCCATAAAGCGAATAGAAAATTTTTTTATTTTTAATATTCTTGTGAGCCACAATGACTATGCCACCCCAATTTCTTTTTAATTTTTTTCCATCCGGAGCAAATTCTCCCGGATGCAATTTGGAATAAACAACTACTCCCCGTCCAATCGAAAAAATTTCCGTTCCGACAGGAGCGTCGATGTCTATCCCAAGATGAATTCCCCAAAATCTTTTGTCAAAAATGCCCCGCGTCTGAAAAGCGGAGAGAATTTTTCCACATTCCTTCAGCGGGAGTGAAAGATTCGGCGTGTTTCTGTATGCCATGACGTGAGTCGCTCGCTTGTTATTTTAAAGTTTTTTTGCTTTCATAATCTTTGATTGCGGCTTGCAAAGCTTCATCAGCAAGATTGGAACAGTGCATTTTTATCGGCGGCAATCCCTCCAAATGTTCAGCAACATCATCACGGCTGATCTTCTGAGCTTCCGCTATACTTCTTCCTTTGGCCAGATCGGTTATCATGGAAGATGTCGCGATTGCCGAAGCACAACCAAGCGTTTCAAATTTTATATCCTGAATAAATTCACATCCGTGTTTGTTTTTCTCTACTTTAATATAAATTTTCATCAGATCTCCGCAAACCGGATTGCCGACCATCCCGATGCCGGATGGATTTTTCATCACCCCTTGATTATGCGGATGCGTAAAGTGCTCCAAAACTTTTTTTGAATATTGCATATTTTTTTAGCGTTTTTTAGAATAAAAATCGTTAAGCACGTGTCCGGAAATTTTCCGCAACCGTTCAATCACTGATTTCAGCTTATTTACGGCCACATTTACATCTTTTTCCGTAACATATTTTCCCAAAGTCATTCGAAGTGATCCATGAGCTTCTTCCGCCCTGAGCCCGATGGAAAGCAAGACATGTGAAGGGGTGAGCGCCCCAGAAGAGCAAGCGGAGCCAGTGGAACAAGCAATTCCTTCCATATCCATGGAAAGGATCAATCCCTCCCCTTCAATATCGCGAAAGCTGAAATTTGCGTTGTTCGGCGAGCGTCTTATTTTTGAACCATTGAGTTTCACGTTTGGAATTTCTTTCAGTACCCGGTGAATAAGCAGGTCTCTCATTTTTTTTATTCTTGGCGTTTCGCGCTTCGCGTTTTTTGTGACAAGTTCAAGAGCCTTACCAAAACCTACTATTCCCGGAACATTATGTGTTCCTGCCCGCATCTTGTATTCTTGATCTCCGCCATGCTTCACTTGCCGTATCGTTGTTCCCTTTCTGATGTAGAGCATTCCCACTCCTTTTGGACCATAAATCTTATGCGCCGACATTGAGAGCAAATCAACCTCGAGTTTATTTACATCGCAGGTGAAATAATTTATGGCTTGGGTCGCGTCCGTATGAAAAACTATCTTAAACTTATCTTTTTCCGCGCCTCGATTTGAATTTATTTGTTTCAGCATCTTGCCTATTTCAGCAATCGGCTGGACTGTTCCAATTTCATTATTTACATACATGACCGAAACCAAAATTGTATTCGGCCGAATTGCGCGCTTTATGTCGGCCATTTTTATGATGCCGTCTTTCCCTGGCCGGACGTAAGTCACTTCAGCCAATCCGTCTTTTTCAACCGATTTACAGGCATGCAGAACACAATGATGCTCAAAAGAAGTTGTAATGATATGAGGCTTTTTATCTTTATTTATCGGATCAGAATGGAAAGATTTTACGACTCCTTTGACTGCCAAATTATTGGCTTCGGTGGCGCCGCTGGTGAAAATTATTTCATTTGGAGTCGTTTTAAAAAATTTAGCCGCTCTTTCCCTGGCTTTGTCCACGCCCGCTAACGCCTCTTGCCCGAAGCTGTGAATGGACATGGCATTGCCGAATTTTTGGCTGAAATATGGAAACATCTCCCGTAAAACTTCCTTGTCGACCGGAGTGGTCGCCGCGTAGTCTAAATAGATTCTCTTCATTATAATTAAAATTAAATTGATTACCGCACTAAGTCGCTTAGTTTTATCGCGTAAAGCGTCTTTTTGATCTGCGCCCCGACTTTGGTCCAAACAAAATTGGAAGAGCATTCCTTTTCCAGGGCGCAAAATTTACCGACGCATTTCATCGGAGAGATTGGACCGTCTAAAACTTCCACAATTTCCCCGACCCTGATATTCTTTGGATTTTTTCCCAAAACATAGCCGCCGCTTTTTCCCTTATGGCTTTTGACTAAATTATTTTTCCGCAGTTCTCCAATCAACCGTTCCAAATATTTGGAAGATATTTTTTCCTCTTTGGAAATGTCCTTAACTGTTTTTTGAGACGGAAAATCGCTGGCCAGATTGGCCATAGCTTTTAATCCATATTCCGCTCTCGTGGAAAATTTCATTGTTTGTCATTCCCGCGCAGGCGGGAATCCAGTCAACTAATTAATATAAGTGTAAATGCCATATCTTTATCCGCCCTTATCGAATGCAAAGCGTTATTTTTCATGGAAATCATCACTCCTGGCTTCATTTCTATTTTTTCACCTTCCAAAATAAAAATTCCCTCACCTTCCAAGACATACACAATCCCCTCTTTGGTGGAAGTGTGTTCGGAAATCGAGGTATTTTCGGCCATGCAAAAAAGCGTCACGTCAATTTTTTCCGTTTTTAAAATCTCTTTGCTTACAATTCCTTTTTTTGGATATTCAATTAAATCTTTAATATTTTCCGTGTTCATCAGGGCTAAAATATAATTTTCGCGTGCATATCATTTCTCGGCATATGCAATAAAATGATATGTTTTTATGGTAATCAGATGTTTCACTTATATTCCTACCTTTTTAGTATGTATTTAAATTATATAAAAAGCTACTTTTTATGTCAAGCTGGATACAAAACACCAAATACTATATACTTGATGCATATGAGAATATCCTACTCTGCGCTGGAAACCTTCCAGCAATGTCCGCTTAAATACAAATTTCAGGAAATTGACCACATAAAAGTTCCTAAATCCAAGGAAGCGGTTTTTGGATCCACGATCCACTCAACGATGAAATTTATCCACACACCAGGAATCCTCTCCCCCACTCTTGATCAGGCTATGGAGCATTTTTCAAATTCTTGGAATCCAGCCGTGTTTGAAAGCGAAGACGAAGAGCGCGCCGCTTTTTCTCAAGGAATAAAAATGATCCAAGAATATTATCAGAAAAATAATCCGGCTAATTTCAATATCATTGACCTGGAAACGCGATTTCAAATCGAGATCGGCCTGGACGAAAACAAACATATAGTTTCTGGAATTATTGACCGTATCGATAAAACTGAGGACGGTTATGAAATTATTGACTACAAAACTACCAAAAAAATGCCTTCCCAGGAAAAAGTGGACAACGATCTCCAGCTTTCAGTATATTTAAACGCTTTTTTATCTCGTTATCCAAAGGAAATTGAGAATCTAAATAAAATAAAAGTCAGCTTATATTATCTGAAGCACGGCGTGAAATTGAGCTCCACGCGCACCGCCGAACATTTGGAGGAAAGCAAACAATTATTTTTGGACACGATAAAAATAATTGAAACGGGAAAATTTGAGCCAGTGGTTTCCCCGCTTTGTGACTGGTGCGGATACCAAAACCGCTGTCCAATGTGGAAGCATAAATTTAAGGAACTGCGAAAAATTGATACGACAGAAATAAATTCTGCAATAAAAGAATATATTGAACTTAAATCGGCCGTAAATATAACCAAGGATCGGCTGGCCAAACTGCAGGAGAATATCGTTCAGTATATGACCCAGGAGGGCGTGGATCGGGTTTTTGGAGAAGAAGGAATAATCGCCCAGACGCTCCGGAAAACTTATAAATATGACGCAAAAAAGCTTCGCGAAATTTTGGAGCCGCTCGATAAATGGGAAGACGTTTTGAAAGTGGACGGCATCGCGCTTCGGAATATTTTGGGCGTCTTGCCATTAGAAACAAGGAAGGAAGCGGAAAAAGCGAAAGTTGTCGATAAGGAAACAAAAAGCCTGAGCATAAAAAAGAAATAGATCTTCTTATCTTCTCCTTCTCACTTTTTACTTTTTCCTTCTCACTTTTTACTTTATTATTGTCCCTTGGAATTTTTTTCCTTCCAGATAATCTTGGAATTTTTTTAGTTTATGCTCACCGAGAATGGCCACTTCCAGTTATTAAAAATTATTTAAGACAGCCCTCTTGATAGTTCTTGGCTTTGGCGTCTTCCACTGAAGCAAAACAAACAAGATTTTCCGGTTTTATTTGTCTAGCACATCGGGATGTCGGCAGATGGTATTTGTTAGAGTTCTTGCTGCCAACAAAAGCGCAACTGGTCCCACCAACTGCGGGATTTTTACCTGGTGTATCGGAACCGGATGGGTCAATTTCGGCTTCCTGGGTTGTTTTTTGACCTCCAAAGGCATTTCCCTGAACCACCTCAGAGCTCAAATTTTGCGTTTGAATCGGTTTTTCAATGACAATGGGGCTATTTAACGCTGTTTTTCCCTTTAAATACCCACCTTCAAAGGCAACCGACGCAATAAGAATAAGCCCGGCGCCTAAAACAACGCGGAATTCATTTTCCGTAAAAATTTTTTTCATTTTCTCCCGTAAAATAGTCATCATTGACAAGTATAACACATTTTGCTACCATTATCCTTACCAACCGGATTTTACGGTAATTTGCGTAAATTTTAATTTTAAATTGTCATTTTGCGTTTTGCATTTTGATTTTTAGTCTAATTTTATGGCACATCGAAAAGCTGGCGGATCCACTCAACTTGGGCGTGATTCCATTTCTAAGCGACTAGGCATAAAGATCTTTGGCAACCAAAAAGTACAGGTTGGCCAAATTATTGTACGCCAACGCGGAACAAAATTTCGGATCGGAAAAAATGTCAGACGCGGAGCGGATGACACTTTGTTTGCCTTGAAGAATGGATTGGTGAAATTTACCACCAAAAAAATTCGTCTTTTCACCGGCAAGCTAGTTCCCCGAAAATTCGTTTCGGTTGAAGAAAAGAACAAGCAAGCAGAATAAAAAAATCTCGGTCAATTTGAAAAAACGACCTGGAATATCCAGGTCGTTTTTATAACATCAGGCAATCTTCAAACTATACGGGATAATTTTTAAATATCGGCGATTTGTATTCCTGACTAGCTTTTGTTTTTAGCAATCGCGGCTTTTACGAACTCAAAGAATAATGCGTGCGCGTTTATCGGATCGGATTTTAATTCCGGATGAAATTGGGTCGCAAGGAAAAATGGATGGTCTTTTTTAGGAAGCTCTGTTATCTCCATGAGTTTTCCGCTTGGTGATTTTCCGGAAAAAACTAACCCGCCTTTTTCCAGAGACTTTATGTAATCAGGGTTCACTTCCCACCGGTGTCGATGCCGCTCGAAAATTTTGCTTTTACCGTACGCAGCATATGCGGTTGTTCCTTTTTTCAGCACGGCGGGATACGCGCCGAGCCGCATTGAAGCTCCGTAATTTCGGTCTTCAAGATTTTTCTTCTGTTCCGGCATAATGTCGATAACCGGATTTTTCGTGTTGCGGTCGATTTCTGTCGTATTGGCGTCCTTAAGATTCAGGACATTTCGGGCAAATTCAATGACTGCCAGCTGCATGCCGTAGCAAAGACCGAAAAACGGTATCTTATTTTCGCGCAAAAACTCGATCGTTTTTATTTTTCCTTCAATCCCGCGCGATCCAAAACCGCCGGGCACCAGGATTCCGCCGTAATTTTTCAAATCCTCAAGTTTTTCGGGGTTTTTTTCAAATTGCTCGCTGTTGATCCAATCGATATCAGCCTTTACCTTATTTTTATACGCCGCATGTTTGATTGCCTCAATGACGCTGATGTAGGCGTCCGAAAGGACAAAATCTCCCGTGCCGAAATATTTTCCGACTATTCCGATCTTTACTCGTCCGGAAGGATTTTTAATCAAATTATTCAGCCCGTACCATTTTTTCAGATCGGTTTTTTTGTATTTTAATCCGAGTTTTTTCAGAATCAACCGGCTTAGATCATCGCGCTCGAAGTTTATCGGCACTTCATAGATTGATTCTACGTCAGGAGCGGAAATAATGTATCTTTCCGGAATGTTACAGAACATCGCCAGTTTTTCTTTTCTTTTTTGGTCCAAAAATGTTTCGCTTCGCGCAATTATGAAGTCGGGCTGAATTCCGACGCCGTTCAGCGCCCGGACTGCGTATTGAGTCGGCTTGGTCTTCATTTCACCGACTTTTGACGGAATTGGCAGAAAGCTTACCATCACTACCAGAACGTCATCCGGATATTTTATTTTCATCATTCTGGCCGCTTCCAAAAAAAGTATATTCTGATATTCTCCAACCGTTCCTCCAATCTCAATCAGGGTAATATCCGATTTGGCCAATGTCGAAGCCTTCTTGATGCGGTCAATGACCTCTAATGGTATGTGCGGGACAACTTCCACGCATCTTCCTTCGTATTTCAAATTTCTTTCTTTATGAATCACTCTTTCATAAACGCTGCCGGTGGTCATGTAGTTTTCGGCGGGAAGGGTTATATTCATAAAGCGTTCATAGTTTCCCATATCCTGGTCGGTTTCCAGTCCCGAATCAAGAACAAAAACTTCTCCATGCTCCGTTGGATTCATAGTTCCCGCGTCAACATTGATGTAAGGATCGATTTTCAGAGCGGTGATGTTGAAACCGCGAGCTTTGAGAATCGCGCCAATCGATGAAGTGGTTATCCCCTTTCCGACTCCGCTCATTACCCCCCCGACAATAAATATGTATTTTCTTTTTTTCATGCCGGTGTGATTTAAAAATTAAGAGAAAAAGCCGCTCCCCCGCGACTTTTGAAAATTAAGATTTCGAATGGACAAAGCTACTCTTCCTCAATGATCACGCTTATGATTGACTCAATTCCGTGGTCCAGCTTTACGCCGACCTCAAACTCCCCAACTTCCCGAATTGGCGTTTCTATGGTCAATGCTTTTGCCGGGACTATTATTTTTTCCTTGGCCAGCTCCTTGACCAGATCTTTGGCGGTGATTGAACCGAATAATTTTCCGCCTTTGTTTTTCGCTTTGATTACGATGGCCTTCCCCTGCAATTGATCAGCCAGCGCCTGAGTTTTTTCTAATTCACTTTTTTCCTTGGCGGCTTCCTTCTTTTTGAATTTATCAATTTTTTGCAGTCCCGCATCCGTAGCGATTTCCGCGAATTTTTTTGGCAACAAAAAATTTCTGGCGTATCCGTCGCTTACTTCCTTTATGTCCCATTTCTGGCCAATATTTTTTACGTCTTCAAGTAGTATAATTTTCATACAATTATTATAGCAAAGATTGTGGCGGAATTGAAACACTATTTGATCTTTTCCTTTATGACTTCCAGCGCCTTGTCAAGCTGCGGATCCCGGTCATTATTAAAGTCATCTAATGATAAATTAACATCGATGTCGGGATTTATGCCTTTTTCCATTATATAGTCGCCGTTGGGTGTCAGCCACTTGGCAACAGTTACTTTCATGCTCGAATTTCCTGGCAAATTCACCAATTCCTGAACCGATCCTTTGCCGAAAGATTTCCTTCCAATAAGCGTCACCTGCCGATCATCTCGGAGCGCTCCAGCTAAAATTTCAGACGCACTTGCCGATCCTTCATTGATCAAAACAACAATCGGTAGGGAGCTCAAGCGGTCACCGCCGTTGGTATAAAGGCTTTCACGCTTACCAGCACTGTCTTCTTCCATAACCACTACGGCGCCTTTCGGTATTAGGCGGCTGGCGATATCCACTGACTTGTCCAAAAAACCTCCGGGGTTGTTGCGCAAGTCTAAAATTATTCCGCGAGAGCCTTCTGCAGTTATTTTGTTCATCGCTAGATCGAATTCCTGCGCGGTCTCTTCCCCGAACTTGATCAGTTTCACATAGGCAATTCCCGAATCCTTAAATTCCAATTTTAAGCTTTTAATTTCAATCGTGCCACGGGTGATAGAAATTTCCCGCGCTTCTTGTTCCCCTTCGCGCAAAATTGTCAATTTTATCTCCGTGCCCTTTTTACCGCGGATCAGGTCAACTGCTTCATCAATAGTCATGTCAGTCGTTATTTTTCCGTCAATCTTGAAAATTCGATCACCGGATCGCAATCCAGCCTTTTGCGCCGGCGAATCTTCCAGGGGCGCGATAACAGTCAGGACATCGTTTTTCATGCCAAGTTCCGCGCCGATTCCCTCGAAACTCCCCCCCAGATCCTCCGAAAATGATTTAGTTTCTTTGGGATCAAAAAATGTGGTGTAAGGATCTCCCGTGGCGCGCACCATTCCTTTGATCGCTCCGTACACCAATTGCTGCGCGTCCAGTGATGATTTGTTTACGTATTTTTCCTTTAGCAAATCCCAGGCCCGCCAGAAAAGAGAAAAATCAACTGAATTTTCTCCGCCGGAACTTTTGTTTTCCAAAAGCGTTTCGGTCAGTGGAAAATTTTTGTCATCCGGAGTTGCTTGTGCTTTTTTTCCACGGTTAAACCCAAGCCAAAAACTTCCAGCTAACGCGAAAATTACAACAAAAAAAAGGAGGTATTTTTTGAAAAGTTTTTTATTTCTCTTCAGATTTTCCTCTTCGACTGCCCGTTGTTCATCGTTGTTTAATTGTTCCTCGTTCATTTAATTATGCTTCGGCAGCGGTTTACCGTAATATTTTATAAAGTATTTTATGGCGCTTTGGATATGCACCCAAGTCAGACGGTTAAACATCAGCGACGCCAAAACGTTTTTTCCAGCCGATCCGCGGCCATGGTAATGGTACATTTGAGGTTCGGGGAAATAAATAACTTTATAACCGTTCTCCCAGAACCGGCGGCACCAGTCGGTATCTTCCAGATACATGCGAAATCGAGAATCCATAAGTCCGACTTTTTCGATCGCCCGGCGCGATGTTATTAGCGCCGAACCCATTATCCAATCGACTTCCTTGCGGTTTTGGTGGTCGAAATTCTTCATGAGAAAATTGTCCAAATGTTTTTTCGCAAAACCCATGTGCCCGAGAAAAGTCCGTCGATACAAGATGGTCAGCGGAGTGTAGAATTTGAAGCAGGAATATTGGAGCGTTTCGTTGAAATTTATAAGCTGGGGTCCGGCAATGCCCACATCCGGATTGTCGCGCAAAAATTTCAGCAGACCTTCAATGGAATTTCTCTTGACGACAATGTCAGAGTTAAGTATCAGAATATATTCACCGGCACTGGCCTCAATTCCTTTTTTTACTAATTCTTGAAAACCAACATTTTTTTCAAAAGGAAAAAATTTTATATCCGGGTAGTCTTCGCGCATCATCATGCGCGTTTTTTCTTCCGTTTCGCTGTCCGCGACTATTATTTCATAATTTGGGAGAGAACAGTTGCGCTTGATTGAATCAATGCAAACCTTCGTTTGGTCAGGATTTTTATAGCTCGAAATAATTATCGATAGTTCCATGCGCGTAAAATAAAAGCCTCGAATATCGGGCAATTTTAGATTCTTATTTTGGCTTTATATCGGTCTGCGTCGGTAATGCGAAAATGTTTTTGGCCATTTCGTGAATCTTGTCATAGTTATCCCCAATCGGAAGCAAAATATATCCAGTCTCTTTGGTCATTGGCGGATTGTAAAGCAGGCCTTCCTCGCTATTCTCGAGTACTCGTTGGAAAAGTTGCGGATTTTGCATGCCGGTATAAAACTCATAAATCCTTTTCATCTCCCAGGGTTCAAAATCACTTCGCACATTATCTCCCAAGCTGTCGGCAATGCCGTTAAGTTTTTCAAAATCAGACAGAGTGCCGGCGCTTAAAAGTTTTTGTTTAATCAGATCAATTACAATTTGCTGACGTTTAGCCCGTTCAAAATCGCTGGTGGTTACTCGAGACCGCACATAACAGAGCGCTTGGGCGCCGGTCAAAGTTTGCGGTCCGGCGGGTAGTCGGAAATCTCCACCGCATTCCAGATTTGGATTGGTGCAAAGAGGGTATTGAGCGACAATCTGCACCCGCCCATCTGTTTTGTGTTTTCGCTTTATTTCATACTTTCCAGTGGGCACGGTAAATACTTCTGAATCGCAAACTTTCGCTTCATTGAACTGCATCGGCTCTTCAAAAGGTTTTTCAAGATTAACATCAATTCCGCCAATCGCGTCCACCAATTGTTTAAAACCGGCGAAATTTGTACTGACCGCGTAATGGATCGGTAATCCCGTAACCTCTTCAATGACGGTTTTCATGTCTTCCATACCTCTTTTTTTCCCGTCTTGCTCGCCATAGGCGTGAACGGCATTTATCTTTTGCCGGTCTTGGGTTCCCGGGACGGTAACATAAAGATCGCGCGGGATCGAAATCATAGAGAGCTTGTTTTCTTGCGGTTTCAGGCTGGCCACGATTATCGTATCCGCCAACAAACCACCGCCCGGTAAATCCGCTCCTCTCATTCCCAAAAGCAAAACATTGATCCGCCCGTCCGCTTCCCCTTTCAATTCCTGTTTGACTCCTGGTATGGACTTGCTAAGACTGCTTAAAATTCCACCCGTAGAAATTTTGTTTAGTACTGTTCCAGTCTTCCAGGCAAACGTTCCGCCGACCAAAAGCAAAAGTAAAATCAAAATTCCGACAATCCGGAACCATCTTTTTTTGTAAAATTTTTCCTTGACCGTTGCGTTTGGGTTATTTTCGCCATCAACTTTAAGATACGCCATTTTTGTCTAAATTTAATAGTTACTAAAAATTTTATAACATTCCCATTATATATGGATGCTAATTACCCGTCAATGTCCAGGATTGACGATCAAAAAAATCATGTATGCCCCAGTTTAGCATAAATATCCAGCATTTTTTCGGCGCTGGATCGCCAGGAAAATTTTTCCGCTTGAAGCGCGCCTTTTTCCCGGAGTGTCGCGCGCAGATTTTCATCGGTACAGAATTGGTAAATTTTTTCAGCTAAATCATCGCTGCTGTTTCCGGCAAAAAAGAGCGCGGCTGCGCCCGCGACCTCACGATGAACGGCAATATCTGAAGCAATAACCGGAGTTCCCGCGCGCATTGCCTCAAGAATCGGTATGCCGAATCCTTCATAAAATGAAGGGAAACAAAAAACCATTGCCAGCTTGAAAAAAGCCAATTTTTCATCTTCTGAAATGTAGTCAGTAAAAATCACGTTTTCGCTTAACGAAAGCTTGTGAACGCGCTTTCCAATTTCCTTGTCAAAATTGTAGGCTCCCCGGCTCCCAGCCAAAACCAGTTTTAAGTCCGGCAATTTTTGATTTGCTTTGCCGTATGCCTCAACCAAACATGGCAAATTTTTTCGTGGCTGCATCGTACCGATATAAAAAATGAATCTTTCTGGCAACTCATATTTTTTCCTGATTTCTTCCAATTGCCGGGGTAAAACGGCTTTTTCCGAAAAATCATCTCTAGCCGCATTATAAACCCAGTCAATTTTTTCCGGACGGATAGTGTAGTATTCTATTATTTCATCCCGCGTGAATTTAGAAACTGCGATAATTTTGTCGGCGCGGCGCAAACTAATAGGGATCAAAATTTTCAGAAAAAGCAGGTCAGCAATTTTAATAAACTGCGGAAAAAAATTGAAAGATATGTCATGGATTGTTGTTATGATTTTTGTTTTTTTCGGAACAAAAAAAGGCGTAACATATTGCGTATGAAATATATCAACCGGATTTTCCCGAAGATATTTTGGCAAAGTCCAGATGTTCCAGCCGAATTTGTTTCGGAGAGGAAAAAATGCCGTCAGCGAAACGATTTCGAAATTAGTCCGGTCATCAATCGCCAGGTTTTTTTTTATTTTTAAAATCGTCGCTGAATCTCGGATGTCAGTAAGGAGCCTGTATTCATTCTCATTGTCAATCACGGCCAGGTTTTTCACCAGATTAAAAAACACCGCTTCATCACCGGTTCTTTTTTTCCCAATATTCCGAATATCAATTCCTATTCGCATGCGCTCGCGTCTCAATTAATGAAATAGCCAAAAATAGCCACAACAAACCCAGCATAATTCCCGAATTAAAGAGATTAGCAACTGTCAGGCCGAACCATGAAACAATGGCAAAAACAGCAAATGCCCTCTCGTCGGCAATTTCCGCGCGGATTAAATTTGAAATATTGCGCAGCAAAACATATATCCATAATGCCAAAAAAGCTAAAAGGCCCAAAATGCCCGACCCCAGCCAGACTTCCAGAAAAATGTTGCTCGCGTTTAAATTCGCTCCTCTTTCATCTGTTCCCAGCATTTTTCCAATGCTGCCCCAGCCAATTCCGGTCAGAGGATTTTTTTTGATCGCCAGCCATGATTTGCCGTAAATTTCCTTCCGGATATTCACGTTCGGGTCATTCCGGTAAATTGTTTTTACGACATTTCCTCCAGTAATTTCCCTTTCAATGTCTTCAAGATTGATATGACGGCAGCCAAGTTTTTCCAATTGTTCAACCGTGTTGACGCTTTCCGGAGATTCGGCTCCCGGCAAACAGGAAATCGTAATTTTTTGCAGGCCCGATCCGACGCTCTGGGCCCTGCTAAAAAATTGAAAACGAGAGAGGTGAAAAAGATAGATCGCGCCCAGTGCGATTGCAAAAGTCAAAAAGATCCGCGCCAGTGATCCGGAAAACATTTTCCATTGCCAATTTTTCAGATCGAACTTGAATCCCGACAAAACAATCAGAAGAAAAAAAGCGGTTTCAACAAAAACTCCCAACCAGGCCGATCGGGAAACAGTCAAGAGCAAAACAATGAAAGCAAGCGCGAGAAAGAAATATGGAAACAAAAATTCTTTCCAGCGGTATTTTTTTTCGATATTGCCGTAAGTGTCCTGCTTAAAATAGACCAGTGAATAAATGACTGGGATCAAAATAACTAAAAAAATTCCAAGCCAGTCTGCTTCGGCAAAAGTCGAATTGGGCCTCCCCGGCATGACTTCATAAGGAATGAGATCTCTGGTAAATCTCAGACTCTGCCAGATGGCATAAAGAACAACGACGGAGGAAGAGCTGAGGAAAATTGGAAAAACTTTCCGCAGGTCGTCAATATCCCGAACATAGTTCCGGATCAAAAAATATAAAACCACAAAAGACGCCAAAATGACGGAAAGTTTAAAACTCAACGCTTTATCTGGTGAACCTAACGCGCTGATAAGACTGCCTGTGATGATCATAATTGCCAAAAAATCATACCATTTTGGCTTTTCCGGCGAGAAACTAAGCCGACGGGCGATGCCGCGAACCAGCATTGCCAAAATGACAATGGCTCCAAAAAATTGATATGGCCGAACGGCGCTGCCAAGTAGCGCCGGAGCCAGATTGATATTTTCCAACGCGATTGTTCCAATGAATATCAAAAAAGCCCAGCCGGGCCGGTAGAGCGCAAATGCCAGAATCAAAAAAAAGAAAAAAGTGAAGTCACCTAAATTTCCAATCGGCAAAATTCCCAGGTTCGAAAGCAAAATCAGGAAAAATACCAGGATAAAATTTCCGGCAATCAGATATAGCTGGACTTTCGTAAATTCAGTGAAAAATCTTTTTTTAAATATTTCTTTCATTCGCAAGATTCATTATTTTTTCCGCGAATTTTTCGCTGGAAAAATTACTCGCCCGCTCTTTTCCGCGCACCGCTAAAGTTGTCCGCAGTTTTTTGTTGATCAACGCATTTTTGATGGTCATCGCCAAATCGCCAATATCCTTCGGATCACAATATAAAACGCTGTCCCCTCCCACTTCCGGCAACGAAGATGTTTTGGATGTGATGACCGGCGTTCCCTGATTCAGCGCTTCCAGAACCGGCAGACCAAAACCTTCGTAGATAGATGGATAGACAAAAATCAGCGCGTTCGCGTAGATGGCCGGCAGATCTTCCTGTGGAACCAAGCCCAAAATTCGGACGTGTCGCGAAAGATTGAGCTCGCGAACCAATTTTTCAATATCCAAAATCAAGGGTTCTAACTCGGGAAGCAGTTTTCCGGAAACCACCAGTTCGGGAAGTTCACGGATAAATTGTTCTTTTCCATTGCGTTCTTGGAGTATTTTGTATGCGCGGACCAGCTTTTCCGTATTTTTGCGCTTATCCAGTCCTCCGCCGGTATAAATGTATCCCGGATTTAGTCCGTATTTTCCCATGATTTCGCGGGTTTTTTCGTCCGATACCTCACGTTTATATATTTCGTCAACATCAACATAGGAAACGGTTATTTTTTTCGGATCAATTCCTAGATGCTGGATCAGGTCTTTTTCCGTCCGGTGAGAATTGGCAACAATTTTGTCGGCACGACCAATCGCTTTTTCGGTTAAATTCCAATACAGCTTTTTTCGTGAATTATTTGCATATTCCGAAAATAGTTTTGGAATAATGTCATGCACGACCATGATATGCTTCGTGCCGTCTGAAATAATCGTCGCGGATTGATAGAGACTGACCAGGAGATCGCACTTGTCTTTTGCGACTTTTTTCGGCAGTAAAAATTTTTCCCACCAGATTTTTCTTATCAGATCATCGCGTTTCCAAAAAGGCAAAAAAATTCGCTTCGAAACGTTGGCCGGCAATTTTAAATCAATATCTTCCTCGAGATATAAAACAAAGTCAAAATTCTGGAACTGGCCCAGTTTCTGAATAAAATTCAGCGTGACTTGTCCGATTCCAGTGCTGCTCTTTCTGGCGAAAGAAGCATTGATGCCTATGATCATAATAATTATATTGTATCGCATTTTTTAAAAAATAAAAAGGCTTAAGGATTGCTAAAAACCGACTTTTTTGGTATACTCCCGAATGTCAGTCGCTAAACATTAACCGGTTAAAAAATGAAGAAAAAGAAGCAAATTATTGGAGTCGTCGGCTTGGGATATGTCGGTTTGCCATTAGCTGTGCGCGCCGTTGAACGGGGCTATAAAGTTTATGGTTTTGATCTAGACCGGAAAAAAATCAACTTGATCAACCGGGGATTGAGTCCGATTAAGGAAAAGTTTTTAGAGGACAATTTGCCGAAATTCCGCCCTCTAGCCACTCCGGATAAAAAAATGCTGAAGAAGTGCGACATTGTTTTGATTTGCGTTCCGACTCCGGTCGATGAAAAATTTTATCCTGTACTCACTCCGGTCATCGATGCGACAAAGCTGGTCGCTAAAAACCTCAAAAAAGGCGCGTTGATTGTTTTGGAATCAACCGTTAACCCTGGCGTTAGCGAGGAGATAATGCGTCCGTTGATTGAGAAAGAGGGATTTGAAATAGGAAAAACCGTTTTCATCGCCCACTGTCCGGAGCGGATAAATCCCGGCGATAAAAAATGGAACGTAACGAACATTCCGCGCGTAGTCGGATCATTTGAAAAAAATGGGCTGAAAAAGGCGCTTGATTTTTACAAAAGCATTGTTGACGGAGAAATCCGGCCGATGAAATCTATCCGGGAAGCGGAAGCGGTTAAGATTGTCGAGAATTCCTTTCGCGATATAAACATCGCTTTTGTGAATGAGTTGGCAAAATCTTTTGACAAGCTGAACATTGACGTTATGGATGTGATTTTGGGAGCCTCGACAAAACCTTTTGCTTTTATGCCCCATTTCCCCTCCTGCGGCGTCGGCGGACATTGCATACCCGTTGACCCGTACTATTTGATTGAACGCGCCAAGCAATCGGGATTTGATCATGAATTTTTGAAAATTGCCAGAAAAATCAACAATTCAATGCCTCTTTACACGATTGAACTGCTCCAGGACGCGTTAAATGAACTGAAATTGCCGATGAAAGGAACAACTGTCGGAGTTTTGGGAGTGGCTTATAAAGCAAATGTTGATGATGTGCGCGAGTCCCCTTCTTTAAAAATAATCAAACAAATTGAAAAGCACGGCGCTCTGACCGTTGTCTTTGATCCGTACCTTCCCGGCCGTTCAACTACAAAAAGTTTGGAAGAACTTTTGAAAAAATCCAAGGCCATCGTTTTGGTGACCGACCACAACGAGTTCAAGGCGATCGAACCAAAGCTTTTCAAAAAATACGGAGTTAAAGTCGTAATCGACGGAAAAAACTGTCTGGACAAAAACGCGATCAAAAAATTAGGAATAGTCTACAAGGGCATCGGCCGGTAATCAAAAAGTTATGTTTTCAATTTTAAAGTCTATTATTTGGATTGCTTTAATTCTAGTAGCTGCTTATTTTGTAATGGATCATTTTGGTTATCAAGCAAACTGGAATTATTTCAAGGAAAGCCGCCAGGCGTGCGAGCAAAGAGTAAAAGATTGTTCCGAAAAACTTATCCATAATGGAATAGACAACGCGAAGTGCGACCTTGTTTGCGTTGATAAAAATATAATAATTAAGAAAAAGTAATGAAATTAGTCGTAAATTTGCCGGCCTACAATGAAGCGGAAAAAATAGCCGAGACTATCCACGCGATACCGCGGCAAATTGCCGGCATTGACGAAGTTTTCGTGCAGGTAATCGACGACGGTTCAAAAGATAAGACCGCAGAAGCGGCACGGAACGCCGGAGCAAATTTTGTCCATTCACATCGAGTAAATCGTGGCATTGGCATAACATTCCGCACTTCAGCGGAAAAAGCGCTTAAAAACGGCGCCGACATCATGGTTAACATCGACGCGGACGGCCAATTCAATCCGTCTGACATCGTAAAATTGATTGAGCCGATACTTTCCGGCGAGGTTGATATGGTCAGCGCCGACCGGTTTAGCCAAAGTACGGCAGTGAATATCCCCTGGGAAAAAAATCTCCTTAATCGCCTGGCCGCTTGGATAATTGGAAGGTTCATGAACGCGAAAATCAGCGATTTGACTTGCGGCTTTCGCGCATACAGCCGCGAAGCGCTGCTTCGTCTCAATTTGCCCGGCGAATTTACCTATACGCAAGAAGTGATCATCGATCTTTTAGGCAAAAATCTCAAGTTGAAGTGGGTACCGGTCGAAGTTAAATATTTTAAGGGCCGAAAATCACGCGTTGTCAGGAGCGTCTATAAATACGTCAACAACAGTTTTAAAATAATTCTCAAGGCCATCCGCGATGTGCGACCGATGAAATTTTTTGGCATTCCGGGACTGGTCATTATTTTCATTTCGCTGATTTCTTTTGCTTTTTTCCTTTATTTTTATTTTCAGGAATTCAAAATCACGCCTTATCGCAACTACATAATTTTTTCGATGGTGATGTTTTTAGTCGGACTGCAATTTTTGGTTTTTGCTTTGATCGCCGACATGATAAAATCCAACCGCAAGTTAACTGAAGACCAGATGTATCTTTTTAAAAAAGAAAAATATAAAAAATGATGGATTGTTTGATGTTTTAATGTTCTAAGTTTCAACAATTGGAACATATGAAACAATTAAAGATTTTGTTTATTTCCCGGGCTTATCCACCGGTAACCGGCGGGATCGAGAACCAGAATTTCGAGCTTTCCCGATGGCTCGCGAAAATTGCCGAAGTCAGAACCATTGCCAATACCCGCGGAAAAATGTTTTTACCCCTGTTCATCCCATATGCCCTCATCAAGGCGTTCTTTTTATTTCACCGATACGACGCGATTCTTTTGGGTGACGGGGTTTTGGGAATTGTTGGATGGTTTTTGAAATTTTTCTCGAAAAAACCAATCATTTCCATTGTACACGGCTTGGATCTGACTTACGAAAACAATTTTTATCAAAAAATTTGGGTGGGATTTTTTCTCAAAAAAATGGATCGCTTGATCGCCGTCGGACATGAAACGATCACGGCCGGAGTCACCCGCGGTCTAGCGAAAGAAAAATTTGTTTTTATCCCCAATGGCGTTGATCCGGAAAAATTTGTCGGAAATTATTCGCGAAAACAGCTGGAAGATTTTCTAGGCGAAAAGCTGGAAAACAAAAAAATTCTTCTCACTTCCGGACGACTAGCCCGGCGCAAAGGCGTTGCCTGGTTTGTGGAAAACGTCATGCCTGGATTGGATGAAAAAATAATTTATCTGATCGCCGGCAGCGGTCCGGACCAAAAAAATATCACGGCCGCCATTGAAAAAAGAGATTTATTCTCCCGGGTAAAAATGTTAGGATATGTAATGGACGCTGACCGAAATCTTTTGTTTAATACTTGTGACATCTTCGTCCAGCCTAACATCAAGATTTTGGGCGACATGGAAGGATTCGGAATTTCCGTCATTGAAGCCGCCTCCTGCCGAATTCCCGTAATTGCTTCGCGTCTTGAAGGCCTTCAAGACGCGATAAAAGACGGACTGAACGGTTTTTTGGTGGAATCGGCAATCACCCAAGCCTGGGTGGATAAAATAAACGAGCTCTTGTCCGATAAAGGCTTCCGCCAAGAATTCGGCGAAAAAGCCAGACAATATGTGATTGAAAATTATTGTTGGGAAAAGATCTCAAAAAAGTATTTGGAGGAAATATCAAAAATAATCTAAACTTAACTATTAATGTCTCAATTTATCCAAAATCAGATATTTTTCTTAAGTGCGCTGGCATTTATCATGTTCCTCCCCGGCCGTTTTTTACTTTTGTCTGTTTTTGGAAAAAGCCGGACTCTCGCTACTTTTGAAAAATTCGTTTTTTCATTCGGCCTTAGCATTATCAGCGTTGATTTCATTTTTTTTGCGTATTCGGGTTTAAAAATTGCCATAAACAAACTAACGATCATTTCCGGAATTTTAGCGCTTATTGTTGCGTGTTTCGCGATTTTTAAACTGCGCTCGGCAAAAAATAATTTTCAATACCAGGAAAACGATGAGGGATTGTTCGATTTTTCAAAAAATCAGCTGAGGTTGATTATGCTATTGCTTTTTTTGACTTTTTTCATAAAAGCCGCCTATCTCAATCAGACTATATCTCCGGGGTCAACCGACATGGGTCACCACATGTACTGGTCAAAATTGATGGTCGAAAATCAAAAACTCCCGGATTATGAAGGCTTGCCGGATTTCATCGTCGGGGAGCAAACTATGTTCAGTGCTATTGCCATGGTCAGCGGTCTGGATTTTTTTTCCGCCTTTCCGCCGCTTGTGCTTCTTTTGGTAAATATTTTGAGCATACTCACGGTCTTCATCCTAGCGCTGCGTATTTTTCGTGAGAAGGATATTGCGATTTTTTCCCTTTTTTTCCTGGGATTTTTATACGCGGTTTCTGCTCCGCAAACTAAATTTGTGAGTGGCGGCGTGATCGGCAATTTGATCGGCAATTTCTTTTTGCCGCTGGCTTTTTATTTTTATTGGCGGGCATTTCAGTTTATTTCCGAGAAAAACCACGAGACAAAACAAGATTCACGAGCATTTTTAGCGCTGGCAGTTTTCACGACTTTTGGACTTTTTTACACTCATCATTTGACGGCTTTGGTTTTTCTTTTCGTTTTTTCTTTTTTTATCCTGTTTTTCCTGGCGCTGAACTTTCGGAATGCAAAAGTTATTTTTAAAAATTCTTTCAAAATATTTTTCTCCCCCCAAGTTCTGCCGGTTTTTGTTCTTGGCCTGTTATTTTTCTTTTTTATTTTTACCCCCAATTACGTGACTTCCAGCGCCGTTAACACGGCAGTCGGAGCGCCTTCCAAGGCCACCCGGGCCGGCCTTTCGATCGCAAATCTCCGGGCCACCTTGGGAGAAGCTCGATTCAGTCTTGGATTTTTCGGTCTCCTTCTTATTTTTCTTTCTCAAAAAAGAAAAAATACTGGCCAACTTCTGATTGCTACCTGGGCCGTGATTTTGTTTTTTCTTTCAACAAAGCCGGACTTGTTTTTTGTTAATATTCCAAGTAATCGGATCGGGAATTATCTGTCTTATCCCCTGTCCATCCTTGGCGCTTACGCAATTTTTTACATATTCAGATCGGAAAGTGCCGCAAAAAACAATCTGATAAAACTCGGGTTTTTGATTGTTATGGGATTCGCGCTTATTGAAGGAATTACTGATTCAGCCAAGGCAATTCCGGCCCGAAACGATTATACCGAACTGGTCCAAACTTTTAAATCATCCGACTACTTGGCGACACACACAACTGCCGCCGACCAGATACTCAAAGACCATAATTACATTGCCGGTGATTCCTGGATGAAACTGTTTTTTATGCGCGGCTACCGATATCCACAGTCCCGCGGATATTTCAAGCGTTATGATGATGCGACAAAACCCCGCGAAATGTGCACTCTGACCATGATATCTAATCCCGGAGGCGATGAGGCTACGTCCTGTTTTTCCGAGACCGGAACAAATTTTGTCATGGTTAATCCGCGGTTCGACAGCGGACAATTCAGAAAGCTCGATAATTTCGACCAGATATACATAAGTCCCGAAATCGCGGTTTATTACAAAAATAAGTAAGAATTTATCTGATACACTTTACGCCGGCCGGTGTAAAGTGTATCAGATATTTGATATCTCATGCCGTCTAAAAGAATAATTATTTTTATAATATTTTTGTTTGTGATAAGTTCGGCTTATTTGTTTTTTGTCGACAGCCGGGACAGCAATCCAGATTTTCGGAAGGATTGGTGGATTGTTTATTTTACTGATCCAAAAAACAGTTCGCTTGATTTCGTCATTGAAAATCACAGCGATAAAAATTATTTTAACTATGATATTTTTGACGGAAATAACAGAGTGAGTGGGGGCGGTGTAATAATTGGCAAAGGAGAAACAAAAATCATTGCCTTGGATGAAAAACTTGGACAGATTGAAAATAAAAAAATAACCATCCGGGTTTCCGATGGCTTGGAACTGAAAGAGATATATAAGAATTTTAAAGACTAAACTAAAAAAGAGAAACCCCCGAGGCGCGATGCGCATCAGGGGGTGAGGGTTTATTGGAGAGGAGTGTCGATTTTGAATCGTATGTTTCGAAGCTTTGCTTCAAATGATTCTAATTTCGAGTTGCCTGTCCAATGGTCTAATTTTAGCATGGTGGAACTGCGCGTCAACTGCCGCCTGTGGATAAGCCAGAATTTTACCGTAGATAAGCCTTAAATTAACAACAAAAAAACATCGATTTTAAAATAAAATGCCTCCGAGCGGCGATGCGCTGGCGGAGGCGGGCATAGAAGGTGCTTGTCCCAGCAGAAGCCGGGAAAATTGCGGGGCGATGCCCGGACAGACCTTTAATCCTGTGTTTTTAGAACAGCTCTATCTCCTCTATGCTTAAAATTATTTTAACTTATTATAAAAATTTTTGCAAATGAGTGAAGACAAACGAAAAAAAATACTCCTTGTCACCCGGCCTATTGCGCCGCCATGGGACGAAGCCTCAAAGAACTTCGCGTATTATTTGGCGAAAAATATCAACGACCAAGACTTTTTTCTTTTGACTAATGGAGTGGTTCCTAATTTGCCGCAAAACGTCCATCAAAAGCCAATTTACACTTCAAATGATTTCAGCTACTTCCAAAAACTCCGCCTCATTAAACACCTGCGCAAAATGCGAAAAGATTTTGATGTTTTCCATTATATTTTCACTCCCACCAAACAGAATATTTTTCTGATCAAAAGCTTTGTCGCGCATAAGGAAAATGCGCGCTCTCGCGCCATCCAAACCATCGCCACTTTACGCGAAGACTTATACTCGGACCGGGAGATAAAAAATCTGATATTCGGCGACTTGGTCATCACCTATTCGGATTACGCAAAAAACAAATTGAATGCTCTCGGTTTTGGAAACGTAAAGCGAATTTATCCGGGAATTGATTTGGAAGAATACAAATATGCCCAAAAAGATTCTGCTTTGTGCTTACAAAAAAACATAACGGAGTTGGACTTTGTGATAAATTTTACCGGTGAATACACCCGGCTGGGAGCAATTGATCTGGTCATCGATAGTTTTATTGAAATTTCAAAAATTATCCCGGAGGCTAAATTATCTCTGGCCGTCCGGATAAAAAACGAGAGGGATGCGCAAAAGAAAAAAGAGGTAATCCGAAAATTGAGAGCAATTAATTTATTGGACAAGGTCAGTTTTTTCGACGATGGAAACTATACGATGCCACCGGTGTATAATTTATGCGACATAAGCCTTTTTCCCGTTGCTAATATGCACGGCAAGTTCGATGTGCCCTTGGCCGTGATTGAGGCCATGGCCTGTGAAAAACCGGTGATCATTTCCGATCTGCCGATCCTTCGCGAGTTCGCAAACGAAAACAATTCTGTTACAATACAGAGCGGAAATATCACCCAGCTGAAAAACGCAATTCTTGAGCTTTACCAGAACAAGGAAAAAAGGAACTTGCTCGGCAAAAACGCCCGAAAGTTCGTGGAAGAAAATTTTGATATCAAAAAAATCGCGGAAATTTATCGGCAAATTTACCAAAATCTATAAGCAAGTTTGATTATCTATGCCTTATCAAATCAAAGAAATTTCAGCCCACAAAAAGGAACTCCTAACCGACAAGATGCGGGTACCGGCAGTTTTGCATGTTTCGGACGCACTCCTTCCCAATGACGCCACGCTCACGGAAATTGAGGCGGTAGCGGCCGACGAACGGGTATTTCACCATGTGGCGGCGCTCAGCGATGTCCATAGCAAAAAAGGACGAAAAAATCCGACCGGAACGGTGGTAGCAACGGAAAATGACCTTTTGCCGCAAATTAATGACACCGCTCCAAATTGCGGAATGCGCCTTCTAAAGACAAACCTGACGGACGCCGATCTGACTGCGGAAAAAATTGAGGAGTTATTCCGGGAATTGGAAAAATCAATTCCAACCAAAAAATATATGGGGACAAAAATCCCCTACTCGCTGGTCATGGATATTTGTCGGAAAGGCGTCGCGCCGGTGAAGAAATTTTTTCAGACCCGGACAAAAAATGAAATTGAAAATAGTTTCAAATGTGGAAATTTTTTCGAGAAAGAAATCACAGAACAAGAAGTTCTCGATGCTATTCCAAAATTATTTCTGCGCATTGGGCAATTTCGCCTAGGAATTCTCGGTGCCGCCGGCAATCATTTTTTGGATTTGCTAAAAATTACCGAGATCAAAGATCGGGAAATTGCCCAAAAATTCGGCCTGCGTGATGGACAATACGTTTTTCTGCTTCACACCGGTTCCGGACTGCTCGGCCAATATTCTTCCTACATGTATACGCCAAAAAAGAAAGAACACTTGAGTCAACGATTGGTTTTGGAATTAGGAAAAATTTTTTTTAACTCCCGCTTCGCGCGTATCCACAATGATATCGCCAAAATGATTGATAAGTGCAAAAACAGCGAAAAATATTTCGGTTATGCCGGCAACACATTGGAGGGAAAAATGTTCATGATGGCGCATAATGCCTCTGCCAATCACGGTTTTGCCAATCGAGTTATCCTGACTCATCATCTGGACCAAACGATTGAGAAAGTTCTGGGAAAAAATCCGCAATTCGACTTGCTCTATGACATGCCGCACGTTTACATCAACCGCGAGCGGCATTTTGGCCGGGATGTCTGGATGCATCGCAATGGCACCGTGCGAGCCAACGGACCGCAAAGAATGGAACAATCGCCTTTCTCCCAGACGGGCGAACCAGTCTTCATCCCCTCTTCCATGAGCACGCCGGCTTACATCGGAGTCGGAACAGATGAAAACGAATCGACATTCTTTTCCGCCAGCCATGGCACCGGTCGGCGCAAAGATCCGGAAAAAAACACACCGGAAAATAAAGACGCGCTTTTTTCCAAAATGAACTCAAAGCATGTCAAATTGTTCAACGCCAAATCCCGGGGCGTCATCATGCAAGACAGTGCCTATTATAAAGACGTTGAGGAAGTCGTCCGTGGGATGGAGGATAATAAAATAATCAAAGTTGTGGCAAAAATGGAACCAGTCGCGGTGTTGATGTATTAGCACAACTAAAGTTAAAAGTGAGAAGTAAAAACGAAAAAATGAAAGTAAAAAGTCAAAAATATCCTAAAGAAAAAGACATTAAATATCGCTCTTATATTTTTGCAATTAAAGTTATAAAATTTATTAGAAAACTGCCTAAAAACGACTACGCGCTTGAAGTTATAATAAAACAGCTATTACGTTCTGCTACTAGCATTGGTGCAAATATTATTGAAGCGCAAACATCAAGCTCTCGAAAAGATTTTACTAATTTCTATCATCACGCGCTTAAGTCAGCCAATGAAACAAGATTTTGGCTGGGACTCATAAGGGATTCAGAATTTTTGAAAGACGTTGTGGAAATAAAAGAGCTTTTAGACGAGGCGGTGGAACTTTCAAATATTCTTGGTAAATGTATAATTTCTCTAAAAAAATAGACTTTTAAATTTTAACCTTTATTTTTTACTTTTTATTTTCAACTTCTTACTTTGTATGAAATTGGTCACAATTTCCGGCGTAGATGGTTCCGGAAAAAGCACGCAAATAAATCTCTTGGAAGATTACCTGACCGCCCAGGGTAAGCGCGTTTTTTATTTTCACGTGATTGAATTTGGAATTGCCAGTAAGCTCGCGCGTCTCAAGGCAGGAAAAGTCAGTGCTGTGGCAAAAAAAGGCGTAACTAAGGCTAATCTAATAACCATTCTTCTCCGCCGGTTTTTTATGTGGATTGATCTTTATCGATTCAATAATTTGCGAAAAAAATTAAAATCGTCCGATTATGATTATATTCTGTCCGACCGTTATTTCTATGACAGTATTTTGAATGTGAATTATTTGTACAGTCAAAACAAAAATTTGATCATTGAAAAATTTTTACCCAAGCCGGATCTCGCGATCTATCTTAAGGTTCGTCCGGAAATAATAATGGAACGCGAAAAAAAACCGGAACAGGGACGAGATTATTTAGACAAAAAATCAGAACTTTTCCGGGCAAAGATAGGCAAATGGGGTCTGCGAGTCATTGATGCTTCAAGAAATGAACAGGATATTTTTTCCGATATTTCCCAAGCCGTGGAAAAATTATGAGACAAAACATCGCCAAATCAGCTTTATGGGTGACCTTTTCCGAGGTTCTTTTTAATCTTTCTGGATTCATCATTCATAGCGTGCTTGGAAGAATTCTGGGTCCCGCCGATTACGGACGCTACGGCTTGGTGGTAACGCTTACTACTATGGTCATTATTCTCATTGGCAACGGCATCCCAACCGCCATGGCCAAATATATCAGCGAATACTTTGAAACCAATCCGCGAATGGTGAAGATAATCAAAAAACAAGCGATGATTTTGCAAATTGGAATAATCGGAGCAGTTACCATTCTTTTTTATTTTTCCATCCCGCTTATCGCAAAAATTTTGGGCGATCCAACGCTGATTCCGCTGTTCAGAATTTCCACGTTGATAATTCCGACTTTTGCCGCCGCTTCATTTTATTTTTCTTACTATACGGGGCTTCATAGGTTCAATCTGCAGGCGACGCTCAAGTCCTTGCGTTCTGTTTTCCGCATTGTCTTGGTTGTTGGTCTCGCCTATTTTTTCGGCGTCAAAGGTTCAATTGCCGGCTACATCATCGCGCCAACTTCGGTTTTCCTGGTTGCGGTGGCCCTCGATAAGCTTAGAGTCGACAAAAGATTGAGGAGGCAAAGAGACATTCAAGAAAAAAACTACACCCCGGTTTTTCCCTGGAAAAATTTGATAAATTACGCCTGGCAGATTGTCGCTTTTTTTCTGGCCTACGAACTGCT
>Ga0172375_10000028_pt1 | contig 197897 bp, 211 predicted proteins | sample LakKiv1m_FD_114537 | JGI IMG/M metagenome (GOLD analysis project Ga0172375, IMG submission 114537) | Freshwater microbial communities from Kabuno Bay, South-Kivu, Congo - kab_092012_11.1m | ecosystem: Environmental > Aquatic > Freshwater > Lake | place: Democratic Republic of the Congo... | reverse complement strand
TATTTCGGGGAGAACCAGCTATCTCCGGGTTCGATAGGCATATTACCCCTAACCACAAGTCATCTCACAGATTTGTAACTCTGACGAGTTCGGGCCTCCCCCCGCCTTTCGGCGGGGCTCACCCTGCTCATGGTTAGCTCACCCGGTTTCGGGTCTATTTCGACGTACAAAGATCGCCCTATTCGGACTTGGTTTCCCTGCGCCTCCCCCCGCTCCTTTGCCACCGAATCGCTTCGGAATCTCGGAAATCGTAGCCGGAAGGCGACTTCGTCTTCCACACTTTCGATTTCAAAAGATCTTCATAGCAAAGGGGCGGGGTTAAGCTACGCACGTCGAAGTAACTCACCGGTTCATTCTTCAATAGGCACGCGATCACCCTGAGGCCTTACGGCCGAATGGGCTCTCGCTGTTTGTTAGTCGACAATTTCAGGTACTATTTCATTCCCCTTCCGGGGTGCTTTTCACCTTTCCCTCACGGTACTCGTTCACTATCGGTGCTGTTATGTGTTTAGTCTTGGAGGATGGTTCCCCCAGCTTCCCACAAAGCCTTCGTGCTCCATGGTACTTGGGAACTCCCTAGAGGAAACATGAATTTCACATACGAGACTTTCACTCTCTGTGGTCGCGCATTCCGGCGCGTTCTGTTATCCATGTTTCTCCCATATTGGGAGCCCCACAACCCCACACCTTGCGGTATGGTTTAGACTTTTCCGTGTTCGCTCGCCGCTACTGACGGAATCTCATTCGATTTCTTTTCCTCTCCTTACTTAGATGTTTCAGTTCAGGAGGTGCCCTACATATCACTAACCCAATCTTTCGATTGATATCATGATACGCAGCGTCATGAAGACGCGGGTTTCCCCATTCGGAAACCGCCGGATCGCAGGATGTTGACTCCTCCCCGACGAATATCGCTGCCAACTACGTCCTTCTTCGGCACAACAGCCCAAGGCATCCATTGTCGACTTGTAGCGTTGCGGAGAACAAAAGATATCAGGGCAATGCCCTGATTCCCCGTTCTCTCGACAAAAAATGGCCACGATAAGCGGGAACATTCCCCCTTACGCGGCAACTACCTCTACTTAAATTTACTAATTCTGTACAACAGGAATTTCACCTTACTGTACAGAAGTCATTTGGCAATCATGTTAAAGAGCAACTCGCGCTCTTGTCGCGAAAGCACATACTACTACAATAGTAGGCACTTCCGATACACGAGCCTTTTAACTGGTGGACCCGGGCGGAGTCGAACCGCCTGCCTCTTCATTGCAAATGAAGCGTTCAACCAGGTAAACTTCGGGCCCGATTCTTTCCGAGTTGTATGTTAAAAGAGCAAATCCCACCCATCTTCCTTCTCGCCTAATCCCACTATTCGTGGCGCGGCTCGAAGAGCGATTTGGAGGGATTGATGGTTTCTAAACTCATGAATATGAATTCATTCGTTAAGCAACCAGTCAAAAAAAATCCCCGCCTTTTTGTGCGGGGTTGGGACTCTCTTCTTGTAAGAAGCTTTACATCACACGCAAACGTCGCCGGTTTCGGTTGGTTTTGTATGAAGTGGTGATTCTCATGAAAAAGAAAAGTCTTGCCTCCGCATTCCGTATCGCCGAATATTGGCGAACAAAGGCAAAAGGTATTTTAACCGAAGGATTACCGAGCTGTCAACAGTGAGTATTCGAGATTATACGCCCATCTTCAATCTCATTACATCATCCTAGCTACTGCAGCCGCGTATTCATCCGTTCCCATATGCGCCGCCTTTCGGTTTTCCCGTATAAATACACCAAGCGCCATATAGATCATTTTACCTGTTGCAGTATGAAGTGGAGTGCGCTCTTGCCACAACGCGAGCCTGGTCACTCCTTGCTCAAACAAGGCTCCGGCAACCGGCACTTGAGAAATAATACGAATATAACTTTCAAGCGTCGCTCCGTTCACCCAGTCATTCATGCTATGAGGTAATTTATTAGGATATGCTGTTTGAATAGTATCTGCGCCTTTATCTGCGACTTCATGAATAAACCCACGCTTCCCAGTAAGTCGTTCACCAAGCATATTTCCAAGTGCGGTGGCATATTTATCATTCAATACTTCAATTAATTTAGTTATAGCGTTATTTTTTCCGTTTGCACGATATTCTTCCTTCGTTAAATGACCATTATCTTTTATTTCAGGAAACAGACCTTCAAACGGCTTGCTGGTAACATAATCAAATGCGGTGAATGCGGCTATTACTCCCAACATGGCGCCTACACGCTCCAATCGTTCCTTTGCTCCCCCGGCGTCTTTCCCCCCACGGAAATCCGTGTCTATATTATGAATGTGGGTTCCAAAATTTTTAATAAACTCGGCCGGGTTCGTTACCCATTCGTAGCTGGCGTCACGGAATGCATCCCATTGCACGGGCTTCCGGTTGCGGTCATAGAGGTTATAGTCGCCGTTCTGGAAGATTGTTTGCCAGTGTTGCTGGTCGTGGAGAGCGAAATCCTTTTTCCATTCCGCTACCGGATCAGAACCTATACGTGTTGGTGCTTCTTTGGTCATAATACGAAAAAATGCCTATACGGCATTGTAAGAAATTATACCACAGGAATGAGCCTATAACAACCTAATTTTTCAGGAGATACTATGCCGGAAAACGACATTATAAAGGTTTAACGTTTTTCCCTATGTGCCAACCGAGAATGCCGGTTGCAGCAACGGTGTTACCGATTCTGGCAAGTGCACTGTGGAGCATTTTATCCGTCTTTTCGTGCGCCCATGCTACCCCGTTCCCTACCACAGGAATCTCTTCAACGACACGGAGGGCCGCTTCAACGTTTACTGAATTAATAAGATCCATAGATTGGTATGCCAGCTTGATACCCTTCCACCGCGCAGGAACGATCTTGTCTCCCTGCTTCATCGTGCGGCCGTACAGGCGGTCATTACCGAATACCTGGGAAATTTTATTCGCCCATTCCGAAAGGAATGCGGATGTTTCTGAAACATATTTGGCATCATCCACACCGGTCATCAGCCGTACCCATGAATTAGCCGTACTTGCATATATGCTGTCAGATGCCCATTCTTCCACAAATTCAGCTGCCAGATGGGTCCCCTGCTTCGTAGTTGCCGCATCAGCCAGCTTCTTGCGTGCTGCATCAAACGCTGCATCCAAAGTGGCTGCATCGGTATGCGTCTGAGCAAATGTTTCTTTGTTAAAAGATACTGCCTTCTCACGGGCTGCTTCAGCCGCGTGTTCCATAGGTTTACGAAGGAACTTATCCACGAGGTGACTTTCTCCTAAATCCGCTGCGGTAGCACCGACAAGAATGGAAAGGTTGAGGCCGGCGCGTCTTAACGCGTCTCCCGGCTGGGATTGATCTTTATGCTCTTTAATTAACAAGCGCTGGAATCCCTGTTCTGAGGCTGAATATTGGCGATTCGGCTGTGTTTCTGTATGCATAGTAAAAAAGCAAAAACTCAGTATATACCTGAGTTACGAGCGGAGTGTATCACAGGATAAGTCCTATAGCAAGTGGGAACACGCTAAGAGCGTTTTATATCAGGGAGCAGGCTGTAAAATAGCGGCGCCCATAACGATGTCATCAATCGTATCCTGATTCTTCTTCAGCTCATCGTCCGACATGTCCTTTGTAAGCGAGGTTAGGAGCTCCAAAATCTCCTCACCCCGTTTCTCCATACTCGCTTTATACTCACGGTCAAATGCGTCAATCCCCTCCTCCAGCTTGTGCACATCTTCTTCACTGGCATCAGCAAGGTGCACAAGAAGATCCACTTTTTGTGCGTCGGAAAAAAGCCGTGTTGCTTGGATTTTTTTATGTATCATCTGCTTTGAGGTCATATTCCTCCTGTAACTTTTGCTGATCTTTCCACGCAGACTTTCCGTAATACACCTTATCCTTATTATAGTCACGTTTTTCAAACGGCTTCCGGTCTCCCCCGCGGTCCTTCCAGCCTTCCTTCTTCGGTATAAGCACTTTCTTTCCCTCCATGCCTCCCTTTTCCTTCCTCATCTTCCGCACTTCGCGGAAATTACGGACAAGGGTCGTAATCCCGCTGCCGATCATATCGATACCAAGCATCGTCACGGGATTGGAAACATCTACCGCTTTGTATATAAACTCCTCCACTTTGCCTTGCTGCTCCGGAGCGTGTATTTGCTGTACCTGTCCTTCCAATGCCGTCCGTCTTTGCTTGAGCTTCTCTGACAAATCCGACATGGGGAATGCCTGATAATCGTTTGCCCTATCGTAATACGATCGCCCGGCATAAAAAGCGATTTTTTCATCCAGATCATTAATCTGCGCTTCAATTATCCTGTTTGTGCCCAACTTCGCCTCAAACTGCACAACTCCCGGCAATTTCGGTGAAATAGGGGTCGCAAAGGCCTCAATCGCATCAGCGGTCAACGCCCGCAAGAGATGTTTTGGCTCTGCTTTCGGCAGAAGCGGCTGCGAACGGAATGCGAGAAAGTTATAAAATATGGCAAGCGAAAGATCTTGTGTCCCCTCTTTGATGAGGTAATACATACGCGCCTTAAAATCGCTGCCCCCTGCAAATTTATTCATTGCTTCCGCCATGCCGGTACCAAATTTGGATTTATCGTAAAACGGAATATCTCCCTGCCACACTTTATCCCACACAAAATTCATGGATTTCTCAAGTCCCACGCCGATACCGGTCGTCACGAATCCGCGTGCCGTACGCATCAGCGCACTGTCGCCTTCGAATTTGTCGGCTGCCATTTTATTGGCGGTATCGATATCCCGTGCCACGTCTCCGAGTGTATTCCCGAGTTTTTTGAGGGTAAATTTTTCCCGAGCCTGCACATCCTCATACTTGGGCAGCCCCGCCGGCCAGGATTCCTTAGGTAACACTGATGGTTGTTCTTTGAGCGGCATTATAAGTACCAGCGTACTCTGTTTTACGTGCGATGGTCAAGATGTGACGGCCTGCCGGGCAAGTGATGCTATATACTTATGCGATTTTTCCAGCAAATCCTTCTTTATGTCATCGGGAATATCGTGTGCATCGAGATCCTTGGCAAAACGGTTTGTCGCTTCTTCCATACGCTTCCCTACCTCGTCTTCCCGCATGCGGGCACGCGCATCATACGTATGTAATACGATTGTAAGCTCCATACGGTACAGTTCCGGTAGCAATTCCGGATGTTCCGACAATTCACGTTTTTGCTCACGGGTAAGGAGTTTACTGTGAGAAACGGCATGGATAAAATCGGATATATCGTGCTTCATAGTCTGCATTTACCCTACATGCTCCTTTATCAATTCAACACTCTTTTTCTGTGATTCTTTGGCTGCCAGCATCGACAGCGCAACTTCAAACCCGTACGGAAGTACTCCCTCGCCTTTCAGCAGCTGTTTATTGAGGGCAATATACATATTTTCTACCTTAGCGCCGACCACAGGAATAGCGGCAATCGACCGGAATCCCGCTTCGATCGTTCCCGGGTTAATGACTGCGTTGATAAGACGGGTAATCCCTTTCTTCTCGCTGGGTGAAACAATAGACGTAACCACATTACCAACAGAGGCGAGTGCGTCAGATAACGGGGAAACAAATGCCACATCATCGCGGTTGGTTGCTTCCTTTACCGATTTATCCGAAAACATGCTGACCAGTTTATCGGACAGCATCTCCCAGCCTGCCTTCAGCGCCTTCCTGTTTCCGTTACTGTCCGTTTCATCAAACGTGACGAGTGACAGTTTCCCCACCCCAAGACGGCGCGCGTCTTTACGTAAAAATGTAGAGTCCGCTATAAAATCCGTCGCGAAATCCAATCCGGAATAGAATCCGCCCATAACACTGAACAGAAAAAACCGTTCTAGCTTATGCGGCAACTCCCTTCCCCGCCACTCCGTATCCAGATCGTTAATAAACTGTTTTACATTTTTGTGTTCCTTATAGCGTTGCCACGCTGTGGACTTTCCCCGGAGAACTTCTGCCGTCTTTACGGCAATGTCCCCCTGCGTATTTACGGCATCTATGCGCTCTGCAACCGCTTCAGGGGCCACGATATCAAACAATTCCTGCATGTGTTTGTTGTACAGGGTATCCGCTTTTTTCACTTCGGGATTCAGAAAGTCGGCTTTTCCTTCCCCGAGATATACGTGACTGACTTTTCCGCGGTATTGTTGGCTGTAGTTCTCTGCCATGGCGATATCATTTATGAAGGTTTGCCTGTTCCGATATAGACTGTGTTACTCTGCCCCTCTGCGCTGATTGCGTCTAATTTGGTTTTGATCGTCTGCATAATCGTTTCCTCATTTGCAAGCAACACTGCGCGTTCTTCTGCAAGCATTTTCCCGAGCGCCATCACCTGCTTCTCATTAAAACCGGGCACGGCATCAATAAGCGCGAGCTTGTCATCAGATGATAACAGGATGCTTGCTTCAATCAGTGTGACGAGTGCAATTTTTTTGTTCATATTATATAGCCGCCTGGGCCGCTTGCGGCGTAAACACTTCTGCTGCCCGCGCGACATGCGGCTCTTTCAGCTTGTTAAATTTCACTCCCAGCTTATTCAGAATAACTTTACTCACATCGGACGCCATACCGAGCTGCTCTTTGCCCATTTGTATTTTATTGGCAACCATCTGCCACCCTGCCGGCACCAACTCCATGCCGACAACACCGGGAATTAAGTCCAGAAACCCGACCATACTGACAAGTCCCGGAACATCCGGATACGGGTCAAGCGTGTGCAATGTTTTGTGTACCCATCCCTCTGCTACATGCTCGGCACCAACCCGCGCTCCGTATTTGATTTTTCCGGCCGGAATTTCCATCTTTTTGCCGAAAATCAGTTTTTCCCCGAATGGCGCCCACTTCGTCGTAGTATCTATGCCTTTACTTGCGTGCTCAAATGCTTTTGCCATTTCCACACCCGCACTTATTTCCTTCTCGAACAGTGCTGCCCGCTCAACAGGGAGCATCGCAATTCTGGCTGCTACACGGGGATCAGCTCCTTTTGCTAGCAAATGTTTATATTGATTTAATTCTGCCAGAGAAAATTTACTCACAAGCGCTTCGAAGGCTTCCCGCGCTTTGACTCCAGCTTTCCAGACGGCGGTATCCGCAGCGGCAATCTCTTTGGTAACGAGTACCCCGCTCCTGCTGGCTTTTTGCGCAACTTTTTCCGCATTGGCAGCTAGTTTGATTTGCTTTGCTTCCAGTCTTGTCGCCTTTTCTGCGGCTCTTGCTACACTCGCACCAGTGCTCATCAGAGGAACGAGAGAAATAGTCGCCATAATCATCGCCTTTAAATCCTTAAAGGCAACTTCTCCCATTTTTTTGGTATGAGGCATAATCGCCTCCTTCATGGACGCCGCAAACCCCAACCCTGCCGTACGCTCCAAAATATCGGTTTCCGGACGTTTTGCTTCGGCTGTCACGCGGTCCCGGGCACCGTTCATGGCTTTCTCCAACTCGGGAGGCAATACAACCTGTTCTTTTTGCGGGATTTCCGGGCTCTCGTCCATAGTATCAGTATGAGGATTTTTCATGGATTTGACAAGGCTTACGGCTTTGCAACCGCTTCTAATACCTGATGATCCCCTAAGGTTACGCCTTCCTGTTGCTTGTTAATTTCCGCAAAATCGATCACGTGTTCTGCAATACGCTCGAACACCGGATCATGGGTAATGGCGACAACCGTCATATCCGGCCGGGTTTTCCGAAGTTCCTGAATAATTTTCATCACCTGTAATGTCGACGCGGCGTCCAGATTTGCCGTCGGCTCATCCAGATACAACACCCTGGGATCCTTCAACAACGCGCGGGCAATCCCTATCCGGCGCATCTCTCCACCGGAAAAATGCTTGGTTTTGCTGTCTAACCGGTCGACAATCTGGTCAAGCCGCAAATCCTTAAGAACCTGCACGATTCTCTCATTGGGAATTTCTTTTTGCGTCCACAACAGCAGGTTCTCCCGGAGTGTCATGTCCTCAAAATACTGCGGGTTCTGGTTCGCATATGCGATTTTGGTAAAAATAGACTCATCGCCGTATTTTTTGATGCCGTCAATTTCCGTCCCGCCATACGTTACGGATCCGGAATCACCCGGATACAATCCGACCAGATGCCGGAACAGCGTGCTCTTCCCTATTCCGGAGGGACCCTTTATCGTGACAAATGCCCCCTGCGGGATATCCAGATTTACCCCGCGGAGAATATCTTTAAACCGCAGATTCCGGACGGAGATATCAAAACGCGCGATATCCGACACCGGTTTTCTGGCCATCTCCCGAAGTCCCAACGGATGATCCAGAAGTTCATACGGACCCAGGAGATCTTCCATGCGCTTGATATCCTGAATATCGGGGATAATACGGTTCACATACAATCTCGTTTTCTGCAGCGCCATCCCGCGTAAATCCTGCTGTTCAGCTTTGGATCCCGTGATGCGGAAATACGCATCCGCCAGACTATTAAACATGTCATGAGCCATGTATGGCTGGCCTGTTTCCTTATTTATTCCGCTTTTGATTTCTTTCCACAACTTAAACCCTTCCGTGGCGGTAGGCACGGTGATGTCCAATACGTCAAACAACCGGTTCATGGCACGGTCCTGCTGACGTTTTTCACGCATGCCGCCCGATTCGACAAAATCCCGGTCGGCAAGTGCTTGGTACAGCACATCGCTGCCCGCCTCAGCGTTCCCTGTGGTCCGTACGGTTTCCAGCCCCTGCAGGGTGGTCAGAAGCTTCGTATTTACCGTGTCCCAGTGCTTTAACGCTTCGTCATTCTGGCGCTGGATGCGCTGGGCATTCGGTTTGATCCTGGTTTCCATCATCATGTTTTTAAACAATGCCACGCCGAAATCAACGGGATTAATGAGCCATTGTTTCCCTATGGATCCTGCTACTGCATATTTAAGGGGAACCAACTCTTCATGTACGGCCGACATGAGATCAAGCGTCGCGTCTTTTCCGCGGTTGATGATCTCCAGCATTTCAGCAGACGGCGTGTTATTCAAAAATTCGAAATTACGCATAAAAAGCGAATCGGCAATCCGGTTATTGACCTGTTCCTGCAGGTTCGTTCGCTCCGCCATAAACATTTTGCCTGCAATTTTTCCTGCCTGTCGTTCCATCAGCCAGTACACGGGACTTGCTAAAAACGGCCATGCAGCCTCCGCCAGCAGTCCGCCCAGTTTCCCCCATCGTTTCGCTTTAATCTCCGGGAGGTGCTTTATAAATTTCGCCGGTTTGAGCGTTTTCAGGTGGAGAGCTTCGCCCATGGCCTGAAACCGTCTGGATACGAACACGCGACCCTTTTCCGTCGCAAATAGTTGCCGCTGCATGCCACCCAAAAAATCTCCTGCCAGTGTGGTCACCCCGATAATATGACTTATATTCCCCCATGCCTGTTTATCTACCCCATAATTGCGCACTAAATCGTCTACAACGGTTTTATATTCGTTCAGGTCAATATCGGGTAGTGGTCCGCTTTCCGCCTTTTTTTTACCCTCGGATGTATGCATGTCTGACGAAGACGAAGAAACACCTTGCTCTACCCGTTTCTGAACGGAACGAATATCATCGGAGGAAATCGGGATACCCTGTGCGCGCAAGTCGTCAGCGACGCTCTTCACCATTTCAGTCAGATCGTTTGTCTCAGGAGGCTTCCCCTCTATGACGCTCTCTACAATGGGTTTTGCCTGTTCCGCCGTTGCGGGCGAAACCAACGGCGCCACATCTTTTATGGCTCGTAATTCTTTCGGGACGGGTAATTTACCGGGTCGTTCTGCCGTCATATCCCCTATTGTAACCCACACCGCTTAGTTCTTCGAGGGAGAGGCGGAGGCGGCATAAAATACCTGTCGGTTTCCGAGCGATTCGGCTCTGGCATTCTCCGGCCGGTTAATCTGTGCGAAATCAACTATTTTTTCAGCAATCGCTTCGAAATTCGGGTCATGGGTAACCGCTATAACCGTCATATCCGGACGCTTGGCGCGCATATCCTTGATAATAGACAACACCTGCTTTGCAGATTCTTCATCGAGATTTGATGTTGGCTCATCAAGAAACAGCACTTTGGGATCCTTAAGTAACGCCCGGGCTAATCCTATGCGTCGTAATTCGCCACCGGAAAAATGCTTTACTTTGCTATCCATTCGATCCGCTATGTGGTCTAATTTAAGATCATGAAGCACTTCGGCAAGCTTTTCGTTCGTGGCCTGCTTTTTTGTCCATAATTGTAAATTTTCCCGGAGCGTCATGTTTTCAAAATACTGCGGATTTTGATTGGCGTATGCTAATTTTGAATACACCGATTGTTCACCGAATTTTTTAATACCGTTCAAATCCGTTCCGCCATACTGAAGCGCCCCTTTTTCGGCACCATAAAATCCGACTAAGTGACGCAAAAATGTTGTTTTCCCTATACCGGAGGGACCTTTTACCGTAACAAATGAACCTTGCGGTATATCTATGGAAACATTATGAAGAATATTTTTGAAATTTAGATTCCGCACCGTAATATCAAAATTCGTGATCTCACTAACCGGCTTTCTCACCTGCTCGAGCATGCCATCAGGTTTATCGAGCAGATCATACGGGCCCAATAGTTCTTCCATGCGTTTTATGTCCTGAAGTGCTGGCTGAATTTTTTCCGAATATAGCCGCACAAGTTCGGTCGCATGCATGCCAGCCTCTGATTGACCGGCTGAGACCGCCGAAAACTTGGAAAACGCCTGCATACCAGCATACGCCTCACCCATAGGTCCGCCTTTTTGTTTTTGCCATTCGAGCGCACCCAAACCTGCCGGCAATCCGAATTGGAACAGTAGATCTAGATATGAGCCACGTTGTTTCTGCTCTGCGTGACGTTTCCGGGATTCAATGGCAATTTCGTCTCGTTCCTGCATGGTTTTACCAAGTTCAGAAATGGCATTTTCCATCGTATCCGATGATTTCACTACTTCTATACTTTGCAGTGACGTCATGATTCTCGTGTCTACAGCATCTTTTTGAGCTAACTCAACCTGACGCTCCCCGATGACTTTTTCCATCAGTTTTTTGTTAGACGTATACAGAATGGGTAACCGCAAAAGACCAAGCACTCCGCCCAACTTGTTGATCGCAAAACCACTACTGGTCGCGGCCACCATAGATGTAACGTGTGGAATCACTTCCGTATAAGTGGTGTTGATAAGATCCATTGTCCCCTGCTTGCCTTTATCAATGATATTTAATATTTCAGCAGGAGATTTATCTTGTACAAATTCGAAATCACGCATAAACACGGAATTTGCTACGCGATTATTAATCGCTTCCCGCATAAAGAGTGTTTCTTTTTCATATGCCTTTCGCGCTGCCCCATCCAACACGGTGGACGATAATAATCCCGCGATAGGGCCCCAAATCGGGAATGTCATTTTTCCGGCTATCTTGAGAAGTGCCAACTGACGGTCTTTGGGCATTTTCTTCCAATCTTCAGCCACCCGAAGCAATTGCATGCTTTTATCGCTTAAGATGAGGTCTGGTAAATGCTTACTTATGAAAGGCGGTGTTAATTTCGTTAGTACGGCATTCGTCATCATCATACTTTCCAACACGCCCAGCTTCACCGCATGTTTATCCAACCCATATTGTTTATAAACATAATTAAACGTATCCTGATAATCCTTGAGATTTATCTTGGGCGCTCCCTTATCTGATTCACGTGCGCTATCCTGACTCGTCAAGGCTTCTTTCGCCGCCTTTTTAAAAGACATTTGCTGGTCTAGTGTTATGGGAGGTCCGTCTTTACCAAATTCCCTTACTGTAGCATCAGCTAGGGCATCTATCTGACTGTCTGTCGGCTTTCTTCCTTCTTGAAGGGTCGAGGCGACTTCCAAAGATGTAGCAACTAATTGTTCGGAAATCGGCTGTGCTTTGGGGAGTTTCTCCTTAGGTACGTGTGTTTCCTGCTGCCTCGGTCTGGGCTTTTCCATATGATAAAGGTATCATACTCAAAACATCAGGGAACCACAATGGAACATAATCCCATCCCACTTTTGAGTCGGAGGTTAAAGATTTAAGCTGCCGGGGGCACAGTCACTTTTACCGGCTGAATGCGGGTCCTGAGTTCCCGGGCTTTATCCGGAATTGTATGTTTTACGAAATGCAGCGCTTCTGCACCCTTTTCCATAACTTTCCCTTTGGCGAGCTCCAGCCCAGGTGCCCCTTTTGTTCCTTGTGTAGCAAGCCATTCGCCGATTTTTCCGCCTTTTCCCACAAATGTACGGAACCGCTCGCTTCCGACCAGTCCTCCGGCAAATCCCAACGTTCCCACCGTTACCGCAAGCGCTCCGACGTGCTTTCCTACGGCAATTTTCGCCGACTTGGTCGCATCATTTTCTATCTGCGCCATCACAGTTGCACGCTGCTCGTCGTTCAAGCCATTATGGACGTCTGCATACTTGAGTACTAGGTCTTTATGATCCTGATACCATTTTTCCTTCGCCCCTCCGACCGTGAATGCACGGCGAAGACCCTCAACCATTCCTTTTTTGGCGGTTCCATTGACATTCCAATTTCTGCCATAGACATATCCTTTCTTCTTTGGGCAAGATAATTTTACTTATTTTACTGTATCGATCCCCTCTTCAGTAAGCGCTTTATCGACTTCATCGAGCACTTCATTCATGAGATCATCAATTTCCTTGAGTGCGGCACCGTCTTTAATGGTGTCGGTAATAAGCTGTGCGTAACTTTCGACCGTGACCCTGCCTTTGGGATCTGCAGCAAGAAAGTCGAGCTGCTCTTTGGGCATGTATTTTAAGAGCACCGGCCATACGGTTACCTGCAACCCTTCGGAAATGGTCGTATATAACTCGTTCTTCTCTGCGTCAGACAGTGTACTCTGCTCAATTCTTCCGACAATTGCTTTCAGTTTATCTTCCATACATGCTCCTTTTCTTATTGTAATATTTCACGATTCTATGTGTCTAGTCAATACACTATACCACTACCGGGGTGTTATTTAATACCGAACTTCGGCCACGGTATTTCTATCTTCGGCGGATTAAAGGGCGGTATTTTCGGCGCGCCGTCTTTTATCTGCGTCCATGGTATATCAACCGCAAACGGCTTGATATCAAACATATAATCCACGTAGTTATACACTTTGGTCCAAAGTACGTTCGCGCCTGTCTTTATCGCTTCCCCGGCGGCTGCAAACGGAGCTGCTATAGCGGCCCCTGCCTTGGCTAAAGCGGGAGCAGCACTTGCAGTCCACCACTCGGCAACTTTCGTTGCAGCTAGTACAACAGCTGCTGCAGCTTTATCAGGACCGGCAATCACTACTGCTCCTCCGAGCGCGATTCCCGCGCCTGTTGCTACCCAGTTTCGGATTACTTTCCACTTCGCATTTTTTTCTGCCTTCGCTTCAAAGTGACCACGCATTTCCTGCTGCTGATCAGGGGTAAAATGACTGACGACAGAATCAAGTGCGCGGAGTTCCCGGGCTTTGGCGCCCTTAAAGGTGTAATTTTCAGACAAAAACTTCCCGGCTTTTTCTGCTACCCGTTTGATGACTCCGCTCTCGCGTTCTACCGGCGCCGCTAATTCCCCTGTTTGCTCCGTCATATCTTTTCCTCCGTAAGGGCAGTATCTATTTCATCGACAAGTTTCCCCATGACTGCATGCACTTCATCGAGCACCGCTTCATCTTTCGTCGCATCTTCGATAAGCTGGAGGTACGTTTCCGCAGTTGCTTTCCCCGGCTGTTTTACCAGTACATCCAGTTTATCTTTGGGCATGTTGGAAAGTAATGTCGGCCAAATGGATGCTTTCAGACTCTCGGAGATCACAGCATACAGCTTCACCTTATCCTGCTCTTCGAGGTTGGAAGCTTCAATGCGGGCAAGAATCGCTTTAAGTTTCTCTTCCATGATAGTTAGGCCGCCATCGGCTTGGGTACAGCGGGTGTTTTCGGTACGCGCTCCCCGCCCTGCAGAATTTTATTGACAACAGGAGCCACTGTCTCTGTTGTGGCAACAGCACCTGCCATCTTTGCGCCCTGGGCGGCTATCCACTCAACGGGACGGAACCGGGTCATGGCCCATGTGGCAATTGCTTTCGGAACCAATCCGCGTATAATGCGGTTTGTCGGAGGCAACCAGATAGCTGCTGTCAGTAAAAAGTCTGCAGCTCTGGCTCCCCATTGCACGCCGCGCATGGTGTCATACGCCTGCGGACGGAGATTTTCCAACGCCTGCTGTGACCCTTCAAATCCTTTTTTACCCATACGGTCAATCACTTGTTCATAAGCCGTAACGGAATCAACTAACGGCTCTGTACGCCGCACTTTGTCCGGCACCAGCCCGGTTTTTACATTTTTTTCCGCTCCTCCCTTGTACGTGCCGTGTTGCCGGAGTTCAAGATACGCAATAGCGCGGTCTCTCGGCGTCCCTAATTCTGCACCCATTGATTGTTCACTCATGATATCCCTCCTTTGGAAAGGGCAGTTTCTACATCATCGAGGACACTGTGAACGGTGGCATTCAACTCTTCTGCCATCTTCGGATCGCTTAATGGCTTTTTCATAACTTCGACAAACGCTTCCACGGTATCTTTTGCCGGATTTGTCGCCAAATCTTTTAATTCATCGGCCGGCGTGTATTTGAGCAGCACAGGCATAACGACACTATGGAGATACTCGCTGATCTTGGCATACAGCGCATTTTTATCCTCGTCCGTCCATCCGGACTTCTCAATCTGAACGACTATATCGGTGAGCCGATCTTCAAACGTAGCATTTTTTGTATTCATACTAGCTTCACTGTAACGAACTGCAGGTCTGGTTGTCAACAAGCTTGGGGCAGTGCTTGCGTATATACCCATAGTAATTGTCTCCGCGCATGCCTGTCAAGCCGTGAATCCTCTACTCCCCTACTTCATGGCAGTCAGAATCCGTTCCAGCGCAACGACAAATGCTGCTGTGCGCAAATCCGTTTTGTGCGTAACGGACGCGTCCCACACTGCTCCCGCTGCATCCGCCATTTTTTTGGCCAACTTTTGGTTTACCTGCGCCTTTGTCCAATGCTGACCTTTCAGGTTTTGCTCCCATTCAAATGCAGACACCGTCACGCCTCCGCTGTTGGAGAGAATGTCAGGAATGACAGGAATACCTTTCTTATAAAGAATAGTGTCAGCCTCGGGTGTCGTCGGACCGTTTGCCATTTCCAATACGACTTTTGCTTTCACCTTTGCCGCGTTTTCGCGGGTCAACGCGTTTTCCAATGCCGCGGGCACAAGGATATCGACCGGCAACTCCAATAACGATTCGTTCGTGACCTGTTTCCCTTTTTTCAAATCACACACGGAACCGGAGCAGTAACACCCCGCCAGATATCCGTTTTTCTTTTTGCATTCCAGGGTGAGAGAGGGATTGATTCCTTCGGCTACATAAATTCCACCCTTGCTGTCTGACACGGCAACTACCCGGATCCCTGCTTCATCTAAAAATTTCGCGACGTTATATCCGACATTCCCAAACCCCTGCACGGCAGCCGTCAACGTTCCTTTCAATTTCAGCCTCTTTAATATTGCCTGTAACACGAACAACCCGCCCAATCCAGTCGCCTCTTCCCGCCCTTCACTTCCGCCGTCTTTGATAGCTTTCCCCGTGAATGTACTGGTAAGTTTTTGTTCATCTCTTTTTGAGAGCGTTACGCCGAATGCTTTCGCTTTTTTTCGTTGCACCTTGAGAAATTCGTCAACCATCCACCCCATGATGACACCGTTGGTATTGACGTCGGGCGCAGGCACATCGAGATCCGGGCCGATAAAATCCGCAATGGCGTTCCCGTATCCACGGCTTACCCGCTCGAGCTCTCCCTGTGAAAGCGTTTTCGGATCAAGAATAATACCGCCTTTACCGCCTCCCAATGGCAAATCAGCGACAGCACATTTCATCGCCATCCAGAAAGAAAGTGCTTTCACTTCGTCCAAACTGACGTTGTGATGATACCGGATTCCGCCTTTGTACGGGCCGCGTGCGTTATTAAACTGTACGCGATATCCTTCGAATATCTTTTGCGTCCCGTCATCCATAACGACCGGAATAGTTACGTTTATCTGACGCTGCGGCATCGTAAGCACGGCCACTTTCCGGTCAATATTTATTAATTTCTTCTTTGAAGCCTTCAGCACCGTATGTGCTTTGTCCAACTGCTTCATTGCCGACTCAAACGGATTAATTGCTGTCATAAAACACCTCCTGGTATAAAATTAATAAAAGTACTCAGTTTATACTGCTTATGTTAGTAAAATAGCTCTGTTTTGATCTGCTCTTTGGGCACACTATGTCCAAGCAGCACTTCCCGCACTTCCTCTATCATCGCCTTATTGCCGCACAAATAAAATTCAGATGCTTCCGGGTTCGTTTCCTGTTTTGTCACATGCTCCGTCACATGACCGCGTAACCCTATCCATCCGTCACCGGGTTTTGAGAGTATCAGGTGCCAGGTAAAGAAGGGATTAAGAGATGATATCCTGTCAAACTCTTCTTTCCAATAGACATCTTCTTCATGCCGTAACCCCCAATATAGAACCAGTTGTGTCTTTGCACGCTCGGCGCTCCCGTTGGCATAATCCAGAATCATCGCATGAAACGGGGCAACCCCGGTGCCGGTTGCAATCATCACTTTCTTCTTCGGAGACGGGTCAAACGACAGTGCTCCCCCCGTGGGGGCCACGATTGTTGCACTATCCCCGACATGAAGCCCGAGCGTCCATTTGCTTCCCGGCCCCATCGGGGATACATCGTGAATCATCAGTAGTTCATTATTTTGATTCGGCGGAGAAGCGATTGACATCGTCCTGTTGATTCCGGGGGCAATCATAAGCATCATATTCTGACCTGCGCGGAATTCTATAGCCGGAGGTGAAACAAGCCGGAACGTGATGAAATACACGTGGCCTGTCACCTGCTCTTTTTTGACAACTTCAAGCGTGATTTTCTGTGCCATGGGTTTCTATATATTTCTCCGCGTCCATCGCAGCCATACAGCCTTGACCGGCCGCAACAATGGCCTGGCGGTATCTGGGATCGACGCAGTCTCCGGCAGCAAAGACGCCGGGCACAGCGGTCTCTGTCTGGGGACTAAGCGGTGATGCGGCCCGGATAACTACGACATATCCCTTCGGATCCAAATCGATAAATCCTTTGAGAAATTCCGTGTTCGGTTTGTGTCCGATGGCCAGAAACACCCCCTGTGTAGGATATTCGATAACCTCGCCGGTCTTGGCATCTTTCAACCGGATCCCCGTTACCTCTGTTTCTCCCACGATTTCCTCCACGATTTTATTCGTGAGAAACGTAATCCGAGGATCCTTTTTCGCCCTGTCCAGCATAATTGCCGATGCCCTGAATTCATCGCGCCGGTGAATGATGGTTACCTTCGGGGAAAATTTCGTAAGAAATGTCGCTTCTTCCATCGCGGTGTCCCCGCCTCCGATGACCGCAACTACTTTCCCCCGGAAAAAAAATCCGTCGCAGGTAGCACACGCTGATACTCCTTTTCCCCTGAGTTTTTCTTCCGACGGTAATCCAAGATACATAGCGGAAGCGCCAGTGGCGATGATAACGGTCTTTGTCCTGACTTCCCCGCCGTCTGTTGTCAGGATAAATGTCCCGTCAGGAGATTTCGAAACGGAAGACACCACGGAATTTCTGATTTCGGTACCGAAACGCTCCGTCTGGGTTTTCATATCCGTCACGAGCTGAGATCCGAGTATCCCCTTGGGGAAACCGGGGAAATTATCGACCTCCGTGGTCGTTGTCAGCTGTCCGCCGGGAACCAAACCGGAAAGAATAAGTGTCTTTAAAAATGCACGCGACGTATACAGCGCTGCCGTATACCCGGCAGGGCCCGAACCGATAATCACGACATCATACATCATGCGTGTGGATGCGAAGCATCAGTTAATGAGTTTCGTCAACTCGCTCACCAATACGTCTTTGCTTGTAACCCCGATAAACTGCTTCACGACGGTGCCGCCCTTGAAAATCATGAGCGTCGGAATACTCATAACGCCGAATTTCTGTGCATGCACGGGATTCTCATCGACATTGAGTTTGATGACTTTTGCTTTTTCGCCTACTGCTGCGGCCACTTCTTCGACAATAGGACCCTGCACCTGGCACGGTCCGCACCATACTGCCCAAAAATCGACGAGCACCGGAGTAGCGGATTTCATAACTTCGGTTTCAAACGTCTGATCTGTTACATCTGCCATATTGCCTCCTTCGCAACTAACTTTTTTTTAGGATTTTCAGTATACCACTGGCCGATAATCTGTAAACCCCGACAAATACGGGCCGTTAATACGCACTAAATCAATAGGGTACCCCGCAATTTAAACAGTGCCCAACCTGTATCCGGCAGCTTCTACTGCCTGTTTCACCGCCGTATCGGTTTTTTCAGTATCGTCACTTTCTACTTCAACCGTTTGCTTGGCATAACTGCAGCGCCCGGAAATACCCCGGTCTTCCAGCTCACCTTCAATGAGCATGGCGCAGCTGGAACAATGCATCCCGTCTATTTTATATATGCGTTTCGTTTTCATCGCACGATAAATGTGCCACCGTACATTCCCATACTACAACTAAATGCCAACTCTCCTCCACTATCCGGAGCGGTAAAGGTAAGTGTTTTTGTTTGTCCTACGGGAACTACTTCCTGCAAACCCAACGCAGGTATGGTAAATGCCTGTATGCATCCTGCTCCGGCTGAATTGGTAAGCGTCACGGTAATTTCTTCGCCCTTGGGGATAACGGGATTATCGATTTTATATCCGTTAAGCCAAAACGTTATTACGGGGGTTTTCGTCGCTTCCAAGTCACTCACGCTGACCGGGCAAAACGTTACCGCGCAAAATACGGTCTTCGGCAGGGATAATAACGTCACAGGTGACCCATACAGCGTCATGGCAGCATTAAGATTTATAAGCGCCAGCCCCATAACCAGTGCTGCCGCAACCATACCGAATTTCTCTTTCAGCGTTGCCTTGATGACATCAATCGAAATACCCAGCAGAAAAAACAACGGGGCCGTTCCCAACACGAATACGGAAAGCACCGCCATCCCCCACCAGGGATTTCCGGTGCCGGCAGCAAGCGCCATCATGGCTTGTGTCGTACCGCAGGGGATAAATACGGAAAACAATCCGATCAGTGCCGGCGCATACCAGGTGCCCGTTTTTGCCGTTCCGCGGATCATGCGGGTCAGAAACCTCGGCGGCTGAATGACAAAATACCGGAAAATCGGATGCACATCCAGAAATGACAATGCCGTTCCGATCATAAACAAGGAGATAATCCCGATACCGATTGCCTGTGTCCTGGGAGAAAGATTGACCAGCGAACCCGCAAATCCCAGCAATGCGCCGATAAGCGCGTGGGACATAAGTTTTGCCACAAGAAATGCAGCTACGCCCACGGCCCGCGACCCCATGGGGTGCGACTCTTCTTCCCGGGTAAGTGCAGTCGCCAATATTCCCCCCTGTACCGCCATACACGTAAGACCTCCCGAAATAAGTCCCGTGGTAAATATAATCCAAAGATTTGGCATAGATTTATAAAAGAATATCAGATGAGTTGACAAACAGCAAAAACATGATAGGATCATTATATCCCCATAGGGGGGATATAAGTCAAGGAGGATAATACTATGCCGAAAGGAATTCCGAGAAACCAGTCAGTTCAACAAAAACTACTTCACCGCATGAAAATTGCCCGCGGACACCTTAACCGTGTTATCCGCATGATGGAACAGGGAGATTACTGCGTCGACGTTATTCATCAGTCTTTAGCGGTCCAGGCAGCACTTCGGAGCGCTGATCAGGAAATACTCCGCAACCATCTGTCTACATGTGTTGCCGATGCCATCGCCAAAGGAAACAAAGACGAAGTAATAGAAGAAATCATGAAAGTCATGGAGAAACAATAATATATATATATGGATAAACTTCTCATCAGCATCGCAGGACTATTGAGTATCGGGGGCATATACTGGTTTTTTTTCGGAAAGCGTGAAGAATCAGGTCAGTCGCAAACCACATGGAGCATCACGGTAGACGGCGGATACATACCCGCATCGATAACCATTCCCAACAATAGGAGATCCTCCGTTACCTTTACCCGCAAAGATGCCAATAGCTGTCTGGAAGAAGTAATTATCGCCGATTTTAAAATCAAAACGTTTTTACCTCTCAACACGCCCGTCACCGTAACACTCTCCCCCACCAAACCCGGCACATATGACATGCACTGCGGCATGAACATGTTTCACGGAAAGGTTGTCGTCGTATGAAAACATCATTTCCTGTTATCGGCATGCATTGTGCCAGTTGCGCCCGGCTTATTGAGCGGCAGCTTAAAAAAACTCCCGGCGTTACTGACGCGTCAGTGAACTACGGCAGTGAAACCGCATCCGTAGAATTTGACCCGGCCGCATGCAATCTGGACAGTATTACGAAATCAGTAGAAACGGCAGGCTATAAAGCGGCCGTCACGACCGACCCGAAACAAACTCCCGAGGATATAAAAGAAGCAGCCAAAAAAGCAGAACTTGTAGACCTCAAAACAAAAGTGATTGCATCGGGTGTTCTTAGCGCCCTTATCCTACTGGGAAGTTTCCCTGAGTGGTTTGCGGGCGTTTTTGCCGCAATCTCCGACTTCTATGCCCTGCTTAGTAATCCTGTTTCCCTCCTCATACTTTCTACACCCGTACAGTTCTGGGCCGGCAAAAGCTTCTATCAGGCCACCTGGTCAGGACTCCGGAACCGTGCTGCCAGCATGGATACGCTCATTGCAGTCGGCACGACCGCCGCATACGGCTTTTCTCTCCTCACAACGGTATTCGGCCGGCAACTAAGTACAATCGGCTTCCCGATGGTCATGTATTATGACACCGCGGCAGTGATTATCACCCTTATATTATTGGGGCGATTTTTTGAAGCCAAAGCCAAAGCGCATACCAGTGACGCGATCAAAAAATTGCTGCATTTACAGGCAAAAACCGCCCGGGTTGTACGGAACGGAAAAGAAACAGACATCCCCATAGATCAGGTCGTAGTCGGCGATATCATCAGGGTACGCCCTGGAGAAAAAATTCCCGTCGATGGAAAAATCACGGACGGAACAAGCTCTATCGACGAATCAATGGTCACCGGCGAATCTATTCCCGTCGATAAAAAACAGGGCGATTTGGTCATCGGCTCGACCATAAACAAAACCGGCACGTTTCTTTTTGTTGCCATGAAAATCGGATCTGACACGCTGCTTTCCCAGATCGTGAAGATGGTTTCAGAGGCACAAAGCACCAGAGCCCCCATTCAGCGTCTCGCCGACGTTGTCTCCGGGTATTTTGTACCGGTTGTGCTTATGCTGGCGGTTGCAACCTTTGTTGTCTGGTATGACTTCGGCTTCCCCGTGCAGGGATTTGTGAACATGATTGCTGTCCTTATCATCGCCTGCCCCTGCGCGCTGGGACTCGCTACTCCCACGGCAATCATGGTCGGCACGGGTAAAGGAGCAGAACACGGCATACTCATAAAAGACGCATCAAGCCTGGAGACGGCACACAAAATCAACACGATTGTCTTTGATAAAACCGGCACACTCACCAGCGGAAAACCGGTGGTTACCGACATTATTCCGTTCGGCAAACATAGAAAAAACGACGTTCTTGGCATTGCAGCCTCTCTTGAGCAGGGTTCTGAACATTCCCTGGGAGAAGCGATAGGTGCGTATGCAAAAGAACACGCAATCACCCGCAGCAAAGTTACGAAATTCCGTGCCATTGCCGGCCACGGGATCACCGGCAGCATTCATAAGACGTCCTACTATTTCGGAAACAGGGCGCTTATGAAGACTCAGGATATTTCAGTCGGATCCGCTGAGCATGCGATGAGCTCACTGGAAAAGGAGGGAAAGACGGTCATGTTGCTGTCTTCCCAAAAAACCATTCTGGGGCTTATCGCTGTCGCCGATACGTTGAAAACCAGCGCAAAAAGCATGGTTGCCATACTCACCCGCCTCGGAATTACTGTCTGGATGATTACCGGTGACAATGAACGCACTGCACACGCAGTAGCAAAAAGTGCCGGAATTACGAATGTGTTAGCCGGTGTGCTCCCGCAGCAAAAGGCAGAAAAAATTACCGAACTGAAACGCAATAAACGCAGTGTTGTCGCATTTGCCGGCGATGGTATCAATGATGCCCCGGCACTTGCCGGCGCTGACGTCGGAATTGCCATGGGAACCGGAACGGATGTCGCGATAGAGTCAGCCGGAATTACATTACTGAACAAAGACTTAAATAGTGTTGTTTCTGCGATAAAACTATCAAAACAAACACTTGCCATTATCAAACAAAACCTCTTCTGGGCATTTGCGTACAACGTCATTCTTATTCCGGTTTCCTCCGGTATTCTCTACCCGTTTACCGGCTGGTTATTAAACCCCGCCATTGCTGCGTTTGCCATGGCAGCAAGCAGTATTTCCGTTGTGGGTAATTCCCTCCGCTTGAAACAGGCGAACATTTAATGAAGTTCTTTCTGAAGCCGTTCCGCATCACGGATAATGAGCAGTCTGCCGCGGGTAGCAAGTAGCCCCTTTTTTACCAGTGTCTCTACTTGTAAGCTGGCTGTTTCCCTGGTGGTGCCGATCCATGAGGCAATTTCCCTGTGTGTCAGCGGAATTTTCAGGGCAATCCCCTCTTTTGTTTTTTCTCCGAAATTCTCGGCGTAATACAGAATCAGAAGTATTGTCTTGGTATAAGCATCATCAAGCACCAGCTGGGCAACACGGCTCACGAATCCTGAAAGCCCCAATGCCAACCGCTGAGTCGCATAAAATAACGCTTCGGGATGTATCCGTAAAAATTCCACAAACACCTCTTTCGGAGCGCGCACGACATTTACCGGCGTCATGGCTTCGAAATGATAAACATTGGGCGTATCGTTTAGTATCCACGTAAGCGGAAAAAACGATCCGGGCTTATAAATATGGACGATAAACGTCTCGCCCGACGGCGAAAGAAGATATTGCCGTACGTAGCCGCTCTGCAGGTAATACACACCGAACGGCGCGTCCTCTGCACGCAGAATAAACTCACCCTTTTTGTATGCCATCGGCGGGTAGCTTACAAAAAACGACTCAATATTTTTTATCGCCTGAGGATCAGTTTTTGCCATATCTTACAATGAGTATACACCTCCATGTCACAATTCTTATGTATTATAGATCACATATATTTTACCAAATATATGTATACTGAATACATGCCTAAAACAGCCTCTGACACAAAATCAAGAAATCTTAACCGCATCATTTTTTTCCTCTCGCTCTTGGGCATCGTGATGGCCATCTACGTACTGCAAAGTTTTATACGGAAGACCGGCATCGTGTGCGTCACGAGCGGATGTGAACTGGTGCGGAAAAATCCGGCAAGTTATCTGTTCGGCGTTATCCCCGTCCCCGCTGTTGGATTAGTAGGATACTCCATCATCGCATTCCTAGCATTCTTACGTACCTCCCAAAGCAAGTCATGGATGCTCAAGGGCATGCTTGGCATGGCGACGTTCGGCGTTCTATTCGTGAGCTGGTTTACCTATGTAGAACTTACGGTTATCAAAGGCGTCTGTACATGGTGCGCACTGTCTGCGGTAAACATGGTTGTTATCTTCCTGTTACTCCTCAGAAGTCATACACTACAGAATAGATAACCTTAAAAAGGAGGCTGCCTATGTTTGATTTATCCAATAAAGTTGCACTTGTTACCGGAGCATCAAGCGGCATGGGAAGAGCCACTGCAATTGCCCTCGCCAATCAGGGAGCACACGTTGTTGCTGCTGCCAGGCGCATGGATAAACTCGAAGCAGTAGTTGCCGAAATACGGTCCCGGGGAAAAGAAGCGCTTGCAGTACAGATGGATGTGACAAAACGCGCGGACGTTGATGCGGCAGTCGCCATGGCTGTCAAAACATTCGGGAAACTCGATATTCTCGTCAATAACGCCGGGTACTTAGACTACTCACCTTTCCTGGACATGAAAGAAGAAGCGTGGGATAAAGTCATCGATACAAATCTCAAAGGATATTTTTATGCCGCGCAGGCGGCAGCCCGGGAAATGACCAAAACCAAATGGGGCAGGATTATCAACATTGCCTCCATCGGCTCCGGAGGGGTGGGTGTTGGGTTTCCTATGATATCCCACTACTGTGCAAGTAAAGGCGGTGTCATCGGCCTTACAGAGGCTCTGGCAGGAGAATTAGGAGCAAGCGGCATCACGGTAAACGCCATCGGACCGGGAGGTGTTGATACGGAAATGACCAAAGGAACAACAGAAGAAGCCAAAAAAGGTATGACAGCAAGGTTGCCTATCAAACGATTCGGTACACCGGAAGAAATTGCCGCAGCGGTCATCTACTTCGCTTCAGAAGAAGCCGCGTACACGACAGGGACGACATTGTATGTTGACGGCGGCTGGCTTGCAACCTGACGGGTCACTCATACACTTCTTTTACTCACACGCGAAACCAACTATCAGCGAGGCGTTACAGATAGAGCGCGACCGTCATATTCCAGAATATATGGATGAGAATAGGGGCCACAAGAGATCCTGTATTATACAGAAGCAGCGCGTTGGCAAAAGCCAAAATAAAATCCGTTACGAAAAACAGCAATAATGCAGACCCCTGCAGTTTTAAGGAAAATGCCAGAATCGGAATATGCAGCACGACAAACATAAGGGCCGAGAGCGTCGCGGAGTACACAAGCCCTTTCTTCCCTTCCATGAGTCTCGAAAAAACAAATCCTCGGCTCAGTACCTCTTCCGAAAACGCAGTTGCGGCAGAAAGCAGAATCAGCATGCCCATACCATACTGCTCAAAGGCGGCAATCGGCATAATCTCGATTTTGCCGTATTTGATGGCATTGGCTGCCAGTCCTTCCAACGCAAATATAAAGCCGAATCCTAATCCGATATACACGCTGGTGAAGAAATTCTTGCCGGACAACCCTATGGAAGCCAGTGAGCGCTTCTCACGATTTCTCACGTACCAAAGAACGGGAAGCACAAATACCATGGGTTTAAAAATAAACTCGTCTGCCCATTCCGGTAACTGAAAAAAATACCGGTAAAGCGCCCATGCAAGGACAATCCAGCCCCATACCCGATATGTAGACTCCACCAAGCTTATAGGAGATGCCGCAGTTGTTTTTTTCACTCTATTAGTACGATACTAGCTGGAACTACCTGTTGCAAGCACGACTTTTACGGGGTGTTTCCTCGGCCTGGTTTGGTCTACAGCCTCGGTCATTGTTGCGATAATCATATCGATAATATGGGTAGCCTCCTCAAGCGTTAACCGCCTGACATTATGGGGAAAATAATGAAATACCAGATTACGCCCCTGCTTCCATGTCATCCAAATGGCATCTGCCAGCGGCTGACTGTATTGCTTGGCAATTGCGCTGTACGCGCTTCTGCTGCCCAAGCGGCGTATAAGATTCGGACTCAGCACCTTTCCGAGACGGAAATGAGTACTCATATACTCCCGTTCGGTGATGATGGAAAGGTCACGGAATAGTTCCTTAAGAAATCCCTCATACAGTTTGGCAAACGGAAACACGAGATATGAATAATCACTCAGATGCTCATTGGGGTGATGCTGTCTGTCATCTACCAATAATTGCCCGTCTACTGCCAGCTGCCGCTGTGTCAAGCTCATATACTGCCACAAAAGAGATCCTTCTTTTATCATAATCAGCGGATAAAAATGAACGTTTCAGTGAAAAACACCACGGCGGATACGATAAGAATAAGCCGCTGTGTAGAAGGAAGCACCGGACCGGCAACCATACGGTACCAGCTGCTTACATTGCCATTAACCCTCCATTCCCCTATCTGCCAGAGCAGCATCTGAAGATACAAAGACAGCACGAGTCCGCTCCCGATTGTTCCGGTAGAACTGGTTACCACAAAAAATGCGACTGCGGCAAACAACGCACCGAACACCACGGACCGAAACGGCGACGGGTTCAGGGCAAAAAATATTTCAGCAGCGTCCAGAAAGTATATGCCGATTGCTCCTCCTATAAAAAACCAGAGCGCATCGAGCGACGGATGAAGTACCCATTTTGCCAGCACGATAATCAGGAGATATATAAGCGAAATATAGACAAATATCCGTGGTTTTTGCCGAAGCACCGCTTTCACGTTATCCATGTATATATTCTAATGCAGAAGCCTGCCTATTGAGAAGCAGCCTGCCGCAACTCCTTCATTTTCCACATAAATAATTTTCCTTTACTTGTTGCCCTGGCATCTTTCACGAAAGACAGCGCTTTTTCGAGTATCGCCCTAGGCACGGTTTTTGCCAGACGTATATACAGAGATTTATGTTTATAATCTCCCAGCGTTTCTGCAAGATAAATACCGTATGCCTGAAACTCGCGTGATATGTATTTATCCTCTACGGGATTAAAGGAAGAAAGAATTGTTCCGATTTTTTGCATGGTTAATTAAATCTGTTCATGGCCTTATCAATACCCTTAAACAGGCCGACACGCACTGCCTCTACCCCATGCTGGACGAGATGCTTGAACTCTCCCGCCTCACTTCGACCGAACTTTGACAACACGAAGCGGATAACCGATGACTGGTGAAGTTGCCGGTCGGCAACGACCGTTCCGCCGCTTTTGATCTTACCGATCCCCAACCGGATCCGTACAAATTTATCACTTCCTAATTCCCGGATAACGGAATCTATGCCATGGTGTCCGGCGGATGCTCCCCCTACCCTGATGCGTATTTTTCCGAGCGGTAGGTCAAGGTCATCGTGCACCACCCATATGTCTTCCGTTTTCATTTTATAAAACCCGGCGACACTTTTTACTGCGACACCGCTGGCATTCATATATGTTTCCGGTTTAAGAAGAATTACCTCTCCTGCCCGTGCAATACCGGCTTTATGCTTTGCGGAAGCCTCCCACTTTATATCAGCGCCTCCCAGCTCATGCGCGAGTTTTTCAACAACCATAAATCCCACATTGTGACGGGTATCCTGATATTTTTCTCCTGGGTTTCCGAGACCGACTATCAATTTCATATAGGTTTTATAGCCCTTTCTTACTATCTAACTATATACTAATTATGTGAGCATTGCGATCACTTCTTCATCCGTAACCTGCGGGAAAGACTCGTAATAATCACTTACTGCCGCCAGTGACTGCGCTTCATGATATACGACAAGTTCGTTAACTTCAGGCGTAAGCATCATGACTGCCTCTTTTGAGGCGACCGGAGTCGCGACGACGATTGTTCTCGCCTTTTTCTTTTTCGCCCAACGGACCGCCGTTTCCAATGTCTTTCCTGTCGCTGCTCCGTCATCAACAAGTATGACGTTTACTCCTTCGACCGCTATCGGTTTTTTACGCGTACGGTACAACTGTGTTTGCAGCCGTATTTCTTTGGTTAAGCGGCCGATTTCATGCGTTACGTACGATTCATCGGCGCCGACGCGCTGTGCTACTCCCCATTCCACCAGTGAAACACCGTCCTGTGTGACGGCCCCGATGGCAAACTCCGGATTCCCGGGTCCTGAAAGTTTCTTTATGACTACTACGTCGACCGGTACGGATAATTTCTTAGCGACGACGGAGGCGGTTATCACTCCCCCTCTTGCAAGCCCGAGAATACGCGGGTTCGTCCGCGGTTTTTCAGCCAGCTTTTCTGCAAGAAGCATTGCAGCATGTATTCTGTCTTTGAATAACACGTGATTAGCACCCGTCTTTCTCCATACAATCTCTCACTCCAGGTGCCAATCATGTGTTGATCAACACATAATGGATTATTTACCCATTTTTGCCAATTGCTTTTCAGCAAGGTCTCCGACGTACGGAACTTTGTACATCTCCCCCTGGAACGCTTTCCACATACACACGATCCACAGGATAAATGTCGTAAAGCTCAGCAATAATCCTAGGAGCCATCCGATTATCGGAAGGAATCCGAGCACTATATTCGCTACAAACACTCCGCCGAACAATATCGTGGACTGCATAGCGTGAAAGCGCACGAATTTACTCTGCTTTTCCAAAAGCAGCATGATAATACCGGTGACAAATCCCAAGAGATAACTCACCGCTCCCATCAAATTCTCATTTCCTTTATCTGCCATTTTATTCTCACCTCCCTTTCTATTTTTACCATACCATGTTTTTTTTCAATGCGTCAATCGCTGCTGATGCTTACGGCAACAATGTCAGTTGTTCTTTACTCGTGTCGGCTACACCTTTTTCTCCGTCTTTCCATATTTTTACCACACCGAATACCCCGTCGTATCCCGGATCAATTGTCAGCTGTCCTTTTCGCACCTTATCGATTCCTGCCGCGATACGCTCCCCGACAACCGCCGCTATTGCCCGGATATCGGCCTGAAGCAGTATAAAAAACTCATTCCCGACTTCGTCGGTCAGACGGGTATACGGTGCCTGAACTTTCGGACTGGCTACGGGAGATCCGATCGACTCAGCGATGATCTCGATAAGCGGCACCATCATGACAAACGGCGGGCGGTCAGGAAACGTATTGCTTTTTGTCATACGCACGTTTGCACTTCCTTTCCCGGCAGAGGTACCGGATGACACACGCAAATCCTCTTCTGTCCGGCCGGATAATTCTCCGACGCGCTGCTCAACCCCCTGCGTCAGTGTTTTTCCGCACACGGGACAGGTAGTCCCGTTTTTGGCCGTTTCTTTCGGCCCCCAGCGAATAGCACACGCGCGGTGTCCGGACCAATGATATTTCCCCTCCTCCGGATAAAACTCTATCGTGTAGGCAATACGCGCTTTCAGTGTTTTTTCATCTGTACCCAGACTTCGTGCGGAAATCGCATCATAAATATGCTGATAACTGAGCGTTTCAGCTGGTCCGTCCAACTCAAACACGGTTGCTTCTCTTCCGAGCTTCGGACCGGAATGGGCGTCGGAAAATGATACGATGGCGCGTGAATCCAACTCCGGTATCTGCCAATTCATCGACGGATTACTGGATAACCCGGTCTCGACGGCATAAATACGCGGTGCATACTGACCGAATGCTTCTTCTAAGCTATTGAAGCCGCTCATGGATCCGAATACGGAAAACCACGGCGTCCATGCATGCGCCGGGATAACCAACGCGTTCGGTTCGATCGAAAACACCAGTTCCGCTACATCAATGGACGTAAGTCCGATAATCGGCCGCCCGTCGCTTAATAAATTACAGCCACGCTTGGTCATTTCGGAACTTATCTTCCGTGCGGAATCAATCGATGGCACCCATATAAGGGTATGCACACGTCTCCCTTTCCCGTTCTGGGAATAAATACAGGAAACCTCCGTTGCCAGTAAAAACAAAGGCAGCGGATCGGTGTCACCTGCGGACTTGAGACGGAGCAGGCCGTTTCCCGTCTCCTCCAAATCCCGCTCTATTTCCCTAAACCACATCGGGTGCGTCCAGTCTCCGGTCGCAACCACACCGATCCCCTTACGGCGCGCCCACATGGCAATATTAGGCAACGTCATGGCCGGCGATACGGCACGGGAAAACCGGGAGTGTATCTGAAGATCGGCAATTATTTCGCTCATGTATGGTTTTTAACAGTACGTTTATACAATGTTTCCAATTCCTTAAGCACCGTAGGCTTATGATGCAGAAGGCTTATTTTTCTGCTTTCACTTCCCATGCGCTTCCGAAGCGGCTCATCGGTAGCTATCAATTCCAGAACGGACGCAAGTTTTTGCTCGTCGTGCGTATCCACCAATACGCCGTTTTTTCCGTTCACTAACTCGGGCAATGCTCCGGCGCGCGCGGCAATAAGCGGCAGTCCGCATGCTAACGCCTGAAGTGCGACGATACTCTGCGTCTCGACAGGAGACATGATAACAAATGCGTCGGCCAGTTGGTATAAATCAATAATTGTCTGCTTTTTCACTTCATCCAACCAGGTGATATTGGTCAGCATAAGCGACTTGGCCAGTGCATGAAGGCGTTCCTTTTGCTTCCCTACTCCGGCGATGACCAGATGCATCGGGGTCACGGCCTGTTTCACGCCACGGAGAATAGTTTCGATATTTTTGTCAGCATCCAGCCTTCCGATGTACAAAAATACGGGTATTTGTTTCGGCAAGCGGTATGCTGTCCGTAATGACGATGCGGGCCCGTTGCGGGGTACAAACATATCCGTATCCACACCGTTTGATACGGGATGAATGGATTCAGGGCGGCCGATAAGCTTGGAAAGGTCGTCTGCTGCCGTCCGGGTAGGTACCATAATCGCATCGTACATGGCATAAATAATACGGACGTACAGCTTCATAAACGGAACGCTTATCCAGCGGATGTATACCGGCGCTACTTTCTCTACCTGCGTCCAGGAAAAATGCTGCGCTCCGACGACGGGCAGCCGGAATATTTTTGCCAGTATAAGCGCGGTAACTCCCAGTGATCCCGGCTCCTGGATATGAACGATGTCAAATTTCTTGCTCCGAAACACGCGCCGGAGCACGGAAAACCCCAGCGGAAACAGCGTCATGGATTTGTTTACAAACAGCGCATCACTCACTCCCGGAGTGTAGACAATTTCCAAACCCTGCAACGGAGGCGCCGCATACTCCCCGAGCGGCTTCGGGCACACCAGGGTGACGCTATGACCCTGAGAAGCCATAAAACGGACAATGGAATCGGTGGATGAAGCGACACCGCTCACCGTCGGTAGATAGACATCGGAAACAAACAGGATGTTCATTGGTATACCCTGAGTATACCCGTTAGGCCCTCAGTCAAACAACTCATGCATCAACCCGCGTAATTTCCGCTCATAAGTTTTAAGCATGGTAGATCGGATCTTCTTTTTTTTGGTATACATATGCCCGCCCATGATATATCCGGGCATATGTTTAAACGGCCGTTTAAACAGCAGGATCGGCAACATCGAAAGGATGTACTGATTCATAATTTTCATCTTGCTCTCTCTCCTGATCCGCCGCATCGACCACACATACAGCGTCTCACGCGCCATGGATAATATGACGCCGCGCGCGGCTAGCCGCAACCCTAAGTCTACGTCCTCATTAAATGCGTGCGTTTCATCATATCCGTCAACAGAACGGAATACGTCGGCGCGCACGACGGTAAGAGGCCCCGGGGCTGCCGGGCGTTTAAACAATACGGCTGCTTCCCAATATATATTGGTTAATAAGGTAAAAATAGCATCATTGACCAGATCGGAATCTACTTTTGCCCACGTGCTGAACAACTTCGGCTTGCTCTCCTGTATAAAAACCCGGATTCGCTCCATAAAGTATGGCAGCAGAATGCTGTCCGCATCCACAAACGCCAGCCATTCCCCCTTTGCCGCACGTGCCCCCATATTCCGCTGCAGCGGTAAGCTGGGCGTTTTACTGACCAGCACATGAAGTGAAGGAATCTTTGATGCATACCTTTTTGCCAATTCGACCGTACGGTCTTTTGAGGAACCATCTACGACAATCACCTCAAAATCCTTTGCCTGCTGCACGGCAAGAGAATCCAGCAATTTCGGCAAAAATTTCTCTTCATTGAGCGTCGGAATAATTACGGATAAAAACGGTTTCATACGGATCCACCGGGCAGGCCCGGATTCCACTTCCCGGATTATACGAAGAAAGCCGGTATGGAGCAACTTTGCCGGCTGGTTATTTCCTTGTGTGACTCATCTGATTTTCAAACATCCGGGTGAGTTCAGAAACAGTTGTTGCATCGGCGGGCCGCTTATCTTTCCGTATACGCACCAGCCTCGGAAACCGGACTGCGTAGCCGGCTCCGTGCGTCGGAGACTTTGTCAGATCATCACCGGCCAATTCAACCACAATCAAAGGGCGTGTCCAGACGTCGGGAATGAGCGTTTTATGCACAGCATCGTACTCCTTGGGCACGCCCCTCACCTCTATAGCATGCAGCTGCTTTTGCAGTGTTTTCCACAACACGTCGGTAACTCCCGTACCTATCTTGGTAACCGTCTCGAACTGTTCCCCTTTCCTCACTCCGACCAGAAGCGCACCGATCCCGAAACCGGTACGCTTTCCCTCCCCTAAATAATATCCCATAACCACTGCGTCAATCGTGTCCGTAAGCTTTCCGTCTTTCCCTTCCTCTTCTTTGAATTTCACCCAGCTGTATCCCCTTCTTCCGGGTTCATACAGACTGTTCCATTTTTTGACAACAACACCCTCCAGTCCCACCCGCAGCTGCTCATCATGGTATTGTCTCAACTCGTCGGCTTTGTCGGTTACTATCTGCGGAGAAATGGAAAGAAGCCTGCCGGGCTTCACCGTATGTTCCAGTATGCTGCGGCGTTCTGAAAGAGGAGTAGATAGAAAATCCTTCCCGTTTTTGTAGAGGATGTCAAAAACAAAAAAACGTAAAGGAACGCTTTTTCTCGCCTCATCGATATCGTGTTTCCGCTTCCGCGTCGACGTTTCCTGAAACGACGAAATCTTGCCTGTGACAGGGTCCAAACCAACTGCTTCACAGTCTAATATCGCCTCCCGCGCATCCACCTCTTTTCCGATTTCCGATAATTCAGGAAACATATCCGTTGTCGGCTCTAAATTCCGTGAGTATGTACTGATTTTTACTCCTCCGTTTCGCGCACGGATCACATGGATTTGCACCCGTACGCCGTCATATTTGGGTTCCACGGCGACATTTCCCATCTTTTTGATCATTTCTGCGGCATTGGGAAGACGCTGACAAAGTTGGGCCAGTACGGGCGAACCGACGTGTGCACGTACATGAGAAAGTCCCGCAATCCCTTCTTTTTTTACGGTTTCAGAAATGTACCCTATGTCCGGACGGACGTTATATGCATCCTCAAGCCTGCCACGCAGAGACTTGTCGCCTGCCAGCATCCAGGAAAGACTGTCGAGTATGGTCATTTCGGAAAACCCGAGACGGAGTTTGTCGAGCGGTATACGGACGATATAGCATGCAGCCGTAGCGTCGACGCGTTTTAACATATCGGCAAGTAACTGAATTTTTTTCTCCTGCGACCCTGCCCCATTGGTTTCGGCAATGGTTCTCAATTGTGCGTACGCATCCGTTACTTCCAGTTTCTCCGTTTTTCCGGTGTGCAACGCCGAGGCGGCTTTTCCTAAATCCCCGTGCGCCTTAAATGTTTTGAGGACAACGCTTTGCTCTACTCCGTACGCCAGTGCAATAGCCCGGATCATAAATTTATCTGCCAAACCGAATTCCGTTTCCTCGTACAGCGGTACTACCCTCCCCTGAAGCAAATAACATAATTTCCCGATTTCATCCGCCGTTGCCAGCCGGAACAAGTCTGCCAGCAACTCGGTGATGGTATTCCTGGAGCTGGTTTCGTCTAACTTCTGAAGATAAACCGCAAGCTGGGAGAATAACATTTCGACAAGTATCAGGTATCAGGTTCCCGGTGTCAAGAAAATAATTCCTGACACATGACACTCGACACAATCAACGGATAAAAAACCAATATGCCCCTGCGATAAGCACCAGTAAAAATATTCCCAATCCTATGGCGACAGGACCGTCTTTTTCTTCTTTAAGCATTTTACTGATCCCCTGCCCCACGACGGTAAGGGCGAAAAACGTCGGGATAATCATCATTGAGTACGTGATTGCGGGACTCGATAAATCCATATGCTGCTTCCGGCCGTTTATGTCCTGAGGACATACTTCGCGCCTTTTGTAGATCCCTCTTTTTTGACTATACCTTTTTTCAGTAAGTCCTTCAATTCACGCAGTACGGTATCCTCGGACACCTGTGGGAATAACTCAAAAAACGCCTTATTCTGTAAAAATCCCTGCTCCTGAATAAATTCCATAATCTTGATTTGCCGTTCCGTAAGAGACAACTGCTGACCTCCTAAGGATTTCTTGATTTTAAGATCCGTTGAAAGCGACTTCACTTTATCTTTGATCCGTGTCAGTTCAATCGCGAGCCCCTCCGTAAAGTATTCCAGCCACGCATTGAGATTTCCCTGACTCTTCCCGACGCTCTGCAGCGCATCATAATAATTCATCGGTTCCCGGTCATAATACTCCTCAAGGGAGAAAAACCGCTTGATGTCATACCCCTCGCTGAACAATATGAGGGTGGCTACCGCGCGGGCTACCCTCCCGTTTCCGTCCAGGAACGGATGAATACGCACGAGCTCGTAATGAACCATACCCGCCTTTAACGCTGGGTGAAGGTCGTCAGAACCCACGCTGTTGACCCAATCGACAAAATCGGCCAGAAGAAACGGCACTTCGACTGCGGGCGGCGGACGGAATGTCACCTCGCCGGTCTGGGCATTTTTCACGACAACCTGGGTTTTTCTGTATTCGCCTACCTGCCCGTCTGCCAGCATGCGGTGAGCGACCAGTGCATGCAGATGTTTTATGACTTCTTCGGAAATGTTTTTCCCCTGAAAGTCGCCGATAAACTTTAGGACGTTCCGATAATTCAATACTTCCTGAATATCGCGTTCCCTTCCTACGATAGTATGCCCCGCCAGCACTTTTTCGGCCTCGGTTTTAGACAGGTCATTTCCCTCTATATGCGTTCCGTGGTGCACGGTACGTATCAGCGCTTCTTCCCGGAATTTTGCTTCCCATGCGGGAACAAGCGGACTGTTTTCAATCACTTCTTTGGCTGCTTCGATAATGCCGATCGTTTTGAGGATTTTATTGGTGATCGTAAATTGAGGCTGGTACATAATCAAATTATTTCCCGCACTATTCCTGTATAATACCCGCATTCATACACGAATGCAACAGTAAAACCGGGAAAGTATCCCGTATTACGGGTAAAACAGCCGGCGCAGTGTCTTGGGTATCTGGGAGGCTAAATCGGACGCGTTGTAGAAAGGGCCGACCGCGGCATACAGATCATCGCCAGCAGTTTTATTTATCAGGCTTCCGGCAATTACTGCGAGCATCGGATCGTTTTTACAGGCCAGTGCTGCGATAAGACCGGCCAGAACATCCCCGGTCCCCCCTTTCGTCATTCCTTCATTTCCTCCGTCGATTTGCCAGAGTTCACCCGGCATACATACGCGTGCATCACAATCCCCGCCGGAGCTGGCAATATCAACCTGCCCCTTTAACAGGACAACACAGTGATATTGTTTGGCAAATAGCTTCACACGATCCTCATCCAACGTTGCCTCTGAAAATCCGGGGTTCTGTGCGAGCGCTTTCTCCCATAGTCCGGCAAACTCAAAATGATGCGGGGTAAGCACCGCGTTCCTGGGAATATCGGTAAGCCGGAGCATCTGAAGCGCTCCTGCGTCTATAACCCATTGCTTATGAGGATATGTCACAAGCAGCTTATGCGTAAGTTCATCGGTTTCAGCATCCCGCGTCATACCGGGACCGATCAGGATACAATCATCTTCGGTAATATACGCATCAATCTCGCTTCGGGGAACGACGATGCCGTTGCGGAACTGTTTTTTGGCCTGCAGCACCAGATCGTTATTTTCCGGAACGGAAGAGTAATGTACGAGGTCAACAATCCGTGAAGCGACCTCCAGCGCCCACATACTGGCGGCATGAAAAAGATGGCTCCCCCCGACAATAAGCAATCTGCCGTTTTGCCCTTTGTGCGAGCCCGGTTTCGCAATGAATAGCGTGTGTAAATCCTGGCGGGTAACGTGTTTCATAGTAGCTATTATAATCGAACAATCGCGGCCTCACTCTGTATTTCCTGCGGCAGAGAGGTAAAATCTGCGCTCGTAATAATCGTTTGTTGTTTTTTGGTAAGCTCGCCTACCAGCGCCCGGTGCTTTTCATCCAGCTCGGAAAAAATATCATCCAGAAGCAGAATGGGCCTGGACCCGGTTGTCTGCTCGATAAACGAAAGTTCTGCCAATTTAAGCCATAATACGGCAAGTCGCTGTTCTCCTCTGCTTCCGAATTTATTTAAATCCCTAAAGCTGTCACTCTCCGCTATGTGCACATGTTCTTCCAAACTTAACATGTGAAAATCATCCCGATGAGGTCCCACAAGCGTTGATTTTGCCGCGACCTCTTCTTCTTTGTATTGTAACAGCCTCGCTTCGGAAATCACGCTTTTATCGTATGCGATAAGAAACCGGTGGTTATACAGATCCGTCGCATTTACAAACGCTATGTACGCGGCCCGCTTCTCAGTGATATAGGTTCCGGCCCGTATAAGGAGTTGATCCCAAAACAGCAGCTGTGAACGCGACGCCGTACCTTCATTAATAAGATCAAGCAGTTTGTTTCGTTGTCGTACCCCTCGCTCATAGGACACAAGGTTTCGCCGGTACTCACGGTCTGTCTGCATAAGCACGGTATCCAGGTATTTCCGGCGTATACTCGGACTGTCGGTTACGATTTCCAGATCTTCCGGCCAAAACAACACGGCTCTCAACAATCCCACAAAATCGATCATGCGGCGCGACACGCCGTTTACCAAATACTTTTTAAGCGGTGCGGGCTGCCCGGAGACTACCCCCGTCGTCAGCATGATTTCAATTTTTTCGCCGTCAAACCGGCCGTGTATACGCGCGATATCTCCTCCCCATTGGATCACCTCACGGTCTAATCCTGCGCGGAAACTTTTTCCGGTTGCCAGCATCATGATTGCTTCCAGCACATTCGTTTTTCCGATTGCGTTCGGTCCTACAATGCACGTAGTGCCCTCAGAAAAATTCCAGGTTTTTTTCGCGTAGCTGCGGAAGTTTACCAATGCGAGCGACGTTAACGTCATGTGGATTTACGTGATGGTCGTTCCGACAAACGGCTTACCATCCAGCGCGAGTTCGAGATTTTCTAAATTCTTTCCGTTTACAATCTTTACCGTTACATCCAGATCCTGGGCGAGCTTACTGGCAATCGGGTCAAACGGCGCATTCATTCCGGGTTTCCATGTGTCCCCCACCATATTCCTGTATTCCTCCCAGGAAATATTCGTAATCGCTTTCGCATCATTGAATTTATTGGGGTCCTTGTCGTATACCTGGTCGACGTTAGTCATATTCACAACCTGCTTAAGTCCGTAATCCTGACACACCGTAACGGCGCAATAATCCGTACTCCACCCCGGTTTCCATCCCGCGGCAATCGCAACGGGTGACTGAATCTTTAAAATAATTTCGTAGTGCTTGATCACCCTCGGATCAGCCAGATCCTGAAATATTGCGCGCATAAGCTGTGCGTTGAGGCGGGTCGCATGAACCCCAAGCCAATCGGCATCCGTATCGCTCAGGTCATGTTTGCGCACAACGCGAGCCGCCTTTTGATAATCCCGGGTAATTGCTCCCCCTCCCACTGTTATAAAAAATCTCCTGTTTCGTGAGGAGACTTGACGGCGGATAAACTCATGAAATTCGGTAAGAAATACGGTATCGATACCGCCATGAGGGATAATAAGGGATCCGCCTAACGAAAGAACGAAGACTTCTGGATCTTGTGCCATCAATATGCTCCTTGTAAATTTCAGCTTGCCGGTGATTTTTATCCTATCACACACTTATACATTCTCAAAGCGGCCCGTCACGGACTCTTCCGCCTTAGCGCGTGTGCTTTTCAATAAATTCCAGCAATGATTTTTTAAAATGTTCGGCGGAAAATGACCGCGCGCGCGCTTTGCTTGCTTCAAACCAATCAACGCGCATCCGTTCAAACCGGGCGATAGCCGAAACAAGCGACGGGACATCCGAATCGGTAAAAAATACGCCGGTTTGCCCGTCTACCACGGTTTCTTTCACTCCCCCCTGATACAACGCGATGACAGGCGTCCCGTGCGCCATGGATTCAATCGGGACCATGCCGAAATCCTCATCCAATGCGGAAAATATTGTCGCTTTAGCATTCGCGTATAAACGCGAAAGCTCTTGATCGGACACCGATCCCAGAAATTCTACGGTGGGACCTGCCAACGCACGTAAATGTTGTTCCTCAGGACCCGTACCGACTATTTTCAGCGGGAACTTGCGCATATTGGCCGCTTTTACGACAAGATCCGTTTGTTTGGCCCACACTAATCTTCCCACGGAAAGATAGTACTCTTTCCGTGCATGAGGCCGGATCTGCTGCTCACGTACGGAAGCTATCGGAGGATAAATGACGACGGATTCCCTGCGATAAAACTTTTCGACTCTCCGCTTCGTTTCATTTGAATTCGCAATAAAATAATCGACGTGCTGCGCTGTTTTATAGTCGTACTGCCGCATAAAAAAATTAATGAGGGTTGCGTACGCGCGGACGAGGGCATATTTTTGAAATGTCCGGCCGGTCGGATATCCGTAAAGATTTCTCGGCGGATGATGGATATAACAGATATGAACGGCCGGTTTACGCACCTTTACTCCCCTGCAGATAAACCATCCGCTGCTGGAGATGACAACGTCATACCCTGACAGATCAAAACTTTCCCACACCTGGGGAGCCAGAAACCGAAGCGGTGAATGCAGTGCTTTTACGAGAGGGTTTTTCTGTACCCAGCTGGTGCGGATATCCCACCCGCGGAACCGCTCAGCATGCGCTCCCAGTGATTTCCAGTCCACAAACGAGGTATAAAGCGGAGCGGCCGGCCAGAGATCGTGTAGGGCCTCTACAACGCGTTCTGCGCCGCCGTACTCCCGTAGATAGTCATGAACAAGGGCGATCTTCATGGTAGTCAGAATAACACCTGTTGCTGCTCCCTTTTTTCCGGCTGTTTTTTTCCTGAAACGGATTCGTGTTTCCCCGTCTTTTTTACCAGGGGTTCGTTTGTTAAACGCCGAAGCAGGGACGGAAAATGCAGCGACTCAAGAATCGTTCTCACGGCAGCCGTGTTGAGAGAACTGATGCGTGCTGCATCCGGATCGAATACAATCGGGGCATCGGTGCGGATGGTAGCCAGGCGTTTCCCCAAAAACGCACTCTCTTTTCCTGCCAGAAGCTTCGCCCGTATTGCATCTCCTGAAACAGCAGAAATATCGGCATAAATACGTTCCACGGATCCGAACTGGGTAAGAAGCTGTACGGCCGTCTTCGGACCGATTCCTGCAACCCCGGGATAATTATCCGACGCGTCCCCCATCAGGGCCTTTAAATCCGCGATGAGCTTCGGAGGCAACCCCATGCGCTCCGTTGCTTCCTTTTCCCCGTATAATTTCCCCTCGGACAATCCTTTCGTCGGCATGAACAGTAATACCTTCTCATCGTTCACTAACTGCAGAATATCCCGGTCCCCGGTTATGATCACCACCTGATCGATCGTACCGGCATCAACCTGACGGCAGATCGTTCCGATCACGTCGTCTGCCTCAAATCCGTCGCTTTCAAAAATCGGTATCCCGAAGGCTGCAACCGTATCGTGCACCAAGGGAATCTGGCTCACAAAGTCATCCTCCATCTTTGGCCGCTGTGTCTGATATGCTGCAAATAATTTTTCACGGAATGTAGGCCCCGGACGGTCAAATGCGACCGTCATATGGGTAGGTTTCAAATCCTGAAAAATCTTGAGGACCATCGAAACAAATCCGTACACGATATGCACCGGCCTGCCGTCCGGTGCCGTAAGCGGAGGAAGCGCATGATATGCGCGGTGCATAACTGCATTGCCGTCAATCAGTACCAATCGGTTCATGGAGTATCAGATGCTCCGCTTTTTTTCGCTCCCTAAGAGCGCGGAAAAATCATCGCCTTCGAGGGTTTCTTTTTTGATGAGCGCCTGCGCGACTACATCCAGGTCTTTCCGGTATTTTTTAACGAGCGAAAGCGCCTGCGCGTATGCGACATCGATAAATTTTTTCACTTCACGGTCTATGGCCGACTGCATCTCCTGTGACACCTGCTGCTGTTCATAAAATCCTTTTCCCCAGTCGGTCACGTCGGCAACCGGTCCGAAATTGATGGGACCCAAATCGCTCATCCCCCACTCGGTCACCATAAACCGGGCGATACGGGTTGCCTGATCGATATCATTGGCGGCTCCGCTCGTAATTTCCTTAAACACTACCTGCTCTGCCGCCCGGCCGCCCATGGTCATTGCCATCTCCTCAATGAGACGCGATTTTGTTTCATGAAGGCGGTCTTTTTCCGGAGGAGCCATGGTAAACCCGAGTGCCATACCGCGGGAAACGATACTGATGCGGTGCACGGGATCCAGATGCGGACTGTAATAATTGACGACTGCGTGCCCTGCCTCATGATATGCAGTCATTTTCCGGTCCAAATCGCTCTGCAGGCGCTTTTTTTCCGGGCCAAGCTTCACTTTGGTTGCAGCTTCCTCGATATCGGCCATATCAATTTCTTTTTTGGCACCCCGGGCGGCGTGGATAGCGGACTCGTTAAGCATATTTTCAAGATCGGCGCCTGAAAATCCTACGGTGCGTTTTGCGACTTTATCCCAATTCACGTTTGTTCCGAACGGCTTGCCCTTCGCATGAATTGCCAGAATATCTTTCCGCCCTTCAAGATCAGGCAGATCCAACACCACTCTGCGGTCAAACCGGCCGGGTCGTGTGAGCGCCGGATCCAAGAGGTCCCCGCGGTTTGTGGCTGCCACAATCAATACGGCCGTACTCGGTTCAAACCCGTCCATTTCCACAAGAATCTGATTGAGCGTCTGTTCCCTCTCATCATGTCCCCCCATGACACCAACACTGCGCATGCGGCCGATCGCATCTACTTCATCGATGAAAATAATTGCCGGTGCATTTTTCTTCGCCTGGGCAAAAAGATCCCGCACCCGGGCCGCTCCGACCCCGACTAACATCTCCATAAATTCGCTTCCTGCAATCGAGTAAAAAGCGGTTCTCGCCTCTCCCGCCATCGCTTTGGCAAGAAGCGTTTTTCCCGTTCCTGACGGGCCTACCAGAATGACACCTTTCGGGGTGCGCGCGCCTAGTGATGTGTATTTTGCTGGGTTTTTCAGAAAGTCGACGACTTCTTCAAGTTCTTTTTTTGCTTCATCGACTCCCGCGACATCTTTAAACGTCACTTTCGGCAAATCCTTATTCCATACCCGTGCCTTGCTTTGACCGAATGAAAATATATTATCCTGTGCTCCCCTGGCCTGCCGGAACAAAAAAAGAAAAAACACGACCGTAAGCACAAGCGGAAGTACGTTGGAAATAATTCCCAGCCAGATGGCACCCATACTCAGATCTTTTATCGTAATTTCGACACTTTTAGGATCAACGCCGGACTTTTCTAATACGCTGATAAGGGAATCCTGCGACTCCTTGGTGGATGTGTATTTCGACCCGTCCTTATTGATAACGATGAGTTTGGAATCTTCGACGTCGATTGCTTTTATTTTCCCTTCTCTGACATCCGAAACGACAGAGGAAAGCGGCTTCATATCGGATTGCCCGGTTTGTCCCAGGTTTGAAATCAGAGAAAACACAAAAAACAGCACAAACAACCCGATGACAACGTTTTTGAAATTGAGCTGCATCTGGATCTGGAAGACTTTTTTCTGCTTCTTGCCGTTGCCGTTTTTTTTGCCGGCATGTAGGTGTTTTTCTGCCATACGAGCCACAAGTATATCACGTTCGCGGCAAGAGAATCACACCGAAACAAATTACCGGATTTTAGATCCTATCGGCATGCCCTCCGCGGAAATAAACTGCGGCCTGTTGTCCGCTCCGTCAACTGCCAGGATCATCCCCTGACTCTCTTCCCCCATCATTTTCCGGTACATAAGGTTGGTGATAAACAAAAACTTTTTACCGGAAAAATCCTCAGGCGTGTACCCGAACCCCCGCACGCCGGTAAACACAATACGGGGTACGGTTTCGCCGATGTCGACAACCAGACGGATCAGCTTATCACTCCCCTCTTTATTTTGGGCTTCCGTCACGTGCCCCACCCGGATTTCCATACGTGCAAATTCATCTATGGAAACACTGGATCCTGATTCCGGTTTCTGATATTGGAAAAATGAATATTGTGTCGTAATACCGGTGACGAGTCTCACGTCGGTCATGGTCCGTGTGGCAACCTGCATGGCCGCAGCCTGACCGCGCGAAAGTATGTCTTTCACCATACCCGGATCATTCTTTAACTCATCGTATGCGATTCTCGCAGCGCCGAAAAACGTCATAAGGCTGTCAAGCAGGTATTCCTTCACCTCAACGTCGGATACTGACCCCGCTCTATAATCATCTTTAAGCGATTTTACCCGTACAGGATCACCGAAAAAATCGAGGTAGGTAAATACCATGTTTCCCTCGATGTGCCCGGGGTCCGTTGCGTGCTTCCTGGTCGGATCCGTATAGGTACCCATCACCTGTTTTCTGATCACGCCTTCGGACTCAAATATGGAAATCACGTTTCCCAGACTCTTACTCATTTTCCGTTTTCCGTCGGTACCCATGACAACAGCGACTTCATCAGGTATATATCCGTCCGGCAACCGAAACACATCCTTTTTGTAAATTCTGTTAAACCGTCCGGCGATATCACGCGTAATTTCAATATGCTGCTTCTGATCTTTCCCGACAGGCACAAGATCCGGTCTGTACAGAAGAATATCCGCTGCCATAAGCATCGGATAACTGAACAGTCCGACATTTATGTCATCTTCCATCACGTCTTTTTGGAGTTTGTCTTTATACGCATGCGCACGCTTTAAAAGCCCTAACGGCGTTATGTTGTTCAGGACAGACTGGCACTCCGTATGCATCGGCACGTCGGATTGCCGGAAGAAAACAATGCTGCGGAACTGCTCTTCCGTTAAAAATCCCCTGAGTAAGGCAAGCTCATTTAACACCAGCGTTTCGATGTTGTGCTGCAGTTGTTTTTTATCCTGAATGGTCGTCAACCCGTGAAGGTCAGCTACCATCAGGTATGTTTCGTTGGATTTGGCAAGCTCGATAAACTGCCGTACGGCCCCCAAATAGTTACCTATATGAAGGCTTCCGTCCCCGCTCGGCGTAATGCCTGATAATAATCGTTTCATACATTTCCTCCTTTGCATTGTATCACGTGATTCCTGCCCGGAAACCGGGCAGGAATCATGTACCGTTTTTATGTGTATAGCCCTCCCTGCAGAAATTCTTCATATGCCCCGAGATCCAGCAGCCCGTGCCCGGAAAGATTAAACAGTATAACCGTCTTCTTTCCCTCCTTTTTCGCCCGCGCAGCCTCAGAGATTACCTGTGCGATAGCGTGCGAGGATTCCGGCGCCGGAATAATCCCTTCTGCTTGCGCAAATATCTCTGCCGCCCGGAAGCACTGCTTTTGACTGAAGGCCGCCGCTTCAATAAGCTTCTTATGATACAGGAAGCTGATAAGCGGCGAGTCTCCGTGATACCGCAATCCACCCGCATGAATTGCAGGCGGAACGAAATCGCTTCCGACCGTATACATTTTCATGAGCGGTGTCATGCCCGCAGAATCGCCGGAGTCATACCGGTACTCACCGCGAGTTAACGACGGGCATGCCTCGGGTTCTACCGCCACCACGCGGAGCGCATTCCTTTTTCCGGACAGCTTGTCTGCCAGGAACGGGAAACTGATGCCCGCAAGGTTGCTCCCTCCCCCGCAACAACCGATAACGACATCGGGGACAATATCCTGTTTCATAAGCTGCAGCTTTGCTTCCTGTCCGATAACAGTCTGATGAAGCAGCACGTGATTTAGCACGCTTCCCAATGCGTAATGCGCTCCTTCAGTCGTTGCCGCCACTTCCACCGCTTCCGATATCGCCATTCCGAGACTCCCTGTTGTTTTGGAATCCTTCAGAAGAAACGCGGTGCCGGACTTCGTTTCCCGTGACGGACTCGCCGTCACTTCTGCTCCGTACAAATGCATGACGGTTTTTCGGTACGGCTTCTGCGCGTATGAACTTTTAACCATAAACACCTTGCACTTCATATCGAAAAGTTTGCAGGCGAGTGCAAGCGCCGATCCCCACTGTCCCGCCCCTGTTTCGGTCGTTAACATGCGGACGCCCTCTTTTTTGTTGTAGTACGCCTGCGCGAGCGCCGTATTGAGTTTATGGCTCCCGACCGGAGATACTCCTTCGTATTTGAAGTATATCCGCGCCGGAGTGCCTAATACTTTTTCCAGCCGCCTCGCCCGCAGTAACGGCGTAGGCCGGTACATTTTGTATAATTCCTGCACCTCCTCCGGAATCGGCACGAATTCTTCAAGCGTTACCTCCTGGCTGATCAATTCCTGCGGAAACAACCGGGCAAGAGAATCCGGTCCGATCGGCTGTTTCGTTTTCGGATCCAGCGGAGGCTCCGGCAGTTCATGCAGATATTTGTTTAGGTAATAGGAAATATTCAGATATGAATCCGGTATCTCCTGCGTATGATTTATTTGTATGTTCATATGTAATTCCTTTCATAAAATTTTTTGTATTTCACCCGCAGCACAACACATGAGCGTATTGCGCCAATACTCCCTCCCCCGGCTTTTCCAAAACATATACGTATGCATAGTGTTACTCCAGTAATTCCTTTATCCGTATTACCCGCATTATTCTCCCGCCCGCGACAACATGGCGTGTCGTTTTTGACGGAAACAGCTTCCTGGATACCGCCATTTCCACGACATAGCGTTTCAGTATGCCCGGCAGCATTTCTTTTCTGCGCAGGTACACTCTGATACCGGCATCCTTGTACCGGACATACAACACCGGTACCCGTTTTGCTCCCAGTTCCTGCAACACGCGGACGCGGTGGTGACCGTCCAAAATCACGTGTGACGTTCTGTCAACAATCACAGGTTTTCTGATCACCTGCTGTGCACACATGCGTGCACGTACCGTTTGCAGACGTACCGGATCAGTCTGCTCGTGCGCGATAAGTTTGTTTATATCAACCAGCGTAATATGTGTATTCATACCTAGCTCCGATTCTTTTCCCCCACAAAAAAAGCCCCTGCAAATTCCTCAGGATTATCCTGAAAAACTTGCAGGGGCCTTCTTACGGCGGTGCCACCCTGCTTCATATTACCCTCTGCCTACAAATAACCCCGATCAGATCGGGGCGTCAGCTGAGGATAACCTCATTCTTGACGAGCTCCGTTTGTGTACGACACTCGTTCCTGTCTGTTGACGGTTTCGGCTCCGTACAAAACATCTCTAAAGGAGAGTAGCTTTGTCAGCGCTTCCCTAAAAAACCGGGAATAAGGAAATCCCAATCAATCTCCTTATACGCTTTTATGTACTTGTGGCATATAGTATACCATGTACGTCAATTTTTCGTGCGTTTTGGTACCATAGAGCTATGTCCGTTTTGTCTATCCGAATCACGCTTATTATCTGTCACATATTCATCACGCTGTTGTGGGCAATAACCAGCCGGGGCAGAAATACGGCAAATTTCTTCGGATTGTTCCGTCAAACCAAATCAATTCCCATTGTTCTGTTTGAATGCTTCGGTTTTGCACAGGTACTCCTGCTCCCCTACCTTGCGTTTTCCATGAAGACGGAAAGCATGCCAACGGTAAAATTAATCGGCCTTCTCCTGGCTCTCTTCGGCACATTGCTGGCTTCCTGGGCAAAAATCGTCATGGGGAGAAACTGGGGCCGGCCTGCGCAGCATGACAAAACAATACAATCCAGACTCGTTACCGGCGGACCGTTTGCCTACTCCCGAAACCCTATTTATGTCGGATTGCTGTTGTTGTTTCTCGGGCAACAGGCAGCACTGCAAAGTTATGGAATTTTCCTTATATTCCTGTTTGCGTACGCAGTCAGGCACGCAGTTTCCCGAGAAGAACAGCTGCTGACAAAATTCTTCGGACAGTCATATCGCACCTATATACACAAAGTTCCGCGGTTTTTCTGACCTGCTACAATACATATCTGTATGGACATCGGTACATTCTCCTACTACGCACGCAAAATTCACAGGCTCCTTATGCTATTTATCGTCGTATTAGGCCTTGTCCAGATGGTCACGGGAATGAGCATGAAATATCCGGGTATGATTCCTTTTATGGACTCTACGGCTGCCAGACTGCTTCACAATCAGACTGCAACATATTTTTCCTTCGTGTTCGGCCTCCAGATGATTACCGGGCTCGTTATGTATCTGGCTCCCACGCTTATTAAAACATTCCGCAAGCCGTTCAAGGCCACTGACTCCCAAAAGTAACTTTGCCAGACTCAGCCGAAGCTGATATAATCACCGTTGTACTCATATACGTACCGCGGGGTAGTGTAAAGTTGCACAGGAGGCTCATAATCTCCTAGGCTGGGTGCGATTCCCAGCCCCGCAACCAAAGAAAATCAGACTCCAACAGTGAGTCTGATTTTGTATACGGCCGTTGTATAACACTCATCCGGAATGCGGTTAAAAATATCCCCGTTCGATAAGCTTTTCCCGTGTGCCAGGCGCGTACTTAAACCCGTCGAACGGTTGATATCCATTAAGATCCAGATCAATACGGGAATTCAGTATTCCGAAGTAATACCGGGCTATATCAGGTTTACGCATAATAATATCCGTAAACTCACCCGGATCACGTTTCAGATCATACAATGCCACACGCCTGGCCCGGCTATCAACCGTGAGCTTATACGACGGGTCTTGGATGGCATAAAAATATCCGTTATTCATGGATATGGCGTAATCAGCAACGCGTGCCGATGAATCTTCCAAAGATAAACGGAGTGAATTCCCCTGAATACCGGTAGGTACTACCCCAAGCGTTATATCGGAAAGCGTCGGAAACAGATCGAGATTTTCCGTCACTGCAGAAATAACGTTCCCGGCGTATCCCGGAATCCGGATAGCAAGCGGCACATGATACGCCTCGTTATACACACCATTATAGTGTCCGAACATCGCATGTTCACCAAACGCCTCCCCATGAGATGAGGTAAGCACAATAACGGTTCGTGAAGCTATGTCAGGACGAAGAAGATACTCGGTCAATGGCTTCATCTTTGCATCAAGCGCAAACACCTTCGATTCATACATCATCGTAAGATAAAGAGCGTCATCAGGGCTGTGCAAATTTATATACTGCAGATAGGCGTCGCGCTTTGTCCAAAACGGATTTGGCAACCGCTCAACATCCCGATTCCGTTCAAGGAATTTAAAATACGCGATTATCTCACCCGGATCCTGCCGCCTGAACATGTTTGCGTTCTCGCGCACTGCTGTTTCGGAAAATATTTCTGTTGCGTGACGCCGGACATATTGTTCCCATATGGGCACAAATTCCGGATACGTATTCGGCAGCCCTTTCGGGCTCTTGAGAGATCGTAACGGCGTTTCTCCCGGCAACAACAGGTACGGCAAATGCATGGCGGAAATATATCCATGGAAAAAATACGGCCGGCGGGATTGTTCCAGCTTACTGATTATTGCCGGCCACTCAGACTGCACATCCGCATTGTATGAGGTAAAATCATACCCCGGGTGACCGTGGCTATCCTCGGAAAACGTATTGTAATCGCGTACGTACCCCGCATATGCGGTCTGATACCTGTGATTCTGAAAATACTGCGCCATGGTTGGGACGGACGCACTCAGCATATCCTGACTCCATCCGACCAAAGACCGGTTCGGATATAACGACGTGATCATGGAATATTCGCTGGGGGCAGTCCAGGGAGCCTGACTGAATGCGTTCGTAAAATACACACTTTGCCGGACCAGGGTACAGAGATTGGGTGTTATTGTATTCCCCTCCCCCAAACACCGTATGGCATCCGACCGTAATCCATCAATATCAATGATTACTACGTTACAGTTTCGGCATGAGGAATTTCCCCGCGTACGACGGACTACACCAAGTATCGCTGCGCAAACACCCACGATCAACAACGCGTATATACATATCCTCAATAGGTTCACTGTCTGTGTATGTTTCATATGCAATTGTTATTGAGGAATCAGCACGGTTCCGAATGCATTCATAAAATCCTTTACCATGCGTGTGGTAGCGTTTCCGTTCGGATGAACACCGTCAACGGCATATTCCTTTCCATAATCCACAACAATCGCGGAAGAACTCGCGGTTTTTCCGTCTGTCTGATAGTCACGGACAGCCATCTGATAATTTATGTCAAAGAGCGCGGCATGATGTGCCGTAACGTATTGTTTCATCTCCTGATAAATACGTTTTGACAATGCATCTTTTGCATTACTTTTCTGACTCATGACCTCCCCTACCCGACGCACCAGCAAACGGAGCCTTGGTTCATCGTAGGTTTCAAAACGTTCAGGCGGATGCATGAGCACCAGATGATTATCGACGAGAGAAAAAACAGGTTTCGTTCCGGTAAGTGTACTGCAGGGGAAAAACGCACGCCTATCCCGGTTCACATTCCGGTAATCCTGATCTTCGTGAATATCCACGATGATATAGCGGGGGTTATATTTGGGTATAAGCTGCTGCAGGCGCAGGTATACCTGATCTAGTCCGTATCCCTGTACCGCAAAATTCAGCACGTTATACGTGTCGTGCAGCTGTACGGCAAGTTTATGCCCGAATGTTTCGTCAAAATCCAACCCATGACCGAACAAAAACGAATCTCCCACAATCAGGATAAAGGGCTTTTTATAATCGGGTTCATCAGCGACTGATTGCGCCCGGTATCCTTCTTTGCTGAATGTGTACGTTTTATTATCCCAATGATTCACGGAGCGCGAGGGTGCATAACTCCACCCGAGCTGCGGATCATATCTGCCGATCTGATATTCGGCAACCTCATCCATTTCCCTGCAGCCGATATACGGATAATTGAGTAGCCGCAGCAGTAGTTCAAATGTCCCCACGGAGCAAAGAAAAATCACAAATCCTAACAAGAAGCGTTTTACGGGCATATTTTTGAAGCTGCGGTTGCTTTTTTCCAGCATATCATAGATATATAAAACCATGTGGTACGTTTACGTCCTTCTTTGTTCCGATTTATCGCTATATACGGGCAGTACAAACAATATCGAAAAGCGCTTTCACAATCATATGCACGGCAAAGGCGGCGCGTATACCCGTTCGCATACACCGGTAAAAATTCTCCATACCGAATCTGTTGCAACCAAGTCAGAGGCACTCAAACGCGAAGCCTATATCAAACATCTGACGCGGAAAATGAAAATACGGGAGCTGAACCTCTCACTGTAAAAAATCACCCCGGGGAAACCGGGGTGATTTTGCTTTTTGAATTCAAAAAATCCTCTTACCAATCTCTTCCTCCGCGGTCATCTCCGCCGCCTCGTCTGTCGTAGCCGCCACGACCTCCGCGGTCATCGCGCCTACCACCTCCAAATCCGCCTCTCCCTCCGCCTCCCCGATTACCACCGCCGTATCCACCGCCTCCGCCACCCCTATATCCACCGCCACTTCCACCGCGATTTTCACGGGGAGCCATAGGTTTGGCTTCGTTGACGACGATTGAACGACCATCGAGTTGCGTTCCGTTCAAATCCTGGATAGCTTTCGCTGCGTCATCGGGATTGCTCATTTCAACAAATCCGAATCCGCGGGATTTACCGGTAAACTTATCGGTAATCACCTGAGCACTCGCAACAGGACCTACCTGCGCAAAATGATTCTTAAGCGTATCTTCTGTCGTATCCCAGGAAAGTCCCCCAACAAATAATTTAGCTGCCATTTCTTAAATTCACCTCCCACCTAACACCAATCTATCACGTACCTATTCAACACAAGGGGAACAGTATACGAACAGAATGGCTGAATAGCTCTATTGTATCACGTAAACACCATATTGTGCGGGTTGCCTTATCGCTTCAATTTGATAAAATGTGAAAACAGTTGCCAGCGTAGCTCAGTGGCAGAGCAGTGCCTTCATAAGGCATGTGTCGCAGGTCCGAATCCCGCCGCTGGCACAAAAAGAATCCCCCACTAATAGAAGAGTCGTACCCATTTTTTCCAATTTGGTCCCGCCTCATCACTCCCGCTCTTTTGAGTCTTAGGCTCACGGTCAGGCAGTATGACCATCATTTCCCCTTCCTTCACCATACTGAGCTTATCGCGTGCCACCCGCTCGACGTAGCCCTCTCCCTTTATATCTGTGAGTGAATCCTGAAGCTGTTTGTTTGTCTCCTGCAACCCGGCAAGCTCCCGTTCGCGCTCACGTACCACCCCTCTGCGCGCCCAGAGGTTTATGATAGTGCCCCCAGCGCTTACGCACAAAACGAGGCTGACTCCCCAAATAATAATTGTGCGTAATTGAAGCTGATTTTTTGTCATACTGTTGCGTTTAGGTCTAGTATATGATATTATAGGCTTTAAGAAAAACAGGCTATATCACGTTCCTCAATTCCCTGCTCCAATTGAAGCGGATATAATTTCCTGTCAACGTACACATGACGCTCGATCTTAAAACCGCCCACAGACAATTTGTAGAACACCTCGAAAGCAGGCGTCGTGCCCACGCCACTATCGTAGCATACAGCAAAGACATCGAGCAGCTTGTCGCATTCCTGACCAACGCCGGAAAAAAGGATATTCTTACTGTTTCACGCGAAGAACTTGAAGCATTTTTGAAAAAACTTGCAGCCGACAGCTACACGCCTAAATCCATTTCCCGCAAAATCAATTCCATGAAGACATTTTACCGGTTTCTCAAAACCACGGGCGTTATGACTATTGATCCGGCAAGTGACATTGAACACCCCAAATACGACGTCAAACCCCCGAGAATTTTATCAAAACTAGAATACCGAGCGCTCCGGGACGCATGCCGCGGCGATGTACGAACACACGCAATCGTTGAATTATTCCTGCAGACGGGTCTTCGGATCGGTGAACTTGCCAATCTGAGCCTGAATGACATGCATGAAACAGAGCTTCATGTTGCTGCTCAGGAAGGACACATCGAACGTATGGTGCCACTTAACCGGGCCGGACGCGAAGCGCTGGACGCATGGCTGAAAGTGCGGGCAGCGGGAGCCAAATCACAAGCGCTGTTTATCACGAAAACCGGCCGGCCGTTACTGATCCGCAACATACGGACCGCTATTGACCGGTATTTTAAGGTCGCAGGAATAGAGGATGCCAAAGTAAACGATTTACGGCACACATTTATCGCCCACCATCTCATGTCCGGAACGCCGATTACCACCATAAGTAAACTGGTCGGCCACAAACGGCTTTCTACCACGGAAAAATATCTTGAATTTATCAAGGATAAACCTGTCGACCACGTTAAGCTGGAAGAGCTCTGATTCCTGCCCGCACGCTCCCGTAAGACAAACGATTTCCCCCGTATAACTCCCTGCAATCGCTTGCCGTGGCGCTCCCTACTACGCTACAATTGCCCTATGGATAAGAACTTCGTACCAAAAACCGTTGAAGAAACCGTGTATAAGGCATGGGAGTCAGGCGGATATTTTACCCCGGTAATAGACCCAGGTAAAAAGCCATTCTCCGTGCTGCTCCCTCCTCCGAATGCCAACGCGGATCTGCACGTGGGGCACGCAATGTACGTCATCGAAGATATTATGATCCGTTTCCACCGTATGAAAGGTGACCCGACACTTTGGCTTCCCGGAGCTGATCACGCAGGATTTGAGACGCAGTATGTCTATGAAAAACATCTTGCCAAACAAGGGAAGAGCCGGTTTGATTTTGACCGCGAAACACTCTACCGGGATATCTGGAATTTCGTTCATGAAAACCGCGGAAAAATGGAAAACCAACTGCGGAGATTAGGGTTCTCGCTCGACTGGAGCCGCAATATTTTTACGCTTGATCCCAACGTTATTAAAACGGTGTATGCCTCATTCAAACAACTCTCAGACGAAGGATTGGTATACCGTGATTCCCGATTAGTAAACTACTGCACAAAGGACGGCACCGGATTTTCAGATCTGGAAGTGCTGTATGTAGAGCGGAACGATCCCATGTATTACATGAAATACGGGCCGTTTACCATTGCGACAGCGCGGCCGGAAACCAAATTCCGGGACACCGCATTAGCCGTGAATCCCAAGGATAAACGGTACAAAAAATATATCGGACAGACCCTTCAGATTATGGGATTATTAGGTCCTGTTTCCATGACCGTCATTCCGGATCCTGAAGTAGATCCCGAATTCGGAACGGGTATTATGAAAGTAACACCCGCCCATGATCCGCATGATTTCGAACTCGGAAAGAAATTTAACCTTCCGGTGACACCGATTATAGATTTCCGTGGAAAAATGGACTTTTCCTGGTTTTTAAACCAGCCCGATATTGATCCGAAATACCGTGAACGCGCGGAAAAATACCACGGCAAAAAAGTCGCAGTCGTACGCCCGCTTATGGTAGAAGATCTCAAAGCAGACGGCCTGCTTGTAAAAATTGACGAGGCATATTCACACCGCGTCGGGACCTGCTGGAAATGCGGTACAGTGATCGAACCGCTTCCGCTTGAACAGTGGTACGTAAAGGTTGAACCGCTGGCGAAAAAAGCTATCGAGGCCATCAAAAAGAAAAAGGTCACGTTTGTGCCGAAGCGCTTTGAAAAAACAGCGAAACAATGGCTTACGAATTTTCATGACTGGAACATCAGCCGCCAGAATGTCTGGGGTATCCGTATTCCGGCATGGAAATGCACTGTGTGTGCATCCTGGACGATCACAGACGGCTCTACTCCATCCGTCTGTGCTTCCTGCAGGTCGGATAAAATGATACAGGACACGGACACGTTCGATACCTGGTTTTCATCCGGACAATGGCCGTTTGCCACACTGAAGGCAACAAAGCAGGGTGACTTTGATTATTTCTATCCGACATCCGTCATGGAAACCGGATATGACATACTCCCCTGGTGGGTATGCCGCATGCTCATGCTGGGCATTCATTTGACTGGCAAGGTACCGTTTGAGACGGTATATCTCCATGGTCTCGTTCGCGACGGGAAAGGCCAGAAGATGAGTAAATCCAAAGGTAACGTCATTAACCCGCTGGAAATGATTGATAAATACGGAGCAGACGCCCTCAGGATGGCACTCGTGTTCGGCACGGGCGCGGGGAACGATCAGTCACTGGCTGAAGATAAGATCCGCGGCATGAGAAACTTTTCGAATAAGCTTTGGAATATCGCCCGGTTTTTATCTTTGTATCTTGATAAGTTCGGAATTTCTGAGTTTAGTCAGCTTCCGCCGTACGCAGGAAACCGAAGAAACCATGACGACCATATGACATCGACGGTAACTGAACTTACCAAAAAAGTAACGAAACATATGGAGAAATATCAGTTCTCAGACGCGGCAAATGCAATTTACGAATTTGCATGGCATACCTTTGCAGATCAATATATCGAGCAAAGTAAGCCGCTTCTTGAAGCCGGGGACAAACAGACACTTGCCGCCCTTATTAATGTCTTTTATACCATAATCACACTTCTTCACCCCTTTATGCCGTTCGTAACTGAAGAAATCTGGAGCAAGCTTCCGAAAGCATCAGAGGATCCTCTTATCATTTCCTCCTGGCCGGATAGTAAACAGAGCTAACTTCCGGACGTGGTGGCAACGGGCGTAGAGGTCGGAATGCCGATGGTCGGCTGTACTACGGGAGTTATAGTTGACACACCTTGTGCAGTAAACGATTTGATAACCTCATCAAAAAGTACGTCGTCTTTTGCAAAATCAGACGTGATCCCTGCGGGTGCAAAATGGTTAAACTCTATCGCAAGTGTTTCTGAAACCGGCATAAGTATGCCGCGCATCGCCGTAAATGTGTACCCTCCTCCGGTTCTCCCGTTAAAATTTCCTGTATATTCATAGGCATACGCGCCGCCGAATACCCCCTGTTTCATGGTAAATTCACGCCCTGCCGCATCAGTGAGAATCGCTCCCCTGAAATCCGGCAACAACTGACCTTTTCCGCGGGCTGCCACGGTAAACCGTGTTCCTCCCGGCAAATTGGTTCCCTGCGATGCACAACTTTGACTATCACAGACCGGCGCCTTTACCCCGGTTGGTAATTTATACGACAACCCGGGTATCGGTTTTTTCGTCGCTCCGCTTATGACGTCATATGTTTGCCAGTCGGATACCGGTGCCACTGCGGATGAACTGGATTCCGGAGCAGAAGCGGGGCTGATATTTGCCGAGGGCGCTAACGTCGGCACAACCAATTCGTCGCTGACCGAAGAAGTGAAAAATGACCGCAACTGACTGCTCAGCCACACACCGAGACCGAATAAGAGGATAATAAATAAAGCCGTGCCAATCCGGTTGCTCCCTGATTTTTTGGGTACCTGAGGGGGTAAAATAGTGACGCCGGAAGAATGTTCCGCCGTTGCCTCCGACGGACTCTGAAATACACGTGCAGCCTCCGATACCACCTCATCGCGTGCTTCATCATCTATCCTTGATACATCCCTATTTTCCCTCATTACCTCACCTGACGCGGGATCAATGATGGGTGTTTCCTCAACCGGAAGATGCGATTTGTCTGTGTCTGTTTTCAGGGGTTCATCCGTCATACTACTTTATATTGTTTCATTGTTGATGACGTGTTTCAAGATATCTGTATACGTACGCGCAAAAAATAGCGCTATTACAGCATCTATTTCCTGACAAACAGGATGGCGTTGGGGATATTTCTTCCGGGTCCGACTTTATACCCGCCGCTCCATAACGCCGTCGACCCTCCGTTATCCAGATTTAATGCATTATCGAACCCTAAAGCCTTTAACACATGGGCTACCTCAGCGACAGTCGCGCTGTGGACGACACCGATATACGCGACCGTTCCTTTGTTCCCGACGAAACTTCTGTTTCCGCGGCTTCCTTTTTTCGGATCATCATCTCCGCCGAATACGATATTACCGCCCGACAAGAGAAGCGGCTGCATTGCCAGCACACTATCGGGACCCGTATCTCTCCCCCAATCGAGTGATCTCCCAACAAACCGCATCGATCCCGAAAAAAATATGACGGCAGGCACCGTACTGTAGACGTTATTATCGGAATTAAAATATACCTTGTTTTTATTCATAAGCAGCGTATCAAAGGAATTTTTTTTGTCCGCACAGCTCGGGTAATCCGCCGGACAGAAATATGATCCATTTATTCCGGCAAACGCACCGCTCCTGGAAACGTACTCGGCAAGCGGCAACGCCGGACAGTCTTTTGTACACGTACTGTCTGACGCGGTATCTATAATAACACGGGTACTACCCATATCAGCTGCCACGATATCGACTAAATATGTTCCGGTGTCCGCTTTGACAGACTGCCTGCTGAATCCTCCCTGGGGAGGTGCATTGTTTTCCGGCACATTAGCAGGAATAACGAAACTTGCCGCAATCTTTTCCCTGAGAGCAAGAATGTCTTTGGTAATTCCTGTCAGCTGGGCCGAAGCGGTTGACCATTGCCGTTTTGATAACAGGGATAAACTTCCGGCCAACTGCTCTTCTAATTTCCCGGTATCCTTTGTCAGTGTGCGCAGGTCGATAAGTTCTTCATAGGTTTTTACGGCCTGATCATACGTGCGTTGTATATCGCCAATCTCACGGGTGAGGGTTTCATTCCGTACAAACTGATCTTCACTGCGGATAATCTGCATCTCGCGCTGTAAACGGGTAATTTCTACCTCTGCCTGAGATTTCTCAGTCTGCAGTATCTTATTCTGACCCTGAAAAACAGCGATGGAAAAAAGGGAAAAGCCGACAACGATGACAATTACCATCAGCAGGGTGAGCAAAGATATCTTGGGAATTCGCAAACCGGCGGATGGTTTTACCCATTGGGGCAAATGAACGCTCATGCATCCAGTATACCGAATGTATCAGCCTCTTTCCAAATACGTGGCGGTCTCCGGATCAATGCCGATAATATCGCCCTCTTTGATAAACAACGGAACGGTGATAACCGCTCCTGTTTCAACAACGACCGTTTTCGTGGCTCCCGTTGCAGTGTTCCCTTTTGCCCCATCGTCCGCTTCGGTTACCTTGAGCCATACTTTTTTGGGAAAACGGACTCCCACGGCATCTTCCCCGTATACCAATACCTGATAGGTATCATTCGGTTTCAGGTATTTGATAAATCCCTCAAGCAAACTTTCGGAAATGTTGTATTGTTCGTAATTAAAGTTATCCATGAACACGTACGCTTCGCCTTCTTTGTATAAGTATTGCATCTCTCTGGTTTCAATCGGAAGCTCCTCCACCGACTCTCCGGATTTATAGGTAAATTCTATGACTTTGCCGGACTTAAGACTTTTGAGCTTTGCGCGCACAAACGCGCTCCCCTTCCCGGGATTCACAAACTGAAAGTCCGCTATTTGATTCGGCTCTCCGCGGAATTCGATAAAGTTTCCTTTTTTGAAATTGGCAGTCGTAATTGTCGCCATACGGTAAAATAAAAACCCCTCTGTACGGGGGTTCTATTATCCCACGGGCACGGATAAATGGCAAGATTACAGGGTAAATTTCATGACTTTCCTCGCATACACGCCGCCGCGCTTCTCGTAAAAACGGTGTGCATCCGTAAGAGGCAGACTGGACGTCAATTCAATCGTGCAAATGTCCTGCTTTTTTGCGTATGTTTTAATAAACTCCAGAAGCCGAGAGCCGATACCCATTCTTCGGAACGCCTTATCCACGACAAAATCATCGATGTGAGCAAACGGTTTTCCGGTAATGAAATCCGTGAGGATAAAAAAGGTTGCTACCCCGAGAATATCCGCTTGTTCCTCCGCGACAAATACTTTCCTGTCATCGCGCTTCATCGCTTCATCGTAATTACGTTTTCCGAGTTCATGGGCACGGACATTATCGGGATCAAAGTGAACGCGCTCATTGACCACTTCCCCCAACTGATTTAAAAGGCGCAGCACTTGTGTGCGGTCAGAAAGTTTCGCAAGCCGGATGATCATAAAGAGAACAGTTCTTCTCCCGGAAACAATAACGTCTCCTGTATTGTCTTCGCGTTCGCAAATAACATGATTAGCCGGTCGACGCCTACCGCAATACCGCTGCAGTCAGGCAACCCGACTTTGAGGGCATCGATAAAATCATGATCATAGTCATACATCGTCTTTCCGAGCCGGGCAATTTCCTTGAGCTCGTTTTCGAACCTCCCCTGCTGCTCTTCCCAATCGGTTAATTCACTATAGCAATCTCCGAGTTCCAGCCCTTCAATATAAAATTCAAAGCGCTCTGCAAACCGGGGATCTGACTCTTTTTTCCGCGCAAGCGCTCCCATAACGCCGGGAAACTCGTACAACACGGTCGGCTTGCCGCGTCCTAAGTGCGGTTCTACTTCATTTAAAAATATTTGGTTATAGAGTTCTTCCCAAGTCGTTTGTTTCTCTACTGCATATCCTTTTTTTTCTGCGATATAGCGGGCTTTTTTCATATCAAAAAACTCATCAAAATTCACCCCTGCCCACTTCGCAAATGCTTGAGCCACGGTCAGCCGTTCCCATGGTGCCTCCAGGTGTATATCTTTCCCCTGGTATACAAGCACCTTTGGCTGGTGTTCTTCCGGAAGGTCATGTGTGCGCTGCAGATACGTGTTAATAAACAGGAATAATTCTTCGCAATCCTTCATGATTTCATGGTAATCGACACCCACCCTGTACCACTCCAGAATTGTGAATTCCGGATTGTGCAGCGAGCTTTGTGTCTCCATATTGCGAAAACTTTTGGTAAGAGCAAAACAGTTTCCCATCCCGGCTACCATGAGTTTTTTGAGCGGCACTTCGGGAGACGTGGATAAATATGCCTCCCTGGGTTTCCTGTTACGGTCAAACAGCGTTGTTTCAAATACATCAAGATAGCTTTCTGCGGGCGGGTGCGCAATCAGGATAGGGGTTTCGACTTCATGGAACTGTCTGTCTTCAAAAAAAAGCCGTATAGCACGAAGTACCTTCTCACGGACAAAATAGCGCTGCCAAAGCTGAGGATTTTTTTTGAGTAGCCGCCATGTGGTCATAGATATATGGGTACGAATTCTAAACACGGATTCGCTGATCCGGCCAGTACATCTACTTTCTTCGGCGCGGCTGATTTTTTACCGGTGTGGTAAAAATTTTAGCAACAAACATAAGATATATAAATTCCAGAATACCGAGCGTATGAACGAGGAGAAAAACGACAAACCATATGTTGTGACCGCGCCGCGCACTATGCCATAATGCCATTGCAGACCAAACGAGTGACCACAACGCGAGGATTCCTATCCCTACCCCCCAGAAGGATTCAACATTTACTTGGCCGTTACCCAAATACCATGGCATCATATTAAAGAAACTTCATGACGTTCGATTTTTGGCGAAGTTCCAAAAACCAGGATTGCAATTTTTCGCTGACTGTATTGCCGATAATCGCTTTCTTCGCTTCCTCACGGAGCGTTGCCGGCTCTGTAGCAGTAAGAAGCGCTCGGTTTGTTGCAATATAATTATCGATATCCGTTTCTGTAATTGTCAGGTCACGGCTCAATAACTTTTCAACAGTGAGCTGTATTCTCAACTGCTGATTAAAATCATTTTCCGTTAATCCCTGAAACTTCAGGAAATCCTGCAGGTTTACTTCTGTTCCTAAACTTGAAAGAATTTCCTTCTGCTTGTCCTGTATATCCGCATCCGTGACGACAACACCGGATTTCTTGGCCTCGTTGGCGATTAATACCTCACCAATCATGCCCTCCAATGTCTGCTGACCATATCTGGTCCGTAACGTATGATTTAACTGCCAACTGAAAATCGGCTTACCGTTTACGATAGCCGCCAGCACCAAACCCTTATTTGCGGCAGCAAGCACCATAAATAGTACGGCGAGCCCGATAAGAACCCAGCGCCACGGAAATACCGGACGGCGTGTTATAACCGGAACTGACGATTCGAACTGCGGAGGAACGGGAACGGAAGATTTTTTTACTGATGTTTTCTTGGCCATAATATAAGATAAATAATTTGTATAATATGTACCTCTCATGAGGTACCCACGGAGAATATCATACATGCCACGGGCGTTCAAGATGTGCATTGCGGCTCCTCAATATACAGCCCTTTTCCGAACAACGCTTGTCTTCCTTATATAACCCATACTATACTTCCTGATAGATATTAATGAGCAAACAACACACTCAGGAACCGGCTGACAAAAACGAGGGGCCTTTGTCTCCGGGATTCCCGCACTATACCCGATTATTTTCCGCATTGACCCGGCTGCCACAGCTAAACATGGCCGGAAAAATATTGGCGTGGTCGGTTTTAGTCATTGCCATATACACGAACCTCACGGTTACGGATTTTGCTGCAGCAAAACAACTGAATACATTTTTGGGGCAGCGCATGACATTTTTTGCATCCGGAAAAACCTCACAGGCTATATTAGGAGCATCACAAGAGCAGCCAACCAACAAAAATCAGATAGACACCACAGATGAAGCCGGGTATACGTACTGGCTAGAAGTTGTCCGCGCACACCCGGATTACAGAGACGGGTATTTTATGGTAGCAACCCTCGCCTACCAACGCGGAAATATACGGGAAGCACGGCAATATCTGAATAAAGTCCGCGAAATTGACCCTAATTATCCGGGCATTCCACGGTTAGCTGAACTGCTCTCCGAAGAATAACAATTATTTTGCTTCCGGTTTGGCAGCGTCCTCCGGTTTCTTCTCAGCAGATGCTTCCTCTGTCTTAGCACCCTCTTCACCTGTGGTCGTTCCTTCTTCTGCAGCGGTTGCGGTTTGTGCTGCAGCCTCCTGCGCCGCCTGCTCTTCAGCTGCTTTACTTACCAGTGCGCCGACTTTCACAACGCCGACTGTGCTGTCAGAAAGTACCGTGACTCCCGACGGAATACTCAAATCCGAAACTTTTAATTCCTGATCTACCTCAGCAAGTACCGACACATCCACTTCTATCTTTTCCGGCAAATCAGTCGGAAGGGCTTCCACCTCGATTTCAGAAATAAGACTCAGTAACACGCCCACTTTTTGAGCCACGACCGGAGATTCACCGACAAATACCAATGGCACGTTTGCATGAACGTTCTCTTTAAGGTCAACCTGGTGGAATTCTACGTGAAGAATGGAGTCCTTCACCGAATCCCGCTGTACATGATGGACCAATACGGGCTTCGTACTACCGTCCAGCACAAGCTCAATAAGTCCGGTCAGTCCCGTTTCAGCAAACACCTTCGCAAAATCCGCAGAAGAAACGAGAAGATTTTCGCTCTCTAATTTTTTGCCGTACACGGTCGCCGGAAGCTGTCCCTGCTGTCGCAGCTTCTTCACTTTTCTACCCAACATTTCGCGCTTTTGTGCTTTCAACGTATGTTTCTTCATAAGTTTTTTTGAAATATCACGCGGAACTTCGCGTCTTTAGTAAGAGTTGTATTGTACTCAAGGACAGACCCTTTTGCAATACCGCCCTCTCCTGACGAGCTCCATGACCCCGGATACCGCAAAACCACATGCCAGGGTATTTCCGATACTCCTGACTGCTTTCTCATGGTCAGCTGATAAATGGCGGACGTATCAAATGCGAGGGCGCCATAGCGTTTCCATGACAATGAAAGCTGACTTGTCTGCCGCGGACGGACAGCTATGGGGATATGCACAATGCTGTATGTTTTTCCTGATTCCTCAAACCAATACGGGGCTGGCGGTGGGACGGCGTTTGTCACATCGCGTGCCGGCACGAGTGCCCCGTCAAGACTTACTTCACGGACTTCCGCTCCGAGAGGAATCAGTAATCTCATATATACCTGGTATGCCCCGCTCCCGTCCGGCAACACGGGTGCATCGTTTGAAATCTTAAGGGTTAGTGCATGTTCCAGAGTTCCGTCGGGATCGATAGTTATTTGCGACAGAACTTCCCGCGTTACGAAAAAGTTTGTTTTATTCACACCGAGGTTTGCTTCAATAATTGCCAACCCGTCACCCTTACACGGAATTTGCTGTGCAACGACATCACATGATTCAAGCGTCACTTCCCCACCCCAGTTCCACTGTGTGACGAGCGACTGCAATTGCTGATCTACGAAATAAAACTGTATATCACGTGACTGAATAGATTCCGTCATGACATGAAGCAGTGCTCCTGCGGACAATGACCGGTCCGTTGTGATTCGCGTAAGCAGTGCATTTGTGAGTGCGCCCAAAAAATCTTTTTTCTGCGTGCTGCCCGGAAAAAAATCCGTTTGAGTATACAGCAACGATTTCGCAAAAAAATTACCGGCGGATATCCGCTCGTTAAAATCAAGCAGCTCTATTGGCCCTGTCACGGACAGCAATTTTGTCACCATCGGAAGACTTATCGCAATCACGCCGTCAACTTTTACACCCATTTCCTTTTCATAAAACCATGCTGCTTTCTCCCCGCTTACCGAAAAATTCGGATCCCAGTTACTGTCGCGGAGATACCAGTGTTCATTCCCGAGTATCTCCCTGATAGCCAGAGGCGGATCTACATGCCCTTTTAATTGACCGTCAGCCGTATACACATCCTGGACATCCAGCGATTCAACACGTCCGTCCAAAAATGTCACCAGCAGAAGACTGCCGATAAATCCTCCTGTCGGCCGCAATTCCATACTGTTTTGGAGCAAAACCAGATACGTCTGCTTTTTCCGGAAGCCGCCGATTCGCGGGTATAAAGCAAGAAGTTTTTCCGTGTATCCCACTATTTCTCTTACTCTGCTTAATTCCGTAATTCCTTTGTTTGCCATTCTTGACACGGTCCCCGTATTAAACGGAAATCGCCTGCTCATAAGTAGTGAGTCCAATTGCGCAGCTACCAACGCCAGATGCTGCGATACCCGGGATACCTCACTGGTTAATGCCGTCACTTCTACGAGCCCTGCTCGCTGTTGTGTATCCTCCGGGAAAAATATACCTCCCGCAACGATTCTGCTTGTCCGGAAAATCGTCAATACTCCGGACTCAACTTTAGACACGTCCTCTAATATAGAGAGTAACCGCTCCTGATCCTGTACCATTCCTCCCTGACCCAGTAAAACAAAAACCGGAGATCCTAAATGCAGCAATACCTGCGCCGTCTGTACATAAGAATTGCCGTATCCTAATAATGTACCGGTCCACCTTGACTCGCCTTTCGTGAGCGTTTTTCCTCCGGCGGCCAACAGACCGATTCCGGCCCCGACTGAAAGTGCATACAACAGAACCGGCACGAGCAGCGTTAACAGACCCAATAGTATCCACTGAAATCTTTTTATTCCTGTATGTGTTGCTTTGACTAAGCCGTATTGTTTCTTGGAAGCAAAAATTGCCTGCATGGCATCCGCGATACGTTTCTTGTCACTTCTGTTTTGTGACTCCGCTTCTGCCGTGTACTCACGTGGTGGTTCCGTTATGATTACACTCTTCTTTTTTAAGGGGCTGAGTTCTTTTCGGCTGCTTTTGATTTGCGCACGCTCAGTGAAGAAAAACGTGAATATCGACCTCACCTCAGTTGCCGACATCGTGTGCGGATCAATAAAGTAGAATTTAATTCTCTGCTGACGGACGGAAGACAGGTCGTTCTCATCGCCTTCGTAAATTACCGCAAGTTTTTTTGAGGCTGTCCAATCTGTCTGTTCGAAAAAAGATTTCACGAAGTCGGCGTCACCGACACAAATGATGTAGTGAGGAACGACCGCAGTATCCCGATTGATGACCGTGCGGCACCCGTGTGACTCCAAATATTCCCGCAGGGGTTCTACATAAAGCGCATTCTGCGCCTCAATCCGGGCTATCGGAGAAGCCAATTCTCCGGAGGTATTTGATTCATGCATTGAAGAGGTCATAAAAGGAGTAATCCGCCGTGTTTGTATTATGACAAAACAGGGTACCGAAAACAACACAAACAAATTGAGCCCTTTAGGTATCGGGAGAAGTATCGGACATGAGCAAACTCAGGAATCGAGCGCGTGGTTAACGAAATAATCCGCGCGCCTGTTTTGCTCTCTGGGGACGGCGGCATACCTGATGACTGCAGGAAGACTCGACTCAAGGATTCTGACTGATGTAAGTAACTCCCGAAGATGCGGCTCTTTCACTTTATACAGTCCGTTTATCTGATGCACGACAAGCGTTGAATCCAGGTAAAACATCACTTCGTCCGACTCCCCTGGCCGCGACGGTTCATCAAGCGCAATCAGATACTTCAGGGCTTCTATCACAGCGGTGTACTCGGCGGTATTATTGGTAGTCTCTCCTATTTTTTTTCCGAATTCAGAAATAACACGCGGCCTATCCTTCATGCTACCCGTGACCGATTCGATGACTACACCGACTGCGGCAGGTCCGGGATTACCACGCGCGCCTCCGTCCGTATGAATAATAAATTTCATTTTGTTTTTCCTGAAGTATTAAAATCTATTTTTTTGAAAACGACGACTGCTGAAGATAATAACACAAACACTTCGGAGAGTACGGTGATCCATGCTGCAGCCGTCACTCCGAAACGAGGTATGAATATGCTGTTACTTATTATGTTTCCTATCATTGCCGCCCCATGAATAAGCAGGAGAACCCCCTGCAATTTGCGTGCGATAAGAAACCACATAAATAATGCCGATGTGAAAAAAATCGGTAAACCCAAAATAAGAATCCTGAGTGGCTCCTGTGCCGCGGCAAAATCCGGTCTGACGAAAGCGACAAACGGAGCAGCTATCCAAAACAGTATTCCCAGAACCAGGGAACTTCCGAACAAAAACTGAAGCGAACGGGTAAAAATTTTTTTCTGGCTGTTATATGAAAGGAGCAGCGGATATACTGCGTTCATAAAAAAAATCGGAAGAACCAATGGCAACTCAAAAATTTTATATGCCAGGCCGTAAATACCTACTTCACTGGTTGAACGTGTCAGGGTAAGCACGACACTGTCTGAATGGAAATATATAAGATTAAAAATAAGTGCCAGCCCCAGGGGAGTACCGGTACGCATATATGACACAAACTCCGGAAGTGAAATTGCAGGTTTGATAGTACCCAAACGGTTCCGCACTAGGCCGAGCGCGATAATTGCGGTAGTCAGACTTCCGGCAAACACGGATATGACTCCCAGGTACGGACCGGATACGGAGGTCCACAAAGACAGCATCACGGCAACGACGAGCATAGCAATAGACCCGCTATTTAATGCAATTGTGGAAAGATCGTACCGGAGCATCTGTTGAAAAAATGCGTTCGTCGTAGTTGTAACTGCCTGTGCAATAATGACCGGAACCAGCATGAGGATGCCGAGCCGCACAAGCATCGTATAGCCCTGACCGCTCCCGGAGGGGATAAGGGAAAGAATAATAAGTGCCGCACAAACGAGGATTATGCTTATCACCAGACGCAGGCCCAACAATAATTGCCATGCCTTATCCGCGGTCCTAATTTCGGCTTTATCAACACCGATAATCCGCTGAAGATACACTGCATTTAGCCCGAAATCGGCAATTAGGTAGAAAAAGCTGACGTATGTTGTGATTTTTACAAAATCACCGTATCCTTCCGGACCATACCGTTTGGCAATTAATAAACTGACGATAACAATCGTAACGGAACTTACGGCTCTTCCGATAAGCTGACTCACCGTGTTACCAGCCACGATTCTCCGAAGTGATCCTTTGGGAAACAAGTCCGTAAACATGGAGCCATTGTAGCACGTTCACCGATTTTCGCTTGTGAACGCAGATGAGAAAAGGACAACAAACCACAGCTGACCCTGCTGAAGTGTAAGTGGGTAGTGATCCACAAAGCCGGCAATTAGCACCCCGCAGAACGAAAGGAAAAATATGTGTGTTGAGGAAAGCTGGCGTACATGAATATGGCGGATCATGTTCTTTACACGTAGCCAAATAGCGGTGATAAACAAGCATAAACCAAGCAATCCTGTTTCTGACAAAAGAAGAAGGTATATATTGTGAACCGGCTGCAGAAAATTAATCTGCCTGCCCGCCGCACTTTGCGGTAATGCGACCAAAAAATTACCGAGCCCGATACCGACGACGGGTGACTGCTGCCATAGTGAAATAGCGATATTGTTCAGAGTAATTCTGCGGACGACGCTTTCATCGGACAAGGACGGCTGAAATATACCTGTCATGGTGATAAAACTGATGACAAAAACACTTATAACGATAAGGAGAACCTTATACGGTACGGTTCCGCGGGGAAATCGGGTATACACACTCCGAAGCAGAATAAATATAATTCCGATAAGAATAACGGCCCCGATGCTCCACGCACTCCTGCTCAACGTCAGTGTCAACGCGGTGTATCCCAAAACGAGTACGACCCAATAATAATACCGATACACCGTGTATTGTTTAGTCTGAAAACTCATAGTCAGTGCGTAGACAACAAAGGGGAGTGAGGTTGCCAAAAATCCTCCTAATACATTCGGGTGAGGAAACGTCGCATATGGCCGGAGCAAAAGTTCACAGGATGAGATAAGCGGGGAACAAAAGTTAAATCGGGAAATACCCGGAGTATCCAAAGCAAATGTACGTTCTCCGAGAAACCAAAATAGTCCGCCGGCTGAGTGTTGGATAATAAACTGAATGATCGACAAACCGGCTGAATAGAGGATACCTACCGACAGTGCATCAATCATCTCCTTAATGACCGGTCTTGTGCGTACTATATACCAACCAAGTCCTGCAAATTCCAATATTTTCAGCCACTTATAGAGAGCCACCTCCTGATTGGCAGAATGCAGTACGTTTGCCGTAACCGCGCCCAAAATAACCAGTGAGATAATAATCTGTCGCCCGGAAATATGAATGGCAGGATGGGTTCGGTTTTTCGCTACACTTTGTATCCGCCAGGCCACCAACAGAGCAAGAAGCACGAGGTCAGTCAGGAATATTGTAGGGGAGAGGTAATCAATTTTTCTTCCGAGCAAATACGCCGATGCAGGCCAAAAATGAAATCCAAGCTGAGTCGGGAGAAGAATAAGTAAGAACAAAAATAGCCGCCGATGGATAGCCATTAGCGCTATTATACCTCTCCGGAAGCTGATTATTTGGGTTTTACCAAAAGTGTGCGGTCATCACCCTCGCCCACGGATTCGGTTTCGATGCGTTCATCGCCCGAAAGTGTCAGATGGATAATACGGCGTTCTGACGGAGTCAGGCGCGCGAGTTCAACCGGACGACCCAATGCCAATGCACGGTCCGCTGCGCGTTGAGCCATATGCATAAGCGTTTCCTCACGCTTTTCCCGGTAGTCACCGACGTTTACATATGCCTTTACCCATCTGCCGAGCGACTTGGAAACGAGTATACCTAAGATAAGCTGCAGACTTTCCAATGTTTTCCCGTGATGACCGATCAGCAATCCTGTTTCCTCCGTCTCTATACCGACCCGAAATGCGCCCGTTTCATCGGTTGTTACTGTGACCGATCCCACAATTTCCAGCTTACCGAGCAAGTCTTCTGCAATATGTTGAACTGTTTGTGTATCTTCCATAGGTATATATATTATTTCTCAGCATTAATGCGGAGTTGTTGCATAATACCAAAAAGTCCGAATACGTTCCAGTAGAGCGCCAACCCTAACGGAAACTGGTACGCAAACATCCCGAACATGACGGGAGTTATCATCGCCATCTGCTTCTGCATTTCTGCTGCAGTGTCTTCCGGCTTCTTTTCATCTTTACCGGCTGTCACTATCTGCTTACTGCTGGTATCAGGTGCCGCCTGCGGCATCATGAGCTTACTTTGCCACCACTGTAATCCTGCCGTAATCACGGGAATAAGCAATAACCACCAGCCGCGTGACTGCCATTCGCTTGGCTTGACCCCTAAATTCGTACCGAAAAATGACAAATCCAGCTGGGAAAGACGCAGAGCAGGGAGGTATAAAACGGCATTCAGATCAGTCACCAATTTTGTGATGTTACCGTTTTGCAGTACCTGATAAAAAACATTGTACAGCGCGATCAACACCGGCATCTGGATAAGAAGGGGGAGACATCCTGCTGCAGGATTTACCCCATGTTCCTTGTACAAATCAAGCTGTGCCTGTTGTAAGGCCTTTTTATCATCCTTATGCTTTACATTCAGGGCATCCAAATGAGGCTTTAACCGCTGCATCTTTTTCGCGGATTTCATTTGAGCCGCCATAAGCGGGTAGAGAAGTAAACGGATAATGATCGTCAGAGCGATGACGGCAAACCCCAACGGACCGGGAATATGCAGCCACTCGAATAACTTATAAAAAGCCACTAACAAATTGATAATCGGGTTAACAAAAAGGATGTTCCAATAGTTCATATATCTTGTGCTCCTTGTAACAAAAACTGCCTAAATGGGATCGTATCCGCCTTTAGACCAGGGATGACAACGGAGAATTCGTCTCAGTCCCAAAATCGATCCTCTGATTATACCATAGCGATCGATTGCTTGATATGTATACTCGCTGCACGTCGGTTGAAATCTGCATGCGCTGTCGACCAGCCAAAGGGATTTGAGCAATCCCGTATCAGGGGAGAGATATTTTTGGTAAAACCGTATAGCGGAAAGAATACGCCGCTTCATATGGACACTCCGGTCAATAATTGTTTTTCCGCCAGGAGATTCCGTACGAGTGTATAAACAGCATCTTCATGGTCCGGTACTGCTGACCGCACCACAAACACTCCGGATGTTTGTCCTTCGATAAATGGCAGCAATTGCTGTATTGCTTCCCGTATCAGCCGTTTCATGCGGTTCCGCTTTGCGGCGCGCTTATCCACTTTTGCGGAAACGATAACGGCAAATCGGGGTTTCGTCTGTTTTGTTTGGTAGACCAGGTCGATACACGAGCCTCTGATACGCGTTCCGTTGCGTAACAACAGAGGTATTTCTACGGAAGGAAGTCTATTGTAAGAAGAAAGCATGCGCTGTTAGACGGTAAGTTTTCTCCGTCCTGTTGCCCTGCGTCGTTTCAACACAAGACGGCCTTTGACACTTTTCATGCGTTCACGGAATCCGTGCACGCGCTTTCTTTTTAATTTTTTCGGCTGGTAGGTGCGTTTCGGCATGGTGTAAGTATATCCAAAATCAGCACTGAACACAATACTACGCAATTTATAGAAACCCTACGTTACTCACCGATTTTTTTCACCCATACCTTAAATTGCTCGCCCCGGTCAGCATAATCACGAAACATATTGTAGCTGGCGCTCCCGGGAGAAAGTACGCATATGGCTCCTTTCGGGGTATTAGCATATGCCAAACGGATAGCCTCTTCCATCGACTTCACATGATACACATGGGTTTGTTTTTTGGCGCGTTCCGGTAACGCATCCCAAATCCGCTTTCCCGTATCAGGAAACAGAATAAGCGTTCCCACGGGGTGTTTATCTAAATAGGCACCAAGCACGGAATAATCCAGGTGTCTGTCGTAGCCGCCGGCAATCAATGTAGAAACTTCCGGTCCTAATGCCGCTAAGGCATGAATCGTAGCCTGCGGAATCGTTGCCAATGAATCATTATAAAACCGGATACCATGATATTCACCGGAAAACTCGAGCCGGTGGGGAAGAGGCGTAAATGTTGTAAGCTGTCTGTTGATTACTTCCTGAGAAATGCCGATTACCCGCGCGACTACAACTGCCGCAGCAATATTCTCTGCATTCCCTAATATGTGAGAAGCAGAAACGCCGGACTCATTCACATGAAACGGTTTATGTGCAGCTTTTCCCATTCGTACTACCGAAGCTACCTCCGGATGATCCGGGTTATACACCATGACATCTGACTCCTTCTGATACCTGATAATATTTGATTTTGCCGACACATACGATGAAAAATCCCGATAGTAATCCATATGCTCTGACACGATGCCCAACAGGACGGCAATATGCGGACTATACCGCACATCGGAAAGCTGGTGACTGGAAAGTTCGATGACAAATACCGTGTCGCGATTCCCGCTGTCTAACTGATCTAACATGGGGGTGCCGATGTTACCGACCAACCGCACATCGGTATAATGCGCAGCAAGTATATGCGCGATAAGACTGCTTGTCGTGCTTTTCCCTTTGGTTCCGGTAACACCGACCGTCATCCCTTTTACAAGAGAAAAAAAGATATTCGTAGCCGACGTAACATGCCCGCCGTTTTGAACATACTCCTGTATCTTTCCGGAATACGGGGACACACCGGGGCTCCGTATAACGGAATCGTAGTCACCAAGATGGTCAAGGTAAGCATCCCCGTCTGTTTTCTTATCCGCAATAGCAATATGAAGTGACGGATACTGTTTTTTGAGCCACGCATGAACGCTTTTTCCCTCCCGTCCGTACCCGAGAATTAAGGCGGAATTACCCCGAATTTCATTTGTACGCATATGAGTTACCCGATGCAGATGCTGACTGCCATGTATTGCGAAGCAAAGATACGTGATCAGGAGGCAGGTTATACGTATCGCCCCAATCATCCATGACCAGTCTATGAAGTTCCGTAACATCCTGCGGGGACAGCCCTAAATCACTTTTTATTTTGAGCAGCCCTTCCGGGACTTCGCTTTTTTCTTTCAGGTATTTCCCGATGGTCAGTATCACGGCAAGCTTTGCCTCATCGCGCGTTCCGACGCATTCAAACGGCTTGACGGGCGTAAGACCGACTAATGCGCGGATGTGCTCTATGATTTTAAGGTTCGCAAATAAATCAGTGCCGAAACTTATCATCAGCTGCTCGCGCGACAGATACGGGGAGAGGCAAAGATACGTGAACGCGCATTTGGCGCACATCCCGCACCAGACACCGGTTTTGCTCCCGGCGTTACAACTTCTGAACGTGGTAAAAAACCGAGGATACATCGAAAATATCAATCCGATCTGCAAATCATTGAGCGGCCGGAGTATGCTGAAATAATTGGCCGCGTCGTCAAAAAAGTTTGCGCAATACTGCCGGAACATCGACTCAAACTGGAAGCTTTTGGAGTACTGATGATTCACCTCCATACCGCGGTACACGACATTTCCCTCATTTGCGCTCTTTTCATTGGAAACAATGACATGTTCATTGCCATAAAGAGCCGCAACCAAAATACCTAAGAATGCCAGATATGCCGAAAAGGGGGTGTGTCCGTTTAAGTACCCCGATCGGTTCAGTTCCATCAGCATCGGGTCGATAACCCGATTGATAACCAGCGGAGGCGGAAATCCCGCTTCACGGATATTATCCAGAGCTGCCTGTGTAGGATTTAAAACCATAGTTTGGAGCGTCCTATCGCTCTGTTTCATCATTCCTAACGTCACTGCAGAATCTTTCCCGCCGCCTACAAGGAGCAAATCATTTGCAGGCATACCACTACCTGGTTTCCGTTCCCTCATATTCCCGGCGACGTTGCTGGCAACAGATACCCCGGGGGAACATGTAATCCGCAAAAAATCCTTCGCCGTAAAATCTATCCCGTTCTGATAATAGAATTCCCCCAACCCGTGGATAAACACATCGTACCAAAACCTGATTTGCTCACCGTTAAGTATTCCTGCCTCAATCACGAATTCTTTGGGACACGAAAGCTTCCAATAGCTTATCGCCTCAACAAGACCGAGATGAAACACATAGGGCATGATTTTTTCTTCATCGATGCTTCCCTGGTAGGGGACAGTCACGACGGAACGGAGTGGAATATCGGGCTCCAGGAGAAATTCGTTCGTCAGCTCTAGCATATCGCCCTTTTGCACCACAAAGGCACGCGTATATACCAGTCTGGGATGCCTGAGCCGGAGCTGTTCAAACGTCATGGCCCTTATTGTACCAAAATTACGGGGCGACCTCCTGCCAGGTGACCGACAGGTCCTTCATCGTGTCCGGCATAGTCAGGAGTAACTGCGGATCATAGGTAAACAGTTCCGCGGAACCATTCACATTGCCACCATACGTATCCAGATCCCGCTGAAGGAGAAAACTGTCGGCAACAAATACCCCACTGCCGACAAAACGCGCGGTTAGTGCATTGATACTGGCCCCCGTTTGAATGAGCCCGGATCCATCCGCTTTGGTGGCGATATATACTCCCTCAACAACAGGAGTTGTTGACGACCACGTCGTTCCGACGGTATCAGCAACCGTGATCGTCCCGTTCACGATAAATGCGACGAATCCGTTGCCGGTAATGTTTATTCTCCCTCCGATCGTAAGGTTCCCGTCGACAAGAATGACAATGCGTTCATTGTTGCCCACGCTCCAGTTCCCGCTCGTTGTCATATTTCCTACGACATAATACGGACTGTCACAACTCGTGGCCGTACAGTTAGACGGGGGTTGAATGACTGCTGCAAGATTATCGAACGGCGCAGACGTGGTCGGTGTGCTAGGAGACCCGAACCGACGCAGGAAATAATCATAGTAGTTAACGGACGTCCTACTTTCATTCACTTGCCAGTTGGTACTGGAAACAAGCGTCGCACCCTCGGAAAACGGGTCGGAGTCAAAATCATACAGCGTTCCGTATGACAAAACACCCGGATATCCGTTTACTGAATCGGTGTTGAAAGCCCGGGGGACTACTGCTGGGATAAACGACCGGACATTACCGGACGCATAGACGTCTCCGCCTTCAGTCTGTACCCATGCCGTTCCCAACGTGTAGCCTATATCCCAGCGAAGCGTTTGGTTTGCGGCCAGCGTACGGGATAATCCCTCGCCCACCGCTCCCGTCGTCACATTGGTCCAGCAGGACCGCGCATACGCCCAATCTGCGGTAGGCGGCACGATATCCATCGTGTACGAGCCGGTCACGATATTGGCAAACTCTTCATACACCGCACCAACCTGATACTGAGCGGCAGGCTGACTTGCCGAAGAGGGAGTAAATCCGATCGCCGTGCCGGAAATATATCCGTCTGTTGTGGGTACGGCGCGGATTGCCGTACATGACGTATCTGCAGGATCTACCCATACCGCACGCGCCTGAATGGTACCGACCGGCACGGTTGTGGGCGGAGGGGGAGGCGGGACAGTCGGTTCAGGAGGCGATGTCGGCCCCGGCGAACCTCCCGGACCAGTCGGCGAACAGCAACCTTGCGTTTGCCCTAATTGTGGATTATCGTTGCATACCCTGAATTGCCAACAATTGACACATGAACCCCAGTCACCCCATCCGGTCAAACAGGTAGACTGATACGTAGAACATGTAAACCCGCAGTATCCCGTCGTATGATTACAAAAAGGCGTACAAGTCGCAGGATAGTTACATAAACCGCCGGTACATACATCACCGCAGGTGCCGGACGCACATGTCGGCATGGTGGGGAAAGGGGTGATAGTAGTTCCAAAGTAAGGTGCTCCTCCTAGAGCGTTTACAGAGGGAACAAAACGAAAAATAATACTAAGACACGCTCCCAAAATTAAGCAATGAGTCATTAATGACTTCATGCTATAAACATAGCATTCTATGCTACGTCAATCAATAACGTCTCATCCATAAATTAGTTAACAATTATTGATGCGCGCTTAACGACGCATAACAAATGCCGGGAATATTAGGGTCTGAGTATCCGGTGAAAAAAACTCATCGTCATATTGGGGATCTCCAATTTCTGGAGAGGATCCTACTGAGGGATTTTCTTTATTCACTCGATCCCAATTATAATTTATCCAAGATTCATAGGTCATATCCCATTCCGATGCAATAGGAATTTTCAATTTCGCAAAACTATTTCCGAGATATGTAAGCAATTTTGCAAGCGATGGCTGATTAATTGGCAGCGCAGTCGGTAAATTCGGGTTATTAAAAAACCCATTCTGGGCTTTTATAATCGGGATAACATATCGGACTGGCGCATTACCACGGGATTCATTCAAATCTCGTTCAAACTGATCCAAATTTTGAGGATTATCGGATATCTCAGTACCCATTGCGCAAAGAATTATCTTCCATTCGTCTCCCTGCGGGTCTCTCGGATTTTTGGGATCTAACCATTTTGTCGGAAAAAACTCAAATTTAGTTCCATCTGGAAGGATCATAGCAAACCACGCGTCAATATTTTTGACAGGAGAATTATCATACGTTAAATCCTGATCTGCAAGCGTTCGATTGGTTATAAAACCAAACCTCGTCCGCTCACCTGTGTTAGCATTAACTTCACGGGATTCAAACAACAAAGCGTGGCTAGCCGTCTTATTCTTCCATCGCTCAACAGAGGCTTGAGAAAAATCTTCAGGAAATTCAACGATCGCAATCCGTGTCACTATCTCCGATTTTCCAAGCGGGATCAGGACTGGCTTTTGACTATCAGTGCTAATTTCAACAGAAACCCACCCGCCCTCTTCTTGAATCCAGTATAATTTCTTACCATCAACTGTTATCATCACTGGTGTATCTCCAAATTCATTCTTGCTGTTAAGGTCTTCGTGCAGTGTATTCGGATCCACCTGCATGGTTTCCGTCACCGGCTGCCCCTGCGTATGCAATATCTGTACGCTCGTACTGAACTTGCCCTCTGCTTCAGCGGTAATAGAAGCCTCCAGTCCCCTATGTGCTTTCATCGCGGCTGCCTGCTCGGGCGCAAGAGTCAGGGATTCAATCGCAAACGGTTGGACGATTGTAGGATTTTCCACAAACTGCGCATCACTTCCCGGCGCATAGACGGCGGCAGGCAGGTGTTCTGCATCAGAAACACCCCATACGGGATATTCACCTCTGTATCCGCCAATCAGGCTATCTGCCGTGTATCCACTCGGAAGTGCTACCCAGATATATTTCGGGGCTTCCGTAGGAGTAAAATCAAACCATTCAGCATTGGGGTGATACGAGATATTATCCGCACCTGCAGCTATGACGGCTACTTCTGTAACCCCTCCGTTTTCCCTCGTAAGGAGGACAAAATTCTTGCTGTAGTCAGATGACCAAAACACCTTCGCCCCCTGTTCTCCCGTCACTTTAGCTTCAATGGCCTTGATATTCTGACTGTAGGCATCAAGGGCGTATGCGGGAAGTCCGAGTGGATTTGTCGCTGTCAGCTGATCGGGTGTTGCTCCCGAAGAAAATGAAACCTGACCGAATATCCCTGCATCATGAAAATCGGGATGTACTGATGCGATATCTACCGGCGGGGGCGGCGTTTCCGTCTGAAACCCGGGCGGGGGAGTCATGGTCTCTGTGGCTGCCACCGGAGCCATAATAGTCGGAGCCGGACTGATTTCTGTTGCAACAGCCGGCAATGCCGTTTGCGGCACAGCGCAGCTTGCCAAAAGTGCAGACAAACTCAAAAGCAGAGTGGCCTGACGTTTATTAAACTTTCCAAATGGCAAAAGCGCGGCATACGCGACCGGGCTGATTTCCTCAAAGGTGCCAAACGGCAATAATGGCTCGTTTCTGGGGGTTTCCGTCTGCGATGTGATGGCAGCCATCTGGACGCGCGTGTTTAGCGCTTCAACTGCGCGGTTTTCTTTCGTTTTGCTGCCTGATTTCGCCACCCATTGCTCACGTTGTCTGGCCTTATGATTTGCCTTGGTCGTCTGGCGTTCTCTGTGGGAATTTGTCTGGGAAACTGGCACCTGATCAAAACCTCCCTGCGGCTGTCCGAATGAACTTGCCGGAATAGCGGCGACTGACCTGCCACGGAACTTGACTTCTACATTAGAATGCCGGTCCGCATGGCTGCCAAACGCTGCGTCGCCCGTAAACATCTGAGAAAGAGACGGTCTATTGGAGAATAGTTCAGCGACCTGGGGTTGTTTTACTTCCATTGCCCTTCCCATGCCCCAAATTGTCGCACCGAGCATGATACCCTGCCGTACGGCCTTGCCAAGAGGATACCTCTCCTTGTGTTGCTGCATAACTATAACCTATAGTAACATTCCGCGTTCATGACTGTCAAGTCTGGTTAGCCATGAAACTCCATGTACTGATGCCCATGGTTTCTTACGAAATGCAAGAGTTTCTCCACATCTCCGCTTCATTTCGGGCGAGTATCGATCGTATAAAAAACCCGGTTACGAACCGGGTAGACTCACAATATCAACCTCAAAATAGCGACATATCGACGTTGGTGTTCTTGCTGCCTCATTATATATAGTATAGGCGGGAACACAAACATTCTGTCAAGCGGCAGGTTCAGCCCGACAATTCCTTCCACAATAAACGGAGGATAAATACCGCAAAACGGTAAGCCAGGCGTGCATCTTTCTTAACGGACTTTCGCTTTGCATAGGTTACGTCACTTTTCATCCACCGGGCAAAGTTCTGGTGATATTTACCCGTCAGTATAGCGGGGGAGATAAGGCCGGGAAGAATAGCGTGACGGGCCCGCATCCACGGCTGCAACTTCTTTTCTTCGGAAACCGGCAACGGCCGCGGCCCAATAAATGCCATCTCGCCGCGGAAAATATTATAAAGCTGCGGCAATTCATCCAGTCCTGTATGACTCAAAAATTTACCGATCCCGGTAAACCGTGGATCATTATGGATTTTAAACACCGGGCCATCAGACTCATTTTTTCGGAGCAGGCGGCGCTTCTCTTTCTCAGCGCCGTTACGCATCGTCCGGAATTTATAGATAAAAAACGGTAGGCCAAACCTACCGATCCGCTGTTGCACAAACAGAAACGGAAACCCGTCAAACACGACAATCAGCGCTCCGATCAGTACAAAAACCGGCAGACACAAAATAATGAATATGAGTCCTACAACACGAATAAACATACGGAATAATTCCCCACGCAATGAAATGTTAGGATTGGTCTATTATAATACTCCGCATACGCATATATGATCTACTACTCAAATACACCGCTTGAAACACCGCATATGACGTTCATCGGCCGGTGGTCTCCGTTTCATAACGGTCATAAAGCAATCATTATGAAAAAGATTACGGAAAATCCGGATGTTCCCGTACTTATTCTCATACGCCACACGCTCACGGACCAATATACGGCATCGACACGGGCTATGTATATCAAACAGTGGATGACAGATCAACACATCAGAGGAACAATCATGATTATCCCGAACGTAGAGGGTGTATATTGGGGACGGGGAGTCGGCTACAAAACCGGGCCGGTCTCTGTGGATGAAGCAATCACATCCATATCGGGAACGGACATCCGCCGCAGAATGCAGGACAATACATCTTCCTGGCAGAATCTGGTTGCCGTTCCGGAATCTGCGTATTTATTGACCCCCGCCGTCGCTTCCATCGTAGAACAGGGGTGTGTTGTCTGGCTGACGGGATGCCCTTCAAGCGGAAAAACGACGATAGCACGCGCGTTTATCCGCCATGTTGCAGCAACCTACCCGCACCTTAAAACACAGCTTCTCGACGGAGACGACATGCGCGCTACTCCGGTTGCCTCAGGCGTAGGATTTGGGAAAAAGGACCGGGCAGATCATATCCTGCGGATGGCGTATATCGCCAAAATGTTTGCCGATCACGGCATTCTGGTCATATGCGCTTTCGTTTCTCCCGATCGCCGCATACGTATGAAAGCCAAAAAAATCATCGGGAAAAACCGGTATATAGAAGTGTATGTCCGGGCTTCCAAATTCACCAGGATGAAGCGGGATACCAAGGGTATGTATAAACAGGCAGCGAAAGGCGCTTTACATAACTTCACCGGATACAATGCGGTATATGAAGCACCTAAAAAACCGGACGTGCTCTGTGATACGGACACGCAGGATGTTTCTTTCTGCGTTACCGCTGTTTCATCCCGTGTGTTTTTCCGATCAACTTCGCACGCCTCTGATTCGGCCGGCCGGAACAAATGAATACACTGCGTATCCCAATAAATATCCCAGTCTGATACCCGCTTCATATACAGCTACCCGGACGGAAAACCGTCTTTTACTGCGCACCAGCGCAGTGTCGTGCGCCGCATCGCGCAGACTGCGTGTCAGAAGATAATACGATAACGTAAATTCCCGATCAGAAAAATACAGACGCTGAAACAATGCCGCCGCTCTTCCGTAGCTGTATGCCGCTTTTATTTCTTCCGGAAGAACCACCTGGTGCGTTGTGTGCATCACTTTTACCGACGGGGCAAACAGCAGGGGAATATGACGAGCAATACACCGGTATGCCAGATCGTCCTGCTCCCCGATAAACGGGAAAACGTCAGCGTTAAACGGGCCATCGAGTTTTTCAAACACGGAACGGTACGAAAACATATTCCCGGCTAACAGCGTCACGAGACGGGTACCCGACGCTGATTTCTGCCCCATGCCGGATTCCGCCGCATCACGGGAAAATTTTTCGCGTTTTAGGTCTTCCAGTTCTCCGCGGCGGGTATACCGCTGTGTCGCGTGTCCCTGATAAACCCCGCGGGGATATTTTTTTTGATCGGCCAGGAGGGTACGCTTAATGTGCAAAATCCAGTCGGAAGCCACAAAGCTGTCGTCATCGAGAAACGCCACACCCGCCTTTGTCGCATGCCGGAACCCCGTATTCCGGGCCCAGGAAGCGCCTTTTCTGGGCTCGTTAAGATACATAACGGATTTGTTCGTATTGTTTTCTGCCGCATCATAGCTGTCGGCTGAATTTATCACGATAATGACTTCATCTTGTTTGGTAATCTGGGGCAGAAGATGGGAAAGACACACGGATAATGATTCCGGCCGCTTATTGGTCGCGATGATCACGGAAACCGATATTGGTTCTGCATGAGGACGCTGCATGGTGAAACAATGACGAGCAAACTAGCTATGTACGCGACTCAGAAGTCCGTCCCGGATGTATTGTGTGACAAAATCTTGTACATCATGCTCAGCCTGAGAAAGAGGAATTCCGTACTTAGCGGCTATTTGACTGGCAAGCTGATCTACACGAACGGGTTTTTTGGTCCGCTGCCAGATGTCACCGGCAGTCTGATTCAGCTGACGGAGATATTTCCTGTTTTTTTCCAAAAGAACCCATGAAGAACCGATGCGGCGACTGACAACGTGGGGACTCTGTTGAACGATCATGAACGCTGTAGATTATGTCTCAACCAACATTACGGTTATCTTGCTCCGGGTATCAGAAGGCTTCTGATATTTGACCGCCTTCACCTGAGATTTTTTCTTCATAGCAGAATACCCCTCTCTTCATAAGAGAGCGTATCAAAACCATGACGGAATTGTCAAGCAAATATGCGCGTATCCCTCTGTAGTTTTTGTCAGTTCAAACCAGAACTTTTCCGATAAAATTACCCTGTTTCACCCTGTATGTATCGGGTGTCATAAACTTGTCACCCTTGGTTACGACTGCCTTTTGTCCCTTTACCAATAACACTTTTATAACCCTGTGAACGATTATTTTCCGCCGCTTGCGGACTACGTACGCGATAATGTCGTTTGTCTGTATGATGTCAAACGGTACACGGAGGATCCGAATCTCCTGCATGACACGTATAGTCGGTTCCATACTATCCGAAGCCGCCGTTGCCATAAACGACTGACCCATGGGCAGCAGTTTTGCCAATTGGATGATACTGTCCTTTGAATGCTGTAAGATGATATCGCGCTTGACTGGTGTCCCGTGCATATACAATCGTATCGTATCAAATAGCCGCTCACCATGAATACCTCGGAGGATCCCGTATACATACTGCTGCATATTCCCAAATGCGCAGGATTTTCCATGTCATCCCATATGCTTACGTTTTTTCATGCCGACAAATACTGCGGCCTCTACACGTCTATGGGCCCGTTTTTAGAGAACAGATCCATGATAGAGGCGTATCTGACACACCTCCCGGGCAAAAAACTCAATTCACTCCGCGTTATAGCCGGTCACGGCGCATATTACGGTATTCATACTTATCTGCAAAGACCGGTGCGGTACGTGGTATTTTTACGTCATCCGTTTCACCGGTCACGTTCGCACTATGCGCATATGGCACAAAATACGCATGCCGGCCTGCCGGCGGACATACCGGTACTGGATAGGGGCGGGGCACAACTTCCGTTTGCGGAATGGATGAGACTTCAACCCATCACGCACGACTATATGACACGGTTTTTGTATGAAAAATTCTTTCCGTCTGCAATACGCGGAGAAGTGACCGGACAGCATCTTACGAAGGTGCTGGGAGTATTGAATACGTTTTATTTTGTGGGGCTGACAGAAAACCAGACGCATCATCAGTTTTTATATGATTGCTTGGGGCTGCCGGTATATGCGCCGCGCGAAAATGTCACGGATACACGCTTTGTACCTCCCGTCCTACCGGACAGCTCCGTCAGCCGGTATCTTCTGCAGGACAGCCGATTATATAATTATGCCCGGACAATGCCGCGCCCTGCATTATCACGGATGAAGCAGGCAGAACTATTGTTGAAATACGTAAGAGACCGCGTGCGGTTTAGCATACGGGGCAACAGGATATGAAATCTACTCATACCGGTTTTTATAAACATTTTGTCCGTCAGCACGAAGACATTTCTCTTATACGGAGCACGGAAACGATGATCCGGTCACTCCGGAAGGACGTGTTCCGCCTGCCGGGTACAGGCGGGTCTGTCGTGCTACTTTTGTCCGGGGGCCTGGATTCCGTGATTGCATGGGAAATGCTGCTGGGGCAATACCGCCTTCACGTATATCCGCTGGTGGTGTCGCAGAATTTGCCGGATCCTCAGTACGGAGTAATCCGGAAATTCCGTACGGTATTCCGGAAAAAATATGCCGACAGATACCACAAACCGTATGTCGTCCGCGCCCCGGCCTCGCACGGAAACTTTCATACAAAAATCCTTAACGACGCGCCGCCTGAAAAACTTCTTACATATTTTGACCCGACGAATCAGACGGTAAAAGTTCCGTTTTGGGGAGCGAACGTGTTTACGGCATATTGGGGATATATGTATCTACAGTATCTGACGTTTACCTTACCTACCCCGATAACAACCATCATATACGGCGCGACGGCAGACGACGGATTGTTTATACCCAGCCAGACATACGCATTCATGCGGCTCACCATGCTCATGCTGATGAAATTTTCCGCCAATCCCGCACTGCAGTTCGGATCGGTTTTTTACGAAGAATCCTTACATAATTTCATGACCAAAGCGGACGTGCTGTTATACGGACACCGCGCCGCGCTGCCGCTTTTCAAAACATACAGCTGCGACAAGCGGGGGATATTCCATTGCGGTACGTGTCTGTCCTGCAGGAGCAGACGATACTGTTTTGACAAAGCAGGAGTTACCGACCAAACCCTGTATACGGACGGCGAGTCTCTCAGAAAACGGCTGAAACAGATATGGCAACAAACGATGAAAATCGTAACACCCGACGTATGAACATACTCAAATCCCTGCTCCGCAAACCGTACTGGATTATTCATGACGCCGCCGGCGCCACCCTGGACCGACTCCTCGACTTTATTCCCGTCTATCCACGCTATCACCAATCATTAATCAAGCGGGCTCTCAGCCGTACGCTTATACAAAAATACAGTGCGGATGAAGGGCAAAACGTAAATTTTACCCAGTATTTTCTGGGATTCGGGCTCATACATTATGCGATCATCCGCAATTACAAACCGGACAACATTTTGTGTATCGGCTCACGAAAGGGCTTCGTTCCTGCCGTCCTTGCCCTTGCATGCCGCGACAACGGAAAGGGTCATGTCGATTTTGTGGACGCTGGATATGACGTGGACAAGCCGGACAAACATTGGGGCGGTGTCGGCTTTTGGAAAAAGCATGATCCGTACGCACATTTTGCCAAACTCGGCGTATCGGAATACGTTTCGACATACGTCATGACCACGCATGCATTTTCCCGTTCGCATGCCAAAAAACAATACCAATACATATATATAGACGGGGATCATTCATACAAAGGAGTGCTGTACGACTACACTGTTTTCTGGCCGCGCCTGCAAAAGGGGGGAATGATGGTTTTTCACGACATTATTGCCCGAGGCTATCTTGATAAAGGACTATTCGGCGTACGGAAGTTGTGGGACAAACTAAAAACAAAACACGCAATTCAGTTTCCGTACCCGAAAGAATCCGGATTGGGAATCCTGCAAAAATAGAACAATCCTTTATGAACAACATGTTTGTACGAATGCGCAATCTCTGGCGATACCCCTCGTGGCTGTACCGCACGCCAGCCGAAAAATTTCCCGACACTTCTTCGGATACGCTGCGGGTACTCGCGCGGCTTCATGCCGTCCGAAATGAGCTTGGAGAACGCTCCGTCGCAAACAATCTCGGAGCACTCTACACACTGCCGCATCCGCTGGCCGCAAAAACATATGCATTGTTTCTCGACCAAAATCCCAATCATCTCGGTCACTGGGCAGACAAACCACCGCAGCAAGGGGCAACCATACGGCTGGAATATGAGGTAATCCGCGCCATGACTGACCTGTACGGGGCAACCGGCAAACATCTCACGGGATATATAACATCAGGCGCGACCGAGGGAAACATATTTTCTGTCTGGCTTGGCAAAACATATCTGTCACGATTTTCGCCTCCGGAAAAAATCCGCGTACTGATGACAAGCCTGACTCATTATTCCGTGAGGAAAGCAGCGGATATCTGCGGCGTGCAGTCTGATATCGTAGGAATACATACACCGACATGGGCGATGGACCCGGACAGCTTTCTTGAAACTGCCCGGCGCCTGCACAAAAAGGGGATTACGGGCATATTATTGCCGCTTACACTCGGATATACATCGACAGGCACGTCCGACGACATCGCCGTCATATCGCAGGCAGTAACCCGGCTTCAGAAAGAACTGCCCCGTCTCAGGATATTTGTCTGGATTGATGCTGCCACACAGGGATTAGTCACGCCGTTTCTGTCGGATTTTCGGCCGTTTCGCGATCCCAATATACAGACAATCGTAGTGGATTTTCATAAATACGGACTTGTCCCGTATTCAGCGGGGATACTTCTCTACAGACGCGCCATGCAGACCCTGATTGAACGCCCCATAGAGTACCTGCGCGAAACAGACGCAACACTTTCCGGTTCCCGTCCCGGTGCCGCAGCCGCAGCCATATGGTCTATGATTCAGATCATGGGAAAACGGGGATACCGGCACATCATAACGACGCAGATGAGCAACAAAAAATATTTTATCCGTGAGCTGATGCGTACGTTACCGGAAACGGAAATCATCACCAACGCGGATACCTTAAGCTGCGGCATCCGATTCCGTTCACTGCCCGGCGGAAGACTCCCGAAACATATAGAAGAAAAATACTGGTTTCATGCGGGAACGTCATCAATCCTTTTTTACCCGGGCGGATATAAAAATCTCACACTATACAAGTGTTTTTTCCTCCCTCATATGACAAAAGGTGTCATTTCGGATTTCCTGCGGGACATATCACCATTGTCACGGCAATGACGGAAAATTGTGCTGACTTCATTTTTTTACTAATATGTCACGCCAGCACACGCGCAACGGGTATATCGTATAATATGGCTCATGAAACCAAGAGGCGTCAGGCATGTGTGGGAGTTACTGTGGGGAATGACGGAAAAAGAGCTCCGCGCCAGATACAAACACACCATATTCGGATTTCTGTGGCTTGTCGCTAACCCTGCTCTTCAGATGCTTATCATTGGTTTTGTATTCCCGCTCTTTGTACAAAATCCCATCGACCATTATAACTACTATCTCTTTACCGGACTCCTGGCATGGAACTTCTTTTCGCTCTCACTCTCCAAGGCCACACCTTCGATTGTTTTTGAACGGAATCTTATAAAAAAATCCATATTCCCGCGTTTTGTCATACCGTGCTCAATTACATTATCAAACGCCATCAATTATATTGCAGCATTTTTTCTGTTTCTTATTCCCATTATTTTTCTTCACACATTAACTCCCGCTTCTCTTATATATTTTATGAGCGGACTTATGATGATTTTTATTTTCACTATCGGAGCCAGCCTGCTTACCAGTGCTCTCAATGTAAAATTTAGGGATGTAAACTTTTTTGTGCAAGCTATCCTGCTCATTTGGTTTTATGCCACGCCGATCGTATATTCACTTTCCCAAATTCCCCCGAGACTCATGTGGATATGGCACTTCAACCCTCTCACCAGCGCCATACAGCTTATGCAGGCGGCCGTAGTCGGATCAGCGCCTCCCGGTTCGTCTATGCTTACGGCAAATATCGTAACTATCGCACTCGTTACCGCCATCGGTGTTATTGTGTTTAATCGGGAAAGCAGATATTTTGATGACTGGCTCTAATACACTGATATGATGCATCGTAATCCACAAATAGTACTCCGGCTTACCCATATAAGCAAAAAATATGAAATCCATCACGAAAAACCTACGCTTGTAGAAAAATTCGTGAAAAGAAAAAATGAAACGTTTTGGGCACTCAACGATATAAATATCACGGTACATAAAGGTGAGAAAATCGGAATTATCGGCCGGAATGGCAGCGGGAAAACAACCATTCTTAAAATTATTGCCGGTATTTCCACGCCGACGAACGGAGTGGTACAAACAGTCGGTCGTGTGGTTTCTCTCATCGATCTTGCAGCCGGTTTTCACGCGGAACTTACCGGGTATCAGAATATCTACTTAAACGGAATGCTTTTAGGCATGCTGCGGGGGGAAATAGACGAAAAAATCAAGGATATTATCGCATTTGCAGATCTCAAACAGTTTATTGACGCACCGTTATTCACCTATTCAAATGGCATGACATTACGCCTGGGATTTGCCATAGCCGTACACGCAAATCCGGATATACTCCTATTGGATGAAAATCTGAGTGCGGGAGACAATAACTTCCAGCAGAAATCCAGGAATAAACTAAAGGAGTTCTTTAAACAGGAAAAAACGATAATTGTCGTCACACATAACCTGGATTTCGTCGCCTCTACGTGCACGCGCGTCATTCACCTGAGAAGGGGTACCGTCATTCATGACGGGGGACTAGAAGTGCTCAAGGCATATGATCCGGCATGGAAGAAATAGCCGGCTTCATCCGGTTACCAGACGGGAATCAAGCATTTGCGTATACCGTTCCTTCGGGTAAGAAAGCGTATGAGCCGGAATAGAGGACAACGTTCTACGCAATGATTCTGTCGAAACGGACTGCCGGCTTAACACATGAACGATATCCTGCAGTTGCATCGGCCCCGCATGTTCCGTCACCCGAAACGCCATATGCGTTTTGAATAAATCGGAAAACGGGCGTAATACTCGGGAGATACGCCGCATATCTTGTGGAGAGGTCGTTGTCATGATATTGATCATCAGCGTACCGTTCTTTTCCAGTACATACACATACCGGTCCAGCATGCGCCTGTTTATAAACTGCATGTTGTACGGACGATCCGTGTTTGTATATTTGATGCCGACATCCACAAATATGAAATCATATTCATGCCGTTTTACCTGTCTGAGGAATGCTATTCCGTCACCGGTAATGAGACGAAACCGGGAGTTTTCCGGCAAGGGAAAAAACAGACGCGCAGCTTCGACGACCACGGGATCGATTTCCACGACATCAACCGTCAGATTGCTGTTTCTTTCCACGGCATACGCAGGATATACACACGCACCGCCGCCCAAACTCAGAACGCGACGTGGCACAGAAGGAAACAGTTCGGTCAGATGCGGAAACCAGTACAGTGTTGACGTCGGCTCATGTGTGGCGATATACACCCCGGATAGTGTTTTGTTGTCCCGTTTGATAACTATCTTGTTTTCTCTGCGGTACGTTTCTACCGTAATAATACCGAGAGATTCTCTGCGCCATATAATACGGTGGTTAAAAAAGCGGGAAAAAATATTATCAGGCAAACGCATATATATACCAAAAAAACGGTCACTAACATGTTTCGTGGGGGATACACAGGCGCTCGTCTATCCACACACCCAGTAACTCATCGTTTCATCCCGACTGTCAGCCCATGAGAAACATGCACAAAATAACTCTCAAACCGGGGATCTTTAGAAAACTTCGCATTAAAATCCTCAAAATACCGCACCAGCCGTTTTTCCAGCAGCATGCCGTATATCGCTTTCGCCGTCCTTTTCCCGTTTTTTTCATGCGGAGTAAAAAATGTATCGTCAAATACGATTAGGCCTCCGCTCCGCAACCTAGTAACACACAGATCAAGGTATGTCTCGTACTCCCGCTTCTTTCCGTCAACAAAGATAAAATCGTAAATGGCATCTGTGTGCTTTAGCCATGTGATTGCATCCGTATGGTGACAGCGTATGTTTCGCGCGTACGGTGACTGACGTATATTTTTTTTGGCAACCTTGTATACATGTGCATCTTTTTCAAGCGTGGAAATTTCAAATCCGGGCCTCAATCGACTAGCAATCGAGACGGCGGAGTAGCCGCTGCCAGTTCCGATTTCCAATACACGTCGGGCATCGATTAATGCGGCTAACATCATCAGAATACTTCCGATGCCCTCATCCACGCGGGGAATGGCGTATGTATCACAAGAGTCGGCGATACATTTGAGATACGCGTCTCTGTCAACAACACTTCTGGTACCGATGCGGTTCATATCTATAAAATTAATACTGTTCAGCAGTTTGTTCTGTTAAATTCTGAAATCGGAGTAATCGCTTGTTTGCATTGATTGCAGCCTGAATCACTTCTGCTTTCACCCCTAATGACATGCAGAAAACCAGAAAGCTGTTTATATCCTTTGGGAAACATGGTCCGCCAAAGCCCCGTTTGCCGTTGTGGTACACCTGCGTATATCGACGCAGCCCTTTCCAGTCTTCTTTAGCCGTAAATGCCTCCGTCACCTTCCCGTAATCCAACTGTAAGGCGCAACTCACATCGTATAAATGGTTGGCATACGTAATCACGAGGGCACCGAATATATTATGTGCATATTTGACCAATTCGGCCTCCGATGACGTCATCATGACGCTATATTCTGCCTTCGGAAGTACCCCAAGAATTTTCCTGGCAACCCGTTTTGATCTGTCTGTATACCCGATAATCTGCCGGTCAGGCTTCTCAAAATCTTTCCGCGCTGTTATACGTGATAAAAATTCCGGATTAAACAGAATCTTAAGATCCGGCCGCTGCTGCTGCAGCGTATGTGTTGTTCCGGGCAACACCGTACTTTTTATTACCACAATTTTTGAGGGGGGAAGCGTGCTCACGACCTGAACAACCGCAGACACGTCAGACACACGCTTCTTATGATCAAACGGGGTTGGCACACAGACAAAAATGATATCTGCGTCCTCTAAACGTCCGGCACCTGACTCCGGATCTTTCGGAGACCCTCCCCGGTTTATCCCAATAGTCCGGTACCCATGCGTGCGGAAATACGCATAAACGACCGATCCGACCTGACCGGTATGGCCCACGACTCCAATGGTATATTGTTTCATTTCAGTGCTCATAACTATAATCTTTTTTGTTCGCTATATAAAACGGAAAACATATATGCGTCCGTTCTTTTGTGAAACATCCCTGAATATTTGAAAATACGGCGCTGAACTCCCTGATGCGGCAAATCTGTTCCAATCAAATTGGGTAACAACGGTGTCCTGATACAACCGGGAGTAGAACGCATACGCCTCAGGGTTAAGTGCAGGGTTCTCCAGATATTTGCGATGTTCCTGTGTGAGAATGACATAGTCATAATCATGACTGAATGCGGCATAGTCGCCGGAATATCGGATATCAGGCTCAAGATCGCCGGTATATGCAGCGAACATACTGTCTCCTCCGTTCGTAATAATCGGTACGGGCGCTTCAAATCCCCAATAAATTCTGGATTCCGGCGGTACGTGTCTGATTATCCACTCACTCACGTCACTTGTTACGCTTCTGCGGGTCAATTCCTGCACCATCGTTACATCCTGAACCATAAAAAATGAAAGTGCGAAGCCAATGACAAATATGCCGACTCCTATTGCCGCAAATGCCCCGAAACGGTTTTTAAGCTGCGACATAACCTTTCCGATAAATATCGAACAGATGATGAGCAGAAATATCAAACCTCCAATGAGGTTACGGGCGCTGGGGATCCACATGATAATTAATCCAAACCCGGCGGCAGTACTAATGAATAACGCGATATCCGCCCTGCGCCGGCCAGCCAAAAGTATAACCATCGCCGCACATAAAACAGCTGACAATGGCAATCCAAACGAAGATACAATAACCTGCCAGGCGTGTGTTATTTGAGACCATGGTCCGTACAGCGTCTCACTTCTCTGAACTGAAAGCTGGTGCACGCTATTCATAAATGTCGGGCGGTCGAGAATGCTGTACGGATTCAATAAAACAAATACGATCAACAGGCCGCCTGCCGCAAAGGCCAACGCTGTGAGGGGAGGAGCGCGTACAACACGGACCTGATATGAATAGATATACGCAGCACACGGAATAATCATGGCGATAATTCCGTTATACTTGGCTGAAAACGCCAAGCCGGCAACCAATACCGACAGCACAAAATACCTCAGGTGTCCTGTCTGAATAAGACGAAGGGCAAACCAATAGGAACCGATAAACATCAGCGCCACAAACGTCTCCGGCCGGGCAAGGCGCGAATAATAGACATGTTGTGGAAATACCGCGACAAACAGAGCGGCTATCAAACCTACCGATGTACCATATACATGTTTAACAACGGCAAATACGGACACAATCGTAAGTAAACCCAGCGCCACCTGAAAACCGCGGGCGGCCATTATAAATTCCGCCCATTCCCTGAAACCGACCGCCTGGATAAAACGCAGAAGAATATACTGCAGATAAATTAGTCCCCCCGGCCACAGAAACCAGCCAGGATTCATATCACCGGACAAACCCATAAACCAGGATCTGGAGAGCGTTACATATTCCTCATGACTGACGCTCGGCAGGCCATAAGACAACTGAAATATCCGGAGGAACAACCCCATACACACGATAACCAGCAGATAGATTTCATACCCGCGCAACAAACGCATGATTATACCGCTACGCATCATATCAGGAAGTTGTAAAGCCGACCGTAATTATACTTAAATTTGATTTTGAAGTATAGAAATCCAAACGTCGCCGTACTATCGGGCGATCTGCTATTTGACAAGCCAATACCCCTTTGATAAGGTATAAATACCTACTAAGAAAGGGGGAAATAGCATATGAAATCAACAGCAAAGAAAGAAATAAAAGCGGACAAAAAACAGTATAAGAAACCGGAAGTTAAAGTTGAAAAATTTGTGGCTAGCTTTTACGCCGAACACTAACCTGCAACTTTTACCCTTCTGACTGCAGTCTTCGGGTTTATCTTGTGTAAACAAGTATTTTATAGTAGTACTGTCAGGTAGTGAACACAAAGCACCTTATTATTCATGCCGACGATTTCGGATTAAGTCGGGGAATTAGTGACGGTATCCTTCGCTCCATACGAAACGGGGTAGTTTCTAGCACCAGTGTTATTGTTCAGACTCCGTATATCTCTTATACACAAGCGTTAGTGCGTGCCAATCCGGATATCGACTGGGGGCTTCATGTCATTATCGAACGGCCTGCCGGCGATCTGGCACGCTTTATCACCGGGGAAACGGACCGTCAGATCAATTCATTCCGTCAGCTTTTCGGATTTTTGCCGTCACACATCGACTTTCATAAAGGATTCAGGTTCGATACGCGGATATATTTTGCAATCCGCATGCTTATGCTCAAATATACATTTGCTTTTCGATATGATAACCGCCATCACATTGAAACGAAATTCTATGGCCTAACCGGCCGCATACCAAATCCCGCTCTCATCAGCTCTTCTTCACTGGAACGGATATTAACGGCGATAAAACCCGGCATCACAGAACTTATTTGTCATCCCGGCTATACAGGAAACCGCTTAACGGACCCCTATAGAACACAAAGAAATACTGAATTAACCACCTTAACAAGCAATGTCGTAAAGCAGGCGATAGTCAGAAATAATATCCGCGTCATCACATTCAGAGAATACGTACGCATGGTTGCATTTCTATGAACAACCGCATTGCCGCATCACTCGTAATTCCGTTTCGTAATGAGGCGCTGTATATACACACTGTTCTTGACTCCCTTGCAAAACAAAAAAACACCACATCCATACCGTGGAGCGTGATATTCGTAGACAACGGAAGCACGGACGACTCCGCAACAATAATCCGTGATTACTGCAAAAAGCACCGTATCAGATTCCGTATAACAGGTGAAAAAAGGGTGGGAACCGCCTACAGCAGGGTAACCGGCCTGCGAATGGCTGCCGCTCTCCAACCGGAAATTCTTATCAGCACTGATGCGGACACCGCATTGCCGCCTACATTTATTGAACGCACCTATCTGGATATGAAAAACGCCGATGCTCTCTGCGGAAAACGCGAAAAAACGCCCATAATAGATTTATGGAAAAAAATGAAATCAGCGCGTATATATAATACCCACAGAACCATCTGGAATCTTGAATATACACTCTTCGGAGAATACTTTTTCGGTGCCTATTTTGCCCTTAAAACCAGCCTTTTTAACACGCTACCGATCCTCCCTCCCGGGGAGTACGCTACATTCCTCGGCGAGGATATTTTTATCGCGCGCAGGGCGTATTTCATGAGTGCAACGTTTATGAAAAGCACTCTCAGCGTCTCTCCACACCCCAGAAGAATCATGTCGCTGCAGATAGAAGGACTCAGAACATATGTCGGTAACATCAAACAACCATATACCGCCGTCGGTTCAGCCGAAAATCTGGACTTTACTCCGCTTAGCCCTCATGAGGAAAAAACCATTCAAGCGACCATAGTAGATTTTGCGTCGAAACGGCTTCTTTGGTCGATTGCTGATGCGTATATTTTCTGGAAAAAAACTGCTATGATCCATACCAAATCGTTACAGAGCGCTAAACGGGCTTTATCGTTTATTCACGCTTCCTTGCCCGAAACGATATTCACAACCAGAAAAAACCTGTTTGACTATTTGATGAAATATCATTTCAAATCGGCAAAGGCTGCGATAGAAAAATACATATATGAAAACGTCGGACAATAATACGTTCTCTATTACCTATGCCGGAGTTGCCTGTAACATAATTGCACCGGGAGAGTGGGGGAAATACTTTAAAAAACTGTATGAACAATCGTCCGTTTTAACGTATTCTGATACGGCGTCGCACGCCACACACACAGCTGCGCTGACCATACATAAAACACGGACACGTGATATCCGGTTTACCTTTACGTCAGAAAAAAATCTGACGCGGCATACGATATATGCATCTGATACTCCGATCTTTTTATTTCCGTCTGTTCATCAGTGTATCTGCCGCATTTTAAACATTATGTTTCATCGATCAGGGGGATTTATCCTTCATGCCTCTTCCGTGCATTCGAACGGACGGACGTATGTTTTTGCTGGCACGTCAGGAAGAGGTAAGTCAACCATTGCGGATATTATTGCCCAAAAACATCCGGGAACCCTTATTCTTTCTGATAACTCCGCGTTTATCAGGAAACAAAACGGCCGGTTTGTACTGTTTCCCTCGCCGTATATTGAACCGAACAGGCTCGCTATGCTTCAAACGAAATTCCGGCCGTTACCCCCATATGAAATTGACGCCGTGTATTTCCCGTTCCACGCCAAAAAAAATATAGTGTCGGACCTTTCCATCCACGATAAAATTTCATTCATACAGCAAAACTCCCACATCCCCAGTGCGCCCGGAATATTATTTACCAAATCCGAAATCACCACCTTTGCGAAAACCGTTTTTTCCTTTATACAAGACGTACCGATACATAAGCTGGAGTTTGTAAAGAGCAGTGCCTTCTTATATAATATTTTTCATCATGATCAATAAATTATCCCCGAAATATTTGCGTAAAAAGGATGTCATTTTTCAGGAAGTAAGCGGAAAAATCCACTTACTTGATGAAAAACATGACGCGATCGTGTCGTTAAACGAAACAGGGTCCCTGATATGGATGCTTATAACAAAACCTACCTCGCTCGATACGATAAGTACGCATATAGCCGACCGATACAATGTTCAAAAACACCAAGCGGAACATGACGCATCTTCCTTTGTTCTTACCCTGCTAAAATCCGGCTTTATCGTTAAAGTAACATAGATCTCATGAAGTATGACCTCGCCGTAGTAATCCCCGTATATAATGAATCCCGAATAATACAGGCCGCCCTCAGTAATTTTGCGCATAAAGCTCCGAAAAAAACGGTCTTTATCATCGTAGACAATAACAGTACTGACAATACGGTTGTTCATATAGAAACGTGGATACAGACAAACCCGGATAATCCGGTGGTATTACTGCATGAACATACGCCCGGAGCCTTGTATGCGCGGAGCAAAGGCCTCATGGCTGCAAAGGACACAGCCAGATGGATTATAAGCTCTGATGCAGACTGCACGCCGATGAAAGGCTTCTACGCGGATACCCGTAATTTTTTCCTGAACAACCCGGCACAAATATTAGCGGGGCATCCGCAGCACGAAGCACCCGTACGGTTACTTAAACATCTGTATCTTCACGATCTCATGTCCAAGATAGCTGAATTCGAACGTATTGAACGGTCGATTTTCGGTCCGCTGTTTTTTGGCGGATATTTCGGGATCCGCTCGCAGGATGTTACCAATGAATTATTTAATCTTGCCCCGCTACCCGATTACAGCGAACCGACCATATATTGGAGTAAACATTGTTATTACGCCGGCTATCAATTCGCACTCTCTCAAAATAACATACAAACATCAAGCAGACGGTTCTGGAATGACCCTGACGGATTCATCCGACTCGACCGCAGCAATAAAGTACGCGGAATACTACCCCCGAAAAAAACACAGATTGCACTCATGACCCGGTTACATGCGCGCCAAAGCGAGCTTATCCTGATAAGAAAACGTAAATTTTCACGCCGTCTTCTTATGCTGGGGCTTGACGCAATATTTTTTGAGCGCAGAATACAACACACAAAACAGGTTGACACCACAATACATACATTCGCCGAATTTATCAGAAAACCGGCTCGGTACGTCAGGCAGTTTGCCGATCTTACCTATCAACAAGCTGGCGAGAAATTTTATGACAGATGCGAAAAACCGGTTTTGCAGGCATTAAAGAATGTATAAAGAATCCATATGAAAATACGACGCCCTGATACAAAAAACACGTTGCTTGCCCAGATCAAAAGCAACAGCATGTGGCCAACCTTACAAAAAAATGACATGGTTTTACTGGTGCTGGCCCCGCTTGATGACATACGCATTGGCGACGTAATAGGTTTTACATCTGCCAAACATATTCCTCTTGCCCACAGAGTCGCTCATATGTCAAAAAACACGGTACAAACCATTGCGGACGCCAGCAGAAGGTACGATGACCACATTTCGGATACGGCTATCATCGGAAAAGTAATTATGAAGAAACAAGGAAACAAATGGCAATCATATCCGAGATACCATTGGGGAAGATACATTCATTACCTTATCGCCCGCACTTCATCAATGATTGTTAAACACCCCGGCGCGCTATTGTACAGGATGGTCAGAAAACTTCTTTTGTTTATTTCCCTCTTTTTTTAAGGTCAGCCGACGTACCGCACACAACAAAAGGCCGCGCAGGACAAACCCGATTATTCTGAAGCGCAGAAGCCGCAGGGGGGGCGTCCGTGTATTCAACAACAACTTAGTAAACAGGTACCGCAAATATTTCCCGTGCGCTACGGTCCTGTACTGTTTGTGATGCCATCGGGAAATGGGAGGAAAAAAAATTATGTCATCTGCCGTTATCGCAGAAGCTACCAACCGAATACGAAAAGAGAGACCGTGTCGTATCGGGTCGGGGAGGGGGATATCGAACATGTTTTCTCCTATCAGGAGGACATATATGAATTCATTTCTCATTGCATATTCGTCCGCGAGACGAAGCACTTCATTCCACCGTATTCTTCGGCGGTACCTATAACAAAACGCGCACAGTTCAAATAACGGATACAGACCACACAACATGTCGTTATACCAATAATGGAAAAAGCGGGTAAATATATACCGTTCTCTTGTCATGTGTGTTATTCCGAAGGATGTACCGGTCGTATACAACAAGTCCTGCGTGTATCGTCTGACGGCACATAATTCGTCTCTGTCAAGCTCTCCGTATTGGGGATACGCGATAAGGTGATGCGCATCAATTTTAAACCGGTTCCTCGGACTGATAAATTGATGCTCTTTATACGCAACGCGTTCTGTCTTTGTATATCCCTCCTGTAGAAGAACAGGAGAAAGACGCCGTAAGTTATCTGTTGATATCAGAATATCTATATCACCGCCGACGCGAAGCCTTCCCGGATAATCTTTAAACAATACCGTCCGTATATGATGGTAAAACAATACCATATTCAGCTTCTTGAGCTCAGCCTGCCGCAACAAAGAAAGCGCCCGCAACCGAAAATCGAGTTGTGTAAGACGTTTTAGAAAACCGGGGTATATTCGTTTACGGCACGTTCTGCATTGAAGCATGTGGAGCAACGCATGTTCCACCTTGTTTGCGCCGGCTGTCCTGAAAAGCAGCGTGTAATCAATATCGGTATACTCACAGGAGGGACAGTAGTCTTTGTCCCGCAAAAATCGGATGAGAATCGTGCGTACTACCTGATGCCGCCGGGAATCTTTATCTGCTTTCATACCATGCTTCCGTTTTCCGCGCTATGCTCCGTATATCATACTGTTTCCGCAGAACACGTGCGTTCATCTCACAACGCGTACGGAAGACGGCATTATCTACGAGATGCTGTATTTGTTTTACCAGATCATTCTCATCTCCTTCACTGAATATAAGCCCGTTTTGCCGGGACTGTAATATTTCAGGGATCCCGCCGACGCGGCTGCCGACCGATGCTTTTCCGTGGGCAATTGCCTCGAGGAGCGCTATGGACGGATTTTCATGTCCGTATGAAGGAGCTACATATAACAAGCAATTATGATAATACCGCTGCAGTTCTTTCCGGGTTTTCCGGGAAATAAAATGAACACGGGCGCGCACGGATCCGGGTACTATGCTGCGGATATACGATATGCAACTGGTCCACGTATCCCCGATAAACATCCGGGTATCTTCACCGACAAATACCAGATGCATACCGGGATACCGGGCAGACATCCTCACAAATGCACGGGACAATGATACGCTTCCTTTCGCAACTTCTATCCGCCCGACACATAAAATATACGGTTGAAACTCAAATAAAGCAGGCGGCATCCGAAGCGGAGGTAATGTAATTCCATATGGAATTACCGCCGTCGGAGTCTTTTTTCTTTCCAGGAAACTCATTATCCACGGATACTGCCGCAGCATAAAATGCGTCGGAGAGGTAACGATTGATGCAGTCAGAATGCACCATCGCTCAAACAAATCCGTCAACCTGTCTGATAAAGAAATCGGCAGACGATTATCTGCCTTGTACATCAACCAGGACTTATGAAGGCGGACAACCACCCGGGCGGATGCTTTACCGGATAAAAATAACGTGCTGGATCCCCACTCAGGAGCTTCAATCACATCAAAACAATCCGTTTTCCTGACGAACTGCGCAACATCCGCCGCCCATAATAGGCGTTCAATAATATCAGGGATAACCCGCCGGAATATTTTTATCAGAACACTGACTGACGGCGAATGCAATATCCCGTGAGAAACTTTGTGTATCCGTAAACCCTGATATGCAAACGATTCGTCCTTTCTGCCCGGGGTCAGTATAGAAACATCGTGTCCCCGATGGTGCAACTCTGTTGCCATCTCAACAGTGTAGGTCGTTACTCCTCCCCAACGTTTCCCGCCAAATTCTTCTGGTATAATAAACAAAATTCGCATAATCCTATCCCGCCGCCTGCCAAACAGAGATTTTTATGATTTCAGTGCTCATCGCCACGAAAAACAGACCGTGGGAAATTATACCATGCGTCAGATCAATTCTGAGAAATTCTTATCAGAAATTTGAGATTATTATCATCGATCAGAATGACGACGATATCACCCAAAACAATCTCAGGGCTCTTAAAGATAACAGAATAATTTCCATTCGATCCCGGAACGGCGGGAAATCCGCCGGACTTAATACGGGAATAGCGCGTTCACGGGGAAATATCGTAGCATTTACCGATGACGACTGCGTCGTCACGCCGCAGTGGTTGTATGAAATTCACCGTATGTTCCGTATACACAATGACATAGCGGCTGTTTCCGGCAGAACATTACCGTATCAACCGCGCCGTCACCCCGGTTTGATTTGCCCGAGTATTACCGACCGCGCCGTACCCAAACGCATTACGGTACCAAATCATCATGCACGTTACATCGGATTTGGTAACAATATGGCGTTCCGGAAGAATTTTTTTTCCCGGTACGGAGGATTTAAAACCTGGCTTGGTCCCGGCACTGTCGCGGCTTCTGCTGAGGATGCGGAGATATTGCTCCGCGTACCAATCGTCGGATCTTCTATATTTTATAATCCAAAGGCAGTTGTATATCACGATTCGTGGCTTACCACAAAACAAGCATCTCAGCGGGAATTAGCATATCTTCGCGGAGAAATGGCCTGTTACACCTATTGGCGTACACGGGGATATACATTTGCATCACGTGTCGTTACAGCAAATGTTTTCCGGAATCCGGAAAACATTATAAAAAAATATAATGGCGATACACGGGTATCCGTCATATTCGAGCTGAAGGTTCTGGCGACAACCATACTGGGATGGATGATCGGATGGTGCGCTGCAAAAACAGACGCGCATACGACAAAATCCCGTATATCACGCGGGAAGATTAAACCGACCGCATTATTGCGCTAATTTTATTCTTCCAACTGTGTCGTGTTGCCGTTTCCCGTTGTTGTTTTTGTTTTTTCTTTCCCCATCCTGTATTGCGGATATGTGCAATTGCCTGCGTGAATTCTGACGTAATCGTCAGTATTCCCGCTTTATCGAATTGTCGCAGCGAAACAATATCGGTTGATACAACCGGCCTGCCTGCCGCAAAATATTCCATGACTTTCATCGGAAAAGAATATCTATTAAAGTCGTGGTCAGTCCGATAGGGAATAATACCCACATCCATTTTAGCAAGGATTGACGGAATGCTATGTTTGGATACCGATGAAATCCACCGTACATTTGGATACCGAAGCAGTACGTGAAACGCGTCAGATGCACTGTCAGCACTTCCGAACACATCCGGTTCTATGGGACCGACAAACAAAAATCGAACATCAGGCATTTTCTTCACCATATCCGTCACTAATCGGAAGTTAATCCTGCTGCTTATACTTCCGATGTATCCCACCGTAAACAATTTTTTTCCGGGTGATATCGGTAAAACACGTGAGTGTCCGAATAGAGTATCGGCAAACCCTACGGGCACGTGTATAACATCGTTTCGCACGGTGCGTATCGCCTTTGCCAGCGGATATGAGTTTGCAAACACGTATGAGGCTGTCTGAAGCAGCTGTGTATGTTCCGACTTTGCCCGCGTATTAAACGCCGGATAATAATCAACGCAATCATATATTTTGATATACCCGGACAAAACCCAAAGAAGTGCAGGGATATGAAACGGCTCAAAAAACCACAAAATCTTCCTGGTGTCCCGATACCGTAACGCAAGATATACACGCATTCCCAGTACCGTGATTATATACGTCAGCATCCGAATGAGCCGGAAACGCACGCCCGGCAACAAACTTACAGGACGCACCACGACGGACGCGCCGACGGTGCGCACAACCCACCGCTCATTACGCAAAAGCAACCGCGGAAAAAAAATTATGTCGCCCAGACTGACGCCGTATACGGGATGCGTTGCAGACACGATTCGCATCGTCTGTACTACATAGTCACATCCGCTTGCCAGCGGCGAATTAAAAAGAAAAAATATCGGCTCCTTCTTCATCACCGGCATTATATCAAGCGCGTGAAAATAGCGCTCCACTCTGTTACAATCTTCGCGCATGAAAAAAAAATTAACACGCGTTGTAATTGTCGGTGCCGGATCGTTCGGCACCAAAAGACTTGCGGCTTGCTTAGCGATGCCGCAGGATTTTAAGGTCGTTGCTGTCGTTGATCCGTCAGCAGACCAGCGTGCCCGTGTAACCCGCGATCATCACATACCGGCGATTCCGGATTTCCAATCCCTCACAGAAAAGGCCGACCTGGCTATTATTGCCACCCCAAATCTTTACCATACCCGGATGAGCATAAAAGCAATGCAGCGCGGTATGCATGTGCTGTGTGAAAAACCGCTTGCCACAACACTCACCGATGCGAAAAAAATTGTTGCCGCATCCAAAAAATATAAGCGAATCGTAAAAACGGGCTCCAATCACAGATTTTTCCATACCGTACAAAAAGCAAAAGAGCTTTTTGATCAGGGTAAAATCGGGAAACTGTTATTTTTTAAAGGAAGCATTGGCATAAACGGCTCGAAAGTATCCCGCAACTGGCTCCTGGATCCCGCCATGGCCGGCGGCGGCACGTTTATCGACAACGGCTGTCATCTGCTGGATATGGCGCGAATGTTTATGGGAAATTTTACCCGCTGCACTGCGGTCATGACAAATAATCTATGGAAAGATGCCCGCGTTGAAGATGTCGGGTCGGCAATATACATGACCAAAGACAACCGACAGGCAATCATCACGACCAGTTGGCTGCAATGGGCAGGGTATTCGCATATCGAGTTATGGGGGGAGCGGGGATACATCATTACCGACTCAACAACACACGATACCGTAACCATCGGCGGAAAAGACGGCATATTTACCACATTTGATTATTCCAACGAGCAAAAAGACTCGTATCACAGGGAGTTGCTGTATCTTTCCGGATGCATACAAAAAAATAAACAGCCGAGTCCCGATGCTGCTGATGGTGCTGCCGTCATCTCCATGGTGGAAGCCGCCTACACGGCGTCCCGTAAACATATATGGGTACCCGTAAAATAACCCCGGTCAACCGGCCCTCTGTCCCTGCTCATGCAAAAACATATCTCAGTGAATGCGTCCGGTCAGGCTGGTTTTCTTCTGAAGGCCCGTTCGTAAAACGGTTTGAGAATGAATTTGCGCGCTATCTCGGGGTAAAATACGCAGGCGTAACCAGCTCGGGAACGGCAGCGCTGCACCTGGCACTGCTTGCGCTTGGCGTGGGTCCGGGCGACGAGGTTATTCTTCCTGCAATGACCATCGCCTCATGCTACTTTGCCATATGGTACACCGGTGCCAAAGCAGTGCCCGTTGACGTAGACCCGGATACCTATTGCATAAATCCGGATGTAATCAGCCGTGCTATTACAAAGCGCACGAAAGTTATCATGGTCGTCCATCTATTCGGACACCCTGCTGACATGGATCCGATCATGACGCTTGCCAAAAAACACAACCTCAAAGTACTCGAGGATGCTGCGGAAGCACACGGAGCCGAGTACAAAGGCCGCAAAGTCGGATCGATAGGGGATATTGCCATATTCAGCTTTTACGCAAACAAAATCGTGACGACCGGTGAAGGCGGCATGGTGGTATCTAATACCAAAACATATATTGACCGGGTCAACAAAATAAAAGCCCTTAATCATTCGAAAATCCGGTTCATCCACGACGGAATCGGATACACATACCTTATGAGCAACATGCAGGCGGCCGTCGGCCTTGCCAGTCTGGAAGAAATTGACCGGTCAATTGCAAAAAAACGCGCGATGGCAGCTCTCTATCACAAGCATCTCTCCGGTGTTCCCGGCATTATTCTGCCGGTAGAAAAACCATGGGCGAAAAACGTGTATTGGATGTATGCCGTGTGCATAAACGCAAAAACACGTTTGATATCACGCAATACCATCATGGATATGCTCGTGAAGAAATACGGCATACAGACCCGAACATTTTTTTATGCGCCCGGCACGGCATTCCGGAAATTACACATGTTCCATAACGCTGATTTTCCGGTCTCGGAAAAACTGGAAAAAATCGGCTTGTATCTTCCTTCCGGTTTAGGAAATACACCGGAGGAGTTTGTCAGTTCGGCGAAAGCGTTAGGCGGTCTCCTTAAAACAACCATCAAACACACCTAATTCTAGGTTCGCACACGGAGGGCAGCGCGTAACGCATATTACGGTTTTGTAACCATTGCGCTATCAAACAGTGGGGTCACCGTCCAATCTGATTTCTCCCCACAATTCGGCACTCCTGCTACCGAATATAACAATGCTGAGGCTTTTTGAGTTAGCACCCTGCAGCCTACATAGCCAGTCCGGTAGATAATTTTCGGTTTCGAATATAACGGGGCGTACCAGGAAATCGCCAACTCATAATACCGGATATCCTCTTCCGTCGCGTTTCCGTAATCCACAATAACAGTACCGACCGAATGATCCGAAACGTACTGAAATACTTGTTTCAGACCCAGCGGTGATTTGGCCAATAACACTTTACCTGTATACGTATCATACAGATATGAATAAAACGGCCATAAAAACAAAAACGCGAGCACGCATACTACACCGATACGAACAACCAGCGATCTGGCGACACTCATCAATTCATACACTAAAACGGTAAAGGCGGGAATGGCATACAAAAAGTGTTTCGCGCCAAAGTAACGGTAGTTATATTTCATATCAAGAATGACGACAACAAAGATATAAAAGAGTGCCGATCCAAAGAAAAATACCGCCCGCTTCGTCCGCACAATACAAAGGATTAACAGTGCTGAAAGCGCCGCGTATACCTTCCACGCCGGGTTAAGATAAAAATTCTGCAGCCACGATAATCCGGAAAAAATCCTTTCGGTCGCCACGATCCCGGAATCAGGATGCGGAACGTACAAAAACGGCACGACCGTTATTGCGGCCGCACCGACGGCGCTATACAGAAGCACAGCGTTCCTGCGGGTTTCTTTTTTCAACATGCCTACAATCAAAAACGGAACAAGGATAAAAAAATGATAAATGGAATTGAGACAAAACAATACCATGAGAGGGTAGTACGATACGGAAAACAATTTATTCCTGTAGTAAAGAGCCATTACAACGACCGCTCCCAGAAGCATCATGGCATAAAACCGTATTTCGTATGAATATACAAACGGCAACGGATTGAAAAAATACAACAGAAATCCGACCCATATCATGACCGAGTCTTCCCAATGTTTCCTTTTTTCGATCATGTCACAATACACCAGTGCGAGTAGTAATGCCGCAAGCGTGTGCAGCATCATATAGGGAACACGGTACGCGTATTCCCATATCGAAACGGGGAATAATGAAACAACTTTGTCCCACACCCACATGTTCCAGTAGTCGAGCGGAGGCACGGCAGTATGCTCGGTCATAACAAAGCGCGCGATGGAATCAAGCGGGAGCCTGCCGAACCTAATAACCTGAATTTCGTCCACCCATAACTCCTGATTGTTAATAAACGGAAATAACGCGGCATACACACCCGCGGCCGATATTGCAATACACGCAATCAGGTTCCGACGACGATGGAAATATATATGACGCAAAAATTTATACACAAACCAGCATTCAAACAACAGAAGCACTCCTATTCCTAGTGTTGCCGTAACCCCGCTTCCGACGGTGCCGGCAAAAAAAGCGGCGGCAAATACAAGTAACGGAATATATTCAGAATTCATCGTGTTATATGGGTAACAACTGCTTTGGCCGTAAGATACAAAAAATATATATTTTGAACCGTATATCTGTACCATAAACGCCTAGGCTCCTGAATCAATCGGAACATCCACTCAAATCCCGATCGCTGAATCCATCGGGGAGCCTGGTTTTTCGTACCGGCGATAAAGTCAAACGCTGCACCAGTGCCTATGAGAGTGTTTGCATGAAGTAAATCACTAAAATGCTGCATCCATAATTCCTGCTTCGGCGTGCTTAGTCCCACGAAAACGATGCGGGCGCCGGATGTATTAATGGTGTGCACAATTTCGTTCGATTCCTTTTTGGTAAGCATGCGGAACGGGGGAGCGTACGAACCTGCGATAACAAGCTTTGGGAATTGCGCATGGAGTCTTCGCGATAACGCTGCCAATACGGGTGTGGTACACCCATAGAAAAACACTCCCCATTTTTCCTCCTGTGCCCGTCTGCAAAGAGCGAGGAACAAATCGGGCCCGTAAATTCGTTCTGTTTTACGATGTCCCATAGCCCTCCCTACCCACACCAGAGGCATGCCGTCAGGAACCACTAAGCCCGCACCCTGATGCGCCCGCAACACTGCGGGCTTATCATGCGCTTCGACAACGCCGTGGGCCCCAGTCACACAGACATATGTGCGTATATTTGCTTCTATCCACATATCGACACGACCTACCACTTCTGCGATAGAACCGGAAAAAAATGTGAGGCCGAGTACGGTAAATGTGTTCATAAAAATATGCTACCATGACAACGCTTTGGCAATTCCGTTCGGGGTGAGAACATCATGAAACAAAAACTGATCATTGGCGGCATAATTGTAATTGAAATCAGCATAATTGCATATATAAGTATTGTTGTGTTTGTTAAAATCACCCAATGGAAAAACCCTCCGTTATCAGTAAATCCGTTAACTTCAAAGATAATTACGATGTCACCAAAAGACCGCTTACATAATTTCTACACCCTTCCGTCAAATTCAGTCCAACAAGAACATATTTCATGGCTTCCGCAGCCTGTTTCATATTCATTTAATAACGACGGCCTGCATGACCGTTACAATTATAAGCCTGCCAAGCCGGCTGACAGATTCAGAATAATAACGCTTGGCGATTCTTTTGTTTTCGGGTTATGGGTAAACACTGCTCAGAATTTTTCCGAAGTGTTTGAGGACCAGCTCAATTCCGGACAACACTGCTCTGCTGTGACCAAATTTGAGGTCATCAACCTCGGGGTGCCGGGATTTGATTTGATCTATGCGGCTCAGCGGTATAAAGATTTGGGAACAAAATATACTCCTGATCTTATTATCTGGTTTATGCGGGATGAAAATATGTTCCTTAACGCAGACCGGTATCACGATCTGAGCTCGCAATACAAAAAGGAGCTTGAGGCAGATAAATCCTCACAAGGAACCAAAACAGCAATGGATATTTCGATAGAAGCATCCGGGCTCGCGTATAAAAAAATCATTGACGATTTTCAACGCGCCACGGCTGACCAGCAAAATGAACTGCTCCAACTTGAAACTGCCTCACTTTATGAACTAAGAAAAATATTTAATGGGCCGATATTGGTTATGTCAGACACCTCCATTCCGAATCGATATCAGCGCCTTATAGAAACGTTCATTCGGTCATCTGACAACGTATATTATGCGCCCGTTGAAATCACGGAGACGTTTCATCCATATGATTATCATCCTTCTGCGAAAGGCCACGCAGACATCGCCGCCCAATTACTTAAGAATCTCACAACCAAATCACTCATACCTTGTAAGGATACCGAATAAATTCGGGGAAGATTATTTCTGAAGCAGAATATTCCCTATGACTAACGCGTCCATATTCGAGTTGAGATAGTCTTCTATAGCCTGACGGGGGTGTTCCACGATCGGCTCACCCATAACATTAAAACTCGTGTTGAGAACGCAGGGGACACCGGTAAGGCGGTAATATTCTTTGATGAGCCGGTAATATCTGCCGTTATCTTTATTTACCGTCTGAATTCTGCATGTATTATCCGCATGTACGATTGCGGCTAACTCGTTCCGTTTTTTTTCCCGGACAACCAGACAGATATTCATAAACGGAGAGTAGTATTTCTTTTCAGGAGTATAAAAATACTCGTGCACATGATCCTGGAGTATGGACCCTGCAAACGGGCGGAATTCTTCTCTGCGCTTAATCTTATTCATGGTGTCTTTCATAATCCGGGGACTTGGCTTCGACAGAATTGAGCGCGCGCCGAGCGCTCTCGGACCGAATTCCGTTTTTCCCCAAAACCATCCCACAATCTTCCCTCTTGAGAGGAGTGTAGCAACCTCACGGACAAGATCCTGCTCGTTATCATATGTCCTGTGCCGCAATCCCGGATAGGTTTTCAGAACCGACTCTGCGCTTTCGTTGCTGTACGACGAGCCCGTATACAGAGAAGTTATCGGTGCGTTAACTTCCTTTTTTTGACCGTGCCGCATAACATGAAGCGCTGCTCCCAACGCAGCGCCGCTGTCACCAGCAGCTCCTAAAATATGAACGTATTTAAACGGCGTTCTTGTATATATTTTCCCGTTGGCCAGCGCATTAAGTGCCACGCCTCCGCTCATACACAGATTTGTCGTATGCGTCAGGGAAAACAAGTGGTGCAACATGGCAAAAAGCAGTTCCTCAACGACCTTCTGAATGCTGGCTGCAATATCCTTATGGCGCTGTTCAATCCTCCCTCCGGGCGTACGTGGCAGACCCAGAAGGGAAATAAATTTTTCATTAAACATGCGGAATCCTTCGCGGAATGAAAAATACTCCATATTCAACCGGAAGCTGCCGTCGGGTTTCACCCGTATAAGATGATAGATATCCTCTATATATTCCGGTGATCCGTATGCGGATAGTCCCATCACTTTATATTCGTCTTCATTCACTTTAAATCCCAAATACGCGGTGAAGGTGGAGTAGAGAAGACCGATGGAATGGGGAAAGTCTATGCGCGCAAGCGGTGACAGCGCCCCCCCGTCACCCTTCCATAACCCTGTGGTCTGATATTCACCGACACCGTCAACCGTAAGAATTGCTGCGGTCTTATAGGAGGAAGAATAATATGCCGCCGACGCATGACTCAGATGATGGGGAACAAAATATATGCGCTTCATAAACCCGACTTTTTTGCGGATAATATCTTCCACGTTTATTTTTTGCCCGAGCCAATCGGGAATTGCCTGCAAAAACGGTTTGAGTGCGAACGGATATGTTTCAATAAATGTTTCCAGTAGCCGTTCAAATTTTCTAAGCGGCTTTTCATAATAGGCAACAGCGTCAACATTACTGATGGATATTCCTGCGGCATCCAGACAATGTTGTATCGCCCGGAACGGAAACTGATTATCATGCTTTATCCTGGTAAACCGTTCCTCTTCTATGGCGGATATCAGCTTGCCGTCAATGAAAAGCGCTGCCGCGCTGTCATGATAAAAAGAGGAAATGCCGAGAATTTTCATGATTAATATGCGGAAAATACATCATCCGGGATCCGTTTTTTCGTCTCATATACCCAATATGAATCTTTTTTTGTCTCTTTCGGTGCACTGAATATATATATATAATCCGGGCCAAACCGACACCGATACCATATACACCTATCAGTACGAAAGAGATGAACCATGCGTTTAGCCGCTTAAAAAGCGCGATCATAATATGGGGTATAAAAATACCGGCAGGGGAGAAATCTGTGCGCTAATGATCAACAGCGCAACAATGACAATAAACAGTATGACCGGTATCATCCACAATTTCTTGGTTTTTCCGGCAAGCATCATGAGCTGTTTTAATGATGAAAACATAGTGAAAGTATAGTATCCAATTCTGTTTAGGCGCGCAATAGACGCCGGATAAAAATACGCATCCGGTCAATAAATTTTACCGGCTGTTTTGATGCCTCCTTCGCCGACTGCAAAAACCACGCATGCATCTCCTGTCTGGAAATATGCGGCGAAGAACGGGCGCGTAATGCGGACAGGGACGATCTGGCCATCTTCCGCAGAATTCCAAGTCCTACAGCAGGTGTTATGATGATACGCAATACAATGTGGAGCCATATACACGGCAGGTTATAAGCAATCAAATCGGAAATATATGCATTCTTCAGTATGCAGAGAAAACGGTTTGCTAACACCTCCGCCTCGAGAGAACGGGGGAACGCACCTCCCGGATGACTGATCACGGCGGTCGGTTCATACCAACAACGCAGACCATGAAGTTGTCCTCTCCAATCTATATCAACATCTTCATAATACATGAATAGCTCCGGATCAAAAAAATTTCCGTTCACGGAAAGCGTGCGGACCATCGAACCGCGGTAGAGTGCGGCAGCGCCGGGTGCGCCGAACACCTCCCTGGACGCATCGTACTGACCGCGGTCAACAATTCCGTATCCGATATTAAACGCGTATCCGTCCCGCTGCAGCGCATGACCCACGCTGTAAAGAACCCGTGTACGCGCATTTTTATAAAATTTTCCTGTGACCCAGGAGGCTGAATGTTTTTTACTGGCATGGACAAGGCGCGCAAAACAATCCTGCTCAGGCAACGCATCAGGATTTAACGCAACGTAATACTCATTATCACGAAGGCGCAGGGTACGGAGAATGGTGTTATGTCCTCCTCCAAAGCCCAGGTTTACCCGACTTCGCATAAATACCGCCCTTTTACGGTATCGCTTCATTATCCTGTCAACGGAATCGCCTGAATTATTGTCCAACACGACAACACAGATATCCACGCCCCGCTGATGGAAAAGGGAAGATAAGCAGCGTGCTATAAGCGCCGCACTATTATATGTCACGATGCCCACATATACACGGGGTAGCGGGCTCCTCATATTCGCCTCCATGGAAACCATTGCGCCATATACACCGAATTCACCTTCCGCGAGCGCTGGATTGCCGCCCGTTTGACACGTAGCCTCTGAAAATTTTCCATAACCTGCCGGTACGACGAGAGGGACTCGCGCTCCCTCAATAGAACGTAAAAAAATATTCCCAGGTCATAAAAAATAATCCACGGCAAATCCCGGACCCAGAGAAAAAAAGTGTCATTTTTTATGATCAGATAATATCTGTTCCGCAGGGCCGCTATCCGAAGTCCGGACGCAATAATAGTCCGCTGCCCGGGACGAAACGTCCTGATGTGGTAGCCGACCGCACTTGGCACAAATACAGACTTCCATCCGCGTAACTGCGCCCGCCAGCATACATCAACATCTTCTTTGTGCATAAAAAAATCCTCATCAAATACTCCGTTTTCCGACGCAACATCCTCAAACATCGCCCGCCGATAAAATGCTGCTGCTCCGTCCGGCCCGAATATATATTCAGATACCATGGTATTATTCCGCATCTGTTTTCCCGCGTTTCGAAGATTTTGGCGGCGGGCTGCGTTCATATACACCCCCATACTATCTACTGTGTTTGACTTCTCTCCTAAATATTCAACCCTGTAGAGTAACCCCTGCGCAGACCCGACATCCCGGGGTCCTCTGTCCATCGCTTCCACCAGATTGCCGACAAAGTCCCGATCAAGCGTGATATCAGGATTGAGTGTCAATACATAATCACTTTTGAAACGCCGGATGCCGATATTATGTGCGGCGGCATACCCGATGTTTTCGGGAAGCGACACCAATCTCACACCGAGGTGTTTTACAATAGCGCGGGTATTGTCTGTAGAGGCGTTATCAATAACGACAAACAAGATGTCCTGATGCCGCTGCTTCAACACGGAAGATATGCAGGCCTTAATTGTATGCGCATTGTTATATGTGACCGTCTGAATGATAACGCGCGCGGCATGTTTCATGATGTGTTACGCATCGGCGTAATCCACTTATATGAGGTAATTCCGATAAATAACAAATACGCGACATTCTGCGGATACATATTTTCAAACTGAATAAAGAGAATAATCGCGACGTACGCAGCACCCAGTGTTACGGAAAAAATATGATCCGAAAGACTGAGTACCGACTGAAAAATAAGATAATACAGACGCTTGCCGATAAAATACACAAGAAACAAATAACTCAGCAGCCCGACTATCCCAGTTTCCGCCAGCACGGTAAAAAATTCGTTGTGTGCGGCAATCGGCACCGGGTAAGGCTCAAACTGATCAAAGCCGGAATAATACTGCATATGTGGAAATGGCCACACCACGGAAAAATAATTTCCGAACCCTGCTCCGAACAACGGATACGCCTGAAATACTGTCAGTGCCTGATTATAAAGCGTAACCCTTCCGAGGGATTCCGTAATATCGCGGTGGGCATCTTTCAGAAGAAAGCGGTCTAACAGATTATACCCGAATACAAAATGCGCCACCGTTACCCCCACAAAAAACGTAAGAACAACACTCAGGGCGATGTAGTATGTTTTTTTGGCTGACAGAAGTTTATTCCTGTAACTATAGAGAAAGTACCCGGCGGAAACCGCCAAAAAAACTACGAACAGCCACCTGAAATTGGAAACGGCCATCACTGCAAATATCGCAATATATCCGTACACAATATAAAAAGTTGTCCAAAACCTCCTTCTCCACGGAAGCAGCAGTGTGGATGCATAAAAAAACGGAAATATAAATATCAGGGCGCCCCAATGGAGTAGCCTTCCCCGGTTAAACTCAATTGCTATTCCGTAGGCAGACCTGCCACGCAAAGATTCTTTCGCGATCGCGTTCATAACATCAGGAAACATTGTCTGCAGCCATCCGAGTGTTGCGATACACACCGCCAGCACTCCGATACAATGAATACCTATTTGCTTTTGCCTTGCCGTGGGACGCAGTTCGCCCGCCATCAGAAACAACGCGACACCCGACAACAATAACTTCAAGGGGGTAGTATCCTGAATTGTTTTTGTAAAAACCAACGACAACAACACGGCCGTAACGTATCCCAATAAGGCATAATGAACGGGCTCCCATGACTCCCGCGACAACCATGATTGCTTTCTGCCTCGAAAAATTGCCATCAATATGGTGCCGCCGATTGCAATTGCCGTCATGAGTCCGATACTGGTCCGCGGGCGCAATGGAGAGGGGAGAGTAAACACAAACAAAACGGACAACATGGTCAGCACAAGCGTTGCTCCGTACATTATTGTCGGATAATACCCGCTCAGATATAATCTATCGGTAACACGGCGGGCGCCGTTATATATACCGATACATATCCGCTGCATGATAGAACTTAACGCCATAACCAAAACTCTGGGCAGAAAACTCATTTTATCAAATGTATCACTTTCCGTTGGTCCCGGCGAGATTGTCGGCATAGCCGGACCGGTAGGAGCCGGTAAATCAACACTGCTTAATATGTGTAACGGGCTTATCAGCCCGGACAAGGGATCCGTCACGATTATAAATCTGCCCATGCAGACTCGCCAACAACAGATCCTGCAGCATATTAATTACGCATCTTCAAACCAGCGACTCAGCGGGTACGCTACTGTCATGGAAAATCTTGCTACGTACGCGCTGTTGTATGAGATACCGGACGCAAACATCCGCATCACCTCCTTCTTCAGGCACTTCGGTATCCCAGCAGGACTTCTTCACAAAAAAATTTACCGTCTGTCATCAGGGGAAAACTCACTGGTGAATCTGGCAAAAGCGGTACTCAATAACCCAAAAGTATTGTTGCTGGACGAAATTACCGCGCATATGGATCCCATTCTCACGGCGCGCGTTCACGAATTTCTGAAAAAAAGAAATATATCCACATGTGTCACCGTGCTTGTATCACAAAACACAAAGGAGCTGCAGAGTTTCTGTACCCGCGTAATCGTACTATCGCGCGGCCGGGTCGTATACGACGGAAAGCCTCTTTCTCCGGCCAGAATCAAAATTCATTATGCATAAATTCTCCTTTACAAGAATTATCGGGTTGTATCTGCATTATCTTTATTCGATGCGGCGCAACCCCGCTCGCATCATAGAAATTCTTGTTTGGCCGGGAATAGAAGTCGTCCTTTTTGCGGTACTGGCTTCTTCACAACACGGAAAGGCCTCTGATTCGGCCGGCATAACCCTGAGCATTCTTACCGGCATAGTATTCTGGAACTGCACCGCGCGGGTAATTCAGGAAACAACCGCGCAGTTTACGGACGATTTTACCTCAAAAAACATCCAGAGCCTGCTTATCACACCGATCAGACTGAGTGAGCTTCTTATCGGTATTACTGCTGCATCGATATCAAAAATAATTTTATCACTGAGCGCGCTTTCCGTACTATTAAGCCTTATCTATCCGTCTTTTTTTGATACGTTCGGACCGCACGTCTTCCTTTGGGTATTTCAGCTGGAGCTCGTAGGAGTGGCGCTGTCATACGTGAGTATTGCCGCTATCTGTATTTTCGGCGAACGCGTCGGATTTATAGGGTGGATGATAAGCACGGTCTTACAAATATTTTCGCTGGTATTTTACGATAGGGCAGCATTGCCTCCGGTTTTACACCTGATTTCCTATGTCGTTCCCTCATCATATATTTTCGAGGCCATCCGGTCATATACGCCCGGGGTGTCGCTATTTTCGGAGCCTCAGATACTGGCGCTCCTCTTAAGCTGCGGATACGCAGCGATTGGTATATATTCCGTTGTGGTGGCATTCCGGTTAGCGAAACACCTCGGTACCTTTGCGAAAATATGAATTATCCGACACGACATCTTCATGTGCTCCACACGGAAAGTATCTACTCCAGAGGAGGAGAAAAATACCTGTTTGAATTACTCAAAAGGGTAAAGCAGACGCACGTCGTGCATTTATATCTGCACCGCATAAGTCCGCACTGGCACAACCAGTACAGGAAAAACAACATCTCTGTGTCTCTGCTATGGACGCCCCCGGGGTTATTCTGGCTCCTGCTTCCGATAACGCTTTTTATTAACTTTTTACAGCTTAAAAAGGCAATTAAAAAAACAGACGTGCTTTTTGCCACAAACTTTCCCATGAACTTCCTTTCGGTACTTATTTCCGCCAGGGCAATCTGTCACTGTTTTGAGCCGCTGGCAATTTTCTATGATCCGATCAGGATATCCTCGTTGTCTCCTTTTTCACGTTTTTGCGTGGCGGTTGCCAAACTACTGTATGCACCGCTGGACAGGTGGGCATATACCAAATCGGCCGTGCTTACGGCACTCGGCCCCTCGGTTGAGCCGTATATTATAGAAACATACGGAAGAAAACCGGATCTGTATCTTCCGAACGGCGTAGACAGCAGGGTGTTTTCGTACAAAGCGCCGCGCGTTTCTGCGGCAAATCGGTCTCCCTTTATACTCGGACACAGCACCGACTATACGATTTTTAAAGGAACGGAAGATTTCTTATCCATTATCGCGCATCTCAAAAAAAACGGACACACTGTCATTGCGCGCATCTCTGAGAGTATCCCGGACAAGGAAACAAAGAAAAAATACGTGACGTACATAAGACGTCACGCCTTAGAACATATAGTAAAGTTTATCGGCACCGTTTCTGAACGGCGTTTACCGGAGTTTTACCGCTCGCTCGATTTTTTTGTATATACCGGCTCTCCGGAATGCGCAGGGGGGTCAACAGCCAGCCTATCCGTGTTGGAAGCGCAATCCTGCGGCACGCCGGTTATCAGAAGCAGGGGAGATGACCATGAAATTATCGATGGTGTGACAGGATATTACATCGATCCGCACAATCACAAAGAAAGCGGTAAAATACTGGCAAGAGCGCTTCGCCTGTCAAAAAGCGACAAAAACAAAATGAGGGCAGCATCCCGAAAATATATTTACTCACGTTTTGATTGGGACATCACAGGAAACATACTGGTTCATGCAATCCAACAACTTGAAATATGAATCAACAACGCCCTAATGCCGTATTCTCTAAAACCGCTCCGTATTATGACGTTATTTACGGCGGAAGAAACGTAAAACGTGACGCCCGGATTATTATCAGCCACCTGTCTCAGTCGTTTTCGCACACAAAACACCCGCGGTTGCTAGATCTGGGGTGTGGCACCGGCGCCCACGATATCGAATTTTGGCGTCACGGGTACAATGTGACAGGCATCGATAAGTCGGCCGCTATGATAGCGGAGGCTAAAAGAAAGGCGACATCTGCACATGCAGAAATTTCGTATATTACGCTCGATTTTTTGTCATACGCTCCTGCCGTCCGTTATGACGCCGCTGTTTCATTGTTTGATGTATTAAGCTACATGACAACAAATGCACAGGTGACAAAATATTTTTCTGCGGTATCGGCGTTGCTAAAACCGCGCGGCGTATTTATGTTTGACTGTTGGTACGGCCCGGGAGTGTTACTCTCAAAACCGGGAATCATTCGGCAATCCTACCGGTCATCTGATGTTACCGTCGCGCGGGTAAAAACACCCATTGTTTCCTATGAAACAAACACGGTTACCGTCCGTCATACACTAAATATACAAAAGGCAGGGAAGAAGACGGGTCGTTTCCGTGAGGATCACGTGCTCCGATATTTCTTTTACCCCGAAATTGAGCAGTATGCCCAGCAAGCGGGCTTTACCATAACCTCCTGGGGTTTATTGGACTTTCCTTTACGGAAAGCGCCGCAGGAATCATGGAGTGTGTTTTTTGTAGCACAGAAGACCCGTTAAGGAGCAGGTTGCGCGCTCATAATATTTACTTCAATTGCAGTGGATGGAAACTGAACACGCATCTTTGTTCCGATGGAAATCGGCTGGTAATAATTAAAGTAGCGCATATCACCGTCTTTCATGACGCGCAGCTTCATTGTCACCGTTACATCCTTATAATTCGGGTCCTTCCGAAGCAGTGTTTCACCGGTCCACGTTGTTGTTGTCATATCTGAGAACTCCGACCGTTTGTCCAATATTTCAGCTACCAAATCACCTTTGTTGTCGATAACTTTGTCACCGATGTGTATCGCGTCGGATTCCCAACTTTTTATTTTTAAGGCCCGCCCGGTCAATAATATATACTCAGTGTCCCAAAGCTTGCCCACTCCTTCAATTCCGACAACGTTGCCGACAAGCGCTATACTGTTGGGCGCCAGATGGATTGTTTTTCCGATCTGTAATGATTCCTGTCGGAACATATATTCTTTTGTAAGATAGTTATACTTGGCGCTGAGACGGACTTTCATCCACATAAATTTCCGGTTATCCTCACTGTACTTTACAACATCCAAAATTTCAGCCGTCGGCTTTTTAAAGGTGTCATACTCTTTGGCCCCGATAACTATGCCTTTTGCGTTCCAATAAAACGGCGGGGGAACTCCCCACCACCATTCCCCCCCGGCCGCAAGCAACTCAACAGTCACATATGTGTCTTTTTGCAATACGATTTTTACGACGACTCCGACAGCCGCCAACACTGCTATGATGCAGACGAGAATAACGATGTCAATTTTGGTGATAAACGCTTTGCGCTGATTCGGTACAATTTTCATACGGTAAAGTGTAACACACCCGCGCAACATGCGCGGTCCGTCAAATCTTCGGTAGCTCCTTCTCTTTCTTATTGAAGCACATCAAAATAATCTCCGGGCGGGAGCAATTCTTTATTCATAACATCTTCACATTGTTCTTTGGGTGACTCCTGCCTTATACACTCACGCAAAATCTGCTGTGCCTTGCTGTCGTTATGTCTGATGTGTTGATAATACATCGCGAGCTCTATATACAAAGGGGCGTAGTCAGGACGGATATCTACAGCGAGGCGCCACAATGTTTCCGTTCCCCGGATGTCAGTAAGTATTTGTTTTAGTCCAAGCAGATACAAAAACGACACGTATTCCTCGTGTAATCGGGGAGGGCGCGTTCTGTACATGTCGGTCAGCAGTGCCCCCAACGTGTTTGCCCGGGGCAAAAGAGCGTTGACGCGGGATTGAAACCGCGTGGGGGTTGCCCGGCCAAGCAAAAATATAAAATCTTTTCCCATTGCTTCCGTATTTCCGTTTCCCGGAGCAAGCAGTGAAAAATATCTCCCTGCGCGCTCCGTGTTTTGCGGGTCAGCAAACGCTGCGTCACGGGAGAAAAGAATCGCATCCTCCGTAATTCCCTCGTTCTGCATGTTTTTGCTTATCTCCTCAAGTATCTCGGGATTTTTCCGGTGGAATAACCTGGTTATCCACACCACATCTGCGCGCGTACTTTTGCTTTGCTCCAGATACAGCAATGTTTGAACACTGTCAAACGGTGCCAGATAAAACGCGATGTCGTATCGTTTTGTAAACAACCCCACCCCGTTACTGCCGATCCAAAGCAGATAATATACACTGACAACTATCAGCGCCGCTTGTATGCTTACAGTGGAGGCTCTTTTTTTTTCTATATCCGTTATGCCGGTGACAAATCCGGAGGCGGCAAGCAACAACAACCACACGATAAAATAATCGAGGACAAACTCAAACAAGCTATAGACAATAACAAGAACACACCCCATAAGAAGCGCGGCGGCGGTTTTATTTGTCTCAAGCATCTTTCTGTTTACGTATAAATGATGAGCGTGTGCAAACAACAACATCCCGAACGCCGCAAATCCCACAAAACCCATCTCAGCAAGGATTTGAAGCGGCTGACTGTGCGCGAACCACGAGGCGGAAAAGGGGACACGCTGATACCGCCAGGAAATAAGTGAAAATGTGCCCGGTCCGCTTCCTGTAATCGGCCGCTCAATAAACCCCTCTATTGCCTGACGCCAATACTCAAACCTTACTGTTGCAGATCTTGGCCGCATATATGATTCAAAAACACCCTTTTTTACCGGCGCTCTCACATACACCGCCATAAAATAACCGCCGATCAAAACAATAAACAGACACACAGAGAGAATGACACCTTTTGCGGCGTGTTTTTTTCCGGTCGCCCGGGCTGCAACCATTAAAAACGCGGTGATGAGTACCCACGCTGCCCTGGCCAAAGTGGAAAAAAGAAGCAGCGCGTAGATAATTATTGTAATAAAAAATATTCTGGTGGGGGACACAAGCATGGTGTTCCACACGAGGGGGGAAATAAAAACCAGAAGGTCCGCCAGATGGTTATGCCCATAGCTTCTGCTTACTAAATTCATGGACGGAATATATCGCGACCCTGCGGGAAACACCATGAGGACGAGCGAGACTATGCTTGCCGCTCCCACAAACACAAGCAGGCCTTTTGAAAACAACGCTTCTTTGTTTTCCGATGCGACCTCATAAAACAACCGGTACACCAGATACCCGCAAAGCAGACGGATGAGCCAGGATAAAGAAAAGCCGACGCTGTCGGAGGCTATGGCAGAAAGTATTGTTGCGGCAAATACCCCGGCCCAGGCAAAAGAAATAAAACGCGGAGGACCCGATGAAATTTGTCCGCTCCACGACAGTCGGAGCGCCCACAGGATCAAAACAACCGCGGCCACATACACCTCTACTACTGCCTGTTTTCCGTCTCCGAAAAAAAGTCCAAAGAAAGAAAGTCCCAAAAAAAGAACGGTGATCCTCTCTGAATTTGTTGTCCTTTTGATAGTATTTATGACGGCAGCAATACGGAGCCTCATACATTTCACTATATCATAGCGGGGGTGTTCCTACGGGCTCTTGACAATAAATCTTCCAGTGCGTACTATGTGGACAAGTTATCCACAACTGCCCTTGCCTCATATATGGACCTGATCAGACTTTGGAAATCGGTGCTTGCAGAAATTGAGCTCTCCGTCTCAAAGGCCACGTATCACACTCACTTCGCACACTCGGAACTCATAAGTCTCGATGGTGAAGTTGCTTCTGTCGGTTTCCCGAGTCCGATCATGAGAACGCTCGCAGAAACAAGATACTACAGCCTTATCAAGAGCATCATTGACCACAAAACAGGGGGGAACGTCAGTTTGGTGTTTTTGGTTTTACCAAAAAAAGAGACGGGTGAAAAAAATCCCGGCCCGTTATTTACCCAAGTGTTTGAATCGGAACCAAATACCGTTATGCGGGCGCGCAAACTTCATATAAACCCGGAACTGACTTTTGATAATTATGCTGTTTCTACTACAAACCAGCTGGCATACGCGGCCGCAACGGCGGTTTCTAAAACAATAGGACTCGCATATAACCCGCTGTTCCTTTACGGGGGAGTGGGGGTCGGAAAAACACACCTCATGTATGCAATCGCCAACTCGCTTCTCATTGCAAAGCCGTCGCTTCGTGTCGTGTATTGCATGGGGGAAGAGTTTTTAAACGACATTATTGAGGCCATCCAGACAAAAACCGCCCGCCAATTCAAGCAAAAGTACCGGGGGGCGGAGCTTCTTATGGTTGATGACGTGCAGTTCATCGCAGGAAAACAAACCGCTCAGGAAGAATTTTTTCACACATTCAACGCCGTGCTGAGAGAGGGCGGCCAAGTGCTTCTGACGAGCGATCGGCCGCCGCACGAAATCGCAAGACTGGAAGACCGTCTCCGGAGTCGATTTGAGGGAGGGCTTATTGTAGACATATCCCCTCCGGACTTTGAGCTCCGGGCCGCAATCGTAAACATTAAAGCTAAAGCGCTTGGGCTTACCGTTCCGAACGACTCGGCACAGATTATCGCGGCAAACGTCGTTGACGCCAGAGCGATAGAAGGATTCTTGCGGCGTCTTACAACCGAAATGGCCACAAAACCCCAACTGATAACGCCGGAGCTTGTTTCATCACTTCTCAATACAAAGTCAACCATCGTGGGACAGACCAAAACCACAAAGCGTGTCACGTCGCAGGAGTTGTTAGAGGCGGTCGCAACATACTTCGATATTAAACCGACGCTCTTAAAGGGTCCGAAGCGGGATCGCCCTATTGCACGGCCCCGGCAGGTGTATATGTATTTGTCAAAAATTGAACTTGGCTTAACTTATGATGACATCGGCGGATCGCTCGGGGGGAGAGATCACACAACGGTTATGCACGGTGTTGAGACAATTACCCAAGAATTGTCCACGAATGAGTCTCTGCGTTCCGCCGTAACGGGGATAAAACAAAAGCTATGGGCCCAGCAATAACAAGGTTTTCCACTTGTACACCGGACACACAAAGTTATCCACATGTTTTTCCACTTTCTTCGCTTACTTTTACCGGTACTTATCCACAACCCAAACAGGCTATTTGTCTTGTTATTGACACACAAATCAAAAAACCATACACTTTTCCACGCCTAATTCTTATTACTACTGCTGGTATACCTATATGAATATAAAGCTTCTACAGGAGAATTTACAAAAAGCCCTTACGCATATCACTAGGGTTGTGCCGAGCAAACCACAAATCCCCATTCTTCAGAACGTTAAGCTTACCGCGACAAAAGAAGGACTGGAAATTACCGCGACAAACATGGAAACCACCGAAACCATATGGATAGGAGGAAAAGTTGAGAAGGAGGGATCTGTTTGTGTTTCTGCAAGGGTTCTTTTTGAATTCGTTGCAACACTGCCGCCTGAAACAGTTCATATACAGCAAAAAGAGGAGCAGCTGATTATTTCCAGCTCCGGGTTCGAAGCGCAATTGCCGACCGTGTCTGCTGCTGAATTTCCCCCGTCACCCTCATTATCGTTGAAAGATGCCGGCAGTATTAACAAAGAGAAATTCGTCGGCGCGCTTTCTAACGTGTTGTTCGCAGCAGCAACGGACGAAGGAAGACCGATGTTGACGGGTATTAAGGTCGTTGAGGACGGGGACCAGACTATGTTTGTGGCGACTGACGGATACAGACTTTCTCTTTGTCGTATGGCAATGTCAGTGAAATCACTTTCACAGGCGATTATTCCTGCCAGAGCACTCTCTGAAGTGGTGAAACTTTCGGGCGAAGAAAAAGCGGAAGAAGGGATCAAGATAGGGCTCGCGGGGGAGCATCAGGTGGGATTCGTAGTCGGGGAGACCACACTGTTAACACGGCTTCTTGATGGAGAATATCCTAATTTTGAGCGGATTATTCCGAAAACATTTACCACCCGGGCGATGATAGAGAAAGAGGGGTTGCTGCGCGCGGTCAGATCAGCAGCTATTTTCGCCAGAGATAATGCAAATATAGTCAGGCTGACCCTCGACAAGCAAAAAATAGTCGTATCCGCCAACGCCGCCCAAGTCGGAAAAAATTCGATAGAGCTCTCGGCGAAAATCGACGGTGACGGTGGGGAAATTGCGTTTAACAGCAGGTTTCTGCTGGATTTCCTTTCGAACTATCAGGAAGACGAATTTTTGTTTGAAATGACGGGCTCGTTAAACTCGGGAGTTTTTAAGCCGGTAAAGGACGACTCCTACCTTCATATCATAATGCCGGTACGGGTAACATCGTAATGTTATAGCGCGGAGACGACCGTTGTTGTTTTTAGCACCGCTTTTTCTCCCGGCTCTTCAGCTGTCCCTGTAAACACAAAAATCGGCACGAGAAACTCCTGAACGGGAGAATAGAAATATCCTAAGGCCACCCTTTGGATATTTATAGCAGACGGTAACGCGCCGGTCATAAACTCCTTTTCTCCCGTGCTCGTGAGGGAAACGCTTGAAAAAATGCCTACATTGGTCTTTAGCCGTTGTAGCGCCTCACCATAAGAGATAATGGAAACGCTCTGTGCCTCCTTCGTTACATCAGGAAGTATTGTTGCACGAAGCTCCGTAAGCGCGTCGTCCCCGTTGAAACTCGCAGAAAAAACCGGGGTATCCGCATCATTTATGAACACGGGAAAGCCTCCTATCACGGCCGAAAAATCCAGCTGGGTAATTACGGCCCCCTGTGTGGTTGGAAGTTCAGTGGGGTGCGGATCGTTAAAAGAAAAAAATCGCTGGGCGGAAACGGTAGCGGAAAACGGTTGCGGAACGACAGATAAATCCGCAATGCCCGACGTAAAGACACTGATATATTTATTGATGTTGTTTGTGACGAATCTGCTTGAGCTTGCGGTAGTACGGAGGGTGAATGTGAGGGGGTTTTCTGACAGCGTGCCGGATTTATTGTTTGAAGAAAAACTTGCGTAGCGCCCTTTGGATCCGATGATCGTAGAAGGGGGAGTTACACTGTTATACAAAGAAAAAATACGGCTCCGTTCGGTTTCGAAATCCCGGACGCGCGTAATCCTGTAGTACGGAACGCTCGCCGGGAAAGACGCGACCGGCGCCCCTGAATAGGAAATCGGACCACCGGAAAGCGGCTGGGGCAATGAAGACGGGCGGATCGGCGGAGGAGTGATAAACACCCGCTCCTGTATTGGGGGTTGTACGGCCGTTTTTGTTCTTTGGGTAGAAAGAAACACAACGAAACCTAATACAATGAATATTCCGATAATAAGCCATGATTTTTTCATACGTTATGGGCATCCCGCGGGAAGCGGAAACGGGGTTGTTTGATTCGGCCCCTTGTACCCCCAATGTAAATGTGTGCCATATCCCTCTCCGCACTTGTTGCCGATACACCCATAAGTATATCCCGTTGTGTCGACGTATCCTATGACGGTGCCCGCTGGAATGAGTACCGGCTTTCCCGAACTGGCAACCACCTGAGGCGACACATCTAATAAATGCGCGTAATTCGTGCAATATTGTTGATTGTTCGATGGGTTAGTGGCTACCAACACGACATTATTGCCATAACTGCCGTATTTGTACTGATACGGTGCGTAGGTGTTAACGTACGAAGCCACATAGGCATCGTGGGCGGCTACGACCGGCGTGCCCTGACTTGCCCCGAAATCATATGCGTTAAGATTTTTGTGCGAGCCACTCGGACTAAATGGTCCCTGAGTGATCGGGGCGTGGACGGGGCACGTGCTTATGGACGCTACAGGCGAGGCACCTGACCACGTGCACACAAATGTTGTCGCCTGAATGTTTCCGCTTGTGATGTTTGAAACCGTTTCTTTGTATCGACGTAGTGATGCAAAAATTGCGCTTACTTTTGCACTGTGAGAAAGCTGGGAAACGTTAAGCGGGGTGGGGAGAATAAACAAAAGTAAAAGCGAGCCCACAACAATAAGGGCGGTGAGAAGCGGCATATCCTCCCCGATGGGAATGGGAATGGCTGCCGCCCTGCGGGATTGGTTCAATTGCCGCGAAATAAACGGGCTTGTCAAAAAGAACGAAGTCGTCCCGTCAACGAGCGACCCGAACGCTCCGCCGAGCGTATTACCCAACCACCCGACTCCAAACGAAGGAAAACCTACAGCGTACGGACGAAACACCCCGCCTTTACCAGATATATTCTGCTGCAAACCAAACGTCCGGAATACGTCCCACGGTAGTATTCCTGAAGGAAGAAACGATCTTCCCGGGGGTGCTGCGGCGTTTGCGCGGGCAAGTTCAAAAAAATCCAACAACCGGTCCTGAGTTCCGTGTGTAAGCGCAGGGCTTAGCGGGCCGCGGAAAACAGATGAAAATACATCATCGAAGATGGTTCGAACCTGTCCTCCCTGCGGTCTTTCAGAGAGTTGGCGGGTTAAATCCTGAGCCACGCGGGTGAATAACGAACTGTGGACGAAGTTTTCTCCCAGTCTGTCAACGAAGCGCTGTGTTCCTGATAGCATCGACCGCAACGTTCCATTGACCTTTTCATGAATGATCATTTCACGTACAGGCTCCCCGACGAGAGATAAAATGCCGTCGGCACCCTGTTGCAATCCCTTGGCCACACCTTTCGCGCCGGAAGCGGAAAAGAACTGCAAGTTTCCTCCTTTATGTGTTGGATTGTTCTCCAGCGAAGCTGCGACACCAGCCAGTTTATCTGCCCGAAGGAATATGTCGGCAATGGGTTCTGATGTCGGGGCATTTAGCACAACATCAACGAAAACGTCGGGGCGTTTCATATCCGGTTTTTCATATAGCGCAGTGGTGAGCGCATGTGACCGTTTTGTTTGAGACACAACCTCCGAAATATACGCTTCGTTTTCGGCAAGTGAAACTGTGATATCTTTTTTGAGGGTGTTTATCTGATTTGCAGATAGCCCTGCGGAAGCAATTTCGGTCGACGCGACAAGCATTTCCGCAAAACGCTCCTTGGTTTGTTTTTGCGTTGCTTCTCCTGCGGCTGCAACAAGCGCACGGTCCACGGCAGCGCCGAGCGCCTCTTCCGATGCGACCGGCATGGTGGAGCTGAATTTGTTTACAAGCGTATGAACAAACGTGCGGCGTTGGGTTTTTTGGCTGCTTAACTTGGTTTTTGTGGCCTCTCTGATGCGGGTAGCGGCGTGCTGTCTTACCTCTCCCAGATCATGCACTTCTTTTTCCTGCAGGACCTGGTCCGGAAGCTGGTTTTGGAAATTCGGCAGTTCGCCTAATTTTTTCGAGGCGCGGGACATGATCGCTTCAAAAGCGGCAACGAGCTCGTTTTCTCCTGCGGTTTCCGCTTGTCCCAGCGTCTCTCTTTCAGAAGACAGAAGTTCCCGAAGATACGCATACTGGCTCGCGGCGGAAACCGCTTCATAGACGGAGATCCTGCCGGAAGAAACATCGGACAAGAGATTGTCGGCAAATTCTTTCAGTGGTTGCGCGTCGTTTGCCATGGTGCATTAGTCGGGCTTATTGCCGTGAACGGTTTCTACGGTAAATATCGGGCGGTTCGGCTTGGGGAGCGGCGGCGCGCTCTGTGGTACGGCCGAAGGAGCAGGAGTGGTATTGATAAGTTCTTCTGTGACTTCCTTCTGCTCCTTTATTGTTTCCTGTGGCCGCGTTGTTGCCACTTCATGTTCCTCGGGGCTTGCAATAACCCGCATTGCCGCGTGGGCGGGCCCTGCGAAAAATAGCCCCTGCCCGACGTCGGCAGCAAGGAGAAGGTGCTTTTCTCCTTCAGAGAGATAAAACACCTGCGCGATGGTGTCTATTGCGGCGGAAGACTGCTTAAGCAGTATCTGCATGCTGCTGTTTTGAATAATCGCCTTGCCCATTTCCGTTGCCATAAAATCTTCCACGTCCTGTGTGATCGTGGTAAGCCCAAGGTAGTATTTTCTCGCCCGTTTTGCTATTCCGTATAAAAATTGCGCTGAATCGGGATATTTCATCATATACCACGCCTCATCGACAATAAGAAGCCTTCTTCTCTTGTCGTGTCTGATTTTGTTCCAGATAAAATCCAGAATAAGATACATGGCGATTGGACGCAGCTCATCTTCCAAATCCCGGATGGAAAAAACAGTCAGCTGGTTTCTGATAGATACGTTTGTCTGTTGATCAAAAATACCCACTAAGCTTCCTCTGACGAATTTTTCTATCCGGTCCGCAAGGCCCTTTGCCAATACCTCTTCCATGCCGACAAGCGTTTTATACAGATCCTCCATAAGCGGAGGCTCCTTTTTATGTGTCGCGGGGTCAGGGGTGATTCCTTTTTGTTTGTATGTAAGGATAAGTGCGCGGTCCAGCAGCGCGTCCTCCGTCGGTGTGAGGCGCCCCATAACAACACGGAAAAATCCGTGAAGCGACAGTATTTTTTGGCTTAATTCACTCTGGCCGTCGCTGCTGGAACCTAAAAGCGCAAGGTCAAACGGATTAAGTTTTGTTTGGGAGCCAAATCGGAAACGGATATATTCCCCTCCGAGTGTATGTGTCAGGTTTTCATACTCATTTTCCGGATCGATAACGATCACTTCGGTGTCAAACATGAGACTGCGCATGATTTCGAGTTTTACCATATAACTTTTTCCGCCTCCAGACTTTCCAAATACCACGGAATTAGCGTTTTCCAGCGTAAATCTGTCAAAGATGATAAGCGAGTCATTATGCTCATTGAGCCCGTAAAGAATTCCTTCGTTTGCGGTAAGCTCACTGGTTGTAAACGGAAACGTGGTCGCAAGAGATGTCGTGTCCATGTTCCGGGTGACAAGAACCCTGTCTTTGCCCATGGGAAGCGTTGTTTTTACGCCCTCTTCCATCTGGAGAATGGATTTTTTGGTTACGATAAGAAGCGAACCGAGTGTCGCCTCCACCTGTTTGGTTGTTTTATCAAGATCTTCCCTGGTTTTTGCCGGGATTGTGACATAAAGCCCGAACTGGAAAAACCGTTCGGACCCCTTTGCCAGTTCCTGCTGCAACGCAAGCGCATCTTCAAGGGCCACCTGTACCGACGGCTCGATAACACGGCCGCGCTTGAGGTCTGACTGTATGGTGGCTTCCATTTCACCAACCTTGCGTTTAAGGTTTTCAAGTATTTCTTCGCTTCTTGTCGGATATATATACATGGCAATATCCAGCGTGTGATTAAACGAAACGAGCGGCTCAAGCCAGTTTGCCGCAACGAAGCGGGGATACCCGGCAACAAAAAGGGAGCGGTAATACCAGTCGCCGACTTTTAGAAGGTCAAAATCCACCTCGATTGCGGGGGGCGCGATAATATCGGTAGCAGTTAGTGTTTGCGTAGACACGGACGAATTTTCTTTGGGAGGTGTCGATGCTCCCATGAATGTATTAAGCAGCGTGGTAAGTTTCGAGGCCATTATGGTTGTTCCTTTCCGAAATTGAGCATTGTGACGTCCGGCGGCGGGTTTCCCGGGTTGTACATGCTGAAAAACAGTTTCACGAGCGAGTCGGAATTTAACTGGGTGGCGTGGAGACCCACCCTGGCAAGCAAACGCACGAGATGGTCGCGTTTGGGAAGCAGCACCGTCTGTGCACGGTCATATATATATGATTTTTCATATGGTAACCCTGCCTTTTTGGGCCCGAACAGGAGTGTTGACGATACGCCGAGTTCAATGCTGGAAAAGGGGAGTACGATGTAGAATTTTTTATCCAGCACGTCCTTTTCTTTTACCATAGACGCGACAAACAGGCGGTACCCGTGAATACTGCGAGTGAGTTTTGGATTTTTTTGGCGTTTCTCCTGGTCTTCAAGGAGTTTTAAATAGGCCGATATGTCTTTGTGTTTTGTCTGAATGAGAATTTGGATAGGAAATGAAAGCGAATTAAGCAATCCGGCATATGCATATATGATGGCATCCTGCTCTTTTTCCGATAGCAGACCAAAGTTGACCGCGGTTGTGGCAATAACCAGAGAAACTGAGCCGTCCACAAACATGATAAGGTCGCGGTCGACATCGATAATCTCCGTAAATATTTGTGTAGATGCGCGTATTGGTACGATTGGTTCTGTCATAGTAAATTACATTGATGTTTTTCCGAATATTTCCTGGGCAAGTTTTTCCCGTGTTAACGCCTTTTCGCTTCGCGCGAGTATTTCCAGCACGGGAACCACGGAGCCGTTTAGTGTTATTTGTACGCGCGTAAACGTAAACCGCCCTCTGGGATCTTCAATTTCAACAAAATACACACCGCTTACAAGTTGCGTCGATGCTGCGAATTGTCCCAATTTGTTGGTTTTGAGAGCACGCACGGGTACCCCCTCGTGGTTTGTAACGGTCACCAATATGCCGGGAAGCAAATTTCCGGCATCGTCCTTGACGAGGCCCGTTATCACATTCGGTACATTCGTTAAACGGGGGAGCCCCACTTTTACCGCGCCTTCCTGGGTTGTGATGACATTTACCGTTCCGCGCGTCATGGTAGTCTCTTTGGTGGGTTGTGGTGGAGCTTTTGGCGTGACCGTGCGTTTGAGAGAGATCAACTCGTCTTCTGTTTTGTTTTTTGCCGCCAACACGTCCGTCAGTTGTTTTTGAAGCTCAAGTACGCGGTCCTCGGTAACGGACTTTGTGGCGAGACGCGCTTCCAGCGTCGCAAGAGTTTCTTCAAGTTGTTTCATTTTTTGCTGCATGGCAATCTCCTGTGCTGTTGTCGTTTGGACAACTGCCGGGGCCACAGCAGCAGGAGTTGTTGGTCGGTAACCGACTGCGGCAGGAGAAGGATTCGGGATTACCGGTTTATCGGCAGCCCTGTGGGGTTTTGGCTGGAAAAAGGCAAAAAGGTCATCCATAAACGAATGGTGTGGTTTTGCGACGGTAACGGATCCCTGCGGCATTGCCTGTTGGGTATTTGATTGGAATAATCCCGAGAGTGCGCTTTTCGGGGTTACGGGCAAAGTCGCAGGAACAGCCTGCTGTGCGGCGGGAACCGGTGGCGTCGGCGCAGCTGTTTGCGGCGCGGGTGTTGTGGGAGCTTGTGCCGCAGGAGGCACCTTGCCCGTTTGCGGTTGGGGCGTGTGAGACCAGATATATTGTGTTGGGTTATAAATGCTTTTAAAAAAAGAAAACACCCAAACATCCATTGGCCGTTCCTCAATGGGTATAAAAGCAAATCCAACTCCCAAGAACGCAAACGCACCGGTTAATGGCCACGTGATGATGAACGGGAGCGGCAGTTTATACGCGATAAAAGCGAGGATGGCGCCGCCGCACAGATATCCGAACTGTTTGATTGTCATGTCGCCGATTAATCGGAATTGAAATGTGGTGACGTTTTGAGGTACCGGATGTTGCTCCATACACCAATCATTGTAGAGGTAAAAATAATAGTGTTCAATAGCACAAAGCGCATCAGGACCGTGAAAACTCCACTTTTTAAGTTTTCACGAGTTGTGAATAATAACACCACGTTGATTACATAAAGCGAACGAAAAAATACAAGCGTAAGCCTGAAGGATTTTTATCTATGATAAGATAGCCTCATGGTCGCATCAGATCTCGTGGTATTGGAAATTCAAAACGCCAGAGAGAGCGAAGAATCACCTCTTGCGATGGAGCAGGTGTTTGCCGCTTTAGGAAGCGGCGGAGGTCATCAGAGCATTCTTTCCCGTTTGTTCAACCCCGGACATACGCCGCCGTTTTTCAGTCTTGAAATGGTTTCGGTAAACAGCAGGATACATTTTTTTGTAGCGGTGACGGAGTCCCTTCGGGGATACCTTGAAAGCCAGCTGACCGCGCAGTATCCGAGATTGCTGATTGCAAAAGCACATGATTACGCCGAACACTTTCTTTCACTCCCGCATGCCGCCGGACAACTTGTATACGGGAACAGTTACTATCTGCCGATCAAAACATACAAAGATATCAAGGACCTCGATATTCTCTCCGGGGTAGCGGGACAGTTTGCCAAACTGGCGCCACAGGAGGCGATTGCGCTGCAAATTCGCGTTTCTCCCGCAGGCTCCGCCTGGCAACGGTCCCTTGCCTCTATTATCGCCAGGGGAGTGCCCGATCCGAATTCTACGGTCGGACGCACAAAGCCTCATCCGCACGCACGGATCATGGAGGTAAAAATGAACCAGGTTGGTTTTTTTGTCTCGTTGCGGCTTCTGGCTGTTGCCCCTACAATCGAGCGCGCACAGCACATGCTGCAGACGACAGCGGGCTCCTTCGGCGTATACACCCTGGGAGAGGGGAATAACTTGGTGCTGTCCACCCCCCGGTTTTGGCAGAAGAAAAAATTTGAACAGTCTTTCCTTGTCCGCGGAGATTATGCCAGGCCGCGGTTCCAGGTGATGGGAGCGTCGGAATTATCATCGTTGTGGCACCCCCCGGGCCTCGGACTTTCCATGATCAAAAATATTCATTGGGGCGCGCACTTATTGGGGGAGGCGCCGGCAAATTTACCCATCTCGGTAGAAGATGCTACGGAGAAGCGCCGCATCAACTTTTTTGCCCGGACGGAATACAAAAATACACCCACTATTTTCGGTATCAAAAAAGACGACCGCAGGAAACACGTCTACATCATCGGAAAAACCGGCACGGGAAAATCAACGCTGATCGCTAATATGGCAATAAACGATATGAAAAACGGGGAGGGTATGGCCGTCATTGATCCGCACGGTGATTTAAGCGAGATCATGCTGGATTACGTGCCCTCGCACCGGACAAACGACGTAGCCTATCTGGATCCGGCAGATATGGATCACCCGTTTCACTTAAACCCTTTGGAGGTGAAAAATCCGGCATACCGCGAGTTGGTTGCCTCCGGTATCGTGTCGATATTTTACAAACTGTACCATATGAGTTGGGGGCCCAGACTGGAGTATATTTTGCGGAACACGATTCTTACGCTTACCCATGTTCCGCAGTCGACGTTTTTGGACATTCCCGAGCTTCTCACGAACGATAAATACCGGGAAAAAATTGTCGACAAGCTGGACGACAGAGTGCTTAAAAATTTCTGGCTGAACGAATTTAATCGGCTGAGCCCGCAAATGCGGAGCGAGTCCATTTCCCCGATTCTCAATAAGGTCGGTCAGTTTCTTTCGTCCAAAACAATCCGGAATATCGTAGGTCACCCCGTGTCCACCGTTGATCTGGAGACTATGATGAACGAAGGAAAAATCGTGATCGTGAATCTTTCGCAGGGGAAACTGGGAGAAGACAGTAGTGCGCTTTTGGGAGCCATGATTATTACGAAAATGCAGCTGGCCGCGATGAATAGGGTATATACGGCAGAGGAGAACCGCCGGGATTTTTACCTCTATGTTGATGAATTTCAGAATTTTGCAACCCAGTCGTTTATCAAAATTCTTTCGGAGGCGCGTAAATACCGGCTTAACTTAACGCTCGCAAATCAATATATCGGTCAGATCGATGAAGATGTGCAAAAGGCAATCTTCGGGAACGCGGGGTCGATTGTTTCATTTGCGGTCGGCGCGGCTGATGCCCGGCTGCTCACCCGAGAATTCGGGGAGAAATACGAGGAATCGGAGCTTGTCGCGCTCGGGAATTTCCAGATAGTTCTGAAGCTTTCCATCGACAACCAGACGTCTACGCCGTTTTCCGCTATGACATTGCCGCTGCCTAGAAGCAAAAATGAACACAGGGAAACGGTAATCCGCGTATCTCGCGAACGGTATACAAAAAAGGTACAATAACCCCCGTATGAATATCGGGCTTTTGGGAGGCGCGTTCAACCCGCCCCACTTAGGACATCTCATGATAGCCCAGCAGGTGCTGGATTTTACTGACACGGACGAGGTGTGGTTTTTGCCAAATTACGGACAGATCCCCCCCAAGCCGGTGGCCGACGTTTCCCATCGCCTGGCCATGACGAGATTGCTTACACTTACGCGAACGCGGGTTTCCACGTTGGAAATAGATCATAAACTTGACGGCGACACGATTCATTTGCTCCCGTTTCTTCCGCCGGGGCATACATTCCGGTTCATTGTCGGTTCGGATCAGTTGCCGACACTTCATTTATGGGGCAATTGGCAGGAGTTGCTTTCCACCTTGCCGTTTCTTGTGTTTCCGCGGTACGGATATCCGAATGAGCCGTTGTATCCCAATATGACAGTCATCGGTCACGAGCTTCTTGTCGGAACGAATATTTCATCCACAAAGATCCGGAAACGGGTAAAAAACGGTCTTCCCATTGAGCAATTTGTTCCTTCTTTGGTTGCCTCCTATATCCAGCAGAACGGTTTGTACCGATAAACTCCCTTGTTCTTATGATTGGGACACGTTAGAATTAAGTTGGGCGCGTTATATAGCGCGTCATTTCAGTGCATTATGGCAAACGAAGAGTTATTCAAGCGGTTAAGTGAAGCGGCAAAAAAAGCCGCGGAAAGCGGTGGACAGCAGCCGCAGCCTCCTGAAGTACCGCAGCCTCCTGAAGTACCGCTTCCCCCGGAGAAGCCGGAGGTAAAAGATGCAGGAAAGCAGAAAGAGGTAAAGGAAGTAAGCCGGGAGCGTTTGGCAAATCTTGCGGCCAAACTTGCCGAGTCCACGTCGGAAACAACCAAGCGGATGATCGGCGAAGGAGGAGATCTCCCGAAAGATGAACGCGTGTTCGGAATTATAGAAGCGCTCGTTACGGCAGATGAAGCGCAGTTGTCCGACTCCGCATTTGTGCGGGGCGTCGGCGAACGGTTAGCGGCTCTTGCCCGGGAGTCGGGCCCCACAAGCATAACCGCATTGGAGGCGCGATCGTATCTGGGAAAGATTATTGCGGAACACCCCGAATTGGCACAGTTGCAGTTAGAAGCAATGCCGGTAATTTCCGGCGGCAGCGGGGCTCCTGAAGATGTTCAAGGTGAGTCCGGTGGCAACACGAACGGAGATAAGGATCCGGAGTTGACCAGTGAAGTGCAGCACTTGTTTGACGAAGCGGCTGACGCAGATTTGAAAGATACGCCGCTAGCTGGCGATTTGCAGGAACTTCAGTATCGTTTCCGTGTGGATCCCGGGGCCGCGTATGACAATCGGCTTACCGATGACGCCGTGCGCCGCATGGTGGAAAAGGGGCGGCGTGAGGGGGTTGACGAAAAGTTAGTACAGAAGGCTATTGAACGTGTCCGGTATTTTGAGCGCTTTACGGATCTTCGGATGCAAAAGCATCAGGAAAAACTCCGTGGCGGCAGAGTTGTGACGTGGGGAGAGGTTATGGGCACTGCTCCGAACCCCGATCTTCATAAGCCGGACGAAGTGTTTCCTGATTTCCGTTATATTCCCCCTTCTGACGTGGAGATGCTTATTCAGGGTGATGAGGGAGAAGCAAGATGGTATTTTGACTTCATCGACCAGATATATTCCATGGGACGGGAAGAAACGCGGCCGACACTTACCCAGGATCAGCGCTTCCAGGAATTTAAGGATTATCTGGTATGGAAATACGGCGGGGAATATCATCTTGCCGTTCAGTTATACCAAAAGCATTGGGACAGCAGAGGTCAGTATGAGTATGCCGTAAAAGGGCTCATGTACAATCCGGGAGACGTAAAAGACAGGCTGAAGGCAATGAGCCTTCTTCAGGGGGCCGATTTGGATCACCTGTATAAAAATTTTGACCATTCAAACGAAGCGTACAGCTTGTATGAACATGTATTGTTTGAGCTTATGGCGACCAAGCGCGCAAAGTACGGCGAGGCCATAAAGTACATGCAGGAAGAAATTTCCTGGAACGGCAAGCACATGAAACGGGAAGACGTGTTAAAGGAACTCAGGGTCAAACAGCGGCAGGAAGGGTTCGATCCTAAAACCGGCAAGAAAACCGAGAGCCCGCTTTCCATAGAAGATCAGCGGCTGATGCACGAGATTCAGCAACAGAATGATTTGGCGGCTGAAGGTGTTATGTTGTGGGACGATGATGTTCAAAGTTACACAGAGTTACACATTACGCTTTCCAAGTTAAAAAATAACCGTGAAGAATTATTAAAGAAGAAAAGTCAGGGAACGGCGCTGACCGAAAGAGAAAATGAGCAGCTTGCCGAAGTTGACAGATTGTACCAGATTTATTCCCACAGGGAAGAGATGCTCAATGAAAATTTTACGCAGGAACTGCTGGAAACCCGCGGACTTTCCCCTGTGGATATAGAAGTGAGAAAACGGCTCGTTGAATACCTGCAGGCTCAGCATCCGGAAGATCCCCAGTATAAGCCCGCGGAGTATGAAGTCCGTATGGCATTGTGGGCGTCGCGCACCGCGATGATAGGGAGCGGGCGCATGGCGATGATCGGAGCGATGATGTCCGTTCCTCCGGCAGTCGAATACGGGACAGCGTCAGGCAAACATGTCATGCGCGCGCCTGCGTTTGAGGATATCCAGCGGATATTCAATCCGGAAACGTTTGCCAGCCGGTTTAATATCGGAGGCGATATGGGTATCACCGCACGGAGCATATTCCGTAAGAACCTGCTTAATACCAAAGGGATCAATCCGAAAGAGCCCGGTTGGTTTAAGAAAATCGGCGGAGCTGTCGAAAAACTCGGGGACAAATTCAAGATTACTCATTCCAAAGAATGGCATGAGGCAAAACATCATGAGCATGATGCGCAGCGTCAGGCTTCTATGGAAGCGTGGGAGTTTGCGGAAGATGCGACCGGCATTTCATTCAGTGAGCTGCTTGGTCCCGGTTTCATGGCAAGCGGAGGATTTTATGACGGCACCGCGTGGCGGTTGGAGAAAGGGATTGCGGACGAGCTGCGCGGAAAATTGTTGAGCATGAAAAAATTGCCGGAAAACGCAGCGCTGCTGGACAATCAGGCGCTTTCCATCCAGCTGCTTACGGCCGGCAATGCCGCCGAGCGCAAACCCATTCTTGACCGGATGCTTCGGCGCAATCCGTCAAAATTCCTTGAGTTGCTGGAAGAGGATACCGAGCGGATATTGACCAAAAATAATATTACGCATGAAGAATGGAAGAAGTTTAAGGAAGCGTTGTCGCTTGCGGAACTGAAGATGGCCCATGAGAAGGAGTGGCAATTTGCCCGTGTGGATTTGGCAGAGAAGAAGGATTTTGATGCGCTCATCGTTCCGTATCTTGCGATATTAAAGCTTGACCCCGCGCGGTCAGAAAATTTACGGCAGGTTTTGGTTGATATGCAGGCGGAAGTTTACCGCGGCCGCACGGTAGAAGCTTCGGGTGGCACGTTCCGTAACAAAATGGACGCCATTGCGGCATTGAAGCTGCCGCTTACCATGAGCATGACTGATTTTGATTGGAAAGAATCGAATTTCTATCAGCTCGGAACCGTCGCAATGCACCGAAGAATCCGTGATGTGGGTGCGCAAATGCGCGCGCGCGACGGTATGCTCGGGTTTTTCTCGAACGAAGAAATGGTGTTGTCGCCAAATGATTATACGAAATCACTTCAGAAAATGATGGAAGTCAGAACCGCGATAGTGGATTATTCAGGACCGGATGCGGCTGAAGCTACCGTAAAAGAAATGATGCGCGTGTTTTTTGAAATGAACAGGCATCGGAACCTGAATACAATAGGTTGGATACCGGGATTGACCCGCGGGCTTATGTATTTGGCCGAAGTGGATTTGCGTCCTCTGAAAGATAATAAGCTTTTGCAATTGGTGTTCGGAAAGGAACGCTGGCAGCAGCTGGCGAAAGAAAAAATCAGCCACTGGCCACATTCGGTGGGAGAGGCGATATCCTACTCTTCGCGTTATACCGGAGCACATGCAAACGCGTGGGACGAAGCGAAGATGGAAGAGATACTCGTTTCTGCTCAGGACATGGGCTTGTTTATAAACCATCCGGAATTTATTCTGGATCTTCGGAATGAGTTCAAAACCGGACTTCCATACCGTCTGATGGCGTTATACCGGAAGTATTGGTGGGTTGTGCTGGCTGCAACAATTGCCATCGCACTGGAAAAATCTACGAAAGAGCAGGAGAGCGGGGGAAGCCACCACTAAAACATACACAGAGCGCGGAAGTGTTGAAGGAAAAGTTAGCGTCCGCCGCCGCCGGTAATTGATCCGAGTCCCTTTTCGGCTCCCTCACGGGCAATTTGCATCGGTGTTTTTGCCTCCGCTTTATGCCGGAAGCCGCTAGCTATAAAGCTGGCCTGGTATCCCAGATTAAATAACGTCCCGACTCCTGATCCCAGCGGACCGACGATGGTTCCGATGCCTCCGGGGACAAGCGGTTCGGCCTTGAGTCCTTTTTGGAGGCCTTGGACAATGGTCGGGATAACCATAAGCATACCCAATCCGATAAGCCCGGCCATGCCATAGGTGCCTTCTCCCGTAGAAAGCAGCGGCGGCGCCCAGATGGAAGCCGAAACATCCTGAGAGGTGAGGACAGCGGTTATAAGCATAAGAAGAATGGTAATAGGAAAAACCAGGATTTTGGATAACAAATTTTTAAACCACGAACTGAATGCGTTCGTTCCGGGAACGGCCTCCATCATCAGTTGGAATGGAGCGGTAAGGAGTGCGATAATGATATTGATATAGGCATCCAGCAGCATAAAAATAATTCTAATAACGCCAAAAATTAATATTATAGCGAAAATTAATCCTAGTAGTACCGGGCCGGTGGTCAGACCGAGCCATGCGCCGCGCAGGCCGAACAGATATCCGATAACCCCCGGTACCACAGTCCACTTAGCGATATTTATTGGGTCATTTTGGGTAATCATGGCGCCGATATCGTCGTATGCCTGAAAGCCGCTTGCAAAGAAAAATCTGAGTAGCCCACTGATTCCCCCATTAAGTAGTAGTGTGGTTGCGTTTTCTGTAGATGGGGCTGATAGTGACGCCCATGTGATTGATGGCGGAAGAATATCCAGATTCAATGTTGTTGCAAAACTGATTAGTTTTCCCAAATTACCACCAGAAGCTGAGTCTACCGCTGCCGCAGACAATACAATAGCTAAGTACATAAGATCGATCATGGCACCGACGATGGCATAAGAAAATGTCACAAGAATCAGCGCGATGACAATCCGCGGAATGGCGTTTTGTACCGTGACCACTGTTTTGGGATCGATTTTTTTTCGAAACATCACCATAAAACCGACGACGATGATGATGACGGCAAGAAGGGCGTATGCGATGTTGCGGAATACTTTCCATAGCGGCAGCATGCTCGCAAGCCCGGAAAATCCGATTCCCTGTGCTTCTGCTTTTTTGGGCATAAATCCTAAAGTTCTGCCGACATCCGCTATATACTCGCTGCTTCGGGCGGGCGGGTGTTGATACATGGCGAGCGTACTCCGTGCAAGACCTGCCATAGCGCTTTTTTGATAGCTTAACCCGATCGGGCAGCCGGGATTTGCGGCATCGCAGAGTCCGCGGAACGCAATAATGAGCTGACCCTGACTCATGGTTGCGGTTCCGACGTCTCCCGCCTGTTTATTCAAGGCTCCTTCAGACGCTTTCAGAAGTCCTGCTACCACGCAGTTCATATCCAAATACCATGTGGCGTCGTCACATTCCGCTCCCGTAACCGGGGGAGGGGGATCAGCGGCCAAAATACGGGGAGGCACTGCTAACGCGGCAGTCCAGAGCAGGAGAAATGCGCTGATAAATACAACTATGCGACGCATACGTTCATTATCCCGATGAAATCAATCAAAGTCAATCTACTGCGTGATCGTAAAGTCGGTGACTTTGACGCCTGTAAAAGTTTCGATGGTAAGAATAATGAGGTAGGCAAGCGACATGATGACGATACCGACAATTGCCTGTGTGACGGTACCTTTAGCTGCCTCAAGTTTTTTCTGATCGCCTCCGGAAAAAAGGAAGTTAAATCCACCGACAAGCAGCATGATAAAAAGCGCTACCGCTCCCAGCGATATGACCGCCCTTATGACGTTGGTAACAAGCGGGACCAAACACTGAATGGAAGCAACCCCCTGGGCGTCTGAAATACCGTAGCCCTGAGAACAAGCGTCAGTGTTCATATAGGGATATTATTACGTACTCCGATATGCGGTGACAAGAGTCCCTTTGTGTTACGCGTAGATTTTTTCGTTAATACGGCTTCGGGAAGTTAATGGAGCCGCCGATAATCTGTACGCCCAGAAAGTTCTGGACGAGCGTCATGACTGCCCATGCGGACCCTACGATAATGAGTCCGACGATTGCATGGGTAATTTTGTTGCGCGCTTCCTCCATGCCGGCTTTATCGCCGCCTGAGGTAATCCATTTAATACCTCCCAGGATAAGGTAAAGAAAGGCAAGTAAGGCTGCGATGATAAGGACGGTACCGACGAGGGCGCTGATCAATTTACCGATGTCGGTAATTTTGATCGTATCCGGCTGTTTGACATCAAGAGCTGCTTGGGCAAATACTTTCTGCATAATCAATCCTTTCGTCAAATCAATACAACCTTTATTATACCTTACTTACCATTCTTGCGCAAGAAAACGGGATTTGTCAACACTTAGTTGCCGATTGTCGGAATCGGAAGATTTGGGAAATCCAACCCAAGGAAATTACTGACAATCATCATGACTGCCCAGGATGCGCCGACGACAACCAACCCGATTAACGCATTGGTGATTTTATCCCGTGCGGACTGAAGCTTGGCTTTGTCTCCTGCGCTTGTGACCCAGTCAAGGCCACCCAGGAACATATAAAGGAGTGCCGAGACAAATGCCAGTATCAGGAATACGCCGACGATTGAACTGATGAGAGACCCGATGATCGGAGGACCGGCTTCCTGGCCTCCTGAACCGAGTGCGCCGGGAAGTACGGGATTGATGATTTGTGCAAGTTGGTGCATAACAGGTTATTGATTCGGGCTGAGTTGCTCGAGCAATCCTCCGGGATTTGCCAGCGTGAAATCGAATCCGAAAAATACGCTTACGAGTGCCAGAATTGCCCAGCTGGCTACGACGATAATGAGTCCGATAAGCGAATTCGTGAGTCTGTCACGGGCAGCCTGAAGTTTTGCCTTATCGCCGCCCGCGTTAATCCAGTTAAACCCCCCGATGATGAACTGAAACAGGAACCATATTCCTGCGGCAACAGTCATGATGCCGATGACAGAAGAAACCAGTTTTGTAATACCGGTGATTCCGTCTCCCGCTGATTCGCCGAACGGACCCAGTCCCGCGCCTCCTATTTGTCCCAACGATACCTGAGCGAGTTGTTTCATACGATTATTGTCCGGGTCCGTATATCACCGGACTTAGGATAAAGTCTGCGCGGCCGAAAATGAGATATCCGAACAGTGACGCGAGGGCAAATGATCCGACGATAATGATAAGCCCCAGAAGCGACTGCCATATCCTGCTCCACGCTTCGGAGAGTTTTTTGGAGTCGCCGGCCGCGTTCATATAGCTGTATCCTGCGATGATAAAGTTTATGAGCGCGTAGACACCTGCCGCCACAAAAAAGAGGCGGAGGATATTGGTAATAAATAATCCGATTCCGCCAACTCCTGCATAGCTGGTTCCTTCAAGCGGGTTTTGTACCTGTCCGACGATTTGTTCCATAATGATGTAGGCTCAAAAGCCCACAGGACTCAGTATTTGTCTTCCTGTGATGACCTCGATGATTTGTATGATCCAAAACGATCCTAATACCAGAAGCAGCCCTGTAATTGCGCCGGTGATGGCTGTCTTGCCCTGCTGTGCCTTTTTTGCATCTCCTGCCGCTACTATAACGTTAAATCCGCCGAAAATCAATAAAATAAAGCTGATAATACCTGCTAAAACGAATGCGTTCTTGACGATTGCAGTGACCACCATGCCATAGTTAGTCAGCTCGGGGTTGGGGGCAAGATTCTGTAATGACTCTGCAAATACGCGCTCAATCATATCCGTACTAGTAAGTGTAGGGAATTTGCCCGAGCACGTCAATTATGCTAAAGTAACCATCACCTCCATGAATGATGCAGCCCTAATCTCCCGTTTGTTTGCTCATGACCGGCGTACGGCAGCCTCTTTTTACCAGCAATACGCACCGCAACTCCGACGACACATCCTTTCGAAGGTAAAAACTGCCGAGGATGCGGAGGAAATACTTCAGGATACGCTGTTTTCGTTTTTGGAAGGACTCCGGGATTTTCACGGGAATTGCAGTGTCAGGACATACCTTTTTTCTATCTGTCATCATAAGATCATTGATTATTACCGGAGGAAAAAAATCAGCCATTTTGTGTTTTCTCAGCTTCCGCAGCTGGAAACACTTGTCTCTCCGCTGTTAGGACCGGAGGCAGAACTGGACTCCGTGCTTATAAAAGAAAAAATCCGTACAGTGTTTGCCCGGCTGATTCCGGTGCACCGGCAGGTATTGATACTTAAGTATCTGGAACGTGCTTCGGTAGAGGAAATAGCAGATAAGCTTTCCATTACGTTTAAAAGCGCGGAATCGAGGCTGTTTCGTGCCCGCAGAGCGTTTGTGGAGCTTTTTCTTTCCATATAACTATGAGTGACGTAACGTACCAAAAGTTTGTCAAACGATGGGAAGAGGTAACCGATATTCCTCCGCAGACACTCGGTCCGCTGACAGGCGTATATAAACAGCTTACGAAGCGGCTCAAAGTTATGCCGTGGCCGTGGTTTGTGATTGCCGGCATCGGTTTTGTCCTCATGCTGTATGTGCTTATCGGCTCGGCAATTACGCTGCTCACGACCATTCTTCAAAACAGCTTCTGATATAGCACTCCGGTTTTTTAAACAGCTGATTTAGGCTGGCAGCGCGGGTTTTTGGCCGATGTTGCGACTACCATACTAATGGATATATTGAGTGCGCTTATTGTAGACGCCGTCGCGTTTGGCCGTACAGTCATAGGGATTATGACGCGGCCGTATGAAACGTACCGGAGGATCAGCAGCAAAGGAAAGCCCGGGGAACTCCTGTATATTTTCGTAGTATTGGGTGTATATTTTGCGCTGGCAAGTCTGGTAAAGGTGGCTGCATTCCGGCCGTTTTTGCTGACGCAGCAATTTGTGGTCCTGTTTGCCGGGGCGCTGAGCGGAGCGGTTGTATCAACGGGGAGCATTTTTATCGCGGGCCGGCTGTTTGGGGTCCGTGTAGCAGTTATTCCGCTTCTGGTTGCCTGGTCGTACACGCTCATCCCGACCGTCGTATGGTTTTTTGCCACGTCGCTCCTTTACGTATTATTGCCTCCGCCCCGTACGACCAGCGTTCCGGGAATCCTGTTCAGTCTGCTGTTTTTGGCGTTTTCAGCGACACTTCTGGGATGGAAAGTCACACTTTCTTATCTTACACTTCGGTTCAGTCTGAGGCTGAATTTCGGGAAAAGCATGCTGGTTGCGGTCGTATGTGCGCCGGTCGTTGCCGCGTGGGCGTATGTCATGTATAAAACGGGAATATTTAAGGTACCATTTTTATGAACCTACGTGATTTTTCATCAGCTGATGAGCGCAGGAAGGCCGTGGAAAAGGAGTCGTCCGTCGAGCTTACGCATATCGGCTCGTATAACCTTGATGCTGCTGTTGCCGGGACACGCAACTGCGAGAATATGATCGGAGCGGCCCAGATACCCATGGGCGTAGCCGGCCCGCTCACTCTGATGTCTGTTAACGGGAAGAGCAATACCTACTATCTTCCGCTTGCCACGACAGAAGGGGCGCTTGTCGCGTCGGTGAACCGCGGGTGCAAAGCGATAACTGTAAGCGGGGGCGCAACAGTCGATAGCCATAGGGTAGGCGCGACCCGGGGCCCGGTATTTAAAGTTGCTAATCTTTTGGAAAACCGGAGATTGCATGAGTTTTTGGAAGGGCACTTTCCCGCACTCAAAGAGATAACAGAGAAAACCTCGCATCATCTTACGCTCAAAAAGATTACATCCCGGGGGGTGGGCCTGTATCGGTTTGTCAGGTTTGTATATGACACCCAGGATGCCATGGGTCTTAATATGGTGACCATCGCAACAGATGCTGCATGCCGGTATATAAAAGAACAAACAGGGAATACCTGCGTTGCCCTTTCCGGAAATTTTTGCGTCGACAAAAAAGCTTCGTGGCAAAACTTCGTAAGCGGTAGGGGAACCAAAGTGTGGGCAGAGGTAGTACTGCCGGCGGAGGTTTTGCGGGGGGTGTTAAAGACTGATGCCCATAAAGCATACGGAACGTGGCTGGCAAAATGTATGCTGGGAAGCGCTGTGAGCGGCTCGATCGGATTTAACGGGCAGTTTGCCAATGTGGTAGCAGCTCTTTTTATCGCGACAGGACAGGATCCTGCGCATGTAGTGGAGGGCAGCCTCGGAGTAACCACGGCTGAAGTGGTTAACGGGAGTGATTTGTATGTAAGCGTATACCTGCCGGACCTTATGGTCGGAACCGTGGGAGGTGGCACATCGCTCGCAACTCAGCGCGAAGCGCTCAGTATGCTTGGTGTGGCAGGGGCTTCCCCGGAGGGGAAACACGGAAACAATGCGCAAATACTTGCAGAGATTGTCGGCGGTGCCGTACTGGCAGGAGAAATTTCCCTCTTGTCATCCCTGGAGCAGGGAACGCTCGCGCAGGCACACAATAAGCTTGGGAGAGGCAAATAATATGGTCGGTATCATTTCCTACGGCACGTATATTCCGAAATACCGCATCAGGATAGCGGATATTGCGGCAGCATGGAAAAAAGACGTTGAAGAAGTAGTCCGTTCGTTAGGACTCACGGACAAGTCCGTTCCGGGATTTGATGAAGACGCCGCAACGATTGCCATTGAAGCCGCTTTGGAAAGTCTGTCCGTATTTTCCGGCACGGCAAGCGACATTGATGTGTTGTTTGTCGGAAGCGAAAGCCATCCGTACGCGGTAAATCCGACGTCAACAATCGTGGGTGAATTATTGGGAGTCGGGCATGAATATCTGGCGGCTGATATGGAATTTGCCTGTAAAGCCGGAACAGCCGCCATACAGGCGATCGCAGGCCTTGTTGCCGCCGGACATGCCGGGCTTGGTATGGCGATAGGAACGGATACGGCGCAGGGCAAACCGCATGATTTTTTGGAATATACGGCTGCAGCCGGAGGAGCTGCTTTTTTGATCGGGAGCGAGCACATCGCCGCAAAATTGTTGGCAGATACATCCTATTCGTCTGACACGCCGGATTTTTGGCGCCGTGACGGCATGCGGTACCCTTCGCATGCAGGCAGATTTACGGGGGAACCCGCGTATTATAGCCACGTGACGGGCGCTGCCGTCAGATTATTGGAGATGACCAACACAAAGCCTGCTGATTATGCGTATTGTATTTTCCACAGCCCGAACGGCAAGTTTCCCCGGGAGGTAGCACGGAGATTGGGATTTACATCCGCGCAGCTGGCGCCGTCATTGTTGGTTGACCATATCGGGAATGCGTATTCGGCAACTACCATGTTGGGGCTTGCTGCAGTACTCGATATCGCAAAACCGAATCAAAAAATATTTATGGTTTCCTACGGATCGGGAGCCGGAAGCGATGCGTTTGTCTGGGAAACGACACAGGAGCTTACACGCCTGCAGAACGCAAAAAAGAAAACCAAACAACGGGTGATGGATCAGGTGAGCCGGAAAATATACGTGGATTACGTTCAGTTTTTGAAATTAACCCATAAACTATGAAATTGTTTGTAACCGGAGCTGCGACAACCAAATTCGGTGAGCTATGGAATGCGTCTCCGCGCGGACTTGCGCGACATGCGGTGTTTGAGGCGCTCAAAGATGCCGAAACCCCGCCGTCTTCTGTGGAAGCGTTGTTTGTGGGAAACATGCTTTCCGGAATGTTAGGGGGTCAGGAGCATCTCGGTGCATTTTTTGCGGAAGAATTGGGGTTGTCGATTCCGGCATTTAAAGTGGAGGGAGCATGTGCATCAGGGGGTTTGGCGCTTCATAATGCAGTAAATAGTCTATTGAGCGGACAGTATAAGACGGTTGCGGTTCTGGGGATAGAAAAAATGACCGATCACAAACCGGAGGATGTTGCGACGGCTCTTATGGGGGCCGGAAGTGAGGAAGAGCGCAGCGCCGGGGCAACATTTCCCGGGTTGTATGCAATACTCGCGCGCGTACACATGCGCAAGTTCGGTACGACAGAAGAAGATCTCGCCGCGGTTGCTGTCAAAAATCACCTGCATGCCAGTCTCAATCCGAACGCTCAGTTTCATAATACGCTGACAGTCGAACAGGTGATGAAAAGCAGCAGGATAGCTGACCCGTTGAAGCTGCTTGATTGTTCGCCTATTTCCGACGGTGCGGCCGCGGTTATCCTGAGTACCCGTAAAACACAAAGGGGAGTGGAGATATCTGCCTCCGCAGTTGCGACGGACACGCTCGGGTTAGCACAGAGGAAAGACATTACTCAGCTTGCCGCGACACGAAACGCTTCACGAAAGGCATATGCGATAGCGGGGGTAACCGAAGCCGACATCGATGTAGCCGAAGTGCATGACTGTTTTACGATTGCCGAGGTGCTTGCCATGGAAGATTTGGGGTTTTTTGCCAAGGGGAAAGCAGCAGCGGCTATTGCACAGGGAAAAACAACGGTAGGGAACGGTAAACACGTCGTCGTTAATCCGTCGGGCGGACTGAAAGGGTGCGGACACCCGGTCGGAGCTACCGGAGTAAAACAAATTGTCGAATTGGTAGATCAGCTCCGGGGAATTGCCGGGAAGCGGCAGGTGTCAGGCGCACGTGTCGGGCTTGCCCATAATGTGGGCGGGAGCGGGGCTACGGCGGTCGTTCATATATTGAAAAAATAAATATGCAAAGTCCGGTAAAAATTTGGAGAAACCAGAAAAATATTGCCGCATTAGTCGGCAAAACAGGCGCGATTATTTCGTGGACAATCGTGCGCGTGCCGCCGGGGGATTTTACGGATCAGGCGCCGTATCCTGTGGTCTTGATAGAGATGGAAGACGGAAAACACGTGACATGTCAGATGGTTGATTATGACGTCAGTGATCTTTCCGTAGGGCAACGCGTTATAACGATTGTCCGCCGGGTTACCCACCCGGACGCAGACGGGGTTATCCCGTACGGCATTAAAGCAAAACCATTGGTATGAAAAAAGTTACAGTATCTGCTCCCGGAAAACTCCATTTGGCGGGAGAACACGCGGTGGTATACGGAAAACCTGCACTTGTGGTCGCTACTTCACTGCGGCTATTCGTCGCCCTTGAACAGACAGGGAAAGGCGCCTCCGTATCACAATACCGAATGACCGATCCGTATATTGGCGCAATTGTCGCGGCGTTTGAAAAAAAGCACAGCGTGTCTGTTCCGGGAGATCTTCGTGTTACGATCAATTCTTCAATTCCCGTGGGGAGCGGTATGGGCTCGTCGGCTGCTCTTGCAGTGGCGCTTGCCGGCGCAATGTCCGTGTGGCACGGATTTCCATGGAATGCGCAGGTGATAAACGACGTGGCCTATCAGGCGGAAAAGGCGAAACACGCGAACAGTTCCGGCAGTGATCCTGCCATAGCGACTCACGGCGGAATACTCTGGTACAGAAAAGAACTGGAGTTTCTAAAAACGCTGTGGCTTCTTCCGTTTAAAGTGCCTTCGGCCTTCTCGCCGTTTATCCTCATCAATACCGGGCGCACGGAAAGCACGGGTGCATTGGTTTCATTTGTGGCGGAGCAAAAAAAGAAACATGAAGCTAAATTCACGTCATTGTTTCATGATACTGAAAACGTGACGAAACAAGCTGCGTTATGTATTCACGATGAAGACAAACAGGGGTTTTGTGACGCAATGCATCAGAACGAAATATTGCTTGAACGTATGGGAGTTGTATCGGATACCGTGAAACGTCTTATCCGGGACATCGAGGCATCCGGCGGTGCGGCAAAAATAAGCGGGGCCGGTGGGAAGAAAACCGGATCGGGAGTCGTCATCGCCGTTTCTGATACGCCGGAACACATCATAAAGATCGCACAATCGTACAATTACCCCTCATTTCAGACGGTGTTAGGAGGAGAAGGGGTGAAACTGGAACAGGTGCGTACATGAAAACCGTCTCCGTATCAGCCGCCGGGAAACTTATGCTCATGGGGGAGCACGCTGCCGTATACGGACGCCCGTGTTTGGTAACCGCGGTAAATCAACGGATGCGCGTTTCGGTGTCGGTAACAGGAGATAGCCTGTTAGCTGTCGATGCTCCGGGAATGAATATTTCAGGATACAAAAAATCCATGGAATTGTTGGGGAGCGGCACGTTGGAAAAGGGGGTGCAGTTTGTCGAGACGGCAGTAAAAAATTTCCGCACGGCGTACCCGTTTTCCGGGGGGGTTGCAGTTTCTACCGCGTCGGAATTTTCCCATCTGGTCGGCTTCGGATCTTCTGCTGCAGTAACAGTGTGTGTCATAAAAGCGCTTGCGGCTGCCCTCGGGAAAAAAATATCGGATAAGCGCGTATTTGAAATTGCCTACAGAACGATTCTGGATATTCAGGGAAAGGGATCGGGATTTGATGTCGCTGCAGCGCTCTATGGAGGGACACTGTTTTTCGTTGCCGGGGGTGCGGTCATTGAGCCGCTGGACGGAAAAGATATGCCGCTTGTCATAGGGTACAGCGGGGTAAAAGCGGATACGGTTTCCCTGATGCGCAATGTGAGCGAAAAAATGCAGTCACAACCGGAGCGGGTGAACCGGATTTATGACGCGATTACCAAGCTCGTTACGGATGCGAAGGCAAAAATTGCGGAGGGTGATTGGGAGCGGGTGGGAAAACTGATGGATTTTAACCAGGAATATCTGCGTGATCTGGGAGTAAGTTCACAGAAATTGGAAACTCTCATTTCGGCGGCAAAAAGCGCGGGAGCTTGGGGCGCAAAGCTTTCCGGCGCGGGCGGAGGAGACTGTATGATTGCATTGGTACCTCCGAAGAGGCGCGCGGCGGTTGAAACGGCAATAGAAACAGCCGGTGGACAAGTTATTCACATTTTGCCTCACGCACAGGGAGCGAGGTTGGAGTTATGAAAGCTACCGCAAAAGCACCGGCAAATATCGCATTTATCAAATATTGGGGCAAAGCCGATGACACGCTCCGGTTGCCGCTTAACGATTCGATTTCCATGAATATGTCGGGAGCCTACACCATCACGACTGTCGAGTTTTCGAAGCAGTTCAAAAAAGACTCCGTAACGCTGTTGGGAGGCGAATTTTCAGAGGCGGAAACAGCGCGTGTGATCAAGGGGTTAGACCTGATCCGGAAACGGGCGGGAAGCACACAAAAAGCAACTGTCGTCACGAAAAATACATTTCCCAAAGGGGCGGGGTCGGCTGCATCCGCTTCCGGGTTTGCAGCCCTTACCGTGGCAGGATTTGCCGCGCTTGGAGTGAGTATGCCGGAAAAAGAACTGACGATTTTTGCACGCATGGGGAGCGGGTCTGCATGCCGGAGTATCCCGGATGGGTTTGTTGTCTGGGAAAAAGGAGACAGCAGCAAAACATCGTTTGCCTGGTCGTTATACCCGCCTACCCATTGGGATATCCGGGATATTCTGGTTATTGTGGACAGCAGCATGAAGAAAGTTTCAACGACCGAGGGCATGGAGACGGTTACGACCAGCCCGCGCCTTGCGGTGCGCTTGAGAGCAATCCCCAGGCGTATGAAAGAAATACAGGAAGCGATTGCCAGGAAAAATTTTTCGCGGTTCGGTGAAATTACCGAGGAGGATTGTCTTGGTATGCATATGGTGATGCAGACGCAAACTCCGCCGCTATTTTATTGGAACAGTACGACACAAATTATTATGGATGAAGTCAGGAATTGGAGAAAACACGGGTTATCGGTATACTTTACGATTGACGCGGGTCCGAACGTGCATCTTTTGTGTGAGGGAAAAGATGAGGAACAGGTCCTTGCGGCGGTAAAAACAATAAGAGGGGTAGAAGCAACTATCGTAAATAAACCGGCAATAGGAACGAGGATAATTTCGGAGCATTTATGAAACATATTCCGCAGCATATAGCCATCATTATGGACGGGAACCGCAGATGGGCGCGCAACCTCGGGTTGCCCGTCCTTTCCGGGCATCAGAAGGTCGCAGATGAAGTGCTGGAACCGTTAGTGGAACACGCGGCCAAACGCGGCATCCGGTTTATTACATTCTGGGCTTTTTCTACCGAAAACTGGCAGCGTGAGAAAAGCGAGGTGGAGGGGATTATGCGCATTTTCCGTCACGTTATCGGCAAACGCTGGCAGCGGCTGCACGAGAAGGGGGTGCGTGTGCGCGTAATCGGGGATATATCCAAATTTGCTCCGGACATCCGTGATTCTCTCAAAAAAGTGATCGAGCAGACGAAAGATAACCGGAAAATTACGGCGATTTTCGCATTAAATTACGGCGGGCGCGATGAGATCGTGCGTGCGGTACATAAACTGGACAGCACAAAGACCGTAGGGGAACAGGATCTTTCCGCGGTGTTGGATACGGCCGGTATACCCGATCCGGAACTCATTATCCGTACGGGGGGTGAACAGCGGTTAAGCGGGTTTCTTTTGTGGCAAAGCGAGTACAGCGAACTGTATTTTCCGTCTTTTTATATGCCGGAATTTACCCCTGAAAAACTGGATGAAGCGATAGAGGAGTACGCGTCCCGACAGCGGAGATTCGGGAAGTAACGGATACGGGGCTCACTGGCCGAAAATCTGGAAGATACTTTGCCAGCCCAAAATTGTCCCCATGATCTGAACAATCCAGAATGCGCCGAATACCAACATAAACCCGATAATAGCGTTGGTGAGCGCTCCTTTTCCTGCGGCTAGTTTTTTGGCGTCTCCCGCAGACATCATGACCGTAAATCCGCTGCTGATGATCATGAGAAGCAGTCCGATTCCTGCGGCTGCAAAAATATACGAAAGGGATTGTCCCACGATAGTACCGATGGAATCACTGCCGAATTTGAAGTCCGTCGGTCCCTCGATACTGACCCCTGGTCCGCCGTTTCCTTCGATATTGATGATTTGGGCAAGGAGTTTGTGCATACCTAACCGCTGGAAAATCCCGGTAACTGTAATATATCCACTCCGACAAGACGAAGCAAGAATATGGAGAAGATGATCAGCAATAGCCCTGAGATTGCGGCCGTCATGAGGTCCTTGGCCTCATGGAGTTTTTCCGGGTTTCCTGCACTTGTGATACGTTGAAATCCGGAAACAAGAATAAGCAGGAACGCAACCCCTCCGCCCAATCCTGTTCCGAGTCTGATGAACGATGCGATAAATTCATTCGGTGTGTCTCCGCCGAAGCAGCCGAGGGCCGTCCATGCACCTCCTCCGTCAAAACAGGATTTGCATGCACCGTTTTGCGTCGTAACCGACTTGCACGCTGCTTCTCCCACGGATTGGTCGACGACCGCGTCGGCGTACACCACGCTTCCCATACGCGGAAACGCCGGGATAGCAAAGATGGTTATGAAAAACAAAGATAGCGACAGAACAGCCCGTTTCATGCCTTTACAGTGTAGCAAATCCGGCAAAATAAGAAAAGCCGGGCGGTTATATTTGCCGGTCTGGTACAATGGTAGAACTCATGAAGTTTTCCCGATTTTTGGTCGTAGCAATGCTCGTTTTTACCGGGCTTCTGATGCCGGCATCCGCGCACGCCGAAAGCTGTGATACAACTTTATCCTGCGGCGATGTCGATGATTGTCAGAGAAAAATAAGCGCGTGTAAGCAGGATTGGGATTTGAGTATTAACGCAACGAAGCCACATATCGAAACACTGAAGAAGATGGAGGCGAATATTGCAGTGTTTAAAGGGAGGATTCAATCAATAGAAGTAGATTTGGTAAAGAAGGCGGCTGCGATTGCAGAAGCGGAAAAAGAATTGGAAAGTGTTCTTGCGTTGACATCCCGTCGCATCGCGGCGCTTTATCGGCGTACCCAAACGTATAATCCGTTGCTGCCGTTTCTCACGTCAACAAACGTGGGAGCGGTTTTGAGAGCCTTCACCTATCAGCATGTCGTGATAGATGAGGACAAAAAAATTATCGTCCAGTCTGCCATGTCTATCCGTGATTTGGAATCCAGAAAGTCGGCGCTGGAGAAGGAACGGGCAACACTTGCTGTGTTAAAAGAGGATCTGGATAAACGGGCAGTGTCCGTGCGGAAACTTGTTGAGGAAGCGACCGCATATCAGAATAAACTTTCATCCGCTATCGCAGCGTTGTCCGCTAAGCAGCAATCATTTTTGGCAGCTAAGCTTTCCGGATTAAATCTGCCGACGAGTTTGGGAGCAGGGCCGCTGTATTGTACCGATGACAGGAAGCTGGACCCCGGGTTTTCTCCGGCGTTTGCGTTTTTTACGTTCGGAATTCCGCACCGGATCGGGCTTAATCAGTACGGGGCGCTCGGTCGCGCAAAAGACGGACAGACATACCAGAACATTCTGCGCGCGTACTTTGACGGCATAAATTTTGAAAAGCGCGATTCGCATATGAAAATAAAGGTCCAGGGATACGGAGAAATGGATCTGGACCAATACATGCTGGGTATTTATGAAATGCCGGGCGACTGGCCGATAGAAGCGCTCAAAGCGCAGGTAGTTGCTGCACGGTCATATGCTCTCGCATATACGGATAACGGCGCCAAAGAAATCTGCACGACGCAGAGTTGTCAGGTGTATAAGGGGGGGAATAAAGGAGGAAATTGGGAGTCCGCCGTCAAACAAACCGAAGGTGAGGTTATGACAAACGGCGGTCAGGTTATCACGGCCTGGTATTCGTCGACAGACGGCGGGTATACGTATAAATCCGGAGATGTCGGTTGGTCAGACCGGCCGTGGACCAAGCGCGTGAGGGATACGACCGGTGATATCGGCAGCTTTTCCGACCTGCTAAGCCGAGGGTATGACCGTGATTCTCCCTGTTTTTATGCGGCGCAGGGGTTCCGCAGTCAATATGGGAAAAGCGCCTGGCTTAAAAGCGAGGAAGTGGCGGACATTGTTAATGTGATCGCTCTTGCCCGCAAGGACAGCGGTACTAAAGAGCATCTGTATCAGCCGGATAAACCAAATCCCGCAGGGACTGATACGTGGGATAGGGATAAAGTAAAAGCTGAGCTCAGAAGCCGAGGGGGTACGCCGTTTAACTCTGTTTCCGGGGTGTCAGCGAGCGGCGTGGATTGGGGGGTGGGGCGGACCACGGGTATTACCGTTACCGGAGACGCAGGGTCGGTTACGTTTGAGGGCGCGGAATTCAAGGATTTTTTCAACCTCCGGGCGCCTGCTAATATCCAGATCGTGGGTCCCTTGTTTAACATTGAACGGAAGTAGTACAATACTCCACGATGCCCACAGTATTTGAAGAAAAAAAGAAGGACAAAATACTGGTTAACAGGGGCCCGCTCGTGGAGCGGACAATCATGACTCCGCTTACGAGTTTTGCCGTAAGTCCGGAAGGTATCCGGTTTGAGACGCAGGAGCAGGAAGAAAAAGTCGTGTTGTTTTTGCGTCAGCACCTCGTCGTTCTCCTGGGTCCGCTGCTGTTGGTTATTCTTCTTGCGTTAGCGCCCGTACTCATATTCCCCGTATTGTTTCAGTATCTGACATTGCCCATAGATGTTCCGATAAGTTACGTCATCGTGGGAACCGCGTTTTGGTATGTCGTCACGTTCGGATTTGCACTCATGAGTTTTTTGCGGTGGTTCTTTAATATTTATGTCGTGACGGACAAGCGGATTGTAGATATAGATTTTATACACCTTCTGTATAAAGAGTTTTCGGAAGCGAGGCTGGACAAAATACAGGACATCAGCTTCAAAAGCAGCGGAATTTTTTCCGTATTTTTTGATTTCGGTGACGCATATGTGCAGACCGCCGGCGGTGATTTGCCGAACATTGAGTTTTTGGCGGTGCCCAGTCCCGCAAGGGTTGTGGAAGCGATCAGCGATTTATTGGAAAAACAAAAAACCTGAACCTATGAGTGCAGACGTGACCAATATCATTTTCGTTCTGTTTAAATTTCTTATCCTCTTCGGATTCGGTCTGTATATCGTGTTTGCGGCGGTGATCCTGCGGCAGGAACAGCTTATGGCTAACGTACTGGAGGAATCGTTTGAACCGGTTCTACGGTTTGCGTCGTTTCTGCATCTGGTTGCTGCAATAGGGGTTTTTCTTCTTGCGCTCCTCATTCTCTGAATGATTTCGTGATACGATATTGTAGAGAAACATATGGTTGATCACACCCGGCCAATCACCGCTTCTGTCGTGGGACTTGCCACGGATATAAAATGGGGACAAGTGCTCCAGACGCCGCATGCGTACGGAGTCGTAGAAATTCACGCACCCGACGGGGTAGCAAGGGTGCGCGGGGTACAATTACTCACCAAACTTACGAACGCATTTGATGCGCCTCCCGTATCACTCGCCGCGCTTTCCGGGCTTGCCGATGCCATGATGAGCGAGGATGTCGTCAGTCTGATTCTTCTCGTTCCCGTAGGGACGACACTGTATCTGGTGTCGCGCGGAATCGGACGCGTGTACTTAAAGCGCGGTAATCAGCTTGCCAAGCTTCTCGAGGGGGAGCAGGCACTCTCCGGTGACGTGCGCCCTAAAGACACCGTGATTGCGGCAACCAACGGGTTTATCAGGGCGCTTCGCGAGGAAGAAATTATCGGTGTATTCGATCATCTTACTCCTTCGGAAGTTGCGGAAAAATTGACCATATGCCTGCATGAACACCCCGGAGGAGAGGGGGGAGCAGCACTGATTTTTGAAGTGAATTCCGTAGAAGAGGAAACCCCCGATGAGTCGGCAGAACAGGTGACAGAGGAAATCAAAGCGCCGGCAAACGTACGGCGGACCATTGTCCTGACCCGGATGAAAGCAATCGGCCGGAAAGTTATGACCGCCAGTCAGCGGGCTGGCCTCCGCAGAGCTATAAGCCGCATGAGAGCAAGCAAAGCGTTTTCTCTGCGTCACATGGTGGTATATGCAGTTCTTGCGCTATTTCTTGTGAGTGTGGTGCTGGGCATCCGCCGGCAGATGACAATACAGTCGCAGGCGAAGTTTTCCGAAGTGCTTATTCAGGCACAGCATTCGTTTGATGAGGGGATGGCACTATTGGATCTAAATCCGGTGAAGGGACGGGAACGGCTGACGGCGGCCCGTGATTTGCTGGCCCCCGTTATGCAAAAGAAGCTCCGTTCGGAAGAGGGGAGGAAGGTAAAGGCGCTCTACAATGATGTGGTAGAAAACCTCACCCGGGCGATGCGGGTGACGAATGTTTCGCCGGAATTGTACTTTGACATGTCGCTTCTAAAAAACGGTGCGCAAGCCACCGACATATCGCTTTTTGAACATACCATAGGTGTGTTGGATGCTCCGGGTAAAACGGTATATACGCTCGGAATACCGACCAAAAACGGTACGATTGTCGGCGGCGGGGAATCGTTCGGCGGAGGAGCGCATATTGCCGCATACGGAGACAAACTGTACATATGGACACCCCAGGGAATCCATCAGATCAGGCTTTCCGATCAGAAAACCGTTTCCGCTATCATACCGGCTTCCCTGGAATGGGGAACGATTACCGACATGGCAGCGTTCGGCGGCAATCTGTATTTATTGGATACGGCAAAAAGCAGAATTTGGAAATACGTGGCTACGGAAAAAGGATTCAGTACACTGTTTGAGTATTTAAATCCTGATACGCTGCCGGATCTTACAAAGACGACAAATCTTGCGATAGACGGGTCCGTGTGGTTAGGGACAACAAATGGAAAAATCATGCGGTTTACCTCCGGCAAAGAAAACAGCTATACCCCGCAAGGAGCGGATATCCCGCTCGGCAACCAGCTCAAGGTGTATGCCCATGATCAGGCAAAAATGGTCTATGTGCTTGATAGCGAGCATAAGCGGGTGGTCGTTTTTGATAAAGACGGGCTGTATATTTCCCAATACGTATGGGACAAGCCGTTTACCGTGACCGGAATAGTTGTGTCGGAGGCCATCGGGAAGCTATTATTGCTCGCAGACGGTAAAATCTATGCCATCGATCTTAAGTAACCCATGAGCACATTCCGGATTACCAACAAAAAAGCCACATTCGACTATGAGATCCTCGACAGGTTTGAAGCGGGGATTACGCTTACGGGCGCTGAGGTAAAGTCGCTTCGTGAGGGGCATGCGAAGCTGGACGGCTCATTTGTGCGCATCATAGGCGCTGAGGCATACCTTGTGAATGCGCAGATTTTCCCCTATCTGTACGCACGGCCGGAGGATTTTGATCCGAAGCGGACCCGGAAGCTTTTGCTTCACAGAAAAGAGCTTGTCAGCCTGAAAAGCAAGATAGAAGGCGCTGATTTGACGCTCATTCCCATAGCCTGGTATACTAAAGGCCCCTTTGTGAAGCTCGAGATAGGACTCGCCCGAGGGAAGAAACAGTACGAAAAACGGGAGAAAAAACGGCGGGAAGACCAAAAACGGGAACTGGATCGGGAATTCAGGGGGAAAGTAAAGTAGGGGGATGCATCAGATCGACGATGCGGGCACATTGACAAACTGCAAGCCGGCGATGACAAAAGAGCCGCAAAAATTCTTGTCAAATTATAATTGCTAACACACTTAGCGAGCTTGAGGAAAAGTACGCCTACCTTGTAGAACGACTTATGCTCAAGCGATCCCAGCTGGCTTACGCGCAAGCGTACGTTAACTGACAGATCCATCCTGAATATTCTTTTGTCTGGTGAGGATATCAGGGTGTAAACAAAGCCAGGCCGTCAGGCGACTAATGATCGGTAGCCGCCGGAGTATACATTCGATCACCCCTCTGCGGAAGTATTTGTCCGCTTTATCTTTTGCAGAGAATCAAACGGACTACGCTTGTAGAAGTTTTCGACGTGTTCCTTCGGACCCGGGCTCAACGCCCGGCATCTCCACCCATTCGCGTCCCGCCCTTAACAAGGCGGGGTTCGGGCAAGCAATGTTGCCTCCTTGTACAATGGTGCAAGGAGGCTTTATTGTGTCTGTTTTTGACCTGGTATTTCCCAGGAGGTGCGTGAGTTGCGGCATATTCGGCAGGTATTTTTGCGCTGCCTGCCGATTCAAAGTTCACCGTATTTTGCCCAATGAATCGATATGTCCGGTTTGTGAGCGTCCTGCTATAGACGGCGCGACGCATCCCCGGTGCCGGACACGCTACACATTAGACGGGCTTACCAGTTTTTTCCGTTACGAGGGAATTGTCCGTGTGGCCGTCAGAACGCTTAAATACCGGTTCGTGTCTGATCTGGGAGAGGAGTTTATTTCGCTTGTTTCCGATGAGTGTATCCAAAGCGTGTTACTCCGTGCCGGAGAACATGCCGTGCTTGTGCCCGTACCGCTTCATCGTACGCGGTTGTTGGAGCGGGGATTCAATCAGGCAGAGATACTGGCGGTTGTGCTTTCCGGACGTTTGCATCTTCCTATAAGAACCGATATGCTATGCCGCACAAAGAAAACAGCGCCGCAGGTCGGGATGAAAAAGAGGGAAGCCAGGATAAAAAATATGGCAGCGGTGTTTGCTGTCAGGTCCGGTATCGATCTAAAAAACGCCCATGTGGTGCTTTTTGATGATGTATGTACAACGGGAGCGACCTTACGGTCCGCCGCCGGCGCGCTGAAACGGAGTGGGGCAGTGTCGGTTTGGGCCGTCACAATGGCCCGTTAGACAGATTTAATAAGGAATTATACGGGGTAAAGTATGAAAAATAGAGCGTCAGAACAATCCAAATATATAGCAATCGTTGCCGGAGGAACGCTGGACCTGTCACTGTTGCCGCACATACGGGCTGCCGCAGTCGTCATCGGTGTTGACCGCGGGGCGTTGTGGCTAGTCCGGCATGGGGTATTTCCCGACGTATCAATCGGTGATTTCGATTCGGTCACTCTTAGGGAAAAGAAACGGATTCATAATGCGTCCGGCATCTACATGGAATACCAACCGGAGAAAGACGCTACCGATCTTGAGTTGGCTATCGATCACGCAATATCGCTGAAACCCAAACACGTGATGCTTTTTGGGGCGCTGGGGAGACGGTTTGATCATGCAATGGGAGCAGTGCACATGCTGCTGAGGCTAGAGTCGCACAATATTTATGGAGTAATTGTGGATAACTTTAGTAAAATAAACATTGTGCGTCGTCAACAGAGGCTGTTGCGCAATGCTTCTTATCCCTACGTTTCAGTTATCCCGGTTGCATCAACCGTGACAGTGACTCTAAAAGGATTTGTTTATGATCTGATACGTAAACCACTTCATGCCGGAACATCTTTGGGTATCAGTAATAAAATTTCGGGCAAATCAGCCATAATTAATGTTCACCGCGGACTGGCCCTCGTGATACGCAGTACCGACGTATTTGTTAGGTAAGGGCTTCATTTCTTGATATAATGGCGCGTACAGGGAGGAGTCGCATAGTTTGGTCCATTGCGAGGGTTTGCTAAACCCTTGAGCCGATGAAGCTCGCGTGGGTTCGAATCCCACCTCCTCCGCAAAAGAAGAGTAAAAAGATCCGGATTAAAATAGATGTTGGCTAGGAGGGGTGCTCCGAATGGTAAGGAACCAGTCTTGAAAACTGGCGCCCGTAAGGGCTTGCAGGTTCGAGTCCTGTCCCCTCCGCATAATTACGGAGAGGTCGCATAGTGGCCTAGTGCAGCGGTTTACTAAACCGCCATATCGCAAGATATCGTGGGTTCAAATCCCACCCTCTCCGCCCTCACTATGAAGCCGGGCATTGATTACATCGGAGTTTCGGTTGGCGCGCTTATCCTAAACGAGAAGGGAGAGATTTTTTTGACCAAACGCGGAAAGCGGGCCACAAACGAACGCGGCAGGTGGGAAATACCGGGCGGCAAAGTCCGGTTCGGTGAAACGCTGAAAGCTGCGGTTCTTCGCGAAATGCAGGAAGAGTATGGTGTTAAGATAGTGCTCGCCTACCAGTTTCCCGCTCAGGATCATTTGTTGAAAGATGAAAAGCAGCATTGGGTACCGACCTGCTTTATCGCGGCTATTCCGGCCGGTCAGGAGCCCGTGATACGGGAGCCCGACAAGTGTGAGGCGATCGGCTGGTTCAGCTTGGACAAATTGCCGTCGCCGCTTTCGGTCATTACCAAACTGGATATTGCCACGTATCGCACATATCTCACAAAGACGGACGTGAATATGATATAAAAGTATATATGGCAACGCACCCGCGCAATCAGGAGTCCAGGGAAGAACAGGAAGAAGTGTATGTAGCATGGACGTCTCCGTCGCGGCTGTTTAAAAAGCGGGACAGGGAGTTTTTTGTGAACATTTTTGCTATCGTCTTTTTACTTTCCGTCATTCTCGTATTTGTCCGTGAATTCGTGCTTATCGCGACTGTTTTGTCCATCGTGTTCTTAATCTACGTGCTCTCTACCGTTCCCCCGGAAGACGTAAAACACCGAGTGACAAACCTTGGCATTGAGAGCGCCGGACATTTTTATCGGTGGGAGGAGTTTGCAGACTTCTGGTTTGATGAACAATGGGGGCAATATATGGTTGTGCTCCGTCCGTTTACATCACCGAGAATCATCGTACTTCTCGGCGAACAGAAAAGGGAAAAAATCAGGGAACTGATTGCGCGTCACATTCCATTCCGCGAAGAACCCGACAGATCCTGGGTGGACAATGCAGCCCGCTGGATATCGGAAAAAATCCCGCTAGAAAAGCCTCAAGCCTAGTCACGGCCCGCCGTTTTGGTGTACAATACTCTCACTTGCGCCCATAGTTCAATGGATAGAATAGGAGCTTGCGGAGCTTCTGATACAGGTTCGACTCCTGTTGGGCGTACTCGTATGACGATAGCCATCTGCGGAAGTCTCACGTTCCACGCTGACATGCGTCGTGTCCAGGAAACGCTTACCAACTTGGGACACACGGCGATTGTTCCCAAAAGCCTGCGCCTTATAGAGCATGAAGGGTTTCAAAAACCGAAAACCGTTTCCGAGCGTCTGAGAGCGGAAGCCAAATACGATTTTATCCGCGAGCATTTCCGTGCAATTGAATCTTCTGATGCGATTCTGGTGGTAAACCCTGCTCATCACGGGATTTCCGGGTATATCGGCGGAAACACATTTCTGGAAATGGGAGTTGCGTTCTATCTTCAAAAACCAATCTATCTTCTCAACCCCGTGCCGTCGATGGATTATGAACTGGAACTTGCCGCCATGCATCCGGTCGTTCTGAACGGCGAGCTGGCGCGGATTTAATTTTTCGTGTCCTGAACTGATTTGCAGTATAATTGGCGGACTGATGGAAAGGTGCCGGAGCGGCTAAACGGCCAGGTCTCGAAAACCTTGGGGGTCTTACAAGGCCCACGGGAGTTCAAATCTCCCCCTTTCCGCCCGAAGTCGGAGTTCTAGGTATTATGACAATCACTATTTGCGGTTCCATGCAGTTTCATAAAGAGATGGCCTCAGTCCGTGACCAGTTGCTCGCGCGCGGATTCAAGGTGTTTGTGCCGGGAGAACTGGACGATATTCACAAAAACGAGTCCTATATGGATACGGACGAGGAACGGATTACGGTGAAAATCGAATACGATTTTATCCGCGAGCATTTCCGCAAAATTGAGCAGGCGGATGCAATTTTGATCCTCAATTACGAGAAAAAGGGAATCCCCGGATACATCGGCGGCAATACGTTTTTGGAAATGGGATATGCGTTCGGATTGGGGAAAAAGGTGTATTTGCTGTACGGGGTTCCCGACATGGATTATAAAACGGAAATGTTTGCAATCCAGCCTGTCGTGATAGACGGGGATTTGTCCAGGATTCCGCTTGCTTAAGGCTCCGTATCCGTGCCGTCGCGCGTTGTCTGCTCTATAAAAGTTCGTACGACAACCCCCCCGGTATCTTTGAGAATCAGCCGTCCGCCGTTTATTCCTTTGAGGATTTCATTTTTTATTTTTTCCGTGCCACTTACCCCGTCATAATTCGTCGTCGAGTAATAATAGGTGCAGCATTCCGAATACGCAGTATTTGTAAGGTTTCCGATTTCTACAACATTATTGGGGCGTATCTCCCGAAAGAGCGCATCGGTGAGCGTCACGCCGGAAAAAGAGGCGAGAGCATTAACATTCGGATCGGCTTTGGGATGGGGTATCACCCCGATGACAACGGGCCGGTCGGACAGGGTGTTGCCGACAATTCTCTGGTGGATGGCCACTTTGGGCTGGCGTCCGTCAAACACCGTTTCCAGAAGTGATAGCAGCGCTTCCTCTTTGGATTTGTCTATCTTCTCCGGTGTCACCCAAACGGCATACCCGGCGGTATCCTGCGCCAGAGGTTTTTTGTCGCTGGCATGTATCGTGCCGCGGCGGGCGGGTATGACGGTAGTTTCCAGTACGCGTGTTTCGGTGAGGTCCGGAATCATATAGGACCATTGCCAGGGGATCCGCCATCTGCCGTCTTCGCGTACAAACGGGATGGAGACATGCCCGGTAAACGATCCCAGTTGCCGGGTAAAAAACGTCACGGTCGCATTCAACGTCTGGGGAGAGGCAAAGCCTGACGGGAGCGCTCCTTCGGGAGTAATTTCTATATGTTCTATTTCTCCCTGCGCCATGGTGGTTAGTCCGAACCTGCGGAATGTTTCCCTGTCCGCCCGTGCGCGGAACGACATCGTCGTGTCTTCATACAGGTCGGTAAAAAACATATGTTCAATGTTGTATATGACCTGGGCGGCTGTCGCGCGCGGTGTGGTAATAAGCCTGGGGATCGTCGATGTTACGTTGACCAATAGAAGCGCAAATACAAGGATGAACATAACGCGTTTCGGAAGATGCATCAGGGTTGCCCCGGCAGCAATATAAAGAAGCGGCAGTACTGCGACAAGATACCGCGTCCAGAACGGAATGACCGTATAGATGCCAAGGATGAGACTCAGCGTGAAGAAAAGTATCCCCCACTTCTGATCCTTATTCCGCGAGTGGACCCATGCCGCTATAGACGCCAGAGAACTAAACAGCAGTACGGCCCAGGCAGGACTCCATTCTGCGGCCCGTTCCCACCCATGAGAAAACAGATTCTGATAGTAACCGGCGATAAGTGTGGTGATACTGCTGCCCCATGTGGGGGAAATATTGCCGTGGCTGTAAAAGGATATCATCCATTTCTGTAGTTTTAACCAGTCGATGAATGAGTATCCGTGCAGAAAATACCCTGCGTACGGCAGGAGATATCCGGCAAATGCACACAGAAGAAACATGGCAATATCACGGATATGTTTGGTTTGTTTCCATAGGTAAACGATGCCGGCCATAACAAGAACCGGGGCAAGAAGAGGGACTTTCGTTTCGGAAAACAGCCCGAGTAACAGTCCGCAAAGGGCAGAAATAACTATCCGGCGATTTTTTGTGAGTGAAGTCGCCTGAAAGAGCACCGTAAGAAAAAGCATGAGAAACAGCGTCTGAAGCGCGTCCATCATGGTCAGCGTGGTCTGGTTGATGATGAGCGGGTCGGTGGCCAGCAGGACTGCAATAATAAGCGCCGGCAGCGTCTGCCGGAATACTATTTTCGATAAGACATACGTTGATGCAATGAGAAATAGTGTGGTAAGAAATCCGAACACGTGTGCGTTGCCAAACAGCAGGATGCATATGCCGATAAGATATTTGCCCAGCGGCGGCACCTCGGCATTCAGGGTGATCGGATCTCCGCCGCGGATGAGCCGATACCCCTCATACATATACAGGCCGTCATCGCCGATGGTGCGTTGGGAAAGCGGAAGTTTCCATTGTGACTGCTCATACTTGTCTTTCCAGTAGGTTTCATCGAAACGGGAAAAGAGAAGCGCTCTGTTCCAGTAGATTACGAAGCTAAGGTACAGCAGCAGGAAAATGAAAAGAAATGCGGGCAATCGGCGCATAGGGTTGACCCCATTCTAGCAGAGAGCGGGAAACGGCGGTATAATACGCATGGAACTCGCTTCCGTAGTTCAATGGATAGAATGCGGCCCTCCGAAGGCTGTGATGGCAGTTCGACTCTGCCCGGGAGTACTTGGGGTAACATGCACGTATGAAAGATCCGAAACGGTTAACCAATTTAATCTATGAAGCCGCCAACGTGAAGCGGATGCTCCGGACGGGATGGCAGCGCCTGGGCGATAACGAAGAAGGCGTAGGGGAACATTCATTTATGACGGCCGTCATCGCCTATCTTCTGGCCAAGCAGATAAACGATCAGAACGAATCCGGCAGGAAGGTTTCCATGGAAAAAATTCTTATTATGAGTATTTTCCATGATTTTCACGAAGGGCGGACCGGGGAAATGGACAAGGTTGCCAAACTGTATATGACACGGCATGAGGATAAAGCAAATATAGACATATTTGAAGGTATTGACGATGAATTATTAGCCCAGCTCAATGAGTATGAAGCCAAAAAATCCCTGGAAGCGCAGGTGGTGTATGAGGCAAACGTCATCGCGTTCGGCGTAGAGTGCAAAATCCTGATGGAAAAGGGCAATACCCACGCGAAGGAATGGATGGACGCCAATTCGTTGCGTGTCAGGCTTCCTGAGTCGGTCGAGCTCATGACGGCGCTCGCTATAACCGATTCACAGGATTGGTGGAAAGATATCCGGGAAGCGATCCACGAAGAATTTGCCAAATAAGTATTACTCTCTCTGCGAAAAAAGTGCTGCCGCTGTTTTTTTGGTAATATGCTGGCGGGTGGCAAACAGCACGCCGGTGATAATCAGCGCCGACCCCAATATATAGGTGAGGGAAAGCCGTTCTCCGAGAACAACCGCATTGATGGCAACGCCTACGACCAGCTGAATATATTCCTTGAGCGAGGCGGTTGAAGCTGATACATGCTGCACTCCCCACTGGAAGAGAAAAAATGTCGTTACCGTAATGCCGACTGCCGCAAACAGTAATACACCCATATATGTCGGGACATGAAGCGACGGTGATAAAAGAGACTGTCCTGCAACAGCGGACGCAAGGGTTGCCGCAACCGTGACGACAAATATATTGATAGACGTAGAGAGCACGGGGGAAAAATTGCCCTGTGAGAGGATCCGCCGGGAGAAAATAATATACAGTGTCCAGCAAAGCAGGCTGCCGACCATCAGAAGATTGCCCAAAATACTCCCGCCCGTGCCGGTTCCTTTTTCAATCACAGGAAGCAGGACGATACACAAAGCACCCACCAGTCCGATCAGGATGCCCGTGAGTTTGTTTTTTCCGATCGGTTCCTTGATGAAAAATGGAGAAAGTAACGCGACGCTAATCGGAATAGCGGTGCCCAGGATACTTCCTGTGTTTGCCGTGGTAAGGGAAAGACCGGTGTAGTAAAACAGGATATTTCCTGCATTGAATATGCCCAGCGGAAGGAGGGAGCGGAAATAGCCTTTGGGTTTTTTCACCCGGAGAAAAAACGGGAGAATGATAAGCGATGCCAGGATAAACCGGTGGCTTGCGGCGACAAACGGGGTGGCTTCCATAAACAGCAGTTTGGAGACTGATCCTGCACTCGCCCAGAGGATTGCGGAAACAAATATTGCAAAAAGCGCTTTGTGACGCACTGTCATACAATGTATTATAGCACCGGAAACGGCCGGAAAGATGGTATAATCAGAACCTATTGGAGGAGTGGCCCAGTGGCTACGGCATACGCTTGGAAAGCGTACGGGAGCAATCCCTCGCAGGTTCGAGTCCTGTCTCCTCCGCCAAAGAGTGATATGCGTGAGATAATGATTCCGTGAAGAACCCGCTTACTCATCGTCACATAATCGTTCACGTTATTTTTTCCGTGCTTCTTCTGATATATGTGGGTATCGGTTTCCGTGTGTATTCGGACTACGGCGTACCTATCGACGAATATTCACAGATAGAACTCGGCCGGGTAAATTACGAGCGTATCGTCAACGGAAATCCGGACATACAGACACAGTACGATCGGTATTACGGCCCTGCTTTTGAAGTGCCGCTTTATGTGTTCGGCAATCTGTTGCAGACGAGGTTCGGAATCGATCAGATGAGTTCGCGGCATCTGGGAATATTCCTGTTTTTCACTTTTTCACTCGTTTTGTTTTACCGGTTTCTTGCGATTATAACCGGGCATCCGGGATACGGAGTATTGGGAGCGGCACTTCTTGTTTTGTCACCGCGCTTTTTTGCGGAGAGTTTTTATAACACAAAAGACATTGCGTTTTTGTCTGCAACAATCCTCGTGCTATGGGCATATGTCAGACCAAAAAAACCTGCGTGGGTATGGCTTGTAGTTCTTGCGGCGGCAACCGGGTTCGCAATAGCCATACGCGCTCAGGGATTGTTGCTGCTTTTCGTGCTCGTTGTTACCCTGCTTCTTACCGGAAAAGAAACGAATCGTGTCAGAATACAAACGGCGGTTACCTACATCGTATCGTCGCTTGGGTTCACATATGGTATGTTTCCGGTGTTTTGGAATGACACACTCAGCAATATCGTAGGGTTCTGGCAGTCATCGGCAAATCCCGTGGGAGTGCCGACGTATTACTTCGGAACATTCTATGTAAGTCCGGCTATTCCGTGGCATTACCATTTCGTTTGGGTGGCAATCAGCGGTTTGTTGTCCGTCATTATCACCGCCGTCATGGGTGTCATCTGGTTTGCACTTTTCCGGGGGGGCAAAACGCCGGGCAGAAAGACGCAACCGTTCGTTGTCATGGCGCTTATTATCGCGGGAACGTTTCTGACATCCGTATTTTTCCATCCGCGCTCCTATGATGGGTGGCGGCATATTTATTATGTGTATCCTTGCCTTATAGGGTTTTCCGTGTATATGCTGCAGCAGTGTCTGATACGCCTGCGTGCGCCGGCTGGTAAGGTAGCGTTCTTTGTGCTGGTGTTACTGGTATGTGCCGATGTGATGAGCGCAGCGGTATTTATGGTCCGTAATCATCCGAACGAGCATATGTACTTCAACGTGCTTGCCGGTAATTATAAAAAAGCGAAGGCGAATTTTGATTTCGACTACTGGGGGATTTCATACAAGCAGATTTTCGGATATCTTATGTCGTTGCCGAATACAAAACCGATGACCATATATTTTGAGCAGGTATTGCCGTATACGGAAGTCGTGATGATACCTTTTTTACAAAAGAAAGGAATGCGCGTCGCGCCCTCTCCCGAAGAAGCGGATTTGTATGTTACGATCAACCGGGATTTTAAGGAGTCCCCGCCGTTGCAGTTTAGGAAAGTATACGCAGTAACGGTTGAAGGTGCGGATGCTTCGGCAGTGTATGTGCGGGACGGTTTTATTTTTTAGCCGGTATGAATAAGGCAGGAATGTTGGTCGAGAAAATATATCATGACCCAGTATTTGCAGATCGTATCGCGCCTGATATGTTTCCCACAAGTGTTTCCTACGCACAGGGGAAGTTTTTGTCCCGCGCGATCTCGCGCTATGCCCCTCAAGTCGTAATCGAATTGGGATTCCGGTACGGGATTTCATCGTTGTGGATTCAGAGTGCCGCCCATCCGCCCCGCCGCCACATCATCGTGGATCCGTATCATCACATTCCGTATCCTCCGAAACAAAGCACGATTGATGATTTCATAAAAAAACAAAAGGGCGTGACTCTGGAAGATTCCATGACAAGCCAGGAATATTTAGCACGCGTAATGCAGTCGGGCGCGAAGGTAGACTTCATGTTTATCGACGCCAGCCAGTGGTTTGACAGTGTCATGACGGATATGTTCTTTGTTTCCAGGGTGCTGCGGATACGCGGAGTCGTTATCATACGGAACCTGTGGAATCGCCCCGTCAGAAAAGCGGTCATGTTTTATCTTAAAAATCTGCCGTATAGTTTGGAGGGAGTCGCGCCGTGGCAAGAATGGGTAATCAAGCATGTGCCGGTCATCGGTGAACTATTTTTGCGCATTTCCGTGCGGTCCCTGGGCCTTTGCGTGTTACGGCTTACCGGTCCGGACGAGCGTATCTCAAAGCATATTTGGAATCATTTTATTCCATTTTAGAATATGATTACCTGCACGTTTGAAAACGGAAAAGAAGCGCATCTGCGGCATGTCGTCGTTCACGCCATTGTTGAACAAGACGGCGAGTTATTGCTGGTGAAGCGGTCCCCTGACATATCCGAGGGCGGGAAATGGTCGCTGCCGTCAGGATTTATGGACCGTGATGAAACGGCATCCCAAGCGGTGCTCCGGGAACTCAAGGAAGAGACAGGGTGGGAAGGTATGGCGCAGTCACTGTTTTTTATAAAAACCGATCCCCGCCGGCCGCATGAAGATCGTCAAAACGTATCGTTTCATTTTTTGGTAACGCCGGTACGGAAAACAGGTGAGCAAGATATGGAGTCGACGGAGGTATCCTGGGTGCCGATTCCGAAGTTGCCGCCTGCCGACACGTACGCCTTTGATCACGGGGAGGCGATTGAAAAGTACCTGCGGTATCGTACACAGCCGTTTGCACTTCCGATTGTCATCTAGCGCGAATAGACCTCTGCGCGGAGTTCATGCTATAGTCGGGGTGCCCAAAATTCCATTATGTCCGATATCGACGAAATCAAATCCAGATTAAGTATTGTAGATATAGTCGGAAAGCGCGTGACGCTCAAGAAAGCCGGCCGCAATTTCAAAGGTCTTTGCCCGTTCCATAACGAGAAAACCCCGTCGTTTATCGTGAGTCCCGACCGTCAGACATTTCATTGTTTCGGGTGCGGCAAAGGCGGAAGTATTTTCGATTTTGTGATGCTGTCGGACCATATAGATTTTTCCGAGGCGCTGGAAACACTTGCGGAACAGGCAGGGGTTAAGCTTGAACGCAGAACCGGAGATACGCCTGAAGCAAAACTGAAACAAAAAATACTCGAAGTAAATCACTTAGCAAGCGAGTATTACCAGTATCTCCTCACAAAACATCCGGTGGGAGAAAACGCACGCGCGTATCTGAAACACCGGGGGGTAACGGACAAGTCCATCAAGACGTTTTCGTTAGGATACAGCGCAAATGATTGGGACGGATTGCTGATGTTTCTTAGGAAAAAAGGATATGACGATACGGTGTTGGAAACGGCGGGACTTGTAATCCGCGGCAACCGCGGGTTTTATGACCGGTTCCGCGGCCGCGTCATGTTTACGCTCAAAGATCACCGGGGAAATGTCGTCGGATTTTCCGGAAGGGTATTGGACCCGGCAGCAAAAGAAGCCAAATACATCAATACGTCGGAAACGCCCGTGTATGTAAAAGGGCGGGTTCTGTACGCGCTGGATGTGACCAAAGACGCAATACAAAAATCCAACGAAGCCGTGCTGATGGAAGGCGAACTGGACGTCATTTCTTCCTTTCAGGAGGGAATATCCAACGTGGTCGCTATCAAAGGGTCCGCCGTGACGGAAGATCACGCGCGGTTATTGCGCCGGTTTTCGGAGCGGCTTGTGTTTGCCCTCGACAGTGATCTGGCCGGAGATGCAGCGGCCAGACGGGGTATTGAGATAGCGGAAAAATTAGGGTTTGATATGCGGGTGGCCCGCATGCCGTCAGGCAAAGATCCCGACGAAGCCGCCAGAGAAAACCCAGCGCTGTTAAAGAAGGCGCTCAAAGATGCGGAGCCGATGTATGATTATTTTTTGTCATCGGCGCTCTCCCGCTACGACGTGACCAGTTCGTACGGAAAGCGGAAAATATCCGATGAATTTCTCCCCGTGCTTCTTAAAATTGATAATCCGATTGTGCAGGGACATTATATCCGCAAGCTGGCGTCCGGGCTGGGACTCTCGGAAGAGATGATACAGGGCGGCCTGTCCAAATACAGAACCTCAGGTGGTACGTCGTTACGGGAAAAAGTTTTGCAGAATGCGGATAAACAGCAGACCTTAACGAGGTTGGAGCGGGCAGAAGTGTATCTAGCCGCACTGATGCTGCAGGGCAAAACCGCTGAGCTGTTGCAGAAAAGTGAGGCAGTCATTCCTGTAGCTGATCTTGGGTATTTGCCGGTGAAGCGAATCATAGAAAAATTGGGGGAGTATCTCCGCACACACCCACAATTTATTGCCGGAGAGTTTGCCGCCACGCTGCCAGAGGAGCTCATTCCCGCGTTTGATGAAGCGTTTCTCTGGGATATTTCAGATTTCCTGGACGACGAAGTACGGTTTTTACGTGAGTGGGACAAATCGCTTCGGGAAGTAAAACGGGCGCATATCCGGTATCAGACGGAAGAAATAAGCCGGAGGCTTCGTGATGCAAACGGAGCAACTGACCATCACGACGCGCTGCAGCAGAAGCTCAAAATCCTGACGGATGAATTAGCCGCTCTGGAAAAAAGCGCGTAACTACGTTATAATACCTGATAAGCGAAGCTAGATGTTGTAAAACATTTGCTCTCGGAGGCACATCCATGCAAAAACCCAAAGTAGCGGTTTCCAGTCTTAATCTCATCAAGCAAGGTAAAGCAAACGGATTTGTAACCCAGGATGACATCTTGGGTCTTTTCCCCAAACCTGAAGATAAAATTACCGAGTTGGATCATCTGTATGATCAGCTTATCCGGTCCGGCGTTGACGTGTTTGAAACAACATCTCAGGATATTGAGCAGGAAGCACGGAAAAGCATTGCCGACCTGGAAAAAGAAATCGAAGCATTGGTACGCGCCAGTGACGAGGGTATATCCGATCCGGTCAGAATGTATCTTAAAGAAATCGGACGTATTCCGCTTCTGACATTTGCCGATGAGATGAGTTTGGCCAAGCGATATGAAAAAGGCGACCGGAGAGCAAAGAAAAAACTGATTGAAAGTAACCTTCGTTTAGTTGTTTCCATCGCGAAAAAATACATCGGGCGCGGTATGAGTTTGTTGGATCTTATACAGGAAGGCAATCAGGGACTTATCCGGGCGGTCGAAAAATACGACTGGCGCAAAGGATTTAAATTCTCGACATACGCCACATGGTGGATCAGGCAGGCAATCACCCGCGCGATAGCCGATCAGGCCCGCACAATCCGTATTCCGGTGCACATGGTAGAAACGATCAACCGGTTTGCCCGTATCAGCCGACGGCTTATGCAGGATCTCGGCCGCGAACCTACTCCGGAAGAGATTGCGAAAGCAATGGAAGTCGATGTCATAAAAGTTCGGGAAATTATGAAGGTTTCTCAGGAGCCCACGAGTCTCGAGACTCCCGTCGGAGATGAAGAAGATTCACATCTGGGGGATTTCATTTCCGATCCGGGTCCGACGCCGTATGATCAGACGTCACGTCAGCTTCTTAAAGAACACATGGAAGAAGTATTGGCGACACTTTCGGACCGTGAGAAAAAAGTATTGATTCTGCGGTTCGGACTGGAAGACGGGCGGCCACGGACACTGGAAGAAGTCGGCGCACAATTCGGGGTTACCCGCGAGCGCATCCGGCAGATAGAGGCTAAAGCGTTACGGAAACTGCGTCATCCGTCACGCAGCAAAAAACTCAAAGATTACCTCGAATAATTATTTTCCTCGAAGAGCGTAAAAAGATCCGTATTGGTATTTCCCGGCGCCGTTATGGGAGGAAATACTTTATGGAGTACGCGAGCAATGCAAATCCCGCGACGACGATAAATGCGACTCCGATTTGAATAATGACGCTGTCACTCGGTTTGGTGGTTTTTTTACCACGGGCAGTTTTTGATTTCATAATTCCTCCTTGATCTAGCATAGATAGAACCGGCAGTTGTGTCAACCGTGTTGTTTCGGAAGGTATATTTCCTTATGATAGATACAGTGCATACCGATGAAGGGTGTGCAGCTGCCCTATGAATATATCCGATGAATTGTTGCTTCAGATTATCACACAGGCCCGCATAGCCACAGAAGCAGAGGCAAAAGTGGTCATGGATTTTGCGAAAGCCTCCGGAATTTCGCTTGCCGAGGCGCTCATTCAGAAAAATGTCATTACCGACGGCAAGTTGGGAAAACTAGTTGCCGAGCATTTTGGCGTTCCGTTTGTTAATCTGGCGGAAGTTACGATTCCTGAAGATGTGTACCGGGTGATACCGGATAGGTTTGCCAAAATTCATAAACTGCTGCCGTTTGCGCGTGATGCAACAGGGCTCAAGGTAGCAACTGCCGATCCCAAAGATGCGCAGGTTATCGCTTCCCTTGAGAAAAAAACGCGTCAGAAAATCATTATTCATTATGCGACGGAGCGGGATATCCGAAACGCACTGCAGCTTCATAAGCGCGATCTACAGACCGTTTTTGCGGACCTTATGAAGCGCTATAAACGCGAAGATGAGGCACCGATTTCCGCAATCGTAGATTTGTTGCTCCATAGCGCCGTTGATGAAACGGCCTCCGACATTCACATCGAGCCGGAGGAATCCGATTCGCTGGTGCGGTACCGGATTGACGGCATTCTCCATGATGTATTACATTTTTCGAAAACCATGCACAGTCAGGTGGTGAGCCGTATCAAAGTGCTGGCGAATCTGCGTACCGACGAACACTCTGCTCCGCAGGACGGAAAAATCAGGATAAAGCATGATGAACAGTCCGTAGATATCCGTATTTCCATCATTCCCATGATTGAGGGTGAAAAAATCGTCATGCGTCTTCTGGTGTCTCACTTCAAATTATTTAACTTCAGTGACCTGGGGATGGAAGAAGCGTCCGTTTCCAAAATTACGGCAGCGCTTCACAGGTCATACGGTATGATTTTATCGACCGGGCCGACCGGCAGCGGAAAAACGACATCCATTTATGCGATGCTTAAAACGCTCAATGTCAGGGAGAAAAATATTACGACGATCGAAGATCCGGTGGAATACCGGATTAAGGGGGTAAACCAGATTCAGGTAAACTCGAAAACGAATCTGACTTTTGCAAACGGTTTACGTTCCATTCTCCGGCAGGATCCGAATATCATATTTGTCGGAGAAATCCGCGATGCGGAAACAGCCGGCATTGCCATCAACGCTGCTTTGACAGGTCATTTGGTCGTATCGACACTGCATACAAACGATGCTGCGACATCGCTTCCCCGGCTTACCGATATGCATGTTGAGCCGTTTTTGGTAGCTTCCAGTGTCAGTTTGATCGTCGCGCAGCGGTTGGTACGGAAAATCTGTGAATACTGCCGCATTTCAACAACCATTACCGAGCCGGAGCTGCAGAAAAGCCTGCCGGCGTCAGTAATCAGCAAACACTATATCCCGACCGGGGAAAACAAGGAAATCCGGGTATACAAAGGTCAGGGATGCAAAAACTGCAGATTTACCGGGTATTCAGGACGGGTAGGTATATTTGAGGTACTGGAGGTCAGTAAGGAAATACGCAAACTGATAACAGAACGGAAAGATAGTGACATGATCGTCGAACAGGCAATCGCAGAAGGCATGACAACTATGCTGGACGATGGCCTGATGAAAGTATCCAAAGGTGTTACTACTATAGAGGAGATTCTCCGTGTTACGAGAGTAGAAACATTATGAAATCAGAAAACCTTACGCTTCCCAACGCGGAAAAATTGGGATTATTAAGTAATTTGTCGACCATGGTCAACGCAGGACTGACGCTTGCGGAAGCCGTCGAGTCACTGCTTGAAGATTCCGTCGGAAATTTAAAGCAGGTCTTAACGGGTATTCAGGCAGAAATTACGCAGGGTAAACCGCTGCATGCGGCGTTGTCGAAATACCCACGGATATTTGACCCGGTTACGGTTGCAATTATTAAGGCAGCGGAAGAATCTGGAACGATAGATGTCGTGCTTAAAGACGTAAAAAATACCGTAAAGAAAGATATAGAATTTTCGGATAAGATACGCTCGGCGTTAACGTATCCTGCCGTGATTCTCGTGGTATTTTTCGGCGTGTTGATTCTGTTGCTGACGTTTGTCATCCCGAAAATTTCCGAGGTGTTTTTGCGCCTGCGCGTGCAGTTGCCGCTTCCGACGCGCATCCTTATGGCGCTATCCGATCTTATTCTTCACTATACGGTGCCGACGCTTCTTGTGTTGTTCGGAACAATCGCGTTTCTGATATTTCTGTATAAAAAACAGCGGAAATTGTTTACCAACACGTTGTTAAATCTGCCGTATATATCATCTATAGCCCGCCAAATTGACCTTACCAGATTTTCGCGGAGCATGTATTTATTGCTCATCTCCGCAATCCCTCTTTATAGCGCGTTAGAGTTAACGCAGGCGGTCGCATTTAAGCGGGAAGTACGGGAGGCGATAGCCCGCGCCCGCGAATATGTCGGGGGAGGCAAGCGCTTGGCCGACGGTCTGCGCGGTCAAAAGACGATTCCCTCGCTTATGGTAAAAATTATAGAAGTCGGGGAGCGGAGCGGAAGTTTAGATAAATCCATGGAAGATTTATCGGAATACTTTGATTATCAGGTGACGACGACGCTTCAATATATGATGACACTATTGGAACCGCTTATTCTGGTGCTTGTCGGTGTCGTCGTGGGAGGAATGATGATGGCGATCATCGCGCCTATTTATAATTTAATAGGCCAGGTCGGTGAATTCCATTAATTAGCCGCTGTTGCCGCTTCTTTGACCAGGCGGATCAAGTCCGGAGGCAGGATATCTGCTTTCAGTATGTGGGTACGTGCTCCCAGTTCTTTTGCTTTGTCCAATATCGGATCATGATCGAGATTGGTCAAAAGGAGAATCGGTCCGTTGGGTTGGACTGGGGTTATTTCCTTGAGTTTGGTGAGCACCCCGAGCCCGTCCAGCTTCGGCATCATCACGTCAAGAAGTACGGCGGCAAATCCGCCCTGCATGAGTTTTTCGAGGCCTTGCTCTCCGTTTTCCGCAACGGTCACGTCAAAACCCTCGTTTTTCAGTATTTCCTCGTAGAGGTCGCGGATAAATGCGTCATCATCGACAATAAGAATCCGCTGGGTCATACTTTGTATCTTACCCCACGTTTGGGATAAACTCAACGATAGTCGGTATTGTGCGTCGTTTATACCGGCTATATTTATGAACACATCGTTCCTTCTTTTACACCCGGTGACATGGGCGAAATTGCTTCATACGAAACCGGAATCGTACTGGATAACTCGCGGCCGAAAAATGGCGGCTAAGTTATATACCGCTATGAACGTGCGGGTGCCTGCGTACCGGCGCTTTCTTCAAAAAAAAGGTGTGCGCGCACCGATTGGGTTTACGTCCCTGCCGCTGACAGATAAGGACGCATATTTGAGAACATATCCGTTGTCCGATCTGTGCTGGGACGGCGACCTCGCTTCCCGACAGGCGATAATTTCCGCGACAAGCGGGTCGACTGGTACGCCGTTTTATTTTCCCAGAACCGCGGAGCAGGATCTGCAATATGCAGCAGTGGCCGAAATGTATCTGCGCACAAATTTTTCCGTTCACAAAAAAACCACACTCTATATTGTCGGGTGGGGCATGGGAATATGGATCGGCGGCGTATTCAGCTATGCCGCTGTCCGTATCGTCGCCGAGCGGGGGAAGTACCCGATCAGCATCATCACTCCGGGAACGAATCAGGACGAGATTCTCAAGGCAATCGAGGCATTGGGACCGCTGTATGATCAGGTTATCATCGGCGGGTACCCCCCGATGATTAAAGATCTTATCGATGAAGGAAACAACCGCGGCATGGTGTGGAAAAAGTATCATGTAAAATTTATTTTTTCCGCGGAAGGATTCAGCGAAGCGTTCAGGGACTACGTGATACGCCATGCAGGGCTACCGCATATACTCACGGACACGCTTAACCACTACGGCACCGTTGATTTAGGCACGATGGCTCATGAAACGCCGGTATCCGTACTGATACGCAGAATCGCATCCGATAAACCGGAATTAAATACCGCGCTGTTCGGTGATCCCCGTCGTCAGCCTACCCTGGCTCAATACATACCTGAATTATTTTATTTTGAGCAACAGGACGGCAGAATTATCTGTTCGGCAAGAGGAGGGTTGCCGCTTGTGCGATATGATCTCAAGGACACGGGAGGAGTGAAGTCGTTTGCACAAATCCGCAGAATTTGTAAGAAACACGGCGTTGATCTGTCGCAGGAAATTACACGCGCTCACATAGAGACAACTGTCTGGAACCTGCCGTTTGTGTATGTATTTGAACGGAGTGATTTTACCGTCAAGCTTTCGGGAGCCAATATCTTTCCCGAAGAGGTGCGCCGCGCACTGGAGCATAAAACCGTCACCTCTTTTGTAACAGGCAAATGTACGCTTGAAATCAATGTCGATACGCATATGGATCAGTATCTTAGTGTGCATGTGGAACTCAAAAAATCCGTGCGTGCCCGAAGTTCACTCACGCGCCTGGTGCGGGACAGGATTATTTCTGAGCTGCTTCTTTCCAATTCGGAGTATGCGTACTTATATAAAAATCTTCCGGCAGAACGCACGCGTCCGCACGTGATGTTATGGCCGTTTGCCGATACGCGGTTTTTTGGGGCACCGGGAAAACACCGCTGGGTAAGAAAATAGCTCACAGAGTTGATACAATAAATACAGGTCATTTCCTGCTATGCCGGCACCAGTACCGTACGCTCCAGTTATCCTTATTCCTGATCGCAAAAAAGACCGGGAGACGCTGGCGTCCTTAAAGAAAAATCCGCGTGTTACGGTTGTTGATGTGATAGAAGATCACCTGACGGAATTGTATGCCGTGCGGCACCCGGCATCTGTTATGACGGGGTTTAAAAAGCGTGATGTGGCGGCATTTATTGCGGCGTGTACAAAGTCTGAAGACATGAACACATACGGGTTGTGGGCGTGGTACCCCTGGATATCAACGCTTATTCATTTTTTGCCGGAAGCTCTGCATACGGAGTTGCGCACGAGCAGAAACAGAAATCTTATTACCAAAGCGGAGCAGGATAGATTTTACGCTTCTCATATCGGGGTGGCAGGATTGAGTGTCGGAAATTCCGTGGTTGCATCCATTGTACATACCGGCGGAGGTAAGTATTTGCGGATTACGGACACGGACACGGTATCCGGATCAAATATCAACCGCGTGCGGGTGGGATTTGATATGGTCGGGGTCAGTAAATATGCACTTGTCGCCCGTGAAGCGTATCTTGTGAATCCATACAGCGATATTTCGGTATACAAAGAAGGAATAACACCGGGCAATATTGAACGTTTTCTCATGCATCCCAAGCCGCTTGATATTGTAATCGATGAAATGGATACGCTCTATCTTAAGATACAGCTTCGGGTGCATGCGAGAAAACACAGAATCCCCGTCATCATGGCAGCAGATAACGGCGACGGAGTCGTCATTGATATTGAACGCTATGATCTTCATCCTGCGCTGCCGCTCATGCACGGGCAGGTAGCCGAAAGGGAGCTTATGGATATAACGCCGAAGACGGACCGTGTGACGGCAGCCAGAATTATCAGCAGATGGGTGAAACCGGATAATATTTCCGGCAGAATGAAAGATTCGCTTCTGGAGTTGGGGAAAACGCTCTATACATGGCCGCAACTGGGTAACGCGGCTTTTATGGCGGGAGCAGTTCTTTCCTTTGTTGCCCGGAAAATTATTGTCGGAGATCCGGTTGTCGAGGGAAAGGTAGTTATTACGCCGGACGCATTTTTTGTACCGGGTTATACAGCGCGGTCCGCGATGAATACGCGGAAACGCCATACTGCAGCATTTGTGAAAGCGATAGGATTATAAGGAAACGGCTATGGACTGGAACCTGCCCATATTATTATTCGGTGTACTCGCCAACAACATCCTTGGTTTGGTAGTGGCGCTTCGGAATCCCAAATCCGTTACGCATACCATGTTTTTTCTGCTGAGCGTCGATATCGCCATATGGTCCGTTGCAAATTATATTGCTATCAGCACGACCGATTTATTGGTCGCATTATACTGGACACGGATCGTCATGGCGCTTGCCGTGCCGCAGGCGATGCTGTTTTTCCTCCTGCTTCACACGATCCCTTCTAAGCAGATGACACTGTCGCGTTGGATACTTATTCCGCTTATCATAACCGGACTTCTGGTGATGGGAATAAGTGTCAGTCCGTATTTATTTACGTCGATTATTTTTGTTAACGGCGCACCGTCACCCACGCCCGGTCCGGCCATGCCGCTGTTTGTCCTGGTTGCCGTGGGGTCGCTGATTGCGGGTGTTGTGACGTTATGGAAACGGTTACGAGCCGCAAACGGGGTATTACGGGTGCAGCTGCAGATTATCGGTGTCGGCATTGTGCTCATGTTCGCGCTTATTTTCCTTTTCAACTTTATTTTTGTTGTCGTATTCAGTAACTCTGCATATGTATCCGCAAGTCCGCTGTATACGCTTCCATTTGTTGCTGCAACGGCGTATGCGATTATAAAACACAAATTTCTTGACATCAGACTTATTATCGCCCGTGCGGTTTCTTATACGGTAGTCGTGTCGCTGTTTGCCATCATCTATGCCCTGCTGTTTGCACTGACGTCTTCTTTTCTTATATCGCCGCTCGTCGACCCTAAATTTATCGCCATATCTACGGGTGCTGCCATGCTGATGCTTGTTACGTTTCCGTTCGTCAAACGCAGCATAGAAAAACTGACTGACTCGGTATTTTATAAGGATAGATACGATACGTCCGCCGTGTTGTACCATATCGCGCAGATTATGGCCCGTACGCTCCGGCTTGAGGAGTTGGCGCATCAGTTAGTGGTGAGCATGAACCGGGAATTTCAGACAGAACATGCAAGTATCATGCTGATTAACCACGGGAAAATCGTTTCTATGTATACGGACGGGTACACACAGCCCCCGGAAGTCCAGGAACACACTGCGTCATATATTTCAGCATTCGGAAAAGTGCGGTTACGCGACGATGAAAAAGATCCGCAGATTGCCGCATTTTTCGCGTCTCTGGATGCGTCAATCATTCTTCCGTTGGAGACGGGACAACATGTTATCGGGTTGCTATGTATCGGACATAAACGCTCCGGTGAACTGTTCAGTGATGAGGACATAAGCACGATGGAAATTATTGCATCAGAAGCGGCAGTAGCGATGGAAAATTCGTTGTCCTATGAGGAGATTCGGCGGTTTAATATAACGCTGGAGGATGAAGTCAGGAACGCAACGGAGGATCTGCGTCACGCAAACGAAAAGCTCGAACAACTCGATAAACTCAAAGATGAGTTTGTGTCATTGGCTTCCCATGAGTTGCGGACTCCGTTAACGTCGATCCGGTCATATTTGTGGATGGCGTTGTCGGGCACAGGGGGCGCGTTATCCGAAAAACAGAAATATTATCTGGACCGTTCATACATATCAACCGAACGGCTTATCAAGCTGGTAAACGACATGCTCAATATTTCAAGAATAGAATCCGGACGTTTGGCAGTGCAGTTTTCGAGAATTGATGTCGCAACGCTTATAAAAGACGTGTTAGCCGAGGTGCAGCCGAAAATTGACGAGCAGGGACTTACGTGTAAAGTGCTGCTGCCCGCTCAAAAAATTTCAGACGTTATCGCGGATACTGATAAGATAAAAGAAGTCATGATCAATCTGTTGGGAAATGCGGTAAAGTTTACGCCCCGTGAAGGGACGATCACGGTGTCCGCTTCCGAAACACGGGATCAGATCAGGATATCCGTGTCCGATACCGGTATGGGATTTAATCCGAACGATGGGGCGAAACTGTTTATGAAATTCAGTACATTACATACGGCTCCTGTCGGGCGTTCACAAGGATTTCAAAGTACGGGATTGGGGTTATATATCAGTAAGTCGATTATTGCCATGCACGGAGGAGTTATGGAGGCGGTATCCCCGGGAGAGGGAAAAGGAGCAACATTCAGTTTTACCCTCCCGATGTATACCGCAACAAAACGCGAGATGATGCAGCGGAAATACTCGGCAGACGGGTTGGCAATTATTCACAGTTCCATACGATAATATGAACACCGGAATATATTCTGATCATGTTGACTCCTGTATGCGCGGATTTACCCTTGTTGAGGTCGTGATTGCCGGCGCACTTATGAGCGCCATGTTTTTGTTATCGACGCAGTCGTTATTTCACGGAAAAAGAAGTGCGTCACTCGATCAGACGGCGAGCGGTGTGGTTATGGATTTGCGTGAGCAGCAAATCCGCGCAATGCAGGGAACAGTGCCCACTCCGGGATCCGTCGTCGATTATTCCGTACGGTTTGAATCGGATCGGTATATTCTGTATCCGGGCTCGGTTTACGACAGCACGAGTACCCAAAATAAGGTTATGTTACTTGATCCTTCCATGCAGTTTACCGGCATAACATTCCCCGGAAATACCATTACATTTGCCCGGGGAAGCGGGGTCGTCAGGGGATACATTCCCGGTTCGAACACGGTGATTCTTACTGAAACAGGACTAGGAAAAGCATCGACGCTTGAGATAAATGAAGCGGGAGTTATTTTTGTTCGGTGATATCTATGATACGCATCAATCATCAGCGCGGACAAACGATCATTGAACTGCTTTTGGCGATGGGATTTTCCCTGGTGTTTTTTCCGGCACTATTTACCATGTTTTACGTATCGCGCGAAGGAAAAGCGCAGCAGATCGAACGGACGACGGCCGTGCCGTTGCTGATCGAGGCACAGGAAGCACTGCGCAGTATCCGTGAGGCGGGATGGACGCAGATTGCGTCATACAATAACAATGTCGTATATCATCCGTCACTTACCGGGCCGCAATGGTCGTTAGCTGCAGGCGCTGAATCTATCGGCAGGTTTACCAGGAGCATCGAATTCTCTCAGGTGCTGCGGGATCAAAACGGCGCCATCGTAAGTTCGGGCGGTACAGCAGATCCGTCAACCCGTAAAGCAACGGTCACCGTATCATGGCAAACGCCGCTGCCCACGTCGGTCACGGCAGTGGTGTATCTGACGCGGCACACGAATCTGGTTGTTACGGATACGACGGACGCTCAATTTCTTCTTGGAGATACAACCGCACATACAAAAGTAATCAAATTAACTGACGGGGAAGTAGTGTTGGGATCTACCGGAGGGTATGGGGACTGGTGTCAGCCATCGCTTACTATCGCTGCGGTTGATCTGCCCAAAAGCGGAGTGGCAAACACCATAAGTGCTATATCAGGAAGGCTTGCGGCCGGAACAGGGGAGAATGCGTCGGGAGTGTCGTTTGCAAACGTGCTGGTGACGAATCCCGATTTTCCGGCGAATCCCACGGCTACGGTATCAGGAACGTTTGACGGATATAAAACAAACGATGTATTTACGGAGTCAGGCCATGCATACCTTGCAACAGATACGAATACTAAGGAAGTTGAAATTATTTCGTTAGCCGGCGTGGACGGCAACGGTAAATACAGTGAAGCCGGCTATTTTAATGCGCCCGGCAACGGAAATGCCGAAGGAGTCGTCACATCGGGTACTGTCGGGTATATGGTCGGAGGCACCAAACTATATTCGTTTGACCTCTCTTCAAAGACAGGTTCCCGGCCGATTTTAGATCCGGACGGTGTCACGTTGCCGGCTACAGGAAAGAGGTTGGTTGTCGTCGGTACGCGTGCGTTTATCACGACTAATAGCGCTGCTGCACAGTTGGTGATCGTCGACATAAGTAACCCGTCGGACTTACGGATTATCGACCAGATCGGGCTGCCGGCACTGGGAGGAACGTCGATATACGTCAATGCGTCAGGAAGCAGGGCATATGTCACGACGCAACAATCGGCAAGCCAGCGGGAGTTTTTTATTATCAATACTGAGAGCGCCTCTTTGCAGTATAAGCAGGTGTTGGGTTCCTATGATACAAACGGCATGAACCCCAACGGCGTCATCGTAGTGTCCGGTCCCCGGGCAATAGTCGTCGGTAAGGGAGCAGAAGAATACCAGGTCATAGATGTTACCAATGAGAGTGCAAATCCGTTACCACGCTGCGGAGGCATTCAGATAGATACGGGGGCAAACGGAATCGATACGGTACTGGAACCGAATGGCAGGGCGTATTCGTACGTTATAACAGGAGACGCAACAAGTGAGTTGAAAATCATAGAAGGTGGTCCGGGGGCAAATGGCAGGGATTATTTCTTGTCGGGAACGTTCGATTCACAGATTTTTGATGCGACGAGTATTGCTACCGGAAGTACGGAAGCAGCATTCAATAGAATAAGTGCATCGATCGTGACGCCGTCCTCGCAGACAAGCGTGAATCTCCAATTTGCCGCAGCCGACCCCGTCGGAGGAAGTTGTACGAATGCCACGTTTGTTTTTGTCGGTCCGGACGGGACATCTAATACTTCCTACACGTCGTCGGACGGTACGACAATATCCGGGGTACTACCCTTTTCCAATGACGGGGTAGGGTATGAAAATCCTGCACGGTGTTTCCGGTACCGGGCGCGTTTTGTTACCCCTGATGCGACGCTTACTCCGATAGTCAATGATGTCAGTATTTCGTTATCACCATGAAAAAAAATCAGGGATTCTCACTCATTGAATTGATTATCTATATGGGGCTTACCGCCACACTGATTTCTGTTATGAGTCAGGTGTTTATTGCCACGCTTGGGTTGCGGTTGGAATCTGAAAACACGACCAGCGTGCAGCAGGACGGGCGGTTTATTATGGCAAGGATTACCTACGATGTCCGCCGTGCAAAAACGATTACGTTACCTTTGTTGGGTGAGGCAAGTTCGTCTATGACGCTTATTATTCCTGAATTGGGGTCAGATCATACCTATCAGTATGCGTGGAGCGGAAATACACTGACGCTGACAGACGGAGCAAACGCATCGCTGTTAAACAGCGACCGCACGGTTATCACGAATTTTTCCGTGACACATGTGGGACAGAGTGCAACTGCAGCCGGCATGATATCGCTATCACTGGGGTTATCGGGAAATACACAGGTGACAGCAGGGCAGCAGTCATTGGAATTACACAGTACGGTAGGTCAACGATAATATGAAACGAAACGACTATATGTCCGGTCAGGTGCTGATTGCCATGCTTTACATTATGGTGATCGGCATATTGATTACGACGGGAGCCGTGTATGCGCTGATCAGCAATACGCAGTCAACAACAGCGTATGAAGCGGGTTCGCTTGCGGGCGCGGCAGCAGAAAGCGGAATAGAAAACGCGCTGCTTCGGTATATCCGTAACCCGGCATATACCGGGGAGACACTTGTGTTGGACGGCGGACAGTCAGCCACGATCACCGTAAGTACGGCTTCCGGCGTTACGATCGTCTCTTCGGGAACGTACGGGAAGGTGCTCAAACAAGTCGAAGTAAAAGTACATTATAATGGAAGTACGCTTACGATTGATTCCTGGAAAGATCTTCCGTAAGCTATAATACTATGTCTGCCCTGGCTGTTTTACGATCAGAAGCGCTGTATCTTTATTACACGGACCATACTGCTCCGATCGGAGGCATGTTGCCAAAGACCGCGGTATCGGACATGGAGGTATTAAGCGAAGAAGCGCTGATAACGTCTGTAGCAAAATTCATTCCGGTTCTTCCGCATGCGTCGGTTCCTACCGTTTTAGTAGTAAGCGATGAACTGTGTTTTACCCAACCGTTTAAAGAGGGAGAAAAAGAAGACGCAGAAAAAACCCTGGTAGCGCTTACGCCGTTTACCCATGTCGCGACAGCGTCGCTTACCGTGCAGAACCAACGGTATTTTATCGCCACGAATTAGGACTATTATGAGGCCGTTGTCCGTGCCCTCGCCGTACGGGGTCATCAGGTGACACTCGTTGTTCCGTGGATATGTCTGGTCCGGTCCGGAATGACAAAAGGTGAACTGGATATGGTGACGGTGAAGCGTGTATTCGATAACCTCTCCTCGTTGAGGATGTGTATATTTCCGCTTGCGGTTGAAAACCGCGAAGCACCCGTTTCATCCGCGTCGGTGCCGGAAAAGCCCAAGTCAAAACTTCCGATCGGGTGGATTATATTTGGAGTCGGAGCATTGGCCTACGGGTTTGTTATGTACTGGTTTTTTATCCGCGGGGCGTGAGTCGTGGGCGTTCAGGCTTGACAAGCATGGGAATATTCCCATATGCTGATTATGAATGAATTTTCATGTCCTTAGGAGGGGACAGCTGCCTATGAAATATAAAAAAGGATTTACGCTCATTGAGCTGCTAGTAGTTATCGGTATTCTTGCTATTTTGCTGGCAATCACATTGATTGCTATTAATCCGGCACGTCAGTTCGGACAGGCAAATAACACGAAGCGCCGAAGTGATGTATTACAGGTGTTAAACGCAATACATCAGTATGTTGCAGAGAACCAGGGACAACTTCCTGCAGAAGTAAGCGGGTTGGTTGCATCAACGCCGACGTTGTTCAACTCAACAAATTTCCCGAACTTGTGCGGACAGTTGATGACGAATTATTTGCCGGCCTTGCCGACGGATCCGTCGCTTAACCTGGCAAATATCACTGACTGTGCAGCAGTCGGAGGTTGGAATACCGGATATAACATATCCAGGGACGCAGCGAACCGTGTGACGGTGAGCGCACCTACAACCGATAATGCCGCGGTTATTTCGGTAACCAGGTAACGAAACGCAATAGTAATAACCAAAAGCCCCGCGAAAGCGGGGTTTTTGGTGCATGACAGAATTTTATTCTAGGGAAGACGTGTCATGCAGGAAAGATAAAGACGGCACGAAGAAGGATGTGTCAGGCAGCAGCAGATCCGCGGGCCGCTTTGACCCGGTTTACCTTGGAAAGGTGGATTTTGCGGAGCCGCAATGAAAGCGGCGTAATTTCCAGCAATTCGTCGTCTTCAATAAAGTCCAATGCCTGTTCCAGGCTCATTTCGAGAGGCGGATCGAGCTGAATTGCCACATCGGCGTTTGCTGAGTGGATATTGGTCAGGCGTTTGGATTTACACACATTCATGTCGATATCTTCGCTTCTGTTATTGATGCCGATAATCATACCCTCATATACAGGAACACCCGGGCCGATTAACGCCTTGCCCCGTTCCTGGACGGTTGTCAGTGCATACCCCGTTGATTTGCCGGTTTCGATAGAAATCAACACACCGTTTCTTGCTTTTGCCTTTTTCGGCGTAAGAGGGAAGTAGCCGAGGATTCTGGTTGCGATAATGCCGCTCCCGCGTGTTTTGGTCATAATATCTCCCCGGAATCCCAGCAGGTTGCGGGTTGAAATTTTGTAGATCATTTTAGTGGTGCCGCGGTCGTTGGTATGGGTATCGAGCATTTCTCCATGTCGTTTGCCCATTTCCTCGGTGATAATGCCGATAAGACTCGAGTCGATATCAATAGTCAGCTCTTCATACGGTTCGTGGGTGACACCGTCGATTTGTTTGACGATGACTTCCGGTTTACCTACCTGGCATTCAAATCCTTCGCGCCGCATCGTTTCGAGCAGTACCGCAATATGCAGTTCTCCACGGCCGGACACAAGAAACCCGTTGCTTGTCGGGCTCGGTTCGATTTTGAGTCCGATATTTGTCTGAATTTCACGGGTGAGTCGGTCGGCAAGCTGTGTGGGGGTACCGAATTTCGATTCTTTGCCGGCAAACGGCGATGTATTCGGGCCGACAAGCACTTTGAGCGTCGGTTCCTCTATCTGCATGGTCGGATAGCCTGTCGGATCAGAGGGATCGGAGAGCGTTTGGCCAATAGACGTCTCGTTGCTTCCGGTAATTGCAATAATATCTCCCGTTTCTCCCGTTTCTGCGGGAATTCGTTTTAATCCTTCGCTTGTGAATACGTTTTCTACACGAAACGTGCTGCGGGCGGTATTTTCATCCAGCACAAGCAGGGCATCTCCCTTTTTTACCCGCCCCTGGCTGACTTTGCCGATGGCGAATTTTCCTTTATGGTTGTCAAAGTCCAGCGTCGTAACCAGCATTTTAAACGGTTTTTCGGGGTCGCCTGCGGGTGAAGGTACGTGCGTGACAATTGCATCAAATAACGGCTGAAGATTGGCAGGCTCCTCGAACGAATCCGGGAAATGATCCCATGCTTTTTCTTCCCGTCCGACGGCATACAGAACGGGGAAGTTCAAATGTGCTTCATGGTGGGCCAGGTGCAGAAAGAGTTCTTCGATTTCATGGAGGACTTCTTTCGGTCGCGCGTCTTTCCGGTCAATTTTGTTGATAACGACGATAACAGTAAGGTTATGTTCCAGTGCTTTTTGCAGCACGAAATGCGTTTGGGGCAGCGGACCTTCCGCCGCATCGACGATCAGCAATGCGCCGTCGGCCATGTTTATGACACGCTCAACCTCTCCGGAAAAGTCTGCGTGTCCGGGAGTATCTATGATATTAATTTTGGTCGTGTGATAGAGGACGGATGTATTTTTCGCAAGTATGGTGATCCCCTTTTCGCGCTCCAGATCATTGCTGTCAAGGATTGTGGTTGCCGTCATTTCCGCCTGGTTCTCACGGAACGTGTGTGTTTGTTTCAGCATACCGTCCACAAGCGTTGTTTTGCCGTGATCCACGTGCGCGATAATCGCAATATTTCGGATGTCCTTTTGCATAGTCGGAGTTCGAAAACGGGGGTGATTGGGCAAGGATACAGAACGCTACCTACCTACACAGCCATTGACGACACGGGCTAGTATATCAGTTTTAGGGGTTACTCTGCAACTTTTGCGGCCTCAGGTTTCTCTTTTTTGAGGAATACCCACCATGTCATAAACATGACATATGCGCCATACATGAGGATCTGTGCGATATCCATCGTTTGTGTAATGCCAAAAACGGCTTTTATCATGTCGCCTGCAACCGTTGCTTTCGCAGGAATAAACGAAAGGGTGATCTTGGCTAGTTCCGGCACTACTCCCGCCTCTACAAATTCATGTATACCCCTGGCAAACAGACCGGCTGCAAAGAGAATAAGCAGTGCACTTGTCGCGCGGAACGCATAACGAACCGGAAGTCTGAGGGTTGCCGCGAACAGTCCGAGTGAAAGAAGCAGGCCGCCAAAAAGTCCGCCGGTAAATCCTAAGAATATTTCTCCGGGATTTGACGAGAAATATATCGTCGATAAAAACAGCACGATTTCAAATCCTTCACGAAACACGGCAGTGAAAGCAAGCCAAAACAGGCCTTTTTGTTCCTCTTGTTCCAGCGATGCGCGGATCTTTACCAATAAGTGCGTTTTGTATTGAGCAAAATATGTATGGAGGAAAAATACTGCCCAGGTGATAAATATTGCCGACGTTGCCATAAGCATTCCTTCAATAAACTCCTCTATTTTTCCTGAGTACACGTGTTGTATTTTGACGCCGAACACGCTCGCTGCTCCGAGCAGTACCATGCTGACCATAGCGGCAGAAGCAGTTGCCGTCCAAACGGTTCGGATACCCTTTTTTTGGTGCAGCTTTGTGAGAATTCCTAATATGGTAGCTACAATAAGGGAAGCCTCAATGACTTCACGCAGCGTAATAAGAAAAGATGCAACCATAATATTGTTCCTTCAGGCATAAAAAAACGACCCCTTACCGTAAAGGCCGTTTGTCGTCGTTAATTGAGGACGGGAGCTATCCTCAAAGATATGTGCTCCCTTTATGAGAAAAACAGTCGTCTCATGTGATATACATTACCAATTATTCACGTTCCGGACAAGAGGCGATGATAAAGTCATTGATTATTATCATGCATTTGCTGATAATCAGATCATCATGCCGGAAGAAATACCAGTACAGACTGCCGGAGTACCGCCAGCGTCAGTACCAAGCGACGGATCAGTGATTATTCCTCCGGAGCCGGCCGCACCCCCTAAAGAAGGGAAAAAATCATTTTCCGTTCCTGCAACCGGCGCGATTATATTCGGTGTGCTTTTTCTGGTGTGTGTGATGGGTTCGTATTTTTTTTATGTCGTCCCGCGTAAAAACGCAGTGCGCCTGGTCGATCAGTTAAAGCCGCATGTTGCGGCGCTTAAATCCGCAACGTCGGACGTCATCGATAATCTCAACAAAATATATACATTAGCGACAGAGCAGGAAAAGACGGCTCCGAAACCGAATTTACAAACCAGGGGATTATTGATCCGTCCCGACGTGGCAAGTCTCGCAAACAGCGCTGCTATTTTGGGTTCTTCCATCGAAACAGGGCAAAAGGCAATTGTTGAACGCGGTCTTCGTGAGGTTGCTAAAAGCATGCGGGGATCAATGCGTACAGTTATTCAGCCGCAGTCGGACGTGCTTGGTGTTACCGAGCCGGCAGAAGATCCCAGTATGCAGACGTTCCGTTTACTGAAAGCCGAGACCGTGAAAGCAGGAGAATCGGTCGGAAAAGCAGAGGCGTCACTTACACAACTCGTAAACATCACACAGTCACTGCCGTCTTTACCTGCTGATGCGAAAGGGAAAATTACCAGCAGCGGAACGCTTAAAATTTCCGCAAACGGGTATTTGTCCGAAGCGAAAAAAATTGCGGAGTACTATCAGACATTGAGTGATATCGTGATCGAAATGAATACAAAAATCACGTCGTTTAAGTCTGCGTTATCGTCGGCCGGAACCGGATTCGGTGCGGTATTGCAATCCGGAAACTCGGTGACAGCGAAAACGACGCTTGCGCAGGTGCAGGTGTTTCTGGATCAGGGGAATAAAGACATGCAGGACATGAAAAAACTTTCCGAAAGGCTGACGGGTATGCCGAATGAATCGTTACCCATGGCCTCCGCGGAATATCACGCACACAATATTAAGGTATTGCAGGCGGCCACGACATATTTTACCGCCCAATCCGGCATATTGCAGGTGTTGGTTTCGGGAGCTAAAACAATAGTGGAAAAAGCCGAGCAGAATACTCTGGTATCTTCTGATCTGATAACATTCCGAAGTCAGTTGGCAACGGGAGTATCCCAGTCAGCGCTTTCCGATGCGAAATTTGCCTCCGATTTGCAGACGCTGCAGGGAGAAGAAGGGTCGCTTACGATTTCTTTTTGGCAGAATAATACACGGTTGGGAGACGGCGCCAAAGTTGCGGAAGCAGTGGGTGCGTATCAGGCATCGCTTGAAAAACTCCGCAAGGATAATGTGATTAACGGCCTGGTTCGATAACTGTCCGCACGGTTACAAACGAAAGAGTTGTCATACCAGAGTTTTTCACACTGTGAGCCTGACCCGCAGGTATGGTAACAAAACTTCCCGTATCAACCGGCATCCACGTGTCACCTACAAGGATTTGACCGGTTCCTTCAAGAAACAGATAAAATTCTTCTCCGTCAGGGTGGGTATGTATGGTGAGTTGTTTGTCCGGTTCGAGCCACGCGTAATTCATGGTCGCGATGGTTCCCTTGTGTTTTTCTTCTGTGGTGATCAGGCGTTTCTGGTGCGTGGTGCCCTGATGCGTAATTTCTGTCCGGATGGCCGCAAGATGCTTAAGTACAGAAGGTTTCATATATGTATCGTGCAGTATATCAAATATGTCTAATACCGGGCAGGCGGTTATAAAAACAAGGCGGTATCGGGCGCTTGAAGTAGCCGACACAGACCAATAGAATGAGGTAATACATGCCGCTGAACCGAAACATACTGTTTCTTTTGTTGTTGTTTGTTTTGACGGCGGGTATTGTTACACTGCGGCAGGCGGACGGATTGAAAGGGATCCCGGCGTGCAGGGGATGTAATGTTATTGTCATATCGCTGGATCAGGTGAGAGCAAAAAGCCTGCCGTGTTTCGGGTATGCGCAGAATACTGCGCCGAATTTATGCCGGCTTGCCGCGAAGTCCCATGTATTTACCAATGCTTATGCAACGGCATCGCGGACGCTGGATAGTCACTTTTCCATGGTGACGTCGTTATATCCGGGCACGCACACCATGACACTGCCGTATTCGAGTAAGTTACCCGCTGATGTCCCCACCATCGCAGCACGTATGAAACAAGAAGGATACATGACATATTTTTTCGGACCGGATTGGGATCCGCATTTGCCGCTCACGAGGGGATTGGAACGGGGGTTTGATAAAACGTTTGCCGCAGATGATCCGAAGCGCTGGATCGAGGTGATTGATTCGCTCGCAACGCCCGCGGGTACGCTCAAACAACCGGCTTTCTTTTTTATGCATACCTATATGGCACATGAGCCCTATATACCTGAGTCGGAAGATCTGAAATTATTTTATGACGGGCCGGACAGGAAACAGATGAGCTACGAAGAATTATGCGTGTTTACCTATACACGGCTTACAAGTATTCATCCGGATCTGGCCGTTTCTCCGTCCATTCCCATGTATTGTGACAAATTAACGGCATACCAAGAAAAAAATTCCGGGAGTTTTAATGATTTCAATGATATTTATACGGTGTTTAACGATAAGTATTGGCACCAGTTTGACGATATGCCCAAATCAGAAAAAGCCAGGTACACGCATGCGCTGTATATAGCGCAGATTCATGCGCTGGATAGGGAGTTGGGTAAGTTTTTTGCCTACCTTGAGAAGAAAAAATTGATGGATAACACGATGATTATCATCGTCGGGGATCAGGGTGACGAATTTTTTGAGCATGATTTATATTCACACGGGTGGAGCCTGTATAACGAAGTGCTGCACGTGCCGTATATCGTCTACGTGCCGGGGACTGCGTCGAGCCGCTCAGATAAGCTGGTGTCTCTCGTGGATATTATGCCGACCGTATTTCAGGTGCTCCGCAAAAAACTTTCCGTTCAGATTGCAGGTATCGGCGTATTTTCATCTAAAAAGCACCGCATGATCATTGCGGAACACGTGAGCGACGGGGCGCTTGCTCTCCGGACGGACGCATATACATTGATCCGACGCATTGCAGGGGAGTCGGTCAAGATAGAATTGTTTGATATCAGAAATGATCCGGGTGAACAAATAAATATAAGTAAGGACAACGATACCGTCGTTGAGTTGATGCTCAATGAATATAAGAAATTGAAAAAAAGTTTTCCTGCCTATTCAAACACATCAGGCCCGCTTCCTACATGGCTCAAAGAAGAAGACAAAAAAAGACTGTTGGAAAGCGGGTATTTTTAGATAGTGTTTCCCGTGTCAGTATTCCCAATACGGATAAAGCGCCGATATAGCTGACGGTGTAGTTACTATTACGTCTCCGACGGAAAGAGCCGCATTATTATCGCGGAATATGTTTTTCCGTATGCGGACTGAAGAAGGATGTGCGGGATCGAGGGAAAGCGCGACGCGGTTCCTGATCAGCGTATTGGATATGATCGTCGTATTATCGTGGCGTGTAGCATTGGCCTGTACATCAGTGTCGGATTCTTCCGGCGCCCCCTGAAGATCAATGCCAATGTCGGATTCCCCTGCAAAATTATGTATGAATGCGTTATTGATAGCGGGTAGTTGTCGCGTAAACGAAAGAATTGCGGGTCCGCTGTTTTTGGAGGACGTATTGTCCGCAACGCGGATGCCGCTTGCGTTGCTGATAAATATGCCCATCGCGTATCCGGGTTTTCCCGTCATCGCTTCGTGACAAAATGACCAGCCGAGATTATCACTTACAATATTGTGATGTATGGCAGTGTTTTCAAATAATCCACCGAATATTTTTATGGCCGCACACCCGGACGCATTCTGACACGCATGTCGCACCGTGTTTCCGGCTATCGAGATATGATTTGAAGCCGTATTTGTTTTTTCGTACCCGGTTATATGTATGCCGTAACTGGCTACGTCGGAAACTGAATTATGTTCTATGCGGACCCGGCTTGCCCTGCTGATCAACATTGCGGGTTCGTTAAACGGAAAACCTGATGTTGTAATGGACGACCTGATAACCCGGATATCCGATATGGTGTCTACACCCATAGGTGCACCGATAAACGATATCGGCGATTTGGAAATCTTCGACAGGTCCGCATGGTCAACTACTACATGCCGGAGCCGGCCGTCATTTTGCATTGTTGCCCGGATGCCGTCTCCCGAAGATGATATGTGCATATTGAGCAGCCGGATTGCATCAAGATGACTGTTCGGCGCAAAGACGACTGCGCCGGTTACCGTATCAAAATAATCGTGATCATTTATTGCAGTAACCGTAATGCCGTCGAGTTCGACGGCAGATCTGTTAAGAAGTATGCCGATATTCCGTTTTCCTATCTCGATAGGGAGTCCTTTCGGATTTTCCGGCTCAAGCGGCCACAGATACAGCGCGTGAGTTGTGCTGTCATAAAAGTATTCACCGGGTGTATCCAAAAGACCCAGTGCGTTGTCGACAATATATTTGGAATATCCGCTGCCGCCTGTTTCCTGACGTCCGTAGGTGAGTGCGCCGATCGGCTCATCCATGGTAAGCGTTCCGCGTGCGGAATCGTGTGCGGTTACTGTTCTGGCATATAAAAAGGTTCCGCAGCGCTCTGCCCCGTCTATGATAAGCGCCCTGCCGCCTTTCATGTCGGGGCCACCGATTAGATGATTGCGGTCAGCGAGATCGGATTGTGTGGGTCCTGCGCCGGTCGCCTGCCACCAGAATTCATGAAATTTATCCGGGTTTTCCGCCTGTATGTTCGGACTCCGTGCCCGGGTGAGTGATTGTTGTGAGCCGTCTTTTAGCATTTCGTTTATGATGGTAGGAGATTCATCCCAAGGGAGAGAGGCTATGAATACATGGCGTCTGACCGGTTCCGGCAGACCGGGACATGTTGATGCGCTGCATGCTACCCACTCCAGGGACGATGATGGTTCCGCGCCCGTAAGTATTACCTGCTCGCTGCCTTTGGTTTCCGCCTGCAGCCGGAGCGTCTGACCGGTTCCGGTAGAGGGCGATATGTGCAGTGCTTCCCTGTAGATTCCCGGTAAAATATGTACCGTGCCGCCGTTTCCGGCCAACCGGATGCCCTGCTGTATGGATCTAACGGGACGCGACCGTGTACCGGTGTCGGTGTCGTTTCCTTTCGGCGAGACGAACACATGGGGTTGCCCGGGTATGAAAAACAGGATGCTGATACTAACAGCAAAAAGGATTGCTATTCCGGTTCGTTTCGTGATCATAACGGTACAGTATGAGTATACGGTACCAATGGGTATGATAACATCATGGTTTCCCTGATCCGGTCGGTACTATTGTGTTATCTTAATCTGCTCTTAATGCGGTATTGTATATAGTTTGTCTAAAGGAGGTACATTCTATGATGGAATTACCAGTTATTAATTTTTCTGAAGCATTAGGAACGAAGCTGGCAGTCGGCCTGCTTACAGTTATCACGGCCGCTACGAGCGGAGTAGCAGGGTACAAAATTGTCAAAACGGTTTCCGCGCAAACACCGCCAAAAGCGGAGGCGGTTGAAGTGCCTAGCGTAGATGCGGAATCTGAAGCAGGGGGAACCGTAAGTACGGGGGTACAGATCACACCGACACCGACTACAAAACCCGTAACGACGCAGGTTTCAGGATCCGTATCCGTGAAGCCAACATCCGGTACCGTTTCCGGCCGGTTATCCATAAGCGGGGATACGGACGAAGATGAAGATGACGACGATAAGAAAGAGTATGAAATGGAAACAAAAGAGAGCGAAACACAACAGCACGACGAAAGCAAAACAGAGGAGAAGACGGAAACCGAAATGCATATTGAAGACGGACTTACCCGGTAAACCCGCAATTACGGTATGAACGACGGAAATCTGACGGGTTCCGGGGGTGCATCAGTATCACATAACACACGGCAACCGCTGGCATTGGGTTTGGGTGTCTGTATCGTACTTGCCGGATTCGGTTTGTATAAACTGCGTGCACCGGTCCCTCTGCAGGGAATGAAAACGATGGGTACCCGGGAGTTGTCCGGGTTTGACGGGACAGATCCGGATAAACCGATTTATCTTGCATTAGACGGATTTGTATACGACGTTTCTGCAGGGAAATCCTATTATATAGCCGGCGGAACATATCATTTTCTCGCCGGCAAAGATTCCTCGGAGGAGTTGCACATTGCGGGAGCGGGTATTATCAAACGGAAATACCCGGTTATCGCAACATTTATAAAGTGACGTATGAATAAATCTGCCGGTTGGTTTGGTATTTGGAGTGTCGTGTTTGTTACCGTCAATCTGTATGTTTTTTCCAAAAGTGACGTCTCGGTACTGATGACCCGGCCGTTTCTTTCTTTGGGTCAGGTTACCGGGCTTGTGGGCATCGTGTTGCTTTCCCTCTCATTTATACTCGCCCTCAGAAGTGCGTTTATAGACAAATTATTCGGCGGACTGGATAAATCATATACGGCGCATCACATAACGGGAGGTATCGGCACAATGCTGACCGTTCTTCATCCCATATTTTTTGTCCTGCAGTCGCTTCCTGATACGCAGTCAGCTCTACGGTTTATCGTGCCGGATATTCGTAATCCCGCGTACCTTACCGGAATGACTGCGTTGAGTATTCTCATCGTTTTGATTGTTTTGACGCTGTATATCAGGCTTCCATATCACATCTGGCGGTCGCTGCATCAATGGATGGGCGCAGTTATGATAAGTTCAGGAATTCACGCGGCGTTAATTTCCAGCGATGTGTCCAGATATTTACCGCTCCGCATATGGGTTTTAGGATTTTCCGGGGCCGCGATTCTTGCTGCATTGTATATGCGGTTTATTTACCCGATTCTCAAATTCCGGCACGTATACGAAGTGCTTTCCATTGAAAGGACAGGCGATATGTTTGATATCCGGCTGAAGCCTAAGGGAGAGACAATGAAATATTTTCCGGGGCAGTTTGTGTTTCTCTTCGTTCCGGGCGTGTTCGAAAGCGGAAACGGGCATCCGTTCAGTATCGTATCCCATCCTTCGGAAGACGTCCTGCGGTTCGGAATAAAAATATCCGGTGATCACACGCTGCGGCTCCGGGAAGTAAAAAAAGGAGATATTGTGTATGTGCAGGGCCCATACGGCAGGTTGGCGGAGCCGTACTTTATCCAAAAGAGCCGGCCGGTCGTGTGTGTGGCGGGAGGCATCGGAATTACCCCGTTTTTGGGGTTACTGCGTCAGCATGTGGACAGCAAGTCAGAGCAGTCGCTTACCCTTATTTACAGTGTCCGGTCCACATCCGAAGCGATATATCATGATGAGATTCAATCGCTTGCGCTGTGCTCTGCGTCCGTTTGTTATCGTTTGCATGTTACAAAGGCGGAAGGCAGGATAACTGCGGAAACTATCAGTCGTATTTCCCCGAACGTATTTGCGGCAAATATATTGCTCTGCGGGCCGGGAACAATGATGACCGGTCTTCGGGATCAGTTTATGCGCAGCGGAGTCCGCCAGGCGCGTATTCATTACGAAAATTTCGCGTTTATCGGATGAAACATATTATTAAAACCGGTGTCGCGCTTTTTGTGGTTCAGTATCTGGTTCTTGCCGGTGTCGTTTTTGGTATAGGAGCATACGAACCGGCGGCGGAAGAAACACCGCCAATTCCCACGCCGGTCATTTCAGCGACTCCGCGGCCCGTCAAGATGTCAGTTAGAGCGGCACCCAAACCTGCAACTCAAGAAAACCCTGTTCCTGCCGGGGAAGCCTTTGTTCCTCCCCCTGAACCGACGGCAGTTCCCAGCACCCAGCCATCCGCTGCTGACGCAGGGTGTATTATCACGGTACACGGTACACGGTATAATGTGACCGAGTTCCGTACTCAGCATAGCGGAGGAGATATATTTACCTGTGGCGCCGATATGACCGCTGTATTTGATTCACAGCACTCTATGCGCACGCTTCAGAGAATGGCACCTCTCGCTGTGAATTAACATTTTCGTATATGCGTATTCTTTTAGTCGAGGACGAACAAAAAATCGCGGACAATCTCGTGACTATGCTCAATACCCGGGGGTTTGGTGTCGACCGGGTAGCCGACATTGCAGGAGGATACCGGAAAGCAGCTGATACACAGTACGATCTGCTGATTATTGACCGGGGGCTTCCTGACGGAGACGGTGTCCTATTGGTGCGCCGGCTGCGCGGGGAAGATAACTCAGTGCTCATCCTGCTTCTGACGGCCCGCGGGCAGGCAGAAGATGTCGTCGAAGGGTTAAATGCGGGGGCGGATGATTATCTTATCAAGCCGTTTCGGTTTTCCGAATTGGATGCCAGAATCCGTGCATTACTGCGGCGAGTGACACCCTCCCCTGTGCAGCCGGTTATTGCCATAGCCGATCTTGCTATCGATACAAACAGCAGGAATGTCCGGCGGGGGAACACATCTATTCCGTTGGCCCCGAAAGAATACGCGCTATTGGAATATCTGGCGCGGAACAAGGGAACTGCTATGGAGCGCATGGATATATTGGAACATGTATGGAATGAACATACCGATGAATTTTCGCAGACTGTTGACGTGCATATCCGGTACCTGCGGAAAAAAATCGATGATAGATACAATAAAAAACTCATCCGGACCGTGAAAGGCAAAGGATATATGCTATGCGAATGACATTACGACAACAAACCGTTATCGGGTTAAGTATCGGGTTTGCCGTAGTCCAGATCGTGACGGCGCTGATTTTTGCCAGGCTTTCCTATACGTTGACGGAACGGGATGTCCGGGTATATCTGACCCGTGAGGCACAGGATCTTGTCCGCACGCAGTTTCTTATAACGGATCAGTCACTTACATTCCGTCAGGACGGCGAGGGAAATACGGTGACGGACCGGTTAAGAAAGCGCGGATTTTCGGCGCTCATCGTAAATCCAGACGGCACGGCAAAAAATGTATTCGGTATTTATCGGACGTTTATTACCGAAGGGGAAGACGCCCGTAATATCGCCGGAATTCGGGAAGTAGCTGATGGCATATCGGACGGATATTCACACCTCGCGCTGCCGACGAACGAGCAATTCGAAACATATACCTTTCCTCTCGTATCATCCGGTAAAACGGTCGGGCTCGTACAAGTCGCGCGGGAAGAACGGTCGCTGTCCGACATGATGAGCAGTTCTTCCCTTATCATGCTCGCACTTATTCCGTTGTCTATACTTTTCGGAGTGTTGTTATCACTTTGGGTTGTGCGCCGGGCATTGTCTCCGCTTGAGCGGCTTATCTATGCCGTGCGTCGTATTCCTGACGGGGTATTTCCGGATCATATTCCGGCAATTTCCGATACGTCGCCGGAGTATAAAATTCTGGCTTCGGTGATTAACAGGCTGCTGTCATCCCTGACGGCAATTTTTGCCCGTCACAGGGAATTTATCGGAAACGTCGCGCACGAATTGCGTACGCCGCTTACGAAAGCGATTACGGCTGTAGACGTGATGCTCATGAAAGACACATCCATGTCTTCGGCGAGTAAGACGGCGTTGCAGTCAATACAGGATGATTTGTTCGGCATAAGCGCGACGATAGACGGTCTCATGTCCGTATCGCGGCTCTATGAAGCAGATCAGTCAGGAATGATGGAAACGGAGTTTTCTGTCCTGGTGGCACATATCATAAAAGTGCACGATGATGCGATTTCAAAAAAACATATCCATATACGGGTTGATGCCCCGCATACGGAGATGCTGCCGATGCCGCCGGCAATTGCGATGTCCCTTTTAGGGAACATCGTCGGAAACGCCGTAAAATATTCACATGACAATGGCGAAATACTCATACGCGTCCGGTCAACCAAACAGGAAATACATATAGAGGTTTCCGATGCCGGAATCGGTATGTCCGACGAAGTCCGTCAGAAGATTTTTGACCGGAGATATAGGGGGACTGCGTCGTCTCACGGGTATGGCGTGGGTATGGCGCTGGTCCGGCGTATCGCGGATATGTGGCATATAGGAATAACGGTGCAAAGCCGTGAAGGAAAAGGTACCACGGTTATGCTTGCCATAAAAAAGTAGAGGGGATATCCTCCTGCCACGATCCGGCCGCATGGGGTATACTGGATCAATATGAACTGGATTCATTTTTCTTTGTTGTCCGCATTATTTGCCGCTCTTACGGCGATATTCGCAAAAATCGGCATCAAGCAAGTGGATTCCAATCTTGCGACCGCTGTCAGAACAGTAGTTATTTTAGGATTTGCATGGGGAATCGTATGGTATCAGGGAACCATAAAACAACTCGGCAGTATTTCCAGATTTTCCCTGTATTTTTTGCTGCTTTCCGGGATAACGACAGGATTGTCGTGGCTGTTTTATTTCCGGGCGCTACAGATGGGAAAAGCGTCGCAGGTAGCGCCGATTGATAAGCTGAGTTTGGTCATAACCATCATGCTTGCCGCAATAATTCTTAAGGAAAAAGTGACGCTTATGACATTTTTGGGAGGCCTGCTCATGGCGGGGGGCGCCATACTCGTCGGTCTGGGGAAGTAGTCGTAATTAAGCGCCGGATATGGTATAGTAAGAACGTGCATAAACCATTTTATGCAAGCGGATTTTTTTATCACCCGGCCTCCCAACAAATTCTCTTGCAGCAACAGATTCACGGCGACGAAGTAAAGTTTGTACTTTTTCGCGGCAAAAGCCATAACGGCACTGAACCTCAGACAGTGTTTCAGGAATGTGTTCAGGATGCATTGGGGACGTCTGTCGATATAACACAGATCCGTCCCGTTTACGATTACGTTCATGAAAAGTTCGGAATGCATTTCATATTTTATATAGAAGTGACCGGCGTACTTCCGCAAAAGCTGACGGCCAAGCAGCAGGCGCAATGGATTTCATTATCGAAACTTACGAAGCACAACATGAGTGAACAAACCCGGCACGATATCATCGTCGGCGAACGGGTTATCCGTGCGCTGCACGAACAGAAAGAGCCGAATTCTCCGACCAAAGGCTGGCATTAATATATCCCCGGCTTGTTAAAAGCCAATTAGCTTGGTCAGCGGAAAAAATTTTTTACCGATACGTTTCTTGCGGGCTGATTATTGTTGAGCCGTGTGTGTACGGGGCGGAATATTCTGGTTGAGCCGGAAAAGGTTCGTGGGATCGTACTTTGTCTTTATCGTCTGCAGTCTCTCCCAGGTTTCGTTAGGATATGCAGCACGGATCCGCGCTTGCCCCTCTAATCCCAGAAAATTTACATACGCGCCGGTGTCTGTTTGCCGTATCGCATCAGCAAATGCCGCGACCCACGCTTCATGGAATGCATGATCGTTTGGATGTTCGTACACAACCGCGATATTTGCCATAATCCGGGAGTTGCGGTGTGCAAATGCCGTCGCATTGCGGGGAATTCGCGCCATGGCTCCGCCCAAGACCCGCAGCTGGATAATTGCCATCGAGGCTTTGGATTTGCCGATAAAGTCGATGATCGTGCTCGCTTCCGAAGGATTGACTAAATCGAGAAACATCGTGTGCGAAGCAGTAATGGGGTGATATCCTTTCTGATCTTCCGGGTAGACTTCAGCGTAACTCATAGGACGGATGATATCCGCAAGAGGTGAAGCGATATTCCGAAACGGCGCAATGACACGTTCTCCCTGCGGGATATCTCCTGCAAACGTTAGTGTTGCCATGATGACGGGCTTCCCGTGATATTGAGTAGGTATAAACGGCAGAGGGGGAGCAGTCATAACATTTGCTATTGTGCTCAGGTCGTCCGGTGCGGCTTCTGCTTCTTTTATAAACGAAAAGATCGTATCGGAAGTAGCCGGAAGAATAAGCATGCCACCGAGAACTACCTTGAGTTCGTGGAGTCGGTATTGGAAGCGGGTGACCACGCCGAAATTTCCGCCTCCGCCCCTGATTGCCCAAAAAAGATCCGGATGTGTTTGGGTATCTACACGAAGCAGGTTACCGTCAGCCGTGACAATGTCGGCGGCCAACACGTCGTCGATAGTGAGCCCGTATTTGCGAACCAGGTACCCGACTCCACCTCCGAGTGTGATACCGCCGATACCGACGGAACCGGTATCTCCGAATCCTGTTACAAGACCGTATGCTGCTGCTTTCCTGGTATATTCGTCTGCCGTGAGCCCTGTTTCTGCCCACGCGGTTTTGGTTTTTACATCAATATCCATGGATTTCATCAATGAAAGGTCCACGACGATTCCTCCGTCTGTCGTGCTGTGTCCGGCAGTACTATGTCCGCCGCTTCTTACTGCGAGTTCCATGTTGTGATCTTTGGCAAACAGGACGACACGGGATATGTCGTCACTATTTTGTACCCGAACGATAGCGGCCGGTTTGCGGTCAATAGTTCCGGAAAAAACTTTCCGCGCTTCTTCGTAGGCAGAGTCACCGGGGGCGATGACTTCGCTTTGTATAGATGAACGGAGATTTTCTGTAGAAAAAATAGTGCTCATAGATATATGAGTGTATCGCAGACCGGCTCGGTTTGAATACCTGTCTATTTTCCGGCATTATTTCAGTTCATACGCTGCGACAAGGTCGGCAACGATAATTTTTTTCATTTTCCGCATGGTCTGCATGACCCGGTCGGCTTTTTGCCGGTCGGATGACCCCATCAGCTCCCCGAGCTGTTTGGGGATAATCTGCCAGGACAGTCCATATTTGTCTTTCAGCCATCCGCATTGTGATGCCTCCCCGCCATCTTCGATAAGCCGGTCCCAGTAGTAATCCACTTCTTCCTGCGACTGACAGTTTACAAAAAAGGATACGGCCTCCGTAAATGTAAATTCCGGTCCTCCGTTTAGTGCAATGAACGGTTGACCTTCCAATACGAAGGATGTCATCATCGGATTCGTGTCGGTAATGCCGGAATTTTTAAATACCGATACATAGTAGTTGGCTGCTTCTTCTGCTTTACCGTCAAACCAGAGAAATGGGGTAATTTTTTGCATATTGGTTTCCTTTCTTTAGTTACAAACTTCAGCCTGTGCCTGTATTTTATAGTAGCATATTTGTGATATATCTCACTAAGTTATGACTGAAGCAGGCATGTGCTTGTGTGTGAGGCCATTGGAAGATAGACAAGAATAGTTCTCTGATATAGTATGCGCCCATGGCAGCACATCAACAAGAAACGAGAATGCCCACCGGCCTTATAGAGTTTAACGGGCAGATTATAGAAAAAATGGTAAGTGAGCATGAAGTCCAGGCAATGGTACAGCGCCTCGCTGATGAAATTTACCGGGACTATGCCGGGAAAAAACCGCTTCTCGTGGGAATACTGAAAGGCGCGAATCTTTTTGTGGGAGATCTGGCACGTGAACTTGGACGGGGAAATCCGGAAATCGGCAGATTGCCCATGCCGGTTGAAATAGATTTTTTGCAGGTAAGTTCATATGCGGGTGATACATCCACCGGACATGTGGAGAAAAAAATGGACATATCGACTGATATAAAAGATCGGGATGTCCTGCTGGTTGAGGACATTGTCGATACCGGAAAAACGCTTACCTGGATTAAAAAACAACTTCTGGAACGGCAGCCCGCGTCGCTTAACGTCTGCGTGCTGGTCGATAAGCCGGAACGACGGGAAGTATATTTTAAGCCGGAATATACCGGGAAAAGTATCCCGAATAAATTCGTCGTGGGATACGGGCTGGATTTTAACCAGGAATTCAGGAACCTGCCGTTTATCGGCATCGTTGTCGGTCAGGCGTGATCAGATACGAAGCATTTCTGCTTCATTCCCGTAGTACAATAGAAGAACAGGAACGTATCGGGATGAAAAAAACACGCATACACTCACAGGTAACCGTAGGGAACAAAATCAGTGATGTGCTTATCACGTACGCAAAAACCCAGCTGTTAGTGATGAGTGTTATTACCGTTGTTACCTGGGTAATTCTCTCGCGCGTCGGTGTGCAGTTTGCATTGCTTTTGGCACTTATTACCGGGGCTGTTTCCGTGGTTCCTGTCGTGGGTATGATGACTGCCGCCATCATCGCGTCCGCGGTGGCGATATTTGATAGTGTCCGGTTTCTTCCTGATGTTTCCGTTTTGTTTGAGGGGATTGCCGTGCTTATTATCTACGGCTTATTAAACATTCTGACCGATTATTTTCTTTCCCCGTACCTTATTGGCAAGTCAGCCGGAATCCATCCGGTTATGCTGTTGGTATTTGTGCTGATCGGTACGTTTATCTTCGGCGTGTGGGGAGCGCTGTTGACCGTGCCGGCTATTTTGGTCCTCAAAACCATCAGTGAACATTATCATCTGAGCGGGAAGTGACATCATCACACAGGTACGCTGATATGTTTTCCGGAAATTTTCTATTGATGAGTCGGTGCATATGTTCTTACTATCCAAAACATATTGGCAGGTAAAACAAACCAAAGAAAAGGGCCGCGGCGTTTTTGCCGCCAAAGCGATACCATCCGGCACCGTTATCGGCGATTATCTCGGCACGGTAATTGATATGGCGCAGTTTGATCCTGCAGACGATGAAGAGTATTTATTCTTAATGTATTTTACGGATCATGCGTGTATATATCCCGATGACAGAGTACCCGGCGTACATCTTCTAAATCATTCGTGCAGGCCAAACTGCTGGATATACAGCTATCAGGGGCACACATTGTTTTTTTCATTGAGAACGATAGAACTTGGGGAAGAACTCACGATATCATATCTTCTGAGTCCGAATGACGGGACCTGTGAGCCCTGCACGCATGTATGTAAATGCGGCAGCAGATTTTGTACGGGTTCGATGCATCTGTCTTTCGAATCGTATGTCCTGTGGCAGACGTTTCTGAAGAACGAACGGAAAAAGACGAAAAGGGTACCGTTTCGTTACGGCGAAGTATTGCCAAAGCTTCCGGCGTATCCGAAAACAATCCCGAACAATCCTATCTATGCAAAGATATATTCCGTTTCTATCCCGGAATTAGGTTCTTTTCAAGAGTGAGGGGGAAGGTATAATAGGTATATGAAAGCATTTATCGTAGGTCTTGTCGTCGTTATAGTATTGGGCGTTGCGGGATTTATGGGATTTCGGTATCTGTCGAGTCAGACGCCGTCAGCATCCGGCTCGTCACAATCCCTGACTGCTACGTTAACCGGAACACTTATGGCCGGAAAAGGGGATGATTATTCATTTGTGTTGCGGGATGAAAAGGGTAAAACGACCGGTGTCACCTCACAAACGATCCAATTGGATACATATGCGAATAAAAAAGTCGAGGTTACCGGCTCATACTCCGGTACCACGCTGTATGTCTATACACTGACGGAACTATAATAGGAGAGGGCGCTCCGTTAGTTGGTCAGGCATGGCACCCGCTTACGTATTCAGCCTACCGCTTTCTTTACGAGGGCTATGATTGTTGTTTCTTCGCCGGCAGAAAGTTTTTTGAGCGCAAACGTAGTTGGCCACATAGCACCTTCATCGAGATGCGCCATGTCACTGAACCCGAGCGTCGCGTAGCGTGATTTGAACTTTTGTGCGCTCTGAAAAAAACAGACGACTTTGCCGTCTTTGTTGGCATACGCAGGCATCCCGTACCAGGTTTTGGGTGACAGGGTGGGTGCGCTGGCCTTGATGATGGCATGAAGCCGTTTGGCCATTGTGCGGTCAGGTTCAGTCATCTCGGCAATTTTTTTGAGCACGGCACCTTCTCCGTCCGCTTTGTCCGCGCGCAATTCCTCGGCCCGTTCCCGCATTGCGGCTTTTTCATCGTCGGTAAATCCTTTGGCTTTTTTGTTGGTAGTATTTGTCATGGCTTTACTGCCTCCTTTTATATGTATTCTATCTTACCAAATATGACGCTGTGTTAAAATCAGGGCATGAATCTTACAAACGAAAGTTATGTCATATACATGGGGACAAAGAATTTTACTGAGAAGTATTTAAAGGGCACAAAGGGCTGGGGAAAGATTTCGGCACGCGGAAGAACATTTCGTATGACGGCAGAACAGGTACTGAACCATCTGTTGCCGGCAATCGCGGGTGTGAAGCCGAATCTGATAGTTAGAGTGGAGTACAACGGGGAACCTACAAAAGATAGAAGATAACGGTAAGATTCGCTTGTGTAATGTTACTCTCTGTTCCGGCTTTCTCCGGACGTTAGCTAAATTTTTTGTCACCGATAAAACCTAGTACATCGCTATCCGGGTTATATAACTCAATTAAATCAAGATCCGGACGGCTAGGAAGTACCCGGGCTCCATTTATTTCATTCCCGTTTAAGAGTGATTGTTTTAATGCAGCGTATTTGTCTGGTTCAAGAAAAAAATCTATATCACCTACCTGTGGTTTATCAGGATCCGGTTGCCTGATATAAAGGTAACGGTATGTTGCTCCCGGAATATCATTCCTGGCCGGAATAACAATTGGTGCATGTAGTAAGAAATATTTTCCATACACGCTATTGTTTGTGTCCGTTAATTCTGCCTGTAGTTGTTTCAACAATAGGAACTCATTTTCAAAATGGCAAAATACGCCCACGTTTCCGGCAACAGGCAAATACCGTCCTATTGATTGCTTACACAAATCATGACAGGCACTATGAATATATTCGACCGCTTTCGATAGCTGCGTCTTGTTTTGTATTGGACTGAATCTGAAAGAATGCATACATAAATTCTAACATACCGAAATGTGAGATCAGAACAAACGAAACGTGCTGCTCCTAGTTTCAAATTATTAAAAATATTCGTACGTCACCTTACGGCATAGGGCCCACCTTTTACCTTAAATGAGGGATTTTACACCTCCCTTGAATAACCATATAATGAGTTTTAGATGAGTATTTTAAAGTAACTATTTATTTTTTTCACCTATGAGCAAATTACCGATGTGGTTGAAGATTTTCATCATTCTTATACTTCTCATGTTTCTTATACCGGCGGTATTATCTGGAGCAACATTATTTTATCTTTTCATAGCATCGCCGGTGCAGATTTCCGGAGTGGCAATGACACCAAATTACCCTGAGGGGCAATACTGGATCATCAACAGAATGAAATATAGATTTTCTCTCCCTAAGCGTGGGGATATAATTATTTTTGTCTCTCCAAAACAATCAGATATGCAATTAATTAAACGGATAATCGGATTACCCGGGGACCGAATTTCTATAAAAAGCGGAGCAGTAATACTTAACGATCAACCGTACGCTGAATCATATATTCCGCAAGATATGAAAACGTACGGTGGCTCATTTTTGCAGGATAATACGTCTCTTACCGTACCAGACGAATCTTACTTCGTGCTCGGAGATAATCGAATCAAAAGCACGGATAGTCGAGAATGGGGATTTATATCTCGCGGTGCTATCGTTGGCGCGCTCTGGTTTAGGTATCGATAGAATAGGTATCGTAACAGTTTAAATGGCAGGATTCCCTATGTATTTTAGTTAAGGTGATTTCGAATTCACCCTATCCTTCTACTTCAACTTGGAAACCACCGTAAGCCATCCGTTTCATGTCAAAAGGTATTGACATATCTTTGTTTCCCTCCGTTTGCTTGCTCATTTCTTCCATCACTTTCGCATTGACCTCGTCTCGATGTTCTTTGGATTTAAAGATTATAAAAGAAAACCAAGCTGTTTCGTCATTTGTTGCTCCGGCCATTTCAGTAAAAGCGCGTGCTTTCTCACCGCCCATTTCCTGTGGAACAAGGTCATCCCCACGGGATTCATAGTATTCAAGCGCACCATGTTTCATCCACATATCACGGCCACTCTCCGCCATTTTTTTATATTCCTCTGTTTTGTCTTTGGGAACTACAAGTACAAATCCGTCAACATATTTTGCCATAATATTTACCTCCAACTAAAATAGTAACATATCATACAAAAAGCCCGAAGTGGTCTGATCGAGACAAAATCGAGCCAAGCGGATTGAGTGTGGTTACGACGTGCAAAAAAAGGAGCTTATCGCTCCCTTTTTATATTTGCTCTACGTCTCTGACCTAACACAAACCCTACTAACTAAATGTCATTTCCTAAGAACTTCGGACAAGGGATGAATTAGAGCGTAAGCTATATACGGATACCCATACAACGCTATTTCCTTAACATACGGCCTTGTCCCTGACTCCTGCCTTGCTCTGATTCCCGTTGAAAAATAGGCTTTTGTCCTTCTACCTGCTGATAAAAGCGTCTCATTGGACCTTGACGTGACCAAACGTCATTCAATCCTAGTTGATTGATCACAAAAGCGGCAAGTATAACCGATAGGATAAAACCAAGAATGATAAGCCAGAAGTTTTTCTTGTAAGAAAAATCATATTTTCGAAGCATCCATATTCCCAGCACTATACCGATAACGGCAAACACTGGTATCCACAACGGGAAACTTGTTAATAGTTGCTGTAACCTCCATTGTCCCATCGGTCCGTGTCTGCGAAGCAAAAATAATGTTAAGTTGGTTAAGAAAACTGCCCCAACGCTAAAGCCTACCAGCCCTGCAATAGTAAGTAGTGATCCTACGACAAAGTACCATCTCGGTTTCATAGAAATCTCATTGGATTTCACTTTTGCCATGATGGTTTTTTCCAAATCGACCGGTGTTATTTTTGGTGTTTTTGACATAGTTTTTTCATCATTCCGCGGGCGCGGTTGACTCGGGTGCCAACCGTACCAACAGGAATTCGTAATATATCGCTGATTTCTTCATATGACTTTTCTTCCAGATAAAATAATGATA